>OIFC01001100.1_pt1 | contig 1112 bp, 1 predicted proteins | sample 1582001 | NCBI WGS metagenome assembly OIFC01 (sample SAMN07501062, study PRJEB24779) | human gut metagenome | reverse complement strand
CCACTCAGTGTCGTGATTCAATTTGTTGGGGGCGTTTATTTTATATGGAAAATTATTGCAGAAAGGAAGCAACGCACATGATCCAGATGAGTGATGTATCAAAAAAATATGGCGATAAATTTGTCGTTTCAGACATTGATTTACCTATTTCTGAAGGCAAATTAACGGCCTTTATTGGACCAAATGACGCTGGGAAAAGCACGCTGCTAGCCATGATGAGTCGCTTAATTCCCAAAGATACCGGGGAAATTTATCTGGACAAGCAAGAAGTAAAAACCTGGAAGCAATCGGCTTTTTCACAAAAAATTGCCCTTTTAAAACAAGCCAACGGTGTACAACTTAAATTAACTGTGCGAGAACTGGTCAATTTTGGTCCTTTTCCTTATTCCAAAGGTCGCTTAAAAAGCGCTGACCACGAAAAAGTAACAGAAGCACTGGAACAATTGGGCTTAACTGAAATGGCGGAAGAATACATTGATACCCTTTCTGGGGGCCAATTACAAAGGGCGTATATTGCCATGATTTTAGCCCAAGATACCGATTATATTTTATTGGATGAGCCCTTAAATAACCTCGACATGAATTATGCGGTTCAAATGATGCAGATTCTTAAACGCTTAGTGGATGAACTAGGAAAAACGATTCTGATTGTTCTACATGATATTAATTTTGCCGCAAGCTATGCAGATGAAATTGTCGCCATGAAAGGCGGAAAGCTCTATGCGCATGGCGCAACAGAAGAAGTTATTCAAACAAGTATTTTAAATGATCTTTATGAAATGAATATCCGGATTTGTGAAATTGAAGGAAAACGCTTTTGTCTTTATCACTAAATCGGGCAATTTAAAAATAACGTTTTTGGAGGAAAAGAATGAAAAAGAAATTTTTAGCAATGATGGCAGTTTCAATGATGGGACTGTTAATGTTAAGTGCTTGTCAAACAAATAAAAAAACAGCAGATTCTGCAACAACAGAAACAACAGCTAAAACGGAAGTCACAGTCAAAGACACCAATGGTCAATTAACCGTTCCCAAAAATCCTAAGAAAGTCGTTGTTTTTGATAATGGTTCCTTGGATACAATGGACGCACTAGGTGTCGGTGACCGCGTGG
>OIFC01001060.1_pt1 | contig 1135 bp, 2 predicted proteins | sample 1582001 | NCBI WGS metagenome assembly OIFC01 (sample SAMN07501062, study PRJEB24779) | human gut metagenome | reverse complement strand
CGTGTTGATGCTGATTGCGACGGATGATCGAAAAGTCTTTATCGCAACAGGGCAAGGTTTAGAAGGTGTATTGCCTGATGCTTTTTTATCGCAAGTCATCCGTTCGGCAATTTTGCCACAATTTAAACAAGGTCAATATGCCCAAGGTATTAATGATGGCTTAAACCAAATTATTGCGGCAAGTAAAGGCGAGTTTGATGCAGCACAAGTTGAAGAAGATGCGTTTGATAAGTACATCCCATTCTTAATGGTATTGGCATTTATTGCTATTGTATTATTTGGTTAATTCCAATATCACAAAGATGAAGTCTATATTAGCCCGAATCAACGTGATCAACTGAATAAAATCATTCGTCAAAGTACGATTTCTCGTCGTCGTGGTGGCGGTTCTGGTTTCGGAGGCGGATTTGGTGGAGGCTTCGGTGGCGGTGGTTCTTCCGGTGGTGGCTTTGGTGGCGGTGGCTTTGGCGGCGGCGGAGCGGGTGGAAGTTGGTAAGACCAAGTCTTTCACTCAGGTTCTATCTTATGCTAGAATAGCGTCTTATTCAGACTTATTTGAACAAGGAACATTATGGAAACATTAGACAAAATAAAAAAACAAATCGCTGAAAACCCAATTTTAATTTACATGAAAGGTTCTCCCAAATTGCCTTCTTGTGGTTTCTCTGCGCGTGCATCTGAAGTATTAATGAATTGCAAAGTACCTTTCGGCTATGTTGATATTCTTCAACACCCAGATATTCGTGCTGAATTACCGGCTTATGCAAACTGGCCAACTTTCCCACAATTATGGGTAGAAGGTGAATTAATTGGTGGTTGTGATATTATTTTAGAAATGTACCAAACGGGCGAACTTCAAACTTTATTAAGCGAAGTTGCGGCTAAACATCAAGCTTAATTGACGATAGATTACCAAGATAAACCTGCTTTTTAGCAGGTTTTCTTTTGCTCAAAAAATGATAAACCTGTTATAAAAATGTGATCAGATTAACATTTTTAAGTTAAATAACTTGTTGATAAAATTCCCTTACGTTAGACTACATTACACTTAGTCGGGGTGCCAATACTAATGGCTGAGAAACACCCGTGAACCTGAAACAGATAATGCTGGCGTAGGAAACTAATCATCTCATTA
>OIFC01001040.1_pt1 | contig 1154 bp, 1 predicted proteins | sample 1582001 | NCBI WGS metagenome assembly OIFC01 (sample SAMN07501062, study PRJEB24779) | human gut metagenome | reverse complement strand
ACATCCTACTACAGGTGAACAATTAGTCTTTGAAGCACCTTTACCAGAAGTTTTTGAAAAAACTTTACACCAATTAAGAAATAATCATTGATTTTTTTCTGAAGAAGAGGTAAACTCTTTTTTAAGAAGAAAAATAACTAAATAACTGTAACCTTTAAGTTTAGTCCCGTGAGGCTAAGAAGGAATCATGCAAAAGAACACTAGGTGCGCATAGTTAGTAAGTTGTGTGGGCTACATGGTACCCTTGTACCTTTTTAAACTGTAACCAACATCCTCCTATCCTCATACGGGTAGGAGGATTTTTTGTTGGAAAAAATAACAGGACAATTTCAATAAAAACCCACTTATTTTTCAGCTGCTCAATTGAAGGAAGAATCGCTGACCCCAAGACAGCGAGGACGTAGATAAAAAAGAAATGAGGAGGAAATTATTATGCCAAAGAAAGAAGTTGTTGACGCAGTCACAATGAAACGAGCGCTTACTCGAATCTCGTATGAAATTATTGAAAGAAACAAAGGAATTCAAGACATTGTTTTAGTAGGAATTAAAACGCGTGGGATATACATTGCACAACGTCTAGCCGAACGCTTAAAACAATTAGAAGATATTGACGTGCCAGTTGGTGAATTAGATATTACTTTGTATCGTGATGATGTGAAAGATATGGAGGAACCTGAATTACATTCTTCTGACGTACCAGTCTCAATTGAAGGTAAAGAAGTTATTTTAGTGGATGATGTCTTGTACACTGGCCGGACCATTCGTGCTGCGATGGACGCTGTTATGGATTTAGGTCGTCCGAGAAAAATCTCTTTAGCAGTCTTAGTAGATCGTGGACATCGGGAACTACCGATTCGTGCCGATTATGTAGGAAAAAATATTCCAACATCAAAAACTGAGGAAATGGAAGAGCGTGACGGCGCAGATCGTATTATGATCAGTAAAGGAAACGAATAAAAAGGAGTGAACAACGTTGTCAGAAAAAGAATTTCGAAATGAGGATGCAGTCTTAGATATTAAAGACAGACCGCAAGCTTTTCACTGGGTTGGCCTAAGTTTACAACATTTATTTACGATGTTTGGTGCAACGGTTTTAGTACCAATCTTAGTGGGAATTGACCCAGGGATTGCGTTAGTCAGTTCAGGATTAGGAA
>OIFC01000999.1_pt1 | contig 1194 bp, 1 predicted proteins | sample 1582001 | NCBI WGS metagenome assembly OIFC01 (sample SAMN07501062, study PRJEB24779) | human gut metagenome | reverse complement strand
TAAAAAATTTTGATGTGTTTCTTTCTTTTTATCAAATATTTGTATAACTATCAAACTAATAAGCAACAGTAAATAAGCGCTCAACACTTTCTTAGCCGATTGTTTTGTAAAAGGCTTCTTGTTATAGTTTTTATATTTCGTAGGTACATAATTTTTTATCATGAAAACCATCCTCGCGCACTTTTTATTAGAGAGTTGACACCTTTTTTCATTTCCGAAGTAACTCCTAGTTTCTTATCAATTGTATTTGCTGTCCAACCTGCTATTATTCCCACACCAACAACTGCTCCTATTGATGCAGTGGCTGGTAAAAGTGCGGTTGCCGCTCCTATCATCGCCGTTGTCACCGCCACTTTCCCGACATCCACCAATGCTCCGCCAACTTTACTTGCGGTAATTTCTTGCCCTTTCAATCCGTCTTTTCTGGCTTGTTTTTCACTCTTGCTTATTCCTTGAACGACATCTACAGCTCCTAAAGCTATGTTCAACCCTGGCACAATTTTTCCTGCACCTTTTGCATTGACTAATGCTTTAGCATCTTTCACAATACCATTAATCCCAAAACTTACGCTTTTTTTCAACGCACCACCAGCACTCTTTAAAGTTCCTTTGCCAATTCCTTTAACTGATTCTTTGAATGCTTGTTTTGATCCTTTTAATACAACATTTTTATCCACTAACTTCAATTTATCCAGTAATGAATCACCTAAATCAGTAAATTGTTTTAAGCCTCCTGAGGTGCTTAGTCGTGTAAAGTCTTTGCCTTTTCTCATATAGTTATCAATTCCGGTTAGTTTATCAAACTTACTCAACCATTTCCCGGCTTTTTTGATGACTAAAGTGCCGTCTGACATTCGTTTAATTCTGGAAGAAATATAGTTATTTTTTGGTTCTCTTGTTCTTCATCATTTCAATGGAATTCCCATATACAGATACATTGCTATCAATATCTGATTGTCTTTTCCAATAGTGTAATACTCTAGGATAATGAAATGTTGCTAAAATAAGTAAACCCGCTATTATTGCTGTAGCTCCAAAAACTCCAAATGATATATTGTCTTTAGCTTCTGATAAAACGATTAAACCAATTCCAAGCAAACTCACTCCGTTCATAATGAACATAGCAACCATATCTCGTAAATTCAAATTATTAATTTTTAACGAAATGAAAACAATCAGCATATATACAAACTC
>OIFC01000924.1_pt1 | contig 1255 bp, 2 predicted proteins | sample 1582001 | NCBI WGS metagenome assembly OIFC01 (sample SAMN07501062, study PRJEB24779) | human gut metagenome | reverse complement strand
TGTCAATTATAAGATACGCATTTTTTATTGCGTATTCTTTTTTCATGGAATGTTTTTCCAATCCTTTAATTCATGGTAAAATAAATTGACTACGATTGGAGGCGAATAAAATGAAACAACGTTTACTTACAGCACTAATAGCAACCTTCGTTTATTTTGTGATAGCGAATTTAGGAAATCTTGTTTTCAGTGTCACAGAAGGAATTGTTTCGACACTTTGGGAATCTCTTTTCTTTTTCTTATTCGTTTTTCTTTTATTAGGATATCGCAATAATCGTAAAAAATAATTATAGAAAGGATTAACCATGACCTTAAGAAAATCAAGTTTATTTATTTTAGTCACATACATTATCGCTTTCTTCGGGCCGTTACTTTTTTCGGGTATTTCCCCCAATGCAGCGATTAATGTGACAACTGCTCTCTACATTATTGGCGCCCTTGTAATGATTGGCATCTTTTTAAAAACAACAGAACCTTCTCCTTTAGAGGAAACAGCAACCTTGAAATCACCTATTTTTATTTTTTTACTAGGTGTTAGTGGGATTTTCATTGCCATGCTGATTCAAGGGGTTACTTTTGCCATTGAAGTAGCCATCACAGGAGAACAAGCTACTTCTCAAAATACGCAAGCTATTGTGGCGGTGATTTTGGCAACTACTATCGGTGGTCCGATTATGGAAGAATTCGTCTTTCGTTATGCATTTATCCATTTAATCCAGCCTTTTACAAATTTCTGGATTGCGGCTACTGTTAGTTCGGCGATTTTTTCACTCGCACATGCCGATGGTCACTTTTTTGTTTATTTCTTTATGGGATTTTTCTTTGCTCTTTTGTACAAGCAAACTGGAAAAATTTGGACCTCAATTATTGCCCATTGCGGCATGAATACGATTGTGATTATTGTTCAACTACTTTTGCATAATGGTGCAATTCAATAAGAAAAGGGCCTTCGTCTAAACGACTAGGCCCTTTTCTTTTGCTTATTCTTCTTCGTCAATCAATTCGTTGTCATGATGTAAGAAATAAATTAATGTTTGTAATTCGTTGGTTAAGTCAACATTTTGAATTAATACTTCAGGTGGCGCTACTAAACGCGCAGCCGTAAAGTTTAGAATTCCTTTAACCCCTGCTTCGGCAAGTTTGTTCACAACTTCTTGCGCTTTGCGAGCTGGAATAGTTAAAATAGCTACTTCGATTTGTTGAACACGGATTTGTTCCATCATATCTTCCATTGGATAAACCGGAATACCGTCAA
>OIFC01000635.1_pt1 | contig 1647 bp, 1 predicted proteins | sample 1582001 | NCBI WGS metagenome assembly OIFC01 (sample SAMN07501062, study PRJEB24779) | human gut metagenome | reverse complement strand
TCTAATTTGACAAAGTGACAACTTTATAGTAGTCTGATGTAGTCACTTTTTTTAATGAGGAGGAACAATGATTTGCCAAAAGTAAAAGTAAATCACCTTACCAAGATCTTTGGTAAGAAAACCAAACCGGCACTTGAAATGATTCGTGCCAACAAAAGCAAAACAGAAATTTTAGAAAAAACGGGTGCCACAGTCGGTGTTTATGATGTAAATTTCGAAGTTGAAGAAGGCGAAATTTTCGTTATTATGGGGTTATCAGGAAGTGGGAAATCAACATTAATTCAATTGATTCCACGGTTTTATGATGTATCAGAAGGTGAAATTTTAATCGATGGAGTGAACGTAAAAGAGTACAAACTTAGTGCATTACGCAATAAGATTGGCTATATTCCACAAAAAGCGTTACTTTTTACTGGTACAATTGCTGATAACCTTCGCTACGGTAAGGAAGATGCGACGTTAGAAGAAATGGAACGAGCAATTTACATTGCTCAAGCAACAGAATTTGTTTCACAAAAACCGCAAGGCTATGATGAACCTCTTTCAGAAGGTGGCACGAACTTTTCTGGTGGTCAAAAACAACGTTTAGCTATCGCACGGGCGATTATTCGCAATCCGGAAATTTATATATTTGATGATAGTTTTTCTGCGTTAGATTATCAAACAGATGCAAATTTACGAGCGCGTCTGAAAAAAGAAACAACAGAATCTACTGTTTTAATTGTGGCACAACGTGTTGGAACAATTATGCATGCGGACCGCATTGTTGTTTTAAACGAAGGCGACGTGGTCGGAATTGGCACACATCGTGAATTACTTGAGACTTGTCCAATTTACTATGATATTGCGGCTTCTCAATTGTCAGAGGAGGAATTAGCATGAAACACGCCTTTTCTTCTATGAAACGAATCGGTCGCTATATTAAACCGTACCGAGTGACGTTTTATTTAGTTATTTTATTTACAATATTAACCGTTGCCTTTAATGCAGCGTTGCCTTATTTGACTGGATTACCAACGACAGAAATTAGCCGTAATATTGCGGCTGGCGAATCCATTAATTTTGATTATGTAATCCAATGTTTAATTTGGATTTTAGTTGTGGGAACAGGTTATTGTGTGGCACAATTTTTGTCAGGCTTTTTAATGACGAATGTCGTTCAACAATCCATGCGCGATTTACGTCGCGATATTGAAGAAAAAATCAATCGTTTGCCAGTTTCTTATTTTGATAAGAACCAACAAGGAAATATTTTGTCACGGGTGACGAACGATGTGGATGCTGTCAGCAATGCGATGCAACAAAGTTTTATTAATATTGTTTCGGCAGTCTTAGGGATTGTGATGGCGGTAGTGATGATGTTCTTAATCAATCCGCTGATGGCGATTTTTTCAGTCATTATGATTCCGTTGTCGCTGATTATTTCAAGAACAATTGTTAAAATCTCCCAGAAATATTTCCAAGGAATGCAAAATTCTTTAGGAGACTTAAATGGTTATGTCCAAGAAAATATGACTGGGTTCAGTGTTTTAAAACTATATGGTCGGGAAAAAGAAACCCTTGAAGGCTTTAAACAAGTCAATCATCGTTTAAATGGTTTTGGCTTCAAAGCATCCTTTATCTCAGGATTAATGTTGCCATTGGTTC
>OIFC01000534.1_pt1 | contig 1916 bp, 2 predicted proteins | sample 1582001 | NCBI WGS metagenome assembly OIFC01 (sample SAMN07501062, study PRJEB24779) | human gut metagenome | reverse complement strand
AAGATAAGCAACAGTGATTTATGTGATTGTGCATGAAATTTCGGTAATTTTGATTGGTTATGCAGTTGATAAAAGCAAAGAATCAGAAACACAATGGCGTGTTTTAACAAATCGGAAACGAATCATTTTAATGGGAGCTATCGGTTGTGGCAAAACCACGTTATGTCAAGCTCTGCAAGGCAAAGAATTAATTTATGATAAAACACAGGCGGTGGAATTTCATACAGAAATGATTGATACACCAGGCGAGTTTATTTTGCATCGACAATATTATAATGCATTAAACGTCACAGCGGCAGAAGCAGATGTGATTGGTTTGGTTCAAAGTGCTGTAGAAACACAACAAGTTTTTTCACCAGGATTTGGTAGTATTTTCCCGAAAGAAATCATTGGTATTTTAACCAAGATTGATTTAGCACAAGATTCTCAGCAGTTAGAGATTGTTCGGCAACAATTAAAAAGTGCGGGTGCAACAAGAATTTTTGAAATTTCTTCTGTTGAAAAAATTGGCTTGCAAGAATTAATAGATTATTTAGAGGAGGATGAAGCAGAATGAAAATTTATACAAAAACTGGCGATAAGGGAATGACGAAATTAGTCGGCAGCTCAACCGTCGCTAAGGATTCTGATCGAGTTGAAAGTTATGGAACGATTGATGAATTGAATTCTTGGGTGGGCTATATTATCAGCCAACTTCCACAAGAAAATCAAGAAATTAAAGAAGAACTAGAAGCTTTACAACATTTACTTTTTGATGCGGGAACAGATTTGTCAACACCGATTGAAGCACAACGACCATTTAAATTACAAAAGGCAAGTGTGCATTGGCTAGAACAGCGGATTGATTTCTACACTGCACAATCACCAGATATTGATCGTTTTATTTTACCTGGCGGAACCCCAGCAGCCAGTATGGTTCATGTGGCTCGGACGATTGCACGGCGCGCAGAACGCATCATTGTTCGTTTAAATTGGACAGCCAAAATTAACGAAGAGGTATTAATTTTTACCAATCGTTTATCAGATTATTTTTATGCGTTGGCTCGCTATTTAAATGTTCAAGCACAACGACCTGATGTTTTTTATGAACGAAGCGAAATGGTTTTCCATAAAATTAAAGAAGATGGATTGTAAACAGTTGCTTTTCTAAAAAACTTATGGTAAATTTCAGATAGATTAAACGAATATTTTATGAAAAATATGAATGGAAGCCAGTGAGAATCTGGCACGGTCCCGCCACTGTGAAGAAGCAAGGTTGCTTTTAAGTCAGGTCTTTTCATTTTTTCATTATTGGGCATGCTGTTTCGAGGCAAAACAGGATGTTTCTTAACAACGCTTGTGTTGAAAATCCAGCCCAAGATATTTGTATTAATCCAATTAATGGCACGAGGAAGTGCTTTTGGGAATTTTGGGCTGGTCTTTCAATGTTGAAGGAGATTTCAGGTACAATGACGTACTGCTATATTCCCTTTTTTTATTGACAATTAATTAAAGGCGTTGTACTCTATGGATAAGGTTTCGTGTACAATGGCGTATACATAAGGAAGCAAAGACGCTTCAGACAGATGATTTTTCGTTTGTTTGAAGTGTCTTTTTGTATTTTATTAAGGAGGAATTGAGATGAAAACAATTCATTTCCCTACCGAACTATGGGTAGGAGAAGGCGCATTAGCCAATTTGGAAACACTTCATGATAGACGTGTTTTCATTGTCACAGATCCATTCATGGTTGACTCTGGATTTGTGAATGAAGTGACAAAGCATTTAACAAAAAGTGAATGGCAAATTTTTAGTGATATCATCCCCGATCCACCAATTGATAAGATTGCTGCGGGAATTAAGCAGTTAGCGACATTTCAAGGAGATACGATATTAGCTTTAGGTGGGGGATCCGCTATTGATGCGGCCAAAGCAAT
>OIFC01000424.1_pt1 | contig 2348 bp, 1 predicted proteins | sample 1582001 | NCBI WGS metagenome assembly OIFC01 (sample SAMN07501062, study PRJEB24779) | human gut metagenome | reverse complement strand
GACCATCAATGGTCATTGTTGCACAATAACAAACGTTAATTAAAAATATATTATTATAGAAAACTAATACAGATTGGAGATATTCACTATGAGTAAAATTATTGGTATTGACTTAGGAACAACAAACTCAGCTGTCGCAGTGCTAGAAGGCGGCGAAGCGAAAATTATTGCAAACCCAGAAGGTAACCGCACAACTCCTTCGGTCGTTTCATTCAAAAACGGTGAAATTCAAGTGGGCGAAGTAGCAAAACGTCAAGCTGTTACAAATCCTAACACGATTTCATCTATTAAACGTCACATGGGTGAAGCTGGCTACAAAGTTGATGTTGAAGGAAAATCATATACACCACAAGAAGTTTCTGCAATGATCTTACAATATTTAAAAGGTTTTGCTGAAGACTATTTAGGTGAAAAAGTTGAAAAAGCAGTTATTACAGTTCCTGCATATTTCAACGATGCGCAACGTCAAGCAACAAAAGATGCGGGTCGTATCGCTGGTTTAGAAGTTAAACGTATCATCAATGAACCAACAGCGGCAGCGTTAGCTTACGGTTTAGATAAAGGCCAAGTCAACAAAACTATCGCCGTATATGACTTAGGTGGTGGTACATTCGACTTATCTATCATCGAAATTGATGAAGTAGGCGGCGAAAAAACCTTTGAAGTATTGGCAACCAACGGTGATACTCACTTAGGTGGTGAAGACTTCGATAACCGTGTAATCAACTACTTAGTAGATGAGTTCAAAAAAGAGCAAGGTGTGGATTTACGTAACGATCCACTTGCAATGCAACGTTTAAAAGAAGCAGGTGAAAAAGCGAAAATTGAACTTTCTTCTGCACAACAAACTGATGTGAACTTACCTTACATCACTGCAGATGCAACTGGTCCTAAACACTTAAACATCAAGTTAACTCGTGCTAAATTAGAATCTTTAGTAGAAGATTTAGTGGCGAAATCGCTTGAACCTGTAAAAGTTGCATTAAACGATGCTGGTTTAAGTGCATCACAAATTGATGATGTGATCCTAGTGGGCGGTCAAACCCGTATGCCATTAGTACAACAAAAAGTAGAAGAATTCTTCGGTAAAGCACCTCGTAAAGATGTGAACCCAGATGAAGCCGTTGCTATCGGTGCAGCAGTTCAAGGTGGTGTATTAGCAGGTGATGTAACTGATGTATTATTGTTAGACGTAACACCGTTATCTTTAGGTATCGAAACCATGGGTGGTGTAATGACTACCTTAATTGAGAAAAACACGACGATTCCAACTAAGAAATCACAAGTGTTCTCAACAGCAGAAGATAACCAAAGTGCAGTAACCATTCACGTGTTACAAGGTGAACGTAAACAAGCATCAGCGAATAAATCTTTAGGTCAATTCAACCTTGAAGGCATCAACCCTGCTCCACGCGGTATGCCACAAATTGAAGTAACCTTCGACATCGACGCTGACGGTATCATCCACGTTTCTGCGAAAGATAAAGGTACTGGTAAAGAACAACAAATCACCATCAAAGCCTCTTCAGGTTTAAGTGACGAAGAAATTCAAAAAATGGTTCGTGATGCAGAAGCAAACGCTGAAGCAGACCGTAAATTTGAAGAATTAGTACAAGCGCGAAACCAAGCAGATCACCTTGTACACAGCACACGTAAACAATTAGAAGAAGCAGGTGACAAAGTTCCAGCTGAAGATCGTGCCGCAATTGAAAGCGCATTAAGCGATTTAGAAACTGCAGCGAAAGGTGAAGATAAAGCAGCAATCGAAGCTAAACTTCAAGCACTTGCAGAAGTGGCTCAAAAACTTGCTCAAGCGGCTCAACCACAAGGTGATGCACAACAAGCTCAAAGTAGCAATCCAAATGATGATGTTGTTGATGCTGAGTTTGAAGAAGTGAAAGACAATAAATAATTCACCGCTCTTCTTACCATAAACAAAGGGCGTGGAAACACGCCCTTTTGGTGTATCTAACAAGTTCCCCTCTTTAGAAAAGAGGGGGGAGGGGTGATTTGATAGCGATATCAAATTTTCTTATGAGCTAAATTTACTTCTGCCAAATCTCCCCCCCGCCCCTCTTTGCTAAAGAAGGGAGTATGTTACAAGCGGTCAAATTTACCCAGAATTTTGTAAATTTAAGTAATGGTTATGCCACTTACACTTTATCCACTTGCTAAAATTCGTACGCATAACACAAAGGAAAATCCCGCAGAAAAGATTGGACAGCTTTGGCAGAATAATTTTGCCAAATTGCCTGAAAATGAGCCTTATTATGGTGTTTATCTGAATTACGAATCGGATTTTACGGGCTATTATGATGTTGCTGTTGCTCAAGAAAGTAAACCTGAAG
>OIFC01000402.1_pt1 | contig 2458 bp, 2 predicted proteins | sample 1582001 | NCBI WGS metagenome assembly OIFC01 (sample SAMN07501062, study PRJEB24779) | human gut metagenome | reverse complement strand
ATTTCGGTTTCTAGCATTAATTTGCCTTTCTGGCGAAGAAAATCAATGATTTTATTTTTTAAGATAGCAAAGACCCAGGTTTTAAATGCCGCTTGTCGTTTAAAGTGCTCGAGATGGTTAAATGCACTCAAAAAACTTTCTTGAACCAAATCTTCAGCTAATACAGGATTATTCACCTGTAATGTGGCAAATTTCAGCATTTGCTCTCTAATTTGTGTCAGTTCTTTATCGGAAATTCCGGTTTCCATATTTTTTCCTTGGAAAATGTGTAAGAAAAAGGTTCCTGATTCGTCTAATGATAATGAAAGGGGAAGGCCTTTCTAGATAACGTTAATTATTCACAAATTAAGGAAGATTCAAAATGAAAAATATTACTGCAAAAACAACCTTTACTGCTATTGCTGCACTTTTCTTCGCAACCAGTCTTTATGCGACCGATATGAAATCTAATGAAATGTCGATGGCAAAAGATCCCATGCCGATGACAAAAGACGCTATGCCAATGCAAAACGACAAAATGGCATCTGATGGAATGATGAAATCTCATGATATGAAATCTCACGACATGAAAATGGATAATATGAAATCAGAAGGCATGAAATCTGATGATATGAAAACAAAAGAAATGAAGAAAAAAGCAAAAACAATGGAAAACCCGAAAATGTAATGCTTTCTTCTTAAAAGAAAAACGGCGGTCAAATTGACCGCAGTTTTTGTATCAAAGTGAGATTATTGTTTACGCCACGTTGTGCCGTTGGCGCCATCTTCTAACACAATTCCCATCGCGGTGAGTTCATTACGTGCCGCATCCGCAGCAGCCCAATCTTTAGCTGCACGAGCTTCGTTACGTTGTTTGATGAGCGCTTCAATTTTTGCGACTTCATCATCGTCAGAGCCAGCTTGTAAGAATTTTTCTGGATCTTGTTGAAGTAAACCTAAGATACCCGCTAACTCACGTAAACGCGCAGCAAGACCATTGGCTTTTTCTACATCTTCAGTTTTCAATTTATTGATTTCACGCGCCATTTCAAATAGGACAGAAAGGGCATTAGGCGTATTGAAATCATCGTCCATTGCTTCACGGAAGGCTTCCACAAAATTTTCACCGCCAAAAGCGACCGCATTTTGATCAGTGCCACGTAAAGCGGTGTACAAACGTTCCAATGCACCTTGTGCTAAATTCAGGTTTTCTTCACTATAATTGAGTTGGCTACGATAGTGTGCCGTTAGTAAGAAATAACGTACCGCTTCTGCATTGTAGTGGTTTAATACATCACGAATAGTGAAGAAGTTGCCGAGGGATTTCGACATTTTTTCTTTATCTACCATGATCATGCCAGAATGGATCCAATAATTCACATATTGACCACCATGAGCACAACAAGATTGCGCAATTTCATTTTCGTGGTGCGGGAACATTAGGTCAGAACCGCCACCGTGAATATCAAAGTGTTCACCAAGTTGTTTGCAGTTCATCGCTGAACATTCAATGTGCCAACCGGGTCGACCAGCCCCCCATGGTGATGGCCAGCTTGGTTCGTTTTCTTTTGACATTTTCCAAAGCACGAAATCCATTGGATTTTTCTTGATTTCATTAATTTCAATACGTGCACCCGCTTGTAATTGGTCAAGATCTTGGCGTGATAATTTGCCGTATTCCTTAAAGCTTTCCACATCAAACATCACGTCGCCATTGTCTGCAACATAAGCATGACCACGCGCAATCAGTTTTTCCACAATCTCAATAATTTCAGGAATATGATGCGTCGCGCGAGGTTCGAAATCTGGACGCAATACGTTTAACGCATCAAAATCTTTATACATTTCTTGCACCATACGATCCACAAGTTGATCGCAGGTTTCTTTGTTTTCTAATGCGCGTTTAATGATTTTATCGTCCACATCCGTGATATTACGCACATAAGTCAAATCGTAGCCTAAAGAGCGCAAATAGCGAGCAATCACATCAAAACATACAAAGGTACGGCCGTGGCCAATATGGCATAAATCGTAAACGGTCACGCCGCACACATACATACCCACTTTTCCTTCATGGATAGGTTTGAACACTTCTTTTTCTCGAGTGAGGGTATTAAAAATCTTTAACATATTTTTTCTCTTAAAACTGGTTGGAAAACGACCGCACTTTTTCTGCTCATGGTGGCACTTTCTCGCCATTTGTGGAATAATGAATGCCTTAATTTTCAAGAGGAAAACAACATGGTTACATTACACACAAATTTTGGCGATATTAAAATTCAACTTGATTTTGATAAAGCGCCAATCACTGCAGAAAACTTTTTAAATTATTGTAAAAACGGTTTCTATAATAACACAATTTTCCACCGTGTTATTGATGGATTTATGATCCAAGGCGGTGGTATGAGGAGGGGGAATGGCAATATCTGCAGGTCGTCTGACACAGATGATAAGTGTTCTGAACCCGGTGTTAACCCGT
>OIFC01000385.1_pt1 | contig 2530 bp, 1 predicted proteins | sample 1582001 | NCBI WGS metagenome assembly OIFC01 (sample SAMN07501062, study PRJEB24779) | human gut metagenome | reverse complement strand
AATGTCTAAAATGACGCATTCCAGTTAATACCATCACCATATTATGTTCATCCGCTGCATCAATGACTTCTTGATCGCGCATTGAGCCACCTGGATGAATCACACATTGAATCCCTACTTTCGCCGCTGCATCAATGCCGTCACGGAATGGGAAAAACGCATCAGATGCCATTACACAACCGGCTACGGTTAAGCCTTCATCCTGCGCCTTAATACCCGCAATCTTAGCAGAATACACGCGGCTCATTTGGCCTGCACCAATGCCGATGGTTTGGTTATCTTTAGCGTAAACAATGGCATTGGATTTCACGAATTTCGCGACTTTCCAGCAGAACAATAAATCTTTTAATTCCTGTTCGGTTGGTTGACGTTTGCTTACTACTTTTAAATCATCCACGCCAACCATGCCTAAATCCGCATCTTGTACTAATAAACCGCCGTTTACACGTTTGAAATCTAAACGTTCAGAACGTGACGTCCATTCACCACATTCAAGCAAACGAACATTCTTCTTACGTTTCACGACTTCTTGCGCTTCAGCAGAAACTTTCGGTGCAATAATCACTTCAACGAATTGGCGTTCCACAATTTCATTCGCGGTTTTTTCGTCTAACTCACGGTTGAACGCAATAATGCCACCAAATGCAGAAGTTGGATCGGTTTGGTAAGCACGATTATAGGCGTCTAAAATATCTTTACCTAAAGCCACACCGCATGGATTAGCGTGTTTAACAATCACACAAGCCGGCTCATCAAATTCTTTCACGCATTCAAGTGCTGCATCAGTATCAGCAATATTATTGTAAGACAAGGCTTTACCTTGTAGTTGGTGAGCTGTAGCTACACTCGCCTCTTTCACATTTAAATCAACATAAAAGGCTGCATTTTGATGAGAATTTTCACCGTAACGCATGGTTTGTTTACGAACGAAGTTAAGATTTAAAGTCCGTGGGAATTGACCGCACTTCGCATTCGCATCTTCTTCCTCTGCCATATGATATGGTTTCACCATTTGTCCAAAGTAGTTGGCAATCATGGAATCATATTGAGCGGTATGTTCAAAGGCTTTAATCGCAAGGTCAAAACGGGTTTCAAGTGTTAGGCTGTTTTGATGTTTATCCATCTCTGCAAGAATTGCGTTGAAATCATGATTATTCACCACGATCGCCACATCTTTATGGTTTTTCGCGGCAGAACGCACCATGGTTGGGCCACCGATATCGATATTTTCTACCGCATCAGCCAAGGTACAATCTGGTTTAGCCACAGTGGCTGCAAACGGATATAAATTCACGACAACCATATCAATGCCTTCAATGCCATGTTGCTGCATGATGGCATCATCTGTACCACGACGACCAAGAATCCCGCCATGTACTTTGGGATGCAAAGTTTTCACACGACCGTCCATCATTTCAGGGAATCCCGTATAATCAGACACTTCAGTCACCGGCAAACCATGTTGCTCCAATAATTTTGCGGTACCGCCTGTGGAAAGTAGTTTTACACCACGCTGTACTAAGCCTTGAGCAAATTCTACAATACCGGTTTTATCAGAAACACTCAGTAAAGCCTGACGAATTGGACGATCTGTCATTACATTTTCCTTTCATTAAATGGTTAAAAATAAGCGGGGGGAATTATAACGCAAACGTTTGCGTTTATATAGAAAAAATTTTCCTGGTAAGCGCACTTCAAGGTTAGACTGCTTATTTAGGAGATTTAGAAAACAAAAAAGCCCGCAAAATGCGGGCAATCTAACAGTATGAATAATGTGATTAGCGTTTACGTTTATCTAAAGAAAATGCACCAGCACCAGCAAACACAAAATAGAAAAACACGAGAGAGTAAAGTAAAGCAAGTTCACCACCGTTCGCGATTGGGAAGAATAAATTCCCTTTACCTGCAACGTGCATAAAGAAATACGCATAAGCCATTTGACCCGAAAGGATAAATGCCGCTGGGCGAACAAATAAACCTAAAATTAATAGGATTGAACCGACAATCTCAATTACTCCGCCGACAATCATCATTGGATCGCCCACTGCGCCGTTACCGCCCGTCATTGAAACTGGGAATTCCCAGAATTTCGCTGTGCCGTGTAAGATAAACATATATGCAGCGACGATACGCAATAAAGCTAAAACATACGGAGAGTATTTTTCTAAATTTTTCATAAAGTTTTCCTAATAAAAAATAAAAAGTGATTTCAGAACAGGGCGTATATTAATGATTAACTTAAAGCTAAACAATACCTCTAATCGAAAAAGACTTTTTACTATTAGGAAATAATTTTACGCTTTGCGGATTTTCTCAATCCATTGTAAAAATTCAACAGGCGGCATGAATCCGTTAACACGACTGCCTTCAATTTCTTTTCCTTCTCGATTAAAGAATAAAATCGTCGGTAAACCTAGCACTTTATACTTTGTCATTAAAGCGCGGTTTTCTTCGGAGTTTTTCGTCATATCAACTTGAAGAAGCAGCATGTCACCAAAGGCTTTTTGTACACTTGGATCACTAAATGTTT
>OIFC01000346.1_pt1 | contig 2812 bp, 2 predicted proteins | sample 1582001 | NCBI WGS metagenome assembly OIFC01 (sample SAMN07501062, study PRJEB24779) | human gut metagenome | reverse complement strand
GTAGCCATTACTCGCAAACTCAGCTTATGAATCCCGCTTATCTGAGCCATCTCTTTGACATACGACAACAAAGAACCACCAATCCCTTGGCCTTGGAAATCTGGCGAAACGCCAATACTTAGTAGCCATTGCTTTTGATGAGCTGCTAACGAAGTGGGCGGATGGACTTCAATAAATCCAGCAAGTTGTTGTCCGCTGATGGCAACGAAAATCGTTTCATCTTTCATTTTTTCCTGATATGCCGCAAGCGAGAGTGGTTGTATCTCGGCAGGGGTATTCTTTTTTGTCCAAATGATTTGGTCCAAGGCATGTAATGCGGGCCAATCTGCTTCGGCAACTAAGCGAATAGTGAGTGAGGTAGACAAGATAATAGGGCTCCTTTTTCTGAAATTTTAAAATATAAAAAGACTATAGCATTTATTGTCTGAAAATTCAAATACTTTCAAAACGAAAAAAAAGTGGCTGCACCTTTTCGAGAAAATCAAAATATGCTACCATAGCTACCAGAGGATAGATGGTAAAAAAGAATCTATCTAAATGGAGGGTATGTTTGTGAAAAAAATGGCAGTATATTGTGGCGCCAGTCTGGGAAATGAGCCAATCTATCAGCAAGCTGCAGTAGCGTTAGCCGCTTGGATGAAAGAAAATCACTATGATCTAGTTTATGGCGGTGGCAATGTTGGTCTAATGGGTGCGGTGGCTGACACGCTTTTAGTAGAAGGTGGAGAGGTAATTGGTGTCATGCCCACTTTTTTAATGGAGCGGGAGATTGCACATAATGGTATTACAAAGATGCATACAGTTAGCGATATGCATGAGCGCAAGAAAAAGATGATTGAATTGGCAGATGTGTATTTAGCTTTACCCGGTGGGCCCGGCACGCTAGAAGAAATTAGCGAGGTGATCTCTTGGGGCCGAGTCGGTGAACATATGAATCCTTGTATTTTATACAACGTGAATGGTTACTATGATTTATTAGCTGCTATTTTCATTTCAGATTCCTTAGAAGAAATTGGTGCATTTATTGATTCTTATGAAACGCCAATGATTCGTCAATACAAAAAATAACAAAAGAGGCAGTCACTCTAACCAGAATGACTGCCTCTTTTTTACTAGTTTTTCGTTAAAATCCGATGTAAGAACTCTTTTGTCCGAGCTTCTTTTGGATGGACAAAAATATCTTCAGCGGTCCCTTCTTCAGCAATGACACCTTTATCCATGAAAATAACACGATCGGATACGTCCCGCGCAAATTCCATTTCATGTGTTACAATCACCATTGTTAGCCCTGTATGGGCAAGATTTTTCATCGTTTTTAGCACTTCGCCAACCATTTCAGGATCCAATGCAGAAGTTGGTTCATCGAAAAGTAAAACATCTGGATCCATTGATAATGCTCGAGCAATGGCTACCCGTTGCTTTTGTCCACCAGATAATTGAGCAGGTTTGGCATCAATAAAACGAGCCATGCCAACTTTTTCTAAATTTTCTAAGGCAATTTTTTTGGCTTCTTCTTTGTTTCTTTTTAGGACAGTCATCTGACCAGAAGTACAGTTTTCTAAGACATTCATGTTATTAAATAAATTGAATGATTGGAAAACCATACCTAAATGGGTCCGATATTTGGGCAAACTATAACCACGTTCTAAAACATTTTTACCATTATAGATGATTTTGCCATCTGTTGGTTTTTCTAACAAATTAATACAACGTAGTAACGTTGATTTACCAGAACCAGAAGAACCGATAATGGTGACAACTTCTCCTTTGTTGACGTTCATATTGATATCTTTTAATACTTCGTTTTCGCCAAAGCTTTTTCGTAAATGTTCAATTTCAATAATTGCACTCATCTGTTTGCCTCCTAGCTTTCTTTTCCTTCTTCAGTTAATTCTTCTACTTTAACGTAAGCAGAAGGGCCATCCATTTTACGTTCCACAACACGTAAGATTCGTGTGATCACAAAAGTCATTACCAAGTACATGATGCCGACAATTGTAAAGGTTTGGAAGAACTGGAAGTTTGCGCCAGAAGCAGCATTCCCTTGGAAGAATAAATCTGCAACACCGATAACACTTAACACGGCCGTATCTTTGATATTAATGACAAATTCATTCCCTGTTGCAGGTAAAATATTACGTAATACTTGGGGAATAACGACTTTACGCATTGTTTGTCCATGGGTCATCCCAATCGCTTGTGCTGCCTCGAATTGTCCTTTATCCACTGCGAAAATACCTCCGCGAACAATTTCAGACATATAGGCACCAGTGTTCACAGAAACGATAAATAGTGCGGCCACTGTTCGGTCTAAAGAGATGCCAAAAGCTAGAGCTAAACCATAGAAAATAACCATTGCTTGAACCATCATTGGTGTACCACGGAAAACTTCAATATAAATAGAAAGAATTAAATTTCCTAATTTTTGGAAGAAACGAGCGACTGGGTTTTCAGAATCTGGAATTGTACGGAAGACACCAATTAGTAAACCAAGGGTTGTTCCGACGACCGTCCCAATTAACGCGATAAATAGCGTTAAACCAGCACCACGTAAAAACATGTCGCCATATTGATTCCAAATATTTTTGAAATCGTTAATAAGTCCTGTTTTTTGTTCATCACTATCTGTTGCTGCAGGTTGATCCTTGATTGCTTGGTCCATAATTTTTGTCCGTTCATCTTGAGAAATACCTGCTAAAATTTTGTTTACTTTTTCAATGTCTGGATCGCCTTTACGCATGCCGACTGCTACTTGCGAGTCTTCAGCGCTAGCATCAAAGCCATTTTCTTTTGGAAATTCTAACATTTTTAA
>OIFC01000336.1_pt1 | contig 2888 bp, 3 predicted proteins | sample 1582001 | NCBI WGS metagenome assembly OIFC01 (sample SAMN07501062, study PRJEB24779) | human gut metagenome | reverse complement strand
GCTTCTGCAATTCGCTTTGCATGCATCGGAAAAATTTCTTCAATTAATGTTTTTCCAGCTTCTGTTAATTCAACGTAAGTAATGCGTCGGTCTTTTTCACTGGGGGTGCGCGTTACATAGCCTTTTTTATGTAATTGGTCAATAACATAAGTGGTGCTACTGCTAGCGATTAAAATTTTCTCCTTGATTTTTTGGATGGTCTGAGGACCTTTATGGAGTAACAGCTCTAATACTGAAAATTCTGTAATGTTTAAGTCATAACAAGTGACATCTTGCTTGGCAAGTTGCTCTAGTCGATGGCTGGTTCTTAATAAACCGATATAGGCTTTTAAAGCTTCTTGCTGTTGGGTCATTGTTTCACCTCTTTTTATTTCGAATTCGAGATAAATATAACTTACTTTTGGTAAGTAATCAATTAATATGCTTAAAAAGACAGCCAGCAAAAAATGTGAATTTTTGCTGGCTGTCTTTTTTGTTTAATTTAGAAGATCGTTGGAACTAAGCCGCCATCGATTCTTAAGGCTTCGCCTGAGAAAGAAGAAGAATCTGGGCTGGCCACAAAGGTAACAAAACGACCAATTTCTTCTGGTCGAATGAGCCGTTGGATTTGTGAACGAGAACGATGATTTTTCATGAAATCTTTTTCCCAATCCTCTTTGGGAATGTCTGAATCAGCGTACATATCTTCCAACATTTTTTCTACACCTTCGGTAAGGGTTGAGCCAGGCATAACCGTGTTAACGGTGACATGTGTGCCGACAGTTAAGTTGGATAAACTTTTAGCTAAGGAAAGATTCATCGTTTTTGTCATGCTATATTGGGGCATTTCGCCAGAAGGCATCACCGCTTCTTCGCTAGCAATGAAGATAATGCGACCAAAATCTTGTGCAAGCATTTTAGGTAGATAAGCTTTTGCTAATGCATTGCCTGACAACACGTTCACAGTAAAAAATTTTTCCCAAGTGGCGTCATCGATGTCCCAGTATTCCATTGGTTCAAAAATCCCCATATTGTTCACTAAAATGTCGACTTTAGGGAATTTTTCAAGCAAAGTAGCTCGTTGACTTTCAATGGAAATATCGGCAGTCCCTGCTTGAGGATGAGTGTTTGGAAACATTGTTTGTATTTCTTTAACAACTTTAGTTACTTCGGCTTCATTGCGCCCATTGATAATGACATCGGTCCCTTCACGAGCCATTTCAACCGCAATTGCTTTGCCAATTCCTTTGGTTGAACCAGTAATTAATGCTAATTTATTCGTTAAGTGTAAATCCATTTAAATCCCTCCAACGTTTGTCTATCTCTAGTGTAGGTCTTTTTCTGGACTTTTAAAAGGAAAAAGTTTTTTCGGCCCGCGAGAAACAAGCCCCAATAATTACTTAACAGCTGAGTTTTCACTTTTTGGGCGTAAAACGAGTAATTATTGTCAGTAAAAAAGCGTCACTTTTTTGATAGAATAACTAGAGACGAAATTGGCTAAGACCAATTTTGTAAAATTGTACATAAAAAAGAAGAGTGGGAATGCTATGAAGAAACAATATTACTGGAATATACCCGATAACTTACTAAACTCGTTAAAACAGCGAAAAAAGTTATACAACTTTTATAAAAATGAACAAAATAAGGCAAGAGAATTAGTAGAGAATTGTCAGTCGGTTCTTTTTCCTGAATTAGTTGCTTCGCTGAATAAAATAGATGAACGGATTAAATTATTGATATTCTATCAAAATTTAGAAGATTGTGAGCTTTCAGAAGAAGAAATTATTACTGTGATTGAGCGAGAATATTTTGTGACTTTTTATGAAACAATTGAAGAACCGACCACTGAAATTATTAGTAGTCATTCTATGTATTATTTATTGCAACAGCCGACTAAAGAAATGCTTTGGGATTTAGACTTTAGTAACATGTTAAAACAAGGTCAGTTAGTTGATTTAATGGATTATCAAAAATTGACCAAATGTTATCAAAAGTTGCAGAATCAAGCTAAAAATTTGATTGAAAAATTAAATAAAGAAACATTTTACACATTCTATAGTCAACTTTTATTGATTGATTGCCAATGCAAATTATTAATAGAAGAGGCGCTTCTGAAAGAAGAATCATTGATGACGGTCGATGAATGCTTAATAGCCATTAAGCAAGAAATTCGAAAAATTCATTTTGAACAATTTAAATACCAACATTATTTATTTGAAGATTTATCTTTGCGGTACCAAGTTTAACGAAAGTGACAAAAAGAATGGTTGAATCTAACAAGAATGTTCGTTGTTTTCTGTTATATAAAAAGATATGATAGTTTCTGTAGAAAAAATAAAGGAGACGATTCATGAACGCAAATCGCTTAAAGTTATTGATGATGGGGTTAATGGTTCTTGACCATATTAGTTATTTTGTTCCGCCAGAATGGGCACTGATTTTTCATGTAATTACTCGTTGTGTCGGTGTGTTTTTGGTTACATGGCTGTAGAAGGTTTCAACTATACACGGAATGTTTATCGTTACAATGGTCGTTTGTATATTTGGGCAGCAATCATGTTTGTTGGAAATACGCTTCTAAATCATTTAGTGAATAATCCAGCTGTCGCTGTTCACAACAATATTTTCTTCACCTTAGCCCTTGGTGTCAGTATGTTAATTGTGACAAAAGCGATGCTAGAGATGCCAAAAATCAGTTTAAAAATTGTTTTATTGATTAGTATATTAGCAATTTTAGGAATAGGAGCAATGTTTGCTGAAGGTGGCATTGTGATGTTACCTTTTATGTTGATTACGTATCTAGCCAGAAAGAGACTTGTCTTACGGAACTGTTTATATGGTGCATTAGCGCTCTTTTTCTTAGTTACAAGTTTTCAATGGCTGGGAGATTGGCCAACGACAATTGAAAT
>OIFC01000326.1_pt1 | contig 2980 bp, 5 predicted proteins | sample 1582001 | NCBI WGS metagenome assembly OIFC01 (sample SAMN07501062, study PRJEB24779) | human gut metagenome | reverse complement strand
TAAAGTGCGGTTATACTTAAAACCTTATTTCATCTGAAGATAAACTCTTATTCATTATCAAAATTAAGTTGAGAACAACATGCAAGAATTTATGCCTCAAGCAATTGAATTTGCTCAAAAACACACTTTTTTAACGATCGCATGGTTTGCTGTCCTTTTCATGACACTTTTCACCTTTTTTAAAAGTGCGACACAAAAATATCGCGTCATCACTAATCCAGAAGCCGTTCGCTTAATGAACGACGAAGAGGCGGTTGTGATTGACTTACGTCCTATTGATGAATTCCGACGTGGTCATATTATTAACAGTGTAAACTTGCTTCCGACAGAAATTAAAAATCAAAATGTAGGAAAAATTGAACATTACAAAGGAAATCCCGTTATCATTGTGGATATCAACGGTGTTTCTTCTTCCACATCTGCAGCGCTTTTAACCAAACAAGGCTTTGAAAAAGTCTATGTATTAAAAGACGGTTTAACGGCTTGGTCTGGTGCAAATTTACCATTAGTAAAAAAACATAAGTAAGGATCCTCTATGTCTGAACAAAATCAACAACCTGAAGTAGCCTCTGAAGAGCAACAAGAAGCCGTACTTCAAATTCAACGTATTTATGTAAAAGATGTTTCTTTTGAAGCACCAAATCTTCCTCATATTTTCCACCAAGAATGGAAACCAAAACTTGGCTTTGATTTAAGCACTGAAGCCGTTCAAGTGGGCGAAGATTTATACGAAGTCACGTTAAACATTAACGTAGAAACCACCATGGAAGATTCTGGTGATGTGGCGTTTATTTGTGAAGTGAAACAATCTGGCGTATTTACAATCAGCGGTTTAGAAGATGTTCAAATGGCGCACTGCTTAACATCTCAATGCCCAAATATGCTTTTCCCTTATGCGCGCGAACTAATTTCTAACTTAGTCAACCGCGGAACATTCCCAGCATTAAACCTTTCTCCAGTAAACTTCGATGCGTTGTTCATTGATTACATGAATAAGCAGCAAGCAGCAGCCGAAGTAGAAGAACATCCAGAAACCCAACATTAATTTTGATAAGGGCAGGCGATATGGTCTGCCCTTTTATTTTTTTAAGGTGATTGAAATGAATACATCCCAATCTCCAATTACTATTCTTGGTTGCGGTTCTTATGGAACAGCACTCGCTATCTCATTTTCTCGTAATGGTTCGCCAACCTATCTTTGGGGGCACAATCCCGATCATATTCATCAAATGCAACTGGAACGTCAAAATCGTCGCTTTCTGCCTGATATTGAATTTCCTGAAAGTTTGTATTTAGAATTAGATTTGAAAACAGCCCTTGAGCAATCGAAAGACATTTTAATTGTGGTACCAAGTCACGCTTTCGGCGAAATTCTCTTAAAAATTCGACCGCACTTAAAACCTGATCATCGTTTAATTTGGGCAACCAAAGGATTAGAACGCAACACCGGCCGATTACTGCAAGAAGTCGTAGAAGAAACCTTAGGTAAAGCAATTCCAACCGCGGTGCTTTCAGGTCCTACTTTTGCGAAAGAATTGGCTCAAGGTTTGCCAACGGCGATTACCCTTGCCTCTCGTCATGAAAAGTTTGCCTTAGAATTACAAGCGCGCATTCATTGCAGTCAGCATTTTCGGGTATATGTAAATCAAGATATAATCGGCGTTCAATTAGGTGGTGCCATTAAAAACGTGATTGCGATAGGGGCGGGTATTTCGGATGGTATGGGATTTGGTGCCAATGCGAGAACCGCATTGATTACCCGTGGTATTGCGGAAATTACTCGCTTGGGCGTAGCAATGGGCGCCAATGCACAAACCTTTATGGGTATGTCAGGTTTAGGAGATTTAGTGCTCACTTGTACCGATAACCAATCCCGTAACCGTCGATTTGGTTTAATGCTTGGTAAAGGAACTGATAGCCAACAAGCCATGGATGAAATTGGTCAAGTAGTGGAAGGGTTTTATAACACCAAAGAAACTTATTTATTAGCACAACGACAAGGCGTAGAAATGCCAATTACAGAACAAATTTACCAAATACTCTTTTGTGGTAAAAGTGCACAAGACGTGGCACTGAGCTTATTGGGTCGTGCACGAAAAGGCGAATAAGGAGAAAAAATGACGTTAGAAGTATGGCAACACATTCGCCAAGAGGCAAAAGAACTAGCAGAATGCGAACCAATGCTCGCAAGCTTTTTCCATTCCACTATTTTAAAACATCAAAATCTTGGCAGTGCCTTGAGTTATTTGCTAGCGAATAAACTGGCTAATCCTATCATGCCGGCAATTTCGCTGCGTGAAATTATTGAAGAAGCCTATCAAGCTGAGCCCAATATCATTGATTGTGCCGCTTGTGATATTAAAGCTGTGCGCCACCGCGATCCCGCTGTAGAATTGTGGTCTACCCCATTGCTTTATTAAAAGGTTTTCACGCCATTCAAAGCTATCGCATTACCCATTATTTGTGGAACCAAAATCGAAAAGCACTCGCACTTTATTTACAAAATCAAATTTCAGTGGCTTTCGATGTGGATATTCACCCTGCCGCCAAAATTGGGCACGGCATTATGTTTGACCATGCTACCGGTATTGTAGTGGGCGAAACCTCGGTAATTGAAAATGATGTATCTATCTTACAAGGTGTCACGCTTGGCGGTACAGGTAAAGAATCCGGCGATCGCCATCCAAAAGTACGAGAAGGCGTAATGATTGGGGCAGGCGCAAAAGTTCTCGGCAATATTGAAGTGGGCAAATATGCCAAAATTGGTGCTAACTCTGTTGTACTTCAATCTGTACCTGAATACGCCACTGCAGCAGGTGTGCCTGCTCGTATTGTCGGCAAAGACAAAGAGGCAAAACCAGCATTTGAAATGAATCAATATTTTATCGATGATGATATAAATTTGAATATTTAAGGAATCGATATGATTAACAAAGACACCCAACTTTGCATGTCTCTTTCTGGCAGACCAGGCAATTTT
>OIFC01000276.1_pt1 | contig 3412 bp, 2 predicted proteins | sample 1582001 | NCBI WGS metagenome assembly OIFC01 (sample SAMN07501062, study PRJEB24779) | human gut metagenome | reverse complement strand
GAAGGCGATCAAATTAGTATCAGCCAAAAACAATTAGAAAGTAAACTTTCAACACTTTATGCGGGACGCTTAGCAGAAGATTTGATTTACGGTGAAGAAAATATTTCTACCGGTGCATCTAACGATATTAAAGTGGCAACCAATATTGCTCGTAATATGGTGACCCAATGGGGCTTCTCAGATAAACTCGGTCCGATTCTTTATACCGAAGATGAAGGCGAAGTATTCTTAGGTCGCTCAATGGCGAAGGCGAAACATATGTCAGATGAAACGGCGCATGCGATTGATGAAGAAGTGCGTGCGATTGTAAATCGTAACTATGCGAGAGCAAGACAGATTTTGATCGACAATATGGATATTCTTCATGCCATGAAAGATGCGTTAGTAAAATATGAAACCATCGAAGAAGAACAAATCAAACAGCTAATGAATCGTGAACCTGTTACACCACCATCTGGTTGGGAAGATAGCAAAGATACGAAACCAAAAGCTAAACCGCAAGAAGAAACAACTGAAAGTGCGGTTAATCATTCAGAAGATTCTGAAGAGTAAGAATAAAGCCTTCCTAATTTGGAAGGCTTTTTTATTTATAATGTCATTCTTTTCATCACTATATTCCGTTATAATCTAGCCTTTAAAATTTGATTTAAAAATTGACCGCACTTTATGAAACTTTATGCTAATAACAAATGTCTAGATTTGTCATTCCCTCAAATTATGGGAATTTTGAATTTCACGCCCGATTCATTTTCAGATAGCGGACAGTTTTTTAGTCTAGATAAGGCATTATTTCAAGTTGAAAAAATGCTCAAAGAAGGTGCAACAATTATTGATATTGGCGGGGAATCAACTCGACCAATGGCAGAAGAAGTGCCTGAAACTGAAGAGTTGCAACGAGTGATACCTCTTGTTGAAGCCGTGCAAAAACGTTTTGATTGTTGGATTTCAGTGGATACCTCTAAAGCAATTGTTATGCAAGAAGCAGCTAAAGTTGGCATGGATTTAATCAATGATATTCGTGCTCTACGTGAACCTGGTGCACTCGAAATAGCAGGACAGTTGAATTTACCGACTTGTATCATGCATATGCAAGGACAACCACGTACAATGCAGACTAATCCTCATTATGATGATGTGGTTCAAGATGTTTATCAGTTTTTAGAAGCTCGGACTCAAGCTTGTTTAGATGCGGGCATCGCTAAAGAAAATATCATTTGGGATATGGGCTTTGGTTTTGGTAAGACCGTGCAGCATAATTATAAACTTTTACAGCAGTTAGCTCACTTTTGTGAAAGTGGTTATCCCATTTTAGCAGGCCTTTCACGTAAATCGATGATTGGTGCCGTATTAGATAAACCTGTAACTGAACGTGTTGTAGGAAGTGTAGCTGGCGCACTAATTGCTGCACAAAATGGTGCGACAATTTTACGTGTGCATGATGTGGCTGCAACAGCTGGTGCCTTAAAAGTATGGCAAACAACGCAACAGGCGTAAGAAAGTAACAGATTTTATATGTTGTAGGGTAAATGATTTCTGCAACATCAATTATTCAATTTATTAAGGAATAAACATGGCAAATCGTAAATATTTTGGTACAGATGGCGTACGCGGAAAAGTGGGTGCTTATCCAATCACGCCTGATTTCGCATTGAAATTAGGTTGGGCTGCAGGTAAGGTTTTAGCTTCTCAAGGTTCTCGCACGGTATTAATCGGGAAAGATACTCGTATTTCAGGTTATATGCTGGAATCTGCACTTGAAGCAGGTTTGGCTGCAGCGGGTTTAACTGCCGCATTTACCGGTCCAATGCCAACACCTGCCGTGGCGTATTTAACCCGTACGTTCCGTTTAGAAGCGGGTATTGTCATTTCGGCATCTCATAACCCTTACTATGATAACGGGATTAAATTCTTCTCTTCACAAGGCACAAAATTACCAGATGATATTGAAGAAGCAATTGAAGCCATGCTTGATCAGCCAATGGATTGCGTGGAGTCAGCTGATTTAGGTAAAGCAAGCCGTATCAGTGATGCCGCAGGACGTTATATTGAATTTTGTAAAAGTACTTTCCCTGCTCACCTTGGTTTAGATGGTTATAAAATCGTGGTGGATTGCGCAAATGGTGCAACCTATCACATTGCACCAAATGTATTACGTGAGTTGGGTGCGGAAGTGATTGAAATTGGTACAGATCCAAATGGAATCAATATCAATGAAAAATGCGGTGCAACCGACGTAAAAGCATTACAGGAAAAAGTGCTTGAAACCAAAGCGGATGTCGGTCTTGCTTACGATGGTGATGGTGACCGTATTATGATGGTAGATCACTTAGGTAATAAAGTGGATGGCGACCAAATCCTTTTCATTATTGCTCGCGAAGCACTACGTTCAGGCCAATTAAAAGGTGGAGTAGTAGGCACATTAATGAGTAATATGAGCCTAGAAATTGCCTTAAAAATGTTAGGTGTGCCTTTCGTACGCGCTAACGTTGGTGACCGTTATGTATTAGAAAAAATGGTAGAGCATGGCTGGACATTAGGTGGAGAAAACTCAGGCCATATCATTATTGCTGATAAAAATACGACAGGTGATGGTATTATTGCGTCTCTAGCAGTCTTAAGTGCAATGGTTCAACATCGTTTATCATTAAACGAGCTTGCAAGTGCGGTGAAATTATTCCCTCAAGTACTTATTAATGTTCGTTTTACTGGTGGTGATAACCCACTAGAAAGTGAAGCGGTAAAAGCAGTAGCTACAGATGTGGAAAAACGTTTAGAAGGCAAAGGTCGAATTTTACTGCGTAAGTCAGGTACAGAGCCACTTATTCGCGTAATGGTGGAATGTGAAGACGGCACACTTGCAAAACAATGTGCAGAAGAAATTGCAGAAGCAGTTAAAGCAAATTAATAAAGTGGGGGCTTGCCCCCATTTTTGATCTATAAAATTTATCTTTTATTATTTTTAGGAAAGTAAAGACATGAAAATTTTTATTATGCGTCATGGGGAAGCTGAAGTTATTGCTGCATCAGATGAGGCTCGGCATTTAACCGAGTATGGACGCAAACAATCAATATCACAAGGTCAATGGCTTAAAACACATCTAAATTCAACCGCACTTTCAGTTCAGAAAGTGATTGTCAGTCCTTATGTTCGTGCTCAAGAAACGTTTGAGCTCGTCAATTTAGCGTTAGACAATATTCTTAATGATGTTGAAACTTGGAGTGGAGTTACACCTTACGGGAATGCGACGCTGGTAGCAGATTATTTATCTGTTTTACAGAAACAAGGTGTTGAAAGTGTTTTGCTCGTTTCTCATTTACCTTTAGTAGGGAGCATTGTTTCAGAGCTTTATGGCAAGCGAAATCCAATCAGTTTTTACCCTTCAACGATTGTTCAAATTGACTGGAATGGTGA
>OIFC01000271.1_pt1 | contig 3463 bp, 5 predicted proteins | sample 1582001 | NCBI WGS metagenome assembly OIFC01 (sample SAMN07501062, study PRJEB24779) | human gut metagenome | reverse complement strand
AAAGTGGCGGTTAAATTTCCATTTTTTTACACTTTCATTTATAAATTATTTATCTCAGTGGCGATGCCGCCAATCATTAAAAATGAAATAAAAATTTCTTATTAACTATCACGTAAAAGATAAAAACACCTTATAAATCAATATACTGTAATCTCCTACAAACTTACACAGATCTCTTTTAAGTGAAAAACACTGTAAAACCCCGTAAATTTTACAGTTAAGATCCCTATTCTTTCAGTAAAATGATCTCTTTTACCTCAACTACTTACCCAATTTTACAATCTGAAAATTAACTGAAAAAATGTAAATTTTTAACGCAAATTCAGCGGGGGAGGAAGTGGATTTTCCGTGCCTTGTGTTTTTACGTGAAAAATTTCCGTGGAATTGTTTTATATTGCTTATTACGTAGATTTATTTGTTATAACAATCACTTAGATTTTCCGTGGTTAATGTCTCTGATATACATATCGGAAACATAAAGAAAAGCCGCAACATTGTGCGGCTTTGGTTTTATGTGAAGTGCGGTAGCTATTCAATAATCGGCGTGAGTTTGCCTTTTATTGTTTTTGCTTTGTTTGCCTGCTGGTTGAATATGCTTGCTTGATCTGGCGAAGGTGAACCAGCGTGTGTGTGCGTTGCTAAGGTGCTTACAACTTCTCCCAACAGTTGAATAGTATCTTCCAACAGTCTAAATATGTTTTGCCCTTCAGTACCCACATAACTTAGCGGCGCCACAAATTTATTCTTTTCGTCTGAAACACGTTGCGCCAATCCAACGATTTTTTCTTGTAGCGTGCCACCTGTTCCTACAGTACGATTGCTTGCAGTCGTGTCATTGATACTACCCAATACGCTAACAGTTTTATTTCCGCCTATAGTTTGCGTACTATCTGAATCTACTGTTTTTGTCGATGTACCAATTTGTTTTACTTCACTATCTGTTTCGATGTGTCGTTCAAAGGATTTATCTGTAATCTTCTGATCGGTTTACACAGTGAATTTACTCGATATTATTGTGCATGCAAGAATCCCCTATGCGGACACCGCTTTGTAATGAATATGGAGTTTGGGCATACCACACGCGCCAGTAAGCTGACAAAAGACAAATTGCTTGAGCGTGTTTTGGGTAAATTATCGGACGAAGAAAAAGCCAATTTGAGAAAAATATTAGATGATGAAAAAAGCCGCTAGAAATAGCGGCTTTTATTTTTATGCAGCAAGTAACTTATTTGTAGCAATCTGTGCCAAAAAGTTGCTTCTGTTTTTATATTCGGGATGTGTTGCCACAAAATTATCAATGCGTTTAATTAGAAGACTAGGCAAGGTTACATTGATTTTTTCAGCTTTCCCCATTAGATGCGTTAAATCTACATCCACAAAACTAAACGTAAAGCCTTCATACTCTGGGTTTTTAACATGCTCTTGCAGAGATGTTGGCTGTGGGATTTCCTCTCCATCTTCTAACATGCCTTCAATATGGAAGGCAATTGCCTCTTTTGCGTTGATGAATGCTTCTTCTAATGTATCACCAGCTGAAAAACAGCCTGGTACATCAGGCACAACCACACCGTATGCGTGATTTTCATCGCCCATTTCTATTCCGATTGGGTATAACATATAAAAGCCTTATAGATTTAAAGAAATGTAAAACAAATAAAACTAGTATCTAAGATAATAGACGTAATAAACAATTAATAAAACAAATATAGATAAAAATAGCGATATATAAATTGCAATATAAAAAATAAAATCTTGCAAAAGTAGGGCTTACTTTTTAAGCCCTGCTTGTTTCAATATTGATCTAACTGTATTTAGCGGTAAATCTTTTTTAGGGTGTGGAACTGTGACTCGCCCTATTTTTTTATCATGCTTAAATTGATGATGGCTCCCTTTTATTTCAACAAGATACCAGCCATCTTCTTCAATTTGCTTTATTAATTGTTTACTGTTCACATTATCTTTTACCTCGTAAAATTGTTTATTTAGGGGTATTATAACCCCAAAAAAAATTAAAAGCAAGCATTTTTAGAGTTATTGGAGTTATTTTTTTCTTTCATTTCGTGCATAGACACATAAGATGACTTCAAACTGCCGTAAGGGGCTTTTGGCTCAAATAGTACAAGCATTTGTGGCTTGTTATTTTGGTCTGTTTCTTCGCCAGTTTCATTGTTGATGAAAGGGATTCGTGAATTAGTGATATACACGATTTCTTTTGCGTTGCGTACACACATATCAAACCATTTTGTCGAACCATCTACATTAAGCAACATTACCACCGTCTTGTTATGTAACACGCTTTGCTGGATGGCGCGCAACACAAACGGCAACGGCTTGACCGCTGATTAATCGGCGCAATTCACGCTAAACGGAAATTGATGCGCCACCGTAGAATTGGAACTGACGAATGCCCCAACGGCTCGCCCAAGCACGAACGCGCAATGCGTTATCGTATAGAGCAGCGGACTTTTAATCCGTTGGTCGAAGGTTCGAATCCTTCACGACCCACCACTTTAAATCAGCATCTTAATTGGTGTTTTTTTATGCCTAAAATTCAGGATAAAGACTTTCCTACTCTCTTTTCTAAAAAACACATAAAAAAATAACCGCACTTTCGTACGGTTACTTATCTATATTCTTAATATGATTAGCCGTGATAACGTCCTACGCCTAATTCATCTTCTTTACGAGTACGATTCATTACTTCTTGTGGAGATTGTGCAATACGTAATCCCATTTGATCTTCAGTACGCACCACATCGCCACGTAGAGAGTTAGTATAAACATCGGTAATCTTGATATCGACAAACTTACCAATCATATCTGGTGAGCCTTGGAAATTTACAATACGGTTGTTTTCCGTACGTCCTGTTAATTCCATAATATCTTTCTTAGATGGCCCTTCCACCAACACGCGTTGCTCTGTACCAAGCATACGGCGACTATATTGTGCCGCTTGTTGGTTAATACGCTCTTGTAAAAGATAGAGACGTTGTTTTTTCTCTTCTTCGGTTACATCATCTGGCATATCTGCTGCAGGTGTACCTGGACGCGCAGAATAGATAAAGCTGAAGCTCATATCAAAATTCACTTGTGCGATTAGGTTCATTGTTTGTTCAAACTCTTCATTGGTTTCACCAGGGAAGCCCACAATGAAATCTGAGCTGATTTGAATATTTGGACGCACTGCACGTAATTTACGAATAATCGATTTATATTCTAACGCGGTATGACCACGTTTCATCATGGTTAAAATACGGTCAGAACCAGCTTGCACCGGCAAGTGTACAAAATCTACTAATTCTGGTGTGTCGCGATACACGTCAATAATATCATCAGTAAATTCGATTGGGTGACTGGTGGTAAAACGTAAACGGTCGATACCGTCAATAGACGCGACTAAACGCAATAACTCCGCAAATGTACAGATACCGCCATCAAATGTCGGGCCACGATACGCATTTAC
>OIFC01000206.1_pt1 | contig 4559 bp, 4 predicted proteins | sample 1582001 | NCBI WGS metagenome assembly OIFC01 (sample SAMN07501062, study PRJEB24779) | human gut metagenome | reverse complement strand
AATCACATTCTAAGTAAAAACTAACGAGGTAAAGGATATGTCAGAGCAAGAAGTAAAAGAATTAGATCTCCATGGCGAAATGCTCGTTCGCCGTGAAAAATTAGCCGCATTACGCACAAAAGGTAATGCGTTTCCAAACCAATTCCGTCGTGACGCCCTTGCCCAAGATTTACATGATAAGTACGAAGCCGAAGAGGGCGAAGTATTAAAAGAAAAAGCCATTGAAGTAGCCGTTGCTGGTCGTATTATGACTCGTCGTGCAATGGGTAAAGCCACCTTTATTACCTTGCAAGATATGAGTGGCAAAATTCAATTATACGTTGCTCGTGATAATCTTCCTGAAGGCGTTTATGCAGAAGATGTAGGTAACTGGGATTTAGGCGATATTATTGGCGTGAAAGGTACACTTTTCAAAACCAAAACGAATGAATTAACCATTAAAACAACTGAAGTACAACTTTTAACCAAAGCACTTCGTCCGTTACCAAACAAATTCCATGGTTTAACCGACATGGAAGCGCGTTATCGTCAACGTTACTTAGATTTAATTTCTAATGAAGAATCTCGTCGTACTTTTGTGATTCGTTCAAAAGTAGTGGCGGGTATTCGTGAATTCTTTATTTCTAAAGGCTTCATGGAAGTTGAAACGCCTATGCTACAAGTGATTCCAGGTGGTGCGTCTGCTCGTCCATTTATCACTCACCATAATGCATTAGACGTTGATATGTATCTTCGTATTGCACCAGAACTTTACTTAAAACGTTTAGTGGTTGGTGGTTTTGAACGTGTATTCGAATTAAACCGTAACTTCCGTAATGAAGGGGTTTCTGTTCGTCATAACCCTGAATTCACTATGCTTGAATACTACCAAGCTTATGCGGATTATCACGATTTAATGGATAATACTGAAGAATTACTACGTAAACTCGCGATGGATATTCTTGGTACAACCATTGTGAAATACGGTGATTTAGAATTTGACTTCGGCAAACCATTTGAGCGTATTACATTACATGATGCAACCGTAAAATATGGTGCTGATAAAGGTATCGTAAAAGAAGATCTTTATGATTTCGATCGTGCAAAAGCAACCGCTGAACGCTTAGGTATCGAAGTACAAAAATCTTGGGGCTTAGGCTCTATCGTAAATGCAATCTTTGAAGAAGTGGCTGAACATCACTTAATCCAACCAACTTTCTTAATGGCACATCCAGCAGAGATTTCACCACTTGCACGTCGTAATGATGAAAACCCTGAAGTGACTGACCGTTTTGAATTATTCATCGGTGGACGTGAAATTGGTAACGGCTTCTCAGAATTAAACGATGCCGAAGACCAAAATGAACGTTTTGATGCGCAAGTCGCAGCGAAAGAAGCGGGTGACGATGAAGCGATGTTTAAAGATGATGATTTCGTTGTGGCACTTGAACACGGTTTACCACCAACAGCAGGTGAAGGTTTAGGTATCGACCGTTTAGCAATGCTTTATGCTAACGCCCCATCTATCCGTGATGTGATCCTATTCCCGGCAATGCGTCAAAAATAATTAAGTTGAAATAACATAAAAGGAAGTCTATCGACTTCCTTTTTTTATTGCCTAAAAGTGCGGTCATTTTTAACCGCACTTTCATGAAAAAAAGAGATAATCGCCTTAACGATTATCTCTTTTACACTCTAAACTAGATTACTTACCCCAAACTTCTTCTACGATATCGCGGATAAATTCGAGTTTCTTCCATTGTTGTTCTTCAGTCAGGATATTACCCTCTTCTGTTGAAGCAAAACCACATTGCGGGCTTAAGCAAAGTTGATTGATATCCACATATTGCGCGGCTTCTTTAATACGAGCAATAATTTCATCACGGTTTTCTAACTCGCCAGATTTAGAGGTAATCAATCCTAATACCACTTGTTGATTTTTAATAAAGCGTAAAGGTTTGAAATCACCAGCACGATCACTGTCATACTCCAAGAAGAAACCATCCACATTACAATGACCAAATAAGGTTTCTGCGATAGGCTCATAACCACCAGCGGAGAACCAAGTTGAACGGAAGTTACCACGGCAAATATGCATTGTAATCGCTAAATCAGCCGGTTTCGCTGCCACAATTTTATTTAACATATATACATAATCTTTGGCTATTTGATCTAAATCTAAACCGCGTTCAGTATAGGTTTTACGTTTATCTTCAGCACAGAATTCGCCCCAACTTGTATCATCCAACTGTAAGTTACGGCAGCCTAATTTATAGAAGATATTCATCGCATCAATATAAGCATCGGCAATATCATCCAATAACAATTGATTGTTATCTTTATAACGTTCAATCGGCTGATAATCTGTGGCACGTACGGTACAAATTAAATGAAGCATAGACGGAGAAGGAATTGTTAATTTAACTTCAGTCTCCCCTGCAATTTTTTGTAATGAGCGATAATGTTCAACAAACGGATGGCTCTCTGAAAAACCAATTTTATCCACAATTTTTAATGTTTTTGGACGTACATTATCGTGTTTAAATTGCACTGAGAATTTTTCAGCATCCACTTCTTTCACACCATCTAATGCAGCTAAGAAATCTAAATGCCAAAAAGTACGACGAAATTCACCATCAGTCACCGCATGCAATCCGACATTTTTTTTGATGCGCTACCAATTTTGCAATTTCTGCATCTTCAACTTGCGTTAGATCCGCACAAGAAATATCGCCACAACTGCATTGATGACGAGCTTGCTTTAAAGCCTCTGGGCGTAAAAAACTGCCTACAATATCAAAACGATATGGCGCAGAAGTACGAATAGTGGCATTGGGAAAAAGTTTACTCATTTTGCTTTCCTATATTTAATCAATTCTGAGATAGACTGAGTGTAACAAAATTAACGTTTTCATTAAAGATTTAGACGTCTAGATGGATGTGAATTTTATTGTCATTTTATATGAATGGAATTGATATAAAATTTAAAAAGAAAAAGTGCGGTTATTTTTAACCACACTTTAGTTTGAAATAAAAACTAACTTACAAAACTGGACACATAAGAAATTATGGTTTTTCCACTTAATATTGCCATGATAATCACAACAAACCAGCCCGCAAAAGCTAAGCAAATTGGATGTTTATAACTTCCAACAATGTCACTTCGGTAAGCAGCTAGTAAAATTAATGCGAGTGCAATTGGAAGAATTAAACCATTCAATGTTCCTACAAAGACTAATACCGCTGCAGGTTTTCCGACCGTCACCAAAATAACTGTAGAAATCACGATAAAGGCAATAATCCAACGATTACGGTTACGTTCAATGGTTGGGCAAAGACTGGTTAGGAAAGAAACTGAAGTATAAGCCGGACCGATAACGGATGTAATAGAAGCTGCCCAAATCACGACGCCAAATAACACTTGCCCAAAATTCCCAGCCACATATTCAAAAGGTGTTTCAGCGGGGTTTTTAGGATTAAGAGGAACGCCTTTTACCACGATGCCAAGTACTGCGAGGAATAACACAATTCGCATTGTTGAAGCGATCAAAATAGCCGAAACAGAACTTCGGCTCACTTCAGCCATAGCTTTTTCACCTTGAATGCCAGCATCTAATAAACGATGCGCTCCTGCAAAGGTAATATATCCCCCTACGGTTCCCCCAACTAATGTCACAATGGCAATCGGATCAATTTGTTCTGGAATGAAGGTGCGATATGCTGCCTCAACAACGGGTGGTTCCGTTTTAAACATGACATAAAACGTGAGTGCAATCATGATAAAACCCATTAATTGCGCAAAACGATCCATTAATAATCCGGCTTCTTTACGCAAGAAAATCAAAATGGCAATAATACCGCTAATGATCGCCCCCGTTTCTGGCGCAATACCGAACATCGAGTTTAAACCAAGACCTGCGCCCCCCACATTACCAATGTTAAACGCGAGTCCACCCATCACAATAAGTGCAGCAAGGAAATATCCTGCACCTGGAAAAACCGCATTAGAAATATCCTGTGCTCGTTTTCCCGACACCACCACTATTCGCCAAATATTAAGCTGAGCACCAATATCTAACAAAATCGATAATAAAATCACAAAGCCAAAACTAGCTAATAAGGTGTTTGTAAAGGTTGCAGTTTGAGTTAAAAAGCCAGGACCAATTGCTGAAGTCGCCATTAAAAATGCCGCTCCCAGCACTGCATTTCGGCGGTGATTGATTGATGCCATAAAGCACCTCCCTTGTTAAGTTGATGTTGTGTGTTGGATTTATTCGGCTTATGCCGCTATTGTTATATGATTTTTTTCTAATTCTTCCACGATGCGTGCTGCAAATTGTAGAGAATGTCGATTATCGCCATGTAAACAGATACTTTCTGCTTTAACAGGCACAAGGCTTCCATCAATGGCATTGACTTGACCTTCTGTTACCATTTGTAACACTTGTTGAATGGCTTCCTCATCAGATTCCACCATGGCATTCGGTTGCAAACGAGGCACTAAACTTCCATCAGGCATATAATGACGATCCGCAAACACTTCAGAAATGGTTTGTAAACCTTCTTCTTCGGCTATACGT
>OIFC01000156.1_pt1 | contig 5924 bp, 2 predicted proteins | sample 1582001 | NCBI WGS metagenome assembly OIFC01 (sample SAMN07501062, study PRJEB24779) | human gut metagenome | reverse complement strand
ATTGCAACGGCGTAGGTCTTGCTGTATCGAAAGCCCGACCTGGTATAGTGATTTCTTTTACTGCGCTATTATTGTTAGTCGGGACTGGGCCAATTGGCGTCACTTTGCCATCCGCAACCTCAACTAATTCTCCAGTAAAGCCATAACGATCAGCAAATGTCAGCCCCCCTGTTTCATTGATAAATAGGACACGATACATGCGATCAGGCAAAGTCACTGGATTCTGAATCGCCTTATTCATCACCTGAACAGATGACATTCCTTTTCCTTCTTGAATCGCCTCATACACCACCGTCAAATCGTCATTCCCATCATAGGTCACCGCATAGCTTGGCGCTTTGGTGGTGGTCAAGGTATTTGGCTTGGTTTTGCCTTTGTACCAGCCTTTGAATTTGTAGGTTTTGCCGTCTGCTTGATAGGTGTCTGGCAAAGTACCGCTTTGTTTGAAGGTGAAGTCATTGCTGGTCATTGGTGTTTTCTTGTTTTGGGTAAAACCTGTTGGCGGTGTAATGGCTACGCCGTTAGCATCTACGAACTTTTCGGTGACTTGTTTACGGGTGACTACGTAATTAAGTGTTTCTCGGTACGTTGCAGTGCCATCAAATCCGTATAATACTGGTTCTACTGGAGTGCCAATGGGGGCGACACTCAGGATTCTTAAAAATTCATTACCATCCGTGTTTAGAGAGAAAACATTTTCACTGCTTTTAGAAAACACGCTATCTCTTGTGCGTAATACAAAAGGAGTCATATGATTTCCAAACTGCGGTAACTCAGTTGTTTGTTGTGCACTATATCTGGTCATCCTCAGTGTAGAATTGGGCACAGCAACAATACTGTCGACATACTTTAGCGTGTTATCAATCTTTAATTGTTCAACCGCGTATATATTCATCCTATAATTTGCTGGTAAATCTGTGAAAAAATCGTATGGTAAAGGAACCGTTGCATTGACAGCTACTCGATATTGACCGCCTTCTGCATTAGAAGAAGTAATTGGATAATTAACCGCATACGATCGCCATAAACTAGTTGCGTTTTCATATCCAAATTTAGTATACGTCCCTGATAACGTTAAGTTTTCATCAGTAAAAGCTTGCCCTGATTCATTAGTGAAAGCCAAGGTTATTCTCGGATAAATCACTTGATTATTCGGCACCCAACGTGGCGAAATACTCTTTTGTCGATCATTTTCACTACTATTTTCTGCAGGTTGTTCTGTTGTGTTTGTTTTTATCTCTGGTGTTTCCAGTGGCGCTTTTGTCTCTGCTTGTTTCGCTGTTTCCTGTGTTACTTCTTCCTGACTCGTTTCAGTCGTTTTTTGACTGCTTTCCGTACTTTCTTGCCTTGCGCTACTTGCTGGTGTTGCTTCCTTAATACTATTTGCCACTGTCGGGCTACTTTCACTCATAACTGTTTCCGCAATGACTGTTACGCCAGAAAAGGCGTTAATCACTAAAGAACTACACAAGCCAATGGTTGCTAAGCGTTGCCAGTTAATTCTCTTCATGTCGTCCCTTCTTTCTATGTACCATTCCCGCCAAGCCGATGAAGGCTAAGCTGGGAATGCTAAAATTTGCTTGCCCCTTGTCCCTTCGTACAGGGCGCAAGGGTCAGTCGTGATAGCTTGTGCTGAACCACCTCTTAGGTGAGTTCCTTGTTGGAAGTAACTTTTGCCATTTTTGATTCATGCTATTCTCCTTTTTATGTATTGATTTATTGTTCATTGGTATATGTACACCTTTTAATTTTCTCCATTATTCTATCAAAAAAAAGGTGGCCCTGAAATTTTAAATTTTGCTACAGCTAAGTGACTTTTCCGACGATTCCTATTATACCAAGGCGGAAGAGCACTTTTTCACTGGAAAAACACTCGAAAATTAAGAGAATCTGCCATTTCGCTACTGATTTTCAGCCAAATTCCTTAATTTACATAAACAAAAGCTCAAAATGTTAGTGTTTGATACTAACATTTTGAGCTTTCCTCATGATAACTTAACTATTTTAAGGACCTGTAACTAAGTTCCACGTAACTGCAGCTTGGTATTGTTGCCCCTTGACCCCTTGGTTGGCTGGCACTTCAAGTTTGACATTGTTGAAGGTGAAGTCCAACTGATAAATATTACTCCCAGTGAATTGCTGGTTGGCAATAATCCTAGTGGCCGTGTTGTTGGCATTCAAGCTAATGGTACTCGTAGTACCGACCGCATTTTTCAACTCGGTAGGTTGGTTGTAATTTGAGAAACTCGAAACAGGAGCCGCCCCTAACAATAAGCGGGTCGCTGTCGGCAAGCTGTCTGTCGCTGATTTCGGTTGCGACAGTTGCGCTGTTAGGCTCCAATTCGGTTGGGTTTTCTTGATCCGCAGATAGGGATTGCGTGTGCCGTTGCCATAATAATCAGCGGCTTTTTTCAGGCCATGCTGTTGCGTGCTTCCCGCTACCCCAACTTGACCAAAATTGAAGGTTGGAACACTGATGAAGCCTTCAGCCGTTGGTGTCACAATTGCTTGATCATTGTCTTTCACACGTACGGTGGCCGAAGCAGAGACACCACTGTAATTCCCACTGGTGGTAATCCCAGCGCGCAAGACTTGCCCCGCTGTCCCCGTCGCTTTCGTAGTGAACTGAACCGTGGCAGATTTTCCTACGGGAATGTCAGTGCCTAAGCTAACACCATTGGTCCACGTAGTCGCTGTGACGGGAACTGTTTTTGCGGTTCCGCCAGCTGGCGTGACAATCATGGCGGTTGGTGCTGCTAAGCCGGTTGTCCAAGCGGTTGATTTCTTGATGGTCGCCGTGGTTAGTGGTGCTTGGCTTGTATTGGTAATTGTGGCACGCCAGGTGACATTACCGCCGCTAGTCACGGTTTCAGCGGTAGTGCGCGTTAAAGCGACACTTGCTTTCGGCACTTCTTCCTTATACATCGCCGTCATGTCGTCATTGCCATCAAAAGTTGTATTGTATGTTGGCGTAGTGCTTGTTGTTAAAGTATTAGGCTTCGTTTTACCTTTGTACCAGCCTTGGAAAATGTAAGTTTTACCACCTGTTGTATAACTAGCTGGTAAGGATCTTGCGCTCGTATACTTGAAAGTGTTGCTCGTCATGGGAATCTGGTTCCCCTGCGTGAAGCCTGTTGGCGGCGTAATTTTAGTGCCGTTGGCGTCCACGAACTTTTCGGTGACTTTGCGGTTGGTTAGATAGTAGTAAATTGGTTTATCTAACATATGATATAATCCTTTGTCAACTGAGGCAGCAGGATCATAAACGATTTCTCGTAAATTATAAGGCACCTGGACGTCTGCTGGTGCAGCTGTCGTTGTTTGGTTAAAGATAAAAGATTGATTATTACTTTTCTTTAATTGAAACAATTGAGGTCTGTTACTTAACGGAGTTGTAGAAGTATTAACTTTTATAGTCGGAAATGGATACGCTGTATCAAAGGTACCATTCTTATTATAAACACTTATATTTTCATAATACTTGGGTATTTTGAATGTTAAGTTAGCGGCACTATATTGTGAACTTCGTCCATTCATTATTTCTAAAGAATGGCTAGGATAAACAATCTCTTTCAAATTATTTTTTGTTAGTGCGACTTGCCCTTTTTCAATATTAGTTGTTTTCCAACCATCGACAGATGATAACAGTTCTCCATGCCAATTGTCATACGTCAAATCAATCGTTGAAGCATCTACTCGTTTGCCAGACTCGTCTACGAACCCGAATTGATAGGTCAGCGCTGGAAAATCAAAAACCTTAATCTCCTCATACACCACATTCAAATCATCATTATCATCATAAGTCACCGCATAGCTTGGTGCTTTGGTGGTGGTCAAGGTGTTTGGCTTGGTTTTGCCTTTGTACCAACCTTTGAACTTATAGGTTTTGCCGTTGCTTGCTTTGTAAGTCTCTGGCAAGGTGCCAGCTTGCTTGAAGGTATAGTTATTGCTGGTAATACTGGTCTGTTTGCCTTGGGTGAATCCTGTTGGAGCAGGAATGGTTGCGCCTGCTGTGTCTTTGAAGGATTCGGTTACCTTACGATTGGTTAAGTGGTAATATACCGGCCCCTCTGAATAATAAGAATAGTGAGTACCCATAGCAACAGAATCTACCCGTCTTTCCATAATAATTGGCCAACGAAGAGTTGTTGTCTTAAAGTTATTCTCAATAGTATTAGTATATGTTCCATCGTCTTTCTTTTTAACATTCAAATAGAATTTCATTGTATTAAGGTCAAGAGCAAATGTACCTGACTTATTTCGTTGTTTTACAATCGGTAAAGGATAGGCTGGACTTATATTTCCCGACTGATCGTAGAGACTAAGATTTTCATAATATTTAGGAATACTAATAGAAAAGTTAGCAGGTGCTGTTCCCCTATAGGCATTTTGTGTTCCTGCGCCGTTTGGTCCTGGATAGTTTGTCTGTGCAATATTTGCAGCAGGTAATACTATTTGTTTAAGACCATTTACGTTTGGTACTTCAACATTTGGTGTAATTATTGAACTAGTAAATCTATTCGAATAAACATTTTGTTCCCAATTGATATAGTCGTATTTAATTGAGACATTTTCTGGAGCAACTAAGGCACCCTTCTCATCAACAAACCCAATTTGAAAGATAGATTCTGGAAAAATGACTGTCGCACGTGGTGAAATTTTATTAATTGATGGTGCTACTATATCTTGTTCCACCTTCTCTTTTGGTTCTTCCTTCTCCTTCACTACTTCTTGCTTTACAGATTCTTCTGTTTCTTGCTCTTTCATAACTTTTCGACTTGTTTCAGTCGTTGCCTCACTTGTTTCTGTACTAGCTTTTGTCGTTTCTTCCTTTACGCTACTTGCTACTGTCGGACTACTTTCAATCGTGATGGTTTCCGCAACTGCGGTCACGCCAGGAAAGGCGTTAATCACTAAAGAACTACACAAGCCAATGGTTGCTAATCGTTGCCACTTAGTTTGCTTCATGTCGTCCCTTCTTTCTATGTACCATTCCCGCCAAGCCGATTAAGGCTAAGCCGAGAATGCTAAGATTTGCCTGACTCTTGCTCCCTGTACGAGGGAGCTGCGAGCCAGTTGTGGTGGTCTGTGTCGAACCACCACTTCGTTGATCTCCTTGCGGAGGACCAGCTGGTTCCTTGGGATCAGCAGCTGGCGCATCTGTTTTCGGTGGGGCATCTTTAGGAGCGGGTGTTCTCGGATTTTGGTAAAATTCAATCCCCACCGAACTAGAACCACCATCAGACGCTTCAACATTTATAAAAAAACTAGGAGAAGATAGTAGACACACAATCATTAAATAACGCTTTTTTTTCATTTAAAAACCTCCTTTAGATTCACTTGTATTCGTTGATCTTTTATACAAGGAATGTGTAACAACCTTTTTTCATACCTCTATAATAACAAAGAACCCCCCTTTAGGAATTGACGTTTTTTTCGCACCTCTTGCGAAAATTTTGAAAGTTCTTGTTATACTACGGTTTACAACGCCCGTTATTTAATAATCGTTACTAAAAAAAGGCGATTTTAGTCAATTTTTATCAAAAATCCCCGACAAAAGTTTAAGGTTTCTAGCCATTTAACGAGAAAAGCTCAAAAAGTTAGTAATTGATACTAACTTTTTGAGCTTTGTGTAACACTTTTGAAGAAGTCGCTTGAAAAAAAACAGTATTTTTTTCGTATTTTCTCTACTTTTTTAAGAATCTAGCCAAGCAACGCACTAATTAATAGCCCTAAGGCATAGGTGCCATTGAAAACCATTAAGTTTTTAATGGAATGACGGAAACTTTTCGGCTGCGGCAATTCTTGTTTAAACGTTTGAATATTTTTCCAAATGACAGGCAAAGTGGCAAATGTAATTAACACTGGCCATTGATAAATGCCACTAATGAAGCCGAATAAAATCACCAGATAGCCAGCTAGCG
>OIFC01000144.1_pt1 | contig 6228 bp, 5 predicted proteins | sample 1582001 | NCBI WGS metagenome assembly OIFC01 (sample SAMN07501062, study PRJEB24779) | human gut metagenome | reverse complement strand
ACACCAATTTCCACAAAGCCCAAACCGTGACTATGCCGTGTATATGGCAGGGTTAACAAATTTAGCAACTGCTGATAATATGGTCCAAGATTTCTTTGGCATCGATCGTGCAACGCGTGAAACAACATCTATGAAAACGGCATTTTCTAACTTTCAAAGTTTAGTTAGTGCGTTCCCGAATAGTCCATATTCACAAGATGCGGTAGCACGTATGGCGTATATCAAAGACTCATTAGCGCGTCATGAGTTAGAGATTGCGAAATTCTATGCAAAACGTGATGCATGGGTCGCAGTATCAAATCGCGTAGTGGGTATGTTGCAACAATATCCTGATGCACAAGCGACCTATGAAGGTTTATTCTTAATGAAAGAAGCATATGATCGAATGGGTTTACAGCAATTAGCGGATCAAACGCAGAAGGTAATTGAAGCGAACAAAGATAAAAAATTTACTGAAATAAAGAAACTTGACGATTCAGATTTAATTCAACCAATTAAAAAATAATTTATATGTTGTTTATAATCTAGAGGTAAAAGCAAATTATTTAAAATAAAGGCTAGTCAAATTGATCAAATTGAGCTAGTATAAATTTAAAAGATTTCCTGGGGTGTTCGTGGATGGGTTATGTCCCTGAGCCGATACTTAAAATCTTATAAATCGGTTTCCCGTCATTGGTGTGTAGGCTTGACCTTTGACTTTGTCATTGGGCTAAAGAAACCTAAAAATGACCTTACCGGTTTCCTTGAACCATCGGGTTCAAGGACTACTACTCGTAGCGGCACTCTGGGACCTTCCTTTAAAATCCATTCTTTCTGATTAAATGAAATCAACACAGCAAACGCTTCGCCATCAACTCCGTCAACAAATTCGTAAAACACGAGCAAATTTGACCGCACTTCAGCAGCAACAGGCAGAAGATTCCATCACTCAGCAAGCGCTTGCATTAATTGAAGCACGAAATGCGCAGCATATTGCCTTGTATGTTTCCTTTGATGGTGAAATCTCCACGGATAAACTTATCAAAACCCTTTGGGCACAAGATAAGTGCGTTTATTTACCAGTATTACACCCTTTCAATCCTAATCATCTTTTGTTCTTACGTTATTTGCCAGATACACCAATGTTGAAAAATAAATTTGGCATTTGGGAGCCAAAACTCAATGTGCAAAACGTATTGCCTTTGAATGAATTAGATATTCTTTTTACACCACTTGTCGCGTTTGATAAACAAAGGAATCGCCTTGGTATGGGCGGTGGTTTTTATGACCGCACCTTACAAAATTGGCAAAATGCTTCTTTTATTCCTGTGGGATTAGCCCATCAATGTCAGCAAGTCGAACAGCTTCCAACTGAAGCGTGGGACGTGCCTCTTCACCGAATTTTAGTTGCTTAAACCTATCAAGAAATAAAATTCGATAGAAAAAATTAAAAATTGTTGATTTTTTCTCTTGAAATACCAAAAAAGGGTCTTATCTAGTTACTCATAAAGGGGATGACCCCGAGTATTTAATGCAGGAGAAGATAAGGTATGAATATTGAAAAATTTACCACAAAATTTCAACAAGCACTCAGTGAAGCACAGTCATTAGCGCTAGGTAAAGATAATCAGTTTATCGAACCAGTGCATTTATTGACCGCACTTTTAAATCAACAAGACGGTTCAATTGCACCGATTTTGACAGCAAGTGGCGTGAATGTGGCGTTATTACGTAATGAATTAAACGCCGAATTGAACAAGTTGCAACAAGTGTCGGGTAATGGCGGAGATGTGCAAATTTCTCGTCAATTACTCAACTTATTGAATTTATGTGACAAATTAGCACAACAAAAACAAGATAAATTTATTTCCAGTGAGTTGTTCTTATTGGCAGCGCTTGAAGAGCGAGGCACATTAAATGACATTTTGAAAAAATGTGGTGCAAAAAAAGAACAAATTTTACAAGCGATTCAACATATTCGCGGAGGACAAAGCGTGAACGATCAAAATGCAGAAGAAAGCAGACAAGCTCTTGAAAAATATACTATTGATTTAACCGCTCGTGCTGAAAGTGGCAAACTTGACCCAGTTATTGGTCGTGATGAAGAAATTCGTCGAGTGATTCAAGTATTGCAACGTCGTACCAAAAATAACCCTGTATTAATCGGTGAGCCTGGTGTAGGTAAAACCGCTATCGTGGAAGGTTTAGCACAACGTATTGTTAATGGTGAAGTGCCTGAAGGCTTAAAAAACAAACGTGTACTTTCTTTAGATATGGGCGCACTGATTGCTGGTGCGAAATACCGCGGTGAATTTGAAGAGCGCTTAAAAGCTGTTTTAAATGAGTTATCAAAAGAAGAAGGTCGCGTAATCCTCTTTATTGATGAAATCCATACCATGGTTGGTGCAGGTAAAACTGATGGTGCGATGGATGCAGGTAACTTATTAAAACCAAGTTTAGCACGTGGCGAATTACACTGTGTGGGGGCAACTACATTAGACGAATATCGTCAATATATCGAGAAAGATGCCGCACTTGAGCGTCGTTTCCAAAAAGTCTTTGTGGATGAGCCAAGTGTCGAAGATACCATTGCGATCTTACGTGGTTTGAAAGAGCGTTATGAGATCCATCACCATGTAGATATTACTGACCCAGCAATCGTAGCAGCAGCAACACTTTCACACCGTTATATTTCCGATCGTCAATTGCCGGATAAAGCCATCGACTTAATCGATGAAGCCGCTTCGAGCATCCGTATGGAAATAGATTCTAAACCTGAACCGCTTGATCGTCTTGAACGCCGTATTATCCAATTAAAATTGGAACAACAAGCATTACAAAAAGAAGAAGACGAAGCAAGCCGTAAGCGTTTAGACATGTTAGAAAAAGAGCTTGCTGATAAAGAACGTGAATACGCTGAACTTGAAGAAGTTTGGAAATCAGAAAAAGCAGCACTTTCAGGTTCTCAACACATCAAACAAGCGTTAGATGCAGCGAAAACTGAAATGGAACAAGCGCGTCGTGCTGGTGATTTAAGCAAAATGTCTGAGCTTCAATACGGTCGTATTCCTGAATTGGAAAAACAACTTGCTGCCGCTGAAACCAGCGAAGGCAAAGAAATGACCTTATTGCGTTATCGTGTAACTGATGAAGAAATTGCCGAAGTGCTTTCTAAAGCAACAGGTATTCCTGTTTCTAAAATGATGGAAGGCGAGAAAGAAAAACTCTTACGCATGGAAGAAGAATTGCATAAACGTGTGATCGGTCAAGAAGAAGCAGTCGATGCCGTAGCAAACGCGATTCGTCGTAGCCGTGCAGGGCTTTCTGATCCTAACCGTCCAATTGGTTCATTCTTATTCTTAGGACCAACTGGTGTAGGTAAAACAGAGCTTTGCAAAACTTTGGCGAAATTCCTCTTTGACAGCGAAGATGCGATGGTGCGTATCGATATGTCAGAGTTTATGGAAAAACACAGCGTATCTCGTTTAGTGGGAGCGCCTCCAGGCTATGTTGGCTATGAAGAAGGTGGTTACTTAACTGAAGCGGTGCGTCGTCGTCCATATTCGGTGATTTTGTTAGATGAAGTGGAAAAAGCCCATGCGGACGTATTCAATATCTTATTACAAGTGTTGGATGATGGTCGTTTAACTGATGGTCAAGGCCGTACAGTAGACTTCCGTAATACCGTGGTGATTATGACCTCTAACTTGGGTTCTGATTTAATCCAAGGTAGCAAAGACGAAAGCTATGGTGAAATGAAAGCCTTAGTGATGTCAGTGGTGAGCCAACATTTCCGTCCGGAATTCATCAACCGTATTGATGAAACTGTGGTATTCCATCCGCTTGGTAAAGAAAATATCCGTGCGATTGCAAGCATCCAATTAGAACGTCTAGCAAAACGTATGGAAACTCGTGGTTACGAATTAGTGTTTACCGAAGCGTTATTAGATTTCATTGGTGAAGTGGGTTATGACCCAATTTATGGGGCTCGTCCATTAAAACGAGCAATCCAACAAGAGATCGAAAACAGCTTGGCACAACAAGTTCTATCTGGTCAATTATTACCAGGTAAAGTGGTCACAGTGGATTATGTGGATGGCAAAGTTCAAGCCAGACAATAAGCTCTAAAATGAAAAGCCATTTAGTGAAAGATAAATGGCTTTTTTATGCTTTGGTAAAAGATAAAATAGGGTAGAATGACGCTGTTTATTGCGTATAAAAATGAGGAAAAAAATGACCGCACTTTTAAAAATAGGTTTGGTTTCAGTATCAGATCGTGCATCAAGTGGTGTGTATCAAGATCAAGGGATTCCCGAATTACAACAATGGTTAGAGCAAGCATTGGTAGATCCTTTTGAAGTAGAAACTCGATTAATTCCAGATGAGCAGCCATTAATTGAACAAACGTTGAAAGAATTAGTGGATGAGCACCATTGTCATTTAGTGCTCACCACGGGCGGGACAGGGCCGGCAAAACGTGATGTGACACCTGATGCCACGTTAGCGGTAGCCGATCGTGAAATGCCTGGATTTGGCGAGCAAATGCGTCAAGTGAGTTTGCATTTTGTGCCGACAGCGATTTTATCTCGTCAAGTTGGTGTGATTCGTAAAAATAGTTTGATTTTGAATTTACCTGGTCAGCCAAAAGCCATCAAAGAAACTTTAGAAGGAGTGAAAGATGAGCAAGGTAAAGTTTTAGTGAAAGGGATTTTTAGTGCAGTGCCTTATTGCTTGCAATTAATTGATGGTATTTATATTGATACCAAGCCTGAAGTGATTACAAGCTTTCGACCGAAAGCCGCACGACGCGAAAATTTGGAGAAATAAGATGAAAAAAATCGAAGCCATTATTAAGCCATTTAAATTAGATGATGTGCGTGAAAATCTATCTGATATTGGCATTAGCGGAATGACGGTGACTGAAGTTCGTGGTTTTGGCCGTCAAAAAGGACATACAGAGCTTTATCGTGGTGCAGAATATATGGTGGATTTTCTGCCTAAAGTGAAAATTGAAATTGTCGTGCCAGATGATTTGCTTGAACAATGCCTTGAAACCATTGTTGAAACCTGCCAAACAGGCAAAATCGGTGATGGAAAGATCTTTGTTTATGATATAGAACGTGTGATTCGTATTCGTACAGGCGAAGAAAATGAGGAAGCCATTTAGTGGAAAAAAACTTAAATTTTAACCGCACTGTCGTTGCTATGGCGGCTTTAGTGATTGTGTTTGCGGGAATTAAACTGGCGGCAGAGATTGTCGTGCCTTTTTTATTGGCATTATTTATCGCCATTATTTGTTCACCCGTGATTAAAGCAATGACACAACGCAAAGTACCACATGGTATTGCGATTGCCTTGTTATTTATTTTAATTTTAATTGTATTCTTTTTCCTGGCGGGATTAATTAACAGCAGTGTGCAGGAATTTACACGTTCTATTCCGCAATATAAAGTGCTACTTTCAGAGCGTATAAATGACGTCATGGCGTTAGCTCAAAAACTGAAATTGCCGATTGTGATTTCTCGCGAAGCCATTATGGAGCATTTTGATCCGAGCGTGATCATGAACTTTGTGAGCCGTTTGTTATTAAACTTTTCTGGCGTTGTGACGAATGTTTTTGTGTTGATTTTAGCCGTGATTTTTATGCTGCTTGAAGCACCAACCATGAAGTATAAACTTGCGTTAGTTTTAAGTGCCAATGAACATGATGTTGTCGCGGAAGAGCATCACATTGATCGTATTTTAGACGGTGTGATTAGTTATCTTGGTGTGAAAACGGTGACAAGTTTGTTGACAGGTGTTGCGACTTGGATTTTGTTGGATGTAACGGGGGTGCAATATGCGATTTTATGGGCAACCTTAAGCTTCCTATTAAATTATATTCCGAATATCGGTTCAATTATTGCCGCAGTGCCGATTGTGGTTCAGGCGTTATTACTGAATGGATTTGGTGTAGGAATGGGCGTAACCGTCGGTATTATTGTATTAAATATTGTGATCGGTAATATTATTGAACCGAAAATGATGGGAAAAACCTTAGGGCTTTCTACCTTGGTCGTATTCTTTTCCTTACTTTTCTGGGGATGGTTACTTGGTACGGTAGGTATGTTGCTTTCTGTACCGCTGACAATGGCGTTTAAAATTACGTTGGAAAGTGCCGAATCAACGAAGAAATATGCGGCTTTATTAGGTGATGTAAACGAATAAAGTGCGGTCAAAAATCACATGCTTTTAGAAATAAAAAAGCCA
>OIFC01000130.1_pt1 | contig 6603 bp, 8 predicted proteins | sample 1582001 | NCBI WGS metagenome assembly OIFC01 (sample SAMN07501062, study PRJEB24779) | human gut metagenome | reverse complement strand
CGAAACTGAATGGAGTGGCTGGCCCGGCATTCCAGGTCATAAAAGACAGTCTGACACTGGGGCTGAATGCGCTGACGTTAACTGATATCACTAAAAATGCCGCGTACGGCGTCGATATCGGCAGCCTGGTGCTGGAAATCAATAATCCCGCAGCATAAGGAAGAGCAGGAGAGCAAAACAGATGCTTAAGACAAACAGTCTGCGAGAGTCCATGCTTCATGGGTGTCGGTGGTGCCAGGCTAATCCCGAGAAATTCACCATTTTCGTGGAGAGCGGCAACATTGAAACGACCGGAGAAGCGCCCTCGTTTGTTTACCGCTATCAGATGGTGATGTTTGTCATGGATTACGCCGGAGAGCTGGACGACCTCACGCTGCCGCTGCTGGCGTGGTTATCCGAAAATCAGCCACAGTTGTTGCTCAATCCGGAGCGTAATCAGGACATCAAATTTTCTGCCGTTATCAATGACGATGACAGCGCCGATCTCCTGTTTACGCTCCCCCTGCGGGAACGCGTTCGCATCACGCGCAACAGTCAGGGCACACCGCAGGCAGAACACCTGCCGGAGCCAAAACCCCGTCTGCCTTCTTCCGAAGGCGACTGGTCGCATGTATTCCAGGATGTGACGTGGGGTGAAAGCGATGGATAAGGCATTCACCCGCGTGGATGAAACCTTTGAGGCTATCCGCGACAGCCTGAATCAGCAGGCCATCAATAACATCGCCAGAAAGCTGGCACAGGATTTACGTCGCGCCCAGCAGGCACGTATCCGGTCACAAAAAGCGCCGGACGGGACCGAATGGACACCACGCAGACGCCGCGTAACCCGGATACAGGAGCGCATTCGCTTTATCTGGAATAACGAAGCACGCACGCTGAAAAACTGGCATCACGACACAGGGAAATACGGGCGAACCATTACCGGGTGGGATGAGGATAAAAACAATATCCGCACGTTTTACCGGGATGACATCGACCGTTTTCTGGAAATACGCACCCGGCGCATCAACCAGGACAGCACAAAGCGCGTCCCCATGTTCGTAAAACTGCGCACCGCCCGCTACCTGAAAGCCCGTGCAGATGCCTCCGGTGTGACGGTGGGTTACAGCGGCGTGGCCGCACGTATTGCACGCGTTCATCAGTTCGGTGAGCGCGATCAGGTTGCGCCGGGCATTTTCACCGATTACCCGGTACGTGAGCTGTTGGGTATCAGCCAGGCAGATGAGCGCCTGATTTATAACACGGTGCTGGGCCGGATTGCGGAGGCTGTACGGTGAGCGCAGAACTCATGCGACTGCTGAGCAACATCATCCGCACCGGGATCATCTCTGAAGTTGATGAGAAGTCCTGGCGCGTGCGCGTTCGCAGCGGCGAACTGGAAACAGGCTGGTTGCGCTGGAACACCACGCGCGCGGGAGCCTTCAATGTGTGGCTGCCGCCATCACCAGGCGAACAGGTGGTAATTGCCTGCATTGGCGGCAACCCGGAAACCGCCATGATAATTGGCAGCCTGTGGAGTGATGCCAGTCCGGCCCCCGGCAAAAGCCTGAAAGAAATCGTGGTCAGCGCGCCGGATGGCGCGGTGTTCCGCTACGACGCAGACGCTGGCGCACTGAGCGCCAGCGGCATGAAAACAGCCACCCTGCAGGCATCCGTCAGCGTGACACTGGATACGCCCGTCGTGGAATGCACAAACCTTCTGAGAACGGCGACGCTTGACGTCACAAAAGAGGGAAAGATGAGCGGCAATATCACGCACAGCGGCGGCAATTTCACCTCAAACGGCATTACCGTGCATACGCATAAGCACGGTGGCGTTAAAGGTGGCAGCGATTCGACAGGAGGCCCGCAGTGACAACCCGCTACACAGGAATGAACCCGGACGGGACGGGAAACCTGAACGATATGGAGCACCTGAAACAGTCAGTCAGGGACATCCTGATCACCCCGCTGGCAAGCCGGGTTATGCGACGGGAATATGGCAGCCTTGTGCCTGATTTGATTGACGAACCCATGAATAACACCACGCGTCTGCAATGCATGAGTGCTGCCGTGATTGCGCTGACACGATGGGAACCCCGCATTGCCCTGGACGCCATCGACGTTGTCTGGAAGGCAGGAGGCCGCGCCGGGGTGACGCTGTCGGGCACTGTCATGCAGACCATGCAGAATGTTGAATTAACCATCACGCTGAGAGAGTAAATCATGCCTGCTGTTGATCTTTCCCAGTTACCGGAACCCGCCATCATCGCGGAGCCTGATTTTGAGGCAATTCTGGCTGACACAAAGGCCATGATGATTGCGTCCTATCCTGCCGAACAGCGTGAAGCCGTCTCCGCCGCGCTGGAGCTGGAATCAGAACCCCTGAACGTTATCGCTCAAACCATGTCGTTTCGTGAAATGCTGTTACGCCAGCGGGTTAACGAGGGCGCACGCGCCTGCATGTTAAGCCACGGTTCAGGGACAAACCTGGACAACCTCGCGGGCAATATGAACACAAAGCGCCTGGTTATCACTCCGGCAACGGATACCACCGACGCGGTGATGGAGAGCGACACCTCGCTGAGACTGCGGGCGCAGCGGGCGTATGACGGCCTGAGTGTTGCTGGCCCGTCAGGTGCATACGAGTATTTTGCACGCAGCGCCAGCGGTCTGGTGCGTGATGCGCGGGCCATCAGCCCGTCTCCGGCCTGTGTGACGGTTTCCATTCTGTCCACTGAAGGCGACGGCACAGCAACGGAGGCGTTGCTTAATACCGTTCGCGCCGTTCTGAATGCAGAGGATACCCGCCCGGTGGCCGACCGACTGACCGTACAGAGCGCCAGCATCGTGACATGGCGGCTGAATGCAAAACTGTACTTTTACCCCGGCCCGGAATCCGAACCTATTCTGGCTGCGGCTGAATCGTCGTTCAGGAAGTGGCTGGCTGAGCAGGGGCTTATTGGTCAGGACGTGGCGTTGTCAGCCATTGCTGCCGCACTTCATGTGCACGGCGTGCAACGCGTGGAGATAATCGAACCCACACAGAATATGGCCATCAGCGACATACAGGCGGCGCGCTGTGAGTCATTCACCATCAGCGAAGGTGGGCGTAATGAGTAATTCACTGTTACCGCCATCAGCCAGCAATTTCATGCGTTGCGCCGAAGCTGTCGGAGCGCGCATTACAGACATCCCGGTAGACCTCAACACGCTGTGGTCACCGGACACCTGCCCGGTGCATCTGCTGCCTTATCTCGCCTGGGCATTTTCCGTTGACCGCTGGGATCGCAACTGGCCGGAAGAGACAAAGCGACAGGTGATTCGTGATGCATGGCTGATACACCGACACAAAGGGACCATCAGCGCACTGCGCCGGGCCATTGAGCCGCTGGGATACCTCATTCGCGTGTCTGAGTGGTGGGAGTTCGGCGGAGAACCGGGAACATTTACCGTTGAAGTCGGCACGCTGGACAGTGGCGTGACGGAGGAAATGTATCTGGAAATGGAGCGGTTGATTGCTGATGCCCGCCCGGTCAGCCGCCACATGACAGGGCTGAATATCATTCAGGAGATTCAGGGAGATATTTTCGCGGCGGCAGCAACTTACGACGGCGAAGTCATTACCATTTATCCGGACGATTAAGCATGAGTACCACAACACGTAAATTTAAAACCGTTATCACCGATACGGGTGCCAAAAAATTAGCTCAGGCAGCCGCGCCAGATGGTAAGCCTGTCCGCCTGACTCATATGGCCGTGGGCGACGGTGGCGGCACGTTGCCCACACCAGACAGTAAGCAGACCCGTCTGGTGCATGAGGTGTGGCGACATACTGTTAATCGCGTCATCCTGGACGCAACACATCAGAACCGCATTATTGCGGAGCTGGTTATTCCTCCTGAAACGGGCGGATTCTGGATCCGGGAAATTGGTGTATTTGATGAGCACGGCGATTTAATCGCGGTGGGCAATACTGCCGAAAGTTACAAGCCAGCCGTTGCCGAAGGGTCCGGTCGTGCACAAACATTTCGCACCATTCTGACCGTATCCAGCACTGCCACCGTGGTGCTTACCGTGGATAACACCATGGTGATGGCCACAGTGGATTACGTGGATGACAAACTGAAAGAGCATGAACAGTCACGACGTCACCCGGACGCCTCGCTGACCGCAAAAGGCTTTGTTCAACTCAGTAGCGCCACTAACAGCGTGTCTGAAACGCAGGCTGCAACGCCGAAAGCAGTAAAGGCCGCGTATGACCTTGCTAACGGTAAATATACTGCGCAGGATGCCAGCACGACGCGAAAAGGCCTTGTCCAGCTCAGTAGCGCCACCAACAGCACGTCTGAAACGCAGGCTGCAACGCCGAAAGCAGTAAAGGCCGCGTATGACCTTGCTAACGCAAAATATACCGCTCAGGACGCCACGACGGCACAAAAAGGGATAGTCCAGCTCAGTAGTGCCACCAACAGCACGTCTGAAACACTGGCCGCGACATCGAAAGCTGTTAAGGCGGTAATGGATGAAACGAACAAGAAAGCGCCCTTAAATAGTCCTGCACTGACCGGAACGCCAACAACACCAACTGCGCGACAGGGAACGAATAATACCCAAATCGCAAGCACGGCTTTCGTTATGGCTGCGATTGCCGCCCTTGTAGATTCGTCACCTGATGCACTGAACACGCTGAACGAGCTGGCTGCGGCGCTGGGCAACGACCCGAATTTTGCGACCACCATGACTAACGCGCTTGCGGGTAAGCAACCGAAAGATGCCACCCTGACGGCGCTGGCCGGACTTACTACTGCGGCAGGCAAGTTTCCGTATTTTACGGGGAATGATGTCGCCAGCCTGGCAACCCTGACAAAAGTCGGGCGGGATATTCTTGCGAAATCGACCGTTGCTGCCGTTATCGAATACCTCGGTTTACGAGAACTCGGCACAAGCGGGGAGAAAATACCGTTACTCAGTACAGCGAATACCTGGACCAATCGACAAACATTCAGCGGTGGCCTTTCTGGGGAACTGTCCGGCAATGCCGCTACTGCAACAAAGCTGAAAACAGCACGAAAAATTGCTGGAGTTGGTTTTGATGGTTCTAGCGATATTTCAATTAGTGCCAAAAATGTCAATGCATTTGCACTCCGACAAACAGGTAATACTGTTAATGGTGATACATCCGTTGGATGGAATTGGGATAGTGGTGCATATAACGCCATGATTGGTGGTGCATCTGCATTAATTCTTCACTTTAATATAAATGCTGGTAGCTGTCCTGCCGTACAATTCCGTGTGAATTATAAAAATGGTGGCATTTCCTACAGGTCGGCTCGTGATGGTTATGGGTTTGAATTAGGTTGGTCAGATTTCTATACCACGACACGAAAACCTTCAGCGGGAGATGTTGGTGCATATACGCGGACAGAATGTAACTCAAGGTTTATTACAGGTATTCGCCTTGGCGGTCTGTCATCTGTTCAGACATGGAATGGTCCCGGCTGGTCTGACAGGTCAGGTTATGTCGTTACGGGTTCAGTTAACGGAAACCGTGATGAATTAATTGATACAACACAGGCAAGGCCAATTCAGTATTGCATTAATGGGACGTGGTATAACGCGGGGAGTATTTAACGATGATGCACTTAAAAAACATTACTGCTGGCAACCCTAAAACAAAAGAGCAATACCAGCTAACAAAGCAATTTAACATCAAATGGCTTTATTCAGCTGATGGAAAAAACTGGTATGAGGAACAAAAGAATTTCCAGCCAGACACTTTGAAAATGGTCTATGACCATAACGGCGTTATTATTTGTATTGAAAAGGATGTTTCAGCAATTAATCCGGAAGGCGCAAGCGTCGTTGAATTACCTGATATTACAGCAAATCGCCGGGCTGATATTTCGGGGAAATGGATGTTCAAAGATGGCGTAGTGGTAAAGCGAACTTATACCGAGGAAGAGCAGAGGCAACAAGCGGAAAATGAAAAGCAGAGCCTGTTGCAACTTGTCAGGGATAAAACTCAGCTATGGGACTCACAGCTACGGCTGGGCATCATTTCCGACGAGAATAAACAAAAATTAACCGAGTGGATGCTCTATGCGCAGAAAGTCGAATCCACAGACACCTCCAGCCTGCCAGTAACATTTCCCGAACAACCTGAATGAGACAAGGCCCGATAACGGGCCTTAATTTTTATTCAGGCTTTTGTGGCCATTCAGGATTTGCCGTATCCACACGGTTGACCAGAACACTGTAGCGTTCCCATGCTTCCAGTCGTGTGCGTTCCTCGTCTGTTGCCATATTCAGCCTGACAGCGCGTTCCAGCGGCTGGATGACTGATTCAGCTTCGGAAAGCAATGCGGCCTTTTGTGATTCGGCCTGTTGTTGCTGTTCGTCAGCCGTATAAATCCGTTTAACCACAGCTCCGTCCTTAAACATCCACTTACCGGAATCATCGGTCCGACGATTGGCCGTTATATCGGGAACCTCGACGACGCTAAAACCTTCGGGATTAAGCGTGGAGGCATCTCTGGTGATGGCGACAATAATATTATTTTCATCGTAAACAATCTTTATGGTGTCTGGCTGAAAGTTTTTCACTTCCTCATACCAGTTTTT
>OIFC01000114.1_pt1 | contig 7528 bp, 6 predicted proteins | sample 1582001 | NCBI WGS metagenome assembly OIFC01 (sample SAMN07501062, study PRJEB24779) | human gut metagenome | reverse complement strand
TTGATCGATGGAATACCTAAGAAACCTGCTGCGCCTAATGCAATGGCTTTTACATTGAAGAATGCGATAAAGGCACTTGCTAAGCCTGAACCAATCATCGCTGCAAAGAAAGCCTGACGATAACGTAAGTTCACCCCGAACATTGCCGGTTCAGTAATCCCTAATAATGCAGAAATTCCTGATGGTACCGCTAAACCGCGTACTTTTGGATCTTTTAATGCGACTGCCACACCTAAACAGGCCGCACCTTGTGCGATATTTGACATCGCGGCGATTGGGAAAATAAAGGTACCTCCTGTATTTGCCATTTCAGCTAATAATTGTGTTTCAACCGCAATGAAGGTTTGGTGCATACCTGTGATAACGATTGGTGCATAGAATGCCCCGAAGATCGCGCCGCCCACGAAACCTAAGGTGTCATATAACCAAGTTAAGCCTGATGCAATTAATGAACCTGCTTCACGACCGATTGGACCAATTACGGTGAATGCTAAGAAGCCCGCAATAAAGAGCGAGAATAATGGGGTAATGAGGTTATCTAAATAAGAAGGTACAAACTTACGGAAGGTTTTTTCTAAGGTTGCTAACACCCAAGCAGAAACTAATGTTGGGATAACCGTGCCTTGATAGCCGACTTTTTCAATTTCAAGACCGAATACATTCCAGTATTGGATTTTGCCTTGAGCAAGGGTTAATGCGTAGTTCCAACCATCTGCTAATGCAGGGTGAACTAATAACATCCCAAGTGCTGCCCCTAAGAACGGGTTACCGCCGAATTTACGGGTTGCAGAGAAACCAAGTAATACAGGTAAGAACACAAACGGTGCGTTCGCGATGGTATTAATGAAGTCCACCAAATCCGCTAGACCTGGGTGCATATCAATCACGCTTAATTCATCAACGAAGAAACCTTTCGCTGTAAGCATGGAGTGAATACCCATTAACAAACCGCCTGCGACGATTGCTGGAATGATTGGCACGAAAATATCCGCTAAGCCTTTCACCAAACGTTGCAATAAGTTTTGGTTGCCTGATGCTGCTTCAGCCACTTCGGCTTTACTCACATCGCCGATACCAAGTAATTTAGTAAGTTCAGCATGGACTTTATTCACCGTACCTGAACCAAAGATTATTTGATATTGACCCGCGACAGCAAACTGCCCTTTCACGCCTTCAATATTATCAATGCCTTCTTTGTCCACTTTGCTTTCATCGTTTAACACAATACGTAAACGCGTTGCGCAATGTGCTGCTGTGGCGATGTTTTCTTTGCCGCCAAGTTTATCAATCACTTGTTGGGCGATTTGAGGGAAGTTCATAATGCTCTCCTAATGGGTTTCTAAAGAAAAAGAAATTGACCGATTGTAACTAAAACAGGGGATAATAACTAGCGGTCTAAACAAATTTTAGGCGAAAAAAAACCGACTTAATTAAGTCGGTTTATAGTTGGTGCTCTGAGCGAGACTTGAACTCGCACGGCCTGCGGCCACTACCCCCTCAAGATAGCGTGTCTACCAATTCCACCACCAGAGCGTTTATTCTGTTTTTATTCCTTATTGCGGAATATCATTATTTTTGTTTTCAACCGCTGGAGCAACTTGTTGTTGCTGTTGTTGAACTTGTTCAGCAGTTTGAGATAAATCGTCAAACGAACCTTTTTGTACGTTGCCACGGTGAGAGTTAATGTTACCTAACACTAAAGCAATCACAAAAAAGCCAGTTGCTAAGATTGCACTGGTACGGGTTAAGAAGTTACTTGCACCTGCAGAACCAAACATCGTACCTGATGCACCGCCGCCAAATGACGCACCTGCGTTCGCACCTTTACCTTGTTGAACAAGGATAAAGCCGATTAAGGCGATACAAATTAATACATAAACAAATAATAAAATATTGTACATTATTCTTTCTTCTTATAAATTGCAATTTCGCAGGAAAACTGGTGGTGAATGTTATATAAAATTCTTGCTTTTCGCAAGCGCTTTCCCATTTTTTTTGCTTAATTGTATTAAGTTTAATCACTTTTCAGCATGTAAATCTTCCGATTTTTGACCGCTCTTTTTCGTTTTGTTGCTGGTGTGCTTAAACCTTTTGAAATCTGACTTAAACGACGTAATGCGGTGAAATCAACAAAACGCACTAAATCCGGCAGCATTTGATTAAGCGTAAACATAAATTGCTGATAACTCGCCTGTTTTTGGCTGATATCGGTTAATTGCGCTTCCCAATGTGCCGTCATGTCAGGTTGCGTAGCAATATCCGGCAAAGCTGAAATGAGGATCCGCCCTGTTTCTGTGCTGTGAATATTGCGTCCTTTTTTCGTCAAAAAACCGCGTTTAAACAGCAATTCAATAATACCTGCACGGGTGGCTTCTGTGCCAAGCCCATCCGTTTCACGCAGAATTTTTTTCAATTCTTTATCTTGCACAAAACGTGCAATCCCTGTCATGGCGGAAAGCAATGTCGCATCGGTAAATGGTTTTGGCGGTTGCGTTTTTTTGCTCACCACTTCGCCTCGTTCACAATACAGGATCTGCCCCTTCTTCACGATCGGCAATAACGGCTCTTGATTTTCATCTTCGTCTTCTTTGCCAAGCAACGCTTTCCAACCTGCTGTTTGCAAGTTACGAGCTTGCGCCACAAAAGTACCACCCGCAATACTTAAGGTAATTTTGCTTTTACGATATTCCGCATCGGGACAGAACTGCAATAAATACTGGCGTGCAATCAATTCATAAATACGTTGTTCATCAATGCTTAAATTGCTCGAGCGTGTGTTAGCCGTCGGAATAATCGCATGGTGCGCTTCCACTTTTTTATCATTCCAGCAACGATTACGCTGCTCGCTATCCACCACCGATGGCAAGGTTTGATAAGTCTGACAATGCAGTGAAATGGCATTCATCACTTTATGTCGCTCAGCAAAATGCTCTTCCGGCAAATAGCGACAATCAGAACGAGGATAGGTAATCAAACGATGGGTTTCATATAAACGCTGACAGGTATCTAACACGCTTTGCGCTGACATACCAAAACGTTTTGCTGCATCAATCTGCAATGCTGACAATGAATAAGGCAAAGGGGCAGTTTCTTTCTCGCGCTTATCTACATATTCGGTCACTTCGGCAGGTTGATCGGTAATGCGTTTCATCACATTTTCGGCTAAGCCTAAAGACAGCACACGACCATCTTCATCTTGGTAGTCTTCGCAAGCTTTACTTGGTTGCCAAAGTGCAGAAAAAAGTGCGGTCGGATTTTCAGATGTTTTTTCGTCTTTTATCCATGCCAACACTTCATAGAAATCTTTTGGTTGGAAATGTTCAATTTCCAAATCGCGTCGAACAATCAAACCTAATACGGGGGTCTGCACTCGCCCAACAGAAAGCACACCATCATAACCCGCTTGGCGACCGCGAATGGTATAAGCGCGAGTCATATTAATACCATAAAGCCAATCCGCACGAGCACGCGCCAGTGCAGAGGTGGCTAATGGAATAAAATGACGATTCGGTTGGAGTTTTTGTACCGCTTTTTCGACCGCGCTTGGGTTAAGATCGCTAATCAGACAACGTAAAATGCCATCACGTTTTTCCGCTGATAAATTGGCATAACTAAACACTTCATCCACCAGCAACTGCCCTTCTCTATCCGGGTCACCTGCGTTAACTAAAACATCAGCTTGATGAATCAGTTTTTCCACCACAGAAAGTTGTTTTTTGACTTCTTTTCGCGGTAACAGAATCCATTTTTCAGGAATGATGGGTAAATGTTCTAAACGCCATTGTTTGAATTTCGGATCGTAGGCATCCGGCTCTGCCTGTTCGAGCAAATGCCCCACGCACCAAGTCACAACATCATCATTGCCGCATTTAATAAAACCATCACCACGTTGATGAGGTTTTGGCAATACATCGGCAATAGCTCGCCCAAGACTGGGTTTCTCGGCAATAAACAGGCGCATAAGATTAGTCGATCTGACGACGACCTAAGAAAGAGTGGGTTAAGGTTGTGCCGTCCACAGTTTCTAATTCCCCACCGACAGGGATCCCGTGAGCAATACGGCTTACTTTAATATTATGTTGATGGCAAATTTCAGCAATATAATTGGCTGTGGCATCGCCTTCTACCGTTGGATTGGTCGCTAAAATCACTTCATGGAAAGATTCTTCTACCAGACGTTTTTGCAATAAATCCAAACCAATCTCTTTTGGCCCAATACCATCTAAAGGCGATAAATGCCCCATTAAGACAAAATAACGTCCAGAAAACTGGCCTGTTTGCTCAATTGCTTGGATATCAGCCGGCATTTCCACCACGCAAAGCAAACCTGAATTTTGACGGCGAGGATTGTTACAAATATTGCATGTTTCCTCTTCGGTAAAATCACGACACTGTGAACAATGTCCAATTTTAGACATCGCTTCCGTTAATGCACGTGCCAAATTCATCCCACCGCTACGATTACGCTGTAAAAGATGATAAGCCATACGCTGCGCTGATTTAGGGCCAACACCCGGCAAGCAACGGAGATTTTCAATAAGATGTTCTAAAAGTGGACTGCTTTGCATAATATTTATGATGGGAGAAAATGGATGGTGTGTGAACCGATAAACTCACACACCCAATGAATTAAAATGGAAGTTTCATTCCTGGAGGTAATGGCATGCCTGCGGTCACAGACGCCATTTTTTCTTTTTGCAATTCTTCTGCACGACGGACTGCATCGTTGAATGCGGCAGCGATTAAATCTTCCAACATTTCTTTGTCGTCTTCCATTAAAGAAGGATCGATCTCAATACGACGGCAGTTGTGCGCACCATTAATCGTGATTTTTACTAAACCTGCACCGCTTTCGCCTGTTACTTCTAATTGGGCAATTTCTTCCTGCATTTTTTGCATTTTTTCTTGCATTTGTTGGGCTTGTTTCATCAAACCGCCTAAACCGCCTTTTCCAAACATTGGATTTTCCTTCTTAAATTAACTAAAACGAGCCGCATTTTAGCGAAAAAATTTGCCTTTGGGAACAGAGAAATTTATTATTCCACACTTCAAAACTGGGTCAAAAACGACCGCACTTTTATTTAGGAATCGCTAATGGAAACTCGTTATTACTTTATATTTACGGCAGCTATTATTTTGTTACAACTGCTGATTTATATTTTTAATAAAACGCTGATTTGGTGGCTGAACAAACCACTCTCCCAAAAGGCAAGACGAACTATCACTTTTACCAGTTTTTTGCTTCCTAATGTCTTAGTTATTTGTCATTTTTTAAAGCTTTTTACGGTATTTCGACTTATTGCTTTAGTGCTCGCGCTGCTTCTTTTTTCAGCCTTTGCGAGCATTGCCGTGGGATGTATTCATTTTCTTTTCCGAAAATCTAAATCCATCACCAAAATTGACCGCACTTTGCGCATTGCTTACCCCGTTTTATTCATGGGTATCATTGTCTTAAGTGTGTATAACGCCTATGTTACCCGTGTTATTCATTATGAAATCACGCTAGATAAGCCCATTAAACCGCTGCGAATTGGCATGGCAAGCGACCTCCATTTAGGTAAATTATTTGGCGGGAAAGAATTGGATAAATTGGCTGACATTATGCAGCAAGAAAAGGTTGATATCATTTTATTGCCTGGCGATATTATGGACGATAACGTCAATGCCTATTTAGCCGAAAAAATGCAACCTCATCTGGCAAAACTCAAAGCCCCAATGGGCGTTTATGCCACGCTAGGCAATCACGATTTATTTGGAGACCAAGAGCGAATTGATCAAGAAATTCGCAAAGCGGGTATTACCGTATTAAGAGATGAAACATTAACGTTAAATAATGAATTGGTACTTATTGGACGAAATGACAATCTTGCTCATGATAGACCAAGTACCGAGACCTTACTAAAACAGGTGGATACTAACTTACCGACTATCCTATTGGATCACCGCCCAACAGATATTGAAAAGCACACTTCTCTTCCGCTTGATATTCAAGTTTCAGGGCATGCGCATAAAGGGCAAGTATTCCCGGCCAGTTTAATCACGAAAATGATGTATCGTTTGGATTATGGCCATGAAAAAATTGGCAATCCACATGTTTTTGTCACTTCTGGTTATGGCTTCTGGGGCATTCCAATGCGATTAGGATCTCAATCGGAAGTGGTGATTATTGATGTGAAAGAGAAATGACAGATAATACTTGTAAAAATAATAAGTTATCTCTAAAATCAAAAACGACTTGTTATTTGCTAAGGAGTATTCATAAATGAAAAGACATTTCTTAATTTCAGCGTTATCTGTACTATTAATTTCAGCCTGTGGTTCTGGGGGCGGTGGTTCTGAGGGCGGTGGTTCTGAGAATCCTAATCCAGTAACCCCATCTCCAGAAACGCCCAAAGAAACCATCAGCAGTGAAGGAAAAAACTATATTGCTAATGTAAATTTTACATCTCTCTCACAAAATCCTGTTCAGTTTAATAATTCTGATAAACTTTCACAAATTACTGTTGAAGGAAAAACATTCGATCTTGTTGAAGTAAGTAAAGATGGAATAAGCCAAAGTGGTTGGTTACGTGTTATCGGTGGAAATATTCAAACAGGCCAAGATAATCTACCCGATCAAATTCGTAAAGTATCGGTTTATTCTTCAGATAACTTAGTGGTTGGATTACTTTCTTCCAATATTTCAGAGTGGCATGAGTATGCTTTTATTAATGGTAAATATACCGATGTACGCGATATGCCAAAAGGAAGTGCGACTTATTCTATTCGAGTGCCGATGTTTAGCCATACTAAACACTCTGTTTCAGACTATTCAACTAGAGGAAAACTTAACGTCAATTTTGATAATAAAACTGTGAATGGTGCTATTGAAGTCAGTAACAGAGAAGAAAATAATCAAACTCCTGAAACATTACAACTTAATGCAAAAATTAATGGCAGCTCATTTGCATCAGAAGAGCAAGATCCTATCATTCTTAAAGGTGGCTTCTTTGGACCAAATGCAAATGAAATTGGTGGCATATTCAGAACAAAAGAAGTAAATAACAATACGTCTCCTCACATAGGAGCATTCGCTGGTAAAAAAGACTAAATTAGATAAATAAAAGAGTGGTCATTTTTGACCGCTCTTTTATTATCAATGAAATCTTAAGAACACACTACTTTCACCGCTAAGCCACCTTGTGACGTTTCACGGTATTTAGCATTCATATCTTTACCTGTTTCATACATGGTTTCGATCACTTTATCCAAGGTTACGCGAGGATTTGTGGTACGGCGTAATGCCATACGGCTAGCATTAATTGCTTTCACTGAAGCAATCGCGTTACGTTCAATACAAGGCACCTGTACTTGGCCTCCAACAGGGTCGCAAGTTAAGCCAAGATTATGTTCCATCGCAATTTCAGCTGCAATACACACTTGTACTGGCGTACCGCCTAGGATTTCAGTTAAACCCGCTGCAGCCATTGAACATGCCACACCCACTTCACCTTGGCAGCCTACTTCTGCACCTGAAATAGACGCATTC
>OIFC01000091.1_pt1 | contig 8961 bp, 9 predicted proteins | sample 1582001 | NCBI WGS metagenome assembly OIFC01 (sample SAMN07501062, study PRJEB24779) | human gut metagenome | reverse complement strand
TGAACCTCTATGTGAACCTAAGTTTGTGTAAGAACCATTGAGCGAACCAGAAGTCTTCCACGTACCGGATTGGCACGTAGGCCAGTGCCAATCCGGTCGGTGGTCAGGGGGTAATAAAATTAATTACTCAGCATGTAATTGGTACAAATCATCCGTAGCAATGAATCACTTTATCGGCGGTAAGAGTGGTGGTTCGATCTATTACAAGCCGATTCAATGTCCGACTGGATACATTATGACTGGAACACGCATGTACGGTATTGGTGATGGTGTTGATGAGGAACATGTCGATGCCTACTGTTGCCCCTTTAATTAAGCTCCAGCACCAGGAAGATTGAGGCATGTGACTGATATGGTCCCACCAGACTCATAATTTCCCCAAGCATAATTACTCACATACCAAACGTTGTTTTGGTCGGAATATACCTGTTGAAAACCACCAAAGGGTGAGCCATTCAGGTAAGTCCATGAGCAATATGCATGGACCCCGAGCCTTAAATTACGAGTGTTTTTAGCTATGTTGTAGGTCTGCGTTGTGAATTGAATTTTAGGAGCGCCCCAGGTACCGGATTGGCACGTAGGCCAGCAGCGCCAGCAATTTAATCTCAGTTCTGACACGCGACGACATAACTACATTTTCCGGTTAAATCAGCTCTAAATGTCCCTTTATGGAAATTGTATTCATCATAAAAACCACATTTAACAATTCGATTTGCATCATAAGTTGCAACTGATCCTGCAAAGTAATTCGGCTTCCAACCTTGAGGGTTTTCTGCATTGCTCACACTCCATGAGCACTGACTGGCAGAAAATCCTGTTGGCAGCGGTATTTGCTGACCATTTGCTATACGACCAGTTATCACCGTACTACCAGAATTGCTTTTACGCCAAGTACCGGATTGGCACGTAGGCCAGTGCCAATCCGGTACCTGGAAATCATCATCAGCGTCGATATGGACGAATATAAAAACATTTACGTTATATCCCAAAAACACACAGGTCTTAGGGAGGTTTAAACTGTGTATTAACACCTATCGTATTGACGGGCGTGAAATGGCAGAAACAGAAGTCGTTCCTATTGACATGCCTGACTCTAACGGCGAGATGACTTGGCAAGCCAAAAACTACACACAGTATTCGTCCTACTTTATGAAGATTACTTGCTTGAAATAGCTTATTGGCAAATGGCATATACAGTTATTGAACCATTCTGATCTTCGGTTGTATCGCACGCAGCCGACCATGAGTTATTGGCTGATGGGAATGACCTGGTAAGCCATATGTAACCAGTTCGTGAGGTGCATATTCCGCCGCCACCTGTAACACGTTTTCCAGTTGGACAAGTAGCTGTTGCTCCAGGAAAGCGCCAACCTGTGGCCTGTGCTGTAGCAATTTGAAGCTCACCAGATCCTACCTTTCTCCAGGTACCGGATTGGCACGCTTGCAGAGAATGATTGTTGGCATTATTTTTTGCCTCTTTTGAGGTTAGCATGCCGTCTCCACGCATCCGTAAAATGTCCCTGTCACGCGCACTGGATAAGTACCTGAAAACAGTTTCTGTTCACAAGAAAGGGCATCAACAGGAGTTTTACCGGAGCAATGTTATCAAGCGATATCCCATTGCCCTTCGGAATATGGACGAAATAACAACCGTTGATATTGCTACATACAGAGACGTTCGTTTAGCAGAAATCAACCCCCGAACGGGTAAACCCATTACAGGTAATACTGTACGTCTTGAACTCGCCCTTCTGTCATCTCTGTTCAATATTGCTCGTGTTGAATGGGGAACCTGTCGTACTAACCCGGTTGAACTGGTTCGCAAGCCGAAAGTATCCTCGGGACGAGATCGCCGGCTAACGTCTTCAGAAGAACGTCGCCTTTCTCGCTATTTCCGCGAAAAAAATCTGATGTTGTATGTCATTTTCCATCTTGCCCTTGAGACAGCCATGCGGCAGGGCGAAATACTGGCCTTACGTTGGGAGCACATTGATTTGCGCCACGGTGTGGCTCATTTACCTGAAACCAAAAACGGTCACTCACGGGATGTTCCTCTGTCCAGACGTGCCCGTAACTTTCTTCAGATGATGCCCGTTAATCTCCACGGCAATGTTTTTGATTACACCGCATCCGGCTTTAAAAATGCCTGGAGAATAGCCACACAACGACTTCGCATCGAGGACCTGCATTTTCACGATCTACGGCATGAAGCAATAAGCCGCTTCTTCGAACTGGGTAGCCTGAATGTAATGGAGATTGCTGCAATATCAGGACATCGTTCCATGAATATGCTGAAACGGTATACTCATCTTCGTGCATGGCAACTGGTCAGTAAGCTTGATGCCCGCCGGCGGCAGACACAAAAAGTGGCAGCATGGTTTGTGCCGTATCCTGCCCATATCACGACCATCGATGAAGAAAATGGGCAGAAAGCGCATCGTATTGAGATCGGTGATTTTGATAACCTTCACGTCACTGCCACAACGAAAGAGGAAGCAGTTCACCGCGCCAGTGAGGTTTTGTTGCGTACACTGGCCATTGCAGCACAGAAAGGCGAACGTGTCCCATCTCCCGGAGCGTTACCTGTTAACGACCCTGACTACATTATGATTTGCCCTCTGAACCCGGGCAGCACCCCGCTGTAAACATCATTCAAAACACATACAGAAAGGCGAGTTGCAACAACTCGCCAAACACATTCGATCTGCATGATCGAAATTATTCGTTTCACCAGAAAAAACACCGAAGATACAATAACCACATGAGCTGAAAAGACTTTTTCAGTCGGAGGAACAATGAGACTGAATACGACCGGTATTGCGGCCCGAATGATGCTCTCGCTGGACAAAAAAGCAATCGGCGAAAAACTCATCAACGGTCGTCAGATAAACCCGACACCTCTGCAGGTCCGTTACCCCCAAGGGGTAAGAGAAGTTCTGGGGATAATGAGCGAACAATTAGCCATATCCACCGCTGATTTAACCCGAATCCTGCTTGAGGATGCTCTTCATAATATGTTTATGCCTGCGGATAACACCACAGGAAACATAATAAGCAGAATTGAATACATCATGCTGTCGCATGATATAAATGCGCCATTACTGGCAACATTGCTGTCGCCATGGAATATCCGCTCCACGGTTATACAGGACCCGGCCAGACTTGCAGACTATCTTTCAGCTGACGCTCTCGAACATCTTGCTGAATGTTTTAATCTCAATCCGGACTGGCTGAATGGCCATGAAAACTATCCGATAGCGTTGTCCGGTGAATGGCCAGATACTGCTGATAATTTCAGAATGCTTATTAGTGATAGCAGCAACACTGAAGTTATTTTCTGGCATAGTTTCCCCTTCGCAGGAAACACGAAAAGAGAATATTGCGGGGTAATATTGAGACAGAAAAAAGAAATAAATGGCTCTGTAATATATCCGGCACTATCATTATCACCAACACTTCTGAACGATGAAAAAAGAAAATGGTTAACTGAATATACAACCAGGCAGAATACAACAATGTCTTTGCGACGCGTCACGTTGAGACCTGGCCTTGCCGGGAACCTTATTACAGGGCAAATACTACCTGTTAGCTTATTTAATACGTCTTTATTACCCTGGTAAATACCAGATAGTACCAAAGTAAAAATTACGGCACATCCGTGTCATAGCGTTGTTTTGTCTAAATTCTGATAAACAGGAAATTAAATGATGAAGAAAAATCATATTACCCGCACCATCATTGCATCTGCTGTATTATTTTCCTTTAACGCTGCAGCAGCGACGTCATATTTTGAAGCGCGTAACGATGCAATGGGTGGTACCGGGGTAGCATCTTCCCATTATGGTGTGGCACCTCTGGCAAACCCGGCTTTACTGACAAAGCACAACAGCAATGATGATTTCAGCCTTCTTCTGCCGTCTGTTGGGGCACAAGTTGCTGATCCTGATGATGTATCAAATAAAGCTGATGATGTTAAAGATGACTGGGATTTGTTTGACAGTGCTGTAGATAACCAGCATGGCGTACAACAGGCAGCGGCAAATCTTAAACATCGTCTGCAGGAATTCCGCAATATCAATGCAGATGCTCAGGTAGGTGTATCAGCTGTAGCAGCCATGGCAAATGACACTCTGCCGTTTGCCCTTATGGTCAAGTCTTACGGAACTGTCAGCGTAAACGGAAAAGTAAACGATGCAGACCTGGATTATCTGGACAAAGTTGCCAATGGAACAATTACCGACGTCGATAAGAATGCCCTGACCTCACGCGCATTCGGGCGTGCAGCTGTAATTACCGACGTCGGAATTTCATTTGCCAAAGAACTGGAAACGGCCGGACAAAAATGGTCTCTTGGCGTCACACCAAAATATCAGCGTGTGGACCTGTTTAACTACAACGTAACGGTTCGTGATTACGACAAAGACGATTTTGACGGTGACAAGTACCACAACACGAAAAACGGATTCAACGCCGATATTGGTGCTTATACAGACCTGAATGACAACTGGACTGTCGGTCTTGTTGCCCAGAACATCATTCCACGCAGTATTGATACTAAAGTCGTCAATGGCTTTAAAGAAACCTTCAAAGTTCGTCCGCAGGCAACCGCCGGTGTATCCTGGCATAATGACCTGTTTACCACTGCTCTTGACATTGATCTGACTCCTGCCAGTGGCTTCACTTCTGACAGCAAACGTCAGTTTGCAAGTGTTGGTGCTGAATTTAACGCATGGAAATGGGCGCAATTGCGTGCCGGTTATCGTCAGAACATGGCATCAAACTCCGGAAGCGCCTTCACCGCTGGCGTTGGTATCTCTCCATTTGACGTCGTACATATCGATGTTTCCGGCCTGGTAGGAACTGACCACGATTACGGTGCAATGGCACAACTTCAGTTCACTTTCTGATTACTGTCCCCGCCCCCGGCACTAAACCCGGGGGTATTTTTATATTCAGTTTAAATAACATGATGAAACCACGTTCTTCTTATTCAAAAACAGCATTCATTCTTTTATTTTCTGTTTTCCTGGTAGCGGCAGTGACAAAAGCAAAAAGCTCGCTTCCCGATATCACCCTGGAACAGGCAAAAGAAATTAATGCTGATAACACCGTTATTTTCCTTTTCCGCCATGGAGAACGTTGCGACCGTTCAGATATGCCATGCTATTCGGATAAAAGCGGAATCACTATTACCGGTACAGAGAAAGCACAGCAGGAAGGTATTAAGTTCGCAACAATCTTCAGTGAATATGATATTTACTCCAGCAATGCGGTAAGAACCATACAAACTGCAAAATTCTTCTCCGGTAAAGAACCCGTCGTTATGGACAGTTTATCAGACTGCAATAATGATCTTTATAAGACGCTTGAATCAATCGCAAGAGAATCTCATAAAAGGAACATAGTAATAATGACACATAATCATTGTTTATCATTTCTGGCCAGAGATAGGCTCGGCAAGAAATTCAAACCGGCGTACCTTGATGCCCTGATCATGCATTACGATGGTACCCGGCTCATACTTGACGGAAAATACAACAAAGAGGCATAGAGGATATTTGAATTTACATAAATTCTGATATACTCAGTAAGATACAAGAGTGTACGGGCACATGTGCCTGTCTGAATTGCAGGTTATCCGGACGAGGGCCGGGAACTGTTTCAGGGACAAGCGCCGGTACGTTCGATTCATAAATCGTCGAGTCATCCATCATGGATCGATTCGGCGCGGAGCGTTAAAGATTACGCTCATATTCGTTTTATGTCTGACGACACATCAACCAGCCAGTATCAGGAATAATCACCTTCAGTAAACTATGAGGCTATTTACCTGGCCACACTGGCATTTATTTCCGGTAACGCAAGTATAGCCGGAAACAAACATCATCCTGTCTGTACCGGAGCACCGGTATATCCCATTCTGATTTAACTGCTCAGGAATTATTATGAACCGTATTATACCTGCGGGGTGTCTTGCCGCCCTTTTTCTGGCTGGCTGCAACTCCCCTTCTCAGCATACTCCTGTTCCGCGTAACTACGGTGCTGCCTCTGATGTGGCGGTTACCCGGCACACTCAGTACACATTATGGGACAAAGGTGTATTTTCCGGCCAACTTCCGGTTTCAACGGGGTCTCATCTTCTGACAGCTAACAGCGATCGCCTTTCCTTTGACTGGGAAGGTGATGCAATTGAATTACTGAACGAACTGGCCAGAGTCAGGGGGATGCAGTTTAACTACAATGGTGTCCGCCTGCCGTTACCAGTCAACCTTCACGTCCGGGATATGACGTTTTCCAATACGTTGAGACTTATTGAAGCCCAGACAGCCTGGAGAGCAACAATCCATCAATATCCGGGCTTGTTACAGGTCAGCTTCATGCAGCCGGAGAACCGGAAAAAATGAAAGCACTCACCTCTCTCCTTTTGCCAGTAATACTGCTTACTGGTTGTTCTTCTTCCCCTACCATCTCGCCAGGTGGTGTCAATACGCCACCACCTGACATTAATGCATGGCTTAAACCACGAAGTGAAAAGCCGGATAGTCTGTCAGAAACACGCTGGAAAATGCTGACAGACGCAGGTAAAACGCTTGGATTTCGTGGTGGCAAGGCTCAGCGTTCATGGGAGCTGATTCAGGCGCTCAACGCCCGGGAAAGCACACTTAATGCCTTATACGATTTCCGGCCACTGATTAGCCCGGAAGGCTGGCTACCACCGGTTATTGATGAAGCACAGGACGTAGCTCATATCACGCCAGATCAAATCCGGACCTCTTCCCGGGTCTGGACCATCATTCGCCCTGAACGCTTTGTCAGCAATCCACCGGGCTGGCGTGACTGGCTTCTCCGGGGGCTTTCAACAACAGCCACTCCGGGTACAGAAGGCAGCGTCGTTCCAGAAGACAGCGTGCAACGAAAAGTGTGGGAAACCGCATTACGGCAGGGATGGCAGGAAGGAAGACAAAACGCCGACCTGACGCTTGAAGCCAACCAGAAAACCCTCACCCGTGATTACCGGGGCATGATGCTGTACTCACTTCTCTGGCGTCAGGGCATGATCACCCGTCCGGATGTTTCTGATCAAATGCAAACCGTTACAGGTGACGGGAAAAAACTGGTCACTGGAGATCGTGTTCGTCGCCTTAAAAATCATGCGGAATTCAATCTTCAGAAATCTCACTGGCGTCCGCTTATAGGCACTGAAGGAGGCTCCCGATGAATATTCCTGATGAGTTTGGTCTTTTTCCGTTTCAGCGTTTCACTGCAGATGAACTACGGCATTTCTTTGTCTGGTGTGCCGCACATAAAGTCAGTGATGTGGATCTGACCGGCGGGTCACCTGTATCTGTCAGTCGCTTTGGCCGACGGGTGCGTTGTTCCAGTGCAACGTTACCAACCACACTCATGTCCTCCCTGATTGATGAACTGTTCGGTCGGGAAGTCATTCCCCGCGTTCTGGCAGGCAATCCGGTTGACAGGACGATACAGATTAACGGGGATGCATCCGGGCGCTATGGTCTTAAACGCGGAGAACGCATCCGGTTACGCTCTCACCTCATTCAGGGCACATCTGGTGCGGAGGAGAAAGCAATCTCAATAACCATGCGTGTCATCCCGACAGAAATACCGGACATTCTCTCCATGAACATTGAACCAGACCTGCTTGAAGCAATGGTCTGCAAAAGCGGTCTGGGATTTGTATGTGGTGAAACCGGGTCAGGAAAATCAACGCTGTGTTCAGCACTGTACCGTTACATTATGGACAATTTCCCCGACGCCAAAATCGTGACATATGAAGACCCGGTGGAATATATCCTGGGAAATGAAAACGATCTGCTCCCACCGCATCAGGCAGAAATCGGGCGTGATGTGGTCAGTTTTGCTGCCGGACTGCGTTCTGCTGTACGTCGTAATCCCGAAATTATCGGTGTTGGTGAGATCAGGGATAACGAAACCGCCGACGCAGCGGTACAGGCAGGCAACACCGGGCATTACTGCCTGAGCACCATGCATACGAAATCTCCTGGTGAAACGCTGGCACGTCTTCTTGGGCTGTTTCCCCCTGTCATCAGGGATTCGATGGCCTGGGCTGTCCTGTCACTGTTGCAGTTCATTCTGGTTCAGGTTCTGGTCAGAACAAATGACGGTGGTCGTAAAGCCGTCCGGGAATATATCGTCATTAACGATGAGCTTCGCGACAATCTTTCCGGAATGCCGCATGCAGAGTGGGGGCATCACATTGATGCCATAATCCGGCAGGAGAAGCGCCGTATCCGGGACCAGATTCTGGAAATGTATATCCGGAATGAAGTTGACCGAAGAGAAGCGATTCTTTTTATCCCGCCAGGGGAGTTACGGTCATGAAAAGAGAAGGTTTCTGGCGATATGCAACACCGCCAGTCAACATCCAGGGCGTACCTCTGCCGTTCACCATGATTTATCTGTTTATATGCCCCTTTCCCTCCAAAACAACCTTCTGGATTTGCACCGGCATCATTTTATTTTTCGTTATTCTCGACCGTTCAGGCTGGACTGTCAGGACTATCTGTACACGCATTTTCAGCATTCTGAGAGGGGCCATCGCCTCCGGTCGTCCATGGTGGTATCGCCACCATACGGAATCACCACGAGACTGGACTGGCCTCGATTAAATTCTGGAGTCTTTATGTCAGGTAAAAAAACTATCGTTACTCTGCTCCGGGTATCGCTACTGGCATGCCCGTTACTGTTCACGACACCATCGTTTGCAATGATCGACACGCCATCCGTGAAGGTCGGCTTTTCTCCTGAAGGAAGCGCATCCGCTCTGGTGCTTGACACAATCAACAGTGCGGAAAGCTCCATCAGGATGATGGCATATTCCTTCACCGACCCGGATGTAATGCGTAAGCGTCAACGGAGCACCGTATTGACGCTTATTTATTGGTGAGTACTACGTTCCATGGCAGGAGTTCGTCAACT
>OIFC01000071.1_pt1 | contig 10759 bp, 10 predicted proteins | sample 1582001 | NCBI WGS metagenome assembly OIFC01 (sample SAMN07501062, study PRJEB24779) | human gut metagenome | reverse complement strand
CACGTTCTTCTAAACATTCGCTTGCAGTGTTGGATTTTGTTTTTACTTACCCTGTTTTCCGAAACAGTCGTTTGGCTGAACGTACCAATATTCCACCGGCAACTGCAAATCGCTTCACCAAAGCTCTACTAGAGAAGGGGATTTTGTCGTTAAAAGAAGAAGCCAGTGGAAGGAAGTCGGCATTATATTCATTTGAGGGAATGATGGAGTTAGTACGGGTTTGATGCAATACCAAAATCAAAAAACTATTTAAAATACGAGAAGCATTAGGAATAATATAAATATGGCTAAAAAAGAAATTAAAACCGACCTTTGGGTTTATGATCTACTTAAAGAAGCAGAACTGGATTTATGTCCACAGGGCAGCGATATTATCGAACTGAACAACGCATTAAAAACTGCTTCTAAAGCTCAGACAGGCAAGGCAGGCTATCCTGAATACTGTGGTGTTGTGAAAGATTTTGTGATTGTCATTGAAGACAAAGCAGATTCGGCCGACCACATCAAACGCGACGATAACGACTTAATTTGCCAGACCGCCTCCAGCGTCAAAGATTTTGCCGTAAACTGCGCTGCATTATGGTATCCATTTGGCGAAAAATACCAGCTACAAGAAAATCATCGCCATCGGCGTATCGGGTAACGAAAAACGCCACAAAATCTCACCGCTCTTTATTGACGAACGTGGCGGCTATAAAGAATTGGAAGATGTGGAAACCTTCACCTTGTTCAACGAAAAGAACATTGGCGAGTATTACACCAAAAACATCTTGAAAGAGCAGACAGACGAAGAAAAAACCACTGCCGAAATCTTAAAAGATGCCAAAGAACTGCACGAAGATCTACGCAATTACGGCAGTATTCAGGATAAAGACAAGCCGTTGATTGTGTCTGGCATCCTACTTGCTTTGCGTGAAATCGAACATAAAAACTTTGATATAGAAAATTTGAACGGTGACGATGTAAAAACCGATGGACAAAAAATTTACGAAGCCATTCAAGCCAATTTAGATCGAGCCCAAGTCAAGCCACAGGTAAAAAAAGACAAGTTATTGAGCCAGTTTTTAGTTATCCGCGACACCAAAGCCATCAACGAAACCAATTCTATATTGGGCAAAACTCCGCTCAAACACTACACCCAATTCATCTACGACCACATTTATAAGAATATCAAATATATTCACTCCGCCGAAGATTATTTGGGACGTTTTTACGGCGAGTTTATGTCCTATTCGGGCGGCGACGGACAGACGCTGGGTATCGTACTGACCCCGCGCCATATTGTTGAACTGTTTTGCGAACTGATTGACATCAAACCGACTGATTCGGTATTCGACCCCTGCTGCGGCACGGCAGGCTTTCTGATTGCCGCCATGCACCATATGCTGCAAAAAACCGATAAAGAAGCTGAAAAACACAATATCCGCAAAAACCAACTGCACGGCATCGAATTGCAGCCCTATATGTTTACCATCGCCACCACCAATATGATTTTGCGCGGTGACGGCAAAAGTAACTTGGAGCAGGAAGATTTTTTAAAACAAAACCCTGCCCAGCTCCAGCTTAAAGGTTGTAACATCGGCATGATGAATCCGCCCTATTCGCATGGCTCGAAAGCCAATCCCAACCTTTACGAAATCTCCTTTACTGAACATCTTCTAGATTCCTTAACAGAAGATGGTAAGGCCATTGTGATTGTGCCGCAGTCTTCCATGACGGGAAAAACCAAAGAAGAACAGGCAATTAAAGAAAACATCCTCAAAAAACACACGCTTGAAGGCGTGATTACCCTGAACAAAAACACCTTTTACGGTGTCGGAACCAACCCCTGCATTGCCGTCTTCTCCACAGGCATCCCACATGACAAAAATAAAACCGTCAAATTCATCAACTTTGAAAACGACGGTTTTGAAGTGCAGAAACACATCGTCCTAGTGGAAACCATCAGCGCAAAAGACAAGAAACAACATCTGCTGGACGTATGGTTCGGACGTATTCAGGCGGAAAGCAAATTCTGCGTAGAAACTACCGTAGAAGCCGATGACGAATGGCTGCATTCGTTTTACTACTTCAATGACGAAATCCCCACCGAGGCCGATTTTGAAAAAGTGATTGCCGATTATCTGACCTTTGAAGTCAATATGATTACGCACGGCAGGGGATATTTGTTTGGATTGGAGAATGGCGATGAGTGAGTTGAAATTGACGGATAGAAATTGGGGAAGGTTTACGATTGGCGATTTATTCCATATTAAAATAGGGAAAAGTATTGATGGGAATAAGGTGAATCGAGAAAGTGGAAAAATCGCTTATATTACCCGTAAAGAACAAAATAATGGTTTAGATGGATTTATTGATTACGAATCTGATTTCTTAAATAATGATTATCCGGTCTTAACGATTGGCAATGAAACAGCCGAACCTTTTGTGCAATGCTACCCATTTTTTACAGGAACAAAAGTCAATATCTTAAAACCAAGACAAGAGCTTTCTGCGTCTGTTTTATCGTTTGTAGCGGTAAGTTTAAAACAACATAAATCTAAATATTCTTACTCGTTTACGATTAATTCAACACGTTTGAAAAAACAGGTTATTCTACTCCCCGTCAATTCAGACGGCTTACCCGACTGGCAGTTTATGGAAGATTTTACCAAGCAAAAAGAACAAAAACAGATTGCTGATTTAAAAGATTACTACGCTGATAAAGCGGTAGAGCTAATGATTTCAACGGGTAGTCTGAAAAATACACAGTGGCGTGAGTTTTATATCCGTGACTATTTTGAATTTATACGAGGAAATCAAAATAATATGGCGAAATGTAAGGCTGGCTATATCCCTTTGATTTCTGCTAAAAAAGTAGATAATGGCTATAAAGATTTTATTGCATCAAATAACAAATCACTTTTTCCAAAACATATCCTAACTTTGAATAATGATGGAGATGGTGGCGTAGGTATTGCCTATTACCAACCTGTGGCTAGTGCATTAGATACTCACGTTACCGCATTATTACCAAAGATAGAATTATCTAGGCATACTCTGCTATTTGTTGCAAGGAGCATTACCCATCAAAGAGATAAGTTCAGTCATGGTTATTCGTTGAATAATGACCGCTTACGTGCACAAAAAATCCTGCTCCCCGTCAATTCAGACGGTTTGCCCGACTGGCGGTTTATGGAAGATTTTATGAAGCAAATCGAACGGGACAAAATCGCCGCTGTGCTAAGTTATTATAATAATTCATTAAATAACAATAGCTTGCGGGGGGGGGTAGAGCATTGGATGCCGTCTGAAAACCGCTGGGCGGCGTTTGCGATACAGGATATTTGCGAGATTGTTTCCGGACAAGATATTTATGAACGCGAACGCATAACGGGCAATACGCCCTATATTACTGCGACAGCAAATAATAACGGAATTGGCTATTTTATCTCCAATCAAAATACCACCTTGGAAAAAGACTGTATTTCCGTTAATCGCAATGGTTCGGTAGGCTACGCGTTTTACCATCCATACTACGCTCTATTCGGTAATGATACGCGCAAACTTCGACCAAAATACTTGAATAAGTACACATCTCTATTTCTGACAGCTTGCATTGAGAAACAGCGAATTAAATATAGATATGGTTACAAAATGGGTACAGAACGTTTGAAGAAACAGAAAATCCTGCTTCCTGTTGATGCCAGTAATCAACCAGACTGGATAAATATAGAATGTTTCATGCAACAGATGGAATTAGAAAAAATAATATGTTACTTAAAAAGTAAGAATTAGCCTTAATTATTGACTTATTCAAAAGCCGTCTAAATATTCGATTTCAGACGGCTTTTTTCTTTTAAAGAGCGGTCAGATTTCCAAATGTTTTTGCAAATATTTTATCCCACTAAAACCGACGTCATGCTAAGCGATCCTGCAATCAAATTATCATTGAAAAACGTAATATCGTCTTGCGGTTCGCGTAATGCCATGATGTAAAGCAACGGTAGATAGTGATCCGGCGTTGGCACGGAAAGCTCAGCTTTTTCGCCTAGTTGCTCATAATTCACTAAGGTCTCATCATCTTGTGTCGCAATCGCTTGATTGACTGTTTCACGGAAAGCAAAGGCCCAATCATAACCCGCACCGATTTGATCGATATGTTCCCAACTTATCGCTCTCAGATTATGCACAATATTGCCGCTGCCGATAATCAGCACACCTTGTTCTCGTAAAGCAGATAATTTTTTCGCCAAATTGAAATGCCATTCTGCCGATTGCAAACGGTTAAGGCTCAGTTGCACCACAGGAATATCGGCATCGGGATAGAGATATTTCAACACCGCCCATGCGCCATGGTCAAAACCACGCGTTGGATTTAGCTCAACATTTTCCGGCTGTAATAATGACTGCACTTGCTCCGCCAACTCAGGCGAACCGGGCGCAGGATATTGCACTTGGCTGAGTTCATCGGGGAAGCCGTAGAAATCGTAAATCATTTCAGGGTGTTCACCTGAGGTCACCTGCAAACGGCTGCTGTACCAATGTGCGGAAATCATCAAAATGGCTTTTGGTTTGGCAAACTGTTGCGTAATTAGGCTGAAATTCTGATTGAACGGGTTTTCCTTATCTAACGCATTCATCGGGCTACCATGCCCAACGAACAATACAGGCATTTTTTTCATTATTTTCTCCTCAATATTTGATGGAGCAGATTGTACGGTTAAATCTTTGTGTGAAAAATACCACTTTATGAACAACATCTTTTACTAATCAGAAATAATGAATGATAAGGTTTAGAGAGATTGATGTGTTAAATAAGGTAAATATGACAAAGTGCGGTTAAATTTCACGAAAATTTTACTTAAAATTTACTTCATTTACAGTTTATTATCTTTATATTTAGGCGTATGATGACTATCAGTTTTACATAAACCCTAAATTTATTTAGGTAAATATATTATTTCTATTTAATAGGAGATTGAATGATGAAAAAATTATTCACAGCAGTACTTTCTGCGGCGGCGATTGCTGTACCTTTTTTTGCTTCTGCGAATACTGCGCCACAAACAGAACAAAGTGCAGTACAACAGGAAAAAGCAAAAGGTGTTTGGATTGATGTACGTTCTGCTGAAGAATTTAATGCTGGCCATTTACAAGATGCGGTGAATATTCCACATGATAAAATCATTGAAGGTGTTAAAGCGCTTGGTTCAGATAAAGATGCCCCGATCAACCTTTATTGTCGTAGCGGTCGCCGCGCGGAAGCAGCACTCACTGAGTTGAAAAATGCAGGTTATACTAATGTAACCAACCACGGTGGTTATGAAGATTTGGTTAAAAAAGGTTTGAAATAGATAACATATTATTTAAAGTAAAAATCCCCTAGAGCAGAGCAGTAGGGGATTTTTACTATAAAGTGATCTGCCCTCCAAAAGTTGGACAGGTTAGTTAACTTAAATATTGAGCTCGGTATTGCACTGGGCTCAATCCTTTGAAAGCAAGTTTAATGTGTTTTTGGTTGTAATACACTAAATATTCTTCAATTTCAGCCTGTAATTCAGCGATTGAATGATAAGTTCGTGAGTAAAAACACGCTGATTTTAGTATCGCAAAAAAACTTTCAATCGGCTGGTCTCTTTTGCGCCACGAATAAATTCCTTCGCCAGCATATTGGAAGAGCCGTGTTTGTTTCCGCTGCTCTTTAAAACCAGAGTCTTCATAAGCTCAGATACTCCTCATCGATGACCGGTTCACACCATTCGTTCGAGGCGTTCTCTCCCTCGATCTCAAAGGCAAGATGTGAAAACCAGCTGTCCTTCTGGGCTCCATGCCAATGCTTTACATTCGCCGGAATATGAATCACTGTACCGGGAAGGATCTCCTGCGCAGGCTTACCTTCTTCCTGATACCAGCCTTTTCCGCCGACACCGATCAACATCTGGCCGCCGCCTTTTGATGCATGATGGATATGCCAGTTGTTTCGGCAGCCCGGTTCGAAGGTCACGTTGAAGATCATCACCTGCTCTGTTGATACGGGAGCCAGATAGCTCTGTCCGACGAAATACTGAGCAAAGCCGTCGTTGGGGTCGCCAATAGGGAAGAAGATCTCCTTCTGGAATCTTTCCTTCTCCGTCAGCGGTTCCATTCCCTCATCATAAATACCGTTCGCTTTCGCGTTCTGAATGTGGTAGACGAGAGAGGAATCCGTTATGCCCTGCGACATCAGTGCCACCATCGTGATTACGCAGCGGGTCTTCAGATCAATATCCTGATTGTTCCAGTTTTCACCGAATAGCACATCATCATTAAAATGGGCAAACTCCGGAGCGAACTCTCCCAGTGCCTTTCTTCCGGCTGTTTGTACGATTTTTTCTGACATGAATTTGTCCTCCATATTTCTGTTATGTCTGTTATGGTCAACTTTTTTGAGCGATTAAGCCCTTTTCTAGTTGTTAGAAAAGGGGCTTTCAACGAAATAAAAACAAGAAAGTAGTTTGAGCCGTTTAGATTTTATCCACTACTATTCTCGCTACTCTTATACGCCCGTTTTCCACGCGTAGATGCGTTTCAAATTATCCACCGTGTCGTGATTTATGATGGCGGCGAACGTACCGTCCAGTTTGGCAATTTCTGCTTTGTCTTCATCGCTGAGGGCAAAGTCAAAGACATTCAAGTTTTCCGCCATGCGTTCAGGTTTGGTGGATTTTGCCAACACGATGATGTCGCGATCAATCAGCCAGCGGGTAATCACCTGCGCCACGGATTTGCCGTATTTCACGCCAATTTTGCTTAACACAGGATTGTGGAAAATATCGTTTTGGCCTTCGGCAAACGGCCCCCACGCTTCCACGGCGATGCCTTCGGCCTGCAAAGCGGCAACGGCTTCGGTTTTTTGTTGGAACGGATTGATTTCAATCTGATTGGCTTGCGGCATCACTTTATTGAACAGCCCCAAATCCACCGCGCGTACGGGCGAAAAATTGCTCACGCCGATGGCGCGGATTTTGCCGGCTGCCTGATATTCTTCCAGCGCGCGCCATGTGCCGTGGCTGTCGCCGTAAGGCTGATGAATCAGCACCATATCGATATAATCCAAATTCAGACGGCTTAATGAACGATCCAGCGAGGCTTTAGCGGCTTCATAGCCGAAATTTTCCACCCAAATTTTGGTGGTAACGAACAATTCTTCGCGCGCCACACCGCTGTTTTTAATCCCCAAACCGACTTCGGTTTCATTTATATAAGCCTGCGCGGTGTCGATGTGACGGTAACCCGCCTTGATGGCGGCAATCACAGCTTGTTCCGTTTCTTCGGGCGGAATTTGAAATACGCCGAAACCGAGCACAGGAATTTTTACGCCATTGTTTAATGTGATATTTTGCATGATATTGTCTCCTGTTTGTTCTCATGAAAGTGTAGCCATTTTACCCCGCGTTTTTATTGAGATAAATTAGGCTTTGTTTTATGATGTCGTGAATTAAATTCACTAATCAGCTAAAACGGGGCGGGAAAATGCAGAACTTTAACGAACTGAATTATTTTTTGACACTCGCACAAACGCAGAGTTTTGTAAAAGCGGGACAGCTTTTGGGGATTTCTTCTTCGGCGTTGAGCCATAGCATGAAAAATTTAGAAACGCGGCTGAACCTGCGCTTGTTCAACCGCACGACACGCAATGTGTCACTAACCGAAGCTGGGCAGCAGCTTTTCGACCAACTTTCCCCGCTTTATCAAGCCATAAACCAAGAAGTCGATGCATTAAACGATTTTTTGAATACGCCATCGGGATTGATCCGTATCAATGCCTCTGCAGTGGCGGCGGAAGCGGTGTTGTACCCGAAATTAAAGCCGATTTTGAACCAATACCCGAAAATCCGTTTGGAGATCGTGGTGGACGACCGCTTGGCGGACATTGTGAAAGAAGGGTTTGATATGGGCGTGCGGCTGGGCAACGATGTGGCAAAAGAGATGATTGCCGTGCCGATTTCCGCACCGTTCAAAATGGCGTTGGTCGCCTCACCCGATTATTTGGTGCAATACGGTTCGCCGAAAAATATTGACGATTTGCAGAAGCACCGCCTTATCGGCACAAAGCTCTCCGCCGAACACGGCTCGGAGATGCAGTGGGAATTCAAATACAAAAAAGAGCTGATTACCTTCACGCCCAAATCGCAGTTTTCCACCAATAATCATCTGCGTCTGCAAGCCGTTTCAGACGGACTCGGCATCACTTGGCTGCCGCATATCATCGCCGCAGACGCGCTCCATTCCGGGCAACTGGTCGAGCTGTTGCCCGAGTACGCCATCACTTACGATCCGTTTTACCTCTATTACCCCAGCCGTCGCGGGCATTCGAATGCGTTTAAGTTGATTGTGGATGCGCTAAAAGTAAAAGCCGTCTGAAATTTCAGACGGCTTTTTTCATAACAAAGTACGGTCAGATTTTCGTTTACTAAATACAATAATCTTCCTTTAATAAATGACGATAGGCATAAAGATAAGATGCACCGACAAATGCTGCACCACCCGTGACATTGCCTAAAAAGACAGGAATCATATTGAAGAAGAATTGGCTCCAAGTCACATTAGCACCAGCAAAAATCCCGGCAGGAATAATAAACATATTAGCGACAAAGTGTTGTAATCCGATAAGCACAAAAATCATCACTGGGAACCACATGGCGAGAATACGACCAGAGGTTTGTTTGGCACCAAAATAGAACCAAATACCCATGCAGACCATCCAGTTACAGGCAATAGCAGAAATAAAGGCACGACCAAAATCCATTTGCACTTTAGCTTCGGCAATAGCAATGGTTTTAGCAGAGGCAGCACCTTCTGATAAACCGACATAATGCCCTAAGAAATAGGCCATAAACAGCGCACCGAGCAGGTTACCCAAACTCACGACAATCCAGTTACGAAATAATTTTTTAAGGCTTACTCTTTTGGTTAAACGGCCTAATGCCATCATCATCATATTTCCCGTGGCTAATTCACCACCACCGATTAGAATACAAATTAAACAAATCGGAAACACGGCCGCACCAAGTAATGTTGACAGCCCACTCCACTCTGGAGGAATACCGCTCACGACTTTTAAATAGGCCATATAACCAAAACTCACATAGCCACCACCTAAAAAGCTTAAAATAGCCAGTGTTTTTAGATGTCCTTCCGACTTAGCATAACTTTTATCAATAACATCTTGTAAGATTTCGTGGGGATAAAGATCGCGATGCTGCATAGTTGTACCTCTAGTGAAAATAAGATAGTAAAAATGTAGCAAAGCACATAGAAAAACCGAAAGAATTGTTAAATATATGTACTGATTTTTAGTTATAACGAAATTGAATAATAATCTGAACCTAAAATTAGGTGTTTGAGTTTTTTGGGGGGGCAGATCACTTTTACGCTAAAAATACACCGACTTTATGTCAGAAAAAAGAAAACGCCACCAACCTAGCATTTACCCATGATTATGTAGCTTGAAGCGATTCGAATGCCAGTGAACAATAAAAAATCATCTGAAAATAAAATTCAGACGGTTTTTTTGATTATTAGATCTTAACCCAACTCGCAATTGACAACTTATCATTGTCTTAGTTAAATTTATCCAAATGAATCCAATTTCTCCACCTTAAATCATTGTCAAATTGAGCAGGGAAATAAACACGCTTCTGAATATCTTCAAATGATAGTGATGAATCTTGTTCTAATTCTTCAACGATACAAGCTGGTTGTATTCGGGATAAATGCAGATAAACAAATTTATCCAGCTCTACAATCGAAGCAAACCATTCTTGTTGGAAATTCAGGATTTGATTAATTTCGTTTTGAATGAAATTTTCTCTATCCTGTTTAGGAAGCATTATTTGGAAATATTTTACTAAAGCACTATCTAGGACACTTCTAGCAATTGAGTAAGAATCCCCAAAATTCCAACCTTCCCATTTCTCATAGGCTAATTTACATAAATACCGAACCCTATGCTCATCGGCATGATCAAAAAAATACGCCAAACATTCTTTGATATGTGCCTCATCTTGATTTAATTGCAGACTGTCAATATAGATGCGGATTTTCTCATCGGTAGCATTAGTCAAAAACGCACCGAATCCTAGCTGTAAAGAAGGGTATCTGACTGGATATTGGTTAAAAATATCAAACCATTCATTAGGGCAATCTTCCCAAATATCTGATAATTGGATTTGCTCGTCTTTCATCTCATTTCTAGATAAATGATCTAATTCAAACAGCAAAAGAAATTTAGCTAAATTTTTAGTTGTTTGCAGCACAAAAGGCTGGCGATATTTTTCTGGTAGCAAAGCAAGCCAATATAAAAGATTAAAAACCTTAGTTTCCTGATTAATCAATGATAAGATTTCGTAGTCATAATGCTCGGATATAAATGAATATGATTGATGAAAATTTAAAGACAGGTGATTATATAATTCATTTAAATGCCATTTATCTTCTGCGAGCTCTTTCCATCGTTCATTTTCTAAGTTTTCTGTTAGAGAATCCATTCTCTCGTTGTCATTAATTGATGCATTCTGGAGAGTAGACAACTCAATTTTCAGATGAGATAAATATCTTATCGCTAAATTTTTAGAGGATTGAGAGAAAATAATTCCTTCTTCGTAGCTGATTGCCCAAAATTTAGGAAGAAGATAAGTCAATTCAAAAGCTATCTTTTGCTCTTTCTCACTAGAATGCTCATCTTGCAAAGTGTTAATCAGCCATGAAATACTTTCTATCAACCTATTTTTCTTAT
>OIFC01000069.1_pt1 | contig 10868 bp, 8 predicted proteins | sample 1582001 | NCBI WGS metagenome assembly OIFC01 (sample SAMN07501062, study PRJEB24779) | human gut metagenome | reverse complement strand
TTGCATGTAAATATCGCGCAACGTTTAGTCGGGCAATTAACGCAATCAGATATGTTGCGTGTGGATGCACAACCAGTCAGTTGGCAAACATTACAGGCTAAACGTCAAAAAGGTGATTTCCAAGTCATTCGTTCTGGTTGGTGTGCGGATTTTAATCATCCGATGGCATTCTTGAGTTTGTTCTATTCTAAAAGTCCTGATAATAAAAATGGCTATGCCAATGCGGAATATGACCAACTTTTTGAGCAAGCATTGAAAAGTTTAAATGAAAAAGAGCGGTCAGAAATTTACTTAAAATTAAGTGAGAAGATTCAACAGGAAAACCTTGCTTTACCGCTTTTCCAATACACTACGCCAGTTTATCTTTCTCCAACTATTATGGGGGCGAAGAAAAATCCAGTAGGCGTCATTTACAGTAAGGATCTATGGCGAAAAGTTGAAAACTAAAGCTGATTAAGAAAGTTGTTCATGATGTGGTGAACAACTTTTTTTATTAAATTTAATAAAAGTGTAGAGTGACACTGTTTACTTTTTATTTTTATCCGATACAATACACAACAAATCAACCTAGAGGGAAATCCTTATGTTAAAAATGAATGATTTGGTTAAGCTTAGTCAGACACCAAAATCCACGGTGCTGTACTATGTGAAAGAAGGTTTGTTGCCAGAACCGGTAAAAGATAAACCGAATTTTCATCTCTATGATGAATATTGTGTAGAGTTGCTCAGTTTTATTAAATATCTACAAGGCAATTTCAATGCAACGATTTCACAAATTAAAGCACTTTTTGCTCATCCTGATTTTGATTGGAATAATCCTTATGAAAGCCTTATTGGATTATTGGATATCATCATGGGCGCTGAAAATGAAGTGTTCACTATTGAGCAATTATGTGAAGAATTTCATCTTTCTGCTAAACAAATCGAAGACATGGTAGCAGAAGGATTATTGAATCCTCGTGAAGGCATTTTTACAGCAAAAGAACGTGATATTTTGGCGATCTTAGCTCGTTGTGATGAAGCCGAAATGGAGGTAGTGAAAGCTTATTTAGCTGCAGCAAAAATGTTAGCGGAAAAAGAGGTGAATGTGACTTTAGCTGCATTAGCCAATAGCGAACAAAAAGATGAAAAATTAAAACATTTATTTGATTTATTGTTGGTGTTAAAACCTTATCTCTTGAATATGAAAACCTTTAATCTTTATCAAGCGGAGAGTGCGAAATGAAGCTCTTAAAATATGCTGGCTTTGTACCGTATTTAGCCATTGCCTTTATTAATGCCAGTGTGGATTTGGCACATAAAATTACCATTCAAAATGTGTTACTGAAAAGTTTTTCAGGCGAGAGTTTGGTCGTTTTAACGGCATTAATTAATGCGATGATTTTATTGCCATTTATTTTCTTATTTTCGCCTTCGGCATTTATTAATGATAAATTTTCCCGCACTAAAGTCATTCGTTATAGCAGTTTAGCAGCTGTGGTGATCAGTGCTGGGATTTTATTGAGTTATATGACGGGAATGTTTGCCATTTCCTTTGTATTGACATTTATTTTGGCAGCGCAAAGTGCGGTCTATTCTCCAGCCAAATATAGCATTATTAAATCAATTGTGGGCACTGAAAATATTGGTATGGCAAATGGTGTCATTCAAGCGCTTACTATTGTGGCCATTCTATTTAGTTCTTTTGCTTTTTCTTTCTTCTTTGAAGCGCATTATGTGGCATCAGATGATCCGAATGAAGTATTACAAAGTGTTTGGGTGATAGGTGTAGCATTAGTATTACTGAGTACACTCGAAGCCTATTTTGCGTTTAAAATCCCATTCTTTAAGCAAGAAGCTGAAAATACAGAAGGTCAGTTTGATATGAGAAAATACCTTTCTCTAGGGTATTTAAAAGATAATGTTCGTACATTAAAAGCTGATCAAAATATTTGGCTGAGTGTCATTGGACTAAGCCTGTTTTGGGGCGTGTCACAAATTATTGTGGCGGCATTTCCTGCACATTATAAAGCAATGTTCAATGAAGATAATGCGGTTGTCATTCAAGCAATTCTAGCGGTGAGTGGCGTAGGACTAGTGCTTGGTTCATATCTTGCTGGACGTGCTTCTCGTTTGCATATTGAGTTAGGTATTGTGCCGCTTGGTGCGTTGGGTATTTGTGCATCGTTATTCTTCTTAACTCTAGCCCAAAGTGGTGTGGTATTGGCACTTTGTTCTTTTGTCTTTGGTTTCTCTGGCGGTTTATTGATTGTGCCATTGAATGCAACTATTCAGTATTTCGCACCTGAGAAAATCAGCGGCAAAATCATGGCGGGTAACAATTTTGTGCAAAACGTGTTCATGGTGGTCTTTTTGCTATTAAGTATTGTTTTTGTACAACTTAATGTTTCGACTCAAGGTTTATTCTTAGTGACTTCTGCTGCATGTTTTGCTGCGAGTCTATATACCATGTCGAAAGTACCCCATTTATTTACGCGTTTATTCCTACTCTTTGCGTTAAAAGCGAATTACCGTTTTCATGTGGATGGGTTAAAAAACCTTCCACAAAGTGGTGGCGTGTTGTTATTAGGTAACCATATTAGCTGGATTGACTGGTTAGTGTTACAAGCGGCTAGCCCGCGTGCGATTAAATTTGTGATGTATCGTCCAATTTACAACAAATGGTATCTCACTTGGTTCTTCCGTATTTTCAAAGTCATCCCAATTGGTGGGGGGGCAAGCCGTGAATCTATTGAAACCATTCGTGAATATTTAGCGCGTGGTGAAGTAGTGGCGTTATTCCCAGAAGGACATATTAGCTATAACGGTCAAATCAATGAGTTTCAAAAAGGCTTTGAGCACGTATTAAAAGATTTAGAGAATGTGACGACTGTTCCTTTCTATTTACGTGGATTATGGGGTAGCAGTTTCTCCCGCGCAGATTCTTTCTACAAGAATTTAACTAAACGCCAAGGCAAGCGTGAAATTTTAGTGGCATTTGGTAAACCAATTCATGGCTTTATTGATGCGACAGCGATGAAGCAAAAAGTACTCGAACTTTCTTTCTCCGTATGGGAAAAAGTCATGAGTAAACGTAAACCGCTTATGCATCATTGGTTGAGTTCAGCAAAATCAAATTTATTCAAAGAAGCTACCGTGGATGCACAAGGCACTAAACTGAATAACCTGAAATTTATTGCTGCAGTGCTAATGTTTGTTAAAACCTTGAAAGCTGCTTTAGGGAATGAAAAAAATGTCGGTGTATTATTACCAAGTTCATCAATCGGGGCAATTATTAATATGACCCTAATGGTGATGGGCAAAGTACCGGTAAATTTAAACTACACGCTAAGCCCAGAAGTGATGGAAAAAGCGTTGAAAAAAGCCAACATTTCGCAAGTCATTACCTCTGAAAAATTCTTGGATAAGTTGAACGCAAAAGGTTTTGACTTTAGCCAAGTGGTGGCTGATAAAGCCCTCTTTATGGAAAATTTAGGGAAATCGATCACTAAAGCGAATAAAGTGCGGTCATTTTTAACTGCGTTTTTGGCGCCACAATGGTGGATTAAATTACGTTACTTTGCAGACGTAAGCTTGGAAGATAATGCAACCATCTTATTCAGTAGTGGTAGTGAAGGTGATCCAAAAGGCATTGAATTAAGCCATAAAAACTTACTGACAAATATTAAACAGATCGGTGAATTATTAAACTTCCACAAAGATGATGTGATTTTGAATTCCTTACCCATTTTCCACTCATTCGGCTTAACAGTGACAACTTTATTGCCATTGTGTGAAGGCATTAAAATGGCAAGTGTAGCGGATCCGACAGATGGGGCAACAGTAGGAAAAATGTGTGCTCGACATCGGGTGAGTATTTTATTTGGTACTTCAACTTTCTTTAGATTGTATGTACGTAATAAGAAATTCCATCCGTTGATGCTACAAAACGTACGTATGGTTATTGCGGGCGCCGAAAAATTGAAAGCGGATGTAAAAGAAGCCTTCAAACTTAAATTTGGCTTGGAAATTTACGAAGGTTATGGCGCAACTGAAACAGCACCGGTAGCTAGTGTGAATATGCCTAATTTACTTGATCCGGAAACCTTACAGGAATTTACCTTCAATCAAGCTGGTACGGTAGGTATGCCATTACCTGGCACCATTATTAAAATTGTGGATCCAGAAAGTTTGCAAGAATTACCAGTCGGCGAAGACGGTTTGATCTTGATTGGTGGTGGACAAGTCATGAAAGGTTATTTGAATGCACCAGAAAAAACAGCAGAAGTGATTGTTGAAATTGACGGTGTACGTTATTACAAAACTGGCGATAAAGGCCATATCGATCATAACGGCTTTATTACCATTGTGGATCGTTATTCTCGATTTGCCAAAGTTGGCGGTGAAATGATCAGTCTCGGCAGCGTGGAAGAGAAACTTTCACAAGTATTTGATGAAGAAACTCAATTTATTGCCGTCGCTTTGAGTGATGATAAAAAAGGTGAGAGCATTGTGCTTTTAATCAAGTCTGCACTTTCTTTAGACGAGATTAATGAACGTATTAAAGGATTAAATGTACCGCCGATTATGCTACCAAGCCAAGTCTTCTTAGTGGATGAAATCCCGATGCTCGGAAGTGGTAAAGTAGATTTCAAAGGTGCGAAGAACTTAGCGATGAGTTTGGTTAAGTAAAGAAAATCGTCATAAATAAAAGAGCGGTCAATTTGATCTGACCGCTCTTTTTGTTATTTAATGAACCTCATTTAGGTGTTTTTCAACATCTTTAACCTTACATCAACGTACCGACATATTTTAACATGAGCCCAGCGGCAATAGCCGAGCCAATTATACCAGCAACGTTTGGTCTCATGGCGTGCATAAGGAGGAAGTTTTGGTTGTCTGCTTCCAATCTAACTTTATTTGAAACGCGAGCGGCCATGGGAACGGCTAATACGCCCGCAGAACCAATGAGCGGGTTAATTTTGTTTTTGCTGAATTTATTCATGATTTTCACCATTAATACACCACTGCAGATACCAATAGCTCGCATCGTTAAGAGCAAGATCTGCAATTTCTTTTTCACGCCCTAACGCAATAATGTCTTGCGTAGTTGTCTGGGCATATTGTTTCAATGGAAAACTTGCTTCAGGATCTTCCAGATAATTTAAACGCCGCTTAAACGCTTTTAAACGTGCTTTATATTTTCGCAGTTTTAATGGCTCAAGCGGTCATTTCTCGCCAATTTTTCGCAATTCATTATTTTTGGTTTTCTTTTCAATAAAAAAGGGGCAATGCACCGCAATGCCCCATTTTTCAATAATTCCGCCCGCTTACGTCCTTAAAATTTCGCCAAATCCCTATTTAATTTTTGTTTTGTTGTTTTAGTGGATTTACACAGTGAGCTCTAAATATGATTAATGAGGTATTTTTATCGAAATATACTTTATACGAAGCGTGTAAAAAACTAAAAGGACTAAGTCCTGTCGTGAGAGAACTTAGTCCTTGGATTACATGAGTCTTACTTTTGTGATAGAAAGCAAAAATTATTCTACTTTTACAATCCAGCCTTCAGGCGCTTCAACATCACCGAATTGAATACCGGTTAATTCATTGTAAAGTTTACGTGTGACAGGACCCACTTCAGTTTCTGAATAGAACACGTGGAATTTACCTTTGTGCTGAATACCGCCTACTGGCGTAATCACTGCGGCAGTACCACAAGCCCCGGCTTCTGCAAACTGATCAAGTTGATCAATATAGACATCTCCTTCAATGGCTTCCATACCTAAACGTTCTTTTGCAATGTAAAGCAAAGAGTATTTGGTGATACTTGGTAAAATGGATTCAGACGCAGGGGTGATAAATTTGTTATCTTTGGTGATACCAAAGAAGTTTGCTGCACCCACTTCTTCAATTTTCGTGTGAGTTTTTGGATCAAGATAAATCGCATCTGCAAATTTACGCTCTGGTGTGCCAGATTCTGCCGCTAATTCATGTGGAAGTAAGCTTGCAGCATAGTTACCACCCACTTTTACGCCACCCGTACCCATAGGGGCTGCACGGTCGTAATCAGTAGTAATGAAGTTAGATGGTGCTAAACCACCTTTGAAGTATGCGCCAACAGGGCAGCAGAACACAGAGAAAATAAATTCAGGTGCAGTTTTCACAGCGATATTTTCACCGGTACCAAATAGGAAAGGACGTAAATATAACGTTGCACCAGAACCGTAAGGGCCTAACCATTCTTGGTTGGCTTTGACTACTTCTTTACAAGCACGGATAAATAATTCGGTTGGTACTTGTGGCATTAATAAGCGATCAGAGGTGTGTTGCATACGTTTTGCATTTTGATCTGGGCGGAATAAATTGATTGAACCATCTTTACAGCGGTAGGCTTTTAAGCCTTCAAAACATTGTTGGCCGTAGTGAATTGCCGTTGAACCTTCGTGGATATGTAGCATATTATCAGTGGTCAGTTTACCTTCATCCCATTTACCATCTTTCCAATGAGCAATGAAACGGTAATCCGTTTTGATATAACTAAATCCAAGATTTTTCCAGTCTAAGTCTTTCATTTTGCTTCCTTAATATGTTGTTGTACAAATAAATAATGAAATGAGAACATTAATTAATCTACACCATAATCACCAGAATGAAAATATTTAAACGTAAAATATGATAATGTTTCAAAAATTTTGTGTGGATTTTTAAATTTGTGAACTCGGTTAGGAAATAAAATGCAGCTTATGTTAGAATGACAGACATAAAAAAACGCTGCTCTGAGTGAGCAGCGCTTAACCAAAATGGTTCAATATATACAGGAAGTAAATGAGTAACTTAATCGTTACTCTAGTTCGGAGACCGAACTATATGCAAACACAACATCATACTTAAGTCCGAAACTCATTAACTTGTAAGGAATTACCAATCATTAAGTATGTGCGTATTTTAGATAGAAGGTTTTGAAAGGGCAAGTGATGTTTTTTTATTTGAAGCATAAAAAAAACTAATCCGATATATATTTTTTAATTATAAACTAAAATTTAACCCTTGGGAAGAATTATGTATAAACGTTTGCCTCCCCTTAATTCATTGAAGTCTTTTGAATCAGCTGCACGGCATTTAAGCTTTACAAAAGCAGCTGATGAGTTGTGTGTAACACAAGCAGCAGTAAGCCATCAAATTAAATCACTAGAAAATTTTTTAGGCGTTGAGCTTTTTATTCGTAAGAATCGTTTGCTAGAATTGACTGAGTTTGGGAAAGCGTATTTTATCGATATTAATAAAATTTTAAGAAAATTAAACGAAGCGACGGAACGATTATTAACATTTAAGGCTGAGCCCCATTTAACCATTAGTGTTCCACAGACCTTTGGTATTCAGTGGCTTGTACCGCATTTAAATGATTTTAATGAGCAGTATCCTGAAATAGAAGTACGCTTAAAAGGCGTTGATCAAGATGAAGGTTTATTGGATAAAGAAATAGATATTGCCATTTATTATGGTAAAGGTGATTGGGAAAATTTACAGGTTGATCGTTTAGGCGAAGAAAACCTCGTGATTTTAGCCTCGCCTTCATTGCTTGAGAAAACACCAGTAAGTTGTCCTAATGATTTGAAAAAGCATACGCTGATTCATACGCATACCCGAGATAACTGGAAAACTATGGCGGATTATCTCAAATTAGATGATTTAAATATTCAACAAGGTCCGTTATTTAGCCACACCTTTATGGCATTGCAAGCTGCCGTTCATGGGCAGGGTATTGCGCTAGCTAATCGTATTTTGGCTCAGCAAGAAATTGAAAATAGACATCTACAAATTGTGTTTCCCACAGCATTACGAGATCCAAAATCATTTTATGTGGTCAATCATTTAGATCGTTTAGATGATAAAAAAATTCAAGCATTTAGAACATGGATAAAAGATTCAATAAAATAGAAAAAATATGAATAAATTAGCCTTATATTGTCGAATTGGTTTTGAAAAAGAAGTTGCCGCAGAAATTACCGACCGAGCTTCTGAGCGTGGCGTATTTGGTTTTGCACGCGTAATTGAAAATAGCGGTTATGTTATTTTTGAATGTTATCAACCAGGTGATGCAGATCGTTTAGCGCGAGAAATCCCTTTTAATCGTTTGATTTTTGCGCGTCAAATGATCGTTGTATCAGATTTCTTAGAAAACCTCGATCCTCAAGATCGTATCTCGCCAATTATGGCTCAATATAAACGCATTGCAGAAGACATTAATCTTAAGCAAGTGGTAGAGCTATTTGTCGAAACAGCAGATACCAATGAAGCCAAAGCGCTTTTGACATTTTGCCGAAAATTTACCGTACCGTTACGCCAAGCGTTGAAAAAACAAGGTTGGTTACAAGGTAAGCCGAATGCAAAGTGCGGTCAGATTTTACATTGTTTTTTCACTCAGCCTAATTGCTGCTATGTAGGGTATTCCTATCTTGGCAATAACTCTACCCATTTTATGGGGATACCTCGTTTGAAATTTCCAGCGGATGCGCCAAGCCGTTCAACTTTAAAATTGGAAGAAGCGATTTTAACCTTTATTCCTCGAAATGAAGAAAGTAAACGCTTAAATGAAAATATGGTTGGCGTTGATCTCGGTGCATGCCCTGGCGGCTGGACCTATCAATTAGTGAAACGTGGTTTATTTGTGTATGCAGTTGATCACGGCAAAATGGCGGCCAGTTTACATGATACCGGCAGAATAGAGCACTGCCCGGAAGATGGATTTAAATTCCAACCACCAAAACGTAAGCATATTGATTGGCTTGTGTGTGACATGGTGGAGCAACCACGTCGAATTGCGAATTTAATTGGAAAATGGTTAATTAACGGCTGGTGCCGAGAAACTATTTTCAATTTGAAATTACCAATGAAAAAACGTTATCAAGAAGTGATGTTGTGTTTAGAAAATCTTGCGGCGATGTTAGCAGAAAAAGAACTGGAATTTGATATTCAGGCGAAGCATTTGTATCACGATCGTGAAGAGATTACGGTACATATTGCATTAAAATAGAAAAGCAAAGAGCCGTCAAAAAACATTGAATTTTTGACCGCTCTTTTTCTTTTGGTAAGGTCGCAGCTAAACCTAATGCAATCACATCATAAACGGATAAATCCCAATGAATTTGCGTATTTTGTGCAAGGTAAGCAATGTGTTGGCTTTTTTCGGTCGCGTTCATCTTACTTAATGGCTGAGCATCAAACCAGATTTCTCCTTGTTTGAGTGGCAAGATGCCTGCAATGGTTTTTAATAATGTAGATTTCCCCGCACCATTGGCGCCCATAATGCCAATCAATTTACCTGATGGAAGCGTACAGTTGATGTCATTTAAGCAATAGGATTGGGTGAGTTTTTCAATTCTAATCATAGATTTTTCTCTGTTGCGTTAATAACATCCAAATCAAGCAAGGGGCACCGATAAGTGCAGTCAATGTGCCGATGTAAATATGTGAGAACAGCGGGATATATAAAATGGCTAAATCGGCCAGTAACAACAATAATGCCCCGATTAACGCGCTAGTAAGGTAAAGCTGTGATGGGCGAGCTTTTAGTAAAATACGGGCGAAGTGTGGCGCGATTAAGCCGATAAAACCGATGGTGCCGGTTTGTGGAATGGTTGCGCCGACTAATAAAGCCACACCAAAGGTGCTGATGAAAAAGCTACGTTTTGGGTCTATGCCCATTGTGCTCGCTGTTTCTTCACCAAAGGTGAGTAAATCTAGGTATCGGCGAGTGTGGTATAAACAGAAAATCCCCGTCAGAACAATGGGGAGTGAAATAAGCAGGGTATCTAATTTAGCCCACATCAACGAGCCTTGTAGCCAACGATAAAGTTCAGCTAATGCCCATGGGTTTTCCGCATTGGAAAGCAGTAATGCAATTGCTGAACCAAGCAACATATTAACCGCTAAACCGCTTAGAATCATCATCGTAGTGCCGTAGTTTTTGGCGATCAAATACACGATTAAAAAACTTAAAAGCGCGCCAATTACGCCACCCGCTAAAAGCAGTGAAAATGGCACGGCAAAATAATAAAGGATAAATACGCTAGCAGCCGTTGCGCCAGCGCTACTGCCGAGTAAGCCCGGACTCGCTAATGGGTTTTGAAAAATACCTTGCATCGCATTACCGGCAATCGCGAGACTTGCTCCTGTCAATAAAGCTAAACCAATGCGCGGAAAACGAATATCCCACAGCACCATCGAACGCATATCCGTGAGTACGCCATCCGCATTTTTGAGATGCGCGAAATCACCGAGCTGATGATAAATCGCAAAGCCGCTAATCAATAGCAACGCGAAGAAAAGCGCGGTATTTAATTTGAGTGTTTTAGTCAATGAACAATTTCCTATGTAATCCAAATATCATTTGTTAATTTGATTCTGTCAAATCTCCCCTAACCCCTCTTTGCTAAAGAGGGGAATTATAGTGTCGGGATTTAAAATTCTGATGTTTTATTCTAATCATTTATACATAAAAGCTGTAAATACATTATCTTGGGCTAATCTAATCATGCAATTTCTCTCTTTAGTAGAGAGAGTGGGATTATAGTGTCAAGATTTATAATTCTGATGCTTTATTCTAATCATTTATACATAAAGACATATAAATATGTCATCTAGGGTTAATTTAATAATGAAATTCCCCTCTTTAGCAAAGAGGGGGTAGGGGAGATTTGTCCGCTACATTATTTTAACTGTTGATAAATCTTCTCCGCCCCTTGCCACACACCGTGATCGAAGCAATAAGTATATTTCATAGGGATGCTGACAAGCGGTTGGTTTTTGAAAAAATCTTGCAACATAGGGTGTTGCAGCAATTCGGCTTGTGCATTGTAACCTTGTTTGTCGGTCAGAGAAATCAG
>OIFC01000065.1_pt1 | contig 11685 bp, 9 predicted proteins | sample 1582001 | NCBI WGS metagenome assembly OIFC01 (sample SAMN07501062, study PRJEB24779) | human gut metagenome | reverse complement strand
CATCGCCTGCCCCATCTCTGACATAACGGTTCTTACGTCTGCAAAGTCCACGTTAATCAAGCCAGGAGAGGTGATCATATCGGAGATCCCCATAACAGAATTACGTAAAACATCATTAGCCGCAGCAAAAGCATCAATTAACGTTGCATTTTTCGGGAGAACTTTTTGAATTTGTTGATTAGGAATGATGATCATTGAATCTACATATTGAGAAAGATCCTTGATACCTAGCTCAGCAAATTGCATACGTTTTTTGCCTTCAAAGTTAAATGGTTTAGTCACGATAGCAACAGTTAATATACCTAATTCCTTTGCGACTTTAGCGACAACAGGTGCAGCTCCTGTACCCGTTCCGCCTCCCATACCTGCGGCGATGAAAACCATGTCCGCACCTTCAAGCATTTTACGGATTTCTTCTTGATCGTCTTCAGCCGCTTTACGACCTATATTAGGATTCGCTCCCGCCCCAAGACCTTTAGTTGTTGCCCCACCGATTTGTACAGTTTGTTGAACCTGGCTTTTACGTAATGCTTGTGCATCGGTATTTACCGCATAGAATACGATCTTACCGTGTTCATCACTATCAATTGCATTCTCGCCCAAGAAATTACCATTAAATTCTTGTTGCACCATATTAGCAACCATGTGGTTAACTGCGTTACCGCCACCTCCACCGACACCGACAACCTTTATCAGCGCTCCTGTTTGCTCTTCAAAATCACCATACTCTGGGTATAACATTTGCTGTTCTCCGTTACTGCTAATACTTTGCTAGCACATTAAAAAAGTTAAATTGTTTCTATTCTAAATTAAAAATCTAAATTTTTCAAAATTCTGACTTCACTTTATTAAAAATATTTTTGAGCGATTTCCAAAATTTTGTACCAATCGATTCATCGGAATAACCATTATCGATCGGATCATTATCACTATTCTGATGATGATATTGTAATAAGCCTACAACAGTAGAATATTGTGGACGATTTACATAATCAGTTAATCCAGTAATATTTAGCGGACTGCCGATACGCACTTGGCAACCAAAAACGCTTGCGGCACAACTTTTCAGATCTTCCATCTGTGCGCCACCACCTGTAATCACTATACCTGCGATAAGTTCAAATTTAATATGTCTAGTTTCTAATTCTGCTTTAAGTTTATCTAATTCATCTTTAACCACTCCGAGTAATTCAATATATCTTGCTGAAGTAATTAAAGATAAATCACTCTTGGTTAAAGCACGCGGCGCTCTTCCTCCAATACTCGCCACTTCAATTTTCTTATCACCGTGTAAACGCGCTGGATACAAAGCGCTGGCATAATTCACTTTTATGCGCTCTGCTTCCACCCGAGAAATCGTACAAGCGTGAGCTATATCATTGGTCACAATATTGCCAGCATATGGAATCACTTTACTAAAACGTAACGAACCACTGGTATAAACCATCATATTCATTGTGCCCGCACCAAAATCGACAAGACAAACGCCGAGATCTTTTTCATCCTCTGTCAAAACAGAATGAGTAGCGGCAAAGCCTGAAAATACAACTTTATCCACTTGTAACCCACAACGCTCAACCGCTTTTTTCAAATTATTTTGCCAATCTTGATGACAAGCAATTAAATGTACATTTGCTTTTAAACGAACGCCTCGCAAGCCTAATGGATTTTTTATATTAATCTGTTTATCTACTGCATATTCTTGTGGAATAATATGTAATAAAGAAAGACCTTCTGATAATTTCACCGAACTTGCAGTATGTAAAGCATCATCGATCTGATCCTGGGTGACTTCATTTTCAGAAATAGCAACAAAACCACTTTCATTTAAGCTTTGAATATGTTCACCTGTAATAGCTAGTGTAACACTCATTATCTGACAATCCGCCATTGACTCGGCGGCTTCAATTGCTCGTTGAATAGAATTAACTACGGCATCTAAATCAGTAATGCTTCCGCGATCAATTCCTTTGGAAGGACAACTGCCGACCCCAAGAACATTCACAACGCCATCAGGAAGTACTTCCCCGACAACAGCAACCACTTTTGATGTCCCTACTTCAAGGCCTACAATTACTTTCGGTTCCAATTCTTTTGTCATTTTCTCATTACACCCAATAAATTATTCTTATTTATCTATTAATCCGACCGCTGCAGATAAAGACGCATAACGCAAATCCACATAATTAATGCGCTTTCCTTCTGGAACTTCAATTTGTGGAAAAATCGTTACAAACCGATCCAACTTAGGCTTCCAATCACCCCGCCCAAGTTTTAGTATTATATCGTTATCTAACGTAACTTGCCATGCACCGCGCTCGTCAATCGTGACTCCCTTGACCATTAAATTTTTGGCCTTAAAATCAGCATAAATTTGCCCCCAAGCTTCTAACACTTTTAGATTTTGGTAATCTGGTCCTCCTAAATACGGGAAGGCTTTTTCTTTTAACTTATCCATGGGCAATTGGAAAACTATGCCATCTTTCGTAACAAATTCCGTCTTATTCCAAATTGCAACTGGTTGATATTCAGATAACCAAATACTTAAACGGTTTGGCCAAACTTTTCGAACGACAGCACCTTTTACCCAAGGGATCGTTTCAAGTTGCTCCCGAATTTGCTTCACGTCTTGCGCCCAAAAGCCTTTAAGCTCACCCATTTTTAGCAGCACATCTTGCACATCAGGATAAGTGGTAAACTCATTTTGTCCAACCAATGCATAAGCTGTAATTTTTCTATCACCGTCTAAGCTTTCAAGCCAACTTTGCCAATTTGAATAAACGAAATAACCTAGCCCCGCACAAAGTAACACCAGCACAAGTTTAATCTGAAACATAAAACGGAATTTCCTCTCTCCGTTAGATGAACGTCCCAATTTTATTGGTGATGTATTTTTGCGCTTGATTACATTCATTACGCACTCAACTCCAAAATTTTCACGACGAGTTGTTCAAATGAAATACCGACTGTTGACGCAGATTTAGGGAATAAACTGTGACTTGTCATTCCTGGGTTAGTGTTTACTTCCACTAAACGGAAATTACCTTGAGCATCCGTCATGACATCAATACGGCTCCAACCTCGACAACCCACCACATCATAGGCTCGTTTCACTAATTTCGATAGCTCTTGTTCACGTTCCGTAGGAAGTCCTGCTGGACAAAAATATTGGGTATTATCGGAAATATATTTCGCATCATAATCATAAAACTCACCTTCTGGCACAATGCGAACAGCAGGCAATACTTTGCCACCTAAAACAGGCACCGTTAATTCATCCCCTGCTAACCATTCTTCAATCAAAATGGTGTTATCAAATTTAAGCGCATAATCGACCGCACTTTTTAATTCTTCTACTGCTTTTACTTTTGTCAAACCCACACTTGAACCTTCAAGAGATGGCTTAACCATCAAAGGTAAACCTAGCTTTTTGACCACTACTTCTGGGTTTAGTTCGTGAGCATTTTCTTTCGTCACGATCTCCATATCCGCGACAGGTAAACCGAAAGCTTTCCATAACATTTTAGTACGCATTTTATCCATGGTTAACGCAGAAGCCATCACGCCACAACCAGTGTAAGGCAAGTCGATTTGTTCCAATAAACCTTGCATGGTGCCATCTTCACCACCGCGACCATGTAGAATGTTAAAGACGCGATCAAAACCATCTGCTTTTAAATTCGCAACATTATATTCTTTAGGATCAATACCATGAGCATTATAACCTTGGCTTACTAAGGCATTTAACACGGCTGCACCTGAATTAAGCGAAACCTCACGTTCAGCTGATGTGCCACCAAATAACACCGCAATTTTTTCTTGTTTTAAATTCATTTTTTATCCTATTTTATTATCACTAATTACAATACTTGGAAATTTAACAAATATTTTTTATGCTTTCCAAGACTCAGCTAACCCTCGGGAGATTTTACTTACACTTCCCGCACCTTGGGCTAGAATTAAATCACCATCTTGAATAATTTGATCTAATACATTGCCAAGTTGCTCTGTATCAGAAACTAAGATCGGATCGACTTTCCCTAGATTACGAATGGAACGGCAAAGTGCTTTGCTGTCAGCTCCAACAATTGGTGTTTCGCCTGCTGCGTACACGTCTAACATAATCAATGCATCCACTTGAGATAATACTTGCACAAACTCATCAAATAAATCTCGAGTACGTGAATAACGGTGAGGCTGGAAAATCATCACAATACGTTTATCTCCCCAGCCTTCACGAGCCGCTTTAATTGTTACATCAACTTCTGTTGGGTGATGACCATAATCATCCACTAAGCGTACTTTACCATTTGGACGAATAAACTCGCCTAATTGGTCGAAACGTCTGCCCGCACCTTGGAAATCAGCAAGTGCTTCTAAAATCGCTTCATTGCCAATGCCTTCTTCTTTTGCCACAGCAAGTGCTGCCGTCGCATTTAACGCATTGTGTTTACCTGGTACATTCAATAATACATTAATACGTTCACCACTTGGACAAACTACGGTGTAATGACCTTGGAAACCGGTTTGTTCATAATCTTCGATACGATAATCAGCATGTTCACTGAAACCATAAGTTAAGACTTGACGTCCAACTTGAGGAACAAGCTCCATTAATACCGCATCATCTGCGCACATCACCGCTAAGCCATAAAACGGCAAGTTATGTAAGAATTTTACATAGGTGGCTTTCATTTTCTCAAAGTCACCTTCATAGGTATCCATATGATCCGGTTCAATATTGGTCACCACAGAAACCATTGGCTGTAAGTGTAAGAAAGACGCATCACTTTCATCTGCTTCTGCGATTAAATAACGGCTTGCGCCTAAATGCGCGTTTTTACCAGCCGATTTAACTAAACCACCATTAACAAAAGTTGGGTCGAGTTTCGCTTGGGTATAAACCATCGAAATCATGGCTGTAGTGGTGGTTTTACCATGAGTTCCTGCAATCGCAATACCATGACGAAAACGCATAATTTCAGCTAACATTTGTGCACGCTGAATCACTGGAATACGATTTTGTTTTGCGGCGATTAATTCTGGGTTATCTTCATGGATCGCACTTGATACCACAACGACACTTGCCCCTTGCACATTTTCAGCTTGATGACCAATAAAAATTTTTGCACCAGCTTGAGCAAGACGTTGAGTCACAACACCATCTGCAATATCGGAACCCGAGATATCATAACCTTCATTTAATAAAATTTCGGCAATCCCGCTCATACCGGCGCCACCGATACCAATGAAATGAATTTGTTGAACCCGACGCATCTCAGGGATAATCTTTCTAATTTCGTCCGAAATATGTTTCATATTATTTCACCTTTATTTTTAACCGCGCTTTTAGGTTAAGGGTTTATTTACTATCCCTCAACTTCTCTGTTCTTATTTCGCGTTCTCTACGATGACATCGGCTACACGTTTAGCCGCTAATGGTGCTGACATTTCTTTTGCCTTAATCGCCATCGCTAGCAAAGTTTCACGATCTGTTTTTTCTAAGAAATCGACCAACACATCCGCATTTAATTCATTCTGCTGAACAATTTTTGCTGCGCCTACATCGGCAAGATATTTCGCATTTAAATATTGTTGTTGATCTTTATGCTGGAATGGTACAAAAATTGCCGGTGTCCCCACTGCTGCTAATTCACATACAGTTAAAGCACCAGATCGACAAATCACCACATCTGCCCAAGCGTAGGCTTCTGCCATATCATCGATAAACTCTGTAATTTTGACCGAATCTGCGTGTTCACCATAAAGTGCGGTCACGCTTTCAACAGAACCTTTACCCACTTGATGACGTACTTCTAGTTTATCTGCCAAACGCGCTACTACTTGTGGAATAGTCTGATTGAGTACGCGAGCCCCTTGGCTACCACCCACAACGAGCACTCTCAGTTTTCCACTTCTTTCCGAAAAACGCGCTTGTGGTGATGGCATTTCAAATAAATCTTGGCGAACTGGGTTTCCTACCACTTCGGCATCTTTGAATGCCGTTGGGAAAGCTTGTAATACACGTGTCGCAATTTTAGCCAACCATTCATTGGTTAAGCCTGCTACGGCATTTTGTTCATGTAAAATAATCGGCACGCCACAAAGTTTTGCCGCGATACCACCAGGGCCTGATACATAGCCGCCCATACCTAATACCGCATTAGGTTGATATTCTTGAATAATTTTACGAGCTTGCAATACTGCTCTTAAAATAGCAAAAGGTGCGCCTAGTAAAGCTTTAATGCCTTTACCACGCAACCCTGAAATTTGAATAAAACGAATCGGAATGCCATGTTTTGGTACAAGCTGTGCTTCCATACGATCTTTGGTGCCTAACCAGCAAATTTTCCAACCTTCTTTTTGTAAGGTTTGAGCAACAGCAATAGCAGGAAAAACATGTCCCCCCGTACCTCCTGCCATAACTAATAATTTTTTACTCATAAATATCCCTAATCATCTCTCAAACGCGCTTGACCACCACGTTGTAATCTATTTTCATGGTCAATACGCAATAAAATCCCTACGGTTGCCGACATAATAATGATACTTGAACCACCGTAACTCACTAATGGGAAAGTTAAACCTTTTGTCGGTAACATCCCTAAAGCCATACCAAGATTCACGAAACCTTGGAAGAAAATCCAAAAACTAATACCTAAAGCAAAAAAACCACGGAAACGTTGTTCTAACATGAGTGACTCTCGTCCAATTTTCATCGCACGGAAAATCAATAAACCTAAGAGAACCACTACCACCAAAATACCAATAAAACCAAATTCTTCGCCGATAATCGCCATAATAAAGTCAGTATGTGCTTCAGGAAGATAATCAAGTTTTTGAATGGAGTTACCCAGTCCTTCCCCACTAATTTCACCACGACCAAATGCCATTAAAGAGTTCGTTAGCTGAAATCCTGTTCCGTAAGGATCTTTAAACGGTTCTAAGAAACCGGTAAAACGTTTTAAACGATACGAAGCTGAAAGAACCAGCCATACAAAGAGAAGTATGCCTGTACCAATTAGCAAAATAAATTGCCAAAAATTTGCCCCAACAATAAAAAGCATACCGAAAGTGATCACAAATAGGACCACTGTGCTCCCTAAGTCAGGTTGAGCGAGTAAGAATATCCCTAATACCCCCATCACAATGAAAGGCTTAACCGCACTGAATTTTTTACCACGTACTTCATCATAACGACGCGTAAAATAGCTCGCCAGGAAACAGGTTAACGCTAACTTCGCAAATTCCGCAGGCTGGAAATTTAAAATACCCAAAGAAACCCAACGTTTAGCACCATTAACAGAAGTCCCGATACCGAGAACCAGTATTAATAAAACAATGGCTAATAAGAAAATTTTGGCGTGCCACTTTTCCCATTGAGAAGAAGAAATTTGGAGAGTTAAATAGCAGGTTGCTAACGAAAGCAAAACATACACTGCATCACGTTTAGCAAAATAGAATGTATCATTAAATACACGTGCACTGTAAGGCATTGAAGCAGAAGTTACCGCGACTAAACCAATCAGCAATAGCACGACAAAAAGCCAAAACAATGCGCGATCGTAAAGTAATCCTTGCGGTGTCACTCTCACCCATTGTTCATAATTTTGTTTAATTTTATTGATAAATTCCATTACTACCTTAATTCTTTAAGCTAATTTTGCTAAACGAGTAAACTCTTCGCCACGTTTTTCAAACGAGGCAAATTGATCCAAACTTGCACAAGCAGGGGATAATAACACCATATCGCCTGATTTTAAATGTGGACGTAAAAATGAAATGGCTTGTTCCATAGTTTCAAACAAATGGCTTTGACTTGAAAGTGCGGCAAGTTGTTTACCATCACGACCAAAACAATAGGTTGAGATATGAGGTTGGTTGATTAAATCAGCGAGTTCAGAAAAATCTGCACCTTTGCCATCACCACCTAATAAAAGATGTAATGTTCCTTCAACATATAACCCTGCTAATGCCGCAACGGTACTGCCTACATTGGTGGCTTTAGAATCATTAATCCAACGAATGCCATTCGTTTGATGTGCTAATTGAAAACGATGAGTTAAGCCTTTAAATTGACGAAGTGCGGTACGAATTGCCTCTAAATTTATACCTACTGCTTGCGCTAACCCTGTAGCCGCTAAAATATTCATGTAATTATGACGGCCAACCAAGGTCGCTTCATCACAAGGTAAAATGACTTCCTCTTTCGCCATTAAGTACTGTTTACCGTTTTTGGTTTTCAACCAGTAATCTGCTTGATTTTCAGCAAAAGATACAACCTTCTTAGCTTGATTTTCACCTTCGCCAAAAGTGAGTTTATCTTCTAAGTTCACTACTGCTGTTTCTGCATTGTGGTAAATACGTAATTTAGCTTGACGATAATCTTCTAAATCCACATAGCGATCCATGTGATCTTCAGTCACATTAAGCACTGTCGCTGCAGCTGCTTTCAAGCTATAAGTGGTTTCAAGTTGGAAGCTAGAAAGTTCTAATACATAAAGATCGCAATCTTCATTTAATAATGACAACGCAGGGATGCCAATGTTTCCCCCCATTCCCACTTTTATTCCAGCCGCTTTCGCCATTTCATAGACTAATGTTGTCACGGTGCTTTTACCGTTAGAGCCAGTAATCCCGATAATTGGCTTCGTTGCTACTCGGCAGAATAATTCGATATCCCCAATCACTTCCACACCTGCTGAAAGTGCGGTCTGAATTTCAGGTGTTTTTACCGCCAGTCCTGGGCTAATCACAATAATATCGCTTTCAAGTAACCATTGTTGATTTAGACTACCTGTGTGTAAAGGAACATTTTTAGGTAATTGCTCTGCACCAGCAGGATGTTGGCGAGTATCAATCACACGGATATTCGCTTGTTGAGATTGAAGATATTCAACGCAAGAAAGGCCTGTTTTCCCAAGGCCTATGATGGTAATAGTTTTATTTTGATATAGAGTTGTCATGTTGTTTTTCTTCTCTCATGTTCAGGGATCACGCAGGGTGCAACAAGTGCACCCTACAAAAATTATCTTAGTTTGAGCGTTACAAGCCCCATCAACACCAACATTAAGGAAATAATCCAAAACCGAATAATCACCCGAGGTTCTGGCCAACCTTTCAATTCAAAGTGGTGATGAATTGGTGCCATTCTGAAAATACGTTGTTTTCTTAATTTGTAAGAACCCACTTGCAAAATCACAGACAAGGCTTCAACAACAAATACCCCGCCCATAATCACTAATAAGAATTCTTGGCGAACAAGGATGGCAACAACACCAAGTGCGCCACCAAGTGCAAGGGAGCCTACATCGCCCATAAAGACTTGAGCCGGATAAGTGTTAAACCATAAGAACCCTAAGCCTGCGCCTACGATTGCAGTACAGAACACCACGACTTCAGAACTGTGTTTGATATAAGGGATATGTAAGTATTCTGCAAAATTAACGTTACCGGTCGCCCATGCAATTAAAGCAAATGCACCAGCCACTAATGCTGTTGGCATGATGGCAAGACCATCTAAACCGTCGGTTAAGTTTACCGCATTGCCTGTGCCCACAATCACAAAGTAAGACAACACAATATAGAATAGGCCTAATTGTGGCATGATATCTTTGAAGAATGGAATCACTAAACGAGTTGCATCTGTATCATGACCTAACCAATACAACCAAATGATCGCCACTAATGCGACGACTGACATCCAGAAATATTTCCAACGCGCAATTAAACCATCGGTATTTTTACGCGTGATTTTACGGAAATCATCCACAAAGCCAATTGCACCATAGCCAAATAGCACAAATAAACAAATCCAAACATAAGGATTCGTTAAGTTGGCCCATAATAACGTACTTACGCCGATGGAGAATAAAATCATCACACCGCCCATGGTTGGTGTACCTTTTTTCGCAAAATGACTTTCAGGACCATCATTACGCACTTCTTGGCCAAATTTTAAAATTTGAAGGCGTTTGATCACTTTCGGACCAATCCATAAAGAAATGAAAAGTGCGGTCAATAATGCCAAAATCGCACGTACGGTAATATAGGAAATGGCATTGAATGCCGTTTCATAGCGAACTAAATATTCAGCAAGCCAAACTAACATAAGCTATCCTTTAATGAATAAATCGTCTCTTCCATTTTCATTGAGCGCGAGCCTTTCGCTAATACGACGACTTTTTGGTTTTCTTGTAATTTCTGTTTAATAATATCTAACGCATAAGCTGTCAATTCAGCTTTATCTGTAAAATGTTTTCCCAAAACAGCTTCAGAAATGACCGCGCTTTCTGTTCCGTAAGAAAGCACCAAATCTAATTTAGCTTGTTTTGCATGCTCGCCCACTTGTCGATGACATTTTAGGCTATCCTCGCCTAATTCTTTCATATCGCCCACGAGTAGAATGCGGAAAGCATCATAACCTTTTAAAACATCAATCGCAGCTTGTAAAGAATCGACATTTGCATTGTAGGTATCATCTAATAAAAGGAGATTTTCATTCACTTGAATCGGGAATAATCGTCCTTTTACTTGAGAACGATGTTCAAGACCTGCTTTTACATCAGCAAGACTCGCGCCCACATTCATAGCAAGTGCGGTCGCTGCCAAAGCATTTTTTACATTATGCTCACCTAAATAAGGCAAATTAATTCCAATACTACCTTTTGGTGAAACTAACGTAAAGGTTGAGCCATTAGGTGAATGTTTTACATTTTCAGCTTTGTAATCACGACCATTAAAATATTGAATAGCATGGGAACCAATTTCTTTTTGCCACAATTCAATATAATTATGTTCACTGTTAATAATCGCCACGCCATTTTGGGTTAAACCACGATAGATTTCACCTTTAGCTCGAGCTACACCTTCAATGGAGACAAAACCCTCTAAATGTGCAGCCGCTACATTATTCACTAATGCGGTCTCAGGCTGAGCAAGATGCGTGGTGTAGTCAATTTCACCTTGATGATTAGCACCTAATTCAATAACGGCAAATTTATGTTGTTCGGTTAAGCGTAATAACGTTAACGGTACGCCAATATCGTTGTTAAAATTACCATTTGTGAATAACACAGCCTCAGGATTACCTGCTGTTTGTTGTAGAATGGATGCGGTCATCTCTTTTACTGTAGTTTTACCTGATGACCCCGTCATTGCTACGGTATGAGGATTAATTTTTTCACGTAACCATTTTGCTAATTGACCAAGCGCTAAGCGCGTATCTGCAACAACTAATTGTGGCGTTGCAATTTCAGTGTTGGCTTGTTGCACAACTAGGGCTGTCGCACCTTGCTCAACGGCTTTATCTAAGTATTGATGTGCATCAAAATGCTCACCTTTTAATGCAAAGAAAAGTGAGTTAGATACCGATTTACGCGTATCCGTATTGATATTTTCAACAACGGCCTGCTCATCGCCAATAAGATCAGCATTTAAAATTTGAGCAAGCTGTTGGGTAGTTAGTTTAATCATTCTATTTTTTTATTTTTTTGTTAAATAGGCTTCAGCCACTTCTTGATCAGAGAAATGAAGTGTTTTATCTCCAATGATTTGATAGTTTTCATGGCCTTTACCAGCAATCACAATCACGTCATTTTCAACTGCATTCTCAATGGTAAATTTAATGGCTTCTTCACGATCCGGAATGACACCAACATCTTCCATTCGACTAAAACCAGTAAG
>OIFC01000048.1_pt1 | contig 16545 bp, 10 predicted proteins | sample 1582001 | NCBI WGS metagenome assembly OIFC01 (sample SAMN07501062, study PRJEB24779) | human gut metagenome | reverse complement strand
AGTGCATCTGCAGCGGACAGCTCAGCATCAGCAGCATCTAATAGTGCAAGCGCAGCGGATAGCTCAGCTTCAGCAGCGTCTAACAGCGCAAGTTCAGCGGATAGTTCAGCTTCTGCAGCAAGTAATAGTGCAAGCGCAGCGGACAGTTCAGCGTCAGCGGCAAGCAACAGCGCAAGCTCAGCGGATAGTTCAGCTTCTGCAGCAAGTAACAGTGCAAGCTCAGCAGACTCTTCTGCTTCAGCAGCATCTAATAGTGCAAGCGCAGCAGACTCTTCTGCATCAGCAGCATCTAATAGCGCAAGCTCAGCGGATAGTTCAGCTTCGGCGGCATCTAACAGCGCAAGCTCAGCAGACAGCTCAGCTTCCACAGCAAGCAATAGTGCAAGCGCAGCAGATAGTTCAGCTTCTGCAGCAAGCAATAGTGCAAGCGCAGCAGACAGTTCAGCTTCAGCGGCATCTAACAGTGCATCTGCAGCGGACAGCTCAGCTTCAGCGGCATCTAACAGTGCATCTGCAGCGGATAGTTCAGCTTCAGCGGCATCTAACAGCGCAAGCGCAGCAGATAGTTCAGCTTCAGCGGCATCTAACAGTGCATCTGCAGCAGATAGTTCAGCTTCTGCAGCAAGTAACAGTGCGTCAGCGGCAGACTCTTCAGCATCAGCAGCGTCTAACAGCGCATCTTCAGCAGCATCTTCTGCCTCAATAGCAGAAAGCACGGCAAGACGTATTGAAGACGCAGGAATTGTTGATAGCAAAGGTCGTACGGCAATTGCAGCAGATAATACTAGTGATAGAAATAGTGCATCAGCGAAAGGTAAAGATGCGACAGCTATGGGGTATGGTTCAAATGCAAGTGGCGAAAATGCAACAGCTATTGGTAATAATGCGGAAGCATCAGGTAAAAACTCAACAGCATTAGGTCAAGATGCTAAAGCAACAGCAGAAAATGCAGTGGCGATTGGTCAGGGATCTGAGGCTCATGAGAAAGATACTGTATCTGTAGGACGTAAAAATCATGAACGTCGTATTACTAATGTTGCGGATCCTGTTCATGCGACTGATGCGGCAAATAAACAATATGTTGATAGTGCCGTGAATTCGGTTCGTAATGACGTGAATTCAGTACGTAGTGATCTGAGAAAAACGGATAAGAAACTTCGTGGTGGTATTGCCGGTGCAACAGCTATTGCCAATATTCCACAAGTGACGCGTCCTGGTGCATCAATGGTTGGTGCTGGTGTTGGCAATTATAAAGGTCAAAGCGCAGTTGCCGTAGGTTATTCGAGAATGAGTGATAATAATAAGATTATCTTCAAAGTAACCGGTGGAGCAACAACTCAAGGTGATTACAATATTGGAGCCGGTATCGGTTACCAATGGTAATGAATTGATGCGTTAAGTTGAAATGACTCAGGAAATTCCTGAGTCATTTTTATATGGCTTCAAGTATGATAAATAAAACACCTTAAAGTTTAACCGCTCTTTTAGAGGATTTATATAACAAGGATATAACGTGAAAAAATATAAGATTGGGATTACTTTTAATTTAGAAGCGCAAGTTGCAGATATCTGGGCAAATGGCGCAAATCAAAATGTGATTCATCTTTATACGCTATTTAAACATTCTGATATTGTGCAAGATGTTGTATTGGTTTCCTGGGGGCCTGAGAAGCGAACAACACCACCGAAAGGTTTTATGCTAGATAACCTTAACTTAAAATTTGCCTATATTGACGATGTGATTGATGAGTTGGATGTTCTTATTGAGGGATCATTAACCGTTGAACCGCCTCAAGTAACACGTATGCATGAACATGATGGGAAAGTAGTCTGTTATAAAATGGGTAACGATTTTGTGATGGATATGGAGTATTTTCTTTTTGATAAGAAAGCCGGTCGTGTATTTAATGGTACGATGTTTGATAAGGTATGGATGATTCCTCAGCATGAAAATACCTGTCGTTCTTATCTTTCAATTATGTATGACTGCGATTCTTATGTTGTGCCAGCTATTTGGTCTCCAACATTTTGTGATCAAGTAATTGAACGATTAAAAAAAGATCATAATCTAGAGTTTGGTTATAAGCCAAATTTTGTTGAAAAAGGTAAGCGCATTGCTTCGTTTGAAGCTAATATGAATATTGTAAAAACGAGCTTTATTCCGATTTTAATTTGTGAACAGGCATACCGAACTGATCCAAGTAAAATTAAGCATTTTTATGCTTGTAATACTTATCATAAAAAAGATAACCCGACATTTTTTAACTTTATCGGTAGAACACAAATTGTAGGAAAAGGAATAATGACTGTTGAAGGTCGTTATCAGATGCCAGATTTTTTAACAAGATATGTTGATGTAGTACTCAGTCACCAATGGGAAAATGGATTAAATTATGCCTATAATGATGCGTTGTACGGGGGGTATCCATTCATTCACAATTCTAAATTATTACCGAAAGGTGTTGGCTATTACTATGATGAATTTGATGCTTTTAATGGCGCAAAAGTACTATTAGATGTGATCGAGAATCATGATAAAAATCATGTTCAATATGTAAAACGCGCAAATGAGTATTTGGATTCTTTATTGCCCACTAACCCAGTTAATATATACCTATACGAGAAAGAATTAAAAAGATTATTTGAATAATAAGGTTTGTTATGTTTAAAGGCTATGTAATTAACTTAACCCGAAGTAAAGAAAGACTCTATAGATTTAATCAACATCCAGATGCAAAATTTTTTACGAGGCTAGAAGCAATCGATAAAAATGATTTTGAGCATATTTCGAATGTGGAAAATTTATTGTTTGATCAAACATTTGTTCAATCTCATTATCATAGAGCATCAGTGAGTTTAGGAGAAATCTGTTGTACCCTTTCACATATTAAAGCTTGGAAAATGATCGCTGAAGATCAATCACTTAATGATGACGATTTTGCTGTGGTCGCTGAAGATGACATTATCTTGGCTCCTCGTTTTGCTTATTCCGTTCGTCAATTAATTGATAATATGAGAAAGAGTGAGTCGAATATTGTTCTTTTACATAAAATTGGCGGGCGAATTCCTTTTTGGAAAAGTGCAATTTCAACAGGTGATGAAGAAATTAAGCCAGTTGTGTTTTTAAATCATAATGAATATGACAATGACGGGGCATCACTTTATTTAATACGTAGATCATTTGCTAAAAAGATGACAGAAAAATGCCAAGGGATCAAACCATTTTGGTTGGCAGATATTTTTACTGCATTTTGTGAGAGTAATCATATTACGGTTGCAAATCCTTTATTAGGGTCGATTACAGAATGGAGCGATTCTTATATTTGGGATAGAGATTTACCTAATAAAAAGAAAAAGATTTTGTTTGTTCATCAATCATTGATCATTGGTGGAGCAGAAACGATTCTGTTAAATTACTTAAAGATATTGGCATTAAATCCCAATTATGAGGTTGAACTGCTTCTTTTAAATGAAGCACCTATATCAAGAATTAATTCGCTAATTCCAGATTCCGTGAAAGTTTCCTTTATTCTAACGGAAGTAGAGTCTGAGTTTAATATTTTTTTATATTGGAAATTACAAGATCAATTAACAGAAAAAGAGAGACATTATTTCTCTAGTTGGCAAAACGGAATAAAGATAAGAACAAATAATGCGATCTTAGATTTTTTAACCCAAAATCATTTTGACATTATTGTGAATTTTAATCAGCATTTAGATGATTTTCTTTCTCAATATGATGTATCAAGTAAAATTATTCGTTGGGTACATATTAAAGATGATCTTGATCGATATCGAGAGAATGCCACACAGTATTATCCTATTTTAGCTAAACATTGTGCCGCAATTACAATTTCTCATGATATGGATCATTTGGCCAAAATTTCTTTTGCTAAAATGAATTTAGCGTTACCAACTCAGATGATTTATAACCCTGTAGATAATTCTAGAATTTGTCGCTTGGCCGAGGAAATCAATCCAGAGGATAAAGCCTTATTTGCACAACCTTTTATTCTTTCGGTAGCAAGGTTATTCGAATATAAAAATCATTTACAGATGTTGGATATTTATGCTGAGTTAAAAAAACGTGGCTGTAAAGAAAAACTTTATATCATTGGTAAAGGGCATGAACATGTTGAAGCACAATTAGTAGATAAAATTCATCACTTAGGTTTACAAGATGATTGCTTGTTATTGGGAAGCCGTGATAATCCTTTTCCATTTATGAAGCATGCGAAGTTATTTATGCATACTTCTCGTTTAGAAGGGCTTCCGACAGTATTTATTGAAAGTATGATATGTGGTACACCAATCATTGCTTTTGATTGCCCAACAGGTCCGAGAGAAATATTAAATGATGGTAAATTTGGTATGTTAATACCATTAGGTGATGAGAAAGCGTTTATTGAACAAGCTTATCAATTTTTAACGAATGATATCATCAGTACCGCTTATCGAAAGAAATTAATTGAGGCGGTCAAGCCATTTATGTTTGAGTCGGTATCTAAACAATTTTTTGCATTTCTTAAAACAATTGAGTAGCACTGTCCTTATTGTTGCTATGGGTGATTAGTCGATTATCCCCACTTTTGAAAGCGGGGATAAAATCAATATTTAAATAGAATTACATTTTAGGAATGTCAATGCCTGATGAAAGCACGTCTTGAATATCCGATTTTAAAACATCTGCTTTTGGCCCATAAATCGCTTGGATACCAGAGCCTTTCACGATAAAGCCCATTGCGCCCGCTTGTTTCCAGCTTGCTTCATCACCCACTAAGTCTGGATTATGTACGGTAATACGTAAACGTGTCATACAAGCATCAACATCTGCGATGTTATTACGTCCACCAAGTAAGTTGATGATTTGAATAACTTGCGCGCTAGCATTTGCCACTTTTGGCTCATCGCTAGAAGCTTCATCTGAACCTTTTGCATCATAGTTACCATTACGGCCTGCTGTGGCGAGATTAAATTTCTTAATCATAAAGTTCGCGATAAAGAACATAGCAACGGCAAATAGGATAGATACCCAAATAAAGTTGATTACATCCATACCAATGCCGGCTTTAATCGCCATTGGTGTACGCGTTAAGAACTCAATGTTACCGAAGGAATGCACACGTAAGTCCACGATATCTGCCATGGCAAAAGCAGAACCTTGTACTAACGCATAAACAATATAAAGTGGTAATGCGACAAACATAAACATGGATGCGATTGGCTCTGTTACCCCTGTTAAGAACACCGCAAGTGCTGATGAAAGGAAAATACCTTTATAGAGTTTTTTCTTGTCTTCATCTACGTTGATATACATAGCAAGCGTCAAGCCCATTAAGATACCGCTTGAACCAATCATTTGCCCTACTTTGAATCGAGCGGGTGTCACGGTTGAAAGTAGCTCGTTATATTGGGTTACATTACCCGCATCTTTAAGGTTAATTAAGTCAGAAATCCATGCAAGCCATAGTGGGTCTTGACCAAATACTTGTTTACCTTGTTGTACACCTGTTAAGAATTCATAAGTACCCCCTAATGACGTATAGTTCATTGGGATAGTCAACATGTGGTGTAAACCAAACGGAAGTAATAGACGCTCTAAGGTACCATAAATAAATGGTGCTAAGATTGGCGCTGAGTTTTGTGAATTAGCAATCCATTGACCGAAATGGTTAATTCCGGTTTGGACTAAAGGCCAGAATAATGATAAGACGATAGCGACTAATACAGAACGATAAATAACAACGAAAGGAACAAAACGTTTACCATTAAAGAAGGTGAGTACTTCAGGTAACTTACGGAAATTGTAGTAACTATTGAAGGTTGTTGCCCCCACAAAACCCGCAATAATACCGACGAAAACCCCCATATTCAATGCAGGTTGCCCTAGAATATTCACAAAGTAATGTGCAACTGGGATTTCGCCTGCAAATACGGTACTTACGTGAGCATTTGGATCGGCTAGCATTTCAATTTTCACACCGAAGAAGTGACCAGTGATTAAGTTAATTAAAATGAAAGCAAGACCCGCTGCAAATGCGCCACCTGCACGCTCATTTGCCCAGCTACCACCAATCGCTAAAGCAAATAATAAATGAAGGTTACCGATAATCCCCCAACCAATTTGAGCGATAATGTTTCCGACACGCGCCAGCCATTCTGCGTCACTAATCAAAGGCAGTGAGTTGCCAATACTCACCATTAAACCTGCTGCTGGCATAACGGCAATCACCACCATTAGGCATTTACCAAATTTTTGCCAAAACTCAAAACTGAGCATTTTTTTCATATCTATTCTCCTACAAGATGAGAGCTACTTCTACGCCAAAATGGTCGGAAACAATCGGTTTATTTTTTCCATTAAAAATAACCTGACTGGATAAAACCCTTTTTGCTTGGTTTAAAAAAATATAATCTAATCGCTTTTCTTGACTATGGCCTTTCCAGCCATCAATCGCTTTCTCTACAGTGATGCCGCTATCCTTTTGCTCTGCCATTTCAAACGTATCAAATAAACCTAAGGATTTAATTTGTTGATAAGCTTGCTGATCGCTTATTGCATCGGTATTAAAATCGCCCATCAAGATTTTAAGATTCGCACTTTGACTCCGTTCTACAATATAACGAACATTATCGAGTTGGTTTTCCCCATCGCAATTTGGCAAATTGATATGGCAAGAATAACATTCAATTAACTGACCTTGATATTCCACCGTCAAACCAATGATTTTACGCGAGAGAATCGAGTCAAGACGTTGATGTTGGCTACAATAAAATGCATCAACATCATAGACAGGCAAACGGGTTAAAAACGCAATGCCTTCATCATATTTATCGTAACCAATATGCGAATTGCTCCAAAAAAACGAATATTTTTGTGCAACGCGTTGATTGATTTTATTCAATAGAATGACACCATAGTTATCTTGCTTTAATGTCGGCGAAATAGCAGGAGCCGACATCAATTGATTAACCTCTTGTAAGGCGATAATGTCATAGCCCTTTTCCACAATCGTCTCAGCAAGAATCTCTATTTTTTCCGCTTGGTTAGCTTCTAACCAAGCGTGTACATTCAGGGTAAGTAGTTTCATTGCTTCCCCCCTTAGCCCTCACAATGCCAGATATATGCATTATATTGAGCGATAGTGCGATCTGATGAGAAGAAGCCCGCTTTTGCGATATTGTGAACCACTTTCTCATTCCAGCTATCTTGATCTTCATAATCAGCTAAGATTTGTTCTTTCGCTTCGACATAAGCATTAAAGTCAATTAACGTCATAAACCAGTCTTTATTCAATAATTCGTTATAAAGACGTTCTAAACGTGTTTTATTCCCTAATTTCACCACGGCAGGATTTAGAATAAAATCGACCGCTCTTTTAATCTCTTTGTCGTTTTCATAATACGCTTTTGAAACATAACCCGCTGTTTCATAAAGTTTAATAATGCTTTCTGAATCTTTACCGAAAGTATAGATATTTTCAGTGCCTGCTAATTCTGCAATTTCAACATTAGCACCATCCATTGTGCCTAGTGTTAACGCGCCATTAAGCATAAACTTCATATTCCCTGTACCAGAAGCTTCTTTAGAGGCAAGTGAAATTTGTTCTGAAATATCGGTTGCAGGAATCAGCTTTTCCGCTACGCTCACATTATAGTTTTCCACTAAATGCACGTTTAAATACTTGTTCACTTCAGGATCATTATTGATTAACTCTGATAAACAAAGAATTAAGTGAATAATATCCTGAGCAATAATATAAGCAGGTGCAGCTTTTCCACCGAAAATCACGGTAATTTTACGTTTTGGTAATTTACCTGCTTTAATTTCTAAGTATTTATGAATCACGTAAAGCGCATTCATTTGTTGGCGTTTATATTCATGGAAACGCTTAATTTGCGTATCAATGATAGAATTTTCATCTAAATCAATACCTTTATTTTCTTTAAGGTACGCTTTTAATGCCAATTTGTTTTCAAACTTAATTTTCGCTAATTGTTGGTGAACCTTTTTATCATCTTTAAAGGCTAACAATTTTTCTAATTTCGTTGCATCATGCAAATACTCATCACCAATCAATTCTTTAATATAAGCCGCTAATGGTTGGTTAGAAAACTCTAACCAACGGCGGAATGTAATGCCGTTTGTCTTATTATTGAATTTTTCAGGATATAACGCATAGAACGCTTTAAGCTCTGAATTTTTCAAAATCTCCGTATGTAATGCCGCCACACCATTCACAGAATTTGAAAAGTGGATGTCCATGTGCGCCATATGCACACGTTTTTGTTTATCAATAATTTGTACGGCTGGATCTTGATATTCCGCACGCACTAATTCATCTAATTTTTTAATGATCACCACTAAATGTGGCACCACTTCATCGAGATAATCGAGTGGCCATTTCTCTAGCGCTTCAGCCAAAATCGTATGGTTGGTATAGCCCACCATATTACGTACAATTTCAACCGCTTCTGCAAATTTAATCTGATGTTTTTCCATTAATAAGCGAATTAATTCAGGAATCACCATTGAAGGGTGTGTATCATTGATCTGTACATAGGCATAATCGGCTAGATCATGTAAATTACTGCCACGAGCAATCGCTTCATCAATTAATAACTGTGCCGCATTTGATACCATAAAGTATTGTTGATAAATACGCAGTAATTCCCCATTTTTATCTGAATCATCTGGATAAAGGAATAAAGTCAGATTTTCTTCAATCGCAGTTTTATCAAACTCAATCCCTTTTTTAATCAATTTTGAATTTACTGATTGAATATCAAATAAATTGAGATAGTTTTTCGTCTCTTTCTTATAACCTAAAATATCAATGCGATCTAATTTAGAGGTTAACGTAAATTTCTTAAATGGTACTTCATAGCTAATATCTGTTGGAATTAACCAAGAGTTATCCTCAATCCAATCATTAGGCTCGGCATGTTGTTCATTCTTTTTAAAGACTTGTTTAAATAAGCCATAATGATAATTTAAACCGACCCCTTCCGCATTTAATCCAAGCGTAGACATGGAATCAATAAAACAAGAAGCCAAACGCCCTAAACCACCATTTCCTAAAGACGGTTCTGGCTCAATATCTTCAATATGACTTAATGATTTACCCGCACTTGCTAATTCCGTTTTGATGTCTTGATACACACCAAGGTTAATCAGGTTATTAGAAAGTAATTTACCAATTAAGAATTCTGCAGAAATATAATAAACCTTACGTTTACCTGTGTTTTTAGGTTTATCTGCTGAGAGTGTTTTTACGTAATTTAATAATTGAATATAAGTTTCTTTATCGCTTAATTGTTCAAGCGATTTATTGGTTTCGTTTTTTACAAATGTACTAAATTTCAATTTCATCATTATGTTTTTCCTGATTCACACGTTGATATAACGTGGTCATTTTTGCTAAAAAGTCTTTTTTATCTTGTGTTAAATCTGATTGTTGCATTCTCCATTGCCAGTTTCCACCAATTGTTGAAGGAACATTCATTCTTGAGCTCGCAGGCAAGTCTAAAACATCTTGCATTGTGGCAATCGCCGTATTGCTCACCGTCGCAAAAAGCTGACGAATCATTGCTTGGCAAATGGATTCATCCTCACGGCGGTGGGTATAATCATTAATATATTGCTGCTGTTGTTCAGTCAGGCTGTTATACCAACCATTAGTCACATCATTATCATGTGTGCCGGTATAAACAATGGAATGTGGAATGCAATAGTGCGGGCTATCTAAGCTTTTTCCGCTAACATCTTCAAAGCCAAATTGTAGGATCTTCATACCTGGGTAATGACAATCTGCAAGCAGTTTTCTGGCTTTATCATCAATATTACCTAAATCTTCGGCAATAATCGGTAAATCGCCTAGTTGCTCTTTAACGGCTTTAAATAAGTCATAACCAGGGCCTGGCTGCCAGCTACCATCTTTAGCAACCTCTGCTTTTCCGTCCACTTGCCAATAATCAGAGAAACCTTTGAAATGGTCGATACGCAGTACATCATAAATCTTGAAGCTTTCTTCAATACGGTGAATCCACCAAGTGTAGCCTTGTTTTTTATGCACTTCCCAATCGTAAAGCGGGTTACCCCAAAGCTGCCCCGTTGCACTGAACTGATCAGCTGGAACCCCGGCAACAAAAAGCGGATTGCGTTCTTTATCTAATTGGAAAAGTTCTGGTTTGGTCCAAACTTCTACGCTATCTGCTGCCACATAAATTGGCATATCACCGATAATCTGAATACCTTTTTGATTCGCATAATGTTTTAATTCGCCCCATTGTTTAAAGAAGAAATATTGCGTCACTTTGAAGTACTGAATTTGATCCGATAACATCGTGCGATATTTTTCTAGCGTGTTTGGATCACGCGCCACGACTTTTTTATCATCCCATTTTTGCAACGCTTGGTTACCAAAATGTTCTTTAATAGCCATAAACTCAGCAAAATCGTCTAACCACAAGCGGTTGTTTTTTTCAAAATTTTGGAAATCCGCTTGGAATGATTGATTCGCTAAAAAATTTTTCACGGCGATTTCTAAAATTGGACGGCGCGCATAGAAGATGCGTTCATAATCCACGTTAGTTGGATCATCACCAAAACTGACTGATGTATAATTAGCTTCCTTCAACAAGCCCATTTGAGTTAATAAGTCAAAATCAATAAGGTGAGTATTGCCTGCAATCGCAGAAAAAGATTGATAAGGAGAATCTCCATAACTGGTGGTGGTAAGTGGAAGAATTTGCCAATAAGTTTGTTTAGTTTCAACTAAAAAATCGACAAAGTCATAAGCAGATTGCCCAAAACTACCAATCCCAAATGCATTTGGTAGAGAAGTAATGTGCATAAGAACACCACTTGAACGAGTCAGCATAATATATCCTCTAGGAAGTCATGATTTTGGCTCATTCTAACCTAAACATATTTTAACGCAATAACTTTTACGTAAAAGTTTAAATCATTTTCGTAAAAGAGTGATATTTGTCACATTTTATACGTATAACATTTTGGGTTTTATGATATGCTATAGCTATACCTATGGAACGAATGGTAGATAAAAGGATTAAAAATGAGCAAGTACAAGAAGGTTTATAACGATATAAAAACCCAAATTAATAGTGGTAATTTAGCACCATTGCAAGAACTTCCGAGTGAAAATGAACTCATGCAGAGTTATGGTTTTTCTAAAGACACCATTCGAAAAGCGCTTTCTTTACTTGAAATTGATGGCTATATTCAAAAGCAACAAGGCCGAAATTCAATTGTTTTAGAGCATGACCTATCTAAGCCACAAATGCTTTCTGAAATTAAAACCGTTAGCGAATTAAACAGTGCCTCTACACACCAAGTAAAAACCACATTAACCAGCTTGTATATTGTGCAAGGCGAAGAAGAATTAATGGATATCTTTAATGTCAATGATCAGATCGATTTCTACCGCATTGCTCGTCTCCGTGAAATTGATGGTGAAGCGGTTGAGCATGAAGTGTCTTATTTTGATCGCCGTATCGTGCCTTTTATTAGCCGAGAAATTGCAGAACACTCTATTTATCACTACCTGGAAAATGAATTAAAATTAAAAATTAGCCACTCACAACGAAAAATTGTCTTTCGTTATGCAAATGAAGAAGAAAAAAATGCGATAAATCTTGATGAGTATGACATGGTCGTAAATGTGACGAGCACGACTTATTTGGCTGATGGTCGTCCGTTTCAATATGGGAGTATTAGTTATCGGCCAGATAAAATTGCATTTACATCAACAGCAAAACGACATACATAATGTGCTTAGCTAGTTAGTGTTAAATACATTGAACTAGTGAAAAAAACTGCTCCTTAATCAGCTGAAGCTTAGTTCAACCTTTGGGGAGCAAATAAGTATTCTGTTTTTTGCTGAGAGATTATTTAATCTCCGCTAAAACTTTTGTGAGTAATTCCCAGTATGTTTGTACTGTTGAAATTTGGACTTTTTCATCTGGCGAATGCGCATTACGAATGGTTGGCCCCACAGAAATCATATCAATGTTCGGATAATGTTCTTTTAATAAGCCACATTCAAGACCCGCATGAATCACTTTAATCTCAGGCTCTTTGCCAAGCACTTCTGAATAATGTTTTTTCATTAAGGCTAAAATTGCCGTGTCGTTTACCGGTTTCCAACCCGGGTAAGAACCTGAGAATTCGACCGTTGCCCCCGTGAGTTTGGCGAGTGAAGTTAAGGTTTCTTTTACATATTCTTTACCGCTTTCAATCAATGAGCGAATAAGAATCGTGCCTTTGATTTTATCTTCAAGGGTTTTTAATACACCAATGCTCAACGAGCTTTCCACGACATTTTTGATGACATCACTGTTGCGGATTACGCCATTTGGTAAGATGTTCAGCAAATTAATCACTTTTTGGGTGGTTTCAAGCGTGAAGGTTTGTTGTGGATTTTCAACTTGCTCAACGGTTAAGGTTAAGTTTGGTTCAGCGATAGCAAGCTCTTCTTTCAATAAAACGTCAAAATTCTTGACCGCGCTTTTTACGCTTTCTACATCATGATTGAAGCAAATGGTTGCGGCCGCTTCACGTGGAATCGCATTACGAATTGAACCGCCGCGAATTTCTGCAAGGGCAAAGTGCGGTTGATTTTGTGAAAGTGTTGCTAATAAGCGTGCCAATACTTTAATTGCATTCGCACGAGTGGTGTGAATATCACAACCAGAGTGACCACCACGTAAACCTTTTAAGTTAATTTGCAAAGTATGATTGAATGAATTGGTTTCACGGTGAACAGGTAGCTCAATATTAGCATTTACCCCACCAGCACAACCAATATAGATTTCACCGATTTCTTCGGTATCGGTATTAATTAAGATTTCTGATTTTAACCAGTTACGGCGAAGGTGTACGGCACCATCCATGCCGGTTTCTTCAGTCATGGTGAGTAACACCTCAAGTGGTGGATGTGCAATATCGGTACTTTCTAATACCGCTAAAGTGGACGCTAAACCGATGCCGTTATCTGCGCCAAGTGTGGTGCCTTGTGCTTTTACCCAATCCCCATCAATATAAGGACGAATTGGGTCTTGAGCGAAGTTATGTGGATTGCCTTCATTCGCTTGCGGAACCATATCTAAATGTGCTTGTAACACAACAGGTTGGCTGTTTTCCATACCTGCTGTGGCAGGTTTACGAATTAATACATTACCGGCTTCATCACGCTCGGCAAAAAATTGTTTTTCTTTCGCCCAGTTGACAATAAAGGTCGCGAGCGCATCTTCGTGATGAGAAGGATGCGGAATTGTACAAATTTGATCAAACCATTTCCAAAGTAATTGCGGTTGTAATGTGGTAATTGCTGACATAATGAACTCCTTTTTTCATTAAAATTTTTGCGGAAATCATAGCATAAAACGCCATTTCAGGTTATCATTCGCCACAATTTTTTATTTAGCGACAAAGTTTAAGGTATTTGTTATGAGCGAAAAATATGTTGTGACTTGGGATATGTTCCAAATGCATGCCCGCAAATTAGCGGAGCGTTTACTTCCTGCTACGCAATGGAAGGGAATTATAGCCGTAAGTCGTGGTGGCTTATTTCCTGCAGCGGTACTCGCTCGAGAATTAAATATTCGTTTTGTAGAGACGGTTTGTATTGCCAGTTACGATCATGATCAGCAAGGCGCATTAAAAGTATTACACCGCGCAGATGGTGATGGCGAGGGAATGATTGTGGTAGACGATTTAGTGGATACCGGAAATACCGCTCGTGCAATTCGTGAAATGTATCCGAAAGCAAAATTTGTAACAGTATTTGCCAAACCAGCCGGCGCAGAACTAGTAGATGACTACGTAATTGATATTCCACAAAATACTTGGATTGAACAACCTTGGGATTTAGGCTTAACTTTTGTACCACCATTGGCTAGAAAATAATCATAAATATAAGTTAAAATGCGGGGCTTGACCTCGCATTTTGCTTTATTGAGCCTCTTACAAAATCTCATTAAAATTAACCGCACTTTTAATTAACAAGGAATTTGAATGTTAGTCCAACCTCGCTTTGTTCATCTGCGTACACATACTGATTTTTCAATGATTGATGGAATTGTGAAAGTGAAGCCGTTAGTTAAAGCCTGTGCGGCAGATAATATGGTGGCATTAGCATTAACTGATTTTACCAATTTTTGTGGTGTGGTGCGTTTTTACGGCGAAACACTTTCGTCAGGAATTAAGCCGATTATTGGTGCTGATGTACATGTTAAAAGTGAGTTATGTGGTGAGGAGTTATTTACACTCACGTTACTTGCCAAGAATAATGCAGGCTATAAAAACATTACATTATTGCTTTCAAAAGCTTATCAGCGCGGTTATGTTGATTTGCCTTATATCGATTTGCAATGGCTGATTGAACATCGTGATGGTGTGATTGTTTTATCCGGTGGCACACAGGGTGATGTGGGTAAAAAACTGCTAAAAGAAAATCCCTCCGAAATTGAAAGTGCGGTCAGTTTTTATCAAGAATTTTTTCCTGACCATTTTTACCTTTCGCTTTCTCGAACGGGGCGTCCAGATGAGGAACGTTATATTCAGGCCGCATTAAAACTGGCTGAGGCGCGTGATTTACCGCTTGTAGCGACGAATGATGTTATTTTCCTTAGACCTGATGATTTTGAGGCGCACGAAATTCGTGTCGCTATTCATGATGGCTACACCCTAGACGACCCAAAACGTCCAAAACGTTATACCGAACAACAATATTTCCGCTCAGAAGAAGAGATGTGCCAATTATTTGCTGATATTCCTTCTGCGCTTGAAAATACGGTATTAATTGCGCAACGCTGTAATGTCACTTTGCGTTTGGGCGAGTATTTCCTCCCAAAATTCCCAACAGGCGACCTGAGTACGGAAGATTATTTGGTGATGAAGGCCAAAGAAGGTTTGGAAGAGCGTTTGGCGTTTTTATTCCCCGATGAAAAATTGCGGGCAGAAAGACGACCGGAATATGACGAGCGCCTTCAAGTCGAACTCGATGTGATCAACCAAATGGGTTTCCCGGGTTACTTCTTAATCGTCATGGAGTTTATCCAGTGGTCAAAAGACAATGATATTCCTGTTGGACCTGGACGTGGTTCCGGTGCAGGTTCATTGGTAGCTTATGCACTAAAAATTACCGATTTGGACCCTCTTGAATTCGATCTTCTTTTTGAGCGTTTCTTAAATCCAGAACGTGTTTCCATGCCTGATTTCGACGTGGATTTCTGTATGGATGGGCGAGATCGCGTTATTGATCATGTCGCAGAAACCTATGGACGTGGTGCGGTATCACAAATTATTACCTTCGGTACCATGGCGGCCAAAGCGGTAATTCGAGATGTAGGTCGCGTGTTAGGCCATCCTTATGGTTTTGTGGATCGTATTTCGAAAATGATTCCACCTGATCCTGGCATGACCTTAGCCAAGGCTTTTGAGGCTGAACCACAGTTACAAACAGCATATGATTCAGATGAAGAAGTCAAAGCCCTAATTGATATGGCGCGTAAGCTGGAAGGGGTAACGCGAAATGCGGGTAAACACGCGGGTGGCGTGGTGATTTCCCCTTCTTTGATTACAGACTTTGCACCACTTTATTGTGATAATGAGGGACTTCATCCTGTTACCCACTTCGATAAAAATGATGTGGAATATGCCGGCTTAGTGAAGTTTGACTTCTTAGGTTTGCGTACACTCACCATTATCAAATGGGCATTAGATATGATCAATGCTCGTCTTGCTCGTGAAGGCAAACCGCTAGTCGATATTGCAGCTATTCCATTAGATGATCCCGAATCCTTTGAGTTGTTGAAACGGTCTGAAACGACTGCTGTATTCCAGTTGGAATCGCGTGGGATGAAAGATTTAATTAAACGCCTTCAGCCAGACTGTTTTGAAGATATTATCGCGTTGGTAGCGTTATTCCGACCAGGTCCGTTACAATCTGGCATGGTGGATAACTTTATTGACCGCAAACACGGTCGTGAGGAAGTGTCTTATCCTGATGCAAACTATCAACATGAAAGCCTTAAACCGATTTTAGAGCCAACTTACGGTATTATTTTGTATCAAGAGCAAGTCATGCAGATTGCTCAGGTGTTAGCAGGTTATACTCTTGGTGGTGCGGACTTATTACGTCGTGCGATGGGTAAGAAAAAACCGGAAGAAATGGCGAAACAGCGCTCAGTGTTTAAAGAAGGCGCTGAAAAAAATGGTGTTGATGGTGAGCTTTCCATGAAGATTTTCGACTTGGTGGAAAAATTTGCCGGCTATGGTTTCAATAAATCGCACTCTGCTGCTTATGCATTGGTATCTTACCAAACCCTTTGGCTGAAAACCCATTTCCCTGCTGAGTTTATGGCAGCAGTAATGACTTCGGAAATGGATAATACCGATAAAATTGTTGGCTTGTACGATGAATGTTTACGTATGGACTTAAAAGTCACGCCACCGGATATCAACGTAGGGAAACATCATTTCAGTGTGAATGAAAATGGTGAGATTGTTTACGGTATCGG
>OIFC01000047.1_pt1 | contig 16776 bp, 17 predicted proteins | sample 1582001 | NCBI WGS metagenome assembly OIFC01 (sample SAMN07501062, study PRJEB24779) | human gut metagenome | reverse complement strand
CTTGTACCCAAGGTTTTTTATAGCGTTTTTGTTTCCATTCTTTACTCGGCATGTTGGCTGAGGCTTCTTCTTGGATTTCAATACCTGTCGGCATACCAAAACCAAAACGTTTCATCCACATAGAAAAACGATCAATACCTAAGTTAAAGGCGGTTTGATAGAAGAAAGTATCTGATGATTCAGTAATCGCTTTATTTAAGTCCGTATAACCGTGTCCTGATTTTTTCCAATCTCGGAAACGTTTTGTTGAATTGGGTAATGTCCAATAACCTGGATCAAAGATAGTGGTATTGGTCGTAATTACGCCTTCTGTTAGCGCAGCAACAGCAACAAATGGTTTTACTGTGGAGGCAGGGGGGTAAACGCCTTGCGTTGCACGACTGTAAAGTGGTCGAGTTGGATCTTCTAGTAAACGTTTGTAATCACTAGAAGAAATGCCATCGACGAATAAATTATTGTCGTAACTTGGTGTAGAAACCATCGCTAGTACACTGTTATCTTTAGGATCCAGTACGACAACCGCGCCTTTTTGCCCTGACAGTAATGCCATAATATAGCGTTGTAGAGCTAAATCGATAGTCAGATGAATACTTTTACCCGCAGTAGCTGGTTGTTCTCGCAATTTACGAATAACTTTGCCACGGTTATTAATTTCAACCTCTTCAAAACCCGTCGAGCCATGGAGTTGCTCTTCGTAATAACGTTCAATACCCAGTTTTCCTATATCTGTCGAGCCTGAGTAATTGGCGAATTTTTCTTCTTTTTTCAGGCGTTCAACATCTCGGTCATTGATGCGTCCAACATAGCCTAAAATATGAGTCATCGCTTCGCCGTACAGGTAATTTCGTTTGAAATAAGGACGAATATCAAGGCTTGGATATTTATATTGATTCACAGCAAAACGAGCAATTTGTTCTTCCGTTAAGTTTTGTTTGAGTAAAATAGGTGTATAGCGAGTACCGCGGCGGCGCTCTTTTTTGAAATGCTCAATGTCTTCGTCTGTGAGCCCTACAACATAGCGCAACTCTTCAAAAGTGCGGTCTAAATTCTCCGTTTTTTCTGGCACGATATATAAGCCGAAAAAGGTGAGATTTTCCGCCAGTAGTTCACCATAACGGTCATAAATTAATCCGCGAGTAGGCGGCAATGGAAGTAATTTAATGCGATTGCCGTTAGAGCGAGTTTGATATGTTTCGTAACTTATCACCTGAAGATGGTAAATGTTGGCAAATAACACACTGCTTAGCGCTAAAATACCAACGAATGCGACCAATGTGCGACGTGCAAATAAATTCCGTTCAGCTTTTTTATCACGGATGGCATCATGGCTTGGGGCAGCAAAGAATTTCTTTAAATTCATCGGTAATGTAACACGTTATTCTCTGTGATAAGGATGATTTGTGGTTAGCGACCAAGCGCGGTATAAGCTTTCAGCCACCACAACACGCACTAATGGATGGGGCATGGTGAGCGGAGAAAGTGACCAGCTTTGTTCTGCCGCAGCTTTGCATTCAGAAGATAAGCCTTCAGGTCCGCCAATAAGCAAGCACACATCACGACCATCGTTTTTCCAACTCTCTAATTGTTCAGCAAGTTGTGGCGTTGTCCAAGGTTTGCCTGGAATATCTAATGTCACCACTTTGCTTTTTCCACAAGCCGCTAGCATTGCTTTGCCTTCTTGTTCTAAGATGCGTTTAATATCTGCATTTTTGCTACGCTTTCCAGCAGGAATTTCAATCAGTTCAAAAGGCATATCTTTAGGAAAACGACGTTGGTATTCTTCAAATCCAGTTGTCACCCAAGCTGGCATTTTTGTGCCCACAGCGATTAATGTGATTTTCATCCTTTTCCCTTTCAAAACACAATCAAAATTGACCGCACTTTATGCCCAAAGTTTTTCTAACTGATACATCTCACGCGCATCACGTTGCATAATATGTACGATAGTTTGACCGAGATCGACCACGATCCAATCAGCCGTATTGCGCCCTTCTTCACCAAAGGTTTCGTAACCGGCTTTTTTACATTCCGCAATAAGGTTATCGGCCATAGCAGAGACTTGACGGCTAGATGCGCCAGTACAAATAATCATATTTTCAGTAATCGATGATTTAGCTTTTACATCAAAATGTACAATTTCCATGCCTTTCAAATCATCGAGTTTATCAATTACAAATTCAACTAATGACATTTCTTTTCCTATTGAAGTAAAGCGAGGAATTCTATCATTGAATGAGAGAAAGGGGTAGACTTAGGGGCGATTTATTTGAATTGTTTTATGTTTGAAATAGCACTTAGTATAAATATTGGAGCAGTTATTCTGCCCCAAGTCAGAAGAATATCAAACCCATAAAAGAATCGCTAACAATTGTGGTGAAACGATCCTTAAGAACATAGTGAGAGGATAAACTGTCGCATAGGAGAGTGCTGCTGCACCATTTCCCTCTTTAAGTTCGTTGGCGAAAGCGAGCGCTGGAGGATCTGTCATCGAACCCGCCAATAAACCACAAAGTGAAAGGTAATTTAATTTGGCATATAAACGAGCAATAACACCTACAATCATTAATGGAATAAGTGTGATGAAAATACCATATCCCATCCATTCAAGGCCTGAACCATTGGTGAGTGTATCCACAAAACTACCGCCAGATTTTAAGCCGACTACAGCGAGAAAGAGCACTATACCAATTTCGCGCAATGCCAAGTTTGCACTTGGTGGCATAAACCAATAGAGTTTACCGATAGAGCCAATTCGAGCAAGAATTAATGCGACAACTAATGGTCCTCCCGCTAGCCCTAATTTTAATGCCACAGGAAAGCCTGGAATATAGAAAGGAATAGAGCCGAGTAACACCCCTAAGCCAATCCCAATAAATACGGGTAACATTTGTACTTGTAACAGTTTCTGTTTCGCGTTCCCAATCACTGAAATGGCTTGGTTGAGAATGTCGGTTTTACCCACCATGTGTAATACGTCGCCGAATTGAAGGGCTGTATGGGCAGTCGGAACCAACTCTACACCCGCACGATTTAAACGTGAAATCACCACACCATATTTTTGATGGATACCGAGATGGCGAATTTGTTTACCTAATACTTTTTCATTGGTAACCACAACGCGTTCAGAACGAATTTCACCACTCAAGCTTGCGACTGGCACATCGACTTCCTCCCCAATAATAAGATGCATTTTTTTTAAGCCTTCAGGATTGCCAACTAAATGCAAAATGTCACCAAGTTGAACATCGGTATCCGCTTTTGGCACAATGACTAATTCACCTCGTTTTAAGCGAGAACAAACGACATCTTCATCGTCAAAACCAGGGATCTCAATCAAATGGATACCATTGAGATTAGTATTGGTGACTTTCAGAGACATGCTTTTGAGCGCTTCTTTATCGTGACCACTTTCTTTTTCGAAGTTTTCAGCTTCGTCATCCAATTTAATTTTAAAGAAAAGACGAATCAGCCACATAGAAAGCAAAATACCACAAATTCCAAAAGGATAGGCCATTGCATAGGCCATCCCCATGGTAGATGTGGTTTGCGTCATACCTAATTCAGAAAGGATTTGTTGACCTGCACCGAGAGATGGCGTATTGGTGACTGCACCAGAGTAAATACCCAGTACCACGTCAAGTGGAATTTCGGCAAGTTTGTAAATTAGAATGGTGACTAATGCACCGAGTACAACGATTAAGATCCCTAGACCATTTAAGGCTAATCCTGATTTCCTTAAAGAAGCAAAAAAGCCAGGGCCTACTTGAATGCCAATCGTATAAACAAATAGAATTAAGCCGAATTCTTGTACAAAATGTAATGTGTGGCTATCTAACTTAATATCATATTGTGTTGTAAAATGCGCCACTAAAATACCGCCAAATAATACGCCGCCAATACCTAGGCCGACCCCCTTAACTTTGAAGTGCCCAATCCATAGACCTATTATGGCTACGAGGGCGAGTAAACCGATGGTTATTGCCGTTTCACTCATATTTACCTCTAAATTTATTAAGATTTAACTATTTTGGATTATAACAATTTGATTTCCTACCCGCTTGTAACAAAGTCAAAAAATGTTATTTCCATCACATTTTTTCTTGCGTAAAAATAAACACCGCCTAAAATGACCGCACTTTTTTGATTTTATAGGTTGATTATGGATTACGCTCAAGAGGCCATTAATTCGCTTTTATGGATAGTAAAAACACTAGCGATGACGGCTGTTGTGTTTAGCTTTGGTATTTTCTTATTAGTCCGTTTTACCCACTGGGGTAAACAATTTTGGCAATTTGCGGGTGGGTATCTTTCACCTCGTCGAAGTATTAAACCTTTGCTATTTTTCTTGTTAATTGTGGCGATGACATTGGTCAGTGTGCGTATTAGCTTGGTCCATTCCGAGTGGTATAACAATATGTACACCTCCTTACAGGAATTTAATGAATCGGTATTTTGGGATCAAATGGTGCTGTTCTGTGTGATTGCGACAAGCTCTGTCATGACGGCATTGCTTAGTTATTATTTAGAACAACGTTTTTCTATTAATTGGATTGAATGGTTGAATAGTCAGTTGGTGGATAAATGGATGGATAAGCGAGCGTACTATAAAACCCAGTATGTTTCCGCTAACTTAGATAACCCTGATCAACGTATTCAACAAGATGTGCAATCTTATGTGAGAACCTCGCTTTCCTTAAGCACTGGTGTGATTGATGCTGTTACCTCGATGATTTCTTACACGATCTTATTGTGGGGATTAGCGGGACCAATGATGGTATTTGGTACTGAAATTCCACGCATGATGGTGTTTTTGGTGTTTGCTTATGTGATTATCACTACTGCGATTGCATTCCGTTTAGGTCGACCGTTAATTATGTTGAATTTCATCAATGAACGCTTAAATGCTAACTATCGTTATTCTTTAATTCGTATCAAAGAATATGCAGAAAGTGTGGCATTTTATGCGGGTGAGAAAGTCGAGAGTAGCCAACTTTATAAACAATTCGGTTCGGTGATCAATAACATGTGGGATATTGTTTATCGAACCTTAAAATTCTCTGGTTTTAACCTAGTGGTTAGCCAAGTTTCGGTTGTGTTCCCTTTGCTCATCCAAGTGGGACGTTATTTCGGGAAGCAAATTAAACTTGGCGATCTTATGCAAACGCTACAAGTATTTGGCAAGTTGCATTCAAATCTTTCGTTCTTCCGTAATTCTTATGATGGTTTTGCCGGATACAAAGCCACATTAGATCGTTTAACGGGCTTTAGTTATGCGATTGATATGGCGAATCGTCAATCTACGTCGAATTTACACCAACATGAAACTGATGTGATCTTTAAGAATTTAACCATTAGTAATCCATTTGGAAAAACCTTAATTGAAAATTTAAATTTGACACTGCCACAAGGTTCAACGGTATTAATTCAAGGTAATTCGGGCGTGGGTAAAACCACGTTGTTGAGAACGGTGGCAGGGCTTTGGGCATATTCTGAAGGGGATGTATATTGTCCAATCCATCAGCTTTTCTTATCGCAAAAACCTTATTTACCACAAGGCAGTTTATTGACTGCATTGGCTTATCCGAATGAAGAAAAGGCCTTTAATCGTGATGAGATGATTGAGATATTAAAACAAGTGTCTTTAGGGCATTTACAAGATCGTTTAGATCGCGAGCAAGATTGGACACGTATTCTTTCGCTTGGAGAGCAACAACGTTTAGCGTTTGCTCGTTTGTTATTGCATAAACCGACAGTGGCGTTCCTAGATGAAGCGACTGCAAGTATGGATGAGGGCCTAGAAGATACGATGTATCGTCTATTAAAAGAACGTTTACCTAATACAACGATTATCAGTGTGGGACATCGTTCAACCTTACAAGCTTTCCATCAGCAACAGTTAGTTATTTTAGATAATAGTAAGTGGCAATTCACTAGCCAAGATCTTAAATAGGGTATATTTTAAATCGGCCATATTTATCTTACTCGAAAATAGCGATATAAGCTTTAATGAGCAAGCTAAAAAATCCTGTTATCAAGCTCGATTTTTTGGTACATTTAGCACAATTTTTTCTATGCTCAGAAATGAGCGATTTTTTACTAAACTAATGACGGAATTCTTATGTTATTTAAAAAAATTCGTGGTTTATTTTCAAACGATCTTTCTATCGATTTAGGTACAGCAAATACATTAATTTATGTAAAAGGCCAAGGTATTGTGCTTGATGAACCTTCAGTAGTGGCGATCCGTCAAGATCGTATGGGGGCATACAAAAGTATTGCTGCAGTAGGTAAAGAAGCAAAACAAATGCTGGGTCGTACACCAAAAAGTATCGTGGCTATTCGTCCGATGAAAGATGGTGTGATTGCTGATTTCTCTGTTACTGAAAAAATGTTGCAATACTTTATTAAACAAGTTCATACAGGCAATTTTATGCGTCCTAGTCCACGTGTGCTCGTTTGTGTACCGGCTGGTGCAACTCAAGTTGAACGTCGTGCAATCAAAGAATCCGCATTGGGTGCTGGTGCTCGAGAAGTCTATTTAATTGAAGAACCTATGGCTGCAGCGATTGGTGCAAACTTACCCGTATCAACAGCGATTGGTTCAATGGTGATTGATATTGGTGGTGGGACTACTGAAGTGGCCGTGATTTCCTTAAATGGTATTGTTTATTCATCTTCAGTCCGTATCGGTGGAGATCGTTTTGATGAAGCGATCATTTCTTATGTCCGTCGCACTTTTGGTTCTGTTATCGGCGAACCAACAGCTGAACGTATTAAACATGAAATTGGTACAGCATATATTCAAGAAGGTGATGAAATTTTAGAAATGGAAGTGCACGGACATAATCTTGCTGAAGGTGCACCTCGCTCATTCAAATTAACCTCTCGTGATGTGCAAGAAGCGCTTCAACAACCATTAAATGGGATTGTTGCGGCAGTACGTACTGCACTTGAAGAATGCCAACCAGAACACGCAGCAGATATTTTTGAACGCGGTATGGTGTTAACAGGTGGTGGAGCCTTATTAAGTAATATTGATGTATTGCTTTCACAAGAATGTGGCGTACCAGTAATTATCGCTGAAGAACCATTGACTTGTGTGGCCCGAGGTGGTGGTGAAGCAATTGAAATGATTAATATGCATGGTGGTGATATTTTTAGCGACGAAATTTAATCTCTAAGAGTGCGGTTCGAAAAATCGGTGTTTTTAATTTGTCTGATTTTTTGACCGCACTTTTCCTTTCAACCCTAGGATAGTGAATGAAACCCATTTTTGGTAAAGCACCACCATTAGGTATTCGACTTATATTAGCGGTGATTGCTTCGATAACATTGATTTTAGTTGATGGAAAAACTTCATCAATGACGAAGGCGCGTAGTGTCATGGAAACTGCCGTAGGGGGCTTGTATTACCTTGCGAATGGGCCAAGAACGGTTCTAGATGGTGTATCAAGCAACTTGGTGGACACCAATAAACTGCTTATTGAAAATAAGGTATTACGTGAGCAGCTGCGTGAGAAAAATGCCGATCTTTTATTATTGGATCAACTCAAGGTAGAAAACCAACGTCTTCGTTTACTGCTTAATTCGCCTTTACGCACCGATGAATATAAAAAGATTGCAGAAGTGCTTACAGCTGAAACTGACGTTTATCGTCAGCAAGTGGTGATCAATCAAGGGGAACGTGATGGTGCTTATGTTGGTCAGCCTGTGATTGATGAAAAAGGAATGATTGGGCAGATTATATCAGTGGGAGAAAATACGAGTCGAGTATTGCTTTTAACCGATGTAACCCATTCTATTCCAGTGCAAGTTTTACGTAATGATGTGCGCGTGATCGCAAGTGGTACAGGACACTCTGATGAGCTTACCTTAGATAACGTGCCTCGTTCTGTGGATATTGAAAAAGGCGATTTATTGGTCACTTCAGGTTTGTGGAAGGCTATCCGGTGGCAGTCGTACAAAGTGTGTCTCGTGATGGCTCAAATTACTTTGCGACGGTGAAAGCGAAACCTTTGGCTGAATTAGATCGTTTACGTTATTTGCTTTTACTTTGGCCAAGCAACCTTGATATGTCGAAAGTGAAATCTATGTCACCGGAAGAGGTGCGTCGTCTTGTGCAGCAACGTTTGGAAAGTCAAGCCCATGAAGCGACGCATTCTGTAAGTAAAACGAAAATTATGGATGACCAAGCGGATAGCAATCAGGCAAATACAGGAAAAGAAATTGTGGATCCTGAAATTCCGACCACAATGCCTCAACAAGAGGAACCCATTTCTCCGGAGCAGCAAGAACATAGGGATGAAGATTAATGCAAGGGCGTTTTATTTTTCAATGGGCGACAATTTTGTGCTTCTTTATTGTAGCATTAGTAATGGAATTAGCCCCATGGCCAGCAGGCTTTCAAGCCTTTAAACCTTCTTGGTTAATTTTAGTTTTGCTTTATTGGACGCTTGCTTTGCCCAATAGAGTAAGTATTGGTTGGGCATTTTTACTCGGGCTTTTATGGGATATCGTGCTAGGTTCTATTCTTGGAGTTCATGCATTGGTACTTTCTGTCGCCTTCTATTTTGTTTCCAAATATTACTTAATGTTGCGCAACCTTTCTCTTTGGTTCCAAAGTTTATTGGTACTCCTTTTTGTTTTTGCGATTCGAGTGGCTATTTTCTTGGTTGAATTCTCTTTGCATGGGGCATTTTTTAATTGGCAGGAAATCTTTGGTGCCATCGCATCAGGTGTGTTATGGCCATGGGTTTTCTTATTGATGCGTACTGCACGTCGACGAGTCGGATTGCATTAATCATAAAAAAGCTGATGAGGGAGTTCATCAGCTTTTCTTTTTAGTTTTTACGACGATAGTTTGTTTTTCTTGCTGTAGTATTTCGCATTTGAGGGGATGGATTGCGTTTTAAACGATAAGGTTTGGGAATATCACTAATCAATGAATTCGGATCATATTGACTGACGGGAATAGAATGACCAATGTATTCTTCAATTGCCGGTAAATTCATCGCATATTCTTCACAAGCAAAGCTGATAGACACACCACTTTCACCCGCTCGACCAGTACGACCAATACGGTGAACGTAATCTTCTCGGTCATCAGGTAGATCAAAGTTAAAAACATGAGTCACGTCTGAAATATGTAATCCACGCGCAGCAACATCAGTTGCCACGAGAATATCGAGCTCACCGTCTGTAAATTGTTTGAGCAATGAAAGACGTTTTTTCTGTGCTACATCCCCTGTGAGTAATCCCACACGATGACCATCCGCCGCTAAATAGCCCCAAATTTCTTCACATTTATGCTTAGTATTTGCAAAGACAATACAACGCTCCGGCCATTCCTCTTCCATTAATGTCAGTAAGAGAGGAATTTTGTCTTCATTTGACGGATAGAAAAGTTCCTCTTTAATTCGATGGCCCGTTTTTTGTTCCGGTTCAATTTCAATGTATTCTGGGGAATTCATATCTTCAAAGGCAAGTTCGCGCACTTTGTAAGAGAGCGTAGCAGAAAAGAGCATGGTGAGGCGTTCTTGCGGAGAAGGACATTTGCGTAATAAATAACGAATATCACGAATGAAGCCTAAATCAAACATGCGATCCGCTTCATCTAGTACCACAACTTGAATGTCATCTAAACGAATAATGCCTTGTTTCACATAGTCAATCACACGGCCAGTGGTACCAATTAAAATATCCACACCGGCTTCGATAGCTTTGAGCTGTTTATCATAGCCATCACCACCATAAGCAAGTGCGGTTCGTAATCCACTTGTTTTAGCTAACAACTCTGCATCATTATTAATTTGCACAGCCAGTTCACGTGTTGGTGCAAGAATTAATGCGCGAGGTTGATTGGTAGCAAAATCAGGTTGATGCGTCAATAAGTGATGAAATGTTGCCGTTAAAAATGCCATCGTTTTACCTGTGCCAGTTTGCGCTTGGCCTGCAACATCTTTTCCTTGTAAGGTAATAGGTAATGATAATGCTTGAATTGGGGTGCAATATTCAAATCCCTTGTCTTGTAGGGCTTTTTGTACGATAGGATGTAATGGAAGATCAGCAAACCGCTGCTGACTTAAATAATTTTCTTGCATAATAAATAACAGGTTCTCAGAAATAAATGGGGCTAAGGATACCACGAAGTCGGAAAAATATCCTTAAAAATGACACGCTTATTAATAGGATTAAGCTTGTTATTGAGAAGATTGGGTTCGTTCCCATTTTCTTGCAATATAGCTACAAGTTGGGTGCAAAGTTAGCTTTTTAGCCTGGATAAAATGAATTAAGGCTTGATAGAGTTTGTCTGCCACACCTTGTCCTCGAAGAGAATCATCAACAAACGTATGATTAGCATTAATGGTATCGGGTGTTTCATAAAAATAGGTGAGTTTCGCGATTTTCTTCCCTTGCTCATCGAGTAAGAAAAACGCTCCCTGCTCACCATTATCATGATGCTGAAGACTCATTTGATACTCCATTCATCACTGAGATTGGGATCCATGGCAAAATCTGCAGTATCACTTGGAATAGCTTTTTCTTCTGTAGCCCATTCCCCTAAATCAATGAGTTGGCAACGTTTGCTACAAAAAGGGCGAAATTGGCTTTCCTGTGTCCAAGGTACGGGCTTTTGGCATGTCGGGCAGGGGACTTCAAAAATTTCATCAGACATTTTTCTTTCTCGATTCACTTAAATAAAATTGGTGTAATTCTAGCACTTTTTGTTTTAAGTGCGGTAAGTTTTCAGGTAATTTTGTATCATTTGAAATAATATCATCTGCCCATTTTAATCTTTCTTCACGGCTAACTTGTGCATTCATAATAGCTTGAATTTGCTGAATATTATTATGATCTCTCGATGACGCACGAGCCAGCTGAGTTTCAGGTTTTACATCGACAACAAGTATGCGGTCACAAAGCATGGTGAGCTTATTCTCAATGAGCAATGGGACGACAAATAACGTATAAGGAGCGGTCTGGCTGTTTAACTGGGCCAACATTCTTTCGCGAATAGCGGGATGTAATAAATGATTGAGCCAGTTTTTCTCATTTTCGTCTGCAAATACTTTTTTTCGTAGCTCGGCCCGATTTAATTCGCCTTCTTCAGTCAAAATCGATTTACCAAAGTGCTCAGCAATTTGAGCAAGTAGCGGCGAGCCTTTTTCAACCACTTCTCTTGCCACCATATCGGCATCAACAATGGGGACACCAAGTTCAATAAAAAGATTTGCAATTGTGCTTTTTCCACTACCGATGCCGCCAGTTAAGCCCACAATATAAGTCATAATATTCCTTGCTACTTGATTTAGAGAGATGTTTCGCATCTATCCTTTAAATATAATATTTTCCAATGTTGCCAATATATTACATTTATAGGGTTATTGCACTGGTGATGATTAAAGATAAACAAAGAAAGGGCGCGAAAGGTAAAACAGATTTACGAGAAATCCAATAGACTATGATGCCTAATAGACAGGCGATGAATAAGAAAAGTGGTAAATGCGCGATGGTGAGATAAGCACCTATTCCTAAAGCAAGCCAATAATCACCACGGCCTAATGCTTCCTTCTTATAAAACCATTTAGACAAATGATAGATAATATAAAAAACACTGAAAAAACTAACCGCACTTTCTAAACTTTGAGAAAGTGTCAGGATTGAAAACTCTTGGTGTGCGCCGAATAAACCCAGGAAAAATAAAAAGAGGCAAGGTGTCGGTGAAATCAGTTGATAATGCCAGTCTAGCCAACTGATAACAAAAAGTAGACTAAGCGTAATCGTGAGCCATAAAGTAAATAATTCATCCTGAAGAAAATAATAGAATACAGCAAAACAGAGTCCAAACCCTAAAAAATAAAGGAAAATATGACCGCACTTTTGAGATTGAATCGCTTCTTTTTCGCTATGGAAAATAGAATTGTTTTCAGGGTAAAGTTCGATATAGTTCTGATAAATTTCTTGTTGGAGATTGGGAATAAAACGATCAATATAAATCCAAACAAAGATACCCGTTAAACCACCCAATAAGAAAAAAGCTAATGTCATCATTGGATTACAGATCCCATATTGAAAATTGGCAGATACATGCCCATCATAATAATACCGATTAAACTACCAATGATGAGCATCATTAAAGGCTCTAAAAGTTGGGAAAGTAAATCAATTTGATGATTGAGTTTTTCTTGATAGTTATCAGCAATATGACGCAACATCAACGCAAGTTTTCCACTTTTCTCTCCAATTTGTAGCATTTGTTGAGCTTCCATTGGGAAAAGATGACTACTGACGCTTTCAGAAAAAGGGTAACCTTGAGAAACCCACTGCAAAATTGACCGCACTTCTTGTTGTAGCAGAATATCGCCTTTTAAGGTACGTTGTGTTTGCCAGGTTTGTTGTTTGGGGAGAAAGCTATTTAAGGCTGGCGTTAATGCCACTCCGGATTGAAGCATTAATTGCAGGTTATGGCTAAAACTGATTAGACGAGAAAGGCAAATGATATTGCCCCAAATTGGTATGCGACTAATTAGGGCATGCTTTTTTTGATTCAGCCAAAGAGAATGTTTTAATGCCATCTTCAACATAAAAATAGCGAAAGTGCAGGCAATCATTAACGCAACAAAATGATGTTGTAGGAATTGAGACATAGCTAATAATACGGCGGTTAATGTAGGCAATTCAGCGGAATTTTCGCCATACATTTCAGCAAATTGAGGCACAACGAAAAGTAATAAAATCAACGTAAGTGAAAGCGAAATACCTAATACCATGGCTGGATAAAGCATAATTTTTTGCAATTTGCGTTGAAGCGTTAATGATTGCGTTCGACGTTCTGCAATTTTAGTGCATACATCCGCCAGTTTTCCTGTCATTTCTCCCACCTGAATGAGCTGAATTTCTTGAAAATTTAAATACTTTCCTTGTATTTCCAAGCTTTGTGAAAACGGAAGACCACTTTCAATTAATTCAATTAAGGCGCCAAGCCACTGATGCAAACCCAATTGTGTGCAGTTGTCTTGCAAAATGTGTAATGCATTTTTTAATGGAATAGCAGAGCTGAGCAGAGTAGCCAGTTGATTCAATAAGGCACTGATTTCTGCATTTTTCGGTTTCTGATTAAGTTGCCAATCTTGTTGCAAGCGAATGTGGCTAAAACCTTTTGCGATTAACTGGAATTGAGCAGCTTGTTTAGATTGAGCAACAAGGCTACCTTTTTGCCATTGTTGCCGCTGATCATAGGCTTGGAAGTAAAAGAGTTTTTGCTTTGCCATAGTGATACCTATTTTTTGCCTAACACGCGTTGAATCTCATCAAGATCGGTGATGTTATCTTTTACTTTTTCTAACGCGCTTTGATAAAGTGAATCGAAATCAGTTTGGTAACGGTTGTTTTCGCATTGTAAAAATTGATACACCCCAATACGCCCTTGATACCCTTGATGGCAATCACAAGAATCACTAAACTCTTGACTGCACTTTAAGCAACGTTTGCGCACCAATCGCTGTGCGATAACTAATAAGAGACTATTTTCAATTTCGTGAGATTGAATGCCTAATTGCTGTAAGCGCGAAATGGCTGAGATGGCATCATTGGTATGCAAGGTAGAAAGTACTAGATGGCCGGTTTGAGCGGCTCTTAATGCCATTAATGCACTTTCTTCGTCTCGAATTTCACCAAGCATAATAATGTCGGGATCTTGCCGTAAAAATGTACGAAGTAATCGACTAAAATCTAAACCGATTTGCGGATTCACTTGAGTTTGAATGATGCCTTCTAATTCTATTTAAACGGGATCTTCTGCCGTCATAATGTGTTTATCTGGCGTATTGAGCCATTGGAGTGCGGTATAAAGTGAGATACTTTTTCCGCTTCCCGTTGGTCCAGTCACGAGGATTAAACCTTGCGGTTGGCTGAGTGCATGTTGAAATTGACTTTGTTGGTTCTGTGTCATGCCAAGTTCAGCAAAACTTAATTGAACCGGTTTATTTTGTTGTAATCGTAATACCGCTTTTTCTCCCCAATGCGTGGGCAAGGTAGAAAGGCGGAAATCTAAAATATCGGAGAACGTCGTTTTGAATTGAAAGCGGCCATCTTGTGGTAGCCGAGTTTCACTGATATCCAGTTTGGCTAAGAGTTTTAAACGAGAAATCACACGATTGGCGAGCGATTTACTGATAATCGGCTGTGGTTGAAGTACACCATCAATACGCAAACGAACTAAAAGCCCACTTGGCTGCGTTTCTAAATGAATATCGGAGGCATTTTTTTGCAGGGCTGTTTCAAAAATACCATTTAATAATTGAATAACAGGTTCATCGTCATTAGATATATTGGCAGTATTTTCGTCTTCTGAATGATGATAAAACGTTGTTTGCTCTTCTATTATTTGATTTGCTTTAGGTGCAAGGGATTGTAAAAGTTGTTTGAGTTGATGTGTTTCAAATAAAATCGGTTCAACTAATTTTCCACTTAAAAAAGCAAAGGTTTCACAAGCCGCAAGGTTATTGAGTGAATCCACTGCAAGCCATAAATGGTGCTCGTCTTCTTTAAGTGGTAGCGCAAAGTAACGCAGCAGTAAAGCTTGCTGCTGTTGGTTTTGTTGCCAATATTGTGGCGAGATTTGGTAAATCTCGCCATTTTTTGCGATTGCTTGATAGGCCATGTTTCGCTATTTAGTAGGAGAGCAGAAACCCGCAGGGAATAAATCCGCATTGCTTGGACAAGCGGTTGCCCAAGTGACACCTGATGAGGTTGAGCCTGTCGCTGTTAAAGAATAACTGATTCCATCCAATGTGTCATTTCCTGTTACCGTAATCACGCCCGATTTCGTGGTAATGGATTTAACATAGCCTTTTGCGGTAGTGATGTCTGCCGCAATACCATTTGAACCACCAGAACAGTTTGTTGTGGAATTGGTGCTATAGACGCATAACTCTACATCAGATTTATAAGGTGCTGAAGCTTGCAACAATTCAGAGATGGCTGCTTTTTTGGTATAATTTTGATAAGACGGAATAGCGATCGTCGCGAGAATAGCAATAATCGCAATCACGATCATCAATTCAATTAACGTAAAACCTTTATGTAAAGGTTTAGAAAAAGTCAGTTTCATTAAATTAATTTCCTTTTGGTTGAATAAAAAAATGCCAGAATTGGCGACAACATTGTGTAAAAGAGAAAAATGAAAGTAAAACCGACCGCACTTCTTTTGCGATCGAGAGCGCAAAAATGAAATTTAATCGCAGAAAAACAGATGAATAAGATAAAAAATGGCTGGTTAAGCCAGACAAGAAAAGTGATTTCACCACATTTTGATGAACGTCCTGATGTAGAAGATATTTCATTACTCGTCATTCATTACATCAGTTTGCCGCCAGAAGAGTTTGGTGGGGGATATGTAGATGATTTCTTCCAAGGAAAACTCGATCCAACCATCCATCCCTATTTTGAAGAAATTTATCAATTTCGTGTGTCAGCCCATTGCTTAATTGAACGTAATGGTAAGGTAACACAATATGTCAGTTTTGATGACAGGGCATGGCATGCAGGACTCTCTTGCTTTGAAGGACGCAATAAATGTAATGATTTTGCGATTGGGATTGAGCTAGAGGGCAGTAATGAACAACCTTTTACAGCGGAACAATACCAGATGCTTGCTGCATTAACACGAGATATCATGCAAGCTTATCCGAAAATAACGCTCGATCGTATTGTTGGGCATTGCGATATTTCGCCTGGTCGTAAGATCGATCCAGGTCAATATTTTGAGTGGGAACACTATTTAGCATTAGTCAAAAAAGGATTGGATAAAAAATAACCACTAAAATTTTTGCTCGAATGTGGATAAGACGATGTCTGTGAATAATCGTTATCTTAATGAAATTAAAGAGAAAATTTTCTCTCCAAAATTGATGCTAAAATGCAGAGAAGAGTTATGCAACACTCTCTATTTGCTCAATCACAATTTTATCCACAGAAATATTGAATAACTCACAGCTGCTATTTATTTATCAAGCAAGGGATGTTTAAACTAAAAAATGGCTTAATTTTTGACCGTACTTTGATGAAAAAAAGTGCGGTCATTTTTTTCGAGACATTTTTGATTAAATGTTATGCAGAAGTGAAAAAAGTGAAGAGTGAAAAGCAGTTTTTAAACTTCATATACAGTTAAATTTGGACTATCCAAGTGTTGTTAACAGAGTTATCCACAATAGGCTAAATATGCCCATTCGGTTGATAAAAAAGCGAATTTATGAAACAATCTGCAAATTATTTTTGTACAAAATTTAAGGTGAACGATAGTGATCGATTTTGATGGCTACCGTCCAAATGTAGGCATTGTCATTTGTAATCGCAAAGGGCAGGTGCTTTGGGCTAAACGATACGGGCAGAATTCGTGGCAATTCCCGCAAGGTGGGATTAACGATAATGAAAGTGCCGAACAAGCCATGTATCGTGAATTATATGAAGAGGTTGGTTTGCAACCCAAAGATGTGAAGGTGCTTTATCCCTCTAAACATTGGTTGCGTTATAAGCTGCCGAAAAGATTGTTGCGTTATGACAGCAAACCCATGTGTATAGGGCAAAAACAACGTTGGTTTCTGTTGCAATTAGTGGGTGATGAAAAAAATATTAATATGAACACAACAAAATCCCCCGAATTTGATGGTTGGCGTTGGGTGAGCTTTTGGTATCCCGTACGTCAGGTTGTGTCCTTTAAGAAAGATGTTTATCGCAAAGCGATGAAAGAGTTTGCTCAAGTAATGTTTGGCAACG
>OIFC01000041.1_pt1 | contig 22299 bp, 14 predicted proteins | sample 1582001 | NCBI WGS metagenome assembly OIFC01 (sample SAMN07501062, study PRJEB24779) | human gut metagenome | reverse complement strand
GGGGTGGAGCAGCCTGGTAGCTCGTCGGGCTCATAACCCGAAGGTCGTCGGTTCAAATCCGGCCCCCGCAACCAATTTATTAGAATGCTGACAAACCGCAAAGCGACTATTAGCTTGCGGTTTTTTCGTTTTTACGCCTCCTTACCCGTTTCAGTGAAGCCTGAGACAATGAGTAAACCGTTAATATCCCTCAATCAAAGCTATCCATCTTATTTATATATTAAACATATACCCCATTAATGAATTTCATTTATATATTCTATAAATCAATTTATTTTGGTTATGTTAACATTTCAATATCACAACAGGGCGCTACGCTTATATAATTCTTGTACAAAAAACACACAACCTTTTAATTAGTAGAAAAATTAATAATTTTTTGTGGAAGCCCGGACAATAAGTTTCATGAATATCTTAATAGGCTCTCATACTACCCAATTTCTTAAAAGTGCAAATTTGTGAAGCTTATCCTGTTATTATTTTAAGTTTCATGCCAAATTCTCTCACCAGATAATGCCGCCCTCTCCCGAAAAATAATCAAGAGGCCAAACAATATCTAAAATGATACAACTGTATCTATTCCCCTGAAAAATACATTATTCATTTGTATATTTTCCTCATCATTGCTTTTTATTTAAATCATCCGATAATCCCCTGAATATAATTATGTCAATAACCATCAGAAAAAGTGGATGATGAGGAAAAGGATATGGCCGACAGTTTCCAGAATGAAGTTCCCGCCGCTCGTGTAAATATCAAGCTTGACCTGCATACAGGCAATGCTAAAAAGAAAGTTGAACTCCCCCTCAAGCTTCTTGCCGTAGGCGATTACAGTAACGGAAAAGAGCAGCGTCCGCTGTCCGAACGGGACAAGATTGATATCAATAAAAACAACTTCAACAGCGTCATGGCTGAGTTTTCGCCTGCGGTTAATTTAACAGTAGAAGATACGCTAAACGGAAACGGTAATGAACAAAATATCGCGCTTGAATTTAAAAGCCTGAAGGATTTTGAGCCCGAACAGGTAGCAAAAAATATTCCACAACTTCGTGTATTACTCGCTATGCGCAATTTACTACGTGACCTGAAATCCAATCTGCTGGATAACGCAACGTTTCGCCGTGAACTGGAAAATATCCTGAAAGACCCGACGCTCAGTTCAGAACTGCGTGATGAACTGGCGAAAATTGCGCCGCAGGAGAACGTTTAACCCGAACGCGTATTCAGGTTAAACCGGAGAAGAAAGGATCACTGAAAAGGAAATGCTGATGTCTGTACAACAAGAACATGCCACCTCTGAAACTGCAACACTCACCACCACTGAGTCCGGCGGCGTTTATCAGTCCCTGTTTGATAAAATTAATTTAACCCCGGTCTCTTCCATTCAGGAAATCGATTCATGGCAAAACAGCGAAACGCTGGCCGATGCCTCACCCGATGAGCGCGTGACGGCGGCTATCCACGTTCTGCTTTCCTGTCTGGCGAAGTCTGGCGAGGACGTGGTTAAACTCGACAAAAGCCTGCTGGATTTTCATATCGACGATCTGGATCAGAAAATCAGTAAACAGCTTGATGCAGTCATGCACCATCCGGAATTCCAGAAAGTCGAGTCGCTCTGGCGCGGCACATGGTTCGTCGTACAGCGCACTGATTTTCGCAAAAATGTCAGAATTGAACTGCTGGATGTCAGTAAAGAACATCTGCGGCAGGACTTTGATGATTCTCCGGAAATCATTCAAAGTGGTTTATATCGCCATACATACATTCAGGAGTACGATACGCCGGGTGGCGAACCTGTAGCCTCATTAATATCCAGCTATGAATTCGATAACAGCCCGCAGGATATTGCCCTGCTGCGTAATATTTCCAGAGTCTCTGCTGCATCACATATGCCCTTTATCGGTTCCGTCGGACCGAAGTTCTTCCTTAAAAACTCGATGGAAGAAGTCGCCGCAATTAAAGATATCGGCAACTATTTTGACCGCGCGGAATATATCAAATGGAAGTCGTTCCGCGATACCGACGACAGTCGCTACGTGGGATTAGTGATGCCGCGCGTGCTGGGCCGTCTGCCCTATGGGCCGGACACAGTGCCGGTACGCAGCTTTAACTATGTGGAAGAAGTCAAAGGCCCGGATCACGAAAAATACCTCTGGACAAACGCCTCGTTCGCCTTTGCCGCCAATATGGTGAAGAGCTTTGTGAATAATGGCTGGTGCGTGCAGATCCGTGGTCCGCAGGCGGGTGGCGCAGTGGCCGATCTGCCGATCCATCTTTACGATCTCGGCACCGGCAATCAGGTCAAAATTCCGTCCGAAGTGATGATCCCGGAAACCCGCGAATTTGAATTTGCCAACCTTGGCTTTATTCCGCTCTCTTATTATAAGAATCGCGATTACGCCTGCTTCTTCTCAGCGAACTCTGCCCAGAAACCGGCGTTGTATGATACCGCTGACGCCACCGCCAACAGTCGTATTAACGCCCGTTTGCCCTATATTTTCCTGCTGTCCCGCATTGCGCATTACCTGAAAATCATCCAGCGCGAGAATATCGGTACCACCAAAGACCGCCGCGTACTGGAACTGGAGCTTAACACCTGGATCCGCACACTGGTGACGGAGATGACCGATCCGGGTGATGAACTGCAGGCGTCTCACCCGCTGCGCGACGGCAAGGTTATCGTGGAAGATATTGAGGACAATCCGGGCTTCTTCCGCGTCAGACTCTTTGCCGTGCCGCATTTCCAGATTGAAGGGATGGATATCAACCTGTCACTGGTTTCCCAGATGCCGAAAGCGAAAGCCTGACCGGGCCGTGGTGTGATATGAAAATTCATCGACCACTGTGGGCTGAGGGGACATTCCTGTCCTCTCAGCAGTTTCAGCAGCAGGCCCGCTGGGAAGCGTTCAGCAATGACAGCATTGCGCAACTTTGTATTCGTCATCCGTGGGGGATCGCGAATGTGCTCTTTGACCGCGATGCCCTGACGTCCGGAAAGCTGAAAACGCAGGCTGTACGTCTGCGTTTTGCTGATGGCACGCTGATCGATTCAGACGTGAGTGACGTTCTGCCGCTCGCCTGCGATCTGCGCGCGCTGAAGAACGACAGCGCGATTGTCCTGCTGGCGCTGCCGCTTGCGCATGGTAACGGCGGTAATCTCGGTCAGGGTGAGCAGACTGAAAGACCGCTGCGCTATCGTCAGGAATGGCAAAAGGTGCAGGATATCTACGGCAGTGACAGTGAAGATATGGCCGTTGAGCGTCATGCGCTGTCCCTGCGCTTTGCTCATGATAACAATCAGGATTACATCACCTGCCCACTGGCGCGTCTGGTGCGGGATGTTCAGGGCAACTGGACACAGGATGAGAGCTATATTCCGCCGTTACTGGCGTTTAACGCCCATGACGGGCTGGTACAGCGTCTGGACACGCTGCTGTTGCAGCTACGGGCGAAGTGCCAGCGTCTGATGGCGATGCGCCGGGAAAGCAACCAGCGTATGGCGGACTTCGCTGTCGCCGATGTCTCCCTGTTCTGGCTGCTTAACGCGCTGAACTCCGCCGAGCCGGTACTGAGTGATTTCCTGCGCTACCCGGCGGTTCATCCCGAACTGGTCTGGCGGGAGCTGGCGAGGCTTGCCGGTGCGCTGCTGACGTTTTCCCTTGAACATAACGTCAGCGCCGTTCCGCCCTATGTCCACGAATCGCCGTCCATCGTCTTTCCGCCACTTTTCTCCCTGCTCAGCGAACTGCTGGAAGCCAGCCTGCCGTCACGGGTGATCGCGCTGGATCTGGCGTCCCTGCCGGGCAACCGCTGGAAAGCAGACCTGCACGATCCGCGCCTGCGGGAAGAGGCCGACTTTTACCTGTCCGTTCGTTCCTCTCTGCCTGCGCATCAGGTACTGCACCAGCTACCGCTGGTCTGCAAAATCGGTGCGCCTGATGACGTCACGCTGCTTATCAATGTGGCGCTGAATGGTGTTCCACTGGTGCCGCTTACCTCAGTTCCGGCAGCGCTGCCACTGCGGCTGGAGAACCAGTATTTTGCGCTGGATATGCACAGTGACGCGGCTAAATCGATGCTGGAGTCCGGGTGCTGCATGATTTATGCGCCGGGAACAATGGGCGACCTGAAACCTGAACTGTTTGCGGTGCTGCGCACATGAAAAAAGAGACGGATATCAATATCGACGCGCTGCTGCGCGACACGTTTCTGACGGTGGTGGAACTGCGTCAGGGAACCACCGTGCGTCACGGTATGGAGCTGTATCGCCACTGCCAGCGGCAGGTGGAACTGGTCCGCGAACGCCTGAAAGATGCCGGGTTCAGCCGGGAGAGCGTGGAGCACATTACTTACGCGCAGTGCGCCCTGCTGGACGAAACGGTCCTGAGCCGTGGCGGCATGGACGACGGTCAGGCCATCTGGATGAAGGATCCACTCCAGTCGCATTTCTTCAACACTCTGCAGGCCGGTGAGCTGCTGTACGAGCGGATGAAGCAGGTGCTACAGGAGCCCGCCCCCGCGCAGGCCGTGCTGACCTGCTTTCACCGTGTCCTGCTGCTGGGATTTCGCGGGCGTTATCAGGATCCGGCAGCCCCGGAGCGCGACCAGCTTATTTCGACGCTCAACGGGCAGGTCGCGCCATTTGGTGTGCTGCCGGAAACGGCGGTACTGAACGTGCCGTTATCCCCCCGTCAGCACCCTTTGCTGCATTCGCCGTTTTTCTGGCTGGTGACGCTCACACTGGTACTGGCCGGTGTCTGGTGGGGGCTACATTACTGGCTGAACGTGCTGGTGGATGAACTGCTGCCGCAAAGTCTGCGTTAAAGGGAGTCGTGAGTGAGGAATGCGCTGAAACAGACGGTTTTGTTATGGACTCTGTTGTTGCTGCTGACTACCTGGCTGGGTTTCTTTGCTGTATCTGCGGTCGTGAAGTATGCCGTGGTAGTGATTCTTGTCGCCGTCACAGCGGCGGTGATGGCGTACTGGCATAAGAAAAAGGGACAGGTCGTAGCGGACGACGTATGGCCGTCATCGCTACCGCCGGAAACCTACCGACAGCCGGTAGTGCTGGTCTGTGGCGATATGTCGGCGCACCTGTTCACTGACAGCCCGGTCCGGCAGGTTTCAGAAGGGCTGTATCTGCCTGTTTCTGATGAAGAACAGCTTGTGGCGCAGGTGGAGCGATTACTGACCCTTCGCCCGGCGTGGGCATCGCAGTTTGCCGTGGCGTATACCGTCATGCCCGGCATGTACCGGGATGCGGCGGTTCTGACCGGACAACTGCGCCGGTTCGCTCACAGTATGGCGACGGTGCGTCGCCGGGCGGGCGTAAACGTACCCTGGCTTCTCTGGAGCGGGCTGTCCGGCTCGCCGTTGCCGGAGAGAGCGAATTCACCGTGGTTTATCTGTACCGGCGGCGAAGTTCAGGTAGCAACATCCGCAGAGACCACCATGCCCGCGCAGTGGATTGCACAATCCGGCGCACAGGAACGCAGTCAGCGACTCTGTTACCTGCTGAAAGCCGAAAGCCTGATGCAGTGGCTGGATCTGAATGTGCTGGCGGAACTGAACGGCCCGGAGGCGAAATGTCCACCACTGGCGATGACCGTTGGGCTGGTCCCCTCGTTGCCTGCGGTGGATAACAACCTGTGGCAGTTGTGGATCACCGCCAGAACCGGCCTGACGCCGGATATCGCGGACACCGGCACAGACGATGCGCTGCCATTCCCGGATGCCCTGTTACGGCGGTTGCCGCGTCAGTCGGGCTTTACCCCGCTGCGACGGGCCTGCGTGACCATGCTGGGCGTCACCACCGTGGCGGGTATCGCCGCGCTGTGCCTGTCAGCCACGGCAAATCGCCAGTTATTACGGCAGGTCGGTGACGATCTGCACCGGTTTTATGCCGTCCCGGCGGAAGAATTTATCACCAAAGCCCGTCACCTGTCGGTGCTGAAAGACGATGCGGTCATGCTCGATGGGTATTACCGGGAAGGAGAACCACTACGTCTCGGTCTGGGGTTATACCCCGGTGAACGCATCCGCCAGCCGGTATTACGCGCCATTCGCGACTGGCGTCCGCCTGAGCAAAAAATGGACGTGACGGCTTCGCTTCCGGTTCAGACCGTGCGTCTTGACAGTATGTCGCTGTTTGACGTCGGACAGGCCCGCCTGAAAGACGGCTCGACAAAAGTGCTGGTGGATGCGCTGGTGAACATCCGGGCAAAACCGGGCTGGCTGATCCTCGTGGCCGGATATACCGATGCCACCGGCGATGAAAAAAGCAATCAGCAGTTATCGCTGCGGCGTGCCGAAGCGGTGCGCAACTGGATGCTGCAGACCAGCGACATCCCGGCCACCTGTTTTGCCGTACAGGGACTGGGCGAGAGCCAGCCTGCGGCGACCAACGACACGCCACAGGGCCGGGCAGTCAACCGGCGTGTCGAAATCAGTCTTGTTCCGCGTTCTGACGCCTGTCAGGACGTGAAATAAAACATACCGCCGGAAGAAGGCGGTGCTTCAATCACACTAACAAGGAGAGTAATTCTCATGGCTATTCCTGCTTATCTCTGGCTGAAAGATGACGGCGGCGCGGATATCAAAGGTTCCGTGGACGTTCAGGGGCGCGAAGGTAGCATCGAAGTGGTGGCGCTGGATCACGATGTGTACATCCCGACCGACAACAACACCGGCAAACTGACCGGTACCCGTACTCACAAGCCCTTTACGTTTACCAAAGAAATCGATGCCTCCAGCCCGTATCTCTACAAAGCTGTGACCACCGGCCAGACTCTGAAAACGGCAGAATTTAAGTTTTACCGCATCAACGATGCCGGTCAGGAAGTGGAGTACTTCAACATCACGCTTGATAACGTCAAGCTGGTCAGAGTCGCTCCGCTTATGCACGACATCAAGGATCCTTCCAGAGAGAAGCATAACCACCTGGAACGTATTGAGTTCCGCTACGAGAAAATCACCTGGACTTACAAAGACGGCAACATCATTCATTCCGACTCGTGGAATGAGCGTCCTTCCGCCTGATAACTGCGGCAGACAGGAAACTGTCTGCCTTTTTGTTGTGTGCTTTGTCCAGTGCCGCAGGCACCGGTACTGAGCAAAGCATACCCACAATCTGGTGAAACCTGATGGGCCTGAGTGAGGTAACGGCTATGGGCGGTAGCGTGCCTGAACGCGGATCGCAGGAATACAGAACACGATAAGGAAACCTTCTATGACCGGAAATCACCCCGCCGCGCTGCTGCGTCGCCTTAACCCATACTGTGCACGGGCGCTGGACGCTGCCGCCTCACTGTGTCAGACCCGCGCCCATGCGGAAATAACCATTGAACACTGGCTGCTGAAACTGCTGGAGCAGGGAGAAGGCGATATCACGGTGATTGCCCGCCGCTATGAATGGGATATCGACACGCTCTGGCAGTCTCTGCTGGCACATCTGGACACCTTACCCCGCCCGGTCCGCGAACGTCCTCAACTTTCTGAACCGCTGGCAGCGCTTATCCGACAGGCGTGGCTGATAGCGTCACTGGAAGGCGACGATCCACAAATCCGCAGCCAGCATCTGCTGATGGCGCTGACAGAAAAACCGATGCTGCCCGCCTGTAATGACCTGTGGGTATTGCTGAGCCTGAGCCGTGTGCAGCTTGAGCGGCTGCGTCCCCTGCTGGATGCGCAGTCGGATGAATGTCCGGCACGTCAGCCACAGGTCACCGAACCGCTGACATCCGCGCAACCCGGGGCGGCAACGACGGACGCACCGGCAAAAACGCTGACGGGGAAACAGGATGACGCCCTGCTGGCGGTGCTTAACCGCTTTACCGAAGACGTGACGGAAAAAGCCCGCAGCGGGCGAATCGACCCGGTATTCGGGCGCGACACGGAAATTCGCCAGATGGTCGATATCCTCTCCCGTCGCCGCAAAAACAACCCGATTCTGGTGGGAGAACCGGGGGTGGGCAAAACCGCGCTGGTGGAAGGGCTGGCGCTGCGTATCACCGAAGGCAACGTGCCGGACAGCCTGAAAACGGTGCATATCCGCACACTGGACCTCGGTCTGTTACAGGCTGGCGCGGGCGTTAAAGGTGAATTTGAACAGCGGCTGAAAAATGTCATCGATGCAGTGCAGAAATCACCGGAGCCGGTACTGCTGTTTATTGATGAAGCCCATACCATTATCGGTGCGGGTAATCAGGCAGGCGGCGCGGATGCGGCGAACCTGCTGAAACCGGCGCTGGCAAGGGGCGAACTGCGCACCATCGCGGCGACCACGTGGAGCGAATACAAACAGTATTTTGAGCGCGACGCCGCGCTGGAACGCCGCTTCCAGATGGTGAAAGTCGACGAGCCGGATGATGACACCGCCTGCCTGATGCTGCGGGGACTCAAGGCCCGCTATGCACAGCACCACGGCGTACATATGCTGGACAGCGCCATTCAGACCGCCGTGCGCCTGTCGCGCCGCTATCTGACCGGACGCCAGTTGCCGGACAAAGCGGTTGATTTGCTGGATACCGCCGGGGCAAGAGTCCGCATGAGCCTTGACACTCTGCCGGAGCCGTTGACGCAGCTTCATGCGCGACTGGCGGCGCTGGATATCGAGCGGGAGGCGATTGAGCAGGACAGCGTGTTTTATCCCGAAACCAGCCCGGAGCGGCTGGCGGAACTGACCGATTTGCGTGATGAGCTACAGGCAGAAGCCGGGCATCTGGAAGCGCAGTATCAGCAGGAAAAGGCACTGGCGCAGCAGATTATGACGTTGCGTCAGGAAGGAACAGACAGCTCTGAACTGCAACAGCAACTGCGGACGCATCAGGGCTTTGCACCGCTGCTGGCGCTGGATGTGGACGCCCGCGCCGTCGCCACGGTGGTGGCGGACTGGACCGGCATCCCGCTCTCTTCCCTGCTCAGGGACGAGCAGAGCGACCTGCTCAGTATGGAACAGAGTCTTGAAAACCGCGTTGTCGGGCAAAGCCCGGCGCTCTGCGCCATCGCACAGCGGCTGCGGGCGGCTAAAACCGGCCTCACGCCGGAGAACGGCCCACAGGGGGTATTCCTGCTGACCGGCCCCAGCGGCACCGGCAAAACCGAAACTGCGCTCACACTGGCCGACACCCTGTTTGGTGGTGAAAAATCCCTTATCACCATTAATCTTTCGGAATACCAGGAACCGCATACCGTTTCCCAGTTGAAAGGCTCGCCTCCAGGCTACGTTGGTTACGGTCAGGGTGGCGTACTTACCGAAGCCGTTCGCAAACGCCCTTACAGCGTGGTGCTGCTCGACGAAGTGGAAAAGGCGCATCGCGACGTGATGAACCTGTTCTATCAGGTGTTCGACCGGGGCTTTATGCGCGACGGCGAAGGGCGGGTAATCGACTTCCGCAACACCGTCATTCTGATGACCGCCAATCTGGGCAGCGACCACATCATGCAACTGCTGGAGGAAAAACCGGACGCCACGGACGCAGACCTGCATGAACTGCTGTATCCCCTTCTGCGAGACCATTTTCAGCCTGCACTGATGGCGCGTTTTCAGACGGTGATTTACCGCCCGCTGGGACAGGAGGCGATGCGCACCATTGTGGAAATGAAACTGGCGCAGGTGGTCCGCCGTCTTCACCAGCACTACGGACTGGAAACGGAAATCAACGACAGCCTGTATGACCAGCTTACCGCCGCCTGCCTGCTGCCGGATACCGGGGCGCGCAATATCGACAGCCTCCTGAACCAGCAAATCCTGCCGGTCTTAAGCCAGCAGTTGCTGGCACAGCAGGCCGTGCATCATAAGCCTGCCCGACTGCGGCTTGGCTGGGATGAGGAGGACGGGATTGTACTGGAATTTGATGAGAAATAATGGAGGCTCTTATGAACGTACAGTTCTTCGACCACGCACACCACAAGCTCAAAATTCGCGGCCTGAAAAGCCCGGTGGACGTGCTGACTTTTACAGGCCACGAACAGCTCAGCTCACCCTTCCGCTACGACATTGAGTTTACCAGTACCGATAAAGCCATCGAGCCGGAGTCGGTACTGATGCAGGACGGCGCATTCAGCCTGAGCGCCCCGCCGGTACAGGGGATGCCGGTGCAGGTCCCCCTGCGCACCCTGCACGGCGTCATTACCGGCTTTAAACACCTCTCCTCGTCACAGGACGAAGCCCGTTACGAAGTGCGCCTTGAACCCCGTATGGCGCTGCTTACCCGCAGCCGCCAGAACGCCATCTACCAGAACCAGACGGTGCCGCAAATCGTCGAAAAAATCCTGCGCGAGCGGCACCAGATGCGCGGTCAGGACTTCGTGTTTAACCTCAAAAGCGAATACCCGTCCCGCGAACAGGTGATGCAGTACGGTGAGGACGACCTGACGTTTGTCTCACGCCTGCTGTCGGAAGTGGGTATCTGGTTCCGCTTTGCCACCGACGCCCGGCTGAAAATCGAAGTTGTCGAGTTTTATGACGACCAGAGCGGCTACGAGCGCGGGCTGACACTGCCGCTTCGCCATCCTTCAGGGCTGTTTGATGGTGAAACGGAAGCGGTATGGGGGCTGAATACCGCGTACAGCGTGGTGGAAAAAAGCGTCACCACTCGGGACTACAACTACCGCACCGCCACAGCAGAGATGATGACAGAGCAGCATGACGCCACCGGGGGCGATAACACCACCTACGGCGAAGCCTACCACTATGCCGACAACTTCCTGCAAAAAGGCGATAAAGAGGCAGCGGAAAGCGGCGCGTTTTATGCCCGTATCCGCCACGAACGCTACCTGAATGAACAGGCCATTCTCAAAGGCCAGAGCACCAGTTCACTGCTGATGCCGGGGCTGGAAATCAGGGTTCAGGGCGACGACGCGCCAGCAGTGTTCCGCAAGGGCGTACTGATTACCGGCGTGACGGCCAGCGCGGCGCGTGACCGCAGCTATGAGCTGACGTTTACCGCCATCCCGTACTCAGAGCGCTACGGCTACCGCCCGGCGCTTATCCCCCGCCCGGTAATGGCCGGCACACTCCCGGCGCGGGTCACCAGCACGGTGAAAAACGATATCTATGCCCATATCGACAAGGACGGGCGCTACCGGGTCAACCTCGACTTTGACCGCGATACGTGGAAACCGGGTTATGAAAGCCTGTGGGTGCGCCAGTCGCGCCCGTATGCAGGTGACACGTATGGCCTGCATCTGCCGCTGCTGGCGGGAACGGAAGTCAGCATCGCCTTTGAGGAAGGCAACCCGGACCGACCTTATATCGCCGGGGTAAAACACGACTCGGCACACACTGACCATGTGACCATTCAGAACTACAAGCGCAACGTGCTACGCACCCCGGCGAACAACAAAATCCGCCTCGACGATGAGCGCGGCAAAGAGCATATCAAGGTCAGTACCGAGTACGGCGGCAAGAGCCAGCTAAACCTCGGCCATCTGGTGGATGCCGGAAAACAGCAGCGCGGGGAAGGTTTTGAACTGCGTACCGATCTGTGGGGTGCAGTACGGGCAAAGAAAGGCATCTTTATCAGCGCCGACGCGCAGGATAAGGCGCAGGGTCAGGTACGCGAAATGGCCGACATTATCAGCGAACTGAACAGCCTGAGCGATAAAATCCAGAAACTGTCTGACGATGCGGCCACGGCGAACGCCGATCCGGCGGATATGGCCGCGCAGATAGCATTGATAACCAGCCGGATAAATGACCTGACCGCCTCGGTGATTTTGATGCACGCACCGAAAGGCGTGGCGGTCGCCAGCGGCGAGCACCTGCAACTGGCCGCGGTGAAAAACCTCCAGATAAATGCGGGAAACAACGCCGATATCGGCGTAGTGAAGAATATGTTTATCGGCGTGGGACGGGCGCTGAGCGTGTTTGTACGCAAGGCGGGTATCAGGCTGATTGCCAATAAAGGCGCAGTATCGGTACAGGCGCAGCACGATCTGATGGAGTTACTGGCGAAAAAATCGATAGAGATCGTCAGTACCGAAGATGAGATTAAAATCACCGCGAAGAAAAAAATAACGATTAATGGTGGTGGGAGTTATATCCGGATAGAGGGTAGCGGCATTGAGCCGGGAACGCCGGGGGATTATAACGTCAAAGCGGTACATTACGGGCGTCAGCCTAAAGCCTCGGAGAAGGTTCCTATGCCAGAATTTCCCATCCTTTCAGCCGTGGACTCATCCGATTTTTGTCTTGAATGCCTGCTGAATGCCATCAAAAACGATGACGCTGTTGTTGAAGGAGTGTAATCATGTCTTCAGAACAACAACTGGCAGACCACTGGCTTAAGCGAAACGAAACGTTAAACGCCTTTATTTTATTTGAAGGTGGAGCGCTCTCTCAGGAAATGCTTCAGATCATGATGGAGCATTATAAATACCGACGAATTTCCCTGTATCAACTGCCCGATCTTAAAAAGGTAGCAGCTTACGGTCCCTGGTTGGTTCGTATTGAAAGTGAAAAGGATCTGGCGATGGTGCTTGTCGGGAAACTACCTGTCGCAGGCATTACTTTCTCCGAATTGCAGCTGGAGCCACTGGCGTCTCGGCTTGCTGTGGGATGTATGGCAAAAACGCCGGATGGTCGTGAAGTTCTGCTGAGGTACTACACGCCCCGAGTGCTGAAACAACTGGCTGCCCGGCCTGATATGGACTGGCATCCGGTAATGTTTTCTCAGATAGAATCATGGTGGATGCTGGAAGATACGCGGTGGCAAAGGCTGAACATGCCGCTTACTGTGGCAAATAACAGCGATGAGACAGTGGAAATCATAACGCTTGATGAACCGCTCTGGCAGAAAATAGCGGATCGGGGAGATGTATCTGCGCTTTTAAGAGAGTGGCGCACCATGAAAACGAGTGAGCACTTCCCGCCCTGTATTCAGCGAAATATGGTGGAGAAGGCCTTGAATAAGGCTCAGGTGGTCGGATTGACAAAGCCACTGGATCAGAAAATTTATGCGTTGAGCTATCTGAATGGAAAGAAAGCGTATCTTGAGTCAGCCGAATTTCAGGTCATGCTGGAAAAGGTGAAACGAAATGAAATATCGCTGTCTGACCTTGGTCGCCAGTGACATACATCTTTGCCAACCAATTGATAAAAGGGAATAAAATCTGATGGGGCTATTTACCCGACTGGAAAAATTTGACCAAAAGCTTACGCGTGGTTATGCCCGCTGGGGGCGTTGGGTGTGGCGGATGCTAATAGCGATCCCCGTGGCTTATTTTTTACTGTGTGTAGGAATATCAATCTGGGGAGCTCCAACTGGAGGAGTCATATTGGTGATCCATAGTGAACTGGATAGGCCAATATTAGGATTCAGCGTGAACGGCATGGCTGGGGCAAATGCGTTTGCACATGGTGGAGGTTCAACGACTTGCTGCGGTGACATCAGAGGGAAAGAAGCTGAGGTCGTCTGGACATTGAGTACGACTCGCGCTCAGTATAATACGGGACTGCGTGAAGAAGTTCGACGTATCACTCTGCCTTTGCCTGAAAGGAAACATGGGCAGGATTTTTTGCATGTACATTTCTTGCCTGGTGATAAGGTTTTTTTGGGTTGGAGTGAAGGAGCTGGTTCGCCCTATGAGAAACGAAAAGAACCTTCTTATCCGAGTCGAAAAAATCAGGAGGCGCAGCCGTGATAAGTGAATCAGTGATTTCCGCAGCTGTACGAGCACAACAGTCAGAAGATGGTAAAGTGGGAAATTGTGGCCGGATCTGGCATGTCGCTTTCTTTTTTGATGGAGTGGGACGAAATATCGACCGGGATGCGACAGACTGCCGTTTGAGTAATATTGCCCGCCTGTTCCGGGCATATCCTGATGAACAAAAAAATACAGGTGATACTTGTTATAATAAATTTTATTTCTCCGGAATGGGCACTGCCTACCATGACGATTCTGTCGACAATATTCACGCTCTTATGGATATTGGTTTAGATAACTTTCTGGAGGATATGAAAAGTCTGCCAGAGGATACTATATCGGATGCAGGGGAGTCTGTTATTAAAGGAGAAAAGAAATGGACGGATGTGCTTGGTAATCTCCTTGAGGATCTCAATAATCCGGTAGAGTGGGTTAAAGGGATTGGCAAGATGGCGGCTAAGTCGGTAGGCAAAGCAGGAATTGAGTCCACACCTTGGTTGCGTGATAGCGAAGCCATGAGCGCCTATTTTATGACGGGAGAACCCGTACGCCTTGAAGCTGCAAAGCGATTGTTTAAGAAGTTTTATACGGAAAATATGAAGGGAGATGTTCCCATCAAAAAAATTTCTGTTTCATTATACGGTTTTGACCTTGGAGCTACACTGGCACGTAAATTTTTGGATAATTTTCTTAAGGAAGTTTGCCTGAAAAATAAAGAAAAAAAACACCAATATAAAAACGCGTTGGTAGATATTGCTTTTATTGGTCTTTTTGACTGTTCTCGGCATTCACCGACTAGTAGTAATAATGGGTTGGACTATTTTTTTATGTGGTTGGGTTTACCAGGGAAAATGATTGGTTCAGTATTAGGTGAAAAAGCTATTGATCAGGACTCACCACTGCCGGACGTAGTAAATAACGCACTTCACCTTGTAGCAGCTCATGAACGGCGTCCATGGCGTGGTCTGTATCTGTTGGGGAAAAAAACGGATACAGCGAATAAAAAATACAGGGAAGAACTGCTTCCCGGTTGTAGTGAAGATATTGGTGGTGGCTTGAAACCGGATGAACAGAAACCCAGTGCAGAACTGTGCAGGGTTGCACTATACAATATGTATCATGCAGCATGTCAAGCTGGTGTGCCATTTCCTGATTTTGACACTTTGGATCAATATGATACGAAAGTTGCCAGCTATTTTATTATGAATGATGCTGTTCAGGGAGGATCTGTAAATTACTGGGTTAGTCGTTATCAAAGAGAGGAAGTGAAGGATAAAGTATTTAGTGAGGCAATGCAGGAGAAGTATCTAGATAACTATTTTCTCTGGTTGGGTGAGCAATATTATATGTATCAGTATGAACGGGAACGTCTGGATAAGGAGTTGACATCGGCTCATCGTGGGAAAATAAGTGACTATGGGCCACTTGCAGGTACGGGAATTAATCCAAATACTAACGCTGATGATATAAAATCGCAGATTTCAGAACTTGACTCACTATGGGGATGGTTGAATGATGTAAAAAGTGTAGCTATTGGATTACGAAATGACTTTATAGTCAACCCGAGGAAAAATGATAGCCGAATAAAACTTAAACCTCAGGTTTATAATGCTGCTGTCAATCGGGCTGTGAAATTCCTTGAGTTTTCTCGCGCAGTTTATAATGATAAAAATCTGCCATCATCATCATCTTTGACGGCAAATACACTATATTCCTTTTTTGTGCATGATATACAAAAGGTTGATCACACACCTTCTATATCTGAAGATTTCTTCTTACGTCGCTCATCTGAAATTCCAGATGCGGATGAACCTCCAGGAAATAAAGATGATGGAAAGAAACATACTCGCAGGGATGATTAGAAATTATAAGTAGCTTACTTTAATTAGTTATATTTTTTGCATTTTTCCCTTTTTAAAGAGAATCATACTTGGATTTATTTTTCATAAATATAAAGGAGTACAGAGATGGATATCCCGACTCTGAATTTCGACCACTCACACCACAAGCTCAAAATTCGCGGCCTGAAAAGCCCGGCGGATGTGCTGACGTTTACGGGCCACGAACAGCTCAGCTCACCCTTCCGCTACGACATTGAGTTTACCAGTACCAATAAAGCAATAACGCCGGAGTCGGTGCTGATGCAGGACGGCGCATTCAGCCTGACGGCACCGCCCGTGCAGGGAATGCCGGTGCAGACTGCCCTGCGCACCCTGCACGGCGTCATTACCAGCTTTAAACACCTCTCATCGTCACAGGACGAAGCCCGTTACGAAGTGCGCCTTGAACCCCGTATGGCGCTGCTTACCCGCAGCCGCCAGAACGCCATCTACCAGAACCAGACGGTGCCGCAAATCGTCGAAAAAATCCTGCGCGAGCGGCACCAGATGCGCGGTCAGGACTTCGTGTTTAACCTCAAAAGCGAATACCCGTCCCGCGAACAGGTGATGCAGTACGGTGAGGACGACCTGACGTTTGTCTCACGCCTGCTGTCGGAAGTGGGTATCTGGTTCCGCTTTGCCACCGACGCCCGGCTGAAAATCGAAGTTGTCGAGTTTTATGACGACCAGAGCGGCTATGAGCGCGGACTGACGCTGCCGCTTCGTCATCCTTCAGGGCTGTTTGATGGTGAAACGGAAGCCGTATGGGGGTTGAACAGCGCGTACAGCGTGGTGGAAAAAAGCGTCTCCACGCGGGACTACAACTACCGTGAAGCCACGGCGGAAATGACCACAGGCCAGCATGACGCCACCGGGGGCGATAACACCACCTACGGCGAAGCCTACCACTACGCTGACAACTTCCTGCAAAAAGGCGATAAAGAGGCAGCGGAAAGCGGCGCGTTTTATGCCCGTATCCGCCACGAACGCTATTTGAATGAACAGGCCATTCTACAGGGCCAGAGCACCAGTTCACTGCTGATGCCGGGGCTGGAGATAAAAGTTCAGGGTGACGACGCGCCAGCGGTGTTCCGCAAGGGCGTACTGATTACCGGCGTGACGGCCAGCGCGGCGCGTGACCGCAGCTATGAACTGACGTTTACCGCCATCCCGTACTCAGAACGCTATGGCTACCGCCCGGCGCTTATCCCCTGCCCCGTGATGGCCGGCACGCTCCCGGCACGGGTCACCAGCACGGTGAAGAACGACATCTACGCCCATATCGACAAGGACGGGCGCTACCGGGTCAACCTCGACTTTGACCGCGATACGTGGAAACCGGGTTATGAAAGCCTGTGGGTACGCCAGTCGCGCCCGTATGCGGGAGACACCTACGGCCTGCATCTGCCGCTGCTGGCGGGAACGGAAGTCAGCATCGCGTTTGAGGAAGGCAACCCGGACCGACCTTATATTGCAGGCGTAAAACACGACTCGGCACACACCGACCATGTGACCATTCAGAACTACAAGCGCAACGTACTGCGCACCCCGGCGAACAACAAAATCCGCCTCGATGACGAGCGCGGCAAAGAGCATATCAAGGTCAGTACCGAGTATGGCGGCAAGAGCCAGCTCAACCTCGGCCATCTGGTGGATGCCGGAAAACAGCAGCGCGGGGAAGGCTTTGAACTGCGTACCGATCTGTGGGGTACAGTACGGGCAAAGAAAGGCATCTTTATCAGCTCCGACGCGCAGGACAAGGCGCAGGGTAAGGTGCGCGAAATGGCTCCGGCGATGGCAATACTGGATGGCGCACAGTCACAGATGAAGTCGCTGTCCACTGATGCGCAGACGGCGAATGCCGATCCGGCAGATCTGTCATCACAGATAGCGCTGTTGCAGCAGAGTGTAAAAGATCTGACGCAGGCTGCGATCCTGCTAAGCGCACCCAAAGGCGTGGCGATCGCCAGCGGAGAGCACCTGCAACTGGCGGCGTCGAAAAACCTGATCGCGAACGCAGGAAATCACGCTGATATCGGTGTCGTGAAGAATATGTTTATCGGCGTGGGTCAGGCGCTGAGCGTGTTTGTACGCAAAGCGGGTATCAAACTGTTTGCCAATAAAGGGGCGATCTCGGTACAGGCACAGAACGATCTGATGGAACTGTTGGCGCAGAAATCGATAGAGATCACCAGTACGGAAGATGAGATTAAAATCACCGCGAAGAAGAAAATCACCCTTAACGGCGGTGGCAGCTACATCCGGCTGGATGCCTGTGGGATAGAGGCCGGTACGCCGGGAGAATATAACGTTAAGGCGGGATATTACGGGCGTAAGCCGAAGGCGAAGCTGACGCCGGAGCTGATGGCATTTCCGGTGATTAAGTCTGAGGATTTTAATCAGAGCTTTATTTTGCTGGATGAAAATACTGGGCAACCACTTATTAATTGGCCCTATGAACTAGAACTGGAAAGTGGGCTAAAAATGAGTGGGATTACTGATGAAAATGGAAATACAGAACTAATATCCTCTGATAAGGAGGAGGTCGTTAATATTAGTGTGTTTGAACCCGATGAGTTTTTAGACGATGAAATTAATTAAGACATATAGCGAGAATATAACATGGCAGATAAATCCGAAAAGAAAAAAGAAACCACAAATAAATCAGCAAAAAAAACACTAACGAAGAAGAGCGAAAAATTAACTCCAGCAAAAGACACCGCACCAAAACAAGTGAATGTAGATCCAGCTATAAGATTGAAACAAATTCGTCAACTTGTCCGTAATAATAATAAATCCATCATGGGAGAGGATTATATTATTTGTCAAATCTATAAAGAATCTAGATTTAAGCAATTTGCAGGTAAGAATAAACATAATGCGAAAGGCTTAATGCAAATGCAACGAAATGCAGTGAGGCAGGTTTTTAAATATCGACAACAAAAAATAAAAGGAAGAATGACTACTGATAAAGAGACAAATGAAGCTTTCGCTAATGCTGATACATTTTATAAATCTGATAAAATATTTGATGAAAAAGAAAATATTAAGATTGGCACAGAGTATTTGCAATACTGGATAGATAAAGAAGCAACAATTGAGGAGGCATATCGGACATATCGTGGAACAGATGAAGCATACTATTCTGTTATAAAACCTTGCGCTGAAAAACTGGCTAAAGATCCTGATAACATACAAATACTAATGGAGGGAATAGGAAGATAGTATGCGCATTATGTTAATATTACTTTGTTTTTTTTCTTTCCCCTGTTTTTCAGGCGATAAGATTAAAATCGTGAAAACCTGTCAATTGAAAAAAATGAAAGTGTGCAGTTGCTTTCCCTTAGAACCATTGACGGTGATACATTATATCTAAAATTCAGAAATGTTATCACCGGGGCCTTTTTAGATACTCCAACTAAAAGTTATGATTTTTTTGGAGATGTGGTTCTTTCTCAGTGCATAAATGGTTCTCTTATCTTTGCGCTGGAATATGGTTCTCCATATATAAAAGGTTGTCTGGTAACTGGTTGGGAAAATGGGTTTAAAGGTAAGAACTCTCCTGAAGGCTTTTGTTTCGCAGAGAGAAATATTCCCGAAGCGGTATGGTTTGGAAAAAACAATATTTTAATTATCATCCGAAACCAAATGGATGTTGGGACATGGAAAGGGAAATATATTATCTATGATAATGCGAAAAAGTCAGGAGAAAGAGCATACTCATCAGATAATCTACCATCAAAAGATGGTTACATAATTTTTGCATTAAATAAATAAAATGACTCTATACATAACTTTAAATTTCACTTGGTTATTAACTTCTGGTCGATAATGCAAAATAAAGGGATGTACTGATGCCAGTCCGACTTAATACCATTCCCGACGCAGAACCCTATCCCGTACCGCCAGCCCGAATTAAGTGGCTGACAGCTTTATTACTGATGCTGTCTGTCGGTGTGGCCCTGACTTCATTATTCGCCAGCGATGAACTGGCAAAAAACGGCCCGTATTTCTGGGGGCTGGCCTGTGGTGTGCCTGCCTTTATCTGGTCACTGGTTGCTTCAGTTCGCTGGCTGTTTTTTATCACGCAGTACATTCGGACTGATGCCTGGAATAAGCGCCGGGAAGAGGTGATTTTGCAGGAAACGCGCCGGGGACGACGGGCGTTGCAGATACTCAGTTTTTCCGTACAAACCGCGCTGAATGGTGATTCCGTTGCAGAAACTATAACAGCATTTCTGGCACGTCAGCAGGTGTTGAATACCTACGCTGACTTGCGCGGAGAAGATACTGTGCGTCGCAGCGTCATCCCTGTATTAACCAATAAACCGGTTACCGGACGTCTATCCGAAGTTTTTTCCCGTCTGTTCAGCGATATCAGGCTGCAACTGACGCGGCTACCCGATGATTTTCATATCAACGTACTACTGGAAATTGATGCGCCGCTTTCAGGGGCCTCCGTGAGAACTATCTGGCAGGACGAATGGCAAAAAGCCGGACTCCCGGAAGCCCGTCTGTTTTCAGCCCCGGAGCCGGGGCTGGCCGCCGTGGACGACTGGCTGGACAACCACATTCAGGAAAAGGCCGTACTGCTGGTGATTTCCGTGCGTCTGGAACCGAAGAACCCGGAACGGACGGCAGAATCCGCCACCGCGCTGTTGCTGGCAAACCGGTTGACGCAAACCGCGCTGACGCCGCTGGCCCTGCTGCATCGTCCTGAATGTATCACTGATACAGAGATGATGGCGTCAGGCATTGCACAGGCGCTGGACTGGATGCCGGTGCAGCCAGATGCCATATCCGGTATGTGGACTGCCGAACTGGACAGGGAACAGCGTGCCGCGTTGTTAAGCCTGAACCAGCCGTTTGCTCAGGAAGCCCTGATGTACGAGCTGGATGCCTTTCTGGGGCGCTCCGGACCGGCTGCGCCGTGGCTGTCCGTCGCTGTGGCAACGCTGGCGGCAATACAATCACAACACCCCCAACTGACGCTCAGCGGCGTTCAGGGCGGGCATTATTCATGGGCGACCGTGGTGTCGCCATTCGTTTCCCCTCAGGAGGCATCATAGTGGTTCCGGGATTAAACCGTCTCCGGCCCCGTTCGGTTTCAGGGCCTGCCATCGTCATGACCGTGGCTGTTGTGGTTGCGCTTTGCACGTTTATTCACCGTAAACCGGCATTGCTGGGCGTTGAACCGGGTAGCTCACAGCAAATGTACTGGATGGCTGGCGTGATTGCCGCAGGCGTGGTCTTTCTGATTATCATGGGGGTTTATCATCTGCTGAACCGCCACGCTGCCGTGCAGAACTTTGAACTCCGCAGACAGCTTGCCGCCGGAGATGACTATCGTGCGGTGACGACAAAGAAAGCCGACAGCCGTCATCCGGCAATGGTGGAACTCGCCGCCTTCCTGCGCGACCGCTACGGCCCATTCTGGCGGCGTAAAATCCGCCTGCTGCTGGTGACCGGCGAGCCTGAACAGGCAGAGGCCATCGCGCCGGGGCTGACCGGGCAACACTGGCTGGAGGGCGACCACACGGTGCTGATATACGGCGGCAGGCCATCAGCGGAGCCTGATGTCGCGCTACTGACCGCCTTAAAAAAACTGCGCCGCAGCCGTCCGCTGGACGGCATCATCTGGCCGCTGACAGAAGAACAGAGCCGCCAGACAGCGCAACTCGACAAAGGCTGGCGCGAACTGATAAACGGCGGTAAGCGACTCGGTTTTCAGGCCCCATTCTATTTGTGGCAGGTCTGTGACAACGGTGATTATCAGTCCGGGCGCGTCCTGCAAAGCGTCGGCTGCCTGCTGCCGGAAGGCTGTACCCCGGAACAACTGGCTGCAATGCTGGAAGCACAGACCCTACCGCTGACGGAACAGGGCATGTCGCAGCTGCTGACCGATAACCGCCATGATTTTCTGCTGCGTCTGGCCCATACCCTTGCAGAGCGGGGTATCACCCACTGGCAGACCGTCCTGAAACCGCTGCTGGCAGGCGGCGCATTTTCTTCCCTGCGCCTGCGCGGCCTGATGTTCAGCCCGCCGCTTGCCGCCGTACCGGAGGCCGCACCTCATGCGTGGCTGCCGTCGCCGGTCTGGGCAGGCATCACCGGCGATAACGCGCGGGGCCGCGCGGTGGGCTTTCCGTGGCTGCGTACCGCACTGATGTCCGCTGTCTGCGTGCTGGCGATAGGGGGGGCCGGAATGACGACCTCGTTCTTCGCCAACCGCGCACTTGTTCAGGAAACCAGCATCCAGACGGCGCGGGCGCTCGATACCCGCCTGCCGCTGGCAGAACAACTGGTGGCGCTGCATACCCTGCAGGGCGAACTGGAACGCCTGCAATACCGTATCCGCGAAGGTGCGCCGTGGTATCAGCGTTTTGGCCCTGAACGTAACCAGCAACTGCTCGCCGCCGCCTTTCCCGGCTATGCGCAGGCGGCAAACCGGCTGGTGCGCGACGTGGCCGTTGACCATCTGCAACAGCAACTGAACGCCTTTGTCGCCCTGCCGCCCAACAGTCCTCAGCGTACCGCCACCGGTGAACAACGCTATAAGCAGCTTAAGGCATTGCTGATGACTTCCCGCCCGGAAAAGGCCGACGCTGCCTTTTTCAGTACCACGCTGATGGCAGACGGCCTGCGCTATGAAAATATCCCGGAAGGCGTGCGGCAGAGCGTGTTGCCGTCACTGCTGCGTATTTTCATGAAAGGAGATCACTCAATAACTTCCATCGAGATCGGGTAATAACATTTGAACAGATCGCTGAAT
>OIFC01000004.1_pt1 | contig 265565 bp, 270 predicted proteins | sample 1582001 | NCBI WGS metagenome assembly OIFC01 (sample SAMN07501062, study PRJEB24779) | human gut metagenome | reverse complement strand
CTCAGCCCGGTAGAATACCGGACTGAGTATCAAAAAGCCGGTTAACTGAAACTGTCCAGGTTTTGGGGTTCAGTTCATGTTCGTCTTATCAGGCCTACCAGAGATAGCGAACCGTAGGTCGGATAAGGCATGCGGACTGCAGGCAGAGAAAACTGACCGATTTTCTCTGCACTGGAGGGATAATACAAGGTCGGATAAGGCGCTCGCGCCGCATCCGACAAATATGTTCAGCGAAAGATTAGCTGGCCTGTTTTTTCATCATACTGATAATAAATAACAGTGCCGCGCATAGCACCACCGACGGGCCTGCAGGTGTATCGTAAAATGCGGAAAAGGTTAAACCGCCAGTCACTGCCACCATCCCCACCAAAACAGCGACACCAGCCATCTGTTCCGGCGTGCGGGCAAAGCGACGTGCAGTAGCAGCAGGAATAATCAGCAGTGAAGTAATAATCAACGCGCCGACGAATTTCATCGCTACACCAATCGTCAATGCCGTCACCAGCATCAACAACAATTTCACGCGCTGTAATTTCACACCATCAACAAACGCCAGATCCGGGCTAATCGTCATCGACAGCAAATTGCGCCATTGCCAGAACAAAATAGCCACCACGATGACCACGCCAATCGCAATAGAGATGAGATCTTCTGGCGTCACTGCCAGTAAATCACCGAACAGGTAAGCCATCAAATCAACACGAATATTAGACATCAGACTAACGACCACCAGGCCCAGCGACAGGGCACTGTGCGCCATAATCCCTAATAACGTGTCGATCGCCAGCTGTGGACGCTTCTCGAGCCATACCAGACCGCCCGCCAGCAGCAGCGTAACTGCAATCACCGCATAGAATGGATTCACGTCCAGCAACAAACCAAACGCGACGCCAAGTAATGAGGCATGAGCCAGCGTATCACCGAAATAAGACATACGACGCCAGACTACAAACGAACCCAGCGGACCCGCGGCACAGGCGAGCATGATCCCGGCTAACCAACCGGGAAATAATAATTCAATCATGAGCGATCATTTCCCCGACGCAAAACAATTCGTCCCTGTAAATCGTGACGATGATTATGATGATGGCGATAGATACCCAGTTGTTCAGCACCACGAGGACCAAACATAGAAATAAACTCCGGATGCAGGGAAACAACTTCCGGTGTGCCGGAACAACAAATGTGGTGATTCAGGCAAAGCACTTCATCGGTTTTTGCCATTACCAGATGCAGATCGTGAGATACCATTAAAACGCCACAATCCAGTTCACGACGCAGTTGGTCAATAAGGTCATATAACGCCACCTGACCATTCACATCCACGCCCTGAGTGGGTTCATCCAGCACTAATAATTGCGGTCGATTTAACAATGCTCGCGCTAACAGTACACGCTGCGTTTCGCCACCCGAGAGCTTTTGCATCGGTGCGTTAATCAGATGCCCGGCCTGGACACGTTTCAGTGCAGGCAAAATATCTTCTTTATGTGTGCCAGGGCGTAAGCGTAAAAAACGGTTTACGGTCAGTGGCAACGTGGTGTCGAGATACAGCTTCTGCGGTACATAGCCGATGCGCAGTTTTCCGTTGCGCTTGATAACCCCTTCATCGGGTGTTACCAGTCCGAGCACTACCCGTACCAGTGTCGACTTACCTGCGCCGTTTGGCCCAAGTAAAGTCAAAATTTTTCCAGGTTTAAGTTCCAGCGACACATCAGAGAGGACGCGGCGTTGGCCAAAAGAAACCGAGACATTTTCCAGGGAAACCAGACTTGTCATGTTAATTTTAGTCTTGCAGTAGTCATGAAATGTTATAATATCACACTTCTCATATTCATTACGATGATTGGTCGCATTATGTTACATAAAAAAACGCTTCTTTTCGCAGCATTATCCGCCGCTCTCTGGGGCGGTGCAACACAGGCCGCAGATGCCGCCGTTGTCGCTTCGCTTAAACCCGTTGGGTTCATCGCTTCTGCCATTGCTGATGGGGTAACAGAAACGCAGGTTTTACTGCCTGACGGCGCTTCAGAACATGATTATTCACTGCGTCCATCGGATGTAAAACGCTTACAGAACGCGGACTTAGTCGTTTGGGTTGGCCCGGAGATGGAAGCGTTCATGCAAAAACCGGTAAGTAAATTACCAGAAGCGAAACAGGTAACGATTGCGCAGCTAGAAGATGTGAAACCGCTGCTGATGAAAAGTATTCACGACGATGATGATGATCACGATCACGCGGAAAAAAGTGACGAAGATCACCATCACGGCGATTTCAACATGCATCTTTGGCTTTCCCCAGAGATAGCGCGGGCTACAGCGGTTGCAATCCATGGAAAATTAGTGGAACTTATGCCGCAAAGTCGAGCCAAACTTGACGCCAACCTGAAGGATTTTGAGGCACAATTAGCCTCAACCGAAACGCAGGTTGGTAACGAGCTCGCGCCGCTCAAGGGGAAAGGTTATTTCGTTTTTCACGATGCTTACGGCTACTTCGAAAAACAGTTCGGACTGACACCGCTTGGTCATTTTACCGTTAACCCTGAGATTCAACCTGGCGCGCAGCGTTTACATGAAATAAGAACACAGTTGGTTGAGCAAAAAGCAACCTGCGTTTTTGCTGAGCCACAGTTCAGGCCAGCGGTCGTTGAGAGCGTCGCACGAGGGACATCCGTTCGTATGGGAACGTTGGATCCCCTGGGGACGAATATCAAACTGGGTAAAACAAGCTATTCAGAATTCCTGAATCAATTAGCCAACCAGTATGCGAGCTGCCTGAAAGGAGATTAATGAGGAAGTGATTACGTGCAACAGATAGCCCGCTCTGTCGCCCTGGCGTTTAATAATTTACCGCGACCACACCGCGTTATGTTGGGGTCGCTCACCGTTCTTACTCTGGCCGTCGCTGTCTGGCGGCCCTATGTTTATCACCGTGATGCCACGCCAATTGTCAAAACCATTGAGCTGGAACAGAACGAAATTCGTTCGCTCTTACCTGAAGCCAGTGAGCCGATTGATCAAGCTGCACAAGAAGATGAAGCCATTCCCCAGGACGAACTGGATGACAAAATCGCCGGTGAAGCGGGCGTGCATGAATATGTTGTTTCCACTGGCGATACGCTAAGCAGCATTCTCAATCAGTATGGTATTGATATGGGTGATATCACCCAACTGGCTGCTGCCGACAAAGAATTGCGTAACCTGAAAATCGGTCAACAACTCTCCTGGACATTAACCGCGGACGGCGAACTGCAGCGCCTCACCTGGGAAGTGTCTCGTCGTGAAACCCGAACCTATGACCGTACTGCCGCTAACGGTTTTAAAATGACCAGCGAAATGCAGCAAGGAGAGTGGGTCAACAATCTGCTGAAAGGTACCGTCGGGGGAAGCTTTGTTGCCAGCGCCAGAAACGCCGGTTTAACCAGCGCCGAAGTGAGCGCAGTGATTAAAGCCATGCAGTGGCAAATGGATTTCCGCAAACTGAAAAAAGGCGATGAATTTGCGGTGTTAATGTCACGAGAAATGCTTGATGGTAAACGTGAGCAAAGCCAGCTGCTGGGCGTACGTTTGCGTTCAGAAGGTAAAGATTATTATGCAATCCGCGCTGAAGATGGCAAATTCTATGATCGTAACGGTACTGGTCTGGCGAAAGGATTCTTGCGATTCCCGACGGCGAAACAGTTCCGTATCTCATCTAACTTTAACCCGCGTCGTACTAATCCGGTGACCGGTCGCGTTGCGCCACACAGAGGTGTTGATTTTGCCATGCCACAAGGTACGCCAGTGCTTTCAGTGGGTGACGGTGAAGTGGTGGTTGCCAAACGTAGTGGCGCAGCAGGTTATTATGTGGCTATTCGTCATGGTCGCAGCTACACCACGCGTTATATGCACTTGCGCAAGATCCTGGTGAAACCGGGACAGAAGGTGAAACGTGGCGACCGTATCGCGCTTTCCGGTAATACCGGACGTTCAACCGGGCCGCATCTGCACTATGAAGTATGGATAAACCAGCAGGCCGTAAACCCGCTGACGGCAAAACTGCCGCGTACCGAAGGGCTGACCGGCTCCGATCGTCGCGAATTCCTGGCACAGGCCAAAGAGATTGTGCCGCAGCTACGGTTTGATTAATTAACATCCATTCGCAGCCGGTACGCAGTCAGTACCGGCTTTTTTATTTGGTGCGGGGCAAGTTGCGCCGCTACACTATCACCAGATTGATTTTTGCCTTATCCGAAACTGGAAAAGCATGGAAACGAAAAAAAATAATAGCGAATACATTCCTGAGTTTGATAAATCCTTTCGCCACCCGCGCTACTGGGGAGCATGGCTGGGCGTAGCAGCGATGGCGGGTATCGCTTTAACGCCGCCAAAGTTCCGTGATCCCATTCTGGCACGGCTGGGACGTTTTGCCGGACGACTGGGAAAAAGCTCACGCCGTCGTGCGTTAATCAATCTGTCGCTCTGCTTTCCAGAACGTAGTGAAGCTGAACGCGAAGCGATTGTAGATGAGATGTTTGCCACCGCGCCGCAAGCGATGGTAATGATGGCTGAGTTGGCAATACGCGGGCCGGAGAAAATTCAGCCGCGCGTTGACTGGCAAGGGCTGGAGATCATCGAAGAGATGCGGCGTAATAACGAGAAAGTGATTTTTCTGGTGCCGCACGGTTGGGCCGTCGATATTCCTGCCATGCTGATGGCCTCGCAAGGGCAGAAAATGGCAGCGATGTTCCATAATCAGGGCAACCCGGTTTTTGATTATGTCTGGAACACGGTGCGCCGTCGCTTTGGTGGTCGTCTGCATGCGAGAAATGATGGTATTAAACCATTCATCCAGTCGGTACGTCAGGGTTACTGGGGATATTATTTACCCGATCAGGATCATGGCCCAGAACACAGCGAATTTGTTGATTTCTTTGCCACCTATAAAGCGACGTTGCCCGCGATTGGTCGTTTGATGAAAGTGTGCCGTGCGCGCGTTGTACCGCTGTTTCCGATTTATGATGGCAAGACGCATCGTCTGACGATTCAGGTGCGCCCACCGATGGATGATCTGTTAGAGGCGGATGATCATACGATTGCGCGGCGGATGAATGAAGAAGTCGAGATTTTTGTTGGTCCGCGACCAGAACAATACACCTGGATATTAAAATTGCTGAAAACTCGCAAACCGGGCGAAATCCAACCGTATAAGCGCAAAGATCTTTATCCCATCAAATAAAAAATGCCTCTCGCGAGGAGAGGCCTTCGACTGATGATAAGTTCAAGTTTGCTTCAGAAGATTCGAAATCTGTTGAATTATCATTGAACTGTAGGCCGGATGAGGCGTTTTCGCCGCATCCGGCAACGTACTTACTCTACCGTTAAAATACGCGTGGTATTAGTAGAACCCACGGTACTCATCACGTCGCCCTGGGTGACAATCACCAGGTCACCAGACATCAAGTAACCTTTATCACGCAGCAGATTAACCGCTTCGCTGGCAGCTGCTACGCCGTCATTAGCGCTATCAAAGTGCACCGGCGTAACGCCGCGATAGAGAGCAGTCAGGTTCAGCGTACGTTCATGTCGTGACATGGCGAAAATTGGCAGACCAGAGCTGATACGGGAGGTCATCAGCGCGGTACGACCCGATTCGGTCATGGTGATGATCGCCGTAACGCCTTTCAGGTGGTTAGCCGCGTACATTGCTGACATGGCAATGGCTTCTTCCACATTGTCGAACTGAACGTCCAGACGGTGTTTAGAAACGTTGATGCTCGGGATTTTTTCCGCCCCCAGGCAAACGCGCGCCATGGCTGCAACAGTTTCTGACGGGTATTGACCAGCAGCAGTTTCTGCCGACAGCATCACAGCGTCAGTACCATCCAGAACGGCGTTTGCTACGTCCATGACTTCTGCACGCGTCGGCATCGGGTTAGTAATCATTGATTCCATCATCTGGGTCGCCGTGATTACCGCGCGGTTTAGCTGACGTGCACGACGGATCAACGCTTTCTGAATGCCGACCAGTTCCGGATCGCCAATTTCCACACCGAGGTCGCCGCGAGCAACCATTACCACGTCAGAGGCGAGGATGATGTCATCCATTGCCTCCTGGCTGCAAACGGCTTCCGCACGTTCAACCTTGGCAACAATTTTCGCATCACATCCTGCATCGCGTGCCAGACGACGGGCATAGTTCAGATCTTCGCCGCAGCGTGGGAAGGAGACAGCCAGGTAATCTACGCCAATCAACGCCGCAGTCTTAATGTCTGCTTTGTCTTTTTCGGTCAGCGCTTCAGCCGACAAACCGCCGCCAAGTTTGTTGATACCTTTATTGTTGGAGAGGGGACCACCGACGGTCACTTCGGTGAACACTTTCATGCCCTGGACTTCCAGTACTTTTAACTGGACGCGACCATCGTCCAGCAGCAGGATGTCACCAGGCACAACGTCAGCAGGCAGGCCTTTGTAGTCGATACCGACTTTTTCTTTGTCGCCTTCACCTTTACCCAGGTTGGCGTCGAGCAGGAATTTATCCCCAATATTGAGGAAAACTTTGCCTTCTTTAAAGGTGGATACACGGATTTTGGGCCCCTGGAGGTCACCCAGAATAGCCACATGACGCCCCAGTTTTGCGGCAATCTCACGAACTTTATCCGCGCGCATTTTGTGATCTTCAGGCGAGCCGTGAGAAAAATTCATACGTACAACGTTGGCACCCGCCGCGATAACTTTTTCAAGGTTATTATCGCGATCTGTTGCCGGGCCTAACGTGGTAACGATTTTAGTTCTGCGAAGCCTTCTGGACATGTAATACTCCGTTGACTGAAACAACCAGGTGTTGCTTGAACATGAAATCCGAATGAAATAACGCCGTGATGGCGATAAATTAATCTCATTCGGATGTCGTATAAGATTAGGACAGTGACAGTCGTTTTTAGCGATCGTCACTTAAATTAAGTAACTGCTTATCAAAACGCGATTCCTTCAGCGCTTCCTTGACCCGCTTCAAGTTATCTCTGAATTTTGTACCGCGCCGCAAAGTAAATCCTGTCGCCAGCACATCTATCACGGTCAGCTGTGCAAGTCGAGAAACCATGGGCATATAAATGTCAGTATCTTCCGGTACGTCGAGGGTAATTGCCAGCGTTGCTTCCCGGGCGAGTGGGGTACCCGCAGAGGTGAGGGCAATTACCATAGCGTCGTTTTCGCGTGCCAGCTGCGCCAGCTCGACCAGATTTTTTGTTCTTCCCGTGTGAGAAATCAGCACCACCACGTCTCCGTCGCTACAATTCATACAACTCATGCGTTGCAGCACGATATCATCGGAGTACACCACCGGAACATTAAAACGAAAGAACTTATTCATCGCATCGTGGGCAACGGCGGCTGAAGAACCTAATCCGAAAAAGGCGATTTTTTTTGCCTGAGTGAGCAAGTCGACGGCGCGGTTGATGGCAGATTTATCCAGTGAATGACGGACATGATCGAGCGTTGCCATTGCGGACTCAAATATTTTCCCCGTGTATGATTCAACGCTGTCATCTTCATTGACGTTGCGATTAACATAGGGAGTGCCATTCGCCAGACTTTGTGCCAGATGAAGTTTAAAATCAGGAAAACCGCGTGTGTCCATGCTGCGACAGAAACGATTCACCGTCGGTTCGCTAACATTGGCTTCCAGCGCCAGAGCAGCAATACTCGAATGGATCGCGTTATCGGGCGAAGCCAGAATGACCTCGGCAACTTTGCGCTCAGATTTGCTCAAATGTTCCAGCTGAGACTGGATTTTTTCCAGCATATTCATGATGTAAAGAGACTCACGGGTAATGACGATTTCCGCTCTGAAAGAAATCGAAATGCAGTTTTGTCAGATATTACGCCTGTGTGCTGTGTTAATGACAAAAGCAGATAAAAAAGTTGTTATTTTTTTTCATAACATGATCAGTGTCAGATTTTTACCCAATGGAAAACGATGATTTTTTTATCAGTTTTGCCGCACTTTGCGCGCTTTTACCGTAATCGCACGGGTGGATAAGCGTTTACAGTTTTCGCAAGCTCGTAAAAGCAGTACAGTGCACCGTAAGAAAATTACAAGTATACCCTGGCTTAAGTACCGGGTTAGTTAACTTAAGGAGAATGACATGGCGGTAACGCAAACAGCCCAGGCCTGTGACCTGGTCATTTTCGGCGCGAAAGGCGACCTTGCGCGTCGTAAATTGCTGCCTTCCCTGTATCAACTGGAAAAAGCCGGTCAGCTCAACCCGGACACCCGGATTATCGGCGTAGGGCGTGCTGACTGGGATAAAGCGGCTTATACCAAAGTTGTCCGCGAGGCGCTCGAAACTTTCATGAAAGAAACCATTGATGAAGGTTTATGGGACACCCTGAGTGCACGTCTGGATTTTTGTAATCTTGATGTCAATGACACTGCTGCATTCAGCCGTCTCGGCGCGATGCTGGATCAAAAAAATCGTATCACCATTAACTACTTTGCCATGCCGCCCAGCACTTTTGGCGCAATTTGCAAAGGGCTTGGTGAGGCAAAACTGAATGCTAAACCGGCACGCGTAGTCATGGAAAAACCGCTGGGGACGTCGCTGGCGACCTCGCAGGAAATCAACGATCAGGTTGGCGAATACTTCGAGGAGTGCCAGGTTTACCGTATCGACCACTATCTTGGTAAAGAAACAGTGCTGAACCTGTTGGCGCTGCGTTTTGCTAACTCTCTGTTTGTGAACAACTGGGACAATCGCACCATTGATCATGTTGAGATTACCGTGGCAGAAGAAGTGGGGATCGAAGGGCGCTGGGGCTATTTTGATAAAGCCGGTCAGATGCGCGACATGATCCAGAACCACCTGCTGCAAATTCTTTGCATGATTGCGATGTCTCCGCCGTCTGACCTGAGCGCAGACAGCATCCGCGATGAAAAAGTGAAAGTACTGAAGTCTCTGCGCCGCATCGACCGCTCCAATGTGCGCGAAAAAACCGTACGCGGGCAATATACTGCGGGCTTCGCTCAGGGCAAAAAAGTGCCGGGCTATCTGGAAGAAGAGGGCGCGAACAAGAGCAGCAATACAGAAACCTTCGTGGCGATCCGCGTCGACATTGATAACTGGCGCTGGGCCGGTGTGCCATTCTACCTGCGTACTGGTAAACGTCTGCCGACCAAATGTTCTGAAGTCGTGGTCTATTTCAAAACACCTGAACTGAATCTGTTTAAAGAGTCGTGGCAGGATCTACCGCAAAATAAACTGACTATCCGTCTGCAACCTGATGAAGGCGTGGATATCCAGGTACTGAATAAAGTTCCTGGCCTTGACCACAAACATAACCTGCAAATCACCAAGCTGGATCTGAGCTATTCAGAAACCTTTAATCAGACGCATCTGGCGGATGCCTATGAACGTTTGCTGCTGGAAACCATGCGTGGTATTCAGGCACTGTTTGTACGTCGCGACGAAGTGGAAGAAGCCTGGAAATGGGTAGACTCCATTACTGAGGCGTGGGCGATGGACAATGATGCGCCGAAACCGTATCAGGCCGGAACCTGGGGACCCGTTGCCTCAGTGGCGATGATTACCCGTGATGGTCGTTCCTGGAATGAGTTTGAGTAATATCTGCGCTCATCCTTTATGGTTATTTTACCGGTAACATGATCTTGCACAGATTGTAGAACAATTTTTACACTTTCAGGCCTCGTGCGGATTCACCCACGAGGCTTTTTTTATTACACTGACTGAAACGTTTTTGCCCTATGAGCTCCGGTTACAGGCGTTTCAATCATAATTTCCATGTATGAAACGCGTTGTGAATCATCCTGCTCTGACAACTCAATTTCAGGAGCCTTTATGAACCCACAATTGTTACGCGTAACAAATCGAATCATTGAACGTTCGCGCGAGACTCGCTCTGCTTACCTCGCCCGGATAGAACAAGCGAAAACTTCGACCGTTCATCGTTCGCAGTTGGCATGCGGTAACCTGGCACACGGTTTCGCTGCCTGCCAGCCAGAAGACAAAGCCTCTTTGAAAAGCATGTTGCGTAACAATATCGCCATCATCACCTCCTATAACGACATGCTCTCCGCTCACCAGCCTTATGAACACTATCCAGAAATCATTCGTAAAGCCCTGCATGAAGCGAATGCGGTTGGTCAGGTTGCGGGCGGTGTTCCGGCGATGTGTGATGGTGTCACCCAGGGGCAGGATGGAATGGAATTGTCGCTGTTAAGCCGCGAAGTGATTGCGATGTCTGCGGCGGTGGGGCTGTCCCATAACATGTTTGATGGTGCTCTGTTTCTCGGTGTGTGCGACAAGATTGTCCCAGGTCTGACCATGGCAGCCCTGTCGTTTGGTCATTTGCCTGCGGTGTTTGTGCCGTCTGGACCGATGGCAAGCGGTTTGCCAAATAAAGAAAAAGTGCGTATTCGCCAGCTTTATGCCGAAGGTAAAGTGGACCGCATGGCATTACTGGAGTCAGAAGCCGCGTCTTATCATGCGCCGGGAACATGTACTTTCTACGGTACTGCCAACACCAACCAGATGGTGGTGGAGTTTATGGGGATGCAGTTGCCAGGCTCTTCTTTTGTTCATCCGGATTCTCCGCTGCGCGATGCTTTGACCGCTGCAGCTGCGCGCCAGGTTACGCGCATGACCGGTAATGGTAATGAATGGATGCCGATCGGTAAGATGATCGATGAGAAAGTGGTGGTGAACGGTATCGTTGCACTGCTGGCGACCGGTGGTTCCACTAACCACACCATGCACCTAGTGGCGATGGCGCGCGCAGCCGGTATTCAGATTAACTGGGATGACTTCTCTGACCTTTCTGATGTTGTACCGCTGATGGCACGTCTCTACCCGAACGGTCCGGCCGATATTAACCACTTCCAGGCGGCAGGTGGCGTACCGGTTCTGGTACGTGAACTGCTCAAAGCAGGCCTGCTGCATGAAGATGTCAATACGGTGGCAGGCTTTGGTCTGTCTCGTTATACCCTTGAACCATGGCTGAATAATGGTGAACTGGACTGGCGGGAAGGGGCAGAAAAATCACTCGACAACAATGTGATCGCGTCCTTCGAACAACCTTTCTCTCATCATGGTGGGACAAAAGTGTTAAGCGGTAACCTGGGGCGAGCGGTTATGAAAACCTCTGCCGTGCCGGTAGAGAACCAGGTGATTGAAGCGCCAGCGGTTGTTTTTGAAAGCCAGCATGACGTTATGCCGGCCTTTGAAGCGGGTTTACTGGACCGCGATTGTGTCGTTGTTGTCCGTCATCAGGGGCCAAAAGCGAACGGAATGCCAGAATTACATAAACTCATGCCGCCACTTGGTGTATTATTGGACCGGTGTTTCAAAATTGCGTTAGTTACCGATGGACGACTCTCCGGCGCTTCAGGTAAAGTGCCGTCAGCTATCCACGTAACACCAGAGGCCTACGATGGCGGGCTGCTGGCAAAAGTGCGCGACGGGGACATCATTCGTGTGAATGGACAGACAGGCGAACTGACGCTGCTGGTAGACGAAGCGGAACTGGCTGCTCGCGAACCGCACATTCCTGACCTGAGCGCGTCACGCGTGGGAACAGGACGTGAATTATTCAGCGCCTTGCGTGAAAAACTGTCCGGTGCCGAACAGGGCGCAACCTGTATCACTTTTTAAGACGACAAATTTGTAATCAGGCGAGAGAAAACTCTGATGAAAAACTGGAAAACAAGTGCAGAATCAATCCTGACCACCGGCCCGGTTGTACCGGTTATCGTGGTAAAAAAACTGGAACACGCGGTGCCGATAGCAAAAGCGTTGGTTGCTGGTGGGGTGCGCGTTCTGGAAGTGACTCTGCGTACCGAGTGCGCAGTTGACGCTATCCGTGCTATCGCCAAAGAAGTGCCTGAAGCGATTGTGGGTGCCGGTACGGTGCTGAATCCACAGCAGCTGGCAGAAGTCACTGAAGCAGGTGCACAGTTTGCAATTAGCCCGGGTCTGACCGAGCCGCTGCTGAAAGCTGCTACCGAAGGGACTATTCCTCTGATTCCGGGGATCAGCACTGTTTCCGAACTGATGCTGGGTATGGACTACGGTTTGAAAGAGTTCAAATTCTTCCCGGCTGAAGCTAACGGCGGTGTGAAAGCCCTGCAGGCGATCGCGGGTCCGTTCTCCCAGGTCCGTTTCTGCCCGACAGGTGGTATTTCTCCGGCTAACTACCGTGACTACCTGGCGCTGAAAAGCGTGCTGTGCATCGGTGGTTCCTGGCTGGTTCCGGCAGATGCGCTGGAAGCGGGCGATTACGACCGCATTACTAAGCTGGCGCGTGAAGCTGTAGAAGGCGCTAAGCTGTAAAAGTCAAAATGCCCGATCGAGGATCGGGCATTTTTGTAGCGTTTTTTTGCCGGGTTTAACCCTGTACTTTTACCTGTCCGGCGGCGTGCTTCGCGCGTTCAATGGCGTCAACAACACTCTCTGCAGTAGCCAGTGCTACCCCCAGACGACGGCTGCCATCAATTTCCGGCTTACCAAATAAACGAATCTGCAAATCTGCGCCTACGGCATTCTGCACATTATCAAACGTGACATTCTGACTGGTCAGTTGCGGCAGGATAACGGCAGAAGCAGCAGGACCATACTGGCGGATCCCGCCAACCGGAAGTCCGAGGAAGGCACGTACATGCAGGGCAAACTCCGAGAGATCCTGAGAAATTAGCGTCACCATCCCGGTGTCATGCGGGCGAGGGGAGACTTCACTGAAAATCACCTCATCACCACAGACAAACAGCTCGACACCAAACAGCCCATAACCGCCAAGTGCCAGCACCACTTTACGGGCAATCTCCTGCGCACGTTCAAGGGCAAGCGGGCTCATTTGCTGTGGTTGCCAGGATTCACGATAGTCGCCATCTTCCTGGCGATGACCTACCGGTGCACAGAAATGGACGCCATCCACCGCACTGACGGTTAGCAGGGTAATTTCGAAGTCAAACTTAACGACGCCTTCAACAATTACGCGGCCCGCTCCGGCGCGACCACCTTGCTGAGCGTACTCCCATGCATGAGCAAGTTGCTCTGCAGAACGAATAAACGTCTGCCCTTTACCGGAAGAACTCATCACCGGTTTAACAATACAGGGGTAGCCAATGGCGGCAACCGCTTCGCGGAAAAGGTTTTCGCTATCGGCAAAACGATAAGTGGAAGTGGGCAGCTGCAGCTCTTCTGCCGCCAGGCGACGGATACCCTCGCGATTCATCGTTAATTTCGTTGCGCGAGCGCAGGGGACAACATTCAGTCCTTCCTCTTCAAGTTGGATCAGCATATCGGTGGCAATAGCTTCGATCTCCGGCACGATATAATGTGGTTTTTCCAGTTCAACCACACGGCGTAATGCATCACCATCAAGCATATTAATGACATGGGAGCGATGCGCGACATGCATGGCTGGTGCGTCGGCATAGCGATCGACGGCAATCACCTCTACGCCGAGACGCTGACACTCGATTGCCACTTCTTTACCCAGTTCACCGGAGCCTAATAACATCACGCGAGTTGCTGCCGGACGCAGCGCAGTGCCTAATAACGTCATAACGAATATCCCCTGATTAATTCCGCGCGCAGTATAAACGAAAACGTTTGCGTGTGTCTTTATTGCTGATGTTGATTTCCCAACTGAAAAGAAATATACTGTATAAAACCACAGTTATTATGAGAGGCTGCAAATGGCGGTTGAAGTTAAATACGTAGTCATTCGTGAGGGCGAAGAGAAAATGTCGTTTACCAGCAAAAAGGAAGCCGATGCTTATGACAAGATGCTTGATACGGCCGATCTGCTTGACACCTGGCTGACAAATTCTCCAGTGCAAATGGAAGACGAGCAACGTGAAGCCCTTTCGCTATGGCTGGCAGAACAAAAAGATGTGCTGAGCACCATTCTGAAAACCGGCAAATTACCGTCCCCACAGGTCGTCGGTGCTGAATCCGAAGAGGAAGATGCCTCACACGCGGCCTGAAGCAACTTGCGCTCCTGACAATTTGTACCATGCTTTCTCCTGAATCATTGTGCTATGGAGAAAAACATGAAAAAAAGAGGGGCGTTTTTAGGGCTGTTGTTGGTTTCTGCCTGCGCATCAGTTTTCGCTGCCAATAATGAAACCAGCAAGTCGGTCACTTTCCCAAAGTGTGAAGGTCTGGATGCTGCCGGAATTGCCGCGAGCGTAAAACGTGATTACCAACAAAATCGCGTGGCGCGCTGGGCTGATGATCAAAAAATTGTCGGTCAGGCCGATCCCGTGGCATGGGTCAGTTTGCAGGACATTCAGGGGAAAGATGATAAATGGTCAGTACCGCTAACCGTGCGTGGTAAAAGTGCCGATATTCATTACCAGGTCAGCGTGGACTGCAAAGCGGGAATGGCGGAATATCAGCGGCGTTAATGGCTTCTGATAATTCGATTGACCGTTGGCGGATGCGGCGCGGGTGCCTTGTCCGCCCTACAACGCAACACAATCGTAGGCCTGAGAAGACGCAGTAGCGTCGAACCGGGCAATCAGCATCAAACAGTTCCACTCAAAATGTCAAACTACTTTCACCTAAAATACCCTTATCACCTTATATACAGTGAACACCTTACCTGGCGCGAATTTCTTTGAATAACGGCCTACCGCCCCGCTTATTTGCGCATCTTTTGTCTCGATATACATTTTCTGACATCCTCATCCGCTATGCTACAGGCACTAAAAATGGTTATTGAGGAGCAAATATGGCTAACTGGTTAAATCAACTGCAATCCCTGCTTGGGCAAAGCCGTTCTTCTACCTCCTCGTCTGCGGATCAGGGATTGGGCAAACTTTTAGTGCCTGGCGCATTAGGCGGACTGGCTGGGCTGCTGGTCGCAAATAAATCAGCACGTAAACTTCTTACGAAATATGGCACAAACGCGTTACTGGTTGGCGGCGGAGCGGTAGCGGGTACGGTGCTGTGGAATAAATACAAAGATAAAATTCGCGCGGCGCATCAGGACGAACCGCAGTTTGGCGCGCAAAGTACGCCGCTGGATGAGCGTACGGAACGTTTGATCCTTGCGCTGGTCTTTGCCGCTAAAAGTGATGGTCATATTGATGCCAAAGAACGTGCGGCAATCGACCTGCAATTGCGTGAAGCCGGTGTGGAAGAGAAGGGGCGTGTACTCATTGAGCAGGCAATCGAACAACCGCTGGATCCACAACGCCTGGCTACCGGGGTCCGCAATGAAGAAGAGGCGCTGGAAATCTATTTCCTGAGCTGCGCGGCTATTGATATTGACCATTTTATGGAACGCAGTTACCTGAATGCACTGGGTGATGCGCTGAAAATCCCCCAGGACGTTCGTGAAGGCATTGAACGCGATCTCGAACAGCAAAAACGTACTTTGGCGGAGTAATTCCGCTCTCTGGATAGCCTGAAGTTGACTATTTCGGGTTATCCAGAACCGCACAGCCATTTGAACAGGCTGATTTTCTCTGTCTGCATAACAGTCGATATCCGCGCCATTACCTGTCATCATCTAAGCAATGACTACCCTGTTTCGCTTGCATCCCCGGTGAGTTTTGCCACCCTTATAAGATGTTTCAACCAGAAAGAACAATAACATGCTACCAAAAGCCGCCCGCATTCCCCACGCCATGACGCTTCATGGCGATACGCGCATCGATAATTACTACTGGCTGCGGGACGATACGCGTTCTCAGCCGGAAGTCCTGGACTATCTGCAACAAGAAAATAGTTACGGTCATCGGGTGATGGCCTCGCAACAAGCCTTGCAGGATCGCATCTTAAAGGAAATCATCGACCGCATTCCGCAAAGAGAAGTTTCTGCGCCCTACATAAAAAATGGCTACCGCTATCGGCATATTTATGAACCAGGCTGTGAATATGCTATCTACCAGCGTCAATCGGCGTTCAGCGAAGAGTGGGATGAGTGGGAAACATTGCTCGATGCCAACAAGCGCGCGGCTCATAGTGAGTTTTATTCGATGGGCGGAATGGCGATTACGCCCGATAACACCATTATGGCACTGGCAGAAGATTTTCTTTCCCGACGCCAGTACGGCATTCGTTTTCGTAATCTGGAAACAGGTAACTGGTATCCGGAACTGCTGGATAACGTTGACCCCAGCTTTGTCTGGGCAAATGATTCCTGGACTTTCTACTATGTTCGCAAGCATCCGGTGACGCTGCTTCCTTATCAGGTCTGGCGTCACGCCATCGGTACGCCAGCATCGCAGGATAAACTGATCTACGAAGAAAAAGACGATACCTATTACGTCAGCCTGCATAAAACGACCTCGAAGCACTATGTAGTCATTCATCTGGCCAGCGCCACCACCAGTGAAGTTCGCCTGCTGGACGCGGAAATAGCCGATGCCGAGCCGTTTGTTTTTCTGCCGCGCCGCAAAGATCACGAATACAGCCTTGATCACTACCAGCATCGGTTTTATCTGCGTTCCAACCGCCACGGTAAAAACTTTGGCTTATACCGTACCCGTATGCGTGATGAGCAACAGTGGGAAGAGTTAATTCCGCCACGTGATAACATTATGCTGGAAGGGTTTACGCTGTTTACCGACTGGCTGGTGGTTGAAGAGCGTCAGCGCGGGTTAACCAGTTTGCGGCAAATTAACCGCAAGACCCGGGAAGTCATTGGCATTGCCTTTGATGATCCGGCCTATGTGACCTGGATTGCCTACAATCCAGAACCTGAAACCGCGCGATTGCGTTATGGTTATTCGTCCATGACCACACCAGATACTTTGTTTGAACTGGATATGGATACCGGTGAGCGTCGTGTATTAAAACAAACGGAAGTTCCTGGTTTTGATGCGGCGAATTACCGCAGTGAACACCTGTGGATAGTCGCCCGTGATGGCGTCGAAGTTCCGGTTTCGCTGGTCTATCATCGCAAACATTTTCGCAAAGGACACAACCCGCTGCTGGTGTATGGCTACGGTTCTTACGGCGCAAGTATTGATGCCGATTTCAGTTTTAGCCGCTTGAGTTTGTTGGATCGTGGATTTGTCTACGCCATTGTCCATGTTCGTGGCGGCGGTGAGCTGGGGCAACAATGGTACGAGGACGGTAAATTTCTGAAGAAGAAAAATACGTTTAATGATTATCTTGATGCCTGCGATGCATTGTTAAAACTGGGCTATGGCTCTCCTTCGCTCTGTTATGCGATGGGCGGGAGTGCGGGGGGTATGTTGATGGGCGTTGCGATTAATCAACGCCCGGAATTGTTCCACGGCGTTATCGCCCAGGTGCCGTTTGTTGATGTTGTAACAACAATGCTGGATGAATCAATTCCTCTTACCACCGGCGAATTTGAAGAGTGGGGGAATCCGCAGGATCCGCAATATTACGAGTATATGAAAAGCTACAGCCCGTATGACAACGTCACCGCACAGGCTTATCCGCATTTACTGGTAACGACCGGTTTACACGATTCTCAGGTGCAATATTGGGAACCGGCAAAATGGGTCGCTAAATTGCGCGAGCTGAAAACCGATAACCATCTTTTATTGCTCTGTACCGACATGGACTCAGGCCATGGCGGTAAATCTGGTCGCTTTAAATCGTACGAAGGCGTAGCGATGGAATATGCTTTTCTGGTCGCGCTGGCGCAGGGAACATTACCCGCTACGCCTGCGGATTAAGTATTTTCCAGATAATGTTTCAGTGTTAAACGCAGCTCCGGGCTCATGCTGTCCAGGTTATTAAATAACCAGCGCAGATAGCCCGGATCGCGTTCGGCAACGTCGGAAACCGCTTTGCCACGGTATTTGCCAAAGGTGAAAGTCGTCATCAACGATGGACGTCCGGTGATATCGGCCATCTGTTCTGCCGTCCAGCCGGAGGTGTTCATAATATCGATAAGCAACGCAGCGGTGATATAACAGTCATACAACGCGCGGTGATGATGCAGGCCCGGCGGCGTCTGTACATTGAGCTTCCGTGTTTTATATAACGCCATATTGCTGTACTTGATCCCTGGCCACAAACGACGGGCCAGTTTCATAGTGCAAATCCACTCACCGGGCATTTCAGGCAGTACGCGGCGGTCAAAGCTGGCGTTATGCGCGACATACCATTCACTACCGTAATAGTGCGGGATCACATCTTCAATCCACGGTTTATCGGCGACCATGGCTTCGGTGATGCGATGAATCGCCATCGCCTGTGGACTAATAGGACGATCGGGACGCACCAGGTGGCTCATGGGATTGACGATTTTTCCGTCAATGACATCAACAGAGGCAATCTCAACGATCCCTCCCTGCAAACCGCAGGTTTCTGTATCGATAATGCGCAACATGGCATGCTCCAGGCCGAAAAAGCCTAGCGTAATGGAATGATATCGCCTTGCCAACCCTGTGATGAACGCTGACCGACTAACAATAATGAACCACGATCGGCGCGAACGATGAGACGACCATGTTCATCCCATAGTGCACTGTTACCACGGGCATTTGCCATCAGCACAGCAATCGAGTACTGATGTGAAAAAAATTGTAAGCGACGGGCCGACGCCAGCAGGTCGGGTTCTCCCAGACATTGCCCTGTCGTAAACAGTGAACAGGTCGGGTCCATATCCATACCTTGCGGTTGTTCATCGACCACCGTGATGGTTCTGGAACGACGGCCCAGACATGCACCATAACTCTGATGGTAGATCCCTGGCGTTTTTCGCCACGGTGCGAATACCGCAATTCCACGAATAAAGCGATCGTTATATTCAACGGGAAGGCCGGCAATGATGGTCATTCGCCAGGTCGTTGCGGCATAACAAAGCGGGTCTAATAGCGAGAGATCGGGTGGGGCAGGAAGGGCACGTCGCGAATAATCACACCCCAGTAAAGAAAGCGATGGAAAAACTAACAGCTGACATTGTTGCCTGGCGGCGGCCCTCACAAACTCCAGATGATGAGCTACCTGTTCGGTGAGTGAGGTTTTACGAGGCTCATATTGCGCTGCTGCAACTTTCCAGAACGACATAATGACTTCCTTTTCAAAATGACTGCAAATTATGGGGGCGGTTTAGAAAATACTCATAATTTAGCAGGCATTATGTAAGAAAGTGTAACTATGTATAAGTTTTATTTAAGTTTGGGCTCGTAAGGTAAACGTGACAGATTGACCGAAGCCAAACGGTGGGCGATAAGCCGCTCGCGAAACCAGCTGCGCAAATGTTCAGGCTGTTCACGTTCAACCGCTTCAGCGATCACTGGCATATTGTAGCGTTCTTTAAATGCCACCCCTGCCGCCGCCAAATCGACATTCACTTTATCCATTTCTGTTTGATCCAGTTTAGCCAGATTCTTCAGCATTCTTAATCTCCTCATCATTCGCGGGCAAAAGTTACTAAGAGTGAGCCTTGATGGCAAGCCGGAATTGATGATCCTCGACTCAGACATTAGACAAGGTTATGCTCTGTAAAAAAGTTATTACAAAAAGGAATAGATAATATGGCTTCAACTGCACGCTCCCTTCGCTACGCGCTGGCAATCCTGACCACTTCGTTGGTGACACCTTCCGTCTGGGCACATGCGCATTTAACGCATCAGTATCCTGCGGCAAATGCACAAGTGACAGCAGCTCCGCAGGCAATCACTTTAAACTTCTCGGAAGGCGTTGAAACAGGATTCAGTGGCGCAAAAATCACGGGGCCAAAAAACGAAAATATTAAAACATTACCGGCGAAGCGTAATGAGCAGGACCAAAAGCAACTGATTGTTCCACTGGCCGATTCGCTGAAACCCGGAACCTACACCGTTGACTGGCATGTTGTTTCGGTGGATGGGCATAAAACGAAAGGACATTACACCTTTAGCGTGAAATAAATCATGCTGGCGTTTACCTGGATCGCGCTGCGATTTATCCATTTCACCTCGCTGATGCTGGTTTTTGGCTTCGCAATGTACGGTGCCTGGCTGGCCCCCTTAACGATTCGTCGCTTGCTGACGAAGCGTTTTCTGCGTTTACAACAGCACGCTGCCGTCTGGAGTTTGATCAGTGCCACTGCAATGCTCGCCGTTCAGGGCGGGTTGATGGGAACGGGATGGTCAGATGTATTTTCGCCAAACATTTGGCTGGCTGTTTTGCAAACGCAGTTTGGTGGCGTCTGGTTATGGCAAATTGTTCTCGCCCTCGTAACATTGATCGTCGCCCTTATGCAACCGCAGAATATGCCACGTTTGCTATTTATGCTCACTACCGCGCAATTTATTCTGCTGGCGGGAGTCGGTCATGCGACGCTGAATGAAGGGGTAACGGCGAAAATCCATCAGACTAATCATGCAATTCACCTGATCTGTGCGGCGGCGTGGTTTGGGGGATTACTGCCGGTGCTCTGGTGTATGCAACTCATCAAAGGCCGTTGGCGACACCAGGCTATTCAGGCGCTGATGCGTTTTTCCTGGTGCGGGCATTTTGCGGTGATCGGCGTACTGGCAAGCGGCGTGCTTAATGCATTGTTGATTACCGGATTTCCCCCCACGCTTACGACTCACTGGGGCCAACTCTTATTGCTCAAAGCCATCCTGGTGATGATTATGGTGGTCATCGCGCTGGCTAATCGTTATGTTCTTGTACCGCGCATGAGGCAGGATGAAGATCGTGCGGCTCCCTGGTTTGTCTGGATGACTAAACTCGAATGGGCGATAGGTGCGGTAGTGCTGGTGATCATCAGCCTGCTTGCGACTCTCGAACCTTTTTGATGGATTACGAAAATGATGAAAAAAAGTATTCTGGCGTTTCTGTTACTCACCAGTTCTGCAGCTGCGCTGGCGGCACCGCAGGTGATTACCGTCAGCCGTTTTGAAGTAGGTAAAGACAAATGGGCGTTTAATCGCGAAGAGGTGATGCTGACTTGCCGACCGGGTAATGCTTTGTATGTCATTAACCCAAGTACTCTCGTGCAGTATCCTTTAAACGATATCGCACAAAAGGAAGTTGCCAGTGGGAAGACTAAAGCCCAACCCATTTCGGTGATTCAGATTGATGATCCTAACAATCCCGGCGAAAAAATGAGTCTGGCACCGTTTATAGAGCGAGCTGAAAAACTCTGTTAATTACCTAAAATAGCCTTTTGATTTCCAATAAAAAACCGCCTCAGTTCTTTCACCAGAACGGGCGGTTTTTAATATTTAAGCTGATGACCACCACGCTTTTTATTGACCATTTTGCACGCAAACTGGAAAACCTGGCGTCGTCATCTATTCTTAAAGAGCAAGGCAACTAAGCCTGCATTAATGCCAACTTTTAGCGCACGGCTCTCTCCCAAGAGCCATTTCCCTGGACCGAATACAGGAATCGTATTCGGTCTTTTTTTAATTGTATTTAAAATCAATTAGTTGCAAACGTCTCCCCGAAATTACTCGAAATTTACTCGAATTTCTGTATTCCGGTCTTTTTTGGTTATATCACAACCAAAACACATTTAACAATCCATTTACGTTAAAATCAGAGCAGTAAGTACGTTTTTTCTCTCTCATCAAGATACATTTTTGTTGTCTTCTCCGATGTGTGGCCAAGTAGACGTTGAGCAAATTCTTCCCCACATGTTTCTTTGTACAATCGTCCAGCCAGGCTTCTGATCTCGTGAAAAGTTGGTGGGTTTTCACTGAACTGGATACCTGTTAATTTTCTGGCTGCGACAAATTTCTTTGTCAGGCCGTCCGGGTGAATGCTGCCGTCAGGGCTGTTTTTTCTAATCCCGGCACTGATTAGATAATCCCCCCTACTTACCATGCGGCACTGTTCAACTACTGTACCAAGTCGTAAACCAGCGACAGGAAGGCTGAGTGACAGGGGGATAGCAATCATCATTCCTGTCTTAATTTGCCTGATGTGGAGACGATCATCATAAATCTCACTGAACCGCATATTTGTTATGTCTTCGCGACGTTGTCCTGTTACAAGGGCTAAGTCCATAGCTAATGGGAACCATGTCGGAAGTTGATCTGCTGCCTCCCTGATGCAGTTGTATGTCTTTAGTTTCAGCCGTTCTCTTGTAACTACTATTTTCGGTGCTCTTGTTGGCGTTACTGGATTTTGAGATATACGTCCTTCAACAATGGCCTCGCGGAACATATCAGATAACACAGAACGCATTGATCCTGCCATCGTGTTTTTCCCTCCTTCAATCCACAAATCAAGAAACTCGGCAATATGGCGAGTGGTTATTTCTGTCAGTAAAACTCCTCCTAATTTTTCTTTTATTGTCTCCAGTTGATTTACCCGAATTTTATAAGTATTTCTGGACACTTTTCTCCTTATAAGAATCGTTTTGTAACGTTCAATCCAGTCTGCCATAGTAAATGAGTCGAACCCTTTTAGTTTTTCAATTAAGGCAGCAGGAGAGTAGTTTTTGTATATATAATGATTTGCTTCAATTGCCTGCGCTACTGCATCTCTTCTTGAAATTTTACCTAGTGTAAATTCTTCTTTCGTCAGAGGGTTGCGCCAGTAATATGCTTTGTCCCTCCTTCGATATGTTAAGTTTTTAGGCAAATTGGGATCGTATTTTTTCCGCTGCATGTTTTAACTTCTCCAGTAACGGACTGTCTCTCCCTTGTCGCCCATTAGGCTGATGGTGTGTTATATCGGTATCAACCTTATTTGGGTTGATATAGAAAGCTTCCGGAACCACCCTGTAACTCCTCCCGTGTAGTTCAGGTGCAGGATAAATGTTTCCATTCCTTGCCCATCGTCTCAGCGTTGATATTGATGGTGGGTTATCCGGATATCTGAGTTTTCCCCACGTTTTGAGTGTCACAAGATTCATTGCCATACCTCTTACGATATGACCGCCAGTAAATATACAGAATACTGGCGGGTGTGGTTGATTTTTAATAATCAGCTATGAAGTTCTAATTTGTATATAATGCAACTCACGAGGACAGAAGTTTCTCGCAATTAAAATTTATCAGCTTTACTTTCTGCTCTCTGGACACGCCTGCTTCTTTTTTCCCTGAGAGCATTTTTTCGCATTCTGATTTCGTTAATTTAGATTTTGAATATCTTGTCCAGTTAGTAGGAGTGCCACCTTCTTTTTCAATAGTGGCAGTTATTTTATACATGAACACCTCCATTATTATTTCCAGTAGTTCGTTTATTCCATCTTTCGAGTGCTTCTTTTTCACTTCCACCATAGCCAGTTCGGGATTCGCATCCGTTGCATTTTGCCCGGTAATATCCTGAAATTGCTTTCACCGTAACAGATGGACAACCACAAAACGGACATGGTTTAACATCGTCATATCTCATAATTTTTGTCATAAAAACTGTCTCACGTTGGCGGTGCATTACACCGCCAGGCTGAATTATTCTTCTGAATTATCGATTACACTGTATTCCCCGGTTAATACAGAGGAGTCTGCCGGATCGATTGTCAGTGGTTCCTTTTCATCCATTGATACTGCACGCTGGATTTCAATTGAGACAGGCAGGTATTTAAACAGGCGACGAATAGCCGTTTTTTTTGCCATTTCTTCCCAGTGAGTTACCCATGGCCCGTTATTACCAGCCTTACTCTGGCTGCGCACCAGTTCAATCTGTTTGCGCGTCATAACTTCAAACTGAGTCCCTCCGTCTTTCAGTCTTGCGACAGCATAGACGTGGGTCACTGGTGCATCTTCGTTTTCTCCCGGGCGGTGTATTAACTTTTCATCAAGGCCAAATTCAAAACTAAACTCGTCACCTTCACGGACAACACGGGCTGACAGGCTGGCGATTTGACCAGAACGGCGAGCCAGATCAATCATGCCGCGATAACCAATGATTAGCTGAACGTTCTTTTTACCGCTCTTTTCGTTTTTATTACCAAAAGGCAGTAAATATGCGTGGCCGAGGGCGCTACCTGGCTCAAGGCCGAGCTGTGAACACTGAACGATCGCACTGACAAAACTCATGGTGTCACAGTTTCCTAGCGCCGGAACCTTACGAATTTCTGTGGTGGCGATACGTATCATTCGTTCAGCCGTCATATGGCGTGGGAGAGCTGCTGCCAGTTGCTCTTTCATTGATGGCTGATTAATAAAGCTGATCACGTCGTTATTTTTTACTGCTGCTGGTGCACGGTTTCCCTGGGTTTTTTGCAGATCGGCTTTTGCGATAGGTGGTTGCTTAGTCATTTGCATACTCCTTAGCCCAGCGGGGCAGTGATAACGTTTTAATAGCTGGCCATTCATCGGTATTCAGGCAGTCAGCCAGGGTCCTCAGATTGCGGTGATATTCCTGCTGGCCTGCCAGTTTTGCTTCTTCGCCCATCATGAAAATCTCAACCGGGTAACGTCCGCATTCAACAGTTGTGCTGGCAACCAGAAAAACGAAAGTTGGCAGCACGCCAAACTGTGCTTCATAACCGTCACTGTAGAATGCATCCTGAACGTGATAGCGGTAGTCGTAATAAGCCGTTTTGAATCGTTGAATATCCGCTGTGGTTTTCACGTCCATGATCCAGTGAAATTCAGGAATAATTTTGTCCGGACGGCACCGACACAAAATTCCTGTTTCCGGATCTTCCCAGTAAATTGATGATTCAGCGTGTCCGGCGCTTTCAACAAGCCATTGCCCCAGCGGCAAAGCCATAACGCTTTGATACATGAGTTCAATTTTCCGGCCTTCTTCCGCAGTGATAACCGTTTTTCCTGTGCTTGCGCATTCCATCAGAAACGCTTTCTCTTCTTCTTTTCCGGCGTTTGTACGGCGGTTAAATTCAGGTGCTACGATAAAGCGGTTACTGAATTCTTCCGGTTCAAGTACCCGGCAGTGGAAAGCGGTTCCTAAATCGAGCGTTTTTGTCTTTGTAGTGTCCACGGGGGCATTTTTACGCCACAAATACAGTGCCGGAGTATCAGCAATGTCATCGAGCTGAGACTTACTGACACCGGGACCCGCGTGGTAATTCTCATTCGAAATTCCGTAATAAATACCTGGCTCTATGTCTTCTACGATTACGGGATCTGCGACTTCGCCAGTTTCATCACTGCAATCGCGATGCGGATCGCTGCCAGCATTCTCATTGTGCGGATGTTCAGCGCCTTCCATTTCCTCCGGATCTTTTTCCTTAGCTTCAACCTGATTCTCTTCACCGAATGTTTCCTGGTATGTTGCGTCGCCCATCACCGCACCACAGTCAGGGCAGTTATCCCCGCCAGTCTGACCGCAGGCATTGCAGACTATTTCCGGTTCCTGTTGCACTACTGGCTCAGGTTGTTTCGCATCCGGGCTGATTTTTTCCGTTTCTGGCTGGTTCTGGTACACAGAATCGCGAGTCTGGATCCCCTTAACCCATTTCGGATCGTTCGGGTCGCTAATCCCTTCAACAAATTCTCCGCGAGAGGCAGCCAGTAATTTGTCTGCATCGACAGGATTTTTGGGCGGAATGTTTTTCCGGGCTTCATGGAGTTCTGCCCGCAGTTTCTGATATTTCGCATCAACAGAATTTACCTGTGACTGAGCATCCAGCGACTGCGTGTCCTGATGATGTTCAGTTGCATCCGGTTCCACTGTTTCAGCCGTTGCCTGTTCATCTGCCATTGCGCAAGATGGTTGCAGTTTTTCTTCATCATCCTGTTTTTCTTCTTCTGTTACACGCTGCGGCATCGGGGCAGAGGAACGACCGCAGGCAATATCCACGATTTCTGGATCAGGGTTGGCATGATCAGTTTCAGTCAGTACTTTGTTCAGATATTCAGTGACGTGTGCGGGGATAACCTCGATCCCAATTGGTGCTTCTTTTACGGACGCAACCACGATGGCGCGGGAATAATCCAGCCCACCAGGCATGGTGATGAATTTGTCGCGGAAAACAGAAAAGGGTGGTTTATTTTCAGCGATAATTTCCTCGACACGTTTAGCGTGTGCCGGATGAAGGTTATAAATGTCCACGTCCATTGAACGAGCCAGTACGCCAGTGGCTACGTCGCGCGCCAGTGACGTCAGATCGTGAACGAAACCTTCGCCGCGATCGGTGAGGTTCCCGCCGCCAGCATTAGCGCCGGAAGCCGTGCGCGTGATGCGTGAAACACGATTTCCTTTCATCCACTCTTTTGTCAGCAGACCGCGATCGGTGTAGTCTGCGTCCAGGTATGCTTCGAAAAAAGCAGTCATCAGCCCCAGGCTTGAATTGCCTGGATTAGGGAAAACTCTGTCAGTATCACGCACCAGTTTGTGGAGATCGCGAATTTCCAGCGGGTCGAGCAGGCTGGTTTTGTGGGAAACAGCCAGGGCAGTAACAGCTGGTAGTTCTTCAGCTCGTGCAATGTGTAATGCCTGTAGTTCGTCGCGTGAAACGTGCGTTACCGGTTTTTCGCTGCCGTGTTGAGCAAGCCAGCGAATGGGCAGCTCCTGACCGGAAATCGGGAGTAGCATATTCTCCTCAATCTCCGTCATGTCTTCGCCATTAACATTGGTATTGTCAGTGCTGGCTGGTTTGTCCTGCGCAGAGGATGAGGGCGCGATAAATACCATTGTGATGCCATCTTCCCCGCCTTTTTCGTAACGGTTGCAGAATTCCGTATCAAATACGCCTTCTGGTGGAAGGTCATCAACAACGGGCAAATTGACGCGAACAGGTTTTTTAAAGTCATCTTCATCGTAGCCAGCATCGTCAATCGCAACAGCACCACGGGAGATGGCAATGGATAATTTTTTCGCTTCAGCCCAGTAGAAACCGCCTTTAATACCGAGACGTTTTCTTACTTTGTCATTTTTTGCTTCGTAATACAGTGGGTAAACTTGTTTATCGGTGCTCATTGTTTTTTAACCTCAACTCAGATTAAAATTAATGCGAGTGATGAATAAATGTCCCAGGTTCTTCACTCAGGCCTGCACAGTGTGCAGGCTTTCTTTTTTCAGATTTCACCTTTTAATTTCATTGCAATCAGAGTTGCCAGAAATTCGGCTTTTTTTTCTGCGGGCAGATTCTTTCCTATGTGCACCAGACACATTTTTTTAACACCATCGTTAAGTGTTTTAACGTTGCCTGATGGACCGTCGATATCAACCACAGTGAATGGGGTTTCTTTATTTTCTGTCTTAATCACGTAGCCAATACGCTTTCCTTCCAGGGTAACTTCGTGAACAATGTCATCAGTAGTAACAACAGTGGCTTCATAACTGGTAATCATGTTTTTCTCCTTAATTAAGGTTGAGCGAATCCCTGCCATTGCTGGCATAAATTCAGTTTCGGATAGTCAGTTAATTAAAGTTCGTGTGCCATCTGGTCTTTTTCGGCACAGATTTCACTACAATATTTTTTCATTTCCGTCGTTGGTATAACTCCACGCATGAAATGAAGTGGTCTTGTAATGATTTTGCTTTCTTCAATTTCTTTATTGCAAAGGTGATAAGCACATTTTATTTTCTTAGTCATTACCATGACTCCGCCTTTACAGGTAAACCATCACGACCGAGGAAGACTCTAATCATGCAGTCAGAAATGCATGTTTTTGTAGTCAGGCTACGAATATAAAGTTTTCGCTTTTTAATATTGTTTGCCGAGGCGATATATGTCCGACCTTCATGAAGAACATAATCGCCAGGGGTCACACACTGACGTGGTATTTCATCAGTTCCGAAGTGATGAGCAATCATAATTATCTCCATTTTTACAAATGAATTTTGTCGATGCGGTGCCTGGTGCCTCCAGGTGACGTTAACCAGTTAACAATTAACGCCGGATAATCCACCCATAACACTGATGCTTTTAACTGTGCTGCGTGCGCTTAGCCGCATTCACCGCATCACAAAATTCACTTTAAAAAGGGGCGGCAGGGCAGCCACGGAGTAGAACTGATGCCGCCAAAGACTACACATAGCAATTGTCGTTATTTACAACCGGAGGCGCACTCCCACCATTTAAATTTAACAGACAAGACCGACTCTTTATGAATACCGGAAATGCGCCTTCGTGTTGTGCGCCTGTCTTTTTACCACTTCAGGCTCGGTGGTATACTGGAGTTCTCACACAACCAGTAATAAGGTATTCCTATGGATAATAAAGACAAAGCCTGGCTACTTGCTTTAGCTTTCAGCATCAGATCGCAGCGAGAAACAACTCATCAAGAATTTTTCTCGGAAATCGAGAATGCTGAGAATGAGTTTTTGTCATTACTCAATGAACGTGATGCTAAAAAAAGCGCCGATTCACTTAAGGCTTGGGCGAAACTAGGCTCTTCAAAATAATTGCTTCTGTAGCGGCATGAACAACTGTTTTTGCCGCCTCTTCAACTTCCTTGTCTGGACGACCAGCCTTTACTTTTTCTGCAATGACCTCCAGCACAGTTGGAAGAACCTTGCTAATAAGCATGGCTGCCACATCTTTGCTGCACAATTGACCGTTAATAACAACCAGATCTTCACCAACCATCTTTTTTCCCCTTAACGCCGGGTGGCGGAACGTTTTATCTACTGCGCTTTGTATCAATCAACAACTGCCGTCATGTTCGTATGCCTCAGGCTGGCTACTTAGCCCTGTTCAGTGGCTGGATAACTCGAGGTATTGTCCAGCCGTTCTCTGGTGGGGCGTTGTTTGGATATGCTTATTAAACACAATGCGTTTTCTTATGTCAACACGAAATGTGTTTTGTGGTGAGTGTCATATGATGATGGTACAAAAAAGCCCGCTGATAGCGGGCTGATTGGCATATTACTGTGATAGCAAGATCATTACTCCGGTGGGGGATTATCTTTAAGCCTGCCTCTCAAATATTTTTCTACATACTCATCGATTTCTTTTAGCCGGACTTCAAATAGCTCAATCATTCGTTGTTGTTCTGAGCCCGGTAGCTGGTTAAACAACTCAAGAAGTTTTCGTTGGGATTCATTTAACCACAATTCAGAAGATTCCTGTTCTCCAAATAGGAGCTCAGGAGGAGATATGCCAAGTGCCTTTCCCAATACGACAGCGTCATGCACTCCAACATTTCTGCTGCCCGCCTCATAGTTACCTATACGCGATTGCGTCCATCCGCAGATTTCAGCAAGTTTTCCTTGAGATAAACCAAGCTTCTGCCTGCGCTCTTTAAGACGCATTGCAATTTTGTCATTGAGCCTACTAGCGGCAATTTTTTCGTTTTCTTTTTCCATTGCATCCTTGTATCACGAATCGTGATTTACATAAAACACAAAACAGCTTGACCATATAACACAAGGTGTGTTTAAAATTGTCATCGGAGGTTTTCAATGAACAAAATTTCAACATATCGAAAACAGCTTGGGCTGTCTCAAAGACAACTTGCTGTTCAGTTAGGGTGGATACAAAGCCGACTGGCAAATTACGAAGCAAATTTTCGTACCCCTGGACTAGAGGAGTGCAGAAAAATTGTTTCTACCCTTAATCGGCTTGGCGCTCATTGTGGACTTGACGATGTATTCCCCCCAGACGGTAAGCATAGCGAAAACAGCATAGGAGCGGTTGATTCATGAAAATCAGGCATGAGCACATCGAATCAGTGTTGTTAGCCCTGGCAGCCGAAAAAGGGCAGGCGTGGGTCGCTAACGCAATTACTGAAGAATATCTGCGCCAGGGGGGCGGCGAATTGCCCCTTGTACCAGGCAAGGACTGGAACAATCAGCAGAATATCTATCACCGTTGGTTGAAAGGTGAAACGAAAGCGCAAAGGGAAAAAATTCAGAAACTGATCCCTGCGGTTCTGGCAATTCTTCCGCGCGAGCTGCGTCACCGACTCTGCATCTTCGATACCCTGGAACGCCGTGCATTACTGGCGGCGCAGGAAGCGTTGAGTACGGCAATTGATGCGCATGATGATGCAGTCCAGGCCGTTTACCGGAAAGCACATTTCAGCGGTGGTGGGTCGCCCGGCGATTCTGTCGTAGTGCATTGATTGAAATTAATCGTGCCGGATTGTTTTGTTCGGTATCAGTTAAATGTAACGCTGCGAGCGTTACAAGGTGAAAACAAATGGCTTCAAACTGGATAAAGCTCGAGGTTATTACGCCGGATAAGCCGGAAATATTCAGGCTTGCTGAGATTCTGAATATTGATCCAGATGCCGCATTAGGGAAGGTTATTCGCTTCTGGGCATGGGCGGATCAACAAATGATAGACGGTAATGCAGATTGTAACGCTCGCGGCGTTACAAAAAGTGCAATAGATCGCATCACTTTTATGGCTGGTTTTGCTGATGCGTTAATTCAGGTTGGATGGCTGGTCGAAAATGACGTTGGGCTTTCTCTACCTAACTTTGAACGTCATAACGGAAAAAGCTCTAAAAAACGGGCGGTTACAAACGAGCGAGTTACAAAAATACGCGAACTGAAACGAAAAGGTAACGCTGCCAGCGTTACACAAACGGATCAAAAAGCGTTACCAGAGGAAGAGGAAGAGGAAGATATAAATACTGATCTCCCCCTAAATCCCCCTCGCCAAAAACGAGCGTCTAAAAAATTCGAGCCGGAGGCTATCGAGCTGCCTGACTGGTTGCCGGAAACACTCTGGCATGAGTGGGTTCAGTTCAGGCAGGCATTGCGAAAACCGATTCGAACGGAGCAGGGCGCTAACGGGGCGATACGGGAGCTGGAAAAATTCCGTCAGCAGGGTTTTACACCTGAGCAGGTGATTCGACACAGCATCGCCAATGAATACCAGGGCCTGTTCGCGCCGAAAGGTGTTCGGCCTGAGACGTTGCTCCGACAGGTTAACACCGTCTCGTTGCCGGACAGTGCGATCCCGCCAGGCTTCAGGGGGTAACGGACCATGAAAAATATTGCGACAGGAGGCGTTCTGGAGCGTATCCGCAGACTGACCCCACCACATGTAACCGCCCCATTCAGAACGGTTGCGGAGTGGCGCGAGTGGCAACTTGCTGAAGGCCAGAAACGTTGCGAGGAGATCAACCGCCTGAATCGTCAGTTGCGGGTGGAAAAAATCCTGAATCGCTCTGGCATCCAGCCGTTGCACCGCAAATGCTCGTTTGCGAATTACCAGGTGCAGAACGAAGGGCAGCGATACGCGTTAAGCCAGGCGAAATCCATCGCCGATGAACTGATGACCGGGTGTACAAATTTTGCGTTCAGCGGAAAACCTGGTACCGGGAAAAATCACTTAGCGGCAGCTATCGGGAATCGCCTGCTGAAAGACGGTCAGACAGTGATTGTGGTTACCGTGGCTGATGTTATGAGCGCCCTGCACGCCAGCTATGACGACGGGCAGTCAGGCGAAAAATTTTTGCGGGAGCTGTGCGAAGTGGATCTGCTGGTTCTTGATGAAATTGGCATTCAGCGCGAGACGAAAAACGAGCAGGTGGTACTGCACCAGATTATTGATCGACGGACAGCGTCGATGCGTAGCGTGGGAATGCTGACAAACCTGAACTATGAGGCCATGAAAACATTGCTCGGCGAGAGGATTATGGATCGCATGACCATGAACGGCGGGTGTTGGGTGAATTTTAACTGGGAGAGCTGGCGTCCGAATGTCGTCCAGCCAGGAATTGCGAAGTAATTTTTACCGGGAGAAAAATTTAATGGAGACTGTTTTTGACGCACTGAAAGCAATGGGAAAAGCCACATCCATAGAACTTGCTGCGCGACTTGATATCAGTCGTGAAGAAGTGCTGAACGAACTATGGGAACTGAAAAAGGCTGGTTTTGTTGATAAAAGCGCGTACACCTGGCGTGTGGCTGATAACAACGTTCAGCAGGAACAGCCAGCGCAGGCAGAACTGCCGGAAGAAACCACCACAGCAACAGTAGCGAAAATCTCAGAGTGCGATTTAACCGCGACGATTGAACAACGCGGACCACAAACGGCTGATGAGCTGGCTACATTGTTTGGTACCACATCACGCAAAGTGGCTTCAACGCTGGCAATGGCAATCAGCAAAGGTCGTCTGATTCGCGTAAATCAGGGCGGTAAATTTCGTTACTGCATACCGGGCGATAATTTACCAGCAGAGCCGAAAGCGGCATCGGTAGCGGAAACTGATGGTAAAGCCTTTCCTCAGCCTGCATGTGTTGCGTTACCAGTACAGGAAGCTGCAACACAGGAAGATATTAAAACAGAAACTGTGGCGGACATTGTGCAGTCGCTGCCATCGTTCACCGAAACGCGATCGGATGACCTGATTTTACCATCGCTGCATATGGCAAACCGCGAACTGCGTCGGGCGAAAAGTCATGTCCAGAAGTGGGAGCGAGTCTGCGCCGCGCTGCGGGAGCTGAACAAGTACCGGGATATTGTCCGACAGATTGTAGATTCCTCCAGTCTTATTGTGTCGGAAAAGTGATTGCCGGAGGCGCTTATGGCAAGAGTATTTACACAGGAAGAACGGGAAGAAGTGAAAGCGCGCATTGTGGAACTTGTACGCCAGAGTGGACGCGAGACGTTACGGCAACTGGAAGCCAAGACAGGTGCGACAAGATATCTGATGAGCGTTCTCGCCAGAGAGCTGGTTGCCAGTGGCGATGTATACAACTCTGGTTACGGGTTATTCCCGTCTGAACAGGCGCGTAAGGACTGGCAAAATGCCCGTAAAAAGCTCTCAAGGGCAAAGCTGAAGAAACCATCTGCGGTTGATCCGGACCTTATCTGGTCATTACCAGACGGAGAAATACGTCGCTACGACAGTCGCCTAAACATAATCTGTCGCGAGTGCCGGAAGAGCGAAGTTATGCAGCGTGTACTGGCTTTCTATCAGGGTAATTTTCAGGAGGCGGTACTGTGAGTGAAATTAGCTATCAGGCTTCAATTACCGCTGGCATTCGCATCAAAGGAGAGGAGCATGGAAATAAAACCAGAAGATGAGTTAAGCAATATCGTTTTATTTCCGGTAAAAGAGGATGACCCTCGTAATCAGGTTAATTTTCTTTATGAGCCATCGGAAAGACCATATTGCCATCACGCTTCTGTCCGGGTTGACGAAAAAGAGCGTCAGGTCCGCTGTAAAATCTGCGGTGCAGTTGTGGAGCCATTTGACTGGATGCTCTCTGTGGCGAAAAGAGAAACCAGACTGGCAGATGATGTAAGGCTATTGCGCCAGGAGGAACAGGAAAGACGGAAAAATATAGAAAAGTTAATTCAGATTGAGCGTAACGCGAAAGCGCGGATACGCAGGGTGACAAAATCCAGAACTGAATAATTAAATTTAGCACTGTTAAAAATTCGATCCTTAACCGGAGGGATTTCTGCACCCTCAGAACATCAGGAGGCCGCCCGAAAGGGCGGTAACAAATAATGCAAGAAATCAAAGAAAATATCAGGCAACAGCTTTACGGGTTTTATATTGCTTATGATTTGTGGCTGAAGAACGGGGCAAAACCCGGCGGAGTGTTTTCTCAAAATTATGGTTTATGCGCCAATCTTTTCGATTATCTCACATTAATTGGTACCCCCTGTGAGGCAGCGCTGGAGCAATTACACGCTGATTTCAGAAGTGCCGGGCTGAATGAGGCGTTGCCGTTTAACGAGGGTAAAGAGCATTACCATGAAGAAAGAGGGCACAACATGTGCCATATGAATCCGGCACGAGTGGCGTGGGTCAGGGCGCAGACAGGGCACCCAGCGCCGGAAGGACTGGTTAAAGCGGTGCGCTTCTATGAACAGGTTAAGCGTGAAAATCCGCCAGTCGAAACCGGAGCATGGAAAGACGCTGTTGACTGGGTTCTCGAAGAGGCTTGTCAGGCTGTAAACATTCGCATCAAAGGAGAGTGAGAATGCAAATTTCACCGGTTACTCTTCGTGTTGCGAAGGCGTTTATATCCAGACATCACCGACACAATAAACCACCTGTTGGGCATAAATTCAGCATTGGTCTGATAAATGATGCCGGAGAATTGATAGGTGTGGCGACAGCTGGTCGACCTGTTGCACGACATTTGGACGATGGATTAACGCTTGAAGTAAATCGCACATGTACCACAGGAGAACGCAACGCTAACAGCGCGCTTTATGGTGCTGTCTGGCGGGCAGCAAAAGCTATGGGTTATCAACGTTGTATTACGTACACCCGGGCAGATGAATCAGGAGCATCTCTTCGCGCAGCTGGTTTTGTTCGTGTGAAAGAGCTTCCTCCAAGAAAAAGCTGGGCGGAATCAAGCGTCGCCCTGCGGAGTAAACGCGATCCGGTCGGAAACGGTGGTATTCCTCGTGTGCTCTGGGAAATCAGGAGAATGAGTACCACTGGCATTCGCATCAAAGGAGAGTGATATGGCAACTTTGACAAAAAAGGAACAGGCATGGTTGAGCGAATTACAGAACGTTCTTGATCGCTGCCCATCACCGAAAAAAATTGGTTTTTACACCATTGGCGATAAAAGCATTTACCTGTATGACCTACGCCGCATGGATGAAATCATGGAGGCTCTTGATAATCGTTCGTCGATGGATTGGTGTGTTGCTGTTCATGATATGAATGCAGGGTTTGATGAAAAGATTTTGTTCCCCTCATCAGTTGAAAGCACTGCGGGTTAAGGAGTAACACATGACCACTATTACCAAAGAACGTATTGAATTGTTCATTAAAAACCCGCTTGAAAACGGGCTTACCCGTGGTGAACAAATGGAACTGGCACGGATTGCGCTGGCATCGCTGGAAGCAGAGCCGGTGGCGTGGAAGGCAACCTTCACGCAAATTGACCATGAATATAATACGTTCACCGCTATGTATTCTGACAAAGCAGAAGTCGAACGGTGGGTGCGACTGCATAAAGTAGGTGATTTTCGGGCAAAAATAACACCACTTTATGCATCATCGCCAGCGCTGGTAGTGCCTGATAAGTTGCCGCGTGAATACATAAGAGGTTGGCCTCTTGCGTATAGTGATTATGCTGAAGGATGGAACGATTGCCGCGAAGCCATGCTTCAGTCAGGAAACTTTCGGGAAAACAAGGATTCGTCAACCAATAATTTTCGGGAAATTTCGGAAACGTCAACCAACTCTCCGCTAATTCCTGGTGAAGTGTTGTCCGCAATCCGGGAGGTTGCCAGGATTCGTGCCGATTTCGATGATTTTGACGGTGACAGGCGAGGTGTTGGTGATTGTCTGGATGAGGCCGAGCAAGAGCTTATCGTTACCATTAACAAATATGCCAGTCAGTTGGCAGTAGAGCCGGTAGTACCTGATGACGTTCTGGAACAGACAGTAGCGTCGCCAGTGCCAGGTAACCAGGTTAGCGAATTAACAATGTGGGTTAAGCGTCTGGCTCACTCCTTAAAGTACGCCAATAGTTTAAGCAGCTTGCCTGATAAGGCGATGGAATATCTGAAGCAGAACGGGTTGGTAGGTGTGGAGGATATTTTACGATGACCTGGCCTGAAGCATTCGCAACGGTAGGAATGGTGATGGCGGTGGCGCTGGTGGTGTATTCGATTTGCCGTTGGGGTTAACAAACAAAAACCCCGGATTGATGGTCCGGGGTTTTTGAAGGAAACAAAACAGAAACAACAATTGCCGTTACCTGTTGTTACCATGGCAAGTAAACGTATCTCAGGCGAGCGCATTGCGCCGTTCTGACGCAGATAAATTAGCCTGGATAGAAGGTGCTGGCAATAAAAAATAGCGTTTTCTTATCGGTGTCGGTAAGATTGCTGCGGGTGCTTGAGGCTGTCTGCCTCGGGCATGCCACTGTAAGGCAGACAGAGAAAAGCCCCAGTTAACATTACGCGTCCTGCAAGACGCTTAACATTAATCTGAGGCCCAATCTATGTCTCACAAATGTAGGTTAGCCTCTTACGTGCCGAAAGGCAAGGAGAAGCAGGCTATGAAGCAGCAAAAGGCGATGTTAGTCGCCCTGATTGTCATCTGTTTAACCGTCATAGTGACGGCACTGGTAACGAGGAAGGACCTCTGCGAGGTACGAATCCGAACCGGCCAGACGGAGGTCGCTGTCTTCACAGCTTACGAACCTGAGGAGTAAGAGACCAGGCGGGGGAGAAATCCCTCGCCACCTCTCATGTGTCAGGCACCCTCAACGCACCCGCACTAAACCCGCTTCGGCGGGTTTTTTGTTGCGCGCTGAATGTGCAGGGTGAAAAATAACCATATATTTGATTATATACACAACAAAAAATAAAAGTCATTGTACCTGCACATTAAATAATCAAATATACGGCGTGAAATAAATATTTTTCAGATTAATATTTTTGTCTCTATGTGGATATAACCGTTTGTACTTATAAACTCGGAGGCATCGTGGAAAAAATAAAGAAACTATTTAGTTGCAAATACGCAGTCATACGTCGTGATGACCTGTCAGTTATAGTCGAAATGGATTACTTCCCTGAAACCCCAAAATCAATGATGTATCGTAATGGTCGAAAGGCAATTTTTTTACCGATGAGGGTAAGTGACATTATGGGAAATGATAAACTGCTGGATGAATTGCGAGTCAGAGCATCCTGTTAGTATTGGCATTAATTCTGGTATACTACATAACGGGCTGAACACCAATTCTACTGCGCCAGCGGAGAACTACGATGGCGCATATACAACTGGTCAAACAAACCTCTTCCGGATTACTTCTCCCGGCGACGCCGGAGAGTTGCGATTTTTTGCATCAAATCAAAATAGGTGAGTGGATACACGCAGACTTTAAGCGTGTGCGTAACTACGCATTCCACAAGCGTTTTTTCAAACTCCTGCAACTGGGATTCGATTACTGGACTCCGGTCGGTGGGGCGATCACGCCTCGCGAACGAAAACTGGTATCAGGCTTCGTTGATTACCTGTGCGAATCAGTAGGTCGGGAACACACTCCAGCCCTGAGTGATGCCGCAGAGCAATACCTTAATACAGTTGCGACATGCAGAACCCGGGATACGGCATTGCTAAAGTCGTTTGACGCTTTCCGCGAGTGGGTAACCATTCAGGCCGGATTTTACACCGAGCATATTTATCCTGATGGTAGTCGTGGGTGCAGGGCAAAATCTATCGCATTTGCGAACATGGACGAAACCGTGTTTCAGCAGGTTTATAAATCTGTACTGAATGTGCTGTGGAACTGGATCCTGTTCCGTAAATTTTCCTCTCCGGAGGAAGTCGAAAATGTGGCCGCACAGTTACTGGAGTTTGCGTAATGGTGGATTTACGTAAAGCGGCGCGGGGGCAGATGTGCACCGTCAGAATTTCTGGCTACTGCAATCACAATCCCGAAACTTCTGTGCTGGCGCATTACAGGTTGGCGGGGACGTGCGGAACAGCGACAAAACCACACGATATGCAGGCAGCGATTGCCTGCAGCTCATGCCACGATTTAATCGACGGGCGGGTAAAAACCAGCGATTACACCAAAGAAGAATTACGCCTGATGCATGCAGAAGGTGTTTTTCGCACACAAGAAATCTGGAGAAAGGAAGGTTATTTATGATTTACCCAACAAATACAGGCAAAAGCGGGGAACACCTTCGTCTCACCACGCTGGAAAGTGTCTGGATTCAGGGAAAACTGCGCATGTGGGGGCGCTGGTCGTATATTGGCGGCGGTAAGACGGGAAATATGTTTAACCAGTTGCTGGCATCCCAAAAATTGACGAAAACAGCCGTCAATGAAGCCCTGCGCAGGATGAAAAAAGCGGGAATAGAGAAACCTGAGCTGGAAGCGTTTTTGCGAGAGATGATCAATGGCAAGCAAAAGACCTGGCTGGCGCATTGTACTGATGCAGAGGCGTTATGTATTGATAGAGTCATAAGTGAGGTGCTGGCAGAGCATCCTGGATTGATTAGTGTCCTCCGGCAACGGTATGAAGGACGGGGGATGGCTAAGCGCAAAATGGCTGAATTGCTAAATGATGCACATCCTGAGTGGTGTTTTAGCACATGCGAAAAGCGAATTGCTAATTGGTTGGCTGTTGCTGAGTATGCCCTATATATTCCCATGCGAGAATCATTTGCTCAAAAAATAGCTTGATTTTTTACGCATAAACTGCTTCAATTCCGGTATGCTTCGCAAAGCTGTATCGCGAGGCGAACCAAGCGCATGAACTTTACCAAAACCCGCCATTGAGCGGGTTTTGTTGTTTCTGGTACTGGCGAACCTGATGTTTCATTTCTGGAGCGCGATTCCTGGCGGAATACCTGGAATCGAGACATTCTGGTAAAATTGTTTTCAGTACAGGATGTGGAGGTGAGATGAGAGAACTACCTAAAGATTATTTTTTAGGAGTAGATGATGAGCTCGTCGATTATCTTGAAAAACAAGGGGAAGAGACGATACGAGAGATTCATCTTTCTAACAAAACCAATGTTGAGAATGGATACAAACTTCTGAACATTCAGATTGTTGGAATTGGCTCATCTTTTTTATTGCTGACACAGAAAACTAATTTCGATTTTCTCACCGCTGGAATTACCACATTTACATTACTATGGACATGGTGCGCCATTTACTTGGTATGTACTGGTTTATCTGTGAAGGTTAGGGGCCTGATCAATGCCCCTCCTGATCATCTATATCATGAAAAATATAAGGATATGGAGCCATCGAGCTTTAAAATATTCGCTGATGCAGGATATTTAGGACCTGATAAGTTATTGCCGCTTATACGAAGGTATCGCCTTGTTGACTTGAGTGATACAGCAAGAGAGTTACTGTTGGAAAATGAGAAAATCCGCACGAGTCTCGATAAAGCAAGGATGTATACCATCCTTGCTCCGGTAGCTGCGATATTTATCTCGGCTGTTTTTTTATATGTTCAATGACTGAGTCGGCAGAATCTCCAACAAAAACACGACGTGTAGCAAAGTCTGCAGTACTTTGTGTTGGAGTTGGTTTTGGTGCCACGGGTTGCTGAGGTTTATTTTCACCTTGTGGCTTGTTTTTTTCAGACATAAAAATCCTCTTTGTTTGAATTGTTACTTTTGGCGATTTAACGATATCAAACACGAGTATATACTGCCAGAAGCTTAATCTGGCACTCCATCTGGCCCCGGCATGTCCCGGGGCTTTTCGTTGTTAGGCTCCGGAAACATCCTCGACTTCTTGTTAGCAAGCCTGAGAGCCTGAATCTTACACTTAGCACCATCCGAACTCTCAGAGCTGAGGCTTATGAAAATGCACAATGCCCCTCATTCCTGGCCTGACTTACTGGAACTCTTACAAAGTTGGTGGCGTGGAGATACGCCGCTGGGCGCAGTGGTTATGTCAATTATTATGGCTGGTTTGCGCATTGCCTATTTTGGCGGTGGCGGCGGCTGGAAACGAAAAACGCTTGAGATTCTGCTTTGTGGTGCTCTGACGCTGACCTTTGCATCCGCGCTTGAGTATGTCGGATGGCCTAAATCACTTTCTGTTGCCATTGGTGGTGGGGTGGGGCTGATTGGTGTTGATGCTATTCGTGGTGCGGCAATGAGGGTCATCGGTAACAAGTTCGGTGCCCATAAGGAGTAATTAATGCAGACACTTAATTCCCAGCGTAAAGCTTTCCTGGATATGGTGGCATGGTCAGAAGGAACAGATAACGGACGGCAGAAAACCAGAAATCACGGTTATGATGTTATTGTCGGTGGCGAACTGTTCACTGATTACTCCGATCACCCCCGCAAACTTGTCACGCTAAATCCGAAACTCAAATCAACAGCCGCTGGACGTTACCAGCTTCTTTCACGCTGGTGGGATGCCTACCGCAAGCAACTTGGCCTGAAAGATTTTTCTCCAGAAAGTCAGGATGCTGTAGCGCTGCAGCAGATTAAAGAGCGTGGCGCTTTACCGATGATTGACCGCGGCGATATTCGTCAGGCAATCGACCGGTGCAGCAATATCTGGGCGTCGTTACCTGGTGCAGGTTACGGTCAGTATGAACATAGAATCGGTGACCTGATTTCCCGATTTAAAGAAGCTGGTGGGGTGGTAAATGAAGCTGAGATATAAGCTGGTTATTGTTGCCTTCTTTGTTACCGTCATCGGTTCTTTTATCTGGTCTGCCGGGCATTACTACAGCAAATATCAGCACGAAAAGGAGCGTGCTGATGAGGCTGTACGAAATGCTGAATCTGCAACAGCCATTACCAGTAACGTCCTGCAATCTCTGCAAATCATCAATACAGTTATAGAGGCTAACCAGCATGCAAAACAGCAGATCGCACTGGAGTCACAGAGAACCCAGGAAGATATCAAAGTGGCTGTTTCGGGTGATGATTGCGCTGTTCGTATCGTTCCTTCTGGCGCAGTTAAGCGGTTGCACGAATACGCGAACGGTATACGTGTCGGTGCCGGTCGTTCCGTTACCAGCCAGTCTGACGGATGAAACACCCCAGCCAGATTTACCCGACCCGTTTACGTGGGGAGCTAGCCTTAACCTGAATGTTGCGTTGTTGTCAGCGTTAGCACAGTGCAACAGGGATAAGGCTGATATCAGGACTTTTGAGAAAAACAGGGCAGCACAAACCAATGGCACGATTAAACGTTAAAGTTATCCCACCAGACAGCGAAACGATGAACGGGATTTTTGCAGAGATTGAACGTAAATATGCGCATCAGCCGATGACGCCAAAAGTTATCGATGAAATGCAACGCGAAGCGGCGCGCCTTGTACGGCGAGCGACAAACACGAAGGTTACGTTCGTTCGGGACTGACATTACAGAAGCTCCTTTGATAAGGGGCTTCGATAATGTCACTAAGAGGAAAAATTCATGGCAAAACCGGACTGGGAGGCCATCGAAACGGCGTACCAGTGGCGGGTGAAGTATAGGGCATCTATTTATTCATCATTTGAAAAAAGAGTTGTCCGGATAGGTTTCAATAACGGTTATGTTTGAAAGACGCGAGGGGTTAACCGTGAACTCATTTTCACCAAGATAACGACTGTGGGCATTGGGGCCAGCTAATATAGAACAGGCTGGAGCTTCAGCTCTTAACAGCAAACCTGGTGATTTGTATGCATTCAATCCACGACCAAACTTCTCGGCGACTGAAATGTCCGTTGTCCAGCAAAATCCAATGAGCCCTTTATCGAACCTGTCTTTATTTTCCCCCCGATAAAGTACAAGGCTGTCACCATCATATGTTGGCAATAAGAGCGTTAATAGTTTGAGGAGAATTGAGTCGTCGTTGATCTTTTCACGTATAAAGGCCCCAGACTCAACCCATTGACTATGGAATGAATTTTTCATGGCAATTGATACTGGCTTTGCGTTATCGATGCTTTTGATAAACTCAACCCATCTGTTCCGACTGTGAATGTAATCAAGAAATTTCCTCTCATCGGACACCTTCGATTGAGGGCGGTTATAAGCTGCGAAATCTTCTAACTTCATAATTTCCTCAGGTATATCAATGGCACTCACCGACAAGCAAGAAATGTTCTGTCGCGAGTACCTCATCGATTTAAACGCCACGCAAGCGGCTATTCGGGCGGGGTACAGCGCAAAGACAGCTAACCGTACCGCATCCGAAAACCTGTCAAAACCTGACATACAATTCAGAATCGCTGAACTGAAAGCGCAACGCAATGATCTTGTTGGTATTAATGCAGAATATGTACTTAATCGCCTTATTGAAATCGACCAGATGGATGTGCTCGACATTCTCCTGCAAAACGGTGAGCTAAAGCCCATTAAAGACTGGCCTAAGGTATGGCGCACAACGCTATCAGGAATGGATGTCGTGGAGATGGTATCCGCAGATAGCGCCGCACTTCTGAAGAAAATCAAATGGCCTGATAAGGTTAAAAACCTTGAGTTGCTTGGGCGTCATGTTTCTGTTCAGGCGTTTAAAGACAACGTCAAAAATGAAGTGACTGGCGCTGATGGAGGACCAGTCAGAACAGAAATTACCAACTTAACGCCGGAGCAGGCTGCAGAGGCGTATAGAAAAATGATGGGCTAAGTATGCCGTTACCATTCCCCTTCGATTTTAAACATCCTGATTACCAGATGGTTTTTGAATGGCGGATGGAACGCCTACAGCGCATTCGCCAGAATCCTGAAATATTGCCCGTATTGAAGCAGTTTTACCGAACCAATCCGGCTCAGTTCATCATCGACTGGGGCATGACAACGGACCCGCGTAATATTGATTATGGCCTGCCGGTGACCATTCCGTTTTTACTCTTCCCTAAGCAGGAGGAGTGGATCCACTGGATTATGGAACGCTGGGGCAATCGGGAGAATGGTATTACCGAAAAATCCCGTGAAATGGGGCTCAGTTGGACCGCGATCGGACTGGCCTGCTCGCTTTGTCTCTTCAACAAAGAAATGGTTATCGGTTTCGGCTCCCGTAAAGAGGAATACGTCGACAGCACTGGTGACCCGAAAGCATTGTTCTGGAAGGCACGCAAGTTCGTGGAAACGCTACCTGTAGAGTTTCGCGGTTCGTGGAGTGAGAAGAAGCACGCGCCATATATGCGTGTTGAGTTTCCTGAAACTGGTGCCGTTATCAAAGGCGAGGCTGGCGATAATATTGGTCGTGGTGACCGTACCACGCTTTATCTGGTTGATGAGGCTGCATTCCTTCAGCGTCCTCTGCTGATTGATGCGGCGTTGTCACAAACGACGCGTTGCCGTATCGACCTGAGTTCAGTTAACGGCATGGCTAACCCGTTCGCTCAGAAGCGTCATGGCGGGAAGATACCGGTATTCACATTCCACTGGCGGGATGATCCTCGCAAGGATGAAGAGTGGTATCGCAGGGAATGCGAGAAAATCGATAATCCGGTGGTGGTGGCACAGGAACTTGATCTGAACTACAGCGCATCAGCGGAAGGCGTTCTGATTCCATCCGAATGGGTACAGGCTGCCGTTGATGCGCATATCAAACTGGGTATCCAGCCAACAGGCAAACGACTTGGCGCGATGGATGTCGCCGACGAAGGCAGGGACAAAAATGCCTTTTCCACCCGTCATGGCTTCCTCCTGGAAAATGTGCGGGAATGGTCCGGTGTGGGCAGCGACATTTATCAGTCCGTCGAGAAGGTTTTCGGCTTTTGCGAACAGGACAACCTCGAAGAGTTTCGCTTTGATGAGGACGGGCTGGGCGCTGGCGTTCGCGGCGATGCACGCGCTATCAACGAACTGCGTAACGCTGCGCGTCGACCGTCAATACTTGCCACACCGTTTCGAGGTAGTGGCGCGGTATTTGATCCGGATGATGAAGCTGTTCGCGGGGACAACGGGCAAGCCGCACGTCTGAACAAGGACTTCTTCGCTAACGCCAAAGCCCAGAGCTGGTGGCGGTTACGTAAACTTTTTCAGAATACCTGGCGCGCTGTGGTTGAAGGTATGGCTTACAACCCGGACGAAATCATCTCAATCAGCAGTAGCATGGCACTCAAAGATAAACTCATCATTGAGCTTTCGCAGCCGACCTATTCCATTAATGGTGTGGGAAAAATCGTTATTGATAAACAGCCTGATGAAACCCGGTCGCCAAACCTTGCCGACTCGGTGATGATCAACTATGCCCCAATGAATTCAGCCCTGAACATCTGGGAGCTGCTAGGGAGACAGGCCTGATGGCACGAAACAAACAAGCCCTGCGGCGAACTGCGCAGGCCACAGCTGATGGTTATGAGAATTTTATTGCCCGCGTAGGGATGCAGACACCTAACCAGCACTCAGCATCCACCTACCGGGCTAATTTCACCAGTCGTAACCGCATGCTGGTGGAATGGTCCTATCGTTCGTCTTGGATCATCGGCGAAGCGGTCGATGCTATCCCGGATGATATGACCCGCAAAGGCATTCGCATCACGTCGGAAATTGATGCAAAAGATCGTGGCATTCTCGAATCACAACTGGATGAGTTGCAAATCTGGGATGCGCTGAACGACGTGCTGAAATGGTCGCGCCTCTACGGCGGCGCGGTGGGTTTCATCATGATTGAGGGGCAGGCACCAATGACCCCGCTGCGACCCGAAACCATCGGTAAGGGCAAGTTTAAGGGGATTCTCCCGCTCGACCGCTGGATGATCGACCCGGTACTGACCCGCCGCATTAAAGATATGGGGCCGGACCTGGGTAAACCTGAGTTTTACGATGTGGTGACCACAGCAACGGGAATTCCTGCCTGGCGCATTCATCACAGTCGCCTGATTCGCTTTGATGGCGTCACGCTGCCATTCCAGCAGAAGATGACCGAGAACGAATGGGGAATGTCGGTTGTAGAGCGTATCTGGGATCGTCTTACCGCGTTCGACAGCGCTACTGTCGGCGCGGCGCAGCTGGTCTACAAGGCGCATTTGCGTACCTACAGCGTGGAGAAGCTACGCGAGCTTATCGCACTTGGTGGTCCTGCGTATGAAGCGTTGCTGAAGAATATCGACCTGATTCGACAGTTCCAGAGCAATGAAGGCATGACGCTCATGGACTCGCGGGATAAGTTTGAAACCCATCAGTACAGCTTCAGTGGTCTGGATGACATCCTTTCACAGTTTGCAGAACAGATTAGTGGCGCTGTTGGTATCCCACTGGTGCGGTTGTTCGGACAGTCCCCGAAGGGATTTTCTACCGGCGATGCAGACCTTGCCAACTATTACGACCGGGTAAGCTCGTTGCAGGAGAGGCGTTTACGTCTTCCGGTGCGGCGGATACTGGACATCATGCATCGTTCGGAGCTTGGCAAGCCGCTGCCGGACGATTTCACGTTTGAGTTTAACCCGCTCTGGCAAATGTCTGATGTCGATCGCTCAACGGTGGCGTTAAACACTACCAACGCAATCAGTACAGCGCTGGGTGATGGTCTGATGACACTGAAAGCCGCTATGACTGATTTGCGAGAAAATTCTGACGTAACCGGCATCGGGGCATCCATTACCGACGAGGACATCGAGAATGCCGAAGATGAAGCGCCGCCCGGCATCGGCGAACCTGATGACGAACCGCAGGAACCGTCAGGCGGAAATCCGGTATCGAACCAGCCTACGCAGGATAGCGCGGGCGGTCGGGGACATCGTAAATGGTCACTACGATGGTTCAAATGACAGTATCACGGAAATTATTGAGGCGCTGGAACGCTACAGTGAAATCATCACCCCCTGGGCGACAAAGGTCGCGGAAAACTTTACCGCCGATATTGTGCGCAAGAATGATGAGCAGTGGCGTAAACACAGCAAAACCATCAGCCGTGAGCTACGCAATCTGGTAAACAGTGCCCCGCCAGGGCAGGTGATGAAATCCATCGTTGCTGAACAGGTTAAGTACATTAAATCGCTACCCCTCGAGGCGGCTGACAGGGTGTACGACATCCAGAATCGGGCGATTGAAGCTGTTGTGACCGGTGGGAGAGCGGAACATTTTGCTAAAGAAATAGCCGCATCGGGTGATATAGCAAAGTCCAGAGCTGACCTGATTGCCCGTACTGAACTTGGACGTGCAACCGGCGCGCTGGATCAGGCGCGTGCGCTGGCAATTGGTTCGAATGGTTATATCTGGCGTACAGCCGAAGATGGTGACGTCAGGCATTCTCATCGGGAAATGGAAGGTAAATTTGTCGAATGGGGCAAACCTCCAACGCTTGATGGCATGACCGGTCACGCTGGCGAGCTCCCGAATTGTCGCTGTTATAAAGAAATCGTTTTTCCCTCCTCCCATTCTTATCCCGCCTGAATCGCAGGTAACACATGAAATATTTTTTCAATACCCGGCTGGGGGAAACCCGCTATCAGCTGGCTGACGGCTCGTTGCTGTGCAAAGACGTGCCGATAGGACGAACAGGTAAGCAGCTCTATGGTGCTGATGACCTGCCAAAACTGAAACCCGATAAGTTCGGTGAAATAGTCGTCACACGTTCTCCTGAGCAGGTATTCCATCCGGCCACGCTTGCCTCATTCGAAGGGATGAGCATCACGATCCTGCATCCTGAAGATGAAAACGGGAATGTGCGGCTGGTAAATCCCGAGAACTGGAAAGAGCTTGCTGTCGGGCACCTCCAGAATGTCCGGCGCGGGACGGGTGAGCAGTCTGATTTGATGCTGGCTGACCTTATCGTCAAAGACGAAAGCGCCATTCAGCTTATCGAAGATGGCCTGCGCGAAGTGTCGTGCGGCTATGACGCGGAGTATGAGCAGACCGAGCCAGGTAAAGCCGAGCAGGTCGATATTACCGGAAACCATGTGGCTCTTGTCCCTAAAGGCAGAGCCGGAAATCGTTGTGCAATTGGAGACAGAGACACAATGGCAAATCAAAAGAAAAGCTGGTGGAACCGCATGCGTGCAGCCATCAAGACAGGAGATGCCGACACCATGAACGAACTGGTGGAGTCGGCTCCCGCATCGGTTACAGGAGATGAGGGGGATTTGCCGCAGGGCGTTAATCTCAACATCAACCTGTCCCCGCAGCAACCACTACCGGACAAAGCACCAGAGATGGGTGGAGGTCCAACCGGCGACAGTGATGATGACCTCAAAACATTACTGAAAGCCCTGCTGGCTAAGCTGGACGGAAATGCCACGGGCGATAACGACAATAAGCCTGACGATAATCCGACCGGTGACGGCGAGGACGATGAAGAGGAAACCACGATTACTGGTGACTCAGCCTGGCGTGCTGAAGTTATCGTTCCGGGTATCGATCTGAGCCGTAAGATGAAACCGACCGCGTTCAAACGCGAGGTTCTGTCTTCTGCTGACAAAACGTTGGTTCGCCAGATAGTCGGTGATGCGGATATCCGCAAATTGCCGAAACAATCGGTCGACATGGCGTTTAATGCCGTGTCTGAGATTGCCAAAGGGCGAAACACCCGCGCCACCACCGGCGATGCACAGCGCCCAAACATGGGCATGACCAGTATCGCTTCCCTGAACAAACAAAACGCTGAATTCTGGGCAAACCGTAAAGGGTAAAAAATGAATAATGTATTTCTGTACCGGATGCCTGTTGGCATTGCCGGGGCTGTCTCTCGCCCGCAGGACTTAACCGTCGAACCGGTGGTCCTTAAATCCGATAACGCCTTCGCTGCCTATGGCCTGGCTGGTAAATACGATGATGACGGTTTTTTCGTGCCGCTGGCAGATGGTGATACCGCAGACAAGGTGAAGGGGATCTACGTGCGCCCTTATCCGACCACGTCGCAGCCGGACATGGTTCGCCAGGTGGGAACAGGCAAGAACTTCCCGGGCGACGCCATGAAGCGTGGCTACGTGACTGTTAATCTCGGTTCTGATTTTGATGCCAGCACCATCAAAAAAGGCGACCCGGTATACGTTGTCGTCTCCACTGATGAATCCATCAAAGTGCCGCTGGGTGGATTCATGTCCACGTCAGTCAGTGGCAAAAATGTGGTGCTGACCAACGCTGAATTCACAGGTGCCGGTGATGCTGACGGCAATGCAGAAATTTCCTGGAAGATTTAAGGAACAGACGAATGATTACTTTTGATCAGGCAACCGTTGACAGCTCTGGTGCCTTTCTCATCGGGGAGCTGGAGCGACTCGACCAGACGCTGAACCTGCCACTGGTGGGGTACACCTGGACCCGCGATATTCAGTTGCGTGAAGATGTCTCTATCGCAGATGACATTTCCAGCTGGACGAATACCAGCTTCGCCGCTGCGGGTACTGGTGCAAATCCGAATGGCAAAAACTGGGTAGGCAAAGACTCAACCGCTATTGCTGGCGTGAACGTGGATACCGGCAAATCCGGTAACCCGCTGAACCTGTGGGGGATGGAACTTGGCTGGACGGTCATAGAATTGCAGGCTGCTCAGCAGGTCGGCCGCCCGATTGATACGCAGAAGTATGACGGTATGCAACTGAAATGGCAGATGGATAACGATGAACAGGTATATGTTGGCGATTCCGCATTAAACCTGAAAGGCCTTGTTACCCTGGACGGCGTGCCTGTCAACAACGCTGCCAAAACGTGGGCAACCTCAACACCGGACGAAATCCGCGCAAGCATTAACCAGGTGCTGTCTGATGCGTGGGCCGCTTCCGGTTACTCTGTGGTTCCGCGTGATTTGCTGATCCCGCCTGAGCAGTTTGCTCTGTTGTCCAGCATCATCGTTTCATCTGCGGGTAACCAGTCCTTGTTGACGTATCTTCAGACCAACACCATCAGCTATCACCAGAACGGTGTTCCGCTGAATATCCGCGCGGTTAAATGGCTGAAAGGCCGTGGTGTGGGGAAAAAGGATCGCATGGTTGCGTACACCAACGATAAAAAATACGTCCGCTACCCGCTGGTTCCGCTTCAGAGCGTGCCGGTGCAGTATCGCGGTCTGTATCAGATCGTCACTTACTACGGCAAGCTGGGTGCGGTTGAGCCAGTGTATAAAGAAACTCTGTCCTATGTGGACGGTATCTGATAACCAGAATGGCCCCGAAAGGGGCCTGAAGGAAACTGAAATGGCGAAAGAAAAGCTGGTTACCATCCATGTTCACACCCCGTTTACGCTGACGCTCGGCGATCAGTCAAAACAGGAGTTTGGCCGGGGACGACATAACGTACCGGAAGAAGTCGCGTCGCACTGGTTCACCCAGGCGCACTCTGAGCTTTCCGAAAGCGTGATTAGCGACACCGATGATCTGCAACCCATTATCGACGGCCTGCAAGCGCAGATTGCCGACAAAGATAAGCTGATTGCCGATCTGAAAAATGCATTGCTCAAACTGCAGGAGCAGAACGACAGCCTGCAGGCGCAAATTACTGCCGCCCGGGCTGGCGGTAATGGGGCTAAAGATGTCAAAGAATCAAAGTCTGCCAGCGGTAAGTGATTTTCGACGCGACTTCCCGCAGTTTGCTGACCCGGCAAAATATCCAGACGCCCAAATCGGGTTCCGTCTGAATCTGGCCGATGAACTGCTGACCGAAAACGTCACCGGCAAAAAGTTGTTTCCGTACTTTGCCGGGTTGTTCGTTGCGCACTACATGACGCTCTGGGCGGCAGACAGCAGAGCGATGCTGGCTGGTGGTCCGGGCGGTTCAACCAATGGTGTTCAGTCCTCAAAGTCCGTTGACAAGGTAAGCGTCAGCTATGACACCAGCGCGACGCTGAATCCTGATGCAGGTTTCTGGAATAACACCCGATATGGCGCTGAATTTTATCAGTTGATCACGATGTTCGGTGCAGGCGGTCGCCAGCTATGAGTTTCAAAAGCGGTGTAACAACGAGGGTGGATAACGCTAAGGCCATTCTGGATGCGCTCAGGTCGTTAACCAAAAAAGATGTGCTGGTCGGCATCCCTTCGGAAGACAGCGGGCGGGATGATGTTCCGTTTGGTAATGCGGGCATCGGTTACCTCAACGAATACGGCTCACCAGAGCAGAACATCCCGCCACGACCTCACCTGGTCCCCGGCGTTAAATCGGCAGAAGAGCTGACGGTGCCGCAGCTCAAAACCGCGGCGCAGGCTGCACTTGATGGTAATGCTGCGGGAGCAGAAAGCGCACTCAACCGTGCCGGAACGCTGGCCGTTAATGGCGTCAGGCGTTACATGACCATTACCGGCTTTACGCCGCTTGCTGACAGTACTGTTGAAGCCCGGGCTCGTCGGGGGCGCAAGGGGGCAACACTGGAACTTGCCCGGCGTGCTGCTGGCGAATCCCCGGGAACCGAACTGGCGAAACCATTAATTGACACCGGGCAATATCGCAGAGCGATTACCCATGTTGTGAGGGATAAAAATGCCGACACTTGATGTAACAGATGTGCTTTTTGACCTCGATTTTTGCGACTTCAATTTGTGGGTAACACGCCGTGGGCAAACGGTGGATGAGGACGGGATCGGCAGCGACAGCGAAGTTAAAAAGCAGTTTGCCGGAGTCGTAACTGTTGATCGCTCTCTGGAAAACCGTCGTATGCAGGCCGGGCAGGTAATCAGTGGTGCAATTCTGATTGTGACGACTGAGCGACTGACGCAGGGACAGACTGGCCGTGATGCCGATATCGTGACGTATCAGGGCCGTGATTATCGTGTGACTTTCGTCGACCCGTATACAGCGTATGGTGCCGGATTCGTTCAGGCGCATTGTGAGTTGCTGCCGTTTGATGGGGGAATTTCGGTTGAGCAATAACACCAGCACAGAGCGCGGATGGCTGATACCAACCAGTGGCGATCCGGATTATGACGAAGCGCTCGACAGGCTGTTAAGCCAGTGGATGCGTAACGTTTCCGGTCTGTCTGCCGGGATGGTTCGTCCGCGCTGGCAGAAAGAGCAACCGCCACTGCTACCGGCTGAAACGAACTGGTGTGCGTTTGGGGTTATCGGATGGTCAGGTGATGACAGTCCGGCATTCACCAGACAGACCGATGATGGCTCTCAGCTCTGGCGGCATGAAACGATTGAGTGTATGGCTTCGTTTTATGGTCCGTCGGGGATGGTGTATGCGTCCCGGTTTCGTGACGGTATATCTGTACCGCAGAACAACGCAGCACTGAATGCGCTGGGGCTGTCTCTTGGCGATTACACAGGTCTGACTCCCTTCCCTGAACTTATTAATCAGCAATGGGTCCGCCGCTACGATATGACGGTGCGTCTGCGCCGGAAGGTTGTGCGCGAGTACGGTATTAAATCGCTGGTGGAAGCACCAGTCATCTTTTTCGGAGATTAAGCTATGGCACAGGGCTTGCCTGTATCAAACGTTGTTAATGTTGATGTGATCATGTCGCCGCGTGCAGCATCAGGGCGAAATTTTGGTGCATTACTCATTCTCGGCCCGTCCACAATCATTCCGGTAAGTGAGCGCATTCGTCGTTATTCTGCCGCGGAAGATATTGGAAAAGATTTTGGCGTGGAATCACCAGAATATAAAGCTGCGCAGGTGTTTTTCTCACAATCACCGAAACCTCAGGAGGTTTTTGTTGGTCGTTGGGTGAAAACGAAGGGAGACAGCGAACAGGCCACGCCTGAGACGCTGGAGCAGGCTGTGAATGCCATGCTCGATTATACTTCATGGTATGGGCTGGGGATTGCAGACGATGAAGATATTCCGGATGCAGACTGGCTGAAAGTGGCTGCGGTGATCGAATCCTCTTCTGTAAGCCGTATTCTGGCGATTACGACAAGCGATGATAAATGCCTGCAGACTGCATCCAGCGATGATTTGGCATCAAAACTGAAAACCGCCGGATATTCACGCAGTTTTATTCAGTATTCATCGGGTAATAAATATGCTGCGTTATCTGCATTTGGCCGGGCATTCACGGTTAATTTCAATGGCAGTAATACCGCGATTACGCTCAAGTTTAAGCAGGAGCCGGGTGTCGGGTATGAAACACTGACAGTCAGCCAGGCATCGGCACTTGATGCAAAAAACTGCAATGTATTCGTGTACTACCAGAATGATACGGCTATCCTCCAGCAGGGAGTGATGGCTAACGGCGATTTCTTTGATGAACGCCACGGCCTGGACTGGTTACAGAATTATGTGCAGACCAACCTCTATAACCTGCTTTATACCAGCACCACGAAAGTTCCCCAGACTGAAGCCGGTATTACCCGACTGTTATCAAATGTTGAAAAATCACTGGATCAGGCCGTTCAGAATGGACTGATTGCTCCGGGCGTATGGAACGGTGGCGACCTTGGTCAGTTGTCATCAGGTGACACGCTGCCCAAAGGTTATTACGTATACGCCCAGCCGCTGGATGAACAGGCACAATCAGAACGTGAAGCCCGTAAGGCTCCGGTGATTCAGGCTGCAATAAAACTTGCAGGCGCGGTTCATTACGCTGACGTACAGATTAACGTTGTTCGCTAAGGGGAAGTGAATGTCTACCTATTCTTTTATGGATGTCACTGCGACGCTGACCGGGCCGACCGGTTCGATTGACCTCGGGTACGGTTCGGCAAGTTCTGAAGAGGGGATTGTGGTTGCGATGGGCGGTCCTAAAAACACCATGACCATCGGTGCTGATGGTGAAGTGATGCACAGCCTCCATGCAGATAAAAGCGGGACGATTACCGTTAACCTTCTGAAGACATCACCGACAAATAAAAAATTGTCGCTGGCGTATAACGCACAGAGCCAGTCTTCTGCCACATGGGGGAATAACGTTATCGTGATCCGCAACAAGGTCAGCGGCGACATCATCACAGCACGCAGTGTTGCGTTCCAGAAACAACCGGATAACGCCAACGCTAAAACCGGTAATACGATGCCGTGGGTGTTTGACTGCGGCAAGATTGACCAGGTTCTCGGGGAGTTTTAATACATGGAATTCGAAATCAAAGGCGTGAAATATCGCGTGGCAAAACTCAGCGTTTTTGACCAGTTGAAAGTGACCCGCAAACTTCTGCCGGTACTGGCGGGAATGATGTCAGATTTCGGGAGCATTCGCTCCCGTTTGCCTGCTGACGGCAAAATCGACACCGTGAAATTCGAGCAGTTAAAACCGGTGTTTGAAACCATGCTCCCGCGTATCGCTGAGGAACTGTCTTCCCTGACCGAAGATGACACCGATGCGATTATTCATCCCTGTCTTGCGGTGGTGTCGCGGCGTCATATGGACGGATGGGTGCCGGTATTTACCCGGGGCGAACTGATGTTTGATGATATTGACCTGCTGGTCATGCTTCATCTGGTGGTGCGGGTGGTCGCCGATTCGCTGGGAAATTTTTTGCCTACCCCCCTTACCAGCACGACGCAGAGCCTGCAACAGGGCTGACGTTTAACAGCCTGCCGGACGGGCTGTCCTACCTTCTCAATCCGGTTGACGCCGGGTTAATTCCTTATACAGCACTTAAAGATGGCTCTGTCGATTTGTACGATATTGCTCTCTTGAATGACCATCTGGCGGTAAAAGCGGATAACCAGCGGCGCATTGAGAAATGGAGAGAGGATAATGAACGCTGAAACTATTAAAGATTTCCTCGTCTCGCTTGGCTTCAGTGTGGATGATGCTGGAGCAAAAAAATTCGGTTCTGTCCTCGCCGGTACAACTGCAAATGTCATCAAAATGGGGTTGGCCGTTGAAGGAGCTGCACTGTCCGTGGTGGCCTTTACGGCTAAGATTGCCTCCGGCCTGGATAATCTTTACTGGGCGTCACAGCGCACTGGCGCGACAGTCCAGGGAATTCAGTCTATTGGCTATGCGGTTTCGCAGGTTGGCGGCAGCGTGGACGCTGCGCGATCTTCTCTGGAAAACCTCTCCCGGTTTATTCGTAATAATCCCGGGGCGGAGGGATTTCTGAATCGTCTGGGGGTACAGACACGGGATGCCAGCGGTAACATGCGTGACATGGCCGCTATTTTTACAGGGGTAGGCCAGAAGCTCAGCGACATGCCGTATTACCGTGCTAACCAGTATGCGCAGATGCTGGGCATTGACGAAAATACCCTGATGGCTGTGCGTCGCGGTGTGGGTGGCTTCTCCGGGCAGTACAGCGCAATGGCGAAAGCTATCGGCTTCAATGCTGACGAGGCGGCCAGAAGCTCCAACAAATTTATGACCTCCCTGCGTGAGTTTGGCGCGATGGCAGGCATGGCCCGTGACAAAATCGGCTCTAATCTTGCGGGTGGGCTTGCGGGTTCGCTGGACACTCTGCGCCGCCATATCCTGGACAACTTCCCGCGTATCGAGCAGACCCTGACGAAAGCCATAAAAGGCATTCTGGCGCTCGGGGATATTATCGGGCGGTTGTTCTTCAGACTGATTGAGGGGACATCAGGCCTCATCACCTGGTGGCAATCGCTGGATAAGCAAACGCGGGAGTTGATCTCGCTGTTTGGCGCACTGACGATTGCGCTGCGCATTCTGAACAGTACGTTCTGGATGTCGCCGATTGGCCTCATTACCGCGCTGGCGGCGGGGATTGCCCTCCTGTGGGAGGACTATCAGACCTGGAAGGAAGGCGGCGACAGCCTGATTGACTGGGGCAAGTGGAAACCGGAGGTTGATGCCGCGCTGAAGATGGTTCGTGACCTTAAAACGACCGTTAACGACCTGGTAAAAGCGCTGGCGAAACTGCTCAATATTGACCCCAAATCATGGTCCCTGAAGTGGGATTTCAGCAACTTCATCGACCAGATGGGCGAATTCAGCAAAATGCTGAACATGATCGCCGACCTGCTCAACGCTATCAAAGATGGCCGCTGGGCTGATGCCGTCAGCATCGGCAAACAGATACTTAATCAGGGCAGCGAAAATCCGTCAGCGATGCCGATGGTTACAGACAGCGCTAACAGTACTGCCGACTGGATTAAAGAGCACTGGGGATTTGATCCCCGCAGTGTGGGCCGGACGGTAAGCGGCTGGTTTGGTGATGATGAGCCGGAACAACATGCACAGGCTACGAAACGAGGAGAACGGAATAACAATCCGGGAAATCTTAATTTTGCTGGTCAGGCTGGGGCTTCTCTTGAACGCCCGGGCGGGCGATTTGCCAGATTTGAAACTGCTTTTGATGGATTACGGGCTCTTGCTCGTCAGTTAATGCTGTACGCCGGACGGGGAATAAACAGTGTGGAGAAAATTATCTCTACCTGGGCACCTGCGTCTGATAATAACAACACAACCGCGTATATCAGGGCTGTATCGCAACGACTGGGAGTGGATCCCCGGGCTGCCCTGAATATGAGCGATCCGCAAACCATGTCAGCATTGATGAGCAGCATTATCCAGCATGAGAATGGAAGAAATATCTATTCTCGAGAGCTGATTAATAAGGCTGCCGTGGCGGGAATTAGTGGCAAAGTGACAGAGGTTAACCAGCAAAATACCTACCACATTTACGGTGGCGGAGATCCGCACGCTGTCGGTAATGAGGTTGCACGTCGGCAACAGTCTGCAAATGCTCAGGTCATGCGAAGTAATCAGGTGAGGGTGGGGTAGTGGATATTCTCTCTACACTTTTTCATCAGCAGAGCAGAAAAATAGGAATGATTGTTCCCAGTGTTGTTATTTCAGAGAAGCATACAGATATGCTTGAAATAACAGAGCATCCGGTAGAGGTCGGGGCCGCTGTCGCTGATCATGCCTATAAAAAACCGTCAGAAGTGGTGATGGAGGTTGGTTTCGCCGGTGGCGGCGCATTGCTGGATTTTGCCAGTAACCTGATGGCTACCAGCCTGCTCGGCCTGAGTCCTCAGCAGACGTATCAGGAGCTACTGGATCTGCAGGAAAGCCGTATCCCCTTCGATGTGGTAACCGGTAAACGACTGTACAGCAACATGTTGATCCGGGCGCTGGAAGTGACGACGGACAAGACAACCGAAAACGTCCTGTCCGCCGTCCTCACCCTGAGGGAGGTCCTTATCTCCCGGACACAGCAGATTACCGTCGCGGATAAAACCAACATGAAGGAAGGGGCCAGCACGTCGGCGGTACAGAACAGCGGCAACAAAACCACAAAGCCTCCAGATACTTCACTGCTGAAAAGCATCACGGGTAACGTGGCGTCATTACTGGGAGGCGGATAATGACAATTCAGGAAATTCCGCTGACAGCGGACAATCAGCAGTTCAGCATCGTCCTGGGTGGTGTCACCTGGCGGATTAGCATCATATGGCGCGATCTTTACTGGATTATGGACCTGCAGAACGACAGAGGGGAGCCGGTAATCTCCGGTATTCCTCTCGTCACTGGTGCTGACTTGCTGGCGCAGTATGCCTGTATGGGGCTTGGTTTTAAGCTGGTGGTGGTCTGTGATGACAACACACAGGATTACCCCACAAAAACTGACCTGGGCGGCCGCAGTCATTTACTGGTATCAACGGAGTAAGCATGTCACAGAACTGGATGAGACATTTCGAGCTGCAGCTTGTGGACGGGAACGGTCAGGGAATTGAGCTAAGTGATTTCAAAGTCACCTTTACGATCGACTGGTTCAACATCAGCAGCGCGTCCCGGGTAGGGACTATCAAAATTTATAACCTCTCGGCAGATACTGTGAACCGAATTACCGGGCAGGAGTTTTCGAAAGTGCGTCTGATTGCGGGTTACGACGGTATCGCGCCGGAAGTGTCGGCAAGCGACGTCGGGACAGTGCGGGAAGTTGACGCGGCGGACGTGGGCCAGAGTGATGGTCGCAACTACGGACTGATTTTCAGCGGTGAAATTCGCTACTCGGTCACAGGAAAAGACAGTCCGGTTGATTCCTACGTCCTGATTCAGGCAGCAGATACTGATCTGGCTTTTGCCACCAGTATAACCTCACAGACGCTGGCTGCCGGTTACACGGTCGCTGATGTGAACCGTGCGCTGATGAAAGACTTCGAAGCCAAAGGTGCGACCGAAGGCCTGACGCCTGAAATGCCTGCTACTGTATTCCCCCGGGGGCGGGTGCTCTTTGGCATGACGCGGCATCTAATGGATAACGTAGCCGGGCAGTGTGGCGCAACATGGCAATTCGTGGACGGTCAGCGCCAGATGGTGGCGAATAACGAATATGTTCACGAAGCGATTGTGCTCAACAGCGCTACCGGGCTTATTGGCATGCCGCAGCAGACTATCGGTAACGGCGTAAACGTCCGCGCGCTTATTAATCCGAACATCCGGGTTAACGGGCTCATTCAACTGGATCAGGCTTCAGTGTATCGTACCGCGTTGTCGAACAACGATATCGCGATGGCCGGTGGGCAGATCACTGACCAGAACACGGACGGAAATATTACGCTAAGCGGCACCACATCGCAGCCTGCCAGCATCGCAACGGATGGCGTTTATATTGTGCGCGGGATTATGTACACTGGCGACACAAGGGGCCAGGCGTGGTACATGGATATGATGTGCGAAGCGCGCGGTGCGGCGGATCTTCGTTCGGCGTCGTCTTTACAGCGTGAGGTAGGATAGTGAAAAAGTGGATTGTTATTGGACTCTGTTTCCTTCCGGGGTTCGCATTTGCTGCGAATCCTGGCGGTGTCACGCTTCAGTGTGGTGGCTACAAATTAGAGTTGATTCCTGATTCATTGTTCAGGATTAATGGTGAGACAGTTACCTCCCAGAAAATCAAAACGCTCGGCAACGGTAATGGAATGAAGGCGGATATGGGGCTTATGCCAGCCAAAGACGGTAACAATTACGGTTTCGAGTTCATTCGCCGTCCGGGTACCGAAACGCGTTTCTTGAATGTCCAACTACTGCAGAACAGCATGGATGCGCCGAGAATCATAGGTTCGTTTCCTTGTAAGAAGGTTGACGATTAATACAATATGTGCAATCAAAGGAATGAGGCTGTTGGCCTTGAAGTAGATACGATTTTGTCGTACTCGAGAGACAGGTATGAAGAAGTTAAGACAACATACAGGCGGTTAGAGGACAAAGCTAATTTTCTTCTTGCTGTGCTTGGTGTTGAGATTTCTGCATTATTAGCCGTTTTTGGGTCCTTTGAGCTGGGACAACAGTTAAAGACTAGTCTATCCGCAAGATTGTCTCTATTGTGTCTATGTTCATGTTTTGTATGTTTGGTTTTTTGTTTTTATTATTTATGGAAATGTTGGGAACTTAGAAATATTCCCAAAATGCCTGTGCATCGAACACCTGAACAACATGAATTTCTTCTGAGGGGTAGTAGAGATGACACAGTCAGATTTCATTTGATAATGTATGGTAGGGCTATTGATAGAATCGAGAAAATCCATAAAGAAAAATCAGCGTTTGTAAATGAGTTGTTTCGATGGATGGTTATGTCATTTGTATTTTTTATTATTTCTGTAACGTGCATGTTAATAAGTAAGGTTTGAATATGTCCTGTCCAGAAGACCAAAATGAACCACAACCTAAACCAAGTGAGCCTGAGGTCTCTTTCCTAGATAACTATGAGCAAGAGATTATTGCTAGAGTACCTTTCGGGGATATCGAAATTATGACGGAAAGCTATCACGACAAGCCTTCAACTTTTCCCAAGAAAGATAGTTAGTGAAGCTCTTATAAATCAAACCCGCCACCAGGCGGGTTTTTTGCTTTCTGGAGCCTACTAAATGGCCGTATCTGACCAGACCCGCAGCGGCGACCTTGCCGAAACATTCAAATCTGAACGGGAAACAACAAAGAACCAGATCCGTGTCGCCTTGCCTGGCATTATTCAGTCATTCGATCCTGATGCGGTGACGGCAGTTGTGCAGCCTGCTATCCGTTCGGTTGAAAAGGATAATGACGGCAACCGCATTACCCAAAATTACCCATTGCTGGTGGATGTGCCAGTGGTATTCCCGCGCGGCGGAGGATGCACGCTAACGTTCCCAGTTAAAGCCGGTGATGAATGTTTGATGATTTTTGCCGATCGTTGTATTGATTTCTGGTGGCAGAGCGGCGGGATACAGGAGCCGGTCGATGACAGAATGCATGATTTATCGGATGCGTTTTGTATTGTCGGTCCCCAGTCGCAGGCAAGGAAGATTAGCGGTATTAATACCAGTGCCACACAGTTGCGTAGTGATGACGGCAGCACCTATTTTGAGCTTAATCCTGATACCAGGAAAATTAAAATTGTCGCTCCGGGTGGTCTTGATGTGGTTGCCCCTCTGGCTGATTTTTCTGAGAAAGTAACCATTCATGGCCTGTTAACCTGGATGGGTGGCATGGTGGGGTCTGTGGTTTCTGGTGTGGCTTCAAAAATCACTGGTGCTGTTGAGTTTTTGGGTAGCGTGAAGGCTAACGGCAAGCCAATTGATGATACGCACACTCATGGTGGTGTTCAGCGCGGTGGAAGCAATACCGACGGAGTAAACTGATGCGATACAGACGTGAAGACGCCGATGGCGATTACACCTTTGGCAGCGGTGATGACACCTGGCTGATTAACTCACCGGAGGCCGTGGCGCAGGCGGTAAAAACGCGATTCGAATTGTGGTATGGGCAATGGTTTCTCGACACCACCGAGGGGACTCCGTGGATCCAGTCCGTACTCGGTAAGCAGAAGCCGGAAACCTACAACCTGGCGATCCGTAAGCGCATCCTCGAAACGCAGGGCGTTAAATCAATCCTCTCTTTCAATACGACGGTGGATACCACGACCCGACGTGTCATGTTTTCCGCTGAAATCGACACTCTTTATGGAATAACGACTGTTACATCGGAGGCGTAATGGCTCTGAACCTTGATTCTCTCGGTTTATCTGCAAAGGTAACCGCGGAGGGGATCAGTGCGCCTGATTATCAGACGATACTCAGCACCCTGATTAGCTATTTTCAGCAGATTTATGGCAGTGATGCCTACCTCGAACCGGACAGCAAAGACGGCCAGATGGTGGCTCTGATGGCGCTGGCGATTCATGATGCCAATAATATGGCGATAACTGTCTACAACTGTTTTTCACCAGCAACCAGCTATGGGGCTGCACTGACCAGTAACGTGAAAATAAATGGTATTTCACGTAAAGGCGCGACGAACTCTACGGTTGATTTGCTTCTTACAGGAACTGCCGGAACAACCATCATTAATGGCAGCGTGAAAGACAGTAATAATGTGATATGGCGTTTGCCTGCTTCAGTGGTGGTCGGCGTGGATGGTACAGTGATGGTGACCGCAACATGTTCCGTCAGTGGTGCAGTGGCGGCGCTGGCTGGAACTATCACTGAAATTAATACGCCAACCCGTGGCTGGGTTTCGGTAACCAATCCTGCTGCGGCTACTGTGGGCACTCCGGCAGAAACTGATGCGGAGTTACGTATCCGACAGTCGCAAAGTGTTGCGTTGCCATCAATAACCCCATTTGAAGCACTGAATGGTGCTGTTTCTAATGTTACCGGTGTAACCCGCCACAAACTCTATGAAAACGATAATGGTTCGGAGGACGGTAACGGGTTACCGCCACACTCTGTTGCTGTAATTGTGGATGGCGGTGATGTGACGGATATTGCTCAGGCTATCAGAGGGAATAAAGGCCAGGGGACAGCCACTCACGGTACAACATCCGTTACGGTTCCGGATAAATACGGCAATCCCCATGTAATCAAATTTTCGCGTTCCAGTGATGTGCCTGTTTATGCCCGGATTAAATTAAAAGTTTTTACGGGTTATACCTCACAGATAGGGCAGCAGATCCAGCAGGCTATTTCCGACTATATCAATAGTCTGATGATTGGTGATTCGGTCCTTTTAAGTCGCATTTACTCACCGGCGAATCTTGGCGTGGTGAGTGGCGGGAATGCACGCTATTACGATATTCAGGAACTGACGATTGGGAAATCCCCGGGGGCTTTGTCGTCATCAAACATTGATATCAGATACAACGAATCTGCGTCCTGTACCCCGGAAAATATCGTTATAACGGTGGAGTCATGAGCAAATACACCGAACTAATCACGAACTACCACGCCACCAAACCTAAATTTCTTGCACATGTTGATCTGATGACCCGGCCGCTTATTGATGTTGCGGCTGCCACCAGAGGGCTGATTACTGCATTTGATATTGACTCTGCGGTTGGTGTGCAACTTGACATTCTGGGATTGTGGATCGGACGTAGCCGTGTTGTCAGCCAGCCTATTTCAGGTGTTTATTTCAGCTGGGATACCGACGGGCTTGGATATGATCAGGGTGTATGGCAGGGGCCATACGATCCTGATTCCGGATACATGTACCTCAGCGATGAAACTTATCGTGTCATCCTTAAAGCGAAGATTGCGATTAATAACTGGGACGGACGGAATGATTCGCTTCCGGCAATTCTTGACGCGGCAACAGCAGGATCCGGACTGCGAATGCAGATAGTCGATAACCAGGACATGACGATATCGGTCTGGGTCTTTCCTGATACTGATATTTCAGATGTATCGCGTGAGTTAATTGCGGCAATTAAACAGGGGTATCTCACAGTAAAAGCCGCCGGGGTATGGGCGGGTGGCATTGAAACACCTTCGGTGGAAACCCCATCGGAAGGCTCAAAATTTTTTGGTTTTGATATGGATAACGAATTCATCAGTGGTTTTGATGTAGGAGCATGGGGAGTATTACTCTGATGGCGAAAAATGACTTTAAAGCGTTTGCAACGGATCGAAAAGCCAATGTTATATCGCAGGAGGAATGGGAAGCGTTGCCCGCGCTTTTATCTGGATTTACAGCAGGGAAAGCCTCCAGTGCGCAAGTCAATAAGGTTATTCGGCAGGCCAGCTTTATTGCTGCAGCTCTGGCCCAGTTTGTAAGTGATAAAACGCAACGGGATGTGCTTGATAATGGTGATCTGCCCGGTTTTGTTGAATTGCTGGGATCGGGGTTTGCTGTTGAATACCTGAGCCGCAAGAATCCGTTTGGTGATATCAAATCGGATGGCACGGTGAAAACGGCTCTCGAAAACCTTGGTTTGGGAGAAGGCTCTGCTTTGCCTGTTGGCGTTCCGGTGCCGTGGCCTCTTGCCGTCCCGCCAGCGGGATGGCTCAAGTGTAATGGAGCTGCTTTCACGGCCTCACAATACCCCCAACTGGCGCTTGCCTATCCGTCGCTCAGACTGCCTGATTTGCGCGGGGAGTTTATCCGTGGCTGGGATGACGGGCGCGGGGTTGACTCAGGGCGTACGATACTGTCATTTCAGGAGGGGACTATCGTTTCCGGCTTTGATGACAATGATACAGGGGATATCAGTTCGCTGGGTTCTGCAAACTATGGATTCGGTGACAGTCTTACCTCCAATCAGTGGAACACCATAAATGGCAAAAAGTGGATATTTGATGCATCCAGCAAAGGTGCACAAAGATATGATTGGTGGGCTTACGTATCCGCGCGTCCCCGTAATATTGCATTTAATTATATCGTGAGAGCTGCATAATGAATGACGCTGTATTAAATAACGAATTTATTGCCACTCAAGCAGGAAATATCACCGTTTATAACTATGACGGTGAGACGCGGGAATATATTTCTGCATCAACTGAATATCTTTCTGTCGGCGTCGGCATCCCGGCATGTTCCTGTCTGGATGCACCAGGTACACATAAAGCTGGTTATGCAATCTGTCGCTCTGTAGATTTAAATTCATGGGAATATGTGCCAGACCATCGCGGTGAAGTTGTCTATAGTACCGAAACGGGAGATACCAAAGAAATCACAGTTCCGGGTGATTACCCTGAAAATACAACCACTATCGCCCCATTAACGCCATACGATAAATGGGATGGTGAGAAATGGATGACGGATACCGAGGTACAGCATAGCGCCGCACTAGACGCGGCAGAAGCACAGCGCCAGTCACTGATTAATGCAGCAATGGCTTCCATTAGTCTGATTCAGCTGAAATTACAGGCCGGACGGAAGTTGACGCAGGCAGAAACAACCCGACTTAACGCCGTGCTGGATTACATTGACGCGGTGACGGCAACAGATACCAGCACCGCGCCGGATGTCATCTGGCCTGAACTGCCGGAGGAGTAGGCCATTCAATATCTGGTGCACTGGAAGTATCGACCAGCTCCAGTGCGTCCAGATAATCCAGCCACAAATTATATTGCGCCAGTTCCTCACCTTTCAGACGACCAATAGCCGCTTTACCAACCCATTGTCTACTGTTCATATAATCGTTGGCCTGATTAATCAATTGCTGCTTTTTAGTTTCGGCTGATGCAATTTGTTCTTCACGTGTTGGTGGAGGAATATCTGCCCATGCAGGCAGTCCATCTTCTCCAACACATCTGTATTTTCCTTCTGGTGGTGTGTCATAGAAATATTCCCTGAAAATTACTTCGTCTATATCAACACCTTTTTCTTCAGGCCATTCACCTTTTTCAACATAAAGAGACTGAAGTTCGTAAGGATATGCCAGGTTGTTTACGTACAGATATTTCATCATTACCAGCCCTTAGCGAAAAACGCACCACCTTCAAGACCATAATTGCAGTGAGCTATGAAGCCGGTAGTGCTCCAGTTGGTCGCCCCCCACATATTCCCGCCCCCGAAACCACCATCGCACACAATTACAATGCCCGGTGTCTGTGTAAATGGAATCGGGAATGAAACATTGGCGGATACAGGCCCGTGTTCACCAGGAAAACTAATTCGTCCCCACTGTTCAATTGAACCATCTGGCATTTTTCGCCAGCCTGAACCTGATGCATATGATGACATATCAGGTATCTGATTTTCCCCTGTTCCCACATTCCGTTTTGCCGCTTCTCCCAAACCAACGTTTATGAAAATGCAGAAATAACGAGCAAATGGCATCATTCCTGCTTTTGTCAGGGAGATCTACCATGCTTATTGGCTATGTACGCGTATCAACAAATGACCAGAATACCGATCTACAACGTAATGCGTTGAACTGTGCAGGATGCGAGCTGATTTTTGAAGACAAGATAAGCGGTACAAAGTCCGAAAGGCCGGGACTGAAAAAACTGCTCAGGACATTATCGGCAGGTGACACTCTGGTTGTCTGGAAGCTGGATCGGCTGGGGCGTAGTATGCGGCATCTGGTCATTCTGGTTGAGGAGTTGCGCGAACGTGGCGTTAATTTTCGCAGCCTGACGGATGCTATTGATACCAGCACACCGATGGGGCGTTTTTTCTTTCATGTGATGGGGGCCCTGGCTGAAATGGAACGAGAACTGATTGTTGAACGAACAAAAGCTGGACTGGAAGCTGCTCGCGCACAGGGACGAATTGGTGGACGTCGTCCCAAACTTACACCAGAACAATGGGCGCAGGCCGGGCGACTAATTGCATCAGGAGTTCCTCGCCAGAAGGTGGCGATCATTTATGATGTTGGCGTATCGACTTTGTATAAGAAGTTTCCGGTCGGAGATAAATGAAACCGTAGCACGTCGTATGCAAGAACGTGCCACGGCTGGCTGATGGACGTTCGATAGCGCGAGTTTGAATGAAAATCAGCCGGAGGTGATTTTACATAATTGTTGCGGAATCATTCAATATAGGGATTGCTTATTTCTGCCTGGATTGGTCTGAAATAGTCCCGAAATTTTCTCTAAAAAACTCGAAAAAAATGGTAACTAATTGAATGCATTAATATGCAATGGTACGTGTTTGGGATTAAAAGATGAGCGTAATTTTGCTTAACAAATTAATTTAAAAAGGGTTTCTTGTTTGTTGACGAAAACAGGAATCGTGTTCGGTCTCTTTTTATCTGTTAAAAGCCAGAAGCATTCCCTTCGCTGACTTTATAGTCAACCATAACACACACTCTACTGTTTGAGTCCAGCGTTTTTTAACATTCTTGTTAAGATTATGTGATCTTTAGCGCGGGAGGAAAATATTGATGAAACAGCCTGCGCCCGTTTATCAGAGAATTGCGGGTCATCAATGGCGACATATCTGGCTTTCAGGCGATATACACGGTTGTCTTGAGCAATTGCGCCGCAAATTATGGCATTGTCGTTTTGATCCGTGGCGAGATTTACTTATCTCAGTGGGAGACGTTATCGATCGTGGGCCGCAAAGTTTACGTTGCCTGCAGTTACTGGAACAACATTGGGTTCGTGCGGTAAGAGGCAATCATGAACAGATGGCGATGGATGCGCTGGCATCCCGGCAGATGTCTTTATGGTTGATGAATGGCGGCGACTGGTTTATTGCGCTGGCAGATAATCAACAGAAACAAGCGAAAACGGCGCTGGAAAAATGTCAGCATTTGCCCTTTATTCTTGAAGTACACAGCCGCACCGGCAAACATGTTATTGCTCATGCCGATTATCCAGATGATGTTTATGAATGGCAAAAGGACGTCGATTTGCATCAGGTCTTGTGGAGCCGCTCGCGATTAGGTGAACGCCAAAAAGGGCAGGGAATTGCAGGTGCTGATCATTTCTGGTTTGGTCATACACCTTTGCGCCATCGCGTGGATATTGGCAACCTGCATTATATTGATACCGGTGCTGTCTTTGGGGGAGAACTGACTCTTGTGCAATTGCAATAATTAAAAATCACCGTACTCCTGTGCAGGTCGCCAGAAACCATCTATAAAATCCTCAATCGGAAAACAACCGCCATGGCGGATCCGTTGATCGCTCATAGAATAAAGACACTGCTGTTCCGTGTTGTAGACATCCACAACAATATCTTCACAACCGCCATCCAGGTAGCAAACAAAAAGTACCAGCGCGAACATTTCATCCCCGAAGTGTGGTGCCGTACCGTTAAGTTTAGGAGAGATTTTACAACGGGGGAATAACCCGGACAAATAACCCGCCATGCCGACGGGTTCTTTTTGGATCAGGCAAGACGCATAATCCAGGCATCAGATTGTTGATCGTAACGGGTACGGTAAAGGACAGAGTGTTCGCCATTTAGCAGGGCAGGGATACTGGTTTCAGCATCCCAGGCATCCAGTTGCATACATAAATCGGGGTCTGATTTACAAGGAATGGTTAACGTTCGATCACCCGGCGATTCGCCGTGTAATTCGCCGTCGTCGATTTCAAAAGCGCCTATGCGCACACTGGTTTTCATCTTCGTGCTCTCCATTTAGCTGCCGGTTGTGGTACGACCAGTCCGATCGCACCATTTTTCAGCCTAGTTGAGGCAGTCGAATGTGCCAGTCAAAAAGTGCGCTTTTTTGTGCGCTGTCAGGCGTTACCGGTAAAAAGTTTCCCGTCGCGCACCAGTTCACGCGGGTAGCTGTTTTTCAGTCGTGAACCAATCCGTTTGGCTAAACCAATCGGCTGATGCTGGAAAGTAACCAATACATCATCCGCCACTGGCGCGGCATGCGGGTATACATCGCGCCCGCGATACCACTCCTCCGCTTCCTGCGGTGTCAGTTCAAAAGCGTTCACATTGTCGGGGGAGGCAAGGGCAATAACGGCCTCATGCTGCCAGCGATAACCTTTGTTGTGCGTTTCGGCAAGTTTAATCCCCAAGCGAGAAAATCGGACTTTACCGATCAGGGCTTCAATGCCCACCGGGAACAACCACAGTTCTTTGTCACGCTGCCAGAGTCGCAGGTTTTCATCCCAGTTTAAGCCAACACTTGCAGCCGCCTGACGAATTTGACCGGCTTCGCGATCTTTCACTGGGCTAAACGGGAAATTGCCCACTTTGTATTTTGGGGCGGGTAAGACGGGGATCGCCTGAGTTTTACGCAGACGAGCAACGAAGAAGCCTTCGCAGTCGTAAATTTGTGGGAAAACATGCAAAAAGCCTTCCTCGGTCAGCGCCTTGTTTGCACCAGGGAAGAGATCGCCAAGCGGTAAAAACTCTACTGCGTCGGGGTAAGTCTCTTTCAGCCACAGGCAAACGGCTTCGTTTTCTTCCCGGTTTAAGGTACAGGTCGAGTAAACCAGCGTACCGCCAGGACGTAATGCATGAAAGGCGCTGTCGATCAGCTCCCGTTGGGTCGCTGCGATTTCCTGATTGCTTTCTGGTGACCAGTTTTTTAGCGCATCGGGATCTTTACGCACCACGCCTTCGCCGGAGCAGGGAGCGTCCAGCAAAATGGCATCGAACATTTCTGGCACTGCCGCACCAAATACGCGGCCATCAAAATGCGTGAGCGCAACATTACTGATGCCACAGCGGCTGATATTGGCATGTAACACTTTTACCCGACTGGCGGAAAACTCATTGGCAAGGATTGCCCCTTCGTTATTCATCCGCGCGGCAATTTGCGTCGTTTTGGAACCTGGTGCAGCAGCGACATCCATCACCCGCTGTGGTGCATTACCGTCAGCAAACAAGGCGGCAACAGGCAACATTGAACTGGCTTCCTGAATATAAAACAGGCCGCTTAAATGCTCGGCGGTACTACCCAACGGCAATGCATCTTCATTGTCGCGTTCAATCCAGAAACCTTCTTCACACCACGGAATTGGCGTAAGCGTCCAGCCATAAGGAGCGGTTAATTGCAGGAAATCAGCAACGGAGGTTTTCAGCGTATTAACGCGAATGCTGCGGCGCAACGGGCGCTGACAGGCGGCAAGAAAATCATCAAAAGAGAGCGTCGAAGGCATCGCTTCGCGCATTTGTGTCAGAAAGGCGTCCGGGAAATAAACGGTGTGTTGGGCCACGAGCATATACCACTGGCAAAAAAACAGGCGTGCAGTTTAGCATAAACGCTCCGGCGCAGGCACGCCGGAGCAGTGGGCATTATTTGGGAAGCGCAGTTCCCCATTCACGCCACTCTTTCGGTTCACTTTCCTGCAACAGGAAGTGCTTGCCTTCCTGGGCTTTCGGTGCCAGTGGCGTACCCGGAGGCGTGGCGAAGGCGATGCCGCCACGGATAAACTGGTTAAAGGTGCCGGTTTTCACTACGCCGCCCGTCAGACCAAAGTCCAGACTGTAACCCGATGCCAACCAGAAGACGGAATTGTTACGCACCAGGTGTTGATAGCGTTTACTGATGCGCATCGCAATCATCACGCGATCTGACAATGTCCCCAGCGTCATTCCGGTAACCGTACCTACTTCCAGACCACGGAACAGCACAGGTGTACCGATACCTAACGAACCGGCTTCCGGCGCTTCAACAATAATGCTTAAGCCATCCAGGTAACGCGAATCAGTAATGGTGGCCTCTTGTAATTCAAAGTCGCGGCGAGGATTGCCCCGGCCTGGTTCGACGTTGATATACGGCTGGAGGATAGTATCAAGATGCTCAACGCCAGCTGCCGAAATTTGCGGTGTGACCACTGAGAAGCGCGTACCACCGCGAGCAAAGGTCTGGACATATTCCGGATAGAGCACCGCCTTTGCCTGTACTTCATTGCGCGCGGTAATCAGATCCAGCGTCTGGATTTGCCCGATATCAATACCGAGATAGCGAATTGGCATCCCGACCGCCAGTTTTCCGGCATCGAAAGCGTGAAGCGTAATTTGCCCGCCAACCGCACGGGCCGCTGTTTCGGAAGCATACAGAATACGCTTGTCGCCTTTACGCTGACTGGCGCTGGCACCGCTGAGGTTATCGAAGCTAATAGCCCCCTTTAATGCTCTGGAGAGCGGGGATGCCTGTACGGTCAGGCCACTACCATTCAGCTGAACTTTCGCCCCACCTTCTGCCCAGAACACGCTGTTGCTGGTCAGAAGGTTGCGATACTCCGGTTTAATATGCAGATCGATATCAAACGCGTTAGCTCGCGGACGCACAGTAATAACTTCACCAACTTCAAATTTACGGTACAGCACTACCGATCCTGCCTGCACATCCGGCAGCGTCTCTGCACTCAAACTCACGGTTGTGGTGGGTAAATCGCTAAGGCTGTTCTCCAGCGCTTTTTCCAGATTGGCATACAGTGGATAGCTGGCTTTCATCTCGCCTTTATCGCCCGGCAGAATACGTATTCCGCCATTGATCCATTCTGAGGCGCTGGCACCGAGAAACTCAACGCCATCCAGCCCCACCTTCACGTCGACACGGCTGTTGACGACAAATTTGCTATCGCCTTTTACCAGTTCGCGATGCTGAGGCTCGATGGCGACGGTAAAGGTGACGCCTTTGCTGGTGAGTTTACGATCGATAACCTGGCCTACCTGCACGCCGTGAAGAATGAGCGGCTGACCAGCATCAATACCGTAACTTTCTGGTGCTGTCAGGGTCAGTGTCAGAACATCCGGCTCTTGCAGCAGGGCTTTTTCGCCTGGCACAACCACGAACTCCTTACGTGGCTCGCCATCGCCGGGCACCAGTTCGAAGGTTTTGCCGGTCAGCAGGGCACTGAGATTAGCATCGCTAAGGGATAATTTTGGATTACGTAATTCGATGCGGGTATTTTCACGAAGCAGGGTGACGACGCTGGGATCAACGGTCATTTCCCCAGTGACTTTACCACCAGGATTTAAATCCAGTTTAGTCAGCTGTCCGACTTCCAGCCCCTGATACATTAACGGCGTCGAGTCGGCGGTTAATCCGGCACCGCCTGGCAGTTCCAGTTTTATTATTACGCCACGTTGGCTATGGGCCAGGTCTTCATACAGACCAAAGGTATCTTCCGCTTCGGCAGGTTTCGACTCTTCAGGTGAATCGAAGGCAATCGCACCGTTAACCAGTGCCGCCAGACTTTCCAGTTTCACCTTCGCGCCACTGATACTGACGTTGGCATCAACGCCGGAAACGTTCCAGAAACGGCTACCTTTTTTCACCAGATCGGTAAAACGCCGCTCGATCAGGACATCAATCACCACGCCTTGCTTGTTGGGATTGATGGCATAGTCGTAGACTTTACCCACCGGGATCTTGCGGAAATAGACCAATGAACCACTGCTCAGTGAACCGAGATCGGGGGCTTGCAGGTGGATCATCAGATCGCCATTGTCCAGCCGATATTTCGGTTGGGTGTCGAGTGCGACAAAGTGATCCTGCTCTTTACCTTTACCCGGCATCATGCCGATATAATTACCACCGACGAGGGCGTCCAGCCCGGAGACACCTGCCAACGAGGCCTTTGGCGTCACCAACCAGAACTGTGTCTCTTCGCGCAGCGCATCTTTCATATCGGACTTGATGCTGACCTTGACTTCAATCTTACGAAGATCGTCGCTGAGGCTGATATCCTGCACTGTTCCAACTTCAACGCCCTGATAACGAACAGGCGTACGGCCTGGAACAATACCATCCGCCGACATAAAGTCGATGGTGACAGTATTGCCCCGGTCCTGATAACTGTCCCAAATCAGCCAACCAGCAATCATTAGCGCGATGAACGGCAGCAGCCAGAAAGGTGAGATACGGCGTTTATTTTTAATCTGCGCTTCAGTCGTCGAAGCGGGCGTTTCCTGACTCATGTGCATCCCAAAGTAAGCGGCTGTCCAGCCATTCCACAGCAAGAATAGTCAAAATTACCGCTGCGCCGAAATAAAACGCAGCCGGTCCCATAGTAAAAGCGAGGATCTGATCGCGATTAATCAGCGACATGGTTAAAGATATGACAAACAGGTCGAGCATCGACCAGCGACCAATCCAGGTCACCATCCGCAGTAACAGAATGCGTGTGCGTAAACCTTGCTGGCATTTAAAATGAATACTCAACAGTAAAGTGAACATGACGATCACTTTAGTAAACGGTACCAGAATACTGGCGATAAACACGATTCCCGCAACTGCAATGTTGCTACTTGCCAGCGACATAATTCCGGAAAGAATCGTATCTTCCTGCCGACCACCATTCAGATAAATGATAGAGATAGGCAACAGGTTGGCAGGTAACAACAAAACGATTGACGCTAACAGCGCCGCCCAGCATTTTTGCAGACTATGACGGCGACGCAGGAGTAGCGGGATATGGCAACGCGGGCAGCGACCACGCTGATCAGGATAGCCGGTAAAATGGCACCCAAGACAGACACGGAGTTTCTCGTCCCTTCGCGTAGCGGGGCGCTGCGGATAAAATCGCTCCCACAGTTCTTCGACATTAAGATGTGACAACGTCACCGTCGTTAAAATCACCAACGCCACAAAAGAGAACAAGCCGACCCCCGCCTGGATATGGGCATAATCCTGTACCTTTATAGAAGCAACGCCAATGCCGACCAGGTAGATATCCAACATCACCCACTCTTTCAGCCGCTCAAGCATCAGCAGTACCGGGCGTAAATTCATTCCCAATCGGTTACCAAACCATAAATAAGCTATGGAGGTCACCAGAATGAGGGGGGCACCGATAACGCAGAAAAAGACCATCGCCCCCGTTATCGCATCGCCCTGTTTGGTCATTTGCCAGATGCCTTGCATAACGTTGGCGTCAATACGAATGCCTAACAGCCAGATATGCAACAGCGGTTCGCCCCAGGCAAACGGCATAAGCAACAGCATGGTGAAGGCCATTGCCGCCAGGCGCGTTAGCGACCAGTCGCGCCCGTCACGAATTTTTGCCTGACAGCGCGGACAATAGGCACTTTGATGAGAATTTATCTCGGGCAGGCTAAACAGCATGTCACATTGCGGGCAACGTTGGTAATCACCACGCGGCAGTTCCTCGCCGATAGCCCTCACTGTTATCTTCTTTGTCGGCGTAATTTGTGGTGTGTTAAGAGCCATGACGTGCCAAATGTAATAAGAATTAACATTAATCTTAACCCATGATGGGAATGATCTTGAGCATTAACGCATTTAATGCTTATTTTAATAGGCTGGCAGTTCCAGGTAAGACAACCAAGTGATTATATAATGAACAAAGCAGAATTTTACGCGGATTTAAATCGCGACTTTAACGCGCTGATGGCGGGAGAAACCAGTTTTCTGGCAACGCTTGCGAACACCAGTGCGTTGTTATATGAGCGTCTCACTGACGTAAACTGGGCAGGTTTTTATTTGCTTGAGGACGATACACTGGTGCTCGGACCATTTCAGGGCAAAATTGCCTGTGTCCGGATACCCGTTGGGCGCGGCGTATGCGGCACTGCGGTTGCCCGCAATCAAGTGCAGCGTATCGAGGATGTTCACGCGTTTGACGGGCATATTGCCTGTGATGCGGCGAGTAATTCTGAAATTGTTCTGCCACTGGTGGTGAAAAATCAGATTATTGGTGTTCTCGACATCGATAGTACCGTCTTCGGTCGCTTTACAGACGAGGACGAGCAAGGCTTACGTCAGCTTGTGGCACAGCTTGAAAAAGTGCTTGCAACGACGGATTACAAAAAATTCTTTGCGAGCGTCGCAGGATAATCAACGGATAACGTAGCATTTACTGATAGCGTCATTATAATGACGCCTGTTCATGCCTGCGCTTGTTGGCTACGTCCGTTGTAATCAGGAAATTTCATGGAAAATCAACCTAAGTTGAATAGCAGTAAAGAAGTAATCGCGTTTCTGGCCGAACGTTTTCCCCACTGTTTCAGTGCGGAAGGTGAAGCGCGTCCGCTGAAAATCGGTATTTTTCAGGATTTGGTCGATCGTGTTGCCGGGGAAATGAACCTGAGCAAAACGCAATTGCGATCCGCTTTACGTCTCTACACTTCGAGCTGGCGTTATCTTTACGGTGTTAAATCCGGCGCAACGCGTGTTGATCTTGACGGCAACCCATGCGGTGAGCTGGACGAGCAACATGTCGAGCATGCTCGCAAGCAGCTTGAAGAAGCGAAAGCGCGTGTTCAGGCACAGCGTGCTGAACAGCAAGCGAAAAAACGCGAAGCTGCCGCAGCTGCTGGTGAGAAAGAAGACGCACCGCGCCGCGAACGCAAGCCACGCCCGACCACGCCACGCCGCAAAGAAGGCGCTGAACGTAAACCTCGTGCGCAAAAGCCGGTAGAGAAAGCGCCAAAAACAGTAAAAGCACCTCGCGAAGAACAGCACACCCCGGTTTCTGACATTTCAGCTCTGACTGTCGGACAAGCCCTGAAGGTGAAAGCGGGTCAAAACGCGATGGATGCCACCGTATTAGAAATCACCAAAGACGGCGTCCGCGTCCAGCTGAATTCGGGTATGTCTTTGATTGTGCGCGCAGAACACCTGGTGTTCTGAAACGGAGGCCGGGCCAGGCATGAACATGTTTTTTAGGCTTACCGCGTTAGCTGGCCTGCTTGCAATAGCAGGCCAGACCTTCGCTGTAGAAGATATCACGCGTGCTGATCAAATTCCGGTATTAAAGGAAGAGACGCAGCATGCGACGGTGAGTGAGCGCGTAACGTCGCGCTTCACCCGTTCTCATTATCGCCAGTTCGACCTCGATCAGGCATTTTCGGCCAAAATCTTTGACCGCTACCTGAATCTGCTCGATTACAGCCATAATGTGCTGCTGGCAAGCGATGTTGAACAGTTCGCGAAAAAGAAAACTGAGTTAGGCGATGAACTGCGTTCAGGTAAACTCGACGTTTTCTACGATCTCTACAATCTGGCGCAAAAGCGCCGTTTTGAACGTTACCAGTACGCTTTGTCGGTACTGGAAAAGCCGATGGATTTCACCGGCAACGACACTTATAACCTTGACCGCAGCAAAGCGCCCTGGCCGAAAAACGAGGCTGAGTTGAACGCGCTGTGGGACAGTAAAGTCAAATTCGACGAGTTAAGCCTGAAGCTGACAGGAAAAACGGATAAGGAAATTCGTGAAACCCTGACTCGCCGCTACAAATTTGCCATTCGTCGTCTGGCGCAAACCAACAGCGAAGATGTTTTCTCGCTGGCAATGACGGCGTTTGCACGTGAAATCGACCCGCATACCAACTATCTTTCCCCGCGTAATACCGAACAGTTCAACACTGAAATGAGTTTGTCGCTGGAAGGTATTGGCGCAGTGCTGCAAATGGATGATGACTACACCGTTATCAATTCGATGGTGGCAGGAGGTCCGGCAGCGAAGAGCAAAGCTATCAGCGTTGGTGACAAAATTGTCGGTGTTGGTCAAACAGGCAAGCCGATGGTTGACGTGATTGGCTGGCGTCTTGATGATGTGGTGGCCTTAATTAAAGGGCCTAAGGGCAGTAAAGTTCGTCTGGAAATTTTACCTGCTGGTAAAGGGACCAAGACGCGTACTGTAACGTTGACCCGTGAACGTATTCGTCTCGAAGACCGCGCGGTTAAAATGTCGGTGAAGACCGTCGGTAAAGAGAAAGTCGGCGTGCTGGATATTCCAGGCTTCTATGTGGGTTTGACAGACGATGTCAAAGTGCAACTGCAGAAACTGGAAAAACAGAATGTCAGCAGTGTGATTATCGACCTGCGTAGCAATGGTGGTGGGGCGTTGACTGAAGCCGTATCGCTCTCCGGTCTGTTCATTCCATCCGGCCCGATTGTTCAGGTCCGCGATAACAACGGCAAGGTTCGTGAAGACAGCGACACCGACGGACAGGTCTTCTATAAAGGCCCGCTGGTGGTGCTGGTTGACCGCTTCAGTGCTTCGGCTTCAGAAATCTTTGCCGCGGCAATGCAGGATTACGGTCGTGCCCTGGTTGTGGGTGAACCGACGTTTGGTAAAGGCACCGTTCAGCAGTACCGTTCATTGAACCGTATTTACGATCAGATGTTACGTCCTGAATGGCCAGCGCTGGGTTCTGTGCAGTACACGATCCAGAAGTTCTATCGCGTTAACGGCGGCAGTACGCAACGTAAAGGCGTAACGCCAGACATCATCATGCCGACGGGTAATGAAGAAACGGAAACGGGTGAGAAATTCGAAGATAACGCGCTGCCGTGGGATAGCATTGATGCCGCGACTTATGTGAAATCAGGAGATTTAACAGCCTTTGAACCGGAGCTGCTGAAGGAACATAATGCGCGTATCGCGAAAGATCCTGAGTTCCAGAACATCATGAAGGATATCGCGCGCTTCAACGCTATGAAGGACAAGCGCAATATCGTTTCTCTGAATTACGCTGTGCGTGAGAAAGAGAATAATGAAGATGATGCGACGCGTCTGGCGCGTTTGAACGAACGCTTTAAACGCGAAGGTAAACCGGAGTTGAAGAAACTGGATGATCTACCGAAAGATTACCAGGAGCCAGATCCTTATCTGGATGAGACGGTGAATATCGCACTCGATCTGGCGAAGCTTGAAAAAGCCAGACCCGCGGAACAACCCGCTCCCGTCAAGTAATATCTATCAGGCACAAGAAATTGTGCCTGATTTTTTAACAGCGGCAAGATGCCGTAAATCAGATGCTACAAAATGTAAAGTTGTGTCTTTCTGGTGACTTACGCACTATCCAGACTTGAAAATAGTCGCGTAACCCATACGATGTGGGTATCGCATATTGCGTTTTGTTAAACTGAGGTAAAAAGAAAATTATGATGCGAATCGCGCTCTTCCTGCTAACGAACCTGGCCGTAATGGTCGTTTTCGGGCTGGTACTGAGCCTGACAGGGATACAGTCGAGCAGCGTTCAGGGGCTGATGATCATGGCCTTGCTGTTCGGTTTTGGTGGTTCCTTCGTTTCGCTTCTGATGTCCAAATGGATGGCATTACGATCTGTTGGCGGGGAAGTGATCGAGCAACCGCGTAACGAAAGGGAACGTTGGCTGGTCAATACTGTAGCAACCCAGGCTCGTCAGGCGGGGATCGCTATGCCGCAAGTGGCTATCTACCATGCGCCGGACATCAATGCTTTTGCAACTGGTGCGCGCCGTGATGCCTCTCTGGTTGCTGTCAGCACTGGTTTGCTGCAGAACATGAGCCCGGATGAAGCCGAGGCGGTAATTGCTCACGAAATCAGCCACATCGCCAATGGTGATATGGTCACCATGACGCTGATTCAGGGCGTGGTGAACACCTTCGTTATCTTTATTTCCCGTATTCTGGCGCAGCTTGCCGCGGGTTTTATGGGCGGAAACCGTGATGAAGGTGAAGAGAGCAACGGCAACCCGCTGATCTACTTTGCGGTTGCAACGGTTCTGGAACTGGTGTTTGGTATTCTGGCGAGCATTATCACCATGTGGTTCTCGCGTCATCGTGAATTCCATGCTGATGCGGGTTCAGCAAAACTGGTTGGTCGCGAGAAAATGATTGCCGCGCTGCAACGCCTGAAAACCAGCTATGAACCGCAAGAAGCAACCAGCATGATGGCTTTCTGCATTAACGGTAAGTCGAAATCGCTCAGTGAGTTGTTCATGACCCACCCGCCGCTGGATAAACGTATTGAAGCTCTGCGTACGGGTGAATACCTGAAGTAATATGACGTAAATACTAAAAAGCGCGTCCTGATCGACGCGCTTTTTTTATGCCCTGGATCGTGGCTGAGTGATACGTAAACCACTGACACAGGCAGCAATCACTGCCAGAATAGCCGCAGCTATCAGCGAGACGTGCGTACCATTATCACCAAACTGATTTAGCATCAGCGCTACCAGAGCCGCGCCGCTACTCTGACCCAGAAGACGAGCCGTCCCTAACATGCCACTGGCTCCACCGCTACGTTCGCGAGGAGCGGAGGTAATAATGGTGTGGTTATTGGGTGACTGGAACAAGCCAAATCCAGCACCACATAAGATCATCGGCCAGATAATATTGATATCCGCAGGTGACGCTGGCAGCAGAACCAGGGAAAAAAGCCCCGCAGCCATGATGAATAACCCTAAAGCACCCAGCAATCCTGCATGTACGCGTTCAATCAAATAGCCTGCCAGTGGAGCCATAACCATCGTTGCTAACGGCCACGGTGTCAGAAGTAAACCTGTTTCGACTTCACTACGCCCGAGCACGGTTTGCAGGTAAAAGGGAAGGGAAACCATTGCCAGCATTTGTGCGCAGAAAGAGCAAACAGATGTGCAAATAGAAAGTGAAAACAGCGGGATACGCAGTAAATCCACCGGTAGCAGCGGTACGGGAAGAGAAAGCTGGCGGCGAATAAAGAAAATACCAACGACAACCATTACCACCAGTTCCGCACCAATCAATGTCAGCGATTGCCCCTGAGCGAAACCACTCAATGCAGTAATAAGCAGGCCGAAGGTTAACGCGTTCATCACGGCGCTGGGCAGGTCGAAACGGGGTTTACTGGCGCGAGAACCATTGGGTGGCAGAAAACGCATCGCCAGAAGCAGGGCGATAATACCCAACGGTACGTTGATTAAAAATAACCATTTCCAGGATGCGATGGAGAGGATTGCTGCAGCAATTGTCGGCCCGGCAGCAGAAGAGACGGCAACAATAAACGAGTTTATGCCCATCCCTCTACCCAGAAAACGTTGTGGATAGATCAGGCGGATAAGTGCGGTATTAACGCTCATCAACGCTGCACCGCCGAAACCTTGTATGACACGCGCAAGGGTGAGCATTTGCAGCGAATCAGAAAGGGCGCAGAACAGTGAAGACAACAGAAAAACGACCAGACCGCATTTATAAATACGTCGATAGCCAAACATATCGCCCAGAAACGAAAACGAGAGCAGGGAGATGACAATGGCGATTTGATAGGCGTTCACTACCCAGATGGAACTGGCCGGCGTGGCATGAAGGTCCGTAGCGATTGTTGGCAAGGCGACGTTGGCGATTGCGCCGTCAAGGACAGCCATCGAAATACCAATCACAATGGTTAATATCGCACCGTATCGCAGGGGCAATGGCAGGCCGTCGGCCTGAACTTTTGGCATAGGAATTTTATATCTTTGGTGAATAATCAACAGGGGTATGATTCTAGCACTGATATTCACGGTGGATGTCGCAGAATTGTAACTAACCGGCAAAAGATGGATTGCGACCACCCAGGTGCGAAATTATAATAAAAAACAGTTCTGATTTTTATAAAACACTCGCAATGAGGTGATAAATGGCTAACGCAGATCTGGATAAACAGCCTGATTCTGTATCTTCCGTGCTAAAAGTTTTTGGCATTTTGCAGGCGCTGGGTGAAGAGCGCGAAATAGGGATAACCGAGTTGTCGCAGCGCGTCATGATGTCAAAAAGCACCGTTTATCGCTTTTTACAGACCATGAAAACCTTAGGTTATGTGGCGCAGGAAGGGGAGTCGGAGAAATATTCGCTGACCCTGAAATTGTTTGAACTGGGCGCCCGCGCGTTGCAAAACGTCGATTTAATTCGTAGCGCAGATATCCAGATGCGTGAGATCTCCCGCCTGACCAAAGAAACTATCCACCTCGGCGCACTGGACGAAGACAGTATTGTTTACATCCACAAAATTGACTCAATGTACAATTTGCGCATGTATTCACGGATTGGGCGTCGTAATCCGCTGTACAGCACCGCGATTGGTAAGGTACTGCTGGCATGGCGCGATCGCGATGAAGTGATGCAAATTCTTGAGGGCGTGGAGTATAAACGCAGTACCGAACGGACCATCATCAGTACAGAAGCGTTATTACCCGTTCTGGACCAGGTGCGCGAGCAGGGGTATGGCGAAGATAACGAAGAGCAGGAAGAAGGACTGCGTTGCATTGCGGTTCCGGTATTTGATCGCTTTGGCGTGGTCATTGCCGGTCTGAGCATCTCCTTCCCGACGTTGCGTTTCTCTGAAGAGCGTTTACAGGAATATGTCGCAATGTTGCATACCGCGGCGCGCAAAATTTCTGCCCAAATGGGTTATCACGACTATCCGTTCTGATGAGAGTAAGAACCTGTCTGAATATCAAACAGACAGGTTCTTTATTTAGCATGAGAAAAATAAAGTTGAAGGTGGCGTTATATTAAACGCACTTGCGATAAGAATATTTTACTCATGAGTGAGAATCTGGTTATTTATTACCCTTAACCATTATCGACCACAATATTGCTTTTGCGTAACAACGGGCAATCTGTTATCCCCAGAAAACCACTTTTAGTGTGCAGGTATTGTACCGTGCTGGTGCCTCTGGCGGTCAGATAGGTACATTGCAAACCTAATCCCGCGGCATTCTCTTTGCTTCCAATCAAAACGCCATATCCGCTGAGTAATAATCCTATCCATACCAGTGCTATCAGCATAACTGTGCGAATGATGAATCGCATTACAACCTCTTCTCTTTTTATGTTCGCTTAATCGTAGCGGCAATATGCGCTGAAGCAAGCGACTCATTCTGAAAAAGCACGAATATCGACATAGTTAGGCGCTGTTTAACTAACGCATGCTAGTTTAATGACATAAGGTAGGTGAAACGGAGATTGGAGTGAAAAAGTTTCGATGGGTCGCTCTGGTTGTCGTGGTGTTGGCTTGCTTGCTGCTTTGGGCGCAGGTATTCAACATGATGTGCGATCAGGATGTACAATTTTTCAGCGGAATTTGTGCCATTAACCAGTTTATCCCGTGGTGATATCATTTTTTCAGCACTGGATTTTCTTCCTCTCCAGCAGTGGTAGAATAGCGCCTCTACTCAGAGGTGGTGAAATGAACGAAGTTGTAAATTCAGGCGTGATGAACATTGCGTCTTTGGTTGTATCGGTGGTGGTTCTTCTTATCGGGCTCATCTTGTGGTTTTTTATCAATCGTGCCAGTTCACGGACTAACGAACAGATTGAACTGCTTGAGGCGTTGCTGGATCAGCAAAAACGTCAAAATGCACTGTTACGTCGTTTGTGCGAAGCAAACGAACCTGAGAAAGCAGATAAAAAGACCGTTGAGAGTCAAAAATCGGTTGAAGACGAAGATATTATTCGTCTGGTCGCCGAACGATAATCCTTCCTCAATCTTGAGTAACCCCGTCGTTGAAGGGTTACTCAATTCATGCTGATTATACGCACTGTCATGGTGCAACTGCTTCAAATTAAAACTCTGGTCTGACTTCAAATAATTATCATATTATTTATTTGCGTAACGGGATATCAGAAAAAGATATTTACCCCATTAATTTATTAGGATGTTTACATCGGATTTGTGATTAAGTGTGGTATTATTTATTAGCGAAACGTTTCTCTCTTGATTTTTTTGCTAATTCATCAATTTTTCTTATTTTAAATTTACAATACCTTTGGAGATTGACTTCTCTTTGGGGTAATTGATACCCGTTAACTGACTGTTTTATGAGAAAAAGTGATATAACTTTTTATTCATTGCATAGTAGAAAATGTGATATTGCACGCACTATGTAATAACTTCTCCCACTGGCCTGGAACAACTGAACTTATTGAACTATGTTAGAAAATACGTCAGTTTAAGTATCTGCCTGAACTGGCAAGGTTAAGCACAATGATATATCGGCGCGTATTCCGTTGCATAAGTGTGCAAAAAAAGTGGAAGACGTATCGAGATTTGTGCGTCTGATCGAGACATGTTTAAAAATGGCTTGCCATAATTAACGTTGTATGTGATAACAGATTTCGGGTTAAACGAGGTACAGTTCTGTTTATGTGTGGCATTTTCAGTAAAGAAGTCCTGAGTAAACACGTTGACGTTGAATACCGCTTCTCTGCCGAGCCTTATATTGGTGCCTCATGCAGTAATGTGTCAGTTTTATCTATGTTATGCCTGCGGGCGAAGAAAACAATCTAAGGAATTTTTCAAATGGCAAAGATTAAAGGTCAGGTTAAGTGGTTCAACGAGTCTAAAGGTTTTGGCTTCATTACTCCGGCTGATGGCAGCAAAGATGTGTTCGTACACTTCTCCGCTATCCAGGGTAATGGTTTCAAAACTCTGGCTGAAGGTCAGAACGTTGAGTTCGAAATTCAGGACGGTCAGAAAGGTCCGGCAGCTGTTAACGTAACAGCTATCTGATCGAATCCACTGATCTGAAGTGTGAATACGCTTCAATCTCGCTATAAAGCCTCGTCGAATGCGAGGCTTTTTACTTTGTTTTATCTTCGCTCCAGTCGTTCGGATATTTGCCCGCCGCATGATTCGCGTTACACTTGCGGCCTTTAGTATCCTGCCGGAGTTGTCATGTCGTTTTCCTGTCCACTTTGCCATCAGCCTCTTTTGCGTGAAAAAAACAGCTATATCTGTCCCCAGCGACATCAGTTTGATATGGCGAAAGAAGGGTATGTCAATCTGCTGCCCGTTCAGCATAAACGGTCTCGTGATCCGGGCGACAGCGCGGAAATGATGCAAGCACGCCGCGCATTCTTAGATGCCGGACATTATCAGCCGCTGCGTGATGCAATTGTCGCCCAACTGCGGGAATGGCTTGATGAAAAGGCCACGGCGGTGCTGGATATTGGCTGTGGTGAAGGGTATTACACACACGCATTTGCTGATGCGTTGCCCGAAATCACCACGTTTGGCCTGGATGTCTCGAAGGTAGCGATAAAAGCGGCGGCGAAACGCTATCCGCAGGTCACTTTTTGTGTCGCTTCCAGCCACCGTTTGCCGTTTTCCGATACCAGTATGGACGCCATAATACGTATTTACGCGCCGTGTAAAGCAGAAGAATTAGTGCGAGTAGTGAAGCCCGGCGGTTGGGTCATTACTGCCACGCCGGGACCGAGACACTTAATGGAGCTGAAGGGGCTGATTTACAATGAAGTACATCTTCATGCACCTCATGCAGAACAACTGAAAGGTTTTACATTACAGCAGAGTGATGAGTTGTGTTATCTGATGCGTCTTCGCGGTGATGAAGCCGTCGCATTATTGCAGATGACGCCGTTTGCCTGGCGTGCGAAGCCTGAAGTCTGGCAAGCACTGGCAGCAAAAGAAGTGTTCGACTGCCAGACGGACTTTAATATTCACCTCTGGCAGCGTTCTTATTAACCGTGGAAGTGCGTCCAGAGGATCTGGACGCCAATACCGATCAGTACCAGCCCACCGAGAATTTCCGCTTTTTTCCCAATAATTGAGCCGATAAAGCGACCAACCATCATCCCTAATGTCGACATAATCAAGGTTGCACAACCAATGGCCAATGCGGTCGCGATAATGTTAACCTGCAGGAAAGCAAGACCAACACCCACAGCCATGGCATCCAGGCTGGTGGCAATCGCGGTGGTTACCAGTAGCCAGAAACCGTGTCGACGGCGCGGTTCTTCATCTTCATCATCTGCGCCACGAAAACCCTCAATAATCATTCGCCCGCCGAGAAATATCAGCAGCACAAACGCAATCCAGTGGTTCCATTCAAGGACAAACCGACTGGCTAACATGCCCATTCCCCAGCCGATCAGCGGCGTCAGGGTTTCGACGGCACCAAAAATAAGGCCGGTTCGCAATGCTTCAGAAAATTTCGGTTTATGGAGGGTGGCACCTTTACCGATTGATGCAGCAAAGGCATCCATCGACATACCAAACGCAAGAAGAACAGTAGCAGTGATATTCATGACAACGTCCTGACCGGGGTATCCATAAAACACATCATCGCCCCCAGCAAACATGCATACATGAACAACAAGCCGCGATGGTTTTCGCGTTCATGCAGGCATAGCGATTGATGTGCATATGGTCTCGCCTGACTGAAAGTGTTCAGTCCGTACGTGCCACGTTTTGCAACGAGTATGTTGACACGTACATTTCCGGAATCTGGAAATCAGCTACTCCCCAAATGAGGGCGCAACCTTAACATATTTTGAGAATATAAGACAACTGTTGGAATATATTATTTTATTGTTTTATTGATAACGATTTTCATTTAGATTTATATATCAATGAAACGTTAAAATAAATAACAAATAAGGGAAGAGCTAATATAGCCTAAGCTATGTATGATTATTAAAAATACACTAAACATAGCTTTGGCTAAATTCATAACTTATTGAGTTGAAACGAGAAGCTTATAAATTTTTTCCAAATCGTCGATATTTCGAACGCGGATTAACAGCCGACGCTGTTCTAATTGCATCACCAACACGCCATCTTCCGACAAGTTCATCGCTTTGATTCGGCTATATTCAATCCAGACATTGGCGAAGAAAAAACCTTTTTGTTTAAAGATGATCTTCGGAACGCGAATCCAGAATATATAAAAACCCATCAGAGCCAGTGCACTTAATAACCATGTTGTTATAAGCGCGCCATGATTCGTGACGTTGTTATAGATAAGAATGACAATCAATCCGACGAAGATAACGCTATCGATGCGACCACGCCGGAGCAAAGGAATTGCCAGCAGGGTGGGGCCGTTACGGCGGGGCATGATGAACTGATCGTAGATCGCGAAGGCCAGAAGTGCGGCGATGAAAAGAATCAGTACCAGGTCCGTGATTGTCATTAATCCTCCAGATAAAAAAACGGGGCCAAAAGGCCCCGGTAGTGTACAACAGTCTTACAGTCCCAGCAGGCCGCAAGCGTAACCAGCGATACCGATGACGAAGAAGCCAACGATGATCCACAGCGGGTTAACTTTTTTGCGCAACAGCCACATACAAGCAAAGGTCAGCAGCAGTGGTACCAGGCCTGGCATTAACTGGTCCAGAATAGTCTGGACAGTGGTAACGTGTTCTTTGCCCGTCTGGTCAGTAATGCGAGAGACCACCAGCGGGATGTTGACATGTGTCCACTTATTAACCAATGCCCCCATGACAAACAGGCCGAGGATAGACGCCCCTTCCGTCAGTTTTTGCAGGAAGCCACCACCCATATCTTTAACGATATCGATACCTTTGGAGTAACCATACGCTACGCCGTAGTAACGGGTTGCCAGACGCACCAGGTTAAACAGGATGAAGAACAGCAGCGGACCTAACAGGCTGCCGCTCATCGCGATACCAGCCCCCAGCGCTGCAAATACCGGACGTACCGTTCCCCAGAAGATCGGGTCGCCTACACCAGCCAGCGGCCCCATCAAACCGACTTTGATACCGTTGATAGCACCGTCATCGATCTCTGCGCCATTAGCACGCTGTTCTTCCAGTGCCAGGGTTACGCCGAGAATCGGCGCAGCCACGAATGGCTGGGTGTTAAAGAACTCCAGGTGACGGCGAATAGCTTGTTTACGAGCTTCGTTGTTCTCAGGGTAGAGGCGACGAATTGCCGGTACCATAGAGAAGCAGAAACCCAGTGCCTGCATACGTTCGAAGTTCCATGAACCCTGAAAGAGGTTAGAACGCAGGAAGACGCCACGAATATCACTTTGAGTGAGTTTTTTCTCGGTGGTAGTTTGAGTTGTATCAACCATTTCGCTCACCTGTTAGTCCAGTTCGTTATCGAGATCGTTGTTACCAGCAGCCTGAGCAGGCGCACCGGCTACGCGGTTGTATTTCGGGCTAAGTTGGATGTAGAGCACTGCCATAACAGTACCAATCACACCCAGAGCAACCAGGTTAAAGTTGGTGAATGCTGCGGTTACGAAGCCGAGGTAGAAGAACGGCATCAGGTAGCCAGCACGCATCATGTTGATAACCATCGCATAACCAACCACCACGATCATGCCACCGGCGATATTCAGACCATTGGTCACCACTTCCGGAATCGCATTCAGCATGTTCTGGACTTCGCTGGTACCAACAGACAGCGCAACGATGACGGCCGGAATAGCCACACGCATTGCTTGCAGGAACAGAGAAGAAACGTGGATCCAGGAAATCGCTGTCAGGTTGCCGTTATCAGCAGCCTTATCCGCAGCGTGCTGGAAAGCAACGGTGATAGTACGAACGATGATGGTCAGTACCTGGCCCGCAGCGGCCAGAGGGATTGCCAGTGCGATACCTGCACCAATGCTCTGATGACCTGCGATAACCAGAATAGTAGAAATGATGGAAGCCAGAGCGGCGTCAGGCGCAACGGCAGCACCGATGTTCATCCAGCCCAGCGCGATCATTTCCAGCGTACCACCGATAATAATACCGGTTTTCATATCGCCAAGAACGATACCCACCAGGGTACACGCGATTAGCGGACGGTGAAACTGAAATTCATCGAGGATTGATCCCATACCTGCGATACAGGCTACGATAAATACCAGCACAATTTGAAGAGTGGTAATCTCCATTGTACTTCTCCTGTTTACGTAAGACTTAAGTGTGAAAACTGAGTGATAATCAACACAATACGTTACTTATCGATTTTGCTGATCAGATCCATCATTTTCAGTTTCGGATCGGTGGAAACCTTACGGACTTCCAGCTCAATACCGCGCGCATTCAGTTTCTTGAACGCCTCGATATCTTTTTCATCAACCGAAACCGCGTTATTCACCTGGGTTTTACCCTGACGGAATGCCATACCACCGACGTTAACAGAGGTGATTTTCACGCCGCCTTCAACGAGACGCTCTACATCTGTTGGGTTGGTAAATAACAGCATTACGCGTTCGCCAGCATATTTCGGGTTGTTGTAGACGCGAATCATTTTGGCAACATCAACTACGTGTGCTGTTACGCCCGGAGGTGCAACCTGGGTGAGCAGTGTCTTACGAACGGTATCCGCAGCCACTTCATCACTAACAACAATAATACGGGAGACATTGGTTTCTTTGGTCCAGCGGGTGGCGACCTGACCGTGAATCAGACGGTCGTCGATACGCGCAAGGCCAATAACCATGTAGTCGTTCGGTCCCATTGGTTTTGCCGGAGTTGGAGCCACTTTGGGTGCTGCGGCAGCGGGTGCTGGCGCGGCTTTTTCAATCGGTTTGGCTTTCAGTGCTTTCACGCCTTCACGGCCTGTTTCTACTGCCAGTGCCACCAGTTCATCAAAGCTAGGGTCATCATCTCGGGCCATTAACGTTTCCACGAGCATTGGAATGTTAACGCCTGCAATGACTTCATAATGCTCTTTGTCGACGACAATGCGGCTGGCAGCATTGAATGGGCTGCCTCCCCATGTATCAACGAGAAACAGCACGCCTTTAGTGGTGTCGAGTTTTGCCAACTGAGCGTTGTACTTTTCAATCAGCGTTTCGGCATTTTCACCTGGAACGAAATCGATCCAGCCGACGTTTTCCTGCTCGCCTAACAGCATTTCTGCCGTTTTAAGCAACTGCTCTGCAGCCCAACCATGTGTGCCTATAACAATAGCAATGGTCACTTGCTACCTCCTTTATTATCGTTAACACCTCAACGTGCCAGATGTATTTTTGAATCGTCGTCCACAATCGAATCGATTCAGATAAGGGCTACAACCAAAAACCCCCTGCGTTTCGCGATTTATTTTAGATATCGAAAAAATTATTTTATGTGATGAAGATCCGTAATTTAACTTTCGATTAGCAGAAATTTCGAAAGGTAAAATATCCTTGTCACATTCGTTTGCAAAGGAAGGTAAATCTTTGCCAAATCAGAGGCGTCTCTGATATGTTTAACTCCTGTTTAACAACCATGGAGTATAGGGCAGTAGCCCGCAGTATGGATCGTCACCGACGTCATTTCAGCATCAGGCCTTTTAACGCCTGTCTTTCTGGCACTTTATGCCGCACCTTTCGTTTGCATTTTGTCGTTACGCCTGCATTATTTCTGGCGTCGAATAGCTATTCCTTAAGCAGGAGCTTGTCATGGAATTCTTAATGGACCCCTCGATTTGGGCGGGGCTACTCACGCTTGTTGTTCTCGAAATTGTGCTGGGTATCGATAACCTGGTCTTCATCGCCATTCTTGCTGACAAACTGCCGCCAAAACAACGCGATAAAGCGCGTTTGCTGGGATTATCACTGGCGCTGATTATGCGTCTGGGGCTGCTGTCGCTGATTTCATGGATGGTCACGCTGACCAAACCGCTATTTACCGTCATGGATTTCTCCTTCTCCGGACGCGACCTGATTATGTTGTTCGGGGGCATATTCTTGCTGTTCAAAGCAACAACCGAACTGCATGAACGGCTGGAAAACCGCGATCATGATTCCGGCCACGGTAAAGGCTACGCCAGTTTCTGGGTGGTCGTCACACAGATTGTCATCCTTGACGCCGTCTTTTCGTTGGATGCGGTAATTACTGCAGTAGGGATGGTTAACCATTTGCCGGTGATGATGGCGGCGGTAGTGATTGCGATGGCGGTTATGCTGCTGGCATCGAAACCGCTGACGCGATTTGTTAACCAGCACCCCACGGTGGTGGTGCTCTGTCTGAGCTTCCTGTTAATGATTGGTCTGAGTCTGGTGGCAGAAGGTTTCGGTTTCCACATTCCGAAAGGTTACCTGTATGCCGCGATTGGCTTCTCGATCATCATCGAAGTGTTTAACCAGATTGCGCGTCGCAACTTTATTCGTCACCAGTCGACTTTGCCGCTGCGAGCGCGTACTGCCGATGCCATCCTGCGTTTGATGGGCGGGAAACGTCAGGCCAATGTTCAGCACGATGCCGATAACCCGATGCCGATGCCGATCCCGGAAGGTGCGTTTGCCGAAGAAGAACGTTACATGATTAACGGCGTACTGACGCTGGCGTCGCGTTCTCTGCGCGGGATCATGACGCCGCGCGGTGAAATAAGCTGGGTTGATGCTAATCTCGGGGTCGATGAAATCCGCGAGCAACTGCTCTCCTCACCGCACAGTTTGTTCCCGGTATGTCGCGGTGAACTGGATGAAATTATCGGCATCGTACGTGCTAAAGAACTGCTGGTGGCGCTGGAAGAGGGAGTTGATGTGGCGGCGATAGCTTCGGCGTCTCCGGCGATTATCGTCCCGGAAACCCTCGATCCGATCAACCTGCTGGGCGTGCTGCGTCGTGCTCGCGGGAGCTTTGTTATCGTGACCAACGAGTTTGGTGTGGTACAAGGTCTGGTCACGCCGCTGGATGTGCTGGAAGCCATTGCGGGTGAATTCCCGGACGCTGACGAAACGCCGGAAATCATTACCGACGGTGACGGCTGGCTGGTAAAAGGCGGTACAGATTTGCATGCCTTGCAGCAGGCGCTTGATGTTGAGCACCTTGCCGATGACGATGATATCGCGACGGTCGCGGGCCTCGTGATCTCGGCAAATGGTCACATTCCCCGTGTGGGCGATGTGATTGATGTAGGTCCACTGCATATCACCATCATTGAAGCCAATGATTATCGTGTTGATCTGGTTCGCATTGTTAAAGAGCAACCGGCGCACGATGAAGATGAGTAAGCGTTAACGTAACGGCATAACGGGCGTGATATGTCCATTATGCCGGGCGGGCGGCGGTTGGCTGCCCGCCAGCCATTTGGGAAAATCACGTAGCGGCATCGGCTGTGCGTACAAATACCCTTGCAAAATATGCACGCCATGACTGCGCAAATACTTCGCCTGTTCTTGCGTTTCTACGCCCTCCGCCACCAGTTCAATATTCAGTCTTTGCCCCAGTGCGATGATGATATCGGTCACCGTCGAGTTAACCGCGTCAGAACCTATAGCTGCGGTAAATGACTTATCAATTTTCAGCACGTCAGGACGTAATGTTTCAAGCCAGGAAAATGAACTGTTGCCGGTGCCGAAGTCATCAATCGCCAGTTTGACGTTTTTACGATGCAGCTCGCGGGCAATCCGGTAATCAACATCCAGTAAGGCATCGCGTTCGGTGATTTCGAGGATCAGTTGCTGAATCGGGTGAGCGCTAAACCAGTACTGATTGAGATCTTTTATCAGCACACCACGGCGAAAATGGCTGGGTGCGACGTTAATGCCAACATGAAACTGACTACTCATTGGGAAAACATGGCGCTGACGAATGGTTTCTGCCATCACATAGCGGGTCAGTGGCACAATTAAATGATGTTCTTCCGCGATAGGAATAAACACATCCGGTGAAATCCAGCCCTGACGCGGATTGTTCCAGCGCAGCAAAATCTCTACACCAATACATTGCTGGCTGCGCGCATTAAGCAAAGGCTGACAGAACAATTCGAACTCATGTTGCGCCAGGCCCAGATTGATCTCGCGGGAAAAGCTCATTCGGTAAGCGGTCGCCAGCCAGGCGATGTAGCCCACCAGTAAACTTAGCAGCACCGCCAGCGGTAATTGTGTTGGAAGATAGTGCCATGCCAGCGCCGTAGCCCCCGGGCCATTAACGTTAATGGTAAAAGGAAAGCGTTGCGAAGAAACCTGATAGTTTTCATTGTTTTCAGGTTGCGGAAGGGAATCTACCAGCCCATTACCATAGAGCAAATGCCGACTGTCCACCGTCAGGCTGGCGCTACTGATTTGCGGCAGTTGTGGTTCAAGGAGCATTGCCGTCAGTAAGTCGATGTTAATCATCTCCATGACCCCAGCATTGCTACTGCCCGCTGCAGGCGTCCATTGAATCAAAACCGGACTGCCTTTTATCAGGGCACGGTCGGTCGTCAGTCGTAAAAGTGGTTGCGGTGCAGGAAGTTCAGCCAGAATGTCCACGACGGGCACATTGCGATAACCAAAAATGCTGGAGCAATAAAGTGTGCCGTCTTGCACCAGGCCAATGGATCGCACAGTTTGGAGTTTTGCCGCCTGTTTACGTAATGGCAAATGGGCGACAGAGCAGGGCAGACCAATCAGCGGAAGCAAGACTTCGCTACCTGCCTGTAGGGGAAGCAGTACTTTATCTAATTCCTCTACAGCGTGATTGGCGAATTGTACTACCCGTTGTTGATTTAAGTTACGCTGTGAAATAAATCGCACGCTCAGGGTCGAAGCGAGCGTAACGAGTGCGCAAATCGTACAAACAATCATTCGATTACGGCGATAGGTTTTAATGATCCGTTGTGCTTTTTGCATGCGGGCCACCCTGTAAGCGTATGGCGACAAACGCCTGACGCAACAGTGGAAGTGTAGTGGGGAAAATTACAGCAGACGAGAAAGCGGGAATAAATTCGCCCATCCGTTGCAGATGGGCGAATAAGAAGTATTAGTCACACTGGACTTTGATTGCCAGACCACCGCGTGAGGTTTCGCGGTATTTAGCGTTCATGTCCTTACCGGTTTCGTACATCGTTTCGATGACCTTATCCAGCGAGACGCGCGGTGCACTGGTGCGGCGCAGAGCCATCCGTGCGGCGTTAATCGCCTTCACAGAGGCAATGGCATTACGTTCAATGCACGGCACCTGAACTTGCCCTGCAACGGGGTCGCAGGTCAGACCGAGGTTGTGTTCCATGCCAATTTCCGCTGCCACACAAACCTGTTCCGGGCTACCGCCCAACAGCTCGGCAAGGCCCGCAGCAGCCATTGAACAGGCAACACCTACTTCGCCCTGGCAACCGACTTCCGCACCGGAAATAGACGCGTTCATTTTATACAGTGCACCAATCGCGCCCGCTGCCATAAAGTAACGGGTATAGATGTCTGGGCTAACTGATTCAATAAAGTGGTCATAGTAAGCCAGCACTGCCGGAACGATACCGCAGGCACCGTTAGTTGGCGCAGTTACCACACGGCCACCGGCGGCGTTTTCTTCGTTAACTGCCAGCGCAAACATGTTTACCCAGTCAATGACATTCATCGGATCGTTAGACAGTTTATCGCTGGAAACCAGCATCCGGCGCAGGGCCGACGCACGACGTGGCACGCGCAACGGGCCTGGCAGTACGCCTTCGGTATTCATCCCGCGATCGATACATGCCTGCATGGTTTGCCAGACATGCGCGAAATACTCGTCGATCTCTTTCTTGCTGTGCAGCGCCAGTTCGTTTTGCATAGCGAGACCAGACAGCGAAAAGCCGGTTTCATTACAGTACGCGAGCAGTTCGGTGGCAGATTTGAACGGATACGGCACGCTCACTTCGTTGGCAGCATCCTGACCAAAGTGTTCTTCATCGACGATAAAACCGCCGCCGATGGAATAATAAGTTTTGCTGTAGACGACTTCATCGCCGTTATAGGCGTGGATTTGCATACCGTTTTCATGCAGCGGCAGGTTACCGTTATGAAAACGCATCCCGTTGTCGCGCGGGAAATCCACTTCATGCCGTCCCTGTGCCAGCAGCAGACGTTCGCGCTCTTCTACGTCGCGAATAAAACCGGGAATACTGTCGATATCCACGGTGGCAGGTTCGTTACCTGCAAGACCCATAATAATGGCGATATCGGTGTGGTGGCCTTTACCCGTCAGCGACAGTGAACCATAAACGTCCACGGCAACGCGAGTAACGCTATCCAGTAAGCCTTTTTCGACCAGATCATCGACGAACTGTTTACCCGCCTTCATAGGCCCTACGGTATGGGAAGATGAGGGACCAATCCCCACCTTAAACATGTCGAATAGACTAATCACGATAATACTCCTGACAAGGTGACTGGACTTCCAGTAACGAACTAATAACAGCGCATAGTGTAAGAGGGAACGCGGCGACTGGCTTAACTATTCACATGAATTAAACTAATCAAAAACCGCGATTTAACTAATATTGCGATGATTGTCTCAAGTAGTGTTTTGTAGATGTAAAGATAAGTATAGTCAGGGTTTCACACCAATTTGCAGCGCCAGCTCACGAATTATGCCTGCGGTCATTCCCCATACAAAATACTGTTCGTACCAGGACAGCCATACCCGATGTGAATCGCCACGGCGGTAGATATCTAAAGGATGATAACGACCCAGATGTAATGCCTGGGCGAGCGGCATTTCAAAGACGGCGGAGACTTCACCTTCACTGGCGCGATACGGCAGATCGGGCGGGATAATGCCGACCACTGGGGTTACCTGGTAGCCAGTGACGCTATCGACGGGCGGCAGCACGCCGATAACCTCAACGGCGGAAGGCGGTATAGCGACCTCTTCTTCAGCTTCGCGCAGCGCAGCGGCGATAACTGATGCGTCCGTGTCATCGACTGCGCCTCCAGGGAATGCCACTTGTCCAGCGTGTTTACGCAGATGAATCGAACGCTGAGTCAGCAACAACCCCGGTTGCGGTCGGCGGACGATGGGGATTAACACGGCAGCCTGACGATGATTTAAGGTTTCCCGGTTAATTTGCGGGCGCAAAAGTTGAAAGCGCGATAAAAAATCATCAAGCGTCAGGCTACGGTATTCCACGTCTTACTTCTCCAGTTGGCGTAATATCTTATTAACTTTATCAAAAGTTTCCTGATATTCCGCTTCTTCCTGGCTATCGGCAACAATTCCACCGCCCGCAGAGCAGTAAATTTGTCCGTTAATGGTAGTCAGCGTGCGGATAGTAATGCTGGTGTCCATGTTGCCGCAAAAGCTCAAATAGCCAATGCTGCCGCACCAGGCATTGCGTCGCTGCGGTTCCAGTTCGTCGATAATTTCCATAGCCCGTACTTTCGGAGCCCCGGTTATTGAGCCACCAGGAAAAGCCGCGCGCAGCAGATCGCTGGCGTGTAACTGTTCTGGTAGTTGCGCCGTTATGGTGCTGACCAGATGATGCACGGCAGGGAAGGGTTCCACCACGAACAGCTCTGGTACTTTTACCGAACCTGCTACGGCAACACGACCGATATCATTACGCATTAAATCGACAATCATCAGATTTTCGGCACGATCTTTCGTTGAGTTCGCCAGTTTTTCTGCTTGTTTGCTATCTTCCAGAAGATCGGGCAGGCGTGGTAGCGTGCCTTTAATCGGGCGGGTCTGGATTTCACCATTATCACAAAGAATAAACCGCTCTGGTGAAAGGCTTAAAATAGCAGCCTGTTCAAGACGTAAAAAAGCGCTAAACGGCGCGCGGTTGGCCTGATTAAGCTGAAGGAATGCCTGCCATTCATCGCCAGAATAGGTCGCATGAAAACGCTGGGCGAGATTCACCTGATAGCAATCACCGCTGTGCAGATATTCCTGTACCTGGCGAAATTTTTCGCCGTACTGTTCGCGGGTCATATTGGATTGCCAGTCGGAAGTGAGTGTGAAATCTTCCTGCGGGGAGAATTGCTGGCTTTCCAGCCAGGCCCGACGGGCATTGACATCATTATGACTCAGCAAAGAAACTGTTTGACGCTGGTGGTCGACAACCAGCGCCCAGTCGTAGATACCCACTGCCATATCCGGCAGAACGATATCTTGTTCCGCAATTTCTGGCAGTGACTCAAAACGGCGGCCCAGATCGTAGCCAAACAACCCCAGCGCGCCGCCCTGAAATGGCAAATCTTCGTTATGCGCTGGGCGAATGTCTGCACGATCCAGCACCTGCTGGAGCACCTGTAGCGGGTCATCAGTGGTCGTTGTGCGTTTTTCGCTTTCACTAACAACGGTTTCTTTACCGAAAGTGGTTAAAGTGCAAATTGGCTCGGCGACCACAATATCAAAGCGGCTATACGGATGATCGGCATAGCCGGAGTGTAAAAGCATCGCCCACGGCAGGTGGCTTAAGTGGGAGAAATAAAATTCAGCGGCGTCCTGACGCCAGGGTAAAGTAATCACAGCGGGAGATAACGTCTTCATCAGTCCTGACTCTACTGGCTATGTGCCGGGTAGCATGAAATAATTAGCGCCAACAATTTAGCAGGAGTTAACAATGTTTGCAGGTTTACCTTCACTCACCCATGAACAGCAGCAAAAAGCCGTCGAGCGGATCCAGGAACTGATGGCACAAGGGATGAGCAGCGGCCAGGCAATCGCGCTGGTGGCAGAAGAGCTGCGTGCCAACCATTCCGGCGAGCGAATCGTGGCGCGTTTTGAGGATGAAGACGAGTAACACACTAATCCGTATCGCTTTCGTTATAGAAGCCGATGATTATTTGATTGTGAGAAAAAGGACGCTTTTTATATGTGATTAAAAGCGTCCTGACCCATTTATGCTGATGTGAATTTAACTCAAACCAGTGCTTTTAGTTCTTCCTGCATATATGTTGAAAAGTATTCAGGATTTTTAATCACAGAGCGTTCACCAGACTCCATTTTTTTTGCCCATCCAACCATTTTTTCCGTGAAACCAGGGTTCCAGCCTTCCTGGTCAGCTCGCGCCGTAATATCAGCGGCACTCGCGGGTACTCCCAGTTCTTTTAAATATTTAAAGATTCCCTTCGCCGTACTTTCATTCATCGAACTTGGTGTTGGCGCTGATACATCCATGGCACCAATGAAATCCAGGGCTTTATCTATTACAGCAGGCATATTCTTATCCTTAAAATTAACCATGTTATCGATAAGGCTATATATGACCTTAATTTGTATCTAATATCAAAGGGATTATAACGATATGGCACGAGTTAACCTATTGACATTCAGGTGTTTTAAAGGTAGCAGCTCATGGTGTGTTATCCAGTAAGATGGAGAAAATTAATGGTCAGTCCTCACGCTATAACCAGATTGTTCAGGTAAGAAAGAAAACCAGAGATGCTAATCGAAGGGCGAACATAACGGCATGATTATGTTTATTTATATAGTTAGTTTTATAGATAAAATTGAAATTATAAAAATAAATAATGAATTAGCAGGAGCATCAACTGTAATATCTTAATCTCTGGTCGATTTTTGCAAAACCGACCAGTATTGTCGATAAATTATCGTCTGACTTATTTTGCTTCGATAAAGCTTACACCGCAGCCACAATCTTAATTTCAACTTTATACTTCGGGTTCATCAAACCTGCTTGTACCGTGCAGCGCACCGGCGCATGACCCGCGACAACCCAGGCATCCCACGCTTTATTCATCGCCGCGAAGTCGTTTTTATCGGCCAGGAAAATGGTGGCATCCAGAATGCTCGATTTATTGCTGCCCTGTTTTTCCAGCACGGCGTCAATCTGCGCCAGCGTGTTGGCGGTTTGCTCAAAGGCATCGGCGTCGAGGTTTTCCGGTACACCAGTGTAGTAGAGCGTGTTGTTGTGGATTACCACATCAGACCAGCGGGCTTCGGCATCGATACGAACGATAGTCATCATTTTGTCCTCATTATACTTCCATTTTCGTGCTGCAAAGACTGCCACAATGTGAGGTCGCCGTCACCACTTCAACTGGCGAAAGCGCCCTCATCCTGACATAATCCCTGTTCAAATCAACAGGGGGTAGTGTGACGGACGATTTTGCACAAGACGGTCAGCTGGCGAAAGCGATACCAGGCTTTAAGCCGCGAGAACCACAGCGACAGATGGCGGTAGCCGTCACCCAGGCGATAGAAAAAGGCCAGCCGCTGGTGGTGGAAGCCGGAACCGGTACGGGCAAAACCTACGCTTACCTGGCCCCTGCGCTGCGGGCGAAAAAGAAAGTCATAATCTCGACCGGCTCAAAAGCGTTGCAGGATCAGCTCTACAGCCGCGATTTGCCAACGGTCTCAAAGGCATTGAAATACACGGGCAATGTGGCGCTGCTGAAAGGGCGCTCAAACTACCTCTGCCTCGAACGTCTCGAACAGCAGGCTTTGGCGGGGGGCGATCTGCCGGTACAAATCTTAAGCGATGTGATCCTGCTGCGCTCCTGGTCTAATCAAACAATCGATGGTGATATCAGCACCTGCGTCAGCGTGGCGGAAGATTCACAGGCGTGGCCGCTGGTCACCAGCACCAACGATAACTGCCTCGGCAGCGACTGCCCGATGTATAAAGATTGCTTTGTGGTCAAAGCACGCAAAAAAGCGATGGACGCCGATGTGGTGGTGGTAAACCATCATCTCTTTCTGGCGGATATGGTGGTGAAAGAGAGCGGTTTTGGCGAACTGATCCCGGAGGCGGACGTCATGATCTTCGACGAAGCCCACCAGCTGCCCGACATTGCCAGCCAGTATTTTGGTCAGTCACTCTCCAGTCGACAACTGCTCGACCTGGCAAAAGACATCACCATCGCCTACCGCACCGAATTAAAAGACACCCAGCAGTTACAAAAGTGCGCGGATCGTCTTGCCCAGAGTGCGCAGGATTTTCGCCTGCAACTCGGTGAGCCTGGTTATCGCGGTAACCTGCGTGAGCTGTTAGCTAATCCGCAAATTCAGCGGGCATTTTTACTGCTCGATGACACTCTGGAACTTTGTTATGACGTGGCGAAACTGTCGCTGGGGCGTTCCGCCTTGCTGGATGCGGCATTTGAGCGCGCCACGTTATATCGCACACGGCTGAAACGGCTAAAAGAGATCAATCAGCCGGGCTACAGCTACTGGTACGAATGCACTTCGCGCCATTTTACTCTGGCTCTCACGCCGCTCAGCGTGGCGGATAAATTCAAAGAGTTAATGGCGCAAAAAACCGGTAGCTGGATCTTTACCTCAGCAACGCTGTCGGTGAACGACGATCTGCATCATTTCACCTCGCGGCTTGGCATTGAACAGGCAGAGTCATTGCTGTTACCCAGCCCCTTTGATTACAGCCGCCAGGCGTTACTCTGTGTGCCGCGCAACCTGCCGCAAACCAATCAACCGGGTTCCGCACGGCAACTGGCGGCAATGCTGCGACCGATCATCGAAGCTAACAACGGTCGTTGTTTTATGCTTTGTACCTCGCACGCCATGATGCGCGATCTGGCCGAGCAGTTCCGCGCTACCATGACGCTTCCCGTTTTGTTGCAGGGGGAAACCAGCAAAGGGCAACTGTTGCAGCAATTTGTCAGCGCCGGTAACGCGCTTCTTGTGGCAACCAGCAGTTTCTGGGAAGGGGTGGACGTGCGTGGCGATACATTGTCATTGGTGATTATCGACAAATTGCCGTTTACCTCGCCGGATGATCCACTATTAAAAGCACGCATGGAAGATTGCCGTTTGCGCGGTGGTGATCCGTTCGATGAAGTACAACTGCCGGATGCGGTCATTACTCTCAAGCAGGGGGTAGGGCGATTGATTCGCGACGCCGACGATCGCGGCGTGCTGGTGATTTGCGACAATCGGCTGGTGATGCGCCCTTACGGCGCGACGTTTCTCGCCAGTCTGCCGCCAGCGCCGCGCACCCGTGACATTGCCCGTGCGGTTCGTTTCCTTGCGATACCATCCTCCAGGTAATTTGTTACGGAGTATGGTATGATGCGCGCCTTTTTATTGATCTAAGCACGAAGACCCATGCGAATTCTGGCTATCGATACCGCGACAGAGGCCTGCTCTGTCGCCCTGTGGAACGACGGTACTGTCAACGCTCATTTTGAGCTTTGCCCTCGTGAACATACTCAACGAATCTTACCGATGGTGCAGGATATCCTGACCACCAGCGGAACTTCCCTGACTGACATAAACGCTCTGGCTTACGGGCGCGGCCCCGGTAGCTTTACCGGCGTGCGCATTGGTATTGGTATTGCGCAAGGGCTGGCACTTGGCGCAGAGCTGCCGATGATTGGCGTCTCCACGCTAATGACGATGGCGCAAGGGGCGTGGCGCAAAAACGGCGCAACCCGCGTGCTGGCAGCTATTGACGCGCGAATGGGCGAAGTTTACTGGGCCGAATATCAGCGTGATGAAAACGGTATCTGGCACGGTGAAGAAACCGAAGCCGTACTCAAACCCGAACTGGTTCATGAACGAATGCAACAGCTTTCCGGCGAATGGGTGACGGTAGGGACGGGCTGGCAAGCCTGGCCGGATCTCGGTAAAGAGAGCGGGCTGGTTTTGCACGATGGCGAAGTGTTACTGCCCGCTGCAGAAGATATGCTGCCGATTGCGTGCCAGATGTTTGCCGAGGGTAAAACGGTGGCGGTGGAACATGCCGAACCAGTTTATTTACGTAACAATGTCGCATGGAAGAAACTTCCGGGCAAAGAATGAATCTTAAGAGTATGCCCTGAGAAAAAAAGGAGTCGCATCATGGCGGTTCAAAAGAATGTTATCAAAGGCATACTGGCAGGTACGTTTGCGCTAATGCTGAGCGGTTGTGTTACTGTGCCGGACGCCATTAAAGGCAGTAGTCCCACGCCGCAACAAGATTTAGTTCGGGTGATGAGTGCGCCGCAGCTGTACGTTGGTCAGGAGGCTCGCTTTGGCGGCAAAGTGGTTGCTGTACAAAACCAGCAAGGGAAAACCCGCCTGGAAATTGCCACCGTACCACTGGACAGCGGAGCCAGACCGACGCTGGGAGAACCTTCTCGCGGTCGCATTTATGCCGATGTGAACGGTTTTCTGGACCCGGTGGATTTCCGCGGACAACTGGTGACGGTAGTCGGGCCAATCACCGGTGCGGTTGACGGCAAAATCGGTAATACGCCCTATAAATTTATGGTGATGCAAGTAACGGGTTACAAACGTTGGCATTTAACCCAGCAGGTGATTATGCCGCCTCAGCCGATTGAACCATGGTTTTATGGCGGTCGTGGCTGGCCCTATGGCTACGGCGGATGGGGCTGGTATAATCCCGGCCCCGCGAGAGTACAAACAGTTGTAACTGAATAATTGCTTGTTTTTAAAGAAAAAGAAACAGCGGCCGGTCCGCTGTTTCTGCATTCTTACGGTAAAGATAAAAATAAATAGTGACGCGCTTCGCAACCTTTTCCTTGGGTAATTATCAAGCTGGTAAGATGAGTTAATATTATGTTAATAGCATGTTTATCACTTGGGGTTGCGATGACGACGAACACGCATTTTAGAGGTGAAGAATTGAAGAAGGTTTGGCTTAACCGTTATCCCGCGGACGTTCCGACGGAGATCAACCCTGACCGTTATCAATCTCTGGTAGATATGTTTGAGCAGTCGGTCGCACGCTATGCCGATCAACCCGCGTTTGTGAATATGGGGGAGGTGATGACCTTCCGCAAACTGGAAGAACGCAGTCGCGCGTTTGCCGCTTATTTGCAACAAGGGTTGGGGCTGAAGAAAGGCGATCGCGTTGCGTTGATGATGCCTAACTTATTGCAATATCCGGTGGCGCTGTTTGGCATTTTGCGTGCCGGGATGATCGTCGTAAACGTTAACCCGTTGTATACCCCGCGTGAGCTTGAGCATCAGCTTAACGATAGCGGCGCATCGGCGATTGTTATCGTGTCTAACTTTGCCCACACTCTGGAAAAAGTGGTTGATAAAACCGCCGTTCAGCACGTTATTCTGACCCGTATGGGCGATCAGCTATCTACGGCAAAAGGCACGGTAGTCAATTTCGTTGTTAAATACATCAAGCGTCTGGTGCCGAAATACCATCTGCCAGATGCCATTTCATTTCGTAGCGCCCTGCACAACGGCTACCGGATGCAGTACGTCAAACCAGAATTGGTGCCGGAAGATTTAGCTTTCCTGCAATACACCGGCGGCACCACTGGTGTGGCGAAAGGCGCGATGCTGACTCACCGCAATATGCTGGCGAACCTGGAACAGGTTAACGCGACCTATGGTCCGCTGTTGCATCCGGGCAAAGAGCTGGTGGTGACGGCGCTGCCGCTGTATCACATTTTTGCACTGACCATTAACTGCCTGCTGTTTATCGAACTGGGAGGGCAGAACCTGCTTATCACTAACCCGCGCGATATTCCAGGGCTGGTAAAAGAGTTAGCGAAATATCCGTTTACCGCTATCACTGGCGTTAACACCTTGTTCAATGCGTTGCTGAACAATAAAGAGTTCCAGCAGCTGGATTTCTCCAGTCTGCATCTTTCCGCAGGCGGTGGGATGCCTGTTCAGCAAGTGGTTGCAGAACGTTGGGTTAAACTGACTGGACAGTATCTGCTGGAAGGTTATGGCCTGACCGAGTGCGCGCCGCTGGTCAGCGTTAACCCGTATGATATTGATTATCATAGTGGTAGCATCGGTTTGCCGGTGCCGTCGACGGAAGCCAAACTGGTGGATGATGATGATAATGAAGTACCACCTGGTCAACCAGGTGAGCTTTGTGTCAAAGGACCGCAGGTGATGCTGGGTTACTGGCAGCGTCCGGATGCTACCGATGAAATCATCAAAAATGGCTGGTTACACACCGGCGACATCGCGGTGATGGATGAAGAAGGATTCCTGCGCATTGTCGATCGTAAAAAAGATATGATTCTGGTTTCCGGTTTTAACGTCTATCCCAACGAGATTGAAGATGTCGTCATGCAGCATCCTGGCGTACAGGAAGTCGCGGCTGTTGGCGTACCTTCCGGCTCCAGTGGTGAAGCGGTGAAAATCTTCGTAGTGAAAAAAGATCCATCGCTTACCGAAGAGTCACTGGTGACCTTTTGCCGCCGTCAGCTCACGGGCTACAAAGTACCGAAGCTGGTGGAGTTTCGTGATGAGTTACCGAAATCTAACGTCGGAAAAATTTTGCGACGAGAATTACGTGACGAAGCGCGCGGCAAAGTGGACAATAAAGCCTGAGCGTTAAGTCAGTCGTCAGACGCCGGTTAATCCGGCGTTTTTTTTGACGCCCACTAAAGAGAATACAATTTGAATTACCAAATGATTACCACGGACGATGCGCTGGCTTCTTTGTGTGAAGCCGTCCGTGCCTTTCCGGCGATAGCCCTGGATACTGAATTTGTTCGTACGCGCACTTATTACCCGCAGCTGGGTTTAATTCAACTTTTTGATGGTGAGCATCTGGCGCTAATCGATCCACTCGGGATCACCGACTGGTCACCGCTGAAAGCGATCCTGCGCGATCCGTCCATCACAAAATTTCTCCATGCAGGCAGTGAAGATCTGGAAGTGTTCCTCAATGTCTTTGGCGAATTACCACAACCCTTGATTGACACGCAAATCCTTGCTGCCTTCTGCGGACGCCCGATGTCATGGGGTTTCGCTTCCATGGTGGAAGAGTATTCCGGCGTTACGCTGGACAAGAGTGAATCGCGCACCGACTGGCTGGCCAGACCGCTGACCGAACGTCAGTGTGAATACGCAGCGGCGGATGTCTGGTATCTGTTACCGATCACCGCAAAGCTTATGGTAGAAACGGAGGCCTCCGGCTGGCTACCTGCGGCGCTGGATGAATGCCGCCTGATGCAAATGCGTCGTCAGGAAGTCGTTGCGCCGGAAGACGCCTGGCGTGATATCACCAATGCCTGGCAGTTACGCACACGCCAACTGGCCTGTCTGCAACTGTTAGCCGACTGGCGATTGCGCAAGGCGCGAGAGCGCGATCTGGCGGTGAACTTTGTCGTGCGTGAAGAGCATTTGTGGTCGGTAGCGCGTTATATGCCGGGAAGTCTGGGCGAACTGGACAGCCTGGGCTTATCCGGTAGCGAAATCCGCTTCCACGGTAAAACGTTGCTGGCGCTGGTGGAAAAAGCGCAGGCATTGCCGGAAGAGGCCTTACCGCAGCCGATGCTTAACCTGATGGACATGCCGGGTTATCGTAAAGCGTTTAAAGCGATTAAGTCGCTGATTACTGACGTCAGCGAAACGCACAAGATCAGCGCCGAATTGCTGGCATCGCGTCGGCAAATCAACCAACTGCTGAACTGGCACTGGAAACTGAAACCGCAGAACAATTTGCCGGAGCTGATTTCCGGCTGGCGTGGTGAGCTGATGGCGGAAGCATTACACAATTTATTGCAGGAATATCCACAGTAAAATCTTCCGAAGCCGGACTGGGCGCGCTCAGTCCGGCTTCGGCAAACTACAAATCCAACAGCAGGCGGTTCAAATGAACTTATTTGAGCTTAACGCCAAATGCGCTCGACACCACGACGAGTAAATACCGATTCCTGAATGACGACTTCATTCTCTGTTCCTTCATTCACTCTACCGCCTGGCGAGGAATATTCGCCTTCGGTGTTTTTCCGGACCACGTAAAAATCGATGTCGCCAGGCTGTTTCCCGCCAGTGGTCATTTAGTACAAGTGCTACCGGAATATTACCAGCCAGCGAATGTCTGGGCCGTTTATGTTTCAAAGCTGTCGACGTCAGCGAAAGTGCGGATAACGGTAGAATTTTTACGCCAGTATTTTGCCGAGCACTACCCGAATTTTTCACTGGAGCATGCCTGATTAATGATTCAATTATCGGGTTGATATCGAGTTAAAACCTGATTTTCTCCTTTCTAAGCCGCTACAGATTGGTTAGCATATTCACCTTTAATCGCGCATGATCGAAAGATAATTAAAGAGGTTAATGTGTTCGCTGAATACGGGGTTCTGAATTACTGGACCTATCTGGTTGGGGCCATTTTTATTGTGTTGGTGCCAGGGCCAAATACCCTGTTTGTACTCAAAAATAGCGTCAGTAGCGGTATGAAAGGCGGTTATCTTGCGGCCTGTGGTGTATTTATTGGCGATGCGGTATTGATGTTTCTGGCATGGGCTGGAGTGGCGACATTAATTAAGACCACCCCGATATTATTCAACATCGTACGTTATCTTGGTGCGTTTTATTTGCTCTATCTGGGGAGTAAAATTCTCTACGCGACCCTGAAAGGTAAAAATAGCGAGACCAAATCCGATGAGCCCCAATACGGTGCCATTTTTAAACGCGCGTTAATTTTGAGCCTGACTAATCCGAAAGCCATTTTGTTCTATGTGTCGTTTTTCGTACAGTTTATCGATGTTAATGCCCCACATACGGGAATTTCATTCTTTATTCTGGCGACGACGCTGGAACTGGTGAGTTTCTGCTATTTGAGCTTCCTGATTATTTCTGGGGCTTTTGTCACGCAGTACATACGTACCAAAAAGAAACTGGCTAAAGTGGGCAACTCACTGATTGGTTTGATGTTCGTGGGTTTCGCCGCCCGACTGGCGACGCTGCAATCCTGATGCTTTCAGCCCGCGTTGCCGCGGGCTTCCCACCTGTAATCCTCCCTGATTCTTCTCTGATACGGTGCTAAAAAGTAACCAATAAATGGTATTTAAAATGCAAATTATCAGGCGTACCCTGAAACGGCTGGAATAAACCGTTTCCAGCGCATTCACCGAAGGAGGGAAAAGGATGCTGCAAATCCCACAGAATTATATTCATACGCGCTCAACGCCTTTCTGGAATAAACAAACTGCGCCTGCCGGAATATTCGAACGTCATCTTGATAAAGGAACGCGCCCGGGGGTTTACCCACGCCTTTCCGTTATGCATGGGGCGGTCAAATATCTCGGCTACGCTGATGAACACAGTGCAGAGCCTGATCAGGTGATCCTTATCGAAGCGGGGCAGTTTGCGGTGTTCCCTCCAGAAAAGTGGCACAACATTGAAGCCATGACTGACGATACTTATTTCAACATTGACTTCTTCGTTGCTCCTGAAGTCCTGATGGAAGGCGCGCAACAACGGAAAGTCATTCATAACGGGAAATGAATCATGGGCAAAGCAACGTATACCGTGACCGTCACCAATAACAGCAATGGCGTTTCTGTCGATTATGAAACAGAGACGCCGATGACTTTGCTGGTGCCAGAAGTGGCGGCTGAAGTGATAAAAGATCTGGTGAATACCGTGCGTTCTTATGACACGGAAAACGAACATGATGTTTGTGGTTGGTAATTATCACTGATCGTTGATGGCGCAATTTCTGCGCCATCGCAAAAAATTCCTCCGTGATGCTCGTCACAAATCTTCCCCTCCCGATGTTGTGCTATGCTTTTTATCAGCGACTAACCCGCTAATGCAAAACAGATAAGTGAGGAAACAATGGGCATTCTGTCATGGATTATTTTTGGGCTTATTGCCGGTATTCTGGCGAAGTGGATCATGCCAGGTAAAGATGGTGGTGGATTCTTTATGACTATCCTGCTGGGGATAGTCGGTGCCGTAGTCGGCGGATGGATCAGCACGCTGTTTGGCTTTGGTAAAGTCGATGGCTTCAATTTTGGCAGCTTCGTGGTTGCCGTTATTGGTGCGATTGTTGTGCTATTTATCTACAGGAAGATTAAAAGTTAACGCGTAAATTGCACAAAGGCTGCACACAGGCAGCCTTTGCTATTTTTTAGATGTGACGTTACCACCATCCCAGCTCAGTGCCGAGTACGACAATAATCGCCACACCCATCATAATAATCGTTGTTTTTTTCATCTTTATGCTCCCGGGGCAGCATAGCCGCCAATAAAAAACCATGCTAAAAATACGACCGCTGTAATAAAGATTACAACCGGAAAAATAATACCGATTCGCATGTTATCACCAATCAAAAGGATGTGAATACGCCTCAGGAATGTAGCGCTGAATGCGTGACAAAAGGTGTTTTCTGTTTATGTTTTTTCTCCTGATACATCGCGATATCGGCAGCATGCAGGGCACTGTCTGCATCGGTCGTTTCAGGATCGACTTCTACTATGCCAAGACTGGCACCAGGATAATACAAATCAACATCACCTAAGTGATATTCTCCGCGTATTTGTTGTTGAATACGTTCTCGCAGCGACGAAATATCCGCATTCTCGTTGTTCAGTGAAACAACCAAAAACTCATCACCGCCGAGACGACCAATAACTTCGCCATTTTGCTGGAGCGTATTAAGGCGCTCGCCAACCTGAATGAGAAACAGATCGCCACTATTATGACCAAAACGATCATTGATTAATTTGAAGTTATCCAGATCGATAAACGCGATCATTATCTTATGGTTAAGATGCCGGGCGAGAGAAAACAGCGTCGTCAGATTTTCAAAAATCGCCCGCCGATTCGGTAGCCCGGTTAACGAGTCGGTATACGATTGCGCAATCAGCGCAGCATTAGCTTCGCGCAGCTGTTCAACCAGTGCCTCTTTTTGAATATATTGTGCAATCAGTCCGGCGAATAACTGTAAGACCTGTTCCGCGCGTTCACTCCACTGGCGCTTCTCACTGCTGGCGGCGCAAAGCGTGCCATAGAATGATCCATCCGGTAAGTGAATTGGCGTGCTCAGAAATGTGGTGATGCCAAGATTGCGTGCCGCAATACAGTCGCCCCAACGGTCGGGGACTTCATCGCTGAAAAAACAGTTTTCATCAATGGCGCGTTTGCATAACGAGTAATCCCACGAGACGGTAAAATTCTCCGGGATGTGCATTTTCTGGCTATTACGGGCAAACATTATATGCTGCAGGCGCGCTTCGACATCCACTTTGGTCAGGTAGGTTGACTCCATATCAGTGACCATTTCCAGCATCTCCAGAAGCTGTCGAACCAGACTTTCCAGTGACTGTTCTTTGGCAAGGGATTGCGAGACGCGGGCGATAATCTGATCTGACACGAAACAACTCCAGGATACGGCGGGTAAATGCTGATTATTTAATCTTTGCAGGCATGATAAAACATCATCAACAAAGATGAAACAAGGCGTAATATGTTTTGAGTGAATGTAATAAAAATAGTGCTGCAAAACAAAACGATACCGCGATACTCTAAGCCTGGATAAATATGTGAGATCAATAAATGAAAATTATCAGTTTTGTTCTGCCTTGCTTGCTGGTCCTGGCTGGTTGTTCAACCCCTTCTCAGCCAGAAGCACCTAAACCGCCGCAGATTGGTATGGCAAATCCGGCGTCGGTCTATTGCCAGCAGAAGGGCGGGACGCTCATTCCTGTGCAGACAGCGCAAGGGGTCAGCAACAATTGCAAATTACCGGGCGGTGAAACGATTGATGAATGGGCATTGTGGCGACGGGACCATCCGGCTGGTGAAAAATAACCGCCGGATGCTGTACTAAAATCACAAGCTACGTAGCCAGTCTGCCAGCACCAGCGCATGGTTCTGCGTGGTGTTTTTTGCTGAGTAGAGCAGGGTCAGCGGCTGTTTTTTGGCGATGTCTGCCAGCCGCTTTCCTTCTTGCTCGTGTTGCGCCAGTTCTGCAAGATATTGCTCGCGAAAGGTTGCAAAATCGACGACTTCGCCGTGAAAGGCTTTGCGCAGCTCCGTTGACGGCGTGATTTCTTTATTCCACTCATCAAGGGCTAAATCGGTTTTTTTGATACCGCGTGGCCAGAGGCGGTCGACCAGTACGCGATAACCATCGCTCTGTTCAGCCGGATCATAAACGCGTTTGCACTGAATATTCATCGTATTTGTTCTCCCTTTCACGCATGATTTGTCACGTCACTATAGCACCGGATATTAGCGAATTTCTTTGTCTCTCCCGGCGCAAAGTCCGAAAATCGCCATCAGTAGTGAAAGTATTGCAACACCCATCAGTGGTACGGACCAGTCACCGTTAGCATCGTGTATTTTACCCATCAGCGGCGGCCCACAGGCTGCCAGCAAATACCCGACGGATTGTGCCATCCCCGAGAGTGCCGCCGCCTGATGCGCAGAACTTGCCCGAAGACCAATGAACGTCAACCCCAGTATCATTGTTGCGCCGGAACCAAAACCGAAAAGCAGAGTCCAGGTGATCGCGTGTGCTGGCATAAAGCAGAGCCCAACCGCGCCCACTGCGCACATCAAGGCAACGAACGCTGCAATACCACGCTGATCTTTCACATGATGTAAGAAAAGTGGGATCAGCAAACCGGGAGCTGCTGTGGCTAGTTGCAGCAAACCATGCAGTGAACCCGCCTGTGCTTCGCTATAGCCTTGACTGATGAGGATCGCCGGAAGCCAGCCAATAATCACGTAATAGACCAGTGAGTTGATCCCAAGAAACAATGTTACCTGCCAGGCAAGCGGCGAACGCCAGATACCCCGAGTATGTAAGGCGCGTGAGGTACTCAAATTTGCATGTTGTTGACTTCGCCACTGTGGCAGCCATAAAAAAAGAGCCAGCAGAGGAAAACACATCAGCATGAGCAACGCGCCTTGCCAGCCAAAACCGTTCAAAGCCAGCGGCACTACCATCGCCGATCCCAGTGCCGCCGCAGCTCCCATTGTCAGGGAATATGCGCCGGTAAGTCTGGCGACGGAATGAGGGAAATCGCGTTTAATTAATCCTGGCAGTAAGACATTGCCTAATGCAATCCCACCGCCAATGACCGCTGTACCGCCAAATAATAAGTAAGGCGAAGGGAGAGAGCGAATTGCGATACCTGCACAGATCAAAAGTAACGCGGCAAACAGGCTACGTTCCATACCAAAACGTCGCGCCACCGGGGCGGCCAGCGGTGAGATCAGCGCAAAGGCTAATAATGGCAGGGTGGTCAATAAGCCGGTTTGCGCCGTCGTTAGCGAGTAAGCGGAACGAATCGTATCCAGTAACGGTGCTGCGCCGGTAAAGGTGACGCGTAATGTTGTGGCAATCATCAGAATGCCAGCGATAAGGAAAATCCTGTTTTTACCGCTTAATGAAGTTGAACAGGTCATATGCTTCTCATTGTTACAAACGAGGCTGTACCTTACCGTTTTTATTGTTATGTTGAATCAAGCTAAAATGACAAAATATCGCTAAATTCGGACAAAATGATGCACAGGTTGAATCTCAATGGCTATGAACCCGACCGACACCATGAAGCCGCGGTCGCATTTTGTATTCACGCCGGAACGGATGAGTTAACCAGTCCTGTACATCAGCACCGCAAAGGGCAGTTGATACTGGCACTACATGGTGCAATTACCTGTACGGTAGAAAATGCTTTGTGGATGGTGCCGCCACAATATGCGGTTTGGATACCGGGCGGGGTGAAACATAGTAATCAAGTGACAGCTAACGCCGAACTCTGTTTTCTGTTTATCGAGCCCAGCGCAGTGACAATGCCGACAACATGTTGCACATTGAAAATATCGCCCTTATGCCGGGAATTAATTTTAACCCTGGCAAACAGGACGACGACTCAGCGTGCTGAGCCGATGACCCGCAGATTAATTCAGGTCCTGTTTGATGAACTCCCTCAGCAACCACAACAACAGCTGCACTTGCCCGGTTCTTCTCATCCTAAAATCCGCACGATGGTGGAGATGATGGCGAAAGAGCCCGTCGAGTGGGGCTCATTGAGGCAATGGGCTGGCTTTTTTGCGATGAGTGAACGCAATCTTGCCCGGCTGATAGTGAAAGAGACGGGGTTGAGTTTTCGCCAGTGGCGTCAGCAGTTACAGCTGATTATGGCGCTTCAGGGATTAGTGAAAGGCGATACTGTACAGAAAGTTGCTCATACACTGGGGTATGATTCAACAACGGCCTTTATTACTATGTTTAAGAAAGGCCTGGGGCAAACGCCAGGCCGATATATTGCGGGATTAACTACTGTTTCCCCACAATCAGCGAAACCAGACCCGCGGCAATAAGCGGGCCAACCGGTACGCCGCGAAACAGCGCCACGCCTAAAACAGTGCCCACCAGCAGCCCGGCGACCAGTTGCGGCTGGCTGCCCATTAACGTCACGCCGCGCCCCCCCAGCCAGGAGACAATAACGCCGACTGCAATTGCCACCAGCGATTTCCAGTTCAGAAACGAGTGAATCAGGGTTGAGGGCGGTAGCGTCCCGCTGGCGATGGGGGCCATAACGCCAATCGTCAGAATGATTATCCCGATACTTAGCCCCTGTTTTTCAATCCACGGGAAAAAGGTGCTTAACGGTGTGACGCGGACAATAATCAACACCAGAATTGAAACGGCGACAGTGGTGTTATGACTGATAAAGCCCAGCGCAGCTAACCCGAGCAGGATCAGCAAAGTGACATCAAACATCGTGGTTTCCTTGCCAAAAAATAATAAGCCTGCTTACTTTACGCTTGCTGCAGGCAGGAAGTAGAAAATCTTTACGTTTTTTGCATAAAAAATCAGACGAACTGTCATCAAACTGCCATTTGTGTACGTTAACAATAACGTGAAAACAGCTATCTCCCGGGGGCATACTATGAACGATCAAATGTTCGTCGAGACACTGATTATCACGTCATCGTTTTTTGCCATTGCTGCTGTGCTGGTTTTGTCCGTTCTGCTTATTGAACGGACAGGCTAGTTACGCAGTGCGGCGGAAATTGACCAGTTCTGGTTGCGCAATACGCAAATAATCCGCGGTTTTCAAAATAACGGATTTATCCAGCATGCCTGCATTGAAGGCGATTTCATCAAATCGTTCGAAGAGTAGGGGGTCGGCAACCAGTTTGAGTTTTGGATGGAAGCTGAAAGGGGGGATCGCGCCGAAGACACAGCCTGTGAGTTCATCGACTTCCGCCGGGCTGGCCAACGAAGCGCGTAATCCGCCTATATGGCTGGCGAGTTGGCTCAGATCGGCCTGTTGATCGGCAGCGAGGATCGCCAGAACATGTTGATTTACGCCATTGCCTTTGACTTTACATACCAGTGCCTTAGCCCCCTGGCCTAAAGCGGTGCCACGAATTTCTGACACTGCTTCACATTTACCTACCGCTTCATGGGTAACGACGCGGAAGTTAGCACCTTCTTGTGATAATAAAGCGATTAACCGCTGATGCGTCACGCTTCCTTTAGCCATTTCAGTCATTTCATGCTCCTGAGATTACAAGCAAACAACCACAGAAGGTTATCATGAACGGCTGTTTTTGTTCTGCTTATTGACATATAAACGCTCATCGGAAGCTTTATACGCATCATGTAACGTATCGTTTTCTTTCATCGCGTAAATACCGGAAGAGAAGCCGATCTCTTTCTGCGGCGCGATATGTTGCAGACGTTTTTCGATACGTTCAGGCAGTTGTGCTGCAATTTGCGGCGTCGAATCGACAAGAATGATGCAGAATTCATCGCCACCGAGTCGGATGGCATAATCACTTTTACGAATCGACTGTTTAATCGCCTGAGCTAATAACGTAATCGCTAAATCCCCCTCCTGATGACCGAGGGTGTCATTTATTTGCTTTAACTTGTCCATGTCAATAGCAATAAACATCACCGAAGAACCGGATTGCACCAGTTTCTGCAACCGCTGCTCCAGTTCAGGGGTTAAAATTTTGCGATTATAGAGTCCAGTCATCGCATCACTAATATTTTCTCGCGACACATTTTGGTATAAGCGGAAGTGCATCCGCACCATATTCAGCAAAATTAACGCCGTCAAAATCCAGAACAGAACGCTTTTCCACGAAGACGTGATAAAGTAAAGAATATCAATGGATAACGAGACACGAATGCCGCCCGGTAAGTCATGGACGTAACTGACATACTGGAACAGATTATCTTCGCTCTGGTTGATGATAATGTCGCGCCCCGAATCTGTATCGGTTAGCGTGACATTGAGAAAACGCCAGAGGAGAGGGCGGTCATGAGTGTAAAAGATATTCCGCAGATTGTTTTTGTTAATATCCAGCAGCACAATCCCTTTTAGCTGCCCTGCGACATATACCGGCGTCAGCAAACTCATCACGTTCTGTTTAGTACGCTGATCCTGGTAAATGCTCGATAATACGGTACGCCCGGTAAATACTTTTTCAATATCTTTGCGATCGATACCAATACTTCCTGATTGCAGGAAGGACCAGTTATTCATCGCAAAGTATTCAACATTAACCGGCTCATAAAAATAGACATAGCGGTCATTGAGATCGAGATAATAGTGAAATTTCTCTTCGGCCATCCCAAGACCTGAACCGTAATCATCCTGGTGGCGGTTGCCTTCCACTGCCTGATCAAAAGCGGGTAATAGTGCTGCAGCTTCCACAATTGTGTCGCAGTCAGTGGATGCGGTTTGTAGTGTGCCGCGTAAGCCCTGGTATTTATGAGCAGTCAGGTTTAAGCCATGGGTATTATTGGCAGACTCAAAAGCCTCGCAGATAGCGCGCCGTTGTTCTGGCGGTACTTCCGACTGCTCAGCAGCGAGAGCGCGCATCACATGCGCGGCAATACTCTGATTCTGATACTTATCATAAAGAAAGGAAGAGTCTGCTCTCTGCACGATATAGCGCAGATAGGCACTCATTGCTCTGTCGCTGGCGACAAGTTCAAAAATAAGGAAGGAAGATGTCAGCACAATGACACTTGCGGCGATAAAATGCCGGAGCATTCTATGGTGCAATTTCATGATAAATGGCACTCCTTCGGTTAGTGAAACGAGAAAACCAGATAAAGTTCGATTGCGGCCTGGCACAGGGGCGCTAATTATACTCATCTCTGCGCCGCTGGGGAGGGGAAATTTAGGGGTAATAGTAATAAATTGTATGCAAAAGCCACGCAAAAAGCATGGCTGTGAATATTTTTGCACTTAAATATGATGAATAATCACTTTGTTGCCCCCCTCGCTTTTCGCTTCGCGTAAGGCTTTATCTGCTTCCGTCATGACAAGCGAGATATTATGCGTGTCACCCGTTGAAAAAACCGTGCCAATACTGATGGTCATTTGTTCAGGAACATCATATCTGTTACTAAAGCCGGTCAGGAGTTCGACATTTTTACGCATACGTTCCGCAATGATTTTTGCCTGGGCACTATTGAGTTCGGTAAATAGCAAGCCAAACACCTCACCCTCCAGTCGCGCTAAAATATCATCGGGGCGGATGCTTTGCTGGATAATATCGACAATTGATACCAGCACTTTATCACCCACACGATGTCCCCATTGGGCATTGATGCGTTTGAACTGATTAATATCAACCAGCATGACACAAAAGTCCTTAACAACAGGTCGCGACAATAATGACTCTACGCTGTTGAAAAAGTAGCGCCGATTATAAATATTGGTCAGCACATCATGAACTGCCAGTTTGCTGGAGAGTTGCAGTTCCTGAAAAATGTTATAAATCAGAAAAGACACAACAAACAGTTTACTGGAAACTTCAATCCCGCGACTGATATACCAGATGGTGTAATTATACTCATCCAGAGTCAGTAGAAGTAAGTTGCAGCATAGCGATGCCAGACATAATAATGCTATTAACGGCCATAGTTCGCTGGCTAATCGTGTACGCATGATAATAAAGAACAGTAAAAATGCCCACAAACAAACCAATATTTTTGTATAGTTGATTCCCCAGGTCGCAGTATGGTTGTCCGGGCAGTAATCGACGACATACAAAGAATAGTCAGCGTTATAACTGCTCAGATTGTGTGCCAGAAGGGGAAAAACTAAAAAAGGAATCAGCGCCAGCAACAGAATGCCAGTTTTTTTCTTATTGTTGTCAAGGATGTTGTCTTTCCCATAACAAAAGAGCGCCAGCGAGGTTAAACAAATGAAACTGAGTTGGCGGAAAATATAGAAAATAGAAACATCATTCGACTTTGTCTGGATCAGTGTACTGCCGTTGATTGGTTTATGGATAATTACAATGGTTTCAACTAAATAGATAAGGCCACTTAAAAATGCAAGGCTTAAAATGAGTGTTGGTAAAATTTGTTTGTTAGTGAAATACTTCATTAACATGAAAAGAAAAATGACGGCGTTAAGGAAAAACAAAGCCACAACAACCATCAGGTAATTCATCTGTGGGATGAGTTTTACATTCGTGTTTTCGTTATATAAGGTAGTAATGCAAAATAAAATTAACGTCAGCAATAAGCTGAAAATAAAAAAGCCTTGAGCTTTTAATTTTTGTGTACCCATAGAAGCCATAAAAAGGAGAGCAATGTGAGTGCTGGATTTTATTGATGGCAGAGATATATAGTTTTGACCAAGATCAATTTTCGTTAACGATAAAAAATAATTAAAGAATAACCCCAGGGAAATACGTGTTGACCGAATCATTTTTCCGAATGATTGTTTTCTGGAACTAAATTGTGTAAAGGTTATGCTGTCATATTTAAAGCGATTGTAAGCTAATGTATGTAATAAAAGAGATAATTTACAGTGAGCTAAAAATCAGCCAGGCGATAATGACCCGGCTGACAGTTTTAGTCTTTAGCTGTTGCATTTTGTTTATGAAACAGTTCACGGAACACCGGATAAATATCATCCTGGTCGCGGATATGCTGCATCGCAAAGTTGTCGAAAGTAGATTGCAGATGCTCATATTCTCGCCACAGTGTCTGATGCGCGCGACGTGTAATTTCGATATAGCTGTAATAACGAACAACGGGTAATATTTTTTTCGCCAGAATTTCATGGCAAAGCGGAGAGTCATCGGCCCAGTTATCGCCGTCTGATGCTTGGGCTGCGTAAATATTCCACTGTGCCGGGTTATAACGCTCTTTCACTACCTCATCCATCAGTTTTAGGGCGCTGGAAACAATGGTGCCGCCAGTTTCCTGCGAGTAGAAAAACTCATGTTCATCGACTTCTTTCGCCTGGGTATGATGGCGGATGTATACGACTTCCACGTTCTTATACGTTCTGCTGAGGAACAGATACAGCAGAATATAAAAACGTTTAGCCATATCTTTAGTGGACTGATCCATTGAACCGGAAACGTCCATCAGGCAAAACATCACTGCCTGGCTGGAGGGATCGGGCCGTTTTTCGTAGTTCTTGTAACGTAAATCGAAGGTGTCAATGAAAGGGACGCGTTCAATTTTGGCACGTAATTCTGCAATTTCTTTGCGCAGACGTTCCTCTTCCAGCAGTTGCGCAGGTTCACTGTTGCTGATGATGGCCAAATTCTCTTCCAGCGCATGAAGTTCCCGCCGCTTGCCCGCCGTCATAGCTGTGCGCCGCGCCAGTGAGTTCTGCAATGAACGTACAACGCTGATATTGGCCGGAACGCCGTTAGCGGTATAACCCGCCCGATGCGTTTTATATTCGGTCAGCTGGCGTTGTTGGTTTTGTTTCAGATTCGGTAAGGCCAAATCTTCAAAGAGCAGATCAAGATACTCATCTTTCGAAATCTGAAAGACAAATTCATCCTGACCTTCACCATCCTGGCTGGCCTGGCCCTGACCACTGCCGGAACCTCCGCCACCACCCTGGGGACGTTCAATTCGGTCGTTCTGGACGAAATGGTCATTGCCCGGATGCACACGGTGGCGCAGGCCCCCACGCCCCTGATGAAACATCGGTTCGCTAATATCTTCCGTGGGAATGGATACGGACTCGCCGCTGTCGACGTCAGTCACCGAACGCTTATTAATGGCCTCGGAGATCGACTGTTTAATTTGCGCTTTATAACGGCGTAAGAAACGCTGGCGATTCACCATGCTTTTATTTTTGCCGTTCAGACGCCGGTCAATAAACCAGGTCATATGCCCCCCGTACTACATTTGCCAACGGTATGCTACGCTTGTGTTGCCGCTTCTCTGGCCCACGGTTCGCTGTCGTTGTAGGCCCGGTAGCATGTGTACCGGGCCAGGGTTGTTAAGACGATTTACGTACGCGCAAATACCATTCGCACAGTAAACGCACCTGTTTACGGGTGTAGCCTTTTTCCATCATACGGTCGACAAAGTCGTCGTGTTTCTTCTGCTCGTCGGTTGACGTTTTGGCGTTAAACGAAATAACCGGCAACAGCTCTTCGGTATTGGAGAACATTTTCTTCTCGATAACCGTGCGCAGTTTTTCATAGCTGGTCCAGTTCGGATTGCGTCCGCTGTTATTCGCTCTGGCTCGCAGTACGAAGTTAACAATCTCGTTGCGGAAATCTTTTGGATTACTGATCCCCGCCGGTTTCTCGATTTTCTCCAGCTCGGCGTTAAGAGACTCGCGGTCAAACAGCTGCCCGGTATCCGGATCGCGATACTCCTGATCCTGAATCCAGAAATCCGCGTAGGTAACATAACGGTCGAAAATGTTTTGCCCATATTCTGAATAGGATTCAAGGTAGGCCGTCTGGATCTCTTTGCCGATAAACTCGGCATATTTCGGGATCAGATAACCTTTCAGGAACTCCAGATAGCGTTCAGCCTGCTCTTGCGGGAACTGCTCGCGCTCGATCTGCTGTTCCAGGACGTAGAACAGATGGACCGGGTTTGCCGCCACTTCTACATGATCGAAGTTGAACACGCGGGAGAGGATCTTAAACGCAAAACGCGTCGACAGACCGTTCATCCCTTCATCGACACCGGCGTAGTCACGATATTCCTGATACGACTTGGCTTTGGGATCAGTGTCTTTCAGACTTTCACCATCATAAACGCGCATCTTTGAATAAATGCTGGAGTTTTCTGGCTCTTTCAGACGCGAAAGAATAGAAAAACGTGACAGCGTTTCCAGCGTGCCAGGGGCGCAGGGGGCGTGAGTCAATTCACTGTGATTAAGCAATTTCTCGTAGATTTTGATCTCTTCGGAAATGCGCAAGCAATACGGCACCTTCACGATGTAAACACGGTCGAGGAAGGCTTCGTTGTTTTTGTTATTACGGAAAGTGACCCATTCGGATTCGTTCGAGTGGGCGAGAATAATCCCGTTGAACGGCAGGGCGGAGATACCTTCCGTCCCGTTGTAGTTACCTTCCTGGGTGGCGGTTAACAAGGGATGCAGCACTTTTATCGGTGCTTTAAACATCTCGACAAATTCCATGATCCCCTGATTGGCGCGGCACAGCGCACCGGAATAGCCGTAGGCGTCCGGGTCATTCTGCGCGTAGTGTTCGAGTTTACGAATATCGACTTTCCCTACCAGGGCGGAGATGTCCTGGTTGTTCTCATCTCCGGGTTCCGTTTTGGCGATGGCAATTTGTTGCAGAATTGACGGCCAGACCTTCACTACCCGGAACTTAGTGATATCGCCACCAAATTCATGCAGGCGCTTTGCCGCCCACGGCGACATGATGGTGCCGAGATAACGGCGAGGAATGCCGTACTCTTTTTCCAGAATCTGCGCATCTTCCTGCGGATTGAAAAGACAGAACGGATGATCGTTGACCGGGCTACGCTCACCGTTGGCGCTCAATACATAAATCGGTACGAGCTGCATTAATGATTTCAGTCGCTCAGCAAGTGATGATTTACCCCCACCCACAGGCCCCAGCAGATACAGAATTTGTTTCTTCTCTTCCAGCCCCTGAGCCGCGTGTTTCAGATAAGAAACAATCTGTTCAATCGCGTCTTCCATGCCGTAAAACTCTTCAAACGCCGGATAACGTGCAATGACCCGGTTAGAAAAGAGTCGAGAAAGTCTGGGTTCCTGGGCTGTATCGACCATGACAGGCTCACCAATAGCCATCAATAGCCGCTCAGCCGCGTTGGCATAAGCACTGCGATCTTGCCGACAAGTGGTAAGAAACTCCTGCAGTGTGAACTCTTCGTCCTTGGCAGCTTCATATCGCTGGCGATAGTGATCGAATATATTCATGGTATGCCGTCCTTTCGTTTTTTAGCACAGGTTAAGAGCCGTTCATATGAATAGTAGAGGCTCCCGGAAGAGGTAAACTGAACGACGTCTCTTGCTAAAACACAGCAACTCTCATGCCATTTTATTGACGATGAGAACAACGTGCCCGGTGATACACCTTCAAAATTAAGCGTAGATGGCAAATGGAAAACTTGCCTGCACGGCTTTCTTAATTTCAATGGCATATCAACAACTCATCCATAAATTTTGCATAATTAATGTAAATAATAGGGTCGCCGGTAACGCTAAATTCATTTGGCTGTAAGCGTGGTGTCATCTGCGTCAGGAAAATTAAACAGTTACTATAAAAAATGAAAACGTAAAAAGGTTGGGTTTCGATGTATTGACGGGTAAACTTTGTCGCCCGCTAAACATTTGTTTAAGGAATGATTAATTGTGACCAAACTCAAACTTCTGGCACTTGGAGTGCTTATCGCAACGTCTGCAGGCGTAGCGCACGCTGAAGGTAAATTTTCCCTGGGCGCAGGCGTAGGTGTCGTTGAACACCCATATAAAGATTACGATACCGATGTTTACCCAGTACCGGTAATCAACTATGAAGGCGATAACTTCTGGTTCCGTGGCTTAGGTGGTGGTTACTACCTGTGGAATGACGCGACGGACAAACTTTCAATTACCGCTTACTGGTCGCCGCTTTACTTCAAAGCTAAAGACAGTGGCGATCACCAAATGCGTCACCTCGATGACCGTAAGAGCACCATGATGGCTGGTCTGTCTTATGCTCACTTTACCCAGTACGGTTACCTGCGTACCACCCTGGCTGGCGATACCCTGGATAACAGCAACGGCATCGTCTGGGATATGGCCTGGTTGTATCGTTACACCAACGGTGGCCTGACCGTGACTCCGGGTATTGGTGTGCAGTGGAACAGCGAAAACCAGAACGAATACTATTATGGCGTATCGCGCAAAGAGTCCGCTCGCAGCGGTCTGCGTGGCTATAACCCGAACGACAGCTGGAGCCCTTACCTGGAGCTGAGCGCCAGCTACAACTTCCTCGGCGACTGGAGTGTTTACGGTACCGCGCGCTACACCCGTCTGTCTGATGAAGTTACTGACAGCCCAATGGTGGATAAATCCTGGACTGGCCTGATTTCTACCGGGATCACCTACAAATTCTGATAATGCATCTTTCCAGGGCATTTTGTGCATAAAAACAGGGCGTAATGCCCTGTTTTGCATTACGGTGGTGCAATACCTGGGAGGAAACAATGCAACAAAAAATGATTCAATTTAGTGGCGATGTCTCACTGCCAGCCATAGGGCAGGGAACATGGTATATGGGCGAAGATGCCAGTCAGCGTAAAACAGAAGTTGCTGCACTACGCGCGGGCATTGAACTCGGTTTAACCCTCATTGATACCGCCGAAATGTATGCCGATGGCGGTGCCGAAAAAGTGGTTGGGGAAGCATTAATCGGTCTGCGTGAGAACGTCTTTCTCGTCTCTAAAGTCTATCCGTGGAATGCTGGCGGGCAAAAAGCGATAAATGCATGCGAAGCCAGTTTACGCCGTCTCAATACTGATTATCTCGATCTCTACTTATTACACTGGTCTGGCAGTTTCGCTCTCGAAGAGACTGTCGCAGCGATGGAAAAATTGATCGCCCAGGGAAAAATCCGCCGCTGGGGCGTTTCTAACCTTGATTATGCCGATATGCAGGAACTCTGGCAGCTGCCGGGGGGAAATCAGTGTGCCACTAATCAGGTGCTTTACCATCTCGGTTCACGAGGGATTGAGTACGATCTACTTCCCTGGTGCCAGAAACAGCAGATGCCGGTGATGGCTTACAGTCCATTAGCCCAGGCCGGGCGGTTGCGCAATGGACTGTTAAAAAATGCGGTAGTCAACGAAATTGCACATGCTCACAATATCAGTGCGGCACAAGTATTGTTGGCGTGGGTAATCAGCCATCAGGGTGTGATGGCGATTCCAAAAGCGGCAACTGTCGCACATGTCCAACAAAATGCGGCTGTGCTTGAGGTTGAACTTTCGTCAGCGGAATTAGTTATGCTGGATAAAGCGTATCCGGCACCAAAAGGAAAAACTGCGCTGGATATGGTGTGATGTTGATTCGTGCCGGATGCATCGCACCCGGCACACAATATTAACGCAAATTAACGTTTAGCAACGCGAATGGATTGCGCCAGATGTGCAGGTTTCTCTTTGGTGACTTTTTGCGTTTCTGAAGCGTAAGCCGTTTCTACACAAACAAAGGTCTTGTAGCCATCATCCGGCATATCGCCCATGCTAACTGAAAGCGCCGGTCCTGGGTTCCAGCCTACAACGTTCAGATGATGCTGGTGGCCTACGGCGATAATACGATTCAGCGCTTCGTCATTAATTACGCTGCAATCTTGCGGATTCAGATACACGCGATCGGTACGGTCAGGGAAGGTCTGAATACCGTCGGTCAGTACATCTTCTTTCGCGTCATTTACTTTATCAATGAAGCGATCGCCTAGTCCACTGACGCTTACCTTAGCGATATCACCCACGTTAAAGTAGGTATGCAGAGCAGAGGTAGTTTCAAATTCGCCGTGTGCTTCAAGATCGATTTCACAGGTTTTACCCACGTGGAAATGCGCTAACAGCGTAAAGTCGTGCGGCCAGAATTTTTTCGTCTCTTCGCTTTGTGTCAATTCAAAAGTCAGCGCTACACCATCAGCATCTTCACGATGTGATTTCAGCGTCCACGGCAGGTTGCGGGCAAAACCGTGCGCAGGCAGACCTTGTTGTGCAGCCGGACCAAACCACGGCCAGCAAACCGGTATGCCACCGCGAATGGCGACGCCATTTTTGAACGGTGTGTTGTTACTCAACCACAGAACTTCTTCTTCACCCGCAGGTTTCCACGAGAGAAGGTGTGCGCCCTGTAATGCAAAAGAGGCTTTTACCTGGGGATGATCGACCACAATGAGGTCCAGTTCATCCAGTTTACGACGGGAGAGGACAGGGGAGATTTGTTCGATGACCGGAAGGGCAAAAATTTTCTTAATCATGACGCAGTCCTTTAACTTCATTTTATCAGGTAAAAAAAAGAGCGACCGAAGTCGCTCTTTTTAGATCACAGTGTCATCTCAACTTATTTGGAGATGTGAGCGATCAGGTCCAGAACTTTGTTGGAGTAACCGGTTTCGTTGTCGTACCAGGATACCAGTTTCACGAAGTTGTCGTTCAGAGCGATACCCGCTTTAGCATCGAACACGGAAGTGCAAACTTCGCCGTTGAAATCGGTAGATACTACGTCATCTTCGGTGTAGCCCAGAACGCCTTTCATTTCGCCTTCAGCAGCAGCTTTAACGGCAGCTTTGATCTGCTCGTAAGTTGCAGCTTTTTCCAGACGAACGGTCAGGTCAACTACGGATACGTTCGGGGTCGGAACGCGGAACGCCATACCAGTCAGTTTGCCATTCAGTTCTGGCAGTACTTTACCTACAGCTTTAGCAGCACCGGTAGAAGACGGGATGATGTTCTGGGAAGCGCCGCGGCCGCCGCGCCAGTCTTTGTGAGACGGGCCATCAACGGTTTTCTGAGTAGCGGTAGTAGCGTGAACGGTGGTCATCAGACCTTCGATGATGCCGAAGTTATCGTTGATAACTTTAGCCAGCGGAGCCAGGCAGTTGGTGGTGCAGGATGCGTTGGAAACGATGTCCTGGCCAGCATATTTGTCGAAGTTAGCGCCTTTAACGAACATCGGAGTGTTGTCTTTAGACGGACCAGTCATAACCACTTTCTTCGCACCAGCGGTGATGTGTTTACGAGCAGTTTCGTCAGTCAGGAACAGACCAGTTGCTTCAGCGACAACGTCAACACCAACTTCGTCCCATTTCAGGTTAGCCGGATCACGTTCAGCGGTAACACGGATTTTTTTACCGTTAACGATCAGATGACCGTCTTTCACTTCAACGGTACCGTCGAAACGGCCGTGAGTGGAGTCATATTTCAGCATGTATGCCATGTAATCAGCGTCTAACAGGTCGTTGATTGCAACGATCTCGATGTCAGAACGTTTCTGAGCAGCACGGAAAACAATGCGACCGATACGGCCAAAACCGTTGATACCTACTTTGATAGTCATATATTCCACCAGCTATTTGTTAGTGAATAAAAGGTTGCCTGTAAAATTACAAAAACCTTACGCAGCGTCAAGCGGAATCGTGTCAATCATTGCGACAAATCAATCCTGTGCCTAAGCATTACGCGACTGACTCGCCTCACTCTTCCTTTGGGCTTGAGACCACATGGGGTCGGCGCCCCGAATTTTAAAGGGCAATTACGATAAAAATGTGATTTTCATCACGATTTAGGTGCAGCCATTTCGTCGAGATCAAGTTTAGGACAAAATTTTGCCAGTTGGTGTTAATGTTTTGTTAGAATCAGTCACGTAATGTGAGCACGATTAAAGTGAGATGTGAGCAAATGGCTAATAAACCTTCGGCAGAAGAACTGAAAAAAAATTTGTCCGAGATGCAGTTCTACGTGACGCAGAATCATGGGACAGAACCGCCATTTACGGGTCGTTTACTGCATAACAAGCGTGACGGCGTATATCACTGTTTGATCTGCGATGCCCCGCTGTTTCATTCCCAAACCAAGTATGATTCCGGCTGTGGCTGGCCCAGTTTCTACGAACCGGTGAGTGAAGAATCTATTCGTTATATCAAAGACTTGTCACATGGAATGCAGCGCATAGAAATTCGTTGCGGTAACTGCGATGCCCATCTGGGCCATGTCTTTCCTGACGGGCCGCAGCCAACGGGCGAACGTTATTGTGTTAACTCTGCTTCTTTACGCTTCACTGATGGCGAAAACGGCGAAGAAATCAACGGTTGAAAAAACGATTCAGCAACTTATTCCACAGGAGCGGAAAAATTATGAATCTTGATGACATTATCAACAGCATGACGCCTGAGGTATACCAGCGTTTGTCGACCGCCGTTGAACTGGGGAAATGGCCTGATGGCGTTACGTTGACCGAGGAACAAAAAGAGAACTGCCTGCAACTGGTGATGCTGTGGCAAGCCCGCCATAATACCGAAGCACAGCATATGACAATTGACACAAATGGTCAGATGGTCATGAAGAGCAAACAGCAGTTAAAAGAAGATTTTGGTATCTCAGCAAAGCCTATTGCCATGTTTAAGTAAGTGGTTTATCCCCTTTTTGCCGCGGTTATAAAGGGGATAGCCAACAATGACCCCACGACTCATCTCAATTATCTCGCCCCGACCTGGCTAAGTCCCAGTCCGATCTCTTGCAGTCGCGTTCACACCTGAATGACTTCTCCTGAACTTAAGTCTCAGGCCTATTTGGCCGGGAATCCCTCTCGAATTTGCTCTTTTTGCGTCCCGCCTTCCATCAACCTGTAACAACCCCAGCCATTTTCTGCGTAATTGTGATCTAAGTTGTAAAACGCAGATCATTATCTGTGTTTTACAGATTTAATGTTGACCTCAAAAATCATGTGGGTAAGTATGATGACCATCTAAGCAAAACAAAACACAGAGGATGACGCAATGAAAGCACTGGCTCGGTTTGGCAAGGCTTTTGGTGGCTACAAGATGATTGATGTCCCACAACCCATTTGTGGCCCGGAAGATGTCGTGATTGAAATTAAAGCCGCGGCAATCTGCGGCGCAGACATGAAGCACTACAATGTCGATAGCGGTTCGGATGAGTTTAACTCTATCCGCGGCCATGAGTTCGCAGGTTGTATTGCGCAGGTTGGTGAAAAAGTCAAAGACTGGAAAGTGGGGCAACGCGTCGTGTCGGATAACAGCGGTCACGTTTGCGGCGTTTGCCCGGCCTGTGAACAAGGTGATTTTCTGTGTTGTACAGAAAAAGTAAACCTTGGTCTGGATAACAATACCTGGGGCGGTGGTTTTTCCAAATATTGTCTTGTTCCTGGTGAAATTCTCAAAATTCATCGTCATGCGTTGTGGGAAATCCCTGATGGTGTTGATTATGAGGACGCAGCCGTACTTGACCCTATCTGTAATGCCTATAAATCCATCGCGCAGCAATCGAAATTCCTTCCAGGTCAGGATGTGGTCGTCATCGGCACTGGCCCACTCGGGCTGTTCTCCGTACAAATGGCGCGGATTATGGGGGCGGTAAATATCGTCGTCGTTGGTCTGCAAGAAGATGTAACGGTCCGCTTCCCGGTTGCAAAAGAACTGGGTGCGACGGCAGTAGTAAATGGTTCTACCGAAGATGTGGTGGCACGCTGCCAGCAAATTTGTGGCAAAGACAATCTGGGGCTGGTGATTGAATGCTCCGGTGCCAATATCGCATTGAAACAAGCCATCGAAATGCTCCGCCCGAATGGGGAAGTAGTACGCGTTGGAATGGGCTTCAAACCTCTTGATTTCTCGATTAATGACATTACCGCCTGGAACAAAAGCATCATTGGGCATATGGCCTATGACTCCACTTCATGGCGTAACGCTATCAGGCTATTAGCCAGCGGCGCTATCAAAGTCAAACCGATGATCACGCATCGTATCGGCCTGTCGCAATGGCGCGAAGGGTTTGATGCGATGGTCGATAAAACTGCAATCAAAGTGATCATGACTTACGACTTTGATGAATAACTACTCTCCTGAAGGAACGTTATCGCATGGAACAGATAACAAAACCGCATTGTGGTGCACGGCTGGATCGCTTACCGGATTGCCGCTGGCATTCGTCGATGTTTGCCATCGTCGCGTTTGGCCTGCTTGTCTGCTGGAGTAATGCCGTTGGTGGCTTGATCCTCGCGCAGCTGAAAGCGTTGGGCTGGACAGATAATTCCACCACTGCCACATTCTCAGCAATCACGACCGCCGGAATGTTTCTCGGTGCGCTGGTGGGCGGCATCATCGGTGACAAAACCGGTCGCAGAAATGCGTTTATCCTCTATGAGGCCATTCATATTGCCTCGATGGTTGTCGGTGCTTTCTCACCGAATATGGATTTCCTTATTGCCTGCCGTTTTGTGATGGGCGTTGGGCTGGGAGCTTTACTGGTTACACTGTTTGCTGGTTTCACCGAATATATGCCCGGAAGAAATCGCGGAACGTGGTCCAGTCGGGTTTCCTTTATTGGTAACTGGTCATATCCGCTCTGTTCATTGATTGCGATGGGACTCACGCCGCTGATTAGTGCAGAGTGGAACTGGCGGGTACAACTGCTTATCCCTGCAATATTGTCACTTATCGCTACGGCGCTGGCCTGGCGCTACTTTCCTGAATCCCCGCGCTGGCTGGAATCGCGCGGACGTTATCAGGAAGCCGAGAAAGTCATGCGGAGTATAGAAGAAGGCGTCATACGCCAGACGGGTAAACCTTTGCCGCCTGTGGTTATTGCTGATGACGGTAAAGCACCACAAGCGGTGCCGTATTCAGCCTTACTGACAGGAGTATTACTGAAACGCGTGATATTAGGCTCTTGTGTGCTGATTGCCATGAACGTTGTGCAGTACACACTAATTAACTGGTTGCCAACGATATTCATGACCCAGGGAATTAATTTAAAAGACTCGATTGTTTTAAATACCATGAGTATGTTTGGCGCGCCATTTGGTATTTTTATTGCCATGCTGGTGATGGATAAAATTCCGCGTAAAACAATGGGTGTGGGGCTATTAATCCTGATTGCGGTGCTCGGATATATCTATTCACTGCAAACCAGTATGTTGCTCATAACGCTGATTGGTTTCTTCCTGATTACTTTCGTCTATATGTACGTTTGCTATGCCTCGGCAGTGTATGTCCCTGAGATCTGGCCGACAGAGGCCAAACTCCGTGGCTCCGGTCTGGCGAATGCGGTAGGGCGAATCAGTGGTATTGCCGCACCTTATGCCGTTGCAGTGCTGCTCAGTAGTTATGGCGTAACGGGAGTCTTTATTCTTCTGGGGGCTGTTTCAATTATTGTCGCAATTGCTATCGCCACCATTGGAATTGAAACCAAAGGTGTCTCCGTTGAAAGTTTAAGTATTGATGCAGTAGCCAATAAATAATACTGGTGGATTCAAAATGAAAAATTCAAAAGCAATGTTGCAGGTGCCGGGCACAATGAAAATTATTTCAGCAGAAATACCTGTACCTAAAGAAGATGAAGTTTTGATTAAAGTGGAATATGTCGGTATTTGTGGTTCAGATGTACATGGTTTTGAATCAGGCCCGTTTATTCCTCCTAAAGACCCAAATCAAGAAATTGGCCTGGGTCATGAATGCGCCGGGACGGTTGTGGCTGTGGGAAGCCGCGTGCGCAAATTTAAACCGGGGGATCGGGTAAATATCGAACCTGGCGTTCCTTGCGGTCACTGTCGTTACTGTCTGGAAGGCAAATATAACATCTGCCCGGACGTTGATTTTATGGCGACACAACCCAACTACCGCGGCGCATTAACGCACTATCTGTGTCATCCGGAGAGCTTTACTTACAAACTGCCAGACAATATGGACACGATGGAAGGGGCGCTGGTGGAGCCTGCCGCAGTCGGGATGCATGCCGCGATGCTGGCAGATGTTAAACCGGGTAAGAAGATAATTATTCTGGGAGCGGGTTGTATTGGTTTGATGACGTTGCAAGCGTGCAAATGCCTGGGAGCAACGGAAATTGCCGTCGTTGATGTGCTGGAAAAACGTCTGACAATGGCGGAACAGCTCGGCGCGACAGTGGTTATTAACGGCGCAAAAGAAGACACTATTGCACGCTGTCAGCAATTTACCGAAGACATGGGCGCAGATATTGTTTTTGAAACAGCGGGTTCTGCGGTCACCGTTAAACAGGCACCTTATCTGGTCATGCGCGGCGGTAAAATTATGATTGTTGGTACTGTACCCGGCGATTCGGCAATCAATTTCCTCAAAATCAATCGCGAAGTCACTATCCAGACGGTATTCCGCTATGCCAATCGTTATCCGGTCACGATTGAAGCTATTTCTTCAGGGCGATTCGATGTGAAATCGATGGTGACGCATATTTACGATTATCGGGATGTACAACAGGCATTTGAAGAGTCAGTTAACAACAAACGCGACATTATTAAAGGCGTTATTAAAATTAGCGATTAATTAATACGGGAGAACAGAACATGCTCGCAGATATCAGATATTGGGAAAACGATGCCACAAATAAACATTATGCAATTGCCCATTTTAACGTATGGAATGCAGAAATGTTGATGGGCGTTATCGACGCAGCCGAAGAAGCGAAATCACCGGTTATTATTTCTTTTGGCACAGGTTTTGTCGGCAACACCTCATTTGAAGATTTCTCTCACATGATGGTATCAATGGCACAAAAAGCAACGGTGCCGGTAATAACTCATTGGGATCATGGTCGGAGTATGGAGATTATTCATAACGCCTGGACTCATGGTATGAATTCATTAATGCGTGATGCTTCTGCATTTGATTTCGAAGAAAATATTCGTTTAACCAAAGAGGCTGTTGATTTCTTCCATCCGCTGGGTATTCCGGTAGAGGCGGAATTAGGGCATGTCGGTAATGAAACCGTTTATGAGGAAGCGCTGGCAGGCTATCACTATACCGATCCTGACCAGGCGGCTGAATTTGTTGAACGTACGGGCTGTGACTCATTGGCTGTCGCCATCGGCAACCAGCATGGGGTTTATACGTCAGAGCCACAATTGAACTTTGAGGTCGTCAAACGCGTACGCGATGCTGTTTCTGTTCCGCTGGTTTTGCATGGCGCATCAGGGATCAGTGATGCCGACATTAAAACTGCAATTTCGTTGGGTATTGCGAAAATCAACATTCATACGGAGCTCTGTCAGGCCGCAATGGTAGCAGTGAAAGAAAACCAGGATCAGCCTTTCCTGCATTTAGAACGTGAAGTGCGTAAAGCTATAAAAGAACGGGCATTGGATAAAATTAAACTGTTCGGTTCTGATGGCAAAGCGGAATAATAATATGGATAATCTCGACGTTATTTGTATAGGTGCCGCTATTGTTGATATTCCATTGCAACCGGTCAGTAAAAATATCTTTGATGTGGATTCTTATCCTCTTGAAAGAATCGCAATGACCACCGGGGGTGATGCAATAAATGAAGCAACAATTATTTCTCGTCTGGGCCATCGCACAGCATTAATGAGTCGTATTGGTAAAGATGCCGCAGGGCAATTTATTCTCGACCATTGCCGCAAAGAGAATATTGATATTCAAAGCCTGAAGCAGGACGTCAGCATAGATACCTCTATTAACGTTGGACTGGTGACGGAGGATGGCGAGCGGACCTTTGTCACAAACCGTAACGGCAGTCTGTGGAAATTGAATATTGACGATGTTGATTTTGCGCGGTTTTCTCAGGCGAAATTATTATCACTGGCCAGTATTTTCAACAGTCCTCTATTGGATGGTCGAGCGCTAACAGAAATTTTTACGCAAGCTAAAACCCGGCAGATGATTATCTGTGCCGATATGATCAAACCGCGGTTGAATGAAACGCTGAATGATATTTGCGAAGCATTGAGTTATGTCGATTATCTGTTTCCTAATTTTGCCGAGGCAAAATTACTCACCGGGAAAGAGACACTGGATGAAATTGCTGACTGCTTTCTTGCGTGCGGCGTAAAAACGGTGGTGATTAAAACGGGTAAAGACGGCTGCTTTATCAAGCGTGGTGACATGACGATGAAGGTGCCGGCGGTCGCAGGAATAACCGCTATCGACACCATTGGTGCGGGCGATAACTTTGCTTCAGGTTTTATTGCAGCACTGTTAGAAGGCAAAAATCTGCGAGAATGCGCACGCTTTGCCAATGCAACGGCGGCTATCTCGGTTCTAAGCATCGGCGCCACCACCGGTGTAAAAAACAGAAAGCTGGTCGAACAATTGCTGGAAGAATACGAAGGATAATGAAGGCAAATGAAAAAGATACCTTTAGGCACAGCGGATATAACGCTTTCGCGAATGGGGTTGGGTACATGGGCTATTGGCGGCGGTCCTGCATGGAATGGCGATCTCGATCGACAAATATGCATTGATACGATTCTTGAAGCCCATCGTTGCGGCATTAACCTGATTGATACTGCGCCAGGATATAACTTTGGCAATAGTGAAGTTATCGTTGGTCAGGCGTTAAAAAAACTGCCCCGTGAACAGGTTGTAGTAGAAACCAAATGCGGCATTGTCTGGGAACGAAAAGGAAGTTTATTCAACAAAGTTGGCGATCGGCAGTTGTATAAAAACCTTTCTCCGGAATCTATCCGCGAAGAGGTAGAAGCCAGCTTGCAACGTCTGGGTATTGATTACATCGATATCTACATGACGCACTGGCAGTCGGTGCCGCCATTTTTTACGCCGATAGCTGAAACTGTTGCAGTGCTTAATGCGTTAAAGGCCGAAGGGAAAATTCGCGCTATAGGCGCTGCTAACGTCGATGCTGACCATATCCGCGAGTATCTGCAACATGGTGAACTGGATATTATTCAGGCGAAATACAGTATTCTCGACCGGGCGATGGAAAACGAACTGCTGCCGCTATGTCGTGATAATGGCATTGTGGTTCAGGTTTATTCCCCGCTAGAGCAGGGATTGTTGACCGGCACCATCACGCGTGATTACGTTCCGGGCGGCGCTCGGGCAAATAAAGTCTGGTTCCAGCGTGAAAACATGCTGAAAGTGATTGATATGCTTGAACAGTGGCAGCCACTCTGTGCTCGTTATCAGTGCACAATTCCCACTCTGGCACTGGCGTGGATATTAAAACAGAGTGATTTAATCTCCATTCTTAGTGGGGCTACTGCGCCGGAACAGGTACGTGAAAATGTCGCGGCACTGAATATCAACTTATCGGATGCAGACGCAACATTGATGAGGGAAATGGCAGAGGCCCTGGAGCGTTAAATACTCAACACGATTCACCTCTGTTTCTGTGAAAACTGTGATGAAAATCTGTGATTCAAACAGGTTATTTTGAAAGTAAACATCGGTTATGCGATAATTGCGCTAATGTGATGTAAAAAGATACAGGGGTGTAATCGTGGCGGCAAAAGACAGGATTCAGGCAATTAAGCAAATGGTTGCCAACGATAAAAAGGTGACAGTCTCAAATTTGAGTGGGATTTTTCAGGTAACCGAAGAAACCATTCGCCGCGATCTTGAGAAGTTGGAAGATGAAGGCTTTTTGACCAGAACCTATGGTGGTGCTGTTTTAAATACAGCGATGTTGACGGAGAATATCCATTTTTATAAGCGCGCTTCATCGTTTTATGAAGAGAAGCAGCTTATTGCACGCAAGGCACTACCCTTTGTCGACAATAAAACCACCATGGCAGCCGATTCCAGTAGTACCGTAATGGAATTGCTCAAATTGTTACAGGACCGTAGTGACCTGACGTTGCTAACCAACTCGGCGGAAGCGATTCATGTTCTGGCTCAGTCAGAAATTAAAGTCGTTTCAACGGGTGGGGAACTAAACAAAAATACACTTTCACTGCAAGGAAGAATTACTAAAGAGATCATCAGCCGCTACCATGTCGATATCATGGTAATGAGTTGTAAAGGTCTTGATATTAACAGCGGCGCGCTGGACTCTAATGAAGCGGAAGCTGAAATCAAAAAGACAATGATCCGTCAGGCGACAGAAGTTGCGTTATTGGTTGATCACTCTAAGTTTGATCGCAAAGCTTTTGTCCAGTTAGCTGACTTTAGTCATATTAATTACATAATAACTGATAAATCACCGGGTGCAGAGTGGATAGCATTTTGCAAAGACAATAATATCCAGCTGGTGTGGTAATTTAAGCACACATTGTCAATATTATTTGTTCCTGCGCCTGGAAATAAAATGATGATAAAGATGCGGCAAGTGAATTTGCCGCAATTGCTACCTTTTTTAGCAAATCCGAGGCACCCAATGGAACAATATGATCAAATTGGCGCAAGACTGGACCGCTTGCCTTTGGCCCGGTTTCATTATCGTATATTTGGTATAATAAGCTTTAGTCTGTTATTAACGGGGTTTTTGAGTTACTCCGGTAATGTCGTCTTAGCAAAGCTGGTAAGCAATGGATGGTCAAATAATTTCCTCAATGCCGCCTTTACCTCGGCATTAATGTTTGGTTATTTCATCGGCTCTCTTACCGGTGGGTTTATTGGTGACTACTTTGGGCGGCGCAGGGCGTTTCGCATAAATCTTCTCATCGTCGGTATTGCGGCAACAGGGGCCGCTTTTGTCCCTGATATGTACTGGCTCATCTTCTTTCGCTTCCTGATGGGAACAGGAATGGGGGCGCTGATTATGGTTGGCTATGCCTCATTTACGGAGTTTATCCCCGCGACGGTGCGTGGAAAATGGTCCGCGCGGCTCTCATTTGTTGGAAACTGGTCGCCCATGCTGTCTGCGGCGATAGGCGTGGTGGTTATCGCTTTTTTTAGTTGGCGGATAATGTTTCTGCTGGGCGGTATTGGCATACTGTTAGCCTGGTTTCTCTCAGGTAAATACTTTATTGAGTCGCCACGATGGTTGGCAGGGAAAGGGCGAATCGCAGGTGCAGAAAGCCAACTTCGTGAAGTAGAGCAGCAAATTGAAAGAGAGAAGAGTATTCGTTTACCCCCGCTTACTTTGAACCAGAGCAACAGCAAGGTTAAGGTAATCAAGGGTACCTTCTGGCTCCTGTTTAAAGGGGAAATGTTACGACGTACATTAGTCGCGATTACTGTTTTAATTGCAATGAACATTTCGCTTTATACCATCACCGTATGGATGCCGACCATATTTGTTAACTCCGGCATTGATGTCGATAAATCAATATTAATGACCGCTGTTATTATGATTGGCGCTCCGGTAGGGATATTTATTGCGGCATTAATTATTGATCATTTCCCTCGTCGATTATTTGGTTCCGCCTTACTTATTATTATTGCCGTGTTAGGCTATATCTATTCAATTCAGACAACAGAGTGGGCGATTTTAATCTATGGCCTGGTGATGATCTTCTTTTTATACATGTATGTTTGCTTCGCGTCGGCGGTTTATATCCCGGAACTTTGGCCAACGCATTTACGCCTGCGTGGTTCGGGTTTCGTTAATGCCGTAGGACGGATCGTCGCAGTCTTCACGCCCTATGGCGTTGCGGCATTATTAACACATTATGGGTCGATCACGGTGTTTATGGTGCTTGGTGTCATGTTAGTGCTCTGTGCGCTGGTTCTCTCCATTTTTGGCATCGAAACGCGGAAGGTGTCGCTGGAAGAGATTTCTGAGGTGAATTAAATCTTTCGTTGATGGCGTCAATTACCAGATGTATCACTGATGTGTTTTATCTGGCCTACAATGCCAGTACAGAATTGTAGGCCAGCGTAAAATTACTCCTGCGTTTCTTCCCAGTCTGCCAGCGTATATAGCGTTGCCCCAGCTGCTGACATTTCCATAAACGCGTGCGCACTGTCCTGTGGCTGGATATTTACGCCACGACAACCATCGGTAATCACGTTCACCTTATAGCCTAACTGTAAAGCGTCCAGCACGGTAAACTTAACGCAATAGTCAGTAGCCAGACCCATAACGATCAATTCATTGATTACATGAGCGCGCAACCAGTCATCGAGCGCAGTTTTCTGCCGACGACCGTTATCAAAAAAGGCACTGTAACTGTCAACTAAAGGATTTTCGCCTTTATGGAACACCGCTGCGATCGCTTTTTGCTTCAGTAACGGATGTAATTGTGCGCCTTCACTGTTCTGCACACAGTGATCGGGCCAGAAGGTTTGTGGCAAACCGTCGAGTTGGCCTGGCGTATAAGGCTCTACACCGTGCTGACTGGCAAAACTGCCGTGATTCGCCGGATGCCAGTCCTGACTGGCGATAACTGCTTCACCGCGCGACTGGCACCAGTCAATCAGGCGGTTAGCGACATCCACCGTACTGTCACCTTCCGGCACGGCGAGCGCGCCACCAGCACAGAAATCATTTTGTAAATCGACCAGTAACAGGGCGCGAGGGGGCATTGCAGTCTCCTTAATCATCCGGCGTCAGTTCGCCACGCAGGTTTTGGCTCATGGCCTTGCGAATGGTTTCAGTATCAAGTTTCTGGCTAAGCAGGTAATGCAGTTTGGTTAGCGTGGCTTCTACAGTCATATCTGCACCGCCAATAACGCCGGCATGGGCGAGGGCGTTACCGGTGGCATAACCACCCATGTTCACTTTACCGGACATACATTGTGTCAGGTTGACCACCACAATACCGCGATCGCTGGCTTCTTGTAATTCCTGCAGGAAGGCTTTGTTTTGTGGCGCATTACCCACGCCATATGAGCGCAGAATCAATGCTTTCACAGGTTGGCGCAGAAAATTGCGCACGACGTCAGCAGAAATCCCCGGATAAATCGTCACTACGCCAATTGGTTGCGGCGTGATTGGATGAACGATCAATTCCCCTTCGCCGTGCGGGGCGGGTGGCGTATTCAAACGACGAATATGGATACCTGCTTCCAGTAACGGAGGAAGGTTTGGAGAGGCAAACGCATCAAAACCATCGGCATGGGCTTTGGTGGTTCGGTTGCCACGATACAGTCGATTATTAAAAAAGAGAGTTACTTCGTTGATAGGATAATTCGCCGCAACGTACAACGCATTCAGCAGATTAATTTGTCCGTCAGAGCGTAACTCAGCCAGCGGGATTTGTGACCCTGTCACAATGACCGGTTTACTGAGATTCTCGAGCATGAACGACAGTGCAGAGGCGGTATACGCCATCGTGTCTGTGCCGTGCAGAATGACAAAACCATCATAGTCGTCATAGTGCGCTTTAATATCTTCAGCAATATGCTGCCAGTCTTCTGGCGTCATATCAGAAGAATCCATCAATGGCGTATATTCATGAATGGTGAAATCTGGCATCTCCGGGCGATGGAATTCCGGCATCAGCGCCAGTTGGCGCTGTAGATGACCTGACACCGGAATATAACCCTGCTCGGAACGCTGCATCCCGATGGTCCCGCCCGTGTAGGCGACGTAAATTGATTTCTTTTGCATGATATTGATATGAATGATATCGAAAGAGCAAAAGTATATACGTGAGGGGCAGCGAGCGCACCTGGATACTCTGTGGATATGAGAAAAGTCCGGCAGAACGGAGGGATTAGTGTCCCGCCGGAGAAAAGTGGTTAATCCTGCAACGCATAGGTTACGGTGGTGACTACGCGTACCGTTTTATTAATCGCCGTAGGATCATCTTCATCACTGCCACTGGCGAAGATCTGGAACACGCCTTGTGAGGCATCGCTAATTGACCCCACCTGGCTACCTGAGTCCGTTGCAAATTGTAATGCTGCGTTGCGTGCATCTTTGGTGGCGGCGGCAATCATCTCAGCGCGCAGTGCGCCAATACCATTAAAGCGATAGGCGACTTTGCTCTCAGCGATAGCGCCCTCCGTAGCGACTTGCAGTTCGTTTAATTTCGCGACGACTTTTTCGACAGCAGCAACATTATGGGTTTTTATCGTCACTGACCCGTCTGCGTTATAGCGTGGCATTGTGGGATCATCTTTCAGATAAAAGGAATCTGTTCGCTTGCTTGTCCATTGGCCCAGGGTTATCTCTTTCTCGTTAATCCCCTGAGCATTGAGTTCGGCAACAATTTTTTTCTGCGCGTCTTCCAGTTTCGGGAACAGTTCGCCGGGAATATTACCCTTAAAGTTAATCGCAATTGTTAATTCTGCCGTATCTGCGCGAACTTCTTTTTCAGAAAGCCCACGCACATTTACATAACGGTTATTGGTTTTTAAATGTTTAACACCATCGCCAACAAAATAACCACAGGCGCTAATCCCCAGTCCGAGGACGATAGCGGCAATTAAAGAGGGGGCCTTATTCACTGATGACTCCATATCAGATGCTAAATGAGCAAGGGAATGTAGTGGAGAGAGGGAGTGAAAGACAGTCCGATTCAGGAGTGTGGCCGACAGCATATCGGCCACATTTTTGCAGGACTTAACGCACGTTGGCGCAGGTCAGGCAAAACGCATAACGGTTTTGTGGGTCGTTAAACGCGGCCAGCTTGTCGCTTTCACTTTTAACGGTAGAGGCTACCGAGGCCAGCGGTGCAGGTAACATGGCCTGGAACGCATCTGGCAACATTGCCCGGACAGAACCAGACATGTTGTCCATCACTTTGTCGAAGAAGGTCGGTTCATCAACGTAGTATTCCAGATGCCACTGTTTCACTTTTGCCAGCTCTGCTGCTTTGGCGACCGCATCATCGAAATCCCCGAGACTATCGACCAGCCCGTTAGCTTTTGCATCCTGACCGGTCCAGACGTGGCCCTGGGCGATTTTATCAATCTGCTCCGGCGTTGAATGACGCGCATCAGCAACCAGCGTGATAAAGCGTTTATAGCCATTCTCAATGCTTAACTGCATCATCTGCTGCACTTCCGGCGGCAGTGCCCTGGTGATAGAAACATCCGCCAGCGGTGAAGTTGAGACACCATCAGTATGAACACCAATCGAATCCAGACTATTTTCTACGGTGGTGATCACGCCGAAGATACCGATAGAACCGGTCAGGGTGCTGGGGTTAGCCACAATGTAATTAGCTGGTGTGGAAATCCAGTAACCACCAGATGCCGCCATGCCACCCATCGATACAACCACAGGCTTACCCGCTGCCCGGGCTGCTGCCAGTTCAGCGCGAATCACTTCAGACGCGGTAACGCTGCCGCCGGGACTATTAACACGCAGAACAATCGCTTTCACTTTCGGGTCAAGGCGAGCGTCGCGGATTTGTGCCGCAGTGGTATCACCGCCAACATTCCCCTGAGTTTCCTCGCCATCCATAATTGCGCCATTAGCGAAGACGACACCGATACTGTCACCGGTATCTGCCGGCGTTTTCAATGCGTAATCGTAATAACTGATGGCGCGATAATTTTTATCAGTTTTACTCCAGCCGAACTCTTTGGTCAGAGTTTTTTCGATTTCGGCACTCGATGCCAGTGCATCGACCAGCTTGTTTTCCAGCGCATATTTCGCGGTATCGCCACCGGTTTTGGTTAAACCCTCAAGCAACCCTTGCGCGCCAGGGAATACCTGCTGAGCAGGGATCTGGCGGTTAGCGGCAACAGTATTCAGATAGTTTTGCCACAGCTCACCAATCCAGCGGCTGTCAGCTTCGCGGGCTGCCGGCGACATATCATCACGAATAAACGGTTCAACGGCAGATTTATACGTACCCACGCGGAACACATGGGTGGAAACTTTCAGCTTATCCAGTAACGATTTGTAGTACAGACCGTTGGTGGCAAAGCCGTGCAGATCAACCACGCCTTGCGGAGACAGCCAAATTTTATTGGCGAAACTGGCGAGATAATATTGCCCCTGGCTGTAGTTCTCGCCAACGGCATAAACCGGTTTCCCGCTGTCACGAAACTCTTTCAGAGCTTTGCCGATGTACTGCATAGACGGCTGGTCGCCGCCTGCGAAGTTTTTCAGATCCATCACAATACCGGTGATATTGCGGTCGTCCTTCGCCTGGCGAATGGTGTTGACGATATCAAACAGTGAGTTTTCCTGAAGACGATCGGAACTGGCACCAAGCAGCTGGCGGCTTAATTTACTAAACCGCTGAGAACTGTCGGGTTTATCGACGATCACACCAGAAATGTCCAGCAGCAGTGCGCCACGACTGGCCGTTTCTTTCGAATCACCACCACTGACCTGCATCCAGATCCCCACACCAACCAGCACGAGAAAAATAAAGAACAGGTTAAGTACCATTTCACGGACGAAATTCAGCAGACGCCACGTCCATTTAAAAAATCCGGCAATAAATCGCCAAAGGGTTCGCATGTATTCTCCCAACTTAAGGTCACACCTGTTTCAGGCGCAATAGATGTGGTTATCGTAATGACCCAACCGGCACTTGTCAGCAGGAATTGCGGACTGGGCTGTAACAAAATCCACTCTCGTGTTAATTTTGTGAATAAATATCATGACAGGAGTTAATCAAATGGATGCACTCGAACTATTGATCAATCGCCGTAGCGCCTCCCGCCTGGCTGAACCCGCGCCAACGGGTGAACAACTGCAAAACATCCTGCGTGCGGGTATGCGTGCGCCGGACCATAAGTCCATGCAACCGTGGCATTTCTTTGTGATTGAAGGGGAAGGGCGCGAGCGTTTCAGCGCCGTACTGGAGCAGGGGGCGATTGCTGCCGGTAGTGATAACAAAGCAATCGACAAAGCGCGTAATGCGCCGTTCCGCGCACCGCTCATCATAACGGTGGTGGCGAAATGTGAAGAAAATCATAAAGTCCCGCGCTGGGAACAGGAAATGTCTGCGGGATGCGCGGTCATGGCGATGCAAATGGCAGCAGTTGCCCAGGGGTTTGGCGGCATCTGGCGCAGTGGTGCATTAACTGAAAGTCCGGTAGTGCGTGAAGCATTCGGTTGCCGTGAGCAGGATAAAATTGTCGGTTTTCTCTACCTCGGTACGCCGCAGTTGAAAGCATCTACGTCGATAAACGTCCCGGACCCGACGCCGTTTGTGACTTATTTCTGATAATTGTCGCGAAACTGTCTGGATTGTGAGCAAAGGCGCAGGAATTCAGACACTCTCACTTATCACTTCATGGAATGAGGGTTACCATACCCGGATTGCATTGACAGGAGATGTCCATGAGCGAGAACTCGATTCGTTTGACCCAATACAGCCACGGCGCTGGTTGCGGCTGTAAAATTTCCCCAAAAGTGTTGGAAACCATCCTGCACAGTGAGCAGGCGAAGTTTGTTGATCCGAATTTGCTTGTGGGTAATGAAACCCGCGACGATGCGGCGGTGTACGATCTGGGCAATGGCACCAGCGTTATCAGTACCACCGACTTCTTTATGCCGATCGTTGATAATCCTTTCGATTTTGGCCGCATTGCGGCGACTAACGCCATCAGCGATATCTTTGCTATGGGCGGCAAACCGATTATGGCGATTGCGATCCTCGGCTGGCCGATTAACAAACTTTCCCCGGAAATTGCCCGCGAAGTGACCGAAGGTGGACGCTATGCATGCCGTCAGGCGGGTATTGCGCTGGCTGGCGGTCACTCCATCGATGCGCCGGAGCCGATTTTTGGTCTGGCGGTAACGGGGATCGTACCGACCGAGCGGGTGAAGAAAAACAGTACCGCACAAGCCGGATGCAAACTGTTCCTGACGAAACCGCTGGGGATTGGCGTTCTTACCACGGCTGAGAAAAAATCACTGCTGAAACCAGAACATCAGGGACTGGCGACGGAAGTGATGTGCCGGATGAACATCGCAGGCGTGTCCTTTGCCAACATCGAAGGCGTAAAAGCGATGACCGACGTTACGGGTTTTGGTTTACTGGGGCATTTAAGCGAAATGTGTCAGGGCGCAGGTGTGCAGGCGCGCGTCGACTATGACGCGATCCCGAAATTGCCGGGGGTTGAAGAGTACATTAAGTTGGGCGCAGTGCCTGGCGGCACCGAACGTAACTTTGCCAGCTACGGTCATCTGATGGGTGAAATGCCGCGTGAAGTGCGCGATCTGCTGTGCGATCCGCAAACTTCTGGCGGTTTGCTGCTGGCGGTCATGCCGGAAGCAGAAAATGAGGTCAAAGCTACAGCCGCCGAGTTTGGCATTGAACTGACGGCGATTGGCGAACTGGTGCCAGCGCGCGGCGGTCGTGCCATGGTTGAGATCCGTTAATTCAATGCGGTTGTTTATTGCCGAAAAACCGAGTCTGGCGCGCGCCATTGCTGATGTCCTGCCTAAACCGCACCGGAAAGGCGATGGCTTTATCGAGTGCGGTAATGGTCAGGTGGTGACCTGGTGTATCGGTCACCTGCTTGAGCAGGCGCAGCCAGACGCCTACGACAGCCGCTATGCGCGCTGGAATCTTGCGGATTTGCCAATTGTCCCGGAAAAGTGGCAATTACAGCCCCGACCCTCCGTGACTAAACAACTTAATGTCATCAAACGCTTCCTGCATGAAGCCAGCGAAATCGTTCACGCCGGAGACCCGGATCGCGAAGGGCAACTGCTGGTGGATGAAGTGCTGGACTACCTGCAACTGGCACCGGAAAAGCGCCAGCAGGTACAGCGTTGTTTGATAAACGACTTGAACCCGCAGGCGGTTGAGCGGGCGATCGATCGTCTTCGCTCCAATAGCGAGTTTGTACCGCTGTGCGTTTCTGCACTGGCGCGGGCGCGGGCTGACTGGCTGTACGGCATTAATATGACCCGTGCGTATACCATTCTCGGCCGCAATGCCGGTTATCAGGGTGTGCTTTCCGTGGGACGCGTGCAGACGCCCGTACTCGGACTGGTGGTGCGCCGCGACGAAGAGATTGAAAACTTCGTGGCGAAAGACTTCTTTGAAGTCAAAGCACATATCGTGACACCTGCCGATGAGCGGTTTACCGCTATCTGGCAACCGAGCGAAGCGTGTGAACCGTACCAGGATGAAGAAGGGCGCTTGTTACATCGTCCACTGGCGGAGCATGTGGTTAACCGTATTAGTGGTCAACCAGCTATTGTCACCAGCTATAACGATAAACGGGAATCAGAATCCGCGCCGCTGCCTTTTTCGCTTTCGGCGTTGCAGATTGAAGCGGCTAAACGTTTTGGTCTGAGCGCGCAGAACGTGCTTGATATCTGCCAGAAGCTGTACGAAACGTACAAGCTAATCACTTATCCGCGTTCCGATTGCCGCTATTTGCCAGAAGAACATTTTGCCGGACGCCACGCGGTGATGAATGCTATCAGCGTTCATGCACCGGATCTGTTGCCGCAGCCAGTGGTAGATCCAGATATACGCAACCGCTGTTGGGATGACAAAAAGGTCGATGCGCACCACGCCATCATTCCGACCGCACGGAGTTCTGCGATCAACCTGACGGAGAACGAAGCGAAGGTCTATAACCTGATTGCCCGTCAGTACTTGATGCAGTTCTGCCCGGATGCGGTGTTCCGCAAGTGTGTTATCGAACTGGACATTGCCAAAGGCAAATTTGTCGCTAAAGCCCGTTTTCTTGCTGAAGCAGGCTGGCGCACGCTGTTAGGCAGCAAAGAGCGCGATGAAGAAAACGACGGCACGCCGCTGCCTGTGGTGGCGAAAGGCGATGAATTGTTGTGCGAAAAAGGCGAAGTGGTAGAGCGGCAAACCCAGCCGCCGCGCCATTTTACCGATGCAACACTGCTTTCGGCGATGACCGGGATCGCGCGCTTTGTGCAGGACAAAGATCTGAAAAAGATCCTTCGTGCGACCGATGGTCTGGGGACAGAAGCAACGCGTGCCGGGATTATTGAACTGTTGTTCAAGCGGGGTTTCCTGACCAAAAAAGGGCGCTATATCCACTCCACCGACGCCGGAAAAGCGCTATTCCATTCGCTGCCAGAAATGGCGACGCGACCGGACATGACCGCGCACTGGGAATCGGTGCTGACGCAAATCAGCGAAAAGCAGTGTCGCTATCAGGACTTTATGCAGCCGCTGGTGGGGACATTGTACCAGTTGATTGATCAGGCAAAGCGCACGTCGGTAAGGCAGTTTCGGGGAATAATGGCTCCCGGCGGTGGAGAAGGGAAGAAAAAGGATTCGCCACGCAAGAGAGCGCCGAAAAAAAGCCCGCCATCAGAAGAGGCGGGCAATGGAGTGATAATATAAAGGTTCTTTCAACCATCTGATACTGAAGATTTTTATGGCCGGATAAGGCGTTTGCGCTGTATCCGGCACAATTGTCTTAAATCACGCCCTGGCTTAACATCGCATCCGCAACCTTCACAAAACCGGCAATGTTCGCGCCCTGCACGTAGTTGGTTTGCTCACCTTCACCACCATGCTCAACACAGGCATGGTGGATATCCAGCATGATGTGATGCAAACGTGCGTCAACTTTCTCGGCTTTCCAGCCCAGGCGCGCAGCGTTTTGCGCCATTTCCAGGCCCGATGTTGCTACACCGCCAGCATTAGCCGCTTTACCCGGTGCAAACAGTACGCCTGCCTGCTGGAACAGTTCAGTCGCTTCGATGGTGGTCGGCATATTTGCCCCTTCGGCGACGGCTTTAACGCCATTGGCGATAAGCTGATGCGCGGCGTCAACATCCAGTTCGTTCTGGGTGGCGCAAGGCAGGGCGATATCAACCGGTACAGACCACGGTTGTTGGCCTTCGAGATAGACCAGACCAAATTCTTTGGCGTAATCTGCCACTCGACCATCGCGGCTGGCTTTGATTTCGATAAGGCGCGCCAGTTTCTCTTTCGTGAATCCGCTTTCATCAACTACAGTGCCGCTGGAGTCTGACGCAGTGATCACTCGAGCACCAAATTCCATCGCTTTTTCGATAGCGTACTGGGCGACGTTGCCGGAGCCAGAAACGGAAACGCGCATCCCTTCAAAACCCATACCGTGGCGTTTTAGCATTGCTTCTGTGAAATAAACCAGACCGTAGCCGGTAGCTTCCGGGCGAATAAGACTGCCGCCAAATGAAAGGCCCTTACCGGTGAAGACGCAGGCGGTATTGTTGGAGAGCTTTTTCATCATCCCCGCCATAAAGCCGACTTCACGACCACCAACGCCGATATCACCTGCCGGAACGTCAGTATCCGCGCCCAGGTGGCGATACAGTTCAGTCATCAGCGCCTGGCAGAAACGCATAACTTCGCCTTCGCTTTTCCCTTTCGGATCAAAGTCGCTGCCGCCTTTACCACCACCCATCGGCAGAGTAGTCAGGGCATTTTTAAAGGTTTGCTCGAAGCCGAGGAATTTGAGAATGGAAAGGTTTACTGAAGGGTGGAAGCGCATACCGCCTTTGTACGGACCGATGGCGGAGCTGAATTGCACACGCCATGCACGGTTGACCTGCACCTGGTTGCGATCATCAACCCATACTACGCGAAATTGGATCACGCGCTCCGGTTCAACCAGACGCTCCAGTAATGACATCTGACGATATTTGGGATTTTGTTCAAGAAAAGGCCAGAGTGTGGTCATTACTTCACGAACGGCTTGCGCGAACTCGGTTTGATTCGGGTCGCGCTTTTGGACATGGTTGAGGAATGACTCCAGAGAATATGTCTGATCCATAGATATAAAACCCTTATATATTAATACGATTATGCTTATGTTGTTTATGTCATGTGCTTTTGCAGTTTTCGACTATACCATCAAGAATGTGACGGTAAGCAAGAAAAAAATGACCCAGGAAAGCAAATTAATAACGAGAGTAATCTCATAACCAAATGCGATAACTCAGACGCTAAAGTTTTGCCGCCCGGCTACCGTTATCTGTAGAAGAGACAATAACGTTAAGGAGTTCCCTGTGAGTCGAGCATTGATCGCCGTAGTATTAGCATTTCCATTAATTACACTGGCTAACCCGCATTATCATCCGGACGTGGAGGTAAACGTACCGCCAGAAGTGTTCAGTTCAGGCGGGCAGTCAGCGCAGCCCTGTACTCAGTGCTGCGTTTATCAGGATCAAAATTATTCTGAAGGGGCAGTAATTAAAGCCGAAGGAATACTGCTGCAATGCCAACGGGATGACAAAACCCTAAGCACTAATCCGCTGGTCTGGCGGCGCGTGAAGCCATAAACGCCTCTAATAATGGAATGTCAGCAGGGGCCAGCGGATATCGCAGCGCCTCTTCAGGTGAGCACCAGACCAGCGCCTGATGTTCATGTGCCTGTAACGTCCCGTGGAAGTCGGGTACGTGCCAGGCATGAAGATGGATAATCCGCCCCGAAACTTCTCGCTGATGGCTGGCAACATAGTCACCAACAGTTGCTTCGATGCCCAGTTCTTCGTTTAACTCACGCACCAGCGCCTGCCGCTGGCTTTCATCCGGCTCGATTTTACCACCGGCAAACTCCCATAATCCCGCCTGATCGCTCTGGGCAGGGCGTTGCGCGAGTAAAATTTTGCCATCACGTTCGATGATGGCGGCAACAACTTCAATCATTTTCATAAATTACACACGGGCAGATAAGCGAAAAATGCCATAATATCCGCACTGTTGCTCAATCAGAAAGGCTTTATATTTAAGGAGTGCCTGTGCTAGACCGCCATCTTCATCCCCGGATTAAACCGTTGTTGCATCAGTGCGTGCGGGTTCTTGATAAACCGGGCATTACGCCAGATGGTTTAACATTAGTGGGATTTGCCATCGGCGTGCTGGCACTGCCTTTTCTGGCGCTGGGCTGGTATCTGGCGGCACTAGTCGCCATTTTGTTGAACAGGCTGCTTGATGGTCTGGACGGTGCGCTGGCGCGGCGCAGAGGGCTTACCGACGCGGGCGGCTTTCTCGATATTTCTCTCGATTTTCTTTTTTACGCGCTGGTGCCTTTTGGGTTTATCCTCGCCGCACCGGAGCAAAACGCCCTGGCAGGCGGCTGGCTGCTGTTTGCGTTTATCGGCACGGGCAGCAGTTTTCTCGCTTTTGCTGCGCTGGCGGCGAAACATCAGATTGATAATCCTGGTTATGCGCATAAATCGTTTTATTATCTGGGCGGCTTAACCGAAGGCAGCGAGACGATTTTGCTGTTTGTTCTGAGTTGCCTCTTTCCGGCCTGTTTTCCGTGGTTTGCGTGGGTATTTGGTGCGTTGTGCTGGATGACGACCTTTACGCGGGTGTGGAGTGGGTATCTGACGCTGAAGTCGCTCCAGCGTCAGTAATTGCAATGTTATTTACTGCTGTCCGGGCCGCGTTCACCGGTTGCTACCGGATTTTTTGGATCGCTGCTCCATTCGTACCAGCCACCGTCGTAAACGGAGACGTTATTCCAGCCCATTGCGCGTGCGTACATAAAGGTTTCTGACGCGCGCCAGCCAGTGCCGCAGTAGAATGAAACTTGCTGATCTGGTTTGATATTCCATGCTTTCCACATAGCGGTTATATCATCGGCGCTGCGCATGGTGCCATCCGGGTTATGGAAATCTTCCATATGCGTCGAGTCGCTACCTGCGTGTCCCCAACGTGCTCCGGCTATTTCACCTTTTGGTTTAATATAGCTGTAACCGCTGGTCGTACCGATAAATTCTGGCCACGAACGAATGCTCACCAGCGATGCATCCTGGCGATGCAGCAGTCCACGCGCTTGTTCCATATCAAGCATCAGTTGCGGTTGTGCCGGGATCTTCACGCCGAAATCCGGTTCCGCTTTCACTTTCGGTGGCGTACCGCGCTCAACGGGCAGACCCGCGTCGGACCAGGTTTGCCAGCCTCCGTCCAGCAGGCGCACATCTTTCACGCCGGCATAAAGCATAATTTGCGCCACACGCGCTGCAGCGTATACGTCACGCCCGTACAGAATGACCGTGGTGTCATGGCGAATGCCGTGTTTTGCCAGCATCGCTTTCAGTTGTTCATCAGAAACTTTGTTCCACAGCGGTTCGCTTTCCACTTCGTTGGTGTCGATGTAGTCAGCGCCGGGAATATGGCTGATAAGGTAAAATTTTGGAGCGCCCCAGGCCGCTTCAATGACTTTCCAGTCACCGGCAGGTTTCGCCGTAACCTCTTTACCTTGTTGCAGGTCATGCAGCCACTGCGGATATACCAGCTGTTCAAAGTGCGGCAGTTTTTGCAGACGGGAAGGTTCGCTTAGCGCGTCACTCAGGATGGAGATATGCGTAAAACCTGCTTTTTGCAGTCGCGTTTTGACGGCGTCGACATCTTTGTCATTACCGTACAGTGCCACCGGGGCATCGGCTTTCAGGTTATGTTGCTTGATCCACTCGTTGAGCTGTTCGGTGCTCATTTTGTCGAGCCAGCTAGCAGAGAGGTTTAAGGCGGCAGGTTCATGACCGGAAGGGCCATTTAAGGTTTGTGGCCAGCCGTTATAAAACGCGCTGGGGCGAGTATCTATCGCTTTGCCATTTTGTTGTTGAAGCTGGTCAAGTGTAAGAGGCTTCGCCAGTTCAGCGGCCCACGAAGAAGCGCAAGCCAGCCCTAAAGCCATTGCCAGCGCGGTCATTTGAGAAACACGTTTCATCGAAAATCCCGACATTGTAGTTTTGAGAGCGCCATTCTGAACTGACGCATCGGGAAAAACTTTGCGTTATCGCAGTTTGTTGTAATTTTCTGACCACTGCGCCATATCCAGAACGGGGCTATCAGGAGGAACATCCTGAAGATCGTGCGTCACCTGCACAACAGGGATCGCCATGGCGCGAATTTCGCTGAACACCCAATGGCGAAAATTATCGCGCAGGGCCACATCAAGACGGCTGAATGGCTCATCCAGTAGCAACGCTTTTGGCTGAGCGAGAAGGGCGCGAAGCAGAGCAACGCGCGCTCGCTGACCGCCAGACAAAGTGGCAGGATCCTGATGGAACGCTCCGTCAAGGCCTGAACGCTCAAGTGCATCATTCACGGCATTACGTCGGGCATTCCCCTTAAGTGTCGCCGGTAGCGCCAGCAGTAAATTTTGCCCGACGCTGAACTGGTCAAATAACAGTGCATCCTGGAAAAGAATGCCAATCTGACGCTGTGCGGTGGGTAGCATGTCAATCCGTTGCTCATTAAGCCATAGCTCCCCTGTACAAGAAAACTGTCCGGCCAGCGCACCAATCATCCACGAAAACAGAGTGGATTTCCCGCAGCCGGATGGTCCCATTAACGTGACAATGTCACCTTTATCTACTGTAAAGTTAACGTTTGTCAGCAAGCGGCTTTCTGGTAAACGTAGCGAAACATTTTTCACGCAGAGCATTAGCGGAGTCCTTGTCTGACATAACCTACCCATTTTACGACTAACGCGGTCAGGGCAAAAATAATAAGCGGTAACAGCAGTTGCCATAAAGCCTGGGCGGCGAGAATACCGTTGCTGCCGCCGCTGCTTAATGCCACCGCTTCAGTGGTGAGCGTCGGAAAACGCCCCGCGCCCAGCCACAGCGTCGGCATATACTGCGCAATACTGACTGAAAATCCCACCGCGAAGGCAATCAGCGCAGGGCGCAACATGAGTGGGCATTTTACGTAAAAGAAGATTTTGGCCCGCGACCAGCCCAGTGTTTGCGCAATCAAAATTAACCGTGAATCAATGCGCTGCCAGGCGGGTTGCAGGATAAACAGCATCCACGGCATTACCCACAGCAGATGCCCCCAGACCACCGCCGTCCAGCTTCCATCCAGGTTCAGCCATAGCGCCAGCGTGTACTGGCCCGCCACCAGCGGCAGAGCGGGTAATAAAATGGGCAACCATAGCCACAACTGGCGACGCTGTGGCCCCCATTCCAGCCACAGCAGTAACAAGAGCAAAGCGATGAATGCCGCCACCAGCCCCATTGTCAGGCTGTTGATGAGCGCTTGACTATTGATCGTCGACTGATCCGCGAGGATCGCCAGCAGAACCACACACAGCACACCGGTTAAGGGTAAAAAACTCGCCAGCGTATTGCTTGGCAATAAAGGCGTGGCAGGCTTACGAACGCCATCTACGCGGGGAATAGTACGCCGCCAGCCACGCCATAGCAGATAGCCCAGCAAAACGTAGGCGGCGAGTAACAGCATCAGCAGCAGGCTGGCGAGTGCGCCTTTCGTTTGTTGATCGGCGTCGCCCTGAGTTAACCACTGCCAGCTAATTACCGCCAGCGTCGGGGGATTACCTGGCCCAAGAATAATCGCCACATCCACGACCGACAGCGACCAGGCGACAATCGCCAGCATCGCCATTGCTAACGCAGACGCGACGGAGGGCAACAGCAGCCAGTTCAGGCATTGCCAGCGGCTGTAGCCCAGCGAATCCAGCACAATGAGTTGCTGCAACAGCCGTTTTTCGCTCAATACTGCCGCTAAGATCCACAGCAGAAATGCGCTTTCTTTCACCGCCAGGGTGAGGCCCAGCCCAATACCCAATTTGTCCATTGGCGGAGTGAAATACGGGAAATAGTCATAAAGCAGCCCTCCGTCAGCAAAGAGCAGAAGGGCGCTGGTGGCAAAAGCCACATGGGGAATGGCGAGCAGCCACGGCAGACGGGCGCACATACGCTGCCATTTCGGCCCTGGCCACAACGCCACAATCACCAGCAGGGCAATCAACAACGCCCCGACCGCCGCAATGGTTGTCGACACCAGCGTCGCCAGTAATGCCTGCGGTAACTGTGGATCGGCAAATAACGCCTGCCAGTGCGTCAACGACAAAGCAGGCGATATCAGCGTGAGAGCTGCCGGGATCAGCGGTGCATAAATCACCGCTATCATCGCCCACAGCAAAAAGATTAATGCGTACCGTAACGGTGTAGCCATTCTTGTTCCAGCGCATTTACCCAACCTGCGTGCGGTTCAGCCAGTACCGGCGGCAGATCCTGCGGCATTCTCGATTGCAATGTTTCGCGCTGCCCGTCAGGCAGTTTTTGCGGGTCGAGAACAGAAGGATCGCCCCAGACAGCAGGATCTGCTTTACGCAGTTGCGCATCGGGTGAGAGCAGGAAATTGGCAACTACCTTCGCCGCAGCACTGGCATTCGCGTTGGCAGGAATGGTGACGAAATGGACGTTGCCAATCATCCCCTCGCGAAAACCAAAACTGTAACTGCTTGCAGGCAAATCGCCGCTGGCGATTTTTTGCTGCGCATGCGCGGGGTTAAAGGTCAGCGACAGGCGCAATGTGTTAGCTTTCAGCAGAGCATCCATCCGCGCGGGCGAAGGCGGGAAATCCTTTCCTTCGCGCCACAAATACGGATGCAGTGCATCAAGATATTGCCACAAGGGCGCAGTGACGCGGGCGAAAGTGGCATCGTCCGGCGCTTCTTTTAATGCTGTGGGATCTGGCGTTAGCATAATCAGCAACTGTTCAAGAAACGCCGTGCCGGTAAAGTCCGGTGGGCGCGGATAGGTAACCGTGCCGGGATTGGCTTTAGCAAACTCCAGTAAGGCTTGCGGCGTTTGTGGTGGCTGTAGCGTAACATCGCGGCGGGCGATAAACGTCAGTTGTGCGCCGCCCCAGGGCGATTCAGCCCCTTCTGTAGGCACTGAAAAATCTTCCCGCACCGGAAGCTGTGTGTCGACATAGCGCCAGTTGGGCAGAGTCTCCGCCCAGCCGGTTTGTAATAAATTGGCCTCTTTTAAGGTGCGGAAGTTTTCGCCGTTCACCCAGAGCAGATCCACCGAACCGCCCGTTTTACGTCCGGCAGCAACTTCGGTCTGAATGCGTTTCACCGCGTCTGCGGCATCCGCGAGACGAACAATCTTCAGGTTTATAGCGTAATGGGTTTTCATCTCGCCGCTAACCCAGTCGAGATAGCGGTTAATTGCGGTATCGCCGCCCCAGGCGTTAAACCAGACGGTTTGTCCTTTGGCCTCATTTTTTATTTCCTGCCAGTCACTGGCATGTGTTGCCAAAGAAAACAGCGATAACAATCCCAGCAACCACCCACAATGGCGCATCTTCTCTCCTTAAGAACGTTTTTCAGGAATACGGCACAGCCCCTGAGCGGGAATGTCCATGGCAGAATTAAAACGGGCTGACAGATTTTGCAGGCCTATCAATGCCGTCAGTTCGGTGAGCGCCTGAGCGTCAAAATGCGTAGCCAGTCGGGCGCGCAGAGCATCATCGACCGTTGGCGGCGTTACGCTTGCGGCTTCGGCGTACTCCAGCGCCAGCCGTTCTTCATCGCTAAAGAGCGGGCTTTGCCGCCAGTCAGCCACTGCCAGCAGTTTATCGGTGCTGCCGGTACGCTCGGCGACTTTCATACTGGTGATATCCACGCAAAACTCACACAGGCACATTTGCGCAATGCGCGCGCTGACAAGCGATCGTACTACCGGATCGAGCGGTGAGCGTTTGCGCTCCAGCCAGCCGACAAACATCGACACCAGATAAAAGATAAACGGGATCCGCCCCCACCAGCGAATCGGGCTTAGCACCTCGCCGTAATGGCGACGATGCAGCCACGCCTGCGGACGTAAAATGAAAGGAATTTTGCTAAGCGGCGGTAAACCCATCAGGCATTCCTCTTCTGGCGCTCAAGCCATATTTTCTTCGCCATAAAAATCACCACGGTCAGGGCAAACAGAATAAACAGTCCGGTGACAAACCAGAAAGTACCGCCTGTTAACATGCTGCCCGCCCAGGAATAAACAATAGTCGCCGGTAATTGACCAAGCCCGGTGGCGATAAAAAACGAGCGAAAACGTATTGAAGTCAAACCGGCAGCATAGCTGATTGGATCGAAAGGGACAAAAGGCAATAACCGACATACCAGGATGGTGTGTTTGCCGTAGCGAGTGAAAAAGCCGTCCATACTGTCAAGTACGGTTTTGCCGGTTAATTTTTCCACCACTTCGCGGCCCATCACTCTGGCGATAAAAAAGCACAGCGCCGCGCCGGCCATCGAACTGGTCCACGACAGTAAGCCGCCCCAGAACGCGCCAAACAGCGACGCATTGGCAAAGGTGATCAAAAACGCAGGTAGCGGTGCAGCAATGGCCTGTAAAATCATCAACAAGAACGAGACAACTGCCGCTAGTGCGCCGTAAGACTGAATAAAGCGTTCTATACCCTGTTGGTCCACGGCGGCAAACGCCGCAACGCTGCGATTGATAAACTCATGGACGCCGGGAAGCAGCGCCCATGCCAGCAGCACAGCGAACAACAGGATGATGAGGGTTATACGGTAGTACCAGATTTTACGCGATTGCATCTTCATCATCCTTTATCCTGCTTTATTCGGTGATTTTAAAGGTAACCGTTGCCAGCGTGTTATCCGCCGGGAGAACTGAGGCATTGCCTTTGAATTTCACTTCGCCGCGTTTTTCCACCGCACCATAAGTGTATGTTGCATTGCTGACGATGCCGACCGGGCAGCTATCCAGACACACCAGGCAACCCGTTTTCTTCTCTTCTGCTGCCGTTAAATTACCGCCAAAGCGCATGTCCAGTTTCTTGCCATTACTGTCAACAATCACTTCATCGAAGGAATACGCTTTTGCCGCCCCTTGCCAGTTGACCGAAATATCCAGTTTGCTGCCTGTGACATGAGTCGTTTCTTTATTATCCATTGTCATGTTTTCGCCCGGCGTACCACCTGCCTCTTTCAGGGCTTCATAAAATGCTTTCGGGGTCGCATAACCCATAAACAGCGATTTATGTCCGTTGGAGCCATCTTTAAACACAATACCGTGACGAGTGTCGTCGGTGAGGAAACGACCATTAATTTGCACCAGCATGGTTACCGTATGGTTATTGGCATCGACACGCAGCGGTTGGCTGTTCGAAAGTCCGTCGTATTCCACTTTTGCAGCCGCATTCTCTTTTTGATCGCAGCCGCTAAGCCCAGCAACAGCCAGTAAGCAGAGTGCAGCCAGTCCTTTTTTCCATGACACTGAATAATGTTGCAACATCGTTCTATCCTTCATTTTTTGGGTGAGAAAGTGGGCTGCGGCGAGAAGCAGACAGATCCACATGTTTGTGTCGGGCGTAGAGTTTTGCGAGCTGGACGAGAATAAACAGTGCCAGGCCCGCCAGACAGAGTTGTAAAATAAAGCGCAGCGTAATGCCTTCATTGGCGAGATCGCTTGCCATCACGGTATAAATAACAATACCGGGTAGGGTCGTGAGTGCCGAAATAAGGGTATAAGGCCAGAAGGCGATTGTGGTTAATCCGTAAGCGTAATTTTGAATATTGTAAGGAAACAACGGGATTAAGCGGGTCAGAATAAGAAAATCAATACCGTTACGCGCAATGCCTTTTTCAATGGCCTGAAAGGTATGGCTATGGCCAACGTATTTCAGCAGTAAATCACGTCCCAGCCAGCGCGCCAGAAGGAATGAGCACGAGGAGGCCAGCGTGGCGGCAATTAATGATAGTAGTGTCCCTAAGAGCGGGCCAAAAACTATTCCTCCCGCGATCACCAGTATGCTTCCTGGTAACAGAAAGAGGGTGGCAATGATGAATAACAGAATATAGAGGCTATAGCCGAACAATCCGCTCTGGCGAATGAGTGTCTGTAAGTGGGGTAAATCGGTGAGCAGATCGAATAAACCGAAAGCGTGGATAGCGTAAATGACCAGCGCAAAAATAAGACAGGCAAAAAGAAATTTACGCTCAGCGTTCATCGTGGAGTTTCCTATATCAAACTTGATAATAGAGAAGTGGTCAGACAACTAAAAACGCAGTGACGGTATAACAAAGGACGGCGGGCAACAAATCATTACTGACAGTTTGTTGATTTTTCTCAAGGTTAATTCTCCTGACCCAGTTTGAGCCAGGAGATCAGCTAAATTAGCGGCGGAAGGTCGCCCAGACGGGGGCGTGATCGGACGGTTTTTCCATGCTGCGAATTTCATAGTCGATGCCGGTTTCTACGCAACATTCTGCCAGCGGTTGGCTGGCGAGCAGCAGGTCGATGCGCAGACCGCGATTATCGTCAAAACCTTTTGAGCGGTAATCAAACCATGAGAAACGATCTGCTGTTTGCGGATTCGCATGGCGGAAGGTATCGACCAACCCCCAGCTCATCAGCCTCTCCATCCATTCGCGTTCCTCCGGAAGGAAAGAACATTTTCCGGTACGCAGCCAGCGCTTACGGTTCTCTTCGCCAATGCCAATATCCAGGTCGCCAGGACTGATATTCATATCGCCCATAATCAGCACCGGATTTTCACGCTTGAGTTCGGTTTCCAGGTAGTTTTGCAGATTCTGATAAAACTGCGCCTTTGCCGGGAATTTTATCGGATGGTCGCGGCTTTCACCCTGCGGGAAGTAACCGTTGATCACGGTGATATTGCCCAGCGGCGAGGGGATTTCCGCCATAATAATCCGCCGTTGCGCCTCTTCGTCGTCACCGGGAAAGCCGCGACGCACGGAAATCGGCGTCTCTTTGGTCAGCAGCGCCACGCCATAATGGCCTTTCTGCCCGTGATAAAACACGTTGTAGCCGAGCTTCGCCACCTCTTCGAGCGGAAACATATCGTCATGAACTTTTGTCTCCTGCAGGCCAATCACATCCGGTTGGTGCTTTTCGACGATGGCTTCAAGCTGGTGAGGTCTGGCGCGCAGGCCGTTGATATTAAAAGAGACAAATTTCATAGTCGCTGCCATTTATTCAGATAAAGAGTGCGTGGATGGTAGCAGAATTTCGCTTTGCTTACCGCCTGTTGTTAAGTGATTTGATCGATGGTTGTTAATGATGTCAACGATGGCGCAAAAAATGCCCGCTTTTGGTGCGCGTTGCGTCAGAATGGCGCAGTAATTTCCAGTAAATTTCGTCAATGATCACAATTCCAGAATTATATTTTACTTCTGCATAACATTGCGTTTTTTATTCTTTTTATTCACCCACATCGCAAACGTATTCACTTTATATGCACTTTAAATGCATATGATGTGGTTATAACTGCTTGATTTCCAGTTAGCCTCCGCCGTTTATGCACTTTTATCACTGGCTGGCACGAACCCTGCAATCTACATTTACAGCGCAAACATTACTTATTATTAACATATAAATAACTAATTATTTACTGTAGAGGTCGCTATGTCTCAGCCAATTACGCGTGAAAACTTTGATGAATGGATGATACCTGTTTACGCTCCGGCACCGTTTATACCGGTACGTGGCGAAGGTTCGCGCTTGTGGGAGCAGCAGGGGAAAGAGTATATCGACTTCGCGGGTGGCATTGCGGTGAACGCGCTGGGCCATGCGCATCCGGAACTGCGTGAGGCGCTGAACGAACAGGCGAGTAAGTTCTGGCATACCGGCAACGGTTACACCAACGAGCCGGTACTGCGACTGGCGAAAAAATTGATCGACGCCACGTTTGCCGATCGCGTCTTCTTTTGTAACTCCGGTGCGGAAGCCAACGAAGCGGCGCTAAAACTGGCGCGTAAATTCGCTCACGACCGCTACGGCAGCCATAAGAGCGGCATCGTGGCGTTCAAAAATGCGTTTCATGGTCGCACGCTGTTTACTGTCAGTGCGGGTGGGCAGCCAGCCTATTCACAGGATTTTGCGCCACTGCCGCCGGATATTCGTCATGCTGCATATAACGATATTAACTCTGCCAGTGCGCTGATTGACGACGCCACCTGTGCGGTGATTGTCGAACCCATCCAGGGGGAAGGCGGTGTGGTGCCAGCCAGCAACGCATTTTTACAAGGTCTGCGTGAATTGTGTGACCGCCACAATGCGTTGCTTATCTTTGATGAAGTACAAACCGGTGTCGGGCGCACCGGGGAACTGTATGCCTATATGCACTACGGCGTGACGCCTGATCTGTTAACTACCGCCAAAGCGCTGGGCGGCGGTTTCCCGGTTGGTGCGTTGTTGGCAACCGAAGAGTGCGCCAGCGTGATGACCGTTGGCACTCACGGCACCACCTATGGCGGCAATCCGCTGGCCTCGGCGGTGGCAGGCAAAGTGCTGGATCTCATCAACACGCCAGAGATGCTTAACGGGGTTAAACAGCGTCACGACTGGTTTGTTGAGCGTCTAAATTCCATTAATCACCACTACAGTTTGTTCAGTGAAGTTCGCGGCTTAGGTCTTTTGATTGGCTGTGTACTGAATGCCGATTACGCCGGGCAAGCGAAACAGCTCTCTCAGGAAGCGGCGAAAGCAGGCGTGATGGTGCTGATTGCGGGTGGCAACGTGGTGCGTTTTGCGCCAGCGCTCAATGTCAGCGAAGAAGAGGTGACGACCGGACTGGAGCGCTTTGCAGCTGCTTGCGAACACTTTGTTAGCCGAGGTTCATCATGATGGTCATTCGTCCCGTTGAGCGCTCAGATGTCTCGGCGCTGATGCAGCTTGCCAGCAAAACGGGCGGCGGCCTGACGTCGCTTCCCGCCAATGAAGCCACGCTTTCGGTGCGTATTGAAAGGGCAATCAAAACCTGGCAAGGCGAACTGCCCAAAAGTGAGCAGGGTTATGTGTTTGTACTGGAAGATAGCGAGTCAGGCACTGTGGCGGGGATTTGCGCCATTGAGGTGGCGGTTGGGCTGAACGATCCCTGGTACAACTATCGCGTCGGCACGCTGGTTCACGCTTCGAAAGAGCTGAATGTCTATAACGCATTGCCGACGCTGTTTCTCAGTAACGATCACACCGGCAGCAGCGAGCTGTGCACGCTGTTTCTCGACCCGGAGTGGCGCAAAGAGGGCAACGGCTATTTGCTGTCGAAATCGCGCTTTATGTTTATGGCGGCTTTTCGCGACAAGTTTAATGACAAAGTGGTCGCCGAAATGCGCGGGGTGATTGACGAACACGGCTATTCACCGTTCTGGCAAAGCCTCGGTAAACGCTTCTTTTCGATGGATTTTAGCCGCGCTGATTTTCTCTGCGGCACCGGGCAAAAGGCATTTATTGCAGAACTGATGCCGAAACATCCGATCTATACGCACTTTTTATCCCAGGAAGCACAGGACGTCATCGGTCAGGTACATCCGCAAACCGCACCTGCCCGTGCGGTGCTGGAGAAAGAAGGTTTTCGCTACCGTAACTATATCGACATCTTTGACGGCGGGCCGACACTTGAGTGTGATATCGACCGCGTGCGCGCCATCCGTAAAAGTCGGCTGGTGGAAGTGGCCGAAGGGCAGCCTGCGCAGGGCGATTTTCCGGCCTGCCTGGTCGCCAATGAAAATTATCACCATTTCCGCGTGGTGCTGGTGCGTACCGATCCAGCGACCGAGCGTTTGATTTTAACCGCCGCACAACTGGATGCCCTCAAATGCCACGCAGGGGATCGCGTTCGTCTGGTGCGCCTGTGCGCAGAGGAGAAAACAGCATGACTTTATGGATTAACGGTGACTGGGTAACGGGCCAGGGCGCATTGCGTGTGAAGCGTAATCCGGTATCGGGCGAGGTGTTATGGCAGGGCAATGATGCCGATGCTGCTCAGGTCGAGCAGGCTTGTCGGGCTGCCCGAGCGGCGTTTCCGCGCTGGGCGAGGCTCTCATTTAGCGATCGTCAGGTAAGAGTTGAACGCTTTGCCGGATTGCTGGAAAGCAATAAAGCTGAATTAACCGCGATTATTGCCAGAGAAACCGGCAAGCCGCGCTGGGAAGCGGCAACCGAAGTGACGGCGATGATCAATAAAATCGCGATATCAATTAAGGCGTATCACGTTCGTACCGGTGAGCAGCGTAGCGAAATGCCGGACGGCGCGGCGAGCTTGCGCCATCGTCCGCACGGCGTACTGGCAGTGTTTGGACCGTATAATTTCCCTGGTCATCTGCCGAACGGACATATTGTTCCGGCATTGCTGGCAGGTAACACCATTATTTTTAAACCCAGCGAACTGACACCGTGGAGTGGCGAAGCGGTAATGCGTTTATGGCAGCAGGCTGGCTTGCTGCCGGGCGTGCTGAACCTGGTGCAGGGCGGGCGTGAAACGGGTCAGGCGCTGAGTGCGCTGGAGGATCTCGACGGTTTGCTGTTTACCGGCAGCGCCAATACCGGCTACCAGCTGCATCGCCAGCTTTCCGGTCAGCCGGAGAAAATTCTCGCCCTTGAGATGGGCGGTAATAACCCGCTAATTATCGATGAGGTGGCGGATATCGATGCCGCTGTCCATCTGACCATTCAGTCGGCGTTTGTCACTGCCGGGCAACGCTGCACCTGCGCCCGCCGTTTATTGCTGAAAAGTGGAACGCAGGGCGATGCATTTCTTGCTCGCCTGGTTGCCGTCAGCCAGCGGTTAACGCCGGGCACTTGGGATGACGAACCGCAGCCGTTTATTGGCGGGCTGATTTCTGAGCAGGCCGCACAGCAGGTGGTTACTGCCTGGCAGGAACTGGAGGCGATGGGCGGACGGCCCCTGCTTGCGCCGCGCTTATTACAAGCAGGGACATCGTTGCTGACGCCGGGGATCATTGAAATGACAGGCGTTACTGGCGTGCCGGATGAAGAAGTGTTTGGGCCGTTATTGCGCGTCTGGCGTTATGACAATTTCGATGAAGCGATTCGAATGGCGAATAACACTCGCTTCGGCCTCTCTTGCGGTCTGGTTTCCCCCGAGCGGGAAAAATTCGATCAACTGTTGCTGGAGGCACGGGCGGGGATTGTTAACTGGAACAAACCGCTTACCGGTGCTGCCAGTACCGCGCCATTCGGCGGCATTGGCGCTTCCGGCAATCATCGCCCCAGCGCCTGGTATGCCGCAGATTATTGTGCCTGGCCGATGGCAAGTCTGGAGTCGGACTCGTTAACGTTGCCCGCAACGCTTAACCCCGGGCTGGATTTTTCCGATGAGGTGGTGCGATGAACGCCTGGGAAGTCAATTTCGACGGGCTGGTAGGGCTGACGCACCATTACGCGGGCCTGTCGTTTGGTAATGAAGCCTCTACCCGTCACCGTTTTCAGGTGTCTAACCCGCGACTGGCGGCAAAACAGGGCTTACTGAAAATGAAAAAACTTGCCGATGCGGGATTCCCCCAGGCCGTGATCCCGCCGCACGAGCGTCCGTTTATTCCGGTGCTGCGTCAGTTGGGATTCAGTGGTAGCGATGAGCAGGTACTGGAAAAAGTTGCACGCCAGGCACCGCACTGGCTTTCCAGCGTCAGTTCCGCTTCGCCAATGTGGGTAGCCAATGCGGCAACGATCGCGCCATCCGCCGATACGCTGGATGGCAAAGTGCATCTCACTGTTGCTAACCTGAACAATAAATTTCACCGTTCGCTGGAAGCCCCCGTCACCGAATCGCTGTTAAAAGCGATTTTTAACGACGAAAAGAAATTTAGCGTCCATTCGGCGTTGCCGCAGGTAGCCTTGCTCGGTGATGAGGGGGCGGCAAACCACAATCGTCTCGGCGGTCATTACGGTGAACCGGGTATGCAACTTTTTGTCTACGGGCGAGAAGAGGGCAATGATACCCGGCCTTCCCGTTATCCGGCGCGGCAGACCCGTGAAGCCAGCGAGGCGGTGGCAAGGTTGAATCAGGTGAATCCCCAACAGGTGATTTTCGCCCAGCAAAACCCGGACGTTATCGACCAGGGCGTTTTTCATAATGACGTGATTGCCGTGAGTAACCGCCAGGTGCTGTTTTGCCATCAACAGGCGTTCGCTCGCCAGTCACAGTTACTGGCAAATCTGCGTGCACGGGTCAGTGGTTTTATGGCAATAGAGGTGCCCACGGCGCAGGTTTCCGTGTCAGATGCGGTGTCTACTTATCTGTTTAACAGCCAACTGCTGAGCCGCGATGATGGTTCCATGATGTTGGTGCTGCCTCAGGAATGTCGGGAACATGCTGGAGTATGGTGTTATCTCAATGAATTGCTTGCTGCCGATAACCCAATAAGCTCACTAAAAGTTTTTGATTTACGTGAAAGCATGGCGAATGGCGGTGGCCCGGCGTGCCTGCGGCTGCGCGTGGTGTTGACAGAAGAAGAACGCCGGGCGGTGAATCCGGCGGTGATGATGAACGATACGCTGTTTAATGCGCTCAATGACTGGGTGGATCGTTACTACCGCGATCGTCTTACTGCGGCGGATCTTGCCGATCCACAATTGCTGCGCGAAGGACGGGAAGCGCTGGATACACTGACTCAATTATTGGATCTTGGTTCGGTTTATCCATTCCAGCGCGAGGGAGGGGGAAATGGATAATTTTCTTGCTCTGACCTTAACGGGTAAAAAACCGGTTATCACCGAGCGAGAAATCAACGGCGTTCGCTGGCGCTGGCTGGGCGATGGCGTGCTGGAACTGACGCCATTAACGCCACCGCAAGGCGCACTGGTGATTTCAGCGGGAATACACGGTAATGAGACGGCACCTGTGGAAATGCTGGATGCGTTGCTTGGCGCGATATCTCACGGCGAGATCCCGTTACGTTGGCGGTTGCTGGTGATCCTCGGGAATCCTCCTGCGCTGAAGCAAGGGAAACGTTATTGCCATAGCGATATGAACCGAATGTTTGGCGGTCGTTGGCAGCTATTTGCTGAAAGCGGGGAAACCTGTCGGGCGCGCGAACTGGAACAGTGCCTGGAAGATTTTTATGACCAGGGCAAAGAATCTGTGCGCTGGCACCTTGATCTCCATACCGCAATTCGTGGCTCCTTGCATCCGCGGTTCGGTGTATTACCGCAACGCGACATTCCCTGGGACGAGAAATTTCTGACGTGGCTGGGTGCGGCGGGTCTGGAGGCACTGGTGTTCCATCAGGAGCCTGGTGGTACGTTTACCCATTTCAGCGCCAGACATTTTGGCGCGCTGGCCTGTACGCTGGAACTCGGCAAAGCGTTGCCCTTTGGACAAAACGATCTTCGCCAGTTTGCAGTAACTGCCAGCGCAATTGCTGCGCTGCTATCTGGTGAGAGTGTCGGTATCGTGAGAACACCGCCGCTCCGTTATCGGGTGGTTTCGCAAATTACTCGCCACTCGCCGTCCTTCGAAATGCATATGGCAAATGACACGCTGAATTTTATGCCGTTTGAGAAAGGAACATTGCTGGCGCAGGACGGGGAGGAACGTTTTACCGTAACCCATGATGTAGAGTATGTGTTATTCCCTAATCCGTTGGTAGCGTTGGGATTACGTGCGGGATTAATGCTCGAAAAAATAAGCTAATACTTACCCGCAGAAATCATTCTGCGGGTATTAAGTTGCTTTCTTATAAATTAATACAGATTAATCCTGGTTATTTGCTTTATTTATCACCAGTCATCCGGTATAGTTCTTCATAATCTCTGCAAAATCATCGTGTTGTAATATTCTCTCATCACTCTCCATCAAATTTTCTTTTTTTCTCCATAATTGGCGCAAAAGTGTTTTTTACACTTTCATTGTTTTACCGTTGCTCTGATTAATTGACGCTAAAGTCAGTAAAGTTAATCTCGTCAACACGGCACGCTACTTAAGAAAGCCGTAATAAATAACTGAAAGGAAGGATATAGAATATGCGTAAATTAACTGCACTGTTTGTTGCCTCTACCCTGGCTCTTGGCGCGGCTAACCTGGCCCATGCCGCAGACACCACTACTGCAGCACCGGCTGACGCGAAGCCGATGATGCACCATAAAGGCAAGTTCGGTCCGCATGAGGACATGATGTTCAAAGACCTGAACCTGACCGACGCGCAGAAACAGCAGATCCGCGAAATCATGAAAGGCCAGCGTGACCAGATGAAACGTCCGCCACTGGAAGAACGCCGCGCAATGCATGACATCATTGCCAGCGATACCTTCGATAAAGCAAAAGCTGAAGCGCAGATCGCAAAAATGGAAGAACAGCGCAAAGCTAACATGCTGGCGCACATGGAAACCCAGAACAAGATTTACAACATCCTGACGCCGGAACAGAAAAAGCAATTTAATGCTAATTTTGAGAAGCGTCTGACAGAACGTCCAGCGGCAAAAGGTAAAATGCCTGCAACTGCTGAATAATCTTTCAGCCAAAAAACGTAAGACCGCCGGTCTTGTCCACTACCTTGCAGTAATGCGGTGGACAGGATCGGCGGTTTTCTTTTCTCTTCTCAAACAGATGCAAAAAAAGCCTGATCGCCACTAACGTAAATCACCCGAGTTGCCGATAACCATCCACGGTTACCTGAACGATAACAATGAAAAGAACGGGCCGGGAGCGGGTATGGAATACTTTGATATGCGTAAAATGTCGGTGAATCTGTGGCGAAACGCTGCCGGTGAAACGCGCGAAATTTGCACTTTCCCACCGGCAAAACGTGATTTTTACTGGCGTGCCAGCATTACATCCATCGCGGCGAATGGGGAGTTTTCTTTGTTTCCCGGTATGGAAAGGATAGTGACGTTGCTGGAAGGCGGCGAGATGTTCCTTGAAAGCGCAGACCGCTTTAACCATACCTTAAAACCGTTACAACCTTTTTCCTTTGCAGCGGATCTGGTGGTAAAAGCGAAACTGACGGCAGGGCAGATGTCGATGGATTTCAACATCATGACACGCCTGGATGTCTGTAAGGCGAAAGTCAGAATTGCCGAACGTACGTTTACCACCTTTGGTTCACGCGGCGGGGTGGTGTTTGTAATAAACGGGGCGTGGCAATTGGGCGACAAACTGCTCACTACCGACCAGGGCGCGTGCTGGTTCGATGGCAGGCACACCCTGCGGCTTTTGCAACCGCAAGGTAAACTGTTGTTCAGTGAAATCAACTGGCTTGCTGGTCATTCACCGGATCAAGTTCAGTAATTTCATAGTTACCGGAAAGCAGCGGCTTACAAAGAATTTTATAACCGTCGTGATCAAACCCGGCGGGTGCCCGAATTAACGTTGTCGCTTCTTTCAGCGAATTAACCGCCCCCAGCCACAGCCAGTTTTGAATAATATGATATTGAGTCATTTCCGGGTGCTGTTCTTTCAATGCCACCGCGCCTTGCCAAGGCCAACACACCACCCGCAAACGCTCCAGAGCCTGGCGCAAGCGTAGCGCATGTTCCTCATGGCTCTCTTTACCGCAACACGCCCCGGCGCAACGTTTTAATGCAGAACGAAAACATGCACGACCGCGGCTTAACGGTTCCAGTCCCAACAGGCCATAACAAAGTTTTTGTTCATCGGCGATGGTCTGCAATGCTTGCAAAGCTGCGCGCCTATTGGCAAACAGGCCAAACAGGTTGGAGGCTCGTGAAAAATCCACCTCTTTGGCATACACCACATCAACACGCTTTTCATTTAATTGCAGGGCGCAGAGCTGGCGATTGCGGCGCAAGCGTTTATTAAACAGCGGCTGCTGCTCTTTGATTAATCGCGCTTCAAGGAGTAGAGCGCCGATTTCACCGGCGGTACATATCCAGCTGATGCGTCGGGATTGTCGCAGCATGGCGGCTTCATCCGGGGTGCGTAAATGAGAAAGCACCCGACTGCGGATATTAACGCTTTTGCCGATATAGAGCGGCATGGTGTCACTTTCGCCATGAAACAGATACACCCCTGGTCGGGTGGGTAAGTCATTAAGGAATGAACGTAAATGTTCGGGATATTCATAAATTGCCGCAGCTTCAAATTCGAGCCGCGGAGAAGTTAAACGCCGTACCACTGTTGACTCCGAATGCTGGTTATCTATCCAGTGTAACAGGCGGGGAGCGATTAAAAAAGAGGCGGGTTGATGACAAAGGTTACACCGTCTGACGTGCTACGCCTGTCAGGCCTATTCGACTCCTGCAATGTATTGAATTTGCATAGTTTTGTAGGTCGAGTAAGGCGTTCACGCCGCATCCGGCGTGAACAAATTACTCTTTTTCGCACAATCCAATAGGTGCAAATTATTACTTTTTCCAGAAATCATCGAAAACGGTAATTGGCGGACGGCGTTTATGTTCGGTTTTCAGATACCAGTTCTCTATTGTTCTGGCGACCTGTTCAGGTACGTTTTTCCCTTCCAGATAGTCGTCGATATTGTCATAGGTCACGCCGAGTGCCACTTCATCTGGTAGAGAAGGGCGATCATCTTCAAGATCGGCCGTTGGCGCTTTCTTATAAAGGTGTTCCGGGCAACCTAATGCCGCCAGTAACTGTTTACCCTGACGTTTGTTGAGACGATACAGCGGATTAATGTCCGTACCGCCGTCACCATATTTAGTGAAGAATCCGGTAATAGCTTCTGCTGCATGATCGGTGCCCACCACGACACCACTGGTCATACCCGCAATGCTATATTGTGCTTTCATCCGCTCACGCGCTTTTTCATTGCCACGGACAAAATCGCTCAGTTCAATGCCCGCTTCGCGCAGCGCCTGTTCGCTGGCGAGTACCGCGCCCTTGATATTAACGGTTAATACGCGATCCGGTTGAATAAAGGCAATGGCATCCTGGCAATCTTGTTCGTCAGCCTGGACACCATAGGGCAGGCGTATGGCAATAAATTGCAGTGATTCGTTGCCGGTTTCCTGGCGCAGCTCATTAATCGCCATCTGGCACAGCTTACCGGCAAGCGTGGAGTCCTGACCGCCGCTGATCCCGAGCACCAGTGATTTAATGAACGGATAAGTTTGCAGGTAGCTTTTCAGAAAATCGATACTACGACGAATTTCCTCTTCAGCATTAATCTGCGGTTTTGCGCCCAGCGCCTTTATTATTTGTTGTTGCAATGTCATTGAACCCCTCCAGACAGAAAAGACAAAACTTCCTTAAAGCTAACCCGTTGCTACTGAAACGACAAGCGACAGCGGGCTGAATGGTGGTTAAAACGTCATACAGGAATCCTCTGAAAGCGGAGCCGTTTCGTTCACGGGCTTGAAAAAGCGCCCAATGTATTCCAGGCTTATCTAACACGCTGATAAACAAGAGGACGGAATATGAACAAGAATATGGCAGGAATTCTGAGTGCAGCGGCGGTATTAACCATGCTGGCGGGTTGTACGGCTTATGATCGTACCAAAGACCAGTTTGTACAGCCTGTGGTGAAAGACGTCAAAAAAGGCATGAGCCGGGCGCAGGTTGCACAAATTGCGGGTAAACCTTCGTCTGAAGTGAGCATGATCCATGCTCGTGGTACTTGCCAGACCTACATCCTGGGTCAACGTGATGGTAAAGCAGAAACCTACTTTGTCGCGTTAGATGATACCGGACATGTCATCAACTCCGGTTATCAGACCTGTGCTGAATACGACACTGATCCGCAGGCTACGAAGTAATCACTTCGCCTGAAAGCTTGAGTAACAACGGAAACCGGCCATTGCGCCGGTTTTTTTTGGCCTGTGTTCTTAATTATCTTCGCGAATTATTTGCCCGAAATGTGAAGAGGGTCATAACCACAGGTCAAGGAGAGACAATTTATCAGGTCAAAGAAATACTATTGCTCAGGCCTATACCGTATACTCCTTTCAGCCACAAAAAAAGTCATGTTGGTTTCGCAAGTTACCCAGAGCATGGAAGCAGGTTAAGGCTTGCGGAGTGTCTGGCTGACAGATAATCGTCGATGAGGGCAGTTTTATGGAAAAGAAACACATTTATCTGTTTTGTTCTGCGGGCATGTCTACCTCTTTACTGGTATCAAAAATGCGCGCACAGGCAGAAAAATATGAAGTTCCGGTCATTATTGAAGCATTTCCGGAAACACTGGCTGGTGAAAAAGGTCAGAATGCCGATGTCGTGTTATTAGGGCCGCAGATTGCTTATATGTTGCCCGAAATCCAGCGTTTGTTACCCAACAAACCGGTTGAAGTAATTGACTCGCTGCTTTATGGCAAAGTCGATGGTTTAGGCGTGCTTAAGGCTGCGGTTGCAGCGATTAAAAAAGCCGCAGCAAATTAATTTATTTTAAATTTTCCCGTCAAAGAGTTATTTCATAAATCAATACCGCAATATTTAAATTGCGGTTTTTAAGGGTATTTTTCTATGAGTAATGTTATTGCATCGCTTGAAAAGGTACTCCTCCCTTTTGCAGTTAAAATAGGAAAGCAGCCACACGTTAATGCAATCAAAAATGGCTTTATTCGCTTAATGCCGTTAACCCTTGCGGGGGCCATGTTTGTATTAATTAACAACGTTTTTCTAAGCTTTGGGGAGGGGTCGTTTTTTTATTCCTTAGGTATTCGCCTGGATGCCTCAACCATTGAAACACTTAATGGTCTGAAAGGTATTGGCGGCAACGTATATAACGGAACATTAGGGATAATGTCTTTAATGGCACCGTTCTTTATTGGCATGGCGCTGGCAGAAGAGCGTAAAGTCGATGCGCTGGCGGCCGGGTTGTTATCCGTTGCAGCATTTATGACCGTCACCCCATATAGTGTCGGTGAGGCCTATGCGGTTGGCGCAAACTGGTTAGGTGGGGCGAATATCATCTCCGGGATTATTATTGGCCTGGTGGTGGCAGAAATGTTTACCTTTATTGTTCATCGTAACTGGGTCATTAAGTTACCTGATAGCGTTCCGACATCGGTTTCGCGCTCTTTCTCAGCATTAATTCCTGGTTTTATTATTCTTTCCGTGATGGGGATTATTGCCTGGGCGTTGAATACCTGGGGCACCAACTTCCATCAGATCATTATGGATACGATCTCAACCCCACTGGCATCGTTGGGTAGCGTGGTAGGCTGGGCCTATGTGATCTTTGTTCCACTGCTCTGGTTCTTCGGTATTCATGGCGCGCTGGCGCTGACCGCACTGGACAACGGCATTATGACGCCTTGGGCGCTGGAAAATATCGCGACCTATCAGCAATATGGTTCCGTCGAAGCGGCGCTGGCAGCCGGTAAGACCTTCCATATCTGGGCCAAGCCGATGCTGGACTCCTTTATTTTCCTTGGTGGCAGTGGTGCGACTTTAGGCCTGATCCTGGCTATCTTTATCGCCTCTCGACGTGCTGATTATCGTCAGGTGGCAAAACTGGCGCTGCCGTCTGGCATCTTCCAGATTAACGAACCGATTCTGTTTGGTCTGCCAATTATCATGAACCCGGTGATGTTTATCCCGTTTGTACTGGTACAACCGATTCTGGCGGCAATCACCCTGGCAGCGTACTACATGGGCATTATTCCACCGGTGACCAATATTGCACCGTGGACCATGCCAACCGGTCTGGGAGCCTTCTTTAACACCAACGGTAGCGTCGCCGCATTGCTGGTCGCACTCTTCAACCTTGGTATCGCAACGTTAATTTATCTGCCCTTTGTTGTGGTCGCTAACAAAGCACAAAACGCGATTGATAAAGAAGAGAGCGAAGAAGATATCGCTAACGCCCTGAAATTTTAATCGATGCCGGTACGGGTAATCGTGCCGGTAAGAATAGAGAGGAACGATGTATGATGGATCTCGATAATATTCCCGATACGCAAACGGAAGCTGAAGAGCTGGAAGAAGTGGTGATGGGGCTTATCATCAACTCCGGACAAGCGCGTAGCCTGGCGTATGCGGCACTGAAACAGGCGAAGCAGGGCGATTTTGCCGCAGCAAAAGCGATGATGGATCAGTCACGGATGGCATTGAATGAAGCGCATCTGGTACAGACGAAACTGATTGAAGGCGATGCTGGCGAAGGTAAGATGAAAGTGAGTCTGGTGCTGGTCCACGCTCAGGATCATTTAATGACGTCCATGCTTGCGCGTGAACTGATTACTGAATTAATTGAGCTTCATGAAAAACTGAAGGCATAAGGAGTCGATGATGCAGCCAGTGATTAACGCGCCGGAAATTGCCACTGCCCGAGAACAGCAGTTGTTTAATGGCAAAAACTTCCATGTGTTTATCTATAATAAAACTGAGAGTATCAGCGGACTGCATCAGCACGACTATTATGAATTTACTCTGGTATTAACCGGGCGTTATTTCCAGGAGATTAACGGTAAGCGCGTGTTACTGGAACGGGGCGATTTTGTTTTTATTCCGTTAGGTTCGCACCATCAAAGTTTTTATGAGTTTGGTGCCACGCGTATATTGAACGTTGGGATCAGTAAACGCTTTTTTGAGCAGCATTACCTGCCGTTGTTGCCTTATTGCTTTGTAGCTTCGCAGGTATACCGGACCAATAACGCTTTTCTCACCTATGTGGAAACAGTGATTTCTTCATTGAATTTCCGCGAAACAGGGCTGGAAGAGTTTGTTGAGATGGTTACTTTTTATGTCATTAACCGTTTACGTCATTACCGCGAAGAACAGGTGATTGATGATATACCGCAGTGGCTGAAAAGTACGGTAGAAAAAATGCATGATAAAGAGCAGTTTAGTGAATCGGCGCTGGAGAATATGGTGACGTTGTCAGCCAAATCACAGGAATATTTGACGCGAGCGACTCAACGATATTATGGTAAAACGCCAATGCAGATTATTAATGAAATCCGTATTAATTTTGCCAAAAAACAACTGGAAATGACCAACTATTCAGTGACGGATATTGCGTTTGAGGCCGGTTATAGTAGCCCGAGCTTGTTTATTAAAACGTTTAAGAAATTAACGTCCTTTACGCCTAAGAGCTATCGTAAGAAATTGACTGAATTTAATCAGTAAGTCGTTATACCTGACAATTCACATATCTGTCCTGTTGCTGGATTATTTATGTCCGGGGGCAGATATGCCAGATATCAGTATTCTGTACTGAAGGGAGAAATTATGAGCCAGAAATTAAAAGTCGTCACTATTGGTGGCGGGAGCAGCTATACCCCGGAGTTACTGGAAGGATTTATTAAGCGTTATCACGAATTGCCGGTCAGCGAATTATGGCTGGTGGATGTCGAAGGTGGTAAAGCGAAACTGGATATTATTTTTGATCTCTGCCAACGGATGATTGATAACGCTGGCGTCCCGATGAAGCTTTATAAAACGCTGGATCGCCGCGAAGCATTGAAAGATGCTGATTTCGTTACTACCCAACTGCGCGTTGGCCAATTACCGGCGCGGGAACTGGATGAACGTATTCCATTAAGTCATGGTTATCTTGGTCAGGAAACTAACGGCGCGGGCGGTCTGTTTAAAGGTCTGCGTACCATTCCGGTGATTTTTGACATCGTAAAAGATGTCGAAGAACTATGTCCGAATGCATGGGTGATTAACTTCACTAACCCGGCGGGAATGGTCACTGAAGCCGTTTATCGTCATACCGGATTTAAACGCTTTATCGGCGTGTGTAATATTCCGATCGGCATGAAGATGTTTATTCGCGATGTTCTGATGCTGAAAGACAGCGATGATTTATCTATCGATCTGTTCGGCCTCAACCATATGGTGTTCATTAAGGATGTGCTGGTAAATGGCAAATCACGCTTTGCCGAATTGCTTGATGGTGTGGCATCCGGGCAGTTAAAAGCATCTGGCGTTAAAAATATTTTCGATCTGCCATTTAGCGAAGGCTTAATTCGTTCTCTGAATCTGTTGCCGTGTTCTTATTTGCTTTATTACTTCAAGCAAAAAGAGATGCTGGCTATTGAAATGGGCGAATACTACAAAGGCGGCGCACGAGCGCAGGTCGTACAGAAAGTCGAGAAACAACTTTTTGAGCTATATAAAAACCCGGAGTTGAAAGTTAAGCCGAAAGAACTGGAACAGCGCGGTGGGGCTTATTATTCTGATGCTGCGTGCGAAGTGATCAACGCTATCTATAACGACAAGCAAGCAGAACATTACGTTAATATCCCGCATCATGGGCATATTGATAATATTCCGGCAGACTGGGCGGTAGAAATGACCTGTACGCTGGGGCGCGATGGCGCGACGCCACATCCGCGCATTACGCATTTCGATGATAAAGTGATGGGGCTGATTCACACCATCAAAGGCTTCGAGATTGCTGCCAGCAACGCCGCACTTAGTGGAGAATTTAACGATGTCTTACTGGCGCTAAACCTTAGTCCGTTGGTGCATTCCGATCGCGATGCTGAGCTGCTGGCACGCGAGATGATTCTGGCGCACGAGAAATGGCTGCCAAATTTTGCCGACTGCATCGCAGAGCTTAAAAAAGCACATTAACCGAGGCTGATTATGGAACGCTTACTGATTGTTAATGCTGATGATTTTGGCTTAAGCAAAGGTCAGAACTACGGCATTATCGAGGCCTGTCGCAATGGGATTGTCACGTCGACGACGGCGCTGGTGAATGGGCAGGCTATTGACCATGCGGTGCAGTTGAGCCGTGATGAACCGAGTCTGGCCATAGGGATGCACTTTGTCCTTACTATGGGCAAGCCTCTGACAGCTATGCCGGGGTTAACCCGCGATGGTGTGCTGGGAAAATGGATCTGGCAGTTGGCAGAAGAAGATGCTTTACCGCTGGAAGAAATTACTCAGGAGCTCGCCAGTCAGTATTTGCGTTTCATTGAGCTATTTGGACGCAAACCTACGCATCTTGATAGCCATCATCATGTGCATATGTTCCCGCAGATTTTCCCGATTGTGGCAAAGTTTGCGGCTGAAGAGGGGATTGCGTTGCGCATCGACCGTCAGTCGCTTTCTAAGGATGGTGATTTACCGGCTAATCTGCGCAGTTCGCAGGGATTCAGTAGCGCGTTTTATGGTGAAGAGATTAGCGAGACACTGTTCCTGCAAGTGCTTGATGACTCCAGTCATCGCGGCGAGCGCTCGCTGGAAGTGATGTGCCACCCGGCGTTTATCGATAATACGATTCGCCAGAGTGCTTATTGCTTCCCTCGGTTAACGGAACTGGATGTGCTGACTTCAGCGTCGTTGAAATATGCGATTGCTGAGCGTGGTTATCGGTTGGGTAGTTATCATGATGTGTAAGTAAGGTGGTAAGGTCACTCCCCAGGGGGCGTGACCTTATCCATATTTACGCCGGGATTTTGTCAATCTTAGGAATGCGTGACCACACGCGGTGTGCTGTCATCAGCGTTAACAGTTCATCCATAAAACTACCATCGGCGCGGTCAGCTTCCGCAATCCCTTCTTCACCCTGGTCAGCGACCTTGATTGTTGCTTTAAACTTGCGCGCGTCTCCTGCCAGCGCAATCGGTTTAAGGTGTTTGTAGGCTTCCATCAGATAGTAGTTGGCATCGCCGTTGTTAGCGATATCCGCAATATTGCCGCAAGGGACAATGACTGCATCGACCGTCAGCGAAGGCGCACCGGCAAAGGTAGCAGCTATAGGCAACACCGTACCGTCATCCGCAGTCACTTCCCCCATTCGCGAGTAGAGCAGTTTGGCATGAACGCCTTTGGCCTTCAGCGCCTTGAGAATGGCCAGAAGGTCTGCCGATCTCACTTCATCATTAAGCAAAATTGCTACCACGCGACCTTTCACATCACCGTCAGGAATGGCGTACAGACTTAAGGATGGATCCTTTTTCAGACCGTTGACGTTCGGAGGCGGGGTGATATTCAACTGGTCGTCAGTCAGTTCGATACCGAGATTTTTCGCCACCGCCTGGGCCAGAGTGAGATCAATATGCGCCAGCTGGTCAACAACGCGCTCACGAATATACGGCCGAACTACTTTGCTTAACTCAAAACTGAAACCATCGACAATATGGCGATGCTCGAATGGCGTCTGACTTAGCCAGAACAGACGCGGATGGGAATAATATTCGCCAAACGATGGACTGCGCTCGCGAACTTTATTGCCTTCCACGCGTTCCTGGTATGATTCAAAACCGCCACGTTTTGGCCCCGGCGGTGTTTCGCGCGGCCAGTTATCGTTGATCGAGTTCGGTTCGTAATTCGCCGGGTTAGTGTCGATCCCCATACGATGCATGCCGTCACGCTGGAAATTATGGTAAGGGCAGGTCGGGCGGTTAATCGGAATTTCATGGAAATTCGGCCCACCAAGACGACTGATTTGTGTATCGGTATAAGAGAACAAACGCCCCTGCAATAACGGGTCGTTGGTGAAATCCAGACCGGGGACAATATGCCCTGGATGGAAAGCCACCTGTTCGTTTTCAGCAAAGAAGTTATCCGGATTACGATTGAGCACCATTTTGCCGACACGCTGAACGGGCACCAATTCTTCCGGGATAAGTTTGGTTGGATCGAGAAGATCGAAGTCGAACTTGAATTCGTCTTCTTCAGGAATCAACTGGAAGCCCAGTTCGTATTCAGGAAAATCGCCTGCTTCAATCGCTTCCCACAACTCGCGGCGGTGGAAGTCCGGGTCACGTCCGGTTAGTTTTTGTGCTTCATCCCAAACGAGTGAGGCTTTACCTGCCAGTGGTTTCCAGTGGAAACGTACGAACGTTGCCTTCCCTTCGGCATTAATCAGGCGGAAGGTATGAATACCGAAGCCTTCCATAGTGCGGTAACTGCGCGGGATACCGCGATCCGACATTGCCCACATCACGTTGTGCAGAGTTTCAGGTTGCAGAGAAACATAATCCCAGAAAGTATCGTGGGCACTTTGCCCTTGTGGAACTGCCCAGTGCGGTTCTGGTTTTACCGCATGAACAAAATCGGGGAATTTATGCGCATCCTGGATAAAGAAGATTGGCGTGTTATTGCCAACGAGGTCAAAAATACCCTCTTCAGTATAGAACTTGGTGGCAAAGCCACGGATATCACGCACGGTATCGGCAGAGCCAGCGCCGCCCTGAACGGTAGAGAACCTAACAAATACTGGGGTGATTTTGTTCGTATCTGAGAGGAAATCCGCTTTGGTGATATCGCTTAAGCTTTTATATGGCTGGAAATAACCGTGAGCTGCTGATCCGCGTGCATGAACAATACGTTCCGGGATGCGCTCATGGTCAAAGTGAGTGATTTTCTCGCGCAGAATAAAATCTTCCAGCAGAGTTGGACCACGGCTACCGGCACGCAGTGAGTTTTGATCGTCGGCGATGCGCACGCCCTGATTAGTGGTCAGCGCATAATTTTCACTGCCTTTGCGTACGTCTTCCAGAGAATTAAGTTTTTCGTTACGCGTATCAGGGGCTTTCAGGCTCCCTGGGGCGGTAGGTTGTGCACCAGGCGGTGTTGGTTCAGCCGCTGGACGATGAGATCCGTCTTCAGGTGCCAGTGAGTCCATCCCCGGTTTCGCTTCGCTGGAATCGTGTAGTGGTGACTGGTGCTGATGTGGGTTCTTTTCGTTATGTTGCGACATTGAACTCGTCTCCTTAAATTATTACTGAAAGGGCCGCTGTTTTGGTCAAAAAACCCTCTAACTATAGACCACCAGCCAGATCCCGCTTCGGAAACTATTCTGGAAACGGTGTTATGAAATACACGCAAAGCGGGACGTACAGGGGCTAAATCGGCTAAACTACAGTTTTTCTGATTTTTAATATGCGTTTAGTGAAGCCAGTAATGAAGAAACCGCTCCGTCAGCAAAACCGCCAGATTATTAGCTATGTCCCACGCACGGAACCCGCGCCGCCAGAACATGCGATAAAGATGGATTCGTTTCGAGATGTCTGGATGCTGCGTGGCAAATATGTTGCGTTTGTACTGATGGGGGAGTCATTTCTGCGCTCACCGGCGTTTACTGTGCCTGAATCCGCCCAGCGTTGGGCAAATCAGATCCGCCAGGAAAATGAGGTCGAAGAATAAAAAAACACCTGTCGGGATGACAGGCGTTTAACGTAACAAATCAGGATTAACGGTGTGCCAGTTCGGCGTCGTCTTCGCTATCCAGAATGGCTTTATCGGTTTGCTTCAGCCACTGGCTGGTCAGCGTGCCAGCGGTCATCGAGCCACTAACGTTTAGCGCCGTACGGCCCATGTCGATAAGCGGTTCAACGGAGATTAACAATGCCACCAGTGTTACCGGCAGGCCCATCGCAGGCAGCACAATCAGTGCGGCGAAAGTTGCACCACCACCGACACCGGCAACGCCTGCGGAACTAACGGTGACAATACCGACCAGCGTCGCAATCCACATCGGGTCCAGCGGGTTAATGCCCACCGTAGGCGCAACCATCACCGCCAGCATTGCCGGATACAAACCGGCACAACCGTTCTGACCAATGGTCGCACCGAAAGAGGCGGCGAAACTGGCGATGGATTCAGGAACACCCAGACGACGCGTTTGTGCTTCCACATTCAGTGGGATAGACGCAGCACTGGAACGGCTGGTAAAGGCAAACGTCAGTACTGGCCATACCTTACGGAAGTACTTCAGCGGGCTCACGCCATTAATGCCCAGCAGAAGGCCATGCACTGCAAACATAATCAGCAGACCGAGGTAGGACGCGACAACGAAACTTCCCAGTTTGATGATGTCTTGCAGGTTAGAACCTGCAACCACTTTGGTCATCAGCGCCAGAACACCGTAAGGGGTCAACTGCATGACCAGGCGAACCAGTTTCATCACCCAGCTTTGCAGGGTATCGATAGCGGTTAAGACGCGTTCACCTTTCGGCGCATCATCCTTCAGCAGTTTCAGCGCAGCTACGCCGAGGAATGCGGCAAAAATTACCACGCTGATAATTGACGTCGGATTGGCTCCGGTCAGATCGGCAAACGGGTTTTTCGGGATAAAGGACAAGACCAGCTGCGGAACGCTCAGGTCAGAGACTTTACCAACATAGTTACTTTCGATGGCGTTCAGACGTGCAGTTTCTGCACCACCCTGAACCAGACCTTCAGCCGTCAAACCAAACAGGTTGGTGACCAGCACACCAACCAGCGCTGCAATCAGCGTGGTAAACAAAAGCGTACCGATGGTCAGAAAACTGATTTTGCCTAACTGAGATGCGTTATGCAGACGGGCAACCGCGCTCAGAATAGAGGCGAAGACTAGCGGCATAACGATCATTTGCAGCAGTTGAACATAGCCGTTACCAACAATGTTAAACCACTGTACAGAATCTTTAAGTACCTGGCTGTCAGAACCATAAATGGTATGCAGGGCAAGGCCAAAAACCACACCCATCACAAGACCCACCAGCACTTTTTTCGCCAGACTCCACTGTTTGTGGCGGGTTTGAGCCAGCGCAAACAGCAGTACAACGAACACCACGATGTTCGCAATTAATGGAAAGTTCATCCCCGTTCTCCTGATCTTATTATTTCTATCACTGCGTAGCAGTCATAGTGTTGGCGCAAGATTAACAGAACTGTGAGCTGGCTCTTATATTCAAATGGAATTGCTTATTCCAGAAAGGCGATTTTTGCCTTTTTAGTATTCAACCTGATGCTTAATAAGCCGATGAAACTGGATCTGTAAGGTATTGATCATTTGCGATGACCAACGAACAGCGCTGTTTTCGGGTAATGAATGGGGCATCCATACCGACCAGACAAATAATGCCATGCAGATAAAACGTTCCAGTTGGTTGCCCTTTTGGGGAACCAGGATAGGCAAGCGGAAACGCCAGCGGCATGGCCAGAGCAGGGGAACACCGGCGGGTGTCAGCATATCGGCAAGTATGTGGCTCAAATAACCCAGCACCATACCCTGCAACGCATCAGCCGGAATGAACCAGCTTTCAGGAACCTTAAGGTAAAAGGTTGCCAGCAGCGCAAATACCGCCAGCAGGCTGTGGGTAAAACCACGATGCCCAAAAGCGCGGGCGATCGGTTTTGATATCCACTTTAATCGCTGCCCAAGAAACGACTTTGGGTGATCGATGTCCGGTAACAAACACGTCAGGATTGCGGAAGGGACAATATGCCACCAGTCCCCCTGTGCCAGCACGGGCGTCAGCTCGGCATTTTTGGCAAATACCGCACAAGCAATAGAAAAGAGAAGGTGACCTTCCGCCGTCATGATAAAACTCACTAAACTGTCGATACGTACAGTATAGGGTTTTTATACAGTGCACGGAAGTGGTGACGGTGTAACTCTTTCTCTTAAATTGGCGATTAATCCGTCATTTGAATGCAAATTCAGATAAAGAACCAGGGGCAGTGTGATCACTGCCCCCTGGTCATTAACCGAGAAGGTCTTTTGCGGTGAGTTCTGTCAGCGATGAGAGTTTGACGTTTGCTAATACAAAACGTGGATCATTTTGCGCTTCTGGCGCAGGAACGACGATGGAACGCATGCGGGCTGCTTTAGAGGCGATCATGCCATTTACCGAATCTTCCAGTGCCACGCAGGTCAGAGGGTCAACCCCCAGTTTTGCTGCGCAGTCAAGATATACTTGCGGATGCGGCTTGCTGTAAGGCAGTTTTTCAGCCGAGGCGAGGGCATCGAAACTGTCGCGTAAATCAAACATGGTCAATACTTTTTCCAGCATATGCAGCGGTGACGCGGAGGCCAGCCCCACCAATAAACCTTGTTCTTTGCATAACGCAACGGCTTCACGCACACCTGGCAATAATGGACGTGTCTCTTCAACCAGTGAAATGGCACGGGCAATAACTTGTTCTACTACTTCCTGACGGCTTGGCCCATTCCATGGTTGCCGGGCGTACCAAAGATCGACCACCATATCGATGCGTAAACCTAAGGTGTCCGGCAGCTCGTTACGACGGGAGATATCCACCCCCAGGCTTGCCATCACATCCAGTTCGGCTCGATCCCATAAAGGTTCTGAGTCGATAAGTAATCCATCCATATCAAAAATTGCAGCAAGAATCTGACGCGGGGTTGACATTACAACCTCTCCTTTAGAGCATTATATGTAAGGTATTAAGCCGTGCTTATGATTAAGCGCCTATCATATCGCCTTTAAAGAATGGGCGAAAACAGATATCTACAGGTAAACTAAGTGAAACGACGCGTCTTAATCAAGGAGAACTCATGACGTATCAACAAGCTGGACGCATTGCTGTTTTGAAAAGGATTTTGGGTTGGGTGATTTTTATACCTGCATTGATCTCTACATTGATTTCTTTGCTGAAATTTATGAATACCCGGCAGGAAAACCAGGAAGGCATTAATGCGGTCATGCTCGACTTTACTCATGTCATGATCGATATGATGCAGGCGAATACGCCTTTTTTGAATCTGTTCTGGTACAACTCTCCGACGCCCAATTTTAATGGTGGCGTGAACGTTATGTTCTGGGTGATTTTCATCCTGATTTTTGTCGGACTGGCGTTGCAGGATTCCGGAGCCCGGATGAGTCGCCAGGCGCGCTTCTTGCGGGAAGGTGTTGAAGATCAACTCATTCTGGAAAAAGCCAAAGGGGAAGAGGGGCTAACGCGTGAACAAATTGAGTCACGTATTGTTGTTCCGCACCATACTATTTTCCTGCAGTTTTTCTCGCTGTATATCCTGCCGGTTATTTGTATTGCTGCAGGTTATGTGTTCTTTTCTCTGCTTGGGTTTATTTAATCAAAAGGCCGCACGGAGCGGCCATTATCCTCAACCCATATCATGCTGCTAATAATCTATCCAGTGACTGCTGAGCAATAACCAAATGCTGACCGCCAAATAACCTTGCACGATTTAACAGCGTGTAGAGTTGGTAAACCGGTTGACGTTCAAGGAAATCGGCAGGTAGCGGGGATACTGACTGATAGCCGTCATAGATTTGTGGCGGCTGTTCAGTATGCAGCGGTAACATCGCCAGGTCGCACTCTCGGTCACCCCAGTAACAGGCCGGGTCGAAAATGTACGGGCCATCCGGACCCAGCGCACAGTTGCCGGACCATAAATCGCCGTGCAACAGAGAAGGCTGCGGTTGATGCGAGGCAAGACGCTGCTGAATATGCTCGACGATGGCATCGATATTGCCGAAAGCGATCCCTTTTTCTGCCGCCAGTTCCAGCTGCCAGCCAATCCGTTGTTCAGCAAAAAAAGTTGACCAGCGACGTTGCCAGGTGTTGGGCTGTGGAGTTGTGGAGAGCGCGTTATCGAAATCGAGGCCAAATTGTGGTTGGTCGCTCCATTGATGTAAACGCGCAATTTGCTGACCAAGAATAAATGCACTATGCGCATCCAGCGGGCGAGGTGGGAGATAATCCATCACCAGAAAACTGTAGTCACGGTCAGCGCCAACTGCCCAAACCTTAGGCACGGTGACGGTTTTACTACGCGACAGTAACTCCAGTTGGTCGGCTTCGGCGGTAAAACCGGGAAGCAGTTCCCTTTCATCACATTTGACGAAAAAGTCACGTCCTGCATAGCGCAAATGCCATGCGGCATGGACTTCTCCGCCAGGCAGTTCATTACGCAGTTCTATTTCGCCTTCACCTAACTGCTCGCTCAAAAGACGACTGATTGCCTGCCACATGATGTCTCTCCCATGTTGTCTGCCAGATCATAAGGTTAGCGCAAGAATGCGGTGTAAAAACACGAGCTAACGCACACCACAGACTGATTATTGCCCAAAAACCATTTATTTTCTGTTGCTATTCCATTCCTCCCAGGTCGTGATGGTGATTTCAGGATCTTTGCCGGTTGCACTGTGGGTAAGCCCCGAAACCAGTTCTCTAATTTCTTCTTCACTTTGGGTACTGATAAGTCCAAAAGTGTTAGTCCCCAGCTCATGGATATTGCCATCATCATCTGTCATGGTGAGCAAAAAACCGTCGCGAGTCAGGTAATTATTCAACTCGTTAATTTCAGTCAATGTATCCTCATGCAACATGACGGTTATTACATAACGGACAAGATCGCCACTGGCCATAGTTCACCCCTTTGTTATCACATGACTTTTGAGCATAGTCGGAGAAACGCGTTGCCGACAGGTTGGTGGTGATTCCCCCAATGCTGGGGGAATGTTTTTGTTAGCGGGAAAGGTAAGCGTAAATTTTTTGCGTATCGTCATGGGAGCACAGGCGTGTTCCCTGGTTGAGTGTGGCTGCACTCCCCGCAGCTACGCCAAAACGGACCATCTCTTCAAGAGAAGCATTTTCTGCCAGTTTAAGTGTCATCGCGCCGACCATGCTGTCACCAGCGCCAACGGTACTCTGGCTTTTCACCGGTGGTGGCACCACCTGAATGCAGTTTTCACTATCAACGCCCAGCGCCCCTTGTGGACCCAGGGAAACGACAACCCGTTTGGCCTTGCCGCTATTAACGATTTCCTGCGCGGCTTTGCGGACATCGTCTGGCTGGGTGAGTTCGCGATTTACCAGCGCACTGAGTTCTTTGTGGTTAGGCTTAACCAACTCGATGTTACCAATCGCCAGTGCTGCACTTAACGCTTCGCCAGAACTGTCGACGATGCAGCGGATCCCTTGTTTTTGCGCAGCGGAAATCAGTTGGGTTAATTTTTCCAGCTTCACACCTGGCGGCAGGCTTCCGCTTATGACCAGGATGGCCCCGGATTCAATTTCCAGAACTTGCTCTTCGAGCTGGCGAAACTCATCTTCATTTAATGCCGCGCCTGGCATAACAAAACGATACTGCTCACCGCTTGCTTCCACATGTACGTGTAAATTCTGCCGGGTCCAGTCTTTGGCTTCTACAGTAGCGACGGGGACATTTTCATCCGCCAACAGTGAAACCAGATGTTCGCCGGTCGCGCCACCCGCCGGGAAGATCGCTGTGGCAGTGCCTCCCAGATGGGCAATGGCGCGGGCGACGTTGATGCCGCCGCCTCCGGGTTCGAATACCGGTGCGGTACAGCGCAGTTTTCCTTCGGGATAAATTTGCGGGGTAATTGTTGCGCTATCGAGTGAGGGCGCAAGTGTCAACGTATAGATACGTACCATCATTTCCTCCTATAGGCTGATTTCAGTCTGGCACCGAATCAGCGGAAAGTGAAGAAATTAACAATATGATTTATTGGAGCTTTACTTAAAAATTTGCAGATAAATATATATAAATAAAAATCTGTTTTCGCCACATGCTTATTCAAAAAATGAAATAAGAATACATTGCTAAGTTATTCGCGCCTTTTTATAATTCGTTACCTTTCCAGGGACGCTAATCTTTATCCTTAAGAAAGTTTCCGGGACCGCGATGGTCTCTTTTTTTGTTGTACGGACTCTTGATAAATGAAGCTTTTGAAGACAGTTCCTGCCATCGTTATGTTGGCGGGGGGCATGTTTGCGTCACTGAATGCAGCTGCCGATGATTCCGTTTTTACTGTCATGGACGATCCTGCCAGCGCTAAAAAACCTTTCGAAGGTAATCTGAACGCAGGATATCTTGCACAATCAGGCAATACGAAAAGCTCCTCACTTACGGCTGACACCACTATGACCTGGTATGGACAAACCACTGCCTGGTCGCTGTGGGGGAACGCCAGTAATACTTCTTCTAATGATGAGCGTTCTTCAGAAAAATATGCGGCGGGCGGGCGTAGCCGTTTTAATTTAACTGATTATGACTATTTATTTGGTCAGGCAAGCTGGCTGACAGACCGTTATAACGGCTATCGAGAGCGCGATGTGTTGACCGCGGGTTATGGTCGCCAGTTTTTGAATGGCCCGGTACACAGTTTCCGCTTTGAATTCGGCCCTGGTGTGCGTTACGACAAATATACCGACAATGCCAGTGAAACCCAGCCGCTGGGCTATGCCTCCGGGGCTTATGCATGGCAGTTGACTGACAACGCTAAATTTACGCAGGGTGTTTCGGTCTTTGGCGCGGAAGACACAACGCTGAACTCCGAAAGCGCATTAAATGTTGCTATTAATGAACATTTTGGACTGAAGGTGGCTTACAACGTTACATGGAACTCTGAACCTCCAGAGTCTGCACCGGAACATACCGATCGTCGGACAACCTTATCGTTGGGTTACAGCATGTAAAATTATCTGCCGGACCGTGTTATGCGGTCTGGCTGTTTTCGTTTGTCACTGCTCAGCCCCAAATCATTGCTGCCCAACGTAGCAACAACATAGCGCCACAGATTGCCAGTAGCACCACCACCATCTTCCAGTGTTTTTTATCAAAGCGTTTAGTCGGCATACCAGTGTCCTGCATATCTCTTGTGCGTGATAACGGAGTGTAACAAAAGGGACAGGCATCAAGGGATTTTTTGTTATTACAGTCGTCGGGTGGCGTTGTACACCTGGTCACTGTTTCTGCATTTTATGAAAAAAATTATGTATCGATATACAAATATCATAAATAGCGGGTTATAAATACGTCTTTAGTTCATCAGCACTAAAACTCAGGCTTTGGCTGATTACATTTATAGCAGCATAATATGTTTCTACAGTTTTATGATGATTATGATGAATGGCTATATGAACAGCTGACATGTTGTCATGATTTTTAGCGGCCAACAGTGTAAATAACTGACGTTGGCTAAAAGAATATTTTTTTCAAAAGTACCCAACGTTGATATATAAGATAACACGACATCTTTACTTACTGACAAAGTATGATTGTCTATATATAAAATCGCGGACATATGACTGACATTGTTTGCCATCATTCGACAGAAGAAAATATCTAAAGCAAAGCCAAAATCCTGACTCGCGATAACGCGACTCCTTGCAAGAGGATGGCGAAGTAATGCTCTGAATTCCGCGTCCCGGACTAAGGGAACATGCTGCTGTATGGATTCAATGGAGGAGTAATGTTTAATCAGGTTGACTTTGCCTTTTCCATTTCTCAATGAATCAAGGGCGTATTGTAATGACGGATGGCGACAAAAAATAGTGTCAGAAGGAGATTGCGAAAAAATACACTATCATTGAGATTTACTGTTGGCTGTATGGTTTTTTCTCTATGAATTTTTTTGGACAGTTTCATGCAATGGTTACGTTTTTCGGCAGTTAACTGTTCCCGTTCAATATAATCCAGTATGCTTCGCAAATGGTTAGCTTTAATAGGCGTGGTTTCCAGAAATAAGGAAATGATTTATTTTTTATAGTGTAATGAGTGTATTTTCTGCATGGATGGGTGAAGTGGCAAAGTTAATGATAAAAAGGGCAGTGGAATAACAATTGTGTGATATTTTTCGACAGCTTACGGTAAATTCCTGAGTAACACAGTATGACAGCATCGAACTTAAATCAGAGGTATCAAGTAGGGTGATGAGCTGGCGCGCAAATTGACTAATAGGCTCTGATGAAGGCGTTAGTATGTCGCTATCGATGTGCATTCTAAGAGGAGACTCATAATGAGTTCTGATAATGATATCGTTTTCACTCATAATCTATTCGCCTTATATATGTCTGGAGATTTTGAGGATGATGATTAATTATTATCGCCAGAACGAAATGCGCACGAAAAATTGCTATAAGAATTGTGTCACTTTTATCATTGCGATATGACCACTTCGTCACTGAATCTCATGATCGTTTAAATACCACCGCCAAATAACGCAACGAACTTTGCTGGATTCAGTTTATGCTGCTGTAAATCCGCTCGTAGTAAACCTTTCAGACACTCTGTGATGATATCAGTGGTTCTTTAAGCGTTTTGCTGGTGTACTCACTACAAACGAATTGCGAATCGAATCAATGTGAAACGGAAAGGTACAATCTCCCTTTTTTTAGTGTTAACATCGTTCAACCGGGTGGAAGGTGAGAGGTTAATGTCTTTCATTTGTGTACCTGATTGCGAACCAATTTAGCATTTGTTGGCTAGATGGTTTCGCAATGAACTGTTAATAAACAAATTTTTCTTTGTATGTGATCTTTCGTGTGGGTCACCACTGCAAATAAGGATATATAATGCCTGTTATAACTCTTCCTGATGGCAGCCAACGCCATTACGACCACGCTGTAAGCCCCATGGATGTTGCGCTGGACATTGGTCCAGGTCTGGCGAAAGCCTGTATCGCAGGGCGCGTTAATGGCGAACTGGTTGATGCTTGCGATCTGATTGAAAACGACGCACAACTGTCGATCATTACCGCCAAAGACGAAGAAGGTCTGGAGATCATTCGTCACTCCTGTGCGCACCTGTTAGGGCACGCGATTAAACAACTTTGGCCGCATACCAAAATGGCAATCGGCCCGGTTATTGACAACGGTTTTTATTACGACGTTGATCTTGACCGCACGTTAACCCAGGAAGATGTCGAAGCACTCGAGAAGCGGATGCATGAGCTTGCTGAGAAAAACTACGACGTCATTAAGAAGAAAGTCAGCTGGCATGAAGCGCGTGAAACTTTCGCCAACCGTGGGGAGAGCTACAAAGTCTCCATTCTTGACGAAAACATCGCCCATGATGACAAGCCAGGTCTGTACTTCCATGAAGAATATGTCGATATGTGCCGCGGTCCGCACGTACCGAACATGCGTTTCTGCCATCATTTCAAACTAATGAAAACGGCAGGGGCTTACTGGCGTGGCGACAGCAACAACAAAATGTTGCAACGTATTTACGGTACGGCGTGGGCAGACAAAAAAGCGCTTAACGCTTACCTGCAACGCCTGGAAGAAGCCGCGAAACGCGACCACCGTAAAATCGGTAAACAGCTCGACCTGTACCATATGCAGGAAGAAGCGCCGGGTATGGTATTCTGGCACAACGACGGCTGGACCATCTTCCGTGAACTGGAAGTGTTTGTTCGTTCTAAACTGAAAGAGTACCAGTATCAGGAAGTTAAAGGTCCGTTCATGATGGACCGTGTCCTGTGGGAAAAAACCGGTCACTGGGACAACTACAAAGATGCAATGTTCACCACGTCTTCTGAGAACCGTGAATACTGCATTAAGCCGATGAACTGCCCGGGGCACGTACAAATTTTCAACCAGGGGCTGAAGTCTTATCGCGATCTGCCGCTGCGTATGGCCGAGTTTGGTAGCTGCCACCGTAACGAGCCGTCAGGTTCGCTGCATGGCCTGATGCGCGTGCGTGGTTTTACCCAGGATGACGCGCATATCTTCTGTACTGAAGAACAAATTCGCGATGAAGTTAACGGATGTATCCGTTTAGTCTATGATATGTACAGCACTTTTGGCTTCGAGAAGATCGTCGTCAAACTCTCCACTCGTCCTGAAAAACGTATTGGCAGCGACGAAATGTGGGATCGTGCTGAGGCGGACCTGGCGGTTGCGCTGGAAGAAAACAACATCCCGTTTGAATATCAACTGGGTGAAGGCGCTTTCTACGGTCCGAAAATTGAATTTACCCTGTATGACTGCCTCGATCGTGCATGGCAGTGCGGTACAGTACAGCTGGACTTCTCCTTGCCGTCTCGTCTGAGCGCCTCCTATGTGGGCGAAGACAACGAGCGTAAGGTTCCGGTAATGATTCACCGCGCAATTCTGGGGTCGATGGAACGTTTCATCGGTATCCTGACCGAAGAATTCGCTGGTTTCTTCCCGACCTGGCTTGCGCCGGTTCAGGTTGTTATCATGAATATTACCGATTCACAGTCTGATTACGTTAACGAATTGACGCAAAAACTATCAAATGCGGGCATTCGTGTTAAAGCAGACTTGAGAAATGAGAAGATTGGCTTTAAAATCCGCGAGCACACTTTGCGTCGCGTCCCATATATGCTGGTCTGTGGTGATAAAGAGGTGGAATCAGGCAAAGTTGCCGTTCGCACCCGCCGTGGTAAAGACCTGGGAAGCATGGACGTAAATGAAGTGATCGAGAAGCTGCAACAAGAGATTCGCAGCCGCAGTCTTAAACAATTGGAGGAATAAGGTATTAAAGGCGGAAAACGAGTTCAAACGGCGCGCCCTAACCGTATCAATGGCGAAATTCGCGCCCAGGAAGTTCGCTTAACAGGTCTGGAAGGCGAGCAGCTTGGTATTGTGAGTCTGAGAGAAGCTCTGGAGAAAGCAGAAGAAGCCGGAGTAGACTTAGTCGAGATCAGCCCTAACGCCGAGCCGCCGGTTTGTCGTATAATGGATTACGGCAAATTCCTCTATGAAAAGAGTAAGTCTTCTAAGGAACAGAAGAAAAAGCAAAAAGTTATCCAGGTTAAGGAAATTAAATTCCGTCCTGGTACAGATGAAGGCGACTATCAGGTAAAACTCCGCAGCCTGATTCGCTTTCTCGAAGAGGGTGATAAAGCCAAAATCACGCTGCGTTTCCGCGGTCGTGAGATGGCGCACCAGCAAATCGGTATGGAAGTGCTTAATCGCGTGAAAGACGATTTGCAAGAACTGGCAGTGGTCGAATCCTTCCCAACGAAGATCGAAGGCCGCCAGATGATCATGGTGCTCGCTCCTAAGAAGAAACAGTAAGGCCTTCAAGTAGCACTGTCTGTGGAGCCTTTGGGCTTCACAGGCATTGTTCGCCTTTGTTTCGTTTATTAACAATGCGAAGTGGAAGTTATTAAAATGCCAAAAATTAAGACCGTACGCGGTGCTGCTAAGCGCTTCAAAAAAACCGGTAAAGGTGGTTTTAAGCACAAGCACGCTAACCTGCGTCACATTCTGACCAAAAAAGCGACCAAACGTAAACGTCACCTGCGTCCGAAAGCCATGGTTTCCAAAGGCGATCTGGGCCTGGTAATCGCGTGCCTGCCGTACGCATAAGCCGTTAACGTTTTTAACTTTTTAATTAGAATATAGATACAGGAGAGCACATATGGCTCGCGTAAAACGTGGTGTTATTGCACGCGCACGTCACAAGAAAATTTTGAAACAAGCTAAAGGCTACTACGGTGCGCGTTCTCGCGTATACCGCGTTGCCTTCCAGGCTGTTATCAAAGCTGGTCAGTATGCTTACCGCGACCGTCGTCAACGTAAGCGTCAGTTCCGTCAACTGTGGATTGCGCGTATCAACGCAGCAGCACGTCAGAATGGTATTTCTTACAGCAAATTCATCAATGGCCTGAAAAAAGCCTCTGTTGAAATCGACCGTAAGATCCTGGCTGATATCGCAGTATTCGACAAAGTAGCGTTCACCGCTCTGGTTGAAAAAGCGAAAGCAGCTCTGGCATAAGCCAGTTGAAAGAGGGAGCTAGTCTCCCTCTTTTCGTTTCAACGCCATCAAAACATTGACTTTTATCGCCGTAGCCTTTTCAATAAAGGTCTTTTGAAGAGTACCAAAAGGTAACGCAAGCAATGAATGCTGCTATTTTCCGCTTCTTTTTTTACTTTAGCACCTGACTCCAGGAGGCTAGCGCGTGAGAAGAGAAACGGAAAACAGCGCCTGAAAGCCTCCCAGTGGAGGCTTTTTTTGTATGCGCGTTTTGAAAAATAAAAAGCCTGTCTCATCAGGCGTAATTGTCGCAGCCAGTCTGGACACGGCCAGCGCGGAGAAACCGGACCGTACTTAAGTACGTGAGGATTTCGAGCACTGCCCGGGACCAAAATGGCAAGTAAAATAGCCTGATGGGATGGGCTCTAAGTCCAACGAACCAGTGTCACCACTGACACAATGAGGAAAAACATGTCACATCTCGCAGAACTGGTTGCCAGTGCGAAGGCGGCCATTAGCCAGGCGTCAGATGTTGCCGCGTTAGATAATGTGCGCGTCGAATATTTGGGTAAAAAAGGGCACTTAACCCTTCAGATGACGACCCTGCGTGAGCTGCCGCCAGAAGAGCGTCCGGCAGCTGGTGCGGTTATCAATGAAGCGAAAGAGCAGGTTCAGCAGGCGCTGAATGCGCGTAAAGCGGAACTGGAAAGCGCAGCACTGAATGCGCGTCTGGCGGCGGAAACGATTGATGTCTCCCTGCCTGGTCGTCGCATTGAAAACGGCGGGCTGCATCCGGTTACCCGTACCATCGACCGTATCGAAAGTTTCTTCGGTGAGCTTGGCTTTACCGTGGCAACCGGGCCGGAAATCGAAGACGATTATCATAACTTCGATGCTCTGAACATTCCTGGTCACCACCCTGCGCGCGCTGACCACGACACTTTCTGGTTTGACGCTACCCGCCTGCTGCGTACCCAGACCTCTGGCGTACAGATCCGCACCATGAAAGCCCAGCAGCCACCGATTCGTATCATCGCGCCTGGCCGCGTTTATCGTAACGACTACGACCAGACTCACACGCCGATGTTCCATCAGATGGAAGGTCTGATTGTTGATACCAACATCAGCTTTACTAACCTGAAAGGCACGCTGCACGACTTCCTGCGTAACTTCTTTGAGGAAGATTTGCAGATCCGCTTCCGTCCTTCCTACTTCCCGTTTACCGAACCTTCTGCAGAAGTGGACGTCATGGGTAAAAACGGAAAATGGCTGGAAGTACTGGGCTGCGGGATGGTGCATCCGAACGTGCTGCGTAACGTTGGCATCGACCCGGAAGTTTACTCTGGTTTCGCCTTCGGGATGGGGATGGAGCGTCTGACTATGTTGCGCTACGGCGTCACCGACCTGCGTTCATTCTTTGAAAACGATCTGCGTTTCCTCAAACAGTTTAAATAAGGCAGGAATAGATTATGAAATTCAGTGAACTGTGGTTACGCGAATGGGTGAACCCGGCGATTGATAGCGACGCGCTGGCAAATCAAATCACGATGGCGGGCCTGGAAGTTGATGGTGTAGAACCGGTTGCCGGTAGCTTCCACGGCGTGGTTGTGGGTGAAGTGGTTGAGTGTGCGCAGCATCCGAACGCTGACAAACTGCGTGTGACAAAAGTGAATGTCGGCGGCGATCGCCTGCTGGACATCGTCTGCGGTGCGCCAAACTGCCGTCAGGGCCTGCGTGTGGCGGTAGCGACCATTGGTGCTGTTCTGCCGGGTGATTTCAAAATTAAAGCCGCGAAACTGCGTGGCGAACCGTCTGAAGGGATGCTGTGCTCCTTCTCTGAGCTGGGAATTTCTGACGATCATAACGGCATTATCGAGCTGCCTGCGGATGCGCCGATTGGCACCGACATCCGCGAATACCTGAAACTCGATGACAACACCATCGAAATCAGCGTGACACCAAACCGTGCCGACTGCTTAGGTATCATTGGTGTTGCGCGCGACGTTGCCGTGTTGAACCAGCTGCCGCTGGTTGAACCGGAAATCGTTCCGGTTGGTGCGACCATCGACGACACGCTGCCGATTGCAGTAGAAGCGCCGGATGCCTGCCCGCGCTATCTTGGCCGTGTTGTAAAAGGCATTAACGTTAAAGCGCCAACTCCGCTGTGGATGAAAGAAAAACTGCGTCGTTGCGGGATCCGTTCTATCGATGCAGTTGTTGACGTCACCAACTATGTGCTGCTCGAACTGGGCCAGCCGATGCACGCTTTCGATAAAGATCGCATTGAAGGCGGCATTGTGGTGCGGATGGCAAAAGAGGGTGAAACGCTGGTATTGCTCGACGGTACTGAAGCGAAGCTGAATGCTGACACCCTGGTCATCGCCGACCACAACAAGGCGCTGGCGATGGGCGGCATATTTGGTGGCGAACACTCTGGCGTGAATGACGAAACGCAAAACGTTCTGCTGGAATGCGCTTTCTTCAGCCCGCTGTCTATCACCGGTCGTGCTCGTCGTCATGGCCTGCATACTGATGCGTCTCACCGTTATGAGCGTGGCGTTGATCCGGCACTGCAGCACAAAGCGATGGAACGTGCGACCCGTCTGCTGATCGACATCTGCGGTGGTGAAGCGGGTCCGGTAATTGATATCACTAACGAAGCAACGCTGCCGAAGCGTGCAACCATCACTTTACGTCGTAGCAAACTGGATCGCCTGATCGGCCATCATATTGCTGATGAGCAGGTAACAGACATTCTGCGTCGTCTCGGCTGCGAAGTGACCGAAGGCAAAGACGAGTGGCAGGCAGTTGCGCCGAGCTGGCGTTTCGACATGGAGATTGAAGAAGATCTGGTCGAAGAAGTCGCGCGTGTTTACGGCTACAACAACATCCCGGATGAGCCGGTACAGGCAAGCCTGATTATGGGGATTCACCGTGAAGCTGACCTGTCGCTCAAGCGCGTAAAAACGCTGCTCAACGACAAAGGCTATCAGGAAGTGATCACCTACAGCTTCGTTGATCCGAAAGTGCAGCAGATGATCCATCCAGGCGTTGAAGCCTTACTGCTGCCAAGCCCGATCTCTGTTGAAATGTCAGCAATGCGTCTTTCTCTGTGGACCGGCCTGCTGGCAACCGTGGTGTACAACCAGAACCGTCAGCAGAATCGTGTACGCATTTTCGAAAGCGGTCTGCGTTTCGTGCCAGATACTCAGGCACCGTTGGGTATTCGTCAGGATCTGATGTTAGCCGGTGTGATTTGCGGTAACCGTTACGAAGAGCACTGGAACCTGGCAAAAGAGACCGTTGATTTCTATGATTTGAAAGGCGATCTTGAATCCGTTCTCGACCTGACCGGTAAACTGAATGAGGTTGAGTTCCGTGCAGAAGCGAATCCGGCACTGCATCCGGGGCAATCCGCAGCGATTTATCTGAAAGGTGAACGTATTGGTTTTGTTGGGGTTGTTCATCCTGAACTGGAACGTAAACTGGATCTTAACGGTCGCACTCTGGTGTTCGAACTGGAGTGGAACAAGCTCGCAGACCGCGTGGTGCCTCAGGCGCGCGAGATTTCTCGCTTCCCGGCGAACCGTCGTGACATCGCGGTGGTGGTCGCAGAAAACGTTCCCGCAGCGGATATTTTATCCGAATGTAAGAAAGTTGGCGTAAATCAGGTAGTTGGCGTAAACTTATTTGACGTGTACCGCGGTAAGGGTGTTGCGGAGGGGTATAAGAGCCTCGCCATAAGCCTGATCCTGCAAGATACCAGCCGTACACTCGAAGAAGAGGAGATTGCCGCTACCGTCGCCAAATGTGTAGAGGCATTAAAAGAGCGATTCCAGGCATCATTGAGGGATTGAACCTATGGCGCTTACAAAAGCTGAAATGTCAGAATATCTGTTTGATAAGCTTGGGCTTAGCAAGCGGGATGCCAAAGAACTGGTTGAACTGTTTTTCGAAGAGATCCGTCGCGCTCTGGAAAACGGCGAACAGGTGAAACTCTCTGGTTTTGGTAACTTCGATCTGCGTGATAAGAATCAACGCCCGGGACGTAACCCGAAAACGGGCGAGGATATTCCCATTACAGCACGGCGCGTGGTGACCTTCAGACCCGGGCAGAAGTTAAAAAGCCGGGTCGAAAACGCTTCGCCCAAAGACGAGTAATCTGATCTAACTAAAAAGGCCGCTCTGCGGCCTTTTTTCTTTTCACTGTCGAAGAGTCACCGTAAAATCAACGCCATGACACTTCAGCAGAACGGATACCATGCTGACACTTGCCCGCCAACAACAGCGACAAAATATTCGCTGGTTATTATGCCTGTCAGTTTTGATGCTGCTGGCGCTTCTCTTAAGCCTTTGCGCCGGTGAACAATGGATCTCGCCAGGTGACTGGTTTACTCCTCGTGGCGAACTGTTCGTCTGGCAAATTCGCCTGCCACGTACGCTGGCTGTATTGCTGGTTGGTGCTGCGTTGGCTATATCCGGCGCTGTAATGCAGGCGTTGTTTGAAAATCCTCTGGCAGAACCTGGACTACTTGGCGTCTCTAACGGCGCAGGCGTGGGGCTTATCGCCGCGGTATTGCTTGGGCAAGGGCAACTCCCCAACTGGGCGCTGGGGCTGTGTGCGATTGCTGGCGCGCTTATCATCACTTTAATACTCTTACGTTTCGCCCGTCGTCATCTTTCGACCAGTCGGTTATTGCTGGCTGGCGTTGCATTAGGGATTATCTGTAGTGCACTAATGACGTGGGCTATCTACTTTTCCACCTCTGTTGATTTACGTCAGCTGATGTACTGGATGATGGGCGGTTTTGGCGGCGTAGACTGGCGGCAAAGCTGGCTGATGCTGGCATTGATCCCCGTGTTGTTGTGGATCTGTTGTCAGTCCAGGCCGGTGAATATGTTAGCACTTGGCGAGATCTCGGCGCGGCAACTGGGTTTACCCCTGTGGTTCTGGCGCAATGTGTTGGTCGCAGCGACCGGCTGGATGGTTGGCGTCAGTGTGGCGCTGGCGGGTGCTATCGGCTTTATTGGTCTGGTGATCCCACATATTCTCCGGCTGTGTGGTTTAACCGATCATCGCGTATTACTTCCCGGCTGCGCGCTGGCAGGGGCGAGCGCATTGCTGCTGGCCGATATTGTAGCGCGCCTGGCATTAGCTGCCGCAGAGCTGCCTATTGGCGTGGTCACCGCAACGTTGGGTGCGCCGGTGTTTATCTGGTTATTGTTAAAAGCAGGACGTTAGCCGCAAAAAGACGGTCTATGATTAAAAGCTAAGATTTTTACTGACCACACCCAGGAGAAACGATGCAAGATTCCATTCTGACGACCGTAGTGAAAGATATCGACGGTGAAGTGACCACGCTGGAGAAGTACGCCGGTAATGTGCTGTTGATTGTCAATGTCGCCTCAAAGTGTGGCTTAACGCCGCAATATGAGCAGTTGGAGAATATTCAGAAAGCCTGGGCCGATCGTGGTTTTGTGGTGCTGGGATTCCCGTGCAACCAGTTTCTGGAACAAGAACCGGGCAGCGATGAAGAGATTAAAACTTACTGTACCACCACATGGGGGGTGACGTTCCCGATGTTCAGTAAGATTGAAGTTAATGGCGAAGGACGCCATCCGCTGTATCAAAAATTGATTGCCGCAGCGCCGACCGCAGTCGCGCCGGAAGAGAGCGGATTCTATGCCCGTATGGTCAGCAAAGGTCGTGCACCGCTGTACCCTGATGATATTTTATGGAATTTTGAGAAATTTTTAGTTGGCAGGGACGGATTGGTCATCCAGCGTTTTTCCCCGGATATGACGCCGGAAGATCCCATTGTGATGGAAAGCATTAAACTGGCGTTGGCAAAATAATGTCTATTGTGATGCAGTTACAGGATGTTGCGGAATCTACCCGCCTGGGGCCGCTTTCTGGCGAGGTTCGGGCTGGGGAGATCCTGCACCTGGTGGGGCCGAACGGCGCGGGTAAGAGTACCTTGCTTGCACGAATGGCCGGAATGACCAGCGGTAAGGGAAGCATTCAGTTCGCGGGGCAACCACTGGAAGCATGGTCTGCAACAAAACTCGCGCTGCATCGCGCCTATCTTTCACAACAGCAGACGCCGCCGTTTGCAATGCCGGTCTGGCACTACCTGACACTGCATCAGCACGATAAAACGCGTACCGAACTACTGAATGATGTCGCAGGGGCGCTGGCTCTTGATGACAAACTCGGACGTAGCACCAATCAACTTTCCGGCGGTGAATGGCAACGCGTACGTCTTGCTGCGGTGGTGCTTCAAATCACACCACAAGCTAATCCCGCAGGCCAATTGCTGCTTCTTGATGAGCCGATGAACAGTCTTGATGTTGCGCAACAAAATGCGTTAGACAAAATTCTGAGCGCGCTGTGTCAGCAAGGACTGGCGATTGTGATGAGCAGTCACGATCTCAACCACACATTGCGTCATGCGCATCGGGCGTGGTTGCTAAAAGGTGGAAAAATGCTGGCCAGTGGACGCAGAGAAGAGGTGCTCACGCCGGCAAATCTGGCACAGGCCTATGGGATGAATTTTCGCCGTCTGGATATCGAAGGTCACAGAATGCTGATTTCGACCATCTGATTTCATTAGTATCTTGAAAATCGGGTAATTACGACGCTAAATTAATGCAAGAATAAAAAACAGAGGAACCGTACGGAATGCGTTTCTGCCTTATTTTGATCACAGCACTGTTTCTGGCCGGGTGTAGCCACCATAAAGCACCGCCGCCAAATGCCAGGCTTTCTGATTCGATCACCGTTATTGCCGGTTTGAACGACCAGCTACAAAGCTGGCATGGCACGCCGTATCGTTATGGTGGCATGACGCGGCGCGGTGTGGACTGTTCGGGATTTGTGGTTGTGACGATGCGCGATCGTTTCGATTTGCAGCTGCCCCGTGAAACCAAACAACAAGCCTCTATTGGCACGCAAATTGATAAAGACGAGTTGCTGCCAGGTGACCTGGTCTTTTTCAAAACGGGTTCCGGACAAAATGGTTTGCATGTAGGTATTTACGATACCAACAACCAATTTATCCACGCCTCTACCAGCAAGGGAGTGATGCGTTCCTCACTTGATAATGTCTATTGGCAGAAAAATTTCTGGCAGGCGAGACGAATCTAGTATGTCGAAAAATGGACGGCGATGATACATCGCCGTCCATTTACTCCTGAATACAGTAGTATTTTGCAGACAGAAATTCCGTAAATGGATTATTCGTTTATAATCAGGATAATCTAAAAAAAAGGACCCCTGAAAAAGTGGTTAACATGGAACAAATGAAAGTTACTCCTTCTGTAATTGTTATGTCTTATGGCCTCATCCCTTTTAGCCGGATACTGAAAAACATCCTTCGAGAGGGACGGTTACCATGAAGATTTTTTTGGAGAATCTTTATCATTCTGATTGCTATTTCCTGCCGATAAGAGATAACCAGCAAGACCTTGTCGGCGTTGAGTTAATTACCCATTTCTCCAGTGAAGATGGTACGGTTCGTATCCCGACGAGTCGGGTTATAGCGCAACTTACCGAGGAGCAACATTGGCAATTATTTTCTGAACAGTTGGAATTACTAAAATCATGCCAACACTTTTTTATTCAACATAAACTCTTTGCCTGGCTTAATTTAACGCCACAAGTGGCTACATTATTATTAGACAGGGATAATTTCGCAGGCGAACTATTAAAATATCCGTTTATTGAACTGTTGATTAATGAGAATTACCCGCATTTCAATGAAGGAAAAGATAATCGCGATCTTTTATCCTTATCGCAAATGTATCCCCTTGTGTTAGGTAATTTGGGAGCAGGTAATAGCACAATGAAAGCGGTGTTTGATGGTCTTTTCACCCGCGTCATGCTGGATAAAAGTTTTATTCAGCAACAAATCACGCATCGCTCCTTCGAACCGTTTATTCGTGCGATCCAGGCGCAAATTTCCCCTTGTTGCAATTGCATCATCGCGGGGGGCATTGATACGCCAGAAATATTGGCACAGATTATACCCTTTGATTTCCATGCTCTCCAGGGATGCCTGTGGCCTGCGGTTCCTATAAATCAGATAACGACGTTGGTTCAGCGATAACCCTCCTGTTTGCTGGTGTTTAGGACGAGAGTAACCGTCTACACTATCAAACAGGAGGATCTATGACCCTGTCTTTTATTACCCGCTGGCGCGATGAATTGCCAGAAACCTATACAGCACTTTCCCCTACGCCTTTAAATAATGCCCGGCTGATTTGGCATAATACCGAACTGGCTAACACGCTGAGTATTCCATCGTCGCTGTTTAAAAATGGCGCAGGTGTCTGGGGCGGCGAAAACCTACTGCCTGGTATGTCACCACTGGCGCAGGTTTACAGTGGTCATCAGTTTGGCGTCTGGGCGGGCCAACTGGGTGATGGGCGCGGCATTTTACTCGGCGAACAACTGCTTGCTGATGGCACTACAATGGACTGGCATCTGAAAGGTGCTGGCCTGACGCCTTATTCGCGAATGGGTGATGGACGGGCGGTTTTACGTTCGACGATACGAGAAAGTCTCGCCAGTGAGGCGATGCATTATCTGGGCATTCCGACGACCCGCGCTTTAAGTATCGTCACCAGCGATTCGCCAGTGTATCGGGAAACGGTGGAGCCAGGCGCGATGCTGATGCGTGTGGCACCAAGTCATCTGCGCTTTGGTCATTTCGAACATTTTTACTATCGCCGCGAGCCGGAAAAGGTTCGTCAGTTAGCTGACTTTGCCATTCGTCATTACTGGCCACATCTTGCAGATGATGAGGACAAATACCGTCTCTGGTTTACCGATGTTGTCGCACGTACCGCCTCGTTAATTGCCCAATGGCAGACTGTCGGCTTTGCTCATGGGGTGATGAATACCGACAACATGTCGCTGCTGGGGCTGACGCTTGATTACGGGCCGTTTGGTTTTCTTGATGATTACGAACCCGGTTTTATTTGTAATCACTCGGATCATCAAGGGCGTTACAGCTTTGATAATCAACCTGCCGTCGCGTTGTGGAATTTACAGCGTCTGGCGCAGACATTGTCACCATTTGTTGCCGTAGATGGCCTGAATGAGGCCCTGGACAGCTATCAGCAGGTTTTGTTGACGCATTATGGACAACGGATGCGGCAGAAACTGGGCTTCATGACGGAGCTAAAAGAGGATAACGCGCTACTGAATGAATTATTCAGTCTGATGGCGCGAGAGCGCAGCGATTATACCCGCACATTCCGCATGCTGAGTCTGACCGAGCAGCACAGCGCGGCGTCACCGCTACGTGATGAGTTTATTGATCGTGCAGCATTTGATGACTGGTTTGCCCGTTATCGGGGGCGTTTGCAACAAGACGAGATTACCGATAATGAGCGTCAGCAACTGATGCAAAGCGTTAACCCGGCTCTGGTGTTGCGCAACTGGTTGGCGCAACGGGCGATTGAAGCGGCAGAAAAGGGTGATATGACGGAATTGCACCGCCTGCATGAGGCGTTGCGAAATCCTTTCAGCGACAGAGATGATGACTATGTCAGTCGTCCACCTGACTGGGGTAAACGGCTGGAAGTCAGCTGCTCGAGTTAAAGGCTACTTGGTCAACAGCAGCTTGCCAGCCTGAGTTTTACGGAGCAGATATTCTTGTCCGTCATGATCGATAATCAGTTTGCCATCCGGACCTAACAGTGTCTGGCTGGTAATTCGCCGGATGGGCTGCGGGGAAGCGGTCTTGTGATTGGCATCCGTTTCAGGCGTGAGTTTTCTGCTATCCGTATAACGCATAAAAATTAATAATAATTTATATAACAATGATTCTTATTATCAATATTATGGAGGGCCAGAGCAAGCAGTAATTTGTTGAGAAGACAACAAGTTGCGCAGAAATGCCCATCCTGTCAGGAATGGGCACGCATTCAGAAGCGGGTATCTACCGCAGAGGCGAGTTTTTCGACCAGGCGTTCGGTATCTTCCCAGCCCAGACACGGGTCGGTAATGGATTGACCGTAAGTGAGCGGCTGACCGCCGACGATTTTTTGCGTTCCTTCGCGCAGGAAACTTTCCGCCATAATTCCGGCAATCGCCGTAGAGCCATTGCGGATTTGCTGACAAATATCCTCACAAACTTCTAACTGGCGACGGTGCTGCTTCTGGCAGTTACCGTGGCTGAAATCCACCACCAGATGTTCAGGCAAATCAAATTCGTGCAGCGTATCGCAGGCTGCGGCGATATCATCGGCATGATAATTCGGTTTTTTGCCGCCACGCATAATAATGTGGCCATACGGGTTGCCGCTGGTCTGATAGATGGTCATCTGACCGTTTTTGTCTGGCGAGAGGAACATATGGCTAGCGCGGGCTGCGCGGATAGCATCCACGGCAATCCGCGTGTTGCCATCGGTACCATTTTTAAAACCCACCGGACAGGAGAGTGCCGAAGCCATTTCGCGGTGGATCTGACTTTCGGTAGTACGTGCGCCAATCGCGCCCCAACTGATTAAATCAGCAATAAACTGACCGGTCACCATATCGAGGAACTCAGTCGCGGTAGGGACGCCCAGCTCATTTACCTGTAAAAGTAATTTGCGCGCCAGCTCCAGACCGTGATTTACCCGATAGCTACCGTTTAAATCTGGATCGGAGATGAGTCCTTTCCAGCCGACAACCGTTCGTGGTTTTTCAAAATAGGTGCGCATTACGATTTCCAGCCGTGACTGGTACTGGTTGCGCAGCGACTGCAGACGGGTGGCGTACTCCATCGCAGCGGTGAGATCGTGGATCGAGCAGGGGCCAATAATGACCAACAGTCGCTTATCTTCACCATTCAGTATTTTTTCAATTCTACGGCGGGAGTCGGTGACATGGGTGGCGACGCCAGGCGTTACGGGATACCGTAGCGCGAGTTCGGCGGGCGTTACCAGGCTCTCAATACGCGCAGTACGGAGTTCGTCAGTTCTGTTCATTACAAGTCTCAGAAATTTGTTGCTTCTACGGCAGGACTACCGGGAAGTGATGCGCATCACGATAAACCAATCGCAGCTGATTTCAAGTGCGAGGTGTGTCACACCTCGCCGGGTGGTTAGCATGATAACAAAAAAACAAGCTAATGCACTAGTTCTCTAGTACATTCGGCGGCTAAGGCCCATGATATCGAGGATCTTGGTGGCAATCTCTTCTACCGAATAATTGGTACTGTTAATCCACGGGATCTGATTTTTACGGTACAACGCTTCCACTTCCGCGACTTCCATCCTGCACTGACGAAGCGAGGCATAGCGACTGTTCTCCCGACGTTCCTCGCGAATCGCCGCCAGACGTTCCGGGTCGATAGTCAGGCCGAACAATTTATGCTGAAGTGGTTTGAGCGACGCGGGTAGCACCAGATTATCCATATCATCGGCAATAAAGGGGTAGTTTGCCGCGCGGATACCAAATTGCATTGCCAGATACAGACTGGTGGGGGTTTTACCACAGCGAGAAACACCGAGCAGGATCACCTGAGCCTGGTCCAGATTGCGCAACGAAATACCGTCATCGTGGGCAAGGGTGTAATCAATCGCCGCAATGCGCGCATCATATTTATTGAGATTATTAGGGTTAAGGCCATGGGTACGATGAGCAATCGGCGTTGGATCCAGTTTCATCTCTTGTTGTAGTGGGGCAACCAGCGCCTGAACGATATCCTGGCAAAAGCCTTCACTTTGCAAGATGATAGCGCGAATCTCCGGCAACACGATGGAGTAGAAGACCAGCGGGCGCACACCTGTCTGGTGATAAATTGCGTCAATCTGATCCTTCACTGCCCGTGCACGGCTCTCATTTTCGACAAACGGCAGCGTAATGCTGCTGATAGTGACGGGAAATTGTGACATTACTGCGTGTCCTAATACCTCCGCAGTTATTGCCGTACCATCAGAAATATAAAAAACGTGGCGATCAACAGCATTATCCATTTTGTTCTTCCCGTGATGCAGACATAATTCTATGAAAGCATAAATTAAAAACGCACAGAAGCGTAGAACGTTATGTCTGGTTTATAAAATGAAACTTAAATTTTATTTTTTATGAAAACAGCATTTCATTTTTATGGTTTCGTTTATACCGATGGTTTATGTGGAAATTGTCGAAGAGAGCAGATTTGCGCAACGCTGGGATCAGTCTTAAAAAGTAAAAAAATATATTTGCTTGAACGATTCACCGTTTTTTTCATCTGGTTAAATATGCAAAGATAAATGCGCAGAAATGTGTTTCTCAAACCGTTCATTTATCACAAAAGGATTGTTCGATGTCCAACAATGGCTCGTCACCGCTGGTGCTTTGGTATAACCAACTCGGCATGAATGATGTAGACAGGGTTGGGGGCAAAAATGCCTCCCTGGGTGAAATGATTACTAACCTTTCCGGAATGGGTGTTTCCGTTCCGAATGGTTTCGCCACAACCGCCGACGCGTTTAACCAGTTTCTGGACCAAAGCGGCGTAAACCAGCGCATTTATGAACTGCTGGATAAAACGGATATTGACGATGTTACCCAGCTTGCGAAAGCGGGCGCGCAAATCCGCCAGTGGATTATCGACACTCCCTTCCAGCCTGAGCTGGAAAACGCCATCCGCGAAGCCTATGCACAGCTTTCCGCCGATGACGAAAACGCTTCGTTTGCGGTGCGTTCCTCCGCTACTGCAGAAGATATGCCGGACGCTTCTTTTGCCGGTCAGCAGGAAACTTTCCTCAACGTTCAGGGTGTTGACGCCGTTCTCGTGGCAGTGAAGCATGTATTCGCTTCTCTGTTTAACGATCGCGCCATCTCTTATCGTGTGCACCAGGGTTACGACCATCGTGGCGTAGCGCTCTCCGCCGGTGTTCAGCGGATGGTGCGCTCCGACCTCGCATCTTCTGGCGTGATGTTCTCCATTGATACCGAATCCGGCTTTGACCAGGTGGTGTTTATCACTTCCGCATGGGGCCTTGGTGAAATGGTCGTGCAGGGTGCGGTTAACCCGGATGAGTTTTACGTCCATAAACCGACACTTGCGGCGAATCGCCCGGCTATCGTGCGCCGCACCATGGGGTCGAAAAAAATCCGCATGGTTTACGCGCCGACCCAGGAGCACGGCAAGCAGGTTAAAATCGAAGACGTACCGCAGGAACAGCGTGACATCTTCTCGCTGACCAACGAAGAAGTGCAGGAACTGGCAAAACAGGCCGTACAAATTGAGAAACACTACGGTCGCCCGATGGATATTGAGTGGGCGAAAGATGGTCACACCGGCAAACTGTTCATTGTGCAGGCGCGTCCGGAAACCGTGCGCTCACGCGGTCAGGTCATGGAGCGTTATACGCTGCATTCACAGGGTAAGATTATCGCCGAAGGCCGTGCTATCGGTCATCGCATCGGCGCGGGTCCGGTGAAAGTTATCCATGACATCAGTGAAATGAACCGCATCGAACCTGGCGACGTGCTGGTTACTGACATGACCGACCCGGACTGGGAACCGATCATGAAGAAAGCATCTGCCATCGTCACCAATCGTGGCGGTCGTACCTGTCACGCGGCGATCATCGCTCGTGAACTCGGCATTCCGGCGGTAGTGGGCTGTGGTGATGCAACAGAACGGATGAAAGACGGCGAGAACGTCACTGTTTCTTGTGCCGAAGGTGATACCGGTTACGTCTATGCGGAGTTGCTGGAATTTAGCGTTAAAAGCTCCAGCGTAGAAACGATGCCGGACCTGCCGTTGAAGGTGATGATGAACGTCGGTAACCCGGACCGTGCTTTCGACTTCGCCTGCCTGCCGAACGAAGGCGTGGGCCTTGCGCGTCTGGAATTTATCATCAACCGTATGATTGGCGTCCACCCACGCGCACTGCTTGAGTTTGACGATCAGGAACCGCAGTTGCAAAACGAAATCCGCGAGATGATGAAAGGTTTTGATTCTCCGCGTGAATTTTACGTTGGTCGTCTGACTGAAGGGATCGCGACGCTGGGTGCCGCGTTTTATCCGAAGCGCGTCATTGTCCGTCTCTCTGATTTTAAATCGAACGAATATGCCAATCTGGTCGGTGGTGAGCGTTACGAGCCAGATGAAGAGAACCCGATGCTCGGCTTCCGTGGCGCGGGCCGCTATGTTTCCGACAGCTTCCGCGACTGCTTCGCGCTGGAGTGTGAAGCAGTGAAACGTGTGCGCAACGACATGGGGCTGACTAACGTTGAGATCATGATCCCGTTCGTGCGTACCGTTGATCAGGCGAAAGCGGTGGTTGAGGAACTGGCGCGTCAGGGGCTGAAACGTGGTGAGAACGGGCTGAAAATCATCATGATGTGTGAAATTCCGTCCAACGCCTTGCTGGCAGAGCAGTTCCTGGAATATTTCGACGGCTTCTCAATTGGCTCAAACGACATGACGCAGCTGGCGCTCGGTCTGGATCGTGACTCCGGCGTGGTGTCTGAACTGTTCGATGAGCGCAACGATGCGGTGAAAGCACTGCTGTCGATGGCGATTCGTGCCGCGAAGAAACAGGGCAAATATGTCGGGATTTGCGGTCAGGGTCCATCCGACCACGAAGACTTTGCTGCATGGTTGATGGAAGAGGGGATCGATAGCCTGTCTCTGAACCCGGACACCGTGGTGCAAACCTGGTTAAGCCTGGCTGAACTGAAGAAATAAAATAAATACCCGGCGGCGTTTTGTCGCCGGGTTTATGTGATCCCCGAAGATGAAACTTATTCAATCTCTTCACAGACATCCTGAGTTAATCGCCGCATAATATCTTTCCTTAACAAAAACTTTTGTATTTTACCTGAGACAGTGCGCGGTAGTTTTTCGATTACCACGATATGTTCAGGATATTTATATTTTGCGACCCGTTTACGGCTAAAAAAAGCCACCACCTCTTCCAGCGATAATGAATGATGCGGCGCTTTCAGCACGACATAAGCGCATGAACGTTCACCTAAACGTTCATCGGGCATCGCAACCACACAGGCATCGTGAATTTTAGGATGCTGCAATAAAATATCTTCTACTTCACGGCTGCTAATATTTTCGCCGCCGCGGACAATAATATCTTTCTTGCGCCCGGTTATTTTTATATAGCCAGCCTCATCCATGCGGCAGAGATCGCCGCTGTAATACCAGCCTTCTTCATCCAGCGCACGGGCGGTTAATTCAGGTTCATCAAAATACCCCATAAACACATTGGGGCCACGCGAGGCTTCTTCACCTTCGCAACCTGGCGGTAAAGTCTTGCGTGCGTCATCGACCACTTTAATCTCTACACCTGCGGCAGCGTAACCGTCGGTGTGCATAAAGCGCGGCAAAGGATCGTCGAGATTCACCACCGCATGCGGCGAACTTTCTGTGGAACCATAAACACTTAATAATTTAATGCCGCGCTGCTGGCATTCTCGCGCCACTTTTTTGGGGATTGTGGTACCTCCGCAAAGAAAGAAGCGCAGCGCTGAAAGGTCTGCGGGTTGTTTCTCTAGTAAATTCAAAAGATCATAGACAAACGGCGTTGCGCCGAGCATACAGGTGCAACGCTGCTGCTCAAGCAGCGCGAGACACGCATCAGGAGTGAAAATATCTAACAACACGCTGCGAGCACCAATCAAAAAAGGTGCTGTTACGCCATGCAGAAAGCCCGTTGCGTGACCAAGTGGCGCAGGCATCATAAAGACATCCTGCCAGGTCAGATTTAGCCGCGCGCAATAAGCCCGCTCACTGGCGAGAATATTGTTATGCGTTAGCATCACACCCTTTGGCAGACCCTCGGTTCCGGAGGTAAATAGCACAGCGGCTAATTCATCGCCGTGGGTCGTTATCGCCGTGGTCAGAGGAGTATTGTCGGCGAGAATCTGACTTAATGAGAGGGAAGAGGTGGCGGGAGCCAGTTTGTCCACGCCGACAATTTGTTGTAGTTGTGGAAGCTGATTTTGCAGCGGCAGGATTAAATCTACCGGACGCGTTTGTTTAAACAACGTCGGTGCAAAGAACATTTTTGCCTGACACTTATTGAGCACCCACACCAGTTCTGCTTCCCGCCAGGAAGGTAACAGCGGCACGGAAACCGCACCGGTTTTCAGGCAGGCAAGATAGATAACGGTAAATTCACACCAGCCTGGCAGTTGAAATGCGATGCGATCGCCTGATTCAATACCCTTCGCTAACATCCAGTTTGCCAGACAGCTCGCGGCGTGATCGAGCGCGCTATAGGTGTACGTTGCACCATGATTATCGACCACGGCAATTTTGTCTGGCATCGCACGAGCGGTCTGCTGCCAGTAATCGGCCAGCGAAGCATCGCCCCATAACCCTTGCTGACGATACGCCGCACGACGTTGTTCGTTGAACGTTAATGTCACTTTCATTTTGGACTCTCGAAACAGAACATCAGGCCCGAGATGCGGGCCTGTGGGATGCATGATTAGCCGTAGCGAAATTCAATACCGAAGGTGCCTGCGGGATATTGCCACTGTTCGAGAATAGTGTTGCCGCACAGCACCCGACAGGTGCCGCACTCCAGACAACCGGCGGAATCGAAATGAATGTTTCCTGCGTCATCCTGCTTATAAAGTCCGGCAGGGCAAGCTTTCATTAATTTACGGAATTCATTGATATCGGGATTTGCCGCCAAAATGATATGCGGGTGGCCCTCATCAACATGGAATTTATCGACGCCTAATTTGATGTCGACGTTAACCGTAGCGTTCTGGCTCATAGCGCGGTTGCTCCCTTAATGCCATCTTTCAGCAAGTTGATCAGCCCAATTTTCTTCGCGTGTCCCATGATCATTTTGCGTACCGGCTGGTTTGGTTTGCCGTCAATGGTGAACATATCGTTCATGATGTCGGCGACCATTCGTGGGTATTGGCTAAACAGGCGCGGGTTTTCCATCAGCGCCGGGATCTTGCGGAAATGCTGCATATCGCGCATAACACAACTTTGTTCCAGCTCACGTTTGTATTGCGCCAGACTGCTGGCGGAGAAATCCGCGCGTTCTTTGGCGGCGATCACCGTTGTGGCGGCAGCCTGAGCTGATGCAATGGCTAAATCCATGCCGCGAACTGTAAAACCCAAATTCAGGCAGAAGCCTGCGGCGTCACCAACGATCATCACGCCATCGTTAACCAGCTGCGGCACCATTGCCAGACCGCCCTCCGGCACCATATGCGCGGAATATTCAAGCAGTTTGCCGCCGCTAATCAGCGGGCGAATAGCGGGGTGTTGTTTAAAATCTTCCAGCATTTGCGGCACGCTTTTTTGCGCATGGGCGATATCACCCAATCCACAAACCAGCCCCAACGATACGGAATCCTTGTTGGTATAGAGGAATCCGCCGCCCATCAGGCCGTCAGAAGGGGAACCGGCAAACAGCCAGGCGGCACCTTCCTCGCCCGTAACATTAAAGCGATCGTTGATCTGTTCTGGTGTCAGGCCTATAACCTCTTTAACACCAACAGCGTAATGATGCGGATTGGAAGCGGAAACCATTCCCAGCGAGCGGCCAAGCATCGAGTTAACGCCATCAGCCAGAATCACCACATTCGCTTCGAGAATATCATCCCCGGCCTGGACGCCAGTGACCTTGTTTCCTTCACGAACCAGCGCATCGACGCGTACGCCCGGGATAAACTGCGCGCCCGCCTGCTCGGCTTGTTCCATCAACCACGGGTCCAGACGATTACGCAATACGGTATAAGACGCGTGTTGCGGAACATCTGGTTGCTCGCGGTGAAAATCGAGGGTAACGGCGCTTTCTTCGGTTAAGAAGGAGATTTTCTCGCGTGTGACCTTGCGTTCTACCGGCGCTGATGCTGCAAAGCCTGGAATAATTGCTTCAAGTGTGTGGGCATAAAGACGCCCGCCGGTCATGTTTTTACATCCGGCACTGTCGCCGCGTTCTATCACCAGGACATCCAGCCCGGCTCGCGCCATGACCAGTGCGGCAACGCTACCGGCAACGCCCGCACCGACCACAATGGCATCAAATTTGTCATCCGACATGCGTTATGCTCCCTTCCCGCTGCGTTTACAGCGGGAGATGTGGTTGAAAGGGAATTAGCGATTCAACTGGCTAATCAGGGCAGGGACGACTTTGTAGATATCGCCCACCAGACCGTAGTCGGCATAGTTGAAGATTGGCGCATTTTTATCTTTATTAATGGCGACAATCACTTTTGCGCCGTTGCCGCCAACCATATGCTGGATCTGCCCGGAGATCCCCAGCGTCAGGTAGAGATCGGATTTCAGCAACACGCCGGAGACACCGATATAACGTTCACGCTCCATCCAGTTCTCGCCTTCGGCAATTGGACGTGAACAGCCGACTTCAGCATTCAGCACTGCCGCCAGTTCGTGGACCATTTTCAGGTCATCCTGCGCCGCCAGACCACGACCGACGCCAACCACACGTTTTGCTTTGCTCAGGTCCACGCTGCTTGCCGCTTTCGCACGGCGTTCGCGACAGAGAATTTCATGACGCGGGGCAACATAAGGTACCGTTTCTGTCGGGCACTGATGAGAGATATCACGGGTGCACGGTTCCTGAACACCGGGTGCAAGGGTAATGATCGCCAGCGGGCTGTTGATCTTTTCCTGAGCGAACGCTAACCCGCCATACATCCGGTGTTCGGCGCAAATGTGACCATCGACAATATCCACCGCCGTGGCATCGTTCACCAGCGCCGCATTCAGTTGCACACTTAACCGTGCGGCCAGAGCTTTACCACGTTTCGTCGCGGCCAACAGCAACATAGCGGGGTGTTTATCTTTCAGCAGGGCAGCAATGCTTTCGGCGTAATTTTCAGTACGTTGCAGCGCGTCGTTTTGCTCAAGAACATAAATGCATTTTGGCCCATAAGGCATAACTGCCTGCGCCTGCTCGGTATTTTGTACAATGGCATACACCTGTTGGCCCCATTGCTGAGCGCTGCCAAACAGTTCAGCATAACGTTCAGGATTATCGCTAAAGACCCAGACGCTGTTTAATTGACTCATCGTTTCTTCTCCGTAGGCTTCAGTTCAGGGCTTTCTTCAGATGTTCCGCCAGCTCGGCAATGGCCTCCGGCGAATCGTTATCGAGAATGATGTGCTTACGTTCTGTTTGCGGCGGTACGCGAATGCCGGTCAGTTCAGCAAGTGGTGCGCTCTGGCTCCAGCCAATATCACTTGCCTGCCACTGATTTACCGGTTTTTTACCCGCGCCGAGAATGGCTTTCATCGAAGGAATACGTGGCACGTTAATATCGGAGGTGACGCAGAGCACGGCTGGAACAGAGAGTTCAATAACTTCAACATCATCTTCAAGCGTGCGTTCAATCACCAGTGTATTGCCCTGACGCTGAATAGCACTCACTGCATTAATCACCGGAAGTTGCAGAATTTCTCCGACCAGCAAGCCAACCTGCTGGGCATAAAGGTCGCCGGAACCTTCACCAAAGATCAGTAAATCGAAGCCGATCTTTTCAACTGCTGTCGCCAGCGCCTTTGCGGTATCGAGAGGCAGTGCATGCTCAAGTTGTGCATCCTGCACCATATACAGGCTGTGCGGCCCGCGGGATAGCACGTCTTTGCGCACTTTCGAGTTCTGCAACAAAGAGCCGCCGACGGTCAGCGCGGCTATCTCATCGTCATCTGTTGCAAGCTGGCTTGCAGCTTCAATGGCATTGAGATCGAACTGGCTGATTTTGGCGTCGGCATTGTCGAAATTCAGGGTGTATTCTGGAGTGACAACAATGTCCTGTTCTTCAGGCACCAGCTTAAAGCAGGTTATTATTTTCATGATTTCTCCTGTGAGTCGCATACGGAACCATCTCCGATGGAAAGTAAAAATGGCCTGAAAATAGTGTGCGATAGCGGTGCGGGGTTTTCGACGGAGCAAGCTGTTTTCCTTGCCAACAATCTTGCAAAAAAAATGCGATCGCTAAAACAAAAGTGCAATTTGCGGCAATATAGTTATTCCATGACCGTACTATCTTGCATTCAGTGTAAATAATCTTGTTTAGCTCTCGCTAAACGCGGTTGTATAACCGCAATACACGCCGTATTTTATCCGGCATATATTGTTTTTGCTTGCTCATGGAATAGGGAGGTTGTCATGTATCAACGCTGTTTTGATAATGCCAGTGAAACGCTGTTTGTCGCCGGTAAAACGCCACGGCTTTCACGTTTCGCATTTAGCGATGATCCAAAATGGGAGTCTGGACATCACGTTCATGACAATGAAACCGAGCTGATTTACGTCAAGAAAGGGGTAGCAAGGTTTACCATCGATTCTTCGTTATATGTCGCGCATGCCGATGACATTGTGGTGATAGAACGTGGCAGGTTGCATGCGGTGGCCTCTGACGTTAACGATCCGGCAACGACGTGTACCTGTGCGCTGTACGGCTTTCAGTTTCAGGGGGCTGAGGAAAATCAGCTACTGCAACCGCATTCTTGCCCGGTAATTGCCGCAGGACAGGGAAAAGAAGTCATTAAAACCTTATTTAATGAGCTAAGTGTGATTTTGCCGCAAAGTAAAAATAGCCAAACATCTTCGTTATGGGACGCATTTGCCTATACGTTAGCAATTCTTTACTACGAAAACTTTAAAAATGCTTATCGTTCGGAGCAGGGATATATTAAAAAAGATGTTCTGATAAAAGATATTCTTTTCTATCTGAATAATAACTATCGCGAAAAAATCACTTTAGAGCAGTTATCGAAAAAATTTCGTGCCAGCGTTAGTTATATCTGCCATGAATTTACCAAAGAGTATCGTATTTCCCCTATTAACTATGTTATTCAACGGCGTATGACGGAAGCGAAATGGTCACTCACTAATACTGAATTATCACAGGCAGAGATCTCCTGGCGTGTGGGTTATGAAAATGTCGATCACTTTGCCAAACTGTTTTTGCGCCATGTCGGCTGTTCGCCCAGCGATTACCGCAGGCAATTTAAAAACTGTTTTGCGGAACAAGAAATCCTATCTGAATTTCCTCAACCAGTAAGTCTTGCCGGATAAATCTGGCGGCGCAGTTTGTTAAGAAGCTGCGCCGCCTGCAGATTATTTGTTCTGATAATCTTTCAGGATCTGCCGACCTGCTACGTAAATCATAATTTCGTCTGTACCGCCGCCGATACGTTCACAACGGACATCACGCCAGAAGCGGGAGACGCGCGCCTCATCGGTATAGCCCAGACCGCCCATGATTTGAATCGCATCATCAATGACTTCCATTGCGGTACGTGCGCAGTACAGTTTTGCCAGCGCCGCGCTGGTGCGCAGTGACTGATGCTGATCGGCTTGCCATGCCACTTTCAACACCATGTTGCGCATGTTGTCGATCTTAATCGCCATCAGCGCCAGTTTTTCCTGGATCATCTGGTTATGACCAATGGGCTTACCAAAAGCGATACGCTGGTTGGCATAGCGGGCGGCATCTTCGAATGCGCATTCGGCAAAGCCGGTGCTGCGCGCGGCGTTGATCAGGCGCTCCATCTCAAAGTTGTACATCACATTGAGGAAACCCATTCCTTCTTCGCCCACCATGTCGCTCTCTTCAACTTCCACGTTGTCGAGATAGACTTCGCAGGTGCTGAGCATATGCCAGCCGATTTTATGCAGTGGATTGATTTTAATGCCGGGCTTACTGGAGTCGACCCACCACAGAGTAAAGGCCTTTTTCGGATCTTTCGGTTGCGGATCGCGCGCCAACACCAGCATATATGGATACTCTTTCGCACCGGTAATAAAGGTTTTCTGTCCGTTGATGTAAACCTTGCCGTTTTTACGCGTGTAAGTGGTAGTGGCACTGTTGTTGTCTGAGCCTGCGCCTGGCTCCGTCAATGCCAGGGCATAGGCGGGATCACCCGTTTCCAGGGTGCTCTCTGCCGTTTTACGTAGCTGCTCTGCAGAACCGAAACGGCGCATACTGTGAATACATTGACCGTTGGTAATCAAAAATGCCGGAGCACCGCATTTTGACACTTCCATCAGCGCCAGCATTTGGGTGACGTAATCCGCAGGGATACCACCAAATTCTTCCGGCACGCCAAGCATGGAAATACCGTTATCCGCCAGTGCCCGCATAAACTCACGCGGGTATGTCCCGTTTTGATCGCAGGTGCGGAAATACTCTTCCGGAAAGTTAGTCGTAATCAGTTCGCGAATACTGGCCAGCAGCAGTTCTTGTTCTTCAGTTAAAGAGAAATCCATCATTATACTCCTGTTAATGAGCCGCTTCAGGCAGGACAAAACCCATCGCCGCATCGATAAATAATCTTTCGTCCATCAGTTTGAGTTCTGGCGAAATCACTGGGGTGAAATCCATTTTGTCGAGAATATCTTTTTGTAAATCGACGCCAGGAGCGATTTCGATTAAATGCAGGCCGTCTTCTTTTAGCGTGAATACGGCGCGCTCAGTGATATAACGAACATCCAGCCCTCGCTCGAGAGCGATTTTTCCGCTGAAAGTTATTTCCGGTAGTTCCCGAATAAATTTCTTCACCCGTCCTTCCTGGACGATATTTAATTTGCCGTCGGTAATTTCTGTTTTTAAACTGCCCGCAGTTAATGTGCCGCAGAAAACGATTTTCTTCGAAGTGGCACTGATATCAATAAATCCACCGGTGCCCATGATTTTACCATTGAATTTATGCACGCCGACGTTACCGTGCTGGTCGACTTCAGCAAAACTCAAATAACAAACATCCAGACCACCACCGTGATAAAAATCAAACTGGGACGTCATATCCAGAATGGCGCGGGTATTCACGTTCGCGCCAAAGGCGATCCCCTGTGAAGTAATACCGCCAATCGGACCTGTTTCTACCGTCAGAATAAAGTCATCAGCACAACCTTCTTCCCGGGCGACCAGGCCAATGCCGTCAGCAATACCGACGCCGACATTCCCCACTGCGCCTTTGCGCATTTCGAATAATGCACGCCGTGCAACTAATTTACGTTGGTTTAGGGGCAGGCTAAGTTTGGTGCTGTCATCAAGGGTGAAGTCACCAGAAATAAAGCGGTTAACCGGCGCACCGCCATACAGTTGGGTTTGATCCGGATCGACCACCACAATATCCACCAGATAACCCGGAATACGGACAGATTTAGGATGCAGCGTGGCTTTCTTAACCATTTTCTGCACCTGCATCATCACAATACCGCCGTTATTGTGCACCGCCTGGGCAATAACCAATGCGTCGAGATACATCACCTCATCTTCAAAAGTGGCGTAGCCTTCGCTGTCGCAGGTGGTAGCGCGAATGAAGGCGATATCTGGCGCAATCGCTTTGTAATAGAGATATTCTTTGTTATCAAACTCGACCAGTTTAATCAGGTCTTCTTTAGTGACTTCATTCAGTTTGCCGCCTTGCTGGCGTGGATCGACAAATGTTCCGATGCCAATATCACTAATAATACCAGGCTGGTGGGCTGCGGCGGCGCGTAAGGTTTGTGTAAGTACACCTTGTGGATAGTTATAAGCAATAATTTTATTTTGTTCTGCGAGATCAGAAATACGCGGTGATTGTCCCCAGTGACCGCATAATGCCCATTTCACCAGGCCTTCTTGCGCCAGCGGACTAATACCACGGTCGGCGCGATCGCCAAGCCCTGTTGGACTAATAATCGATAAATTACGTGGTGTTTGAGTCTGTTTATATTTATCAGCAAGAGCAGTAATTAACGTGGTGGCTTCCAGAATACCGCCGCCAGCGCCTAACACACAAAGTGTTGCTTCGTCGGGAATATAATTCACCGCTTCCTGTGCCGATAGGACCGGCACTCGTCCATTAATACGAGGTGGTTTTACAGGTTTCATTGTTAATTCCTGATTCAGGTGTGATTTTCCCTACGCCAGATGGAGAATTAGCGCACAGAGACTCACGAAATATTTTTATTAAATACGGTTAAAAATACTTTTTTTAGTTCGGCGGGAGAGGGTATTCCCGCCGAAAATATTATTGCTTATGCCTGATGTAAAATAGTTAATACCGTACGCAAATCATTTACCGAGATTTGCCCTGGCGCAGAGGCTTTTTTTACCGCACCAAAAGTTGCCGCCGACCCAAATACTTCACCAGCCAGACGAGAAATTACGCCAGTTTTTGCCATCGACATCGTGATGATTGGACGATCGGCATACTGCTCCTGCATCTCCAGGGTCGCGGCAAGCAACGTCAGCACATCGCTGGTACTTTGCGGCATCAGCGCAATCTTAGGAATATCGGCGTCGAAGGACTGCATTTTGCGCAGACGGGCAATGATTTCTTCGGCTTCCGGCGTTTTATGGAAGTCATGGTTGGACATGACAACTTTCACATCATGCGCGTGGGCGTAGGCGACGGTTTCTTTAACCTGATCATCGCCGGTAAATAACTCCAGATCGATCATATCAACCAGGCCGCTGTCGATGGCTGCACGATTGAGTGCAATATAAGCCTCGGTGGAAATCGCCTGCTCGCCGCCTTCTTTGGCACTGCGGAAGGTAAACAGCAGCGGTTTTTCTGGCATGGTTTCACGGAGAATTTTTGCTGCCGCCATGACAGACTCCACATTGGAGAGGTCGGCATAGTGGTCCACACGCCATTCCAGAATATCAAAGTCCGCTTCACGATAGGCGAGAGCTTCGGATTTCACGCTGGCGATATCTTTCGCCATCAGCGAGACGATGATTTTAGGTGCGCCCGTACCAATGACGAGATCTTTTACAGTTACGGTTTTCATTTTTTACCCTTTCTGCACGCGGTCAGCCTGTCAGGCACCGAACCCCATGACCTGTTTAACATATTCCAGAGGGAAATCTTTGCCAGTCCATAACGTGAACTGTTCAGCCCCTTGCCACAACAACATGCCGTATCCATCAATCGTTTTGCAACCCGCTTGTTGCGCCTGCTGCAATAACTTCGTCATATGAGGGTTATACACGCATTCAGTGACCAGAAGTCCCGGGTGTAACAGACTGATATCATTAACCAATGATTCATTCTCAAGGGGTTCCATACCCACTTTGGTGCCATTGGTTAAAATGTCGGCGGAAGCCAGGGCTTCTGCAAAGGCTTGCTGATCGGCGAGATCGGTGACTGTCACGACGCAATCGGTGTTTTCGTTAACCCGCTGCGCGAAGGCGAGAGCTTTATCGAAGAACTCATCCCGACGGTTAAAGAGTTTAATTTCTTTTAAACCTTCAATTGCCCCCTGCGCGCCAATTGCCGTTGAGGCACCACCGGCCCCTAATAGCACCATCGTTTTGCCTTTGATATCAAAACCGCTCTCTTTAATGGCGCGAATATGACCCGTGCCGTCGGTGTTATAGCCACGCAGATAGCCATCATCATTTACGATGGTGTTGATGGCACCCACCAGTTTGGCCGCTGGCGTTAATTCATCAACATATTCACACGCCAGTTGTTTGTTCGGCATTGATACACCAGTTCCGCGCATTTTGAGGGCTTTTAATCCTTCAATTGCTCCGGGAAAACTATCGTTATCCACTTCAAAGGCCATATAGGTAAATGGCAATCCCGCTTTTTCTAAGGCTTTATTCTGCATTTCGGGCGATAAACTGTGGCGGATGGGATAGGCCATCAACCCAATCAATTCGTATTTTGCGGTAACATCCATAATTAACTCCTTTAACCTCTATGCTTAATTGTGTTTAACCGGGTGCTAAATTTATGCTCGCCAAACCGCACATCATTTTCAGGAATAATGAAAACGCGGTAATAGCGGATAAAAACAATAATTGCGGTAATCAGGGCCAGCAGCGCGAAAGTAAAATCGAGAACAATGATATATTGCAGGCCGATGTTCGACAGATAACCGGTAATCAGCGGAATAACAAAGTTAGCCAGTCCACCCATCATCATATATATACTGGTGACTTTGGCTTTGCTTTTTGGGAAAAACTCTGACATGACCGAAACGCCGAGCTGTAAAATGCCGCCAGCTGCTGAGAAACCGATAACAAAGGCTCCGGCATTACACACCAATGGAGATGGGTACAGGTAGATAATGGCAGCTGTTATTGTTGCCAGTGCAGAGTTAAATACATTAGCCCAGATGGGCCGGACCATTTTTTTCAGCAGTGCGGCAAAAATAAAGACACAGACCAGCGAACCCATACTGTAATAAGAGATGGTTTTTAATGCCTCAGCTTCTGACATACCAGCAAAAGCCATCGCATATTTGGGCATCCACACCACAATCACATAAAAGGTCGAGAATGCGGCTACACCGAACAGTACTGATGAAACACCTTCCAGCCAGACTAACGGTTTGCTGTTCATTTGCGGTAATTCATTAGCTACGCTGGCGTCCACCAACTGGCTGGGGAATTTGCTTTTCAACAGCATCAGCGTGATCAGTACAAACAGAATACCCGGAATAATCAGCCCATAGCCGTACCAGATGTTATTGAGCAACATATAGCTCACCAGCATTGGATAGAACATTTGCCCGAATGACACCATCGCTTTAACCAGTATGACCGCCGAACCAGAGGCTTTCGGAAAGCATTCCATGAGCGCGGGGTAGCCACCCGTATCCAGCGCTGAGTTAGCGATACCTACGCACACTGCCAGACAGTAGGCGAGAGTTAAATTCGGGCAAGCAGGAATACCAAAGAAGAATAGCAGATACATTATTACTGCCATTAATATCACCGCCCGACGACCAAACTTATCGGAGATCACTCCGAAGAATAAAATACTGATCAATCGCCCCAATCCGATACCGGAAATTAAATAGGCAATGCCCGCGTTGTCAGTGGAAAACTTTTCTGCCAAAGATGTCATGTTTTGGGCAAGCGTAATAACACTAATGCCGTGCAGGAAATAGCTGAAGTAAATACAAAGAACAGCCAGGATAAATGGCGTGCTGAAAGCCTTATTTTGAGACATGTTCACAGCTCCTTGCTGAAAGATAATTTCGTTACCGTACGTATTGTTCTCCGACGGTTTACATAATTACTATACTGAAGATGATTTTCCCTGGGTACATGGCATAAAGTTTATGTTTCCAGGAATATTGCATGTCATAGTTTGTTTTTGATCGCTATTTTCCTTAGTTAGCGCAGAAAGAGTTATTTATCCGTAAGATCTTGCATAACCTGAAAAGAATATTGCATTACCCACCCGGAGCGATATTTTCCTTTAGCGTGTGATGCCGCGTTTCTTTGCGACTGCGTAAGCCAATAAACAGTGCCAGTATAAAGCCGATAGCAGCGATGGCGGTATCGAACCACATAATATCGGCAATACTTCTTTGCGAAAGATGAGCCGTAATCAACGGAATGGTAAATGTTGCAATGCTGCCCGCACTGTAATAGATCCCCGTAGCTTTACCTTTAGCGTAGGGAAAACGTTCCGCCATTAACGTCAGGCCAATTTGTACAACACCGCCTGCGGAGGTAAAACCGATGACGAAAGCAAATATTATCACCACATAAAATGTGGGATGCAGGCAGACGGTGAGCAGGGCGATAAATGAGATAAAGGTGTACAGCATCAGTAATGTTGTTGGGCGAACGGTATTACGAATGAGTGGAGCAGTAATAAATACACACAGCAGCGAACCCACGGTGTAGATACTGAGTAATTTGATCGACATGGTGTATGACATGCCAGCGACAAATTGTCCGTATTGTGCCAGCCACTGGCTAACCAGATAAAACGTTGCCATTGAGATATAGCCATATAGGGAATAACTGGCTAAATCGATAATTGAACAGCGATGTTCCGTAGAGCTGGTGGTTTTCTTTATGACAGGTAAGTGACGACCCGGATGGGGTGGGAACGTACAACGGTATAAAAACAGAGCGTTAATAAACATAATGCCTGCGGCAATCATAAAGGACCAACCGAACCACAGTTCAGCCCACACTAACAGGCTGATAATTAGCGGTAATAAAAATTGTCCGCTGGAAACAAATGCTTTAATTAAAATATTGGCTGTACCCGGTGAGCGTGGAAAAGCTTCCATCAAACTGGGATAGGTGCCTGCATCGAGAAAACTGTTTGCCATTCCCGCCAGAAAGCCAAAAACATAAGCGATAATGATGTTATTGGTGTGCAGGATGCCAAAAAAGAAGGCCATATAGCAGCACATCCCGAGCATGATAAAAGGGCGGCGACCAAAGCGATCGGATAATAATCCTGCAAAAAGCAAGACACTTAATCGACCAATGCCCAGTGATGAGATAACTATCGAGACGCCCGCGGCATTAGTCTGCCAAAGCGTCTCCAGCGAGGCCATATTCAGGCTCATCAAAATGACGCCCATACCATGCACCAGGTAATTAAAATACAACCCAAGTGCGGTAGGGTAATAGGGATTTTTCATAGGTTCTACTTAGCAAAGGTGCTTTAAAAAGTGTAGCGATGTTGTGTCAGTATCCGTTCATTATTGTTGTAACAACGACAATTCCTTTCTGTGGAGAAATTAACAAAGCCGCTCCAGATCGTGTGCATATAATTCAGCGGCTACCGATTGATAGATCTTCCAGTCAATAAAATTGCCATCAGGGTAGACTTGTTGAAACGCGGTTAAGTCGGGGAAAAAACGCATGGTGTTGTTGCCGATGCGGTTATTTATTTTCTCTATGATTGCATGAAGATGTTTTTTTCGTTGCTGACGCATAGCCAACAGTTGCTCGACTACATAATCAGGAATGGCGCATTTGCCATTTTCCCACTGACGCCAGCTTTCACTGTTACCGGTCTGGGCAATCCAGGTCGCGCATTCATCAATAGTCATGGCAAAAATATGGCGAAGTGCCTGGAGTTCATAAGCGTTCATCGTGTAATGGCTGCATGAAATAAACAATAAAATATAAATAACATTATCAGCCTGCTGACGGCTTGAAGAGAGTCACAGTATCTTGTGCAACATTATTGGAAAGAGTGAGGGGCGAGGTAGCGAAGCAGAAAAATGTTAAAAAAAAGCCCATCGTGGGAGATGGGCAAAGACTACACACAGCAATTCGTTGTTTCACTCAGGGGATTTCCATGCTTATAAATCAATATGTTGATTTATAACCGTGAGCTAATAGTAGGCATACGGACTTTTTGCGTCGATCAGATTCGTCTCATTAGTTTAAAAACTGTAAAGAATTTGCGACAGGTACTACCAGCTGAATAGCGGTAAGCAGGAAAATATGGGGAAGAGCAAGCAAATATCAATTAGCAGGGGTTAACAATCAGGCGGCAGAGCCGCCTGATGAGAAATTACTTATTCGATTTCTCGATTTCGCCAAGTTCTTCGAGAATTTCTTCCGGTTGGTCCGTCGGCGGTGGGACTTCTTCCACCCACGCGGCAAACAGACGCCAGGAAACGGCTAACAGAACCGGACCAATAAACAGACCGATCATCCCGAAAGCAATCAAACCACCAATAACGCCAGAGAGGATCAGGATCAGCGGTAAATCGGCACCCATGCGAATTAACATTGGGCGGATGACGTTATCGAGCGTGCCAACCACACCGCTCCAAACTAACAATACCGTTCCCCAGGTGGTATCGCCAGTCCAGTAGAGCCAGATAATCGCCGGAATCAGTACCGGCAACGGTCCAAGCTGGACAAGGCAGGAGAGGATCATTAACACCGTTAGCAAAGTTGCATAAGGTACGCCGGATACGGCGAGGCCGATACCGCCAAGCACTGCCTGTACTAACGCCGTCACCACCACACCCAGCGCCACCGCGCGGATAGCCTGTGCCGCCAGCAGCACGGCGGCATCTCCGCGAACGCCTGCCAGACGGGTTGCAAAATGGCGAATGCCTTGTGCCACCTGTTCACCGCGCCAGTACAGCAGGGCGCTGAAGAGAAGCATCAGCGCACAATGCACCATAAAGCGCCCGATATGCGCCGCCTGCCCAACGAACCAGGTGGTGGTGGTGCCAATATAAGGACGGACTTTCGCCATGATCGCCGTCCCCCCCATATCCAGCAAATTGTGCCAGCCTGCATATAGCTTCGCGCCAATCACCGGAATGGTATTAAGCCACGCCAGATCGGGTAACGTCATGTCACCACTGGAAATGGCTTTAATTAGCGGGCCGCTGCCGTCGACGATACTGTTAACCAGCAAAGCAATAGGGATGATAAACACCATCACTAATAACAGCGTCATCACCAGAACGGCGAGAGAGCGGCGACCAAACATGATCTTTTGCAAACGTAACAATACCGGCCAGGTGGCGATAACCACTGTACCGGCCCATGCAAAGCCGAGAATAAAGGGTTGTACAATCCACAGACATGCCACAATCATGATGGCTAAAAACAGCACCGAAAGCAGAATTTGTGCGACATCCCTGGGCTGACGAACATTTACCATAACTACTTTTCACCTTTTTTGTGCGTCAAATCGTCGACGCGACGTGAACACGCGAAACTCACCTGCATAATGATGAGCAATTTCAGCGGTTTTTAACAGGTCGATTCTGCCCTTAATTCTGATGGGCGTGTTAGAAAAAAATGTGGTACAACAACTCAGGCAACACGCAAACGATTAATCTCTCATCACAGACCGCAGGAAAGGGTCAATATAATGATTCCACAGATTTCCCAGGCACCCGGCGTCGTTCAACTGGTGCTTAATTTTTTGCAAGAGCTGGAGCAACAGGGTTTTACCGGCGATACGGCGACAAGTTATGCCGATCGTCTGACAATGTCGACTGACAACAGTATTTACCAACTTCTCCCCGATGCGGTGGTATTTCCGCGTTCAACCGCAGATGTAGCGCTGATCGCCCGTCTTGCCGCGCAGGAACGCTATTCATCGTTGATCTTTACCCCCCGCGGCGGCGGCACCGGCACTAACGGTCAGGCGCTCAACCAGGGGATTATTGTTGATATGTCCCGCCATATGAACCGCATCATCGAAATTAACCCTGAAGAGGGCTGGGTGCGCGTTGAGGCCGGGGTGATTAAAGACCAACTCAATCAGTACCTGAAACCCTTTGGCTACTTTTTTGCGCCAGAACTTTCGACCAGCAACCGGGCAACGCTCGGCGGGATGATCAATACCGATGCATCCGGTCAGGGATCGCTGGTCTATGGCAAAACGTCAGATCACGTACTTGGCGTACGCGCGGTGTTGTTGGGGGGCGATATTCTCGATACGCAACCTTTACCCGTCGAACTGGCGGAAACGCTGGGTAAATCCAATACCACAATCGGGCGAATTTATAACACGGTTTATCAACGTTGCCGTCAGCAACGCCAGTTAATCATCGACAACTTCCCCAAGCTTAACCGCTTTCTTACCGGTTACGATCTGCGTCATGTCTTTAACGATGAGATGACCGAGTTCGACCTGACGCGCATTCTGACGGGTTCAGAAGGGACGCTGGCCTTTATTACCGAAGCGCGACTGGATATTACGCGCTTGCCTAAAGTACGCCGTCTGGTGAACGTCAAATATGACTCTTTTGACTCCGCGCTGCGTAACGCGCCGTTTATGGTTGAGGCGCGCGCGCTTTCGGTAGAGACGGTGGACTCAAAAGTGCTCAACCTTGCACGGGAAGATATTGTCTGGCATTCCGTCAGCGAGTTGATTACCGATGTGCCTGATAAAGAGATGCTTGGGCTGAACATTGTGGAATTTGCCGGTGATGATGAGGCACTGATTGACGAGCGAGTTAATGCACTCTGTGTGCGGCTTGATGAGCTGATTGCCAGCCAACAGGCAGGAGTGATCGGCTGGCAGGTGTGCCGCGAGCTGGCGGGTGTTGAACGTATCTATGCGATGCGCAAAAAAGCCGTTGGTCTGCTTGGCAATGCCAAAGGTGCTGCTAAGCCAATTCCGTTTGCTGAGGATACCTGCGTACCGCCGGAACACCTGGCGGATTATATTGCTGAATTTCGCGCGCTGCTCGACAGCCACGGCTTAAGCTACGGTATGTTCGGTCACGTCGACGCAGGTGTCTTGCACGTCCGTCCGGCGCTGGATATGTGCGATCCGCAACAAGAGATTTTGATGAAGCAAATCTCTGATGATGTAGTGGCGCTTACCGCGAAATACGGTGGTTTGTTGTGGGGCGAACACGGCAAAGGTTTTCGCGCCGAATACAGCCCGGCGTTTTTCGGTGAGGAACTTTTTGCAGAACTGCGTAAAGTGAAAGCGGCATTTGACCCGCATAACCGACTCAACCCCGGGAAGATTTGCCCGCCAGAAGGTCTCGATGCGCCGATGATGAAAGTGGACGCGGTGAAGCGCGGTACATTCGATCGACAGATCCCCATTGCGGTACGCCAGCAGTGGCGTGGTGCAATGGAGTGTAACGGCAACGGTTTATGCTTCAACTTTGATGCTCGTAGTCCGATGTGTCCGTCGATGAAGATCACCCAGAACCGGATTCATTCACCGAAAGGGCGCGCTACGCTGGTACGTGAATGGCTGCGTTTGTTGGCGGATCGCGGCGTTGACCCACTCAAACTGGAACAAGAACTTCCTGAATCCGGAGTCAGTTTGCGGACGTTAATTGCCCGCACGCGCAATAGTTGGCATGCGAATAAAGGCGAATATGACTTCTCACACGAAGTCAAAGAGGCGATGTCGGGCTGTCTGGCCTGTAAAGCGTGTTCGACTCAGTGCCCCATCAAAATTGATGTGCCGGAGTTTCGCTCTCGTTTCCTGCAACTCTATCACACCCGTTATTTACGCCCGCTGCGCGACCACCTCGTCGCTACGGTTGAGAGTTACGCACCGCTGATGGCACGCGCGCCGAAAACCTTTAATTTCTTCATTAACCAGCCGCTGGTGCGCAAACTCTCGGAAAAACATATCGGCATGGTTGATTTGCCGCTGCTGTCGGTCCCCTCGCTACAACAACAAATGGTGGGGCATCGCTCGGCAAACATGACGCTGGAACAGCTTGAAGCTCTCAATGCAGAGCAGAAAGCGCGCACGGTGCTTGTGGTGCAGGACCCCTTTACCAGCTATTACGATGCTCAAGTGGTGGCGGATTTTGTCCGTCTGGTCGAAAAATTAGGTTTCCAGCCCGTGTTACTGCCATTTTCGCCAAATGGCAAAGCCCAGCATATCAAAGGTTTTCTTAATCGTTTTGCGAAGACGGCGAAAAAGACGGCGGATTTCCTCAACCGTATGGCGAAGCTGGGTATGCCAATGGTAGGCGTCGACCCGGCGCTGGTACTTTGTTATCGCGATGAATATAAACTGGCTCTGGGCGAGGAGCGTGGCGAGTTTAACGTCTTACTGGCGAATGAATGGCTGGCAAGCGCACTTGAGTCACAGCCAGTGGCTACAGTCAGCGGTGAATCATGGTATTTCTTTGGTCACTGTACCGAAGTTACCGCCTTGCCGGGCGCGCCAGCACAATGGGCGGCAATATTTGCCCGTTTTGGCGCGAAACTGGAAAATGTCAGCGTGGGGTGCTGCGGCATGGCAGGGACTTACGGACATGAAGCGAAAAATCATAAAAATTCGCTCGGGATCTATGAGTTATCCTGGCATCAGGCGATGCAGCGACTGCCGCGTAATCGCTGTCTGGCGACCGGATATTCCTGCCGTAGTCAGGTAAAACGGGTTGAAGGCACGGGGGTACGCCATCCTGTGCAGGCTTTACTGGAGATTATTAAATGATATGGAAACGAAAAATCACCCTGGAAGCACTGAATGCTATGGGGGAAGGAAACATGGTGGGGTTGCTGGATATTCGCTTTGAACATATTGGTGATGACACCCTTGAAGCGACAATGCCAGTAGACTCGCGGACAAAGCAGCCTTTCGGGTTGCTGCATGGAGGTGCATCCGTGGTACTGGCCGAAAGTATCGGTTCCGTTGCCGGTTATTTATGTACCGAGGGTGAGCAAAAAGTGGTTGGTCTGGAAATCAATGCTAACCACGTCCGCTCAGTACGAGAAGGGCGGGTGCGCGGCGTATGTAAACCGTTGCATCTCGGTTCGCGTCACCAGGTCTGGCAGATTGAAATCTTCGATGAGAAAGGGCGTTTGTGCTGTTCGTCACGATTGACGACCGCTATTTTGTGACGTTGTCACCAGAAAAGTGTGACGCATATTGCTTTTGGTTATTATCTGCACAGTAAACGGTGGTATACTGTGCAGGTCTTGTCTAAAAGCGAGGATGCTATGTCTACTCAACTTGATCCCACCCAACTGGCCATTGAATTTTTACGCCGTGACCAAAGCAATCTTTCACCTGCCCAATATCTCAAGCGTCTGAAACAATTAGAACTTGAATTTGCTGACCTGCTTACTCTCTCTTCTGCTGAATTAAAAGAAGAAATCTATTTCGCCTGGCGTCTGGGCGTGCATTGATCCTGATTTAATGTCGCGAGTTCGCCAAATCGGCCTGGATTAATCTTCGTCCAGGTTCGAGGGCCTTCTTAATACTGCCTATCTACCCGCCTGATAACGTTCAAAAATAATACAAATCGCAGTTTGTGTTAAAACAGTGGGTTAGCTTTATGAGATTATCCTTATCGCCCCTTCAAGAGCTAAGCCACTGTGAGTGCCGGAGATAAGCGCCGGATGGGGTAGAAACCCTTAAGCCTGTGTCGCACAGACTTAAGGGTTTTCTTATTTCTGAACGCTGCACTTTTTTACCTATCCCTTAAATAGTCATTTTCAATGCAACTTTTTCTTTTTCATCACAGCCTTAATGCTCCTTAGATAATAATCATTATCTAACAATGAGATACCTAATTCTTAGCGTGCCTGTTAACCCACAAATCAGGGTCTATGCTTATTAAAAGCAGGTAAAAAGCATGTTTTACGCTAAAGCCCCTGCGTTTGCTGGGTTGAACTGATAATCATTATCACTAACATGCTGTTATACGCTGAAAGCGATGAAGTGAGGTAAATCGATGGACATGCATTCAGGAACCTTTAATCCACAGGATTTCGCCTGGCAAGGCTTAACGCTGACACCCGCAGCGGCGATACACATCCGCGAACTGGTGGCAAAGCAGCCGGGTATGATCGGCGTGCGCTTAGGCGTGAAGCAAACGGGCTGCGCGGGCTTTGGCTATGTGCTCGACAGTGTTAGCGAGCCGGACAAAGACGATCTGCTGTTTGAACACGACGGCGCGAAGCTGTTTGTCCCGCTGCAAGCGATGCCTTTTATTGATGGCACGGAAGTCGATTTCGTTCGTGAAGGACTTAATCAGATATTCAAATTTCACAACCCTAAAGCCCAGAATGAATGTGGCTGTGGCGAAAGCTTTGGGGTATAGGCGGTACTATGTCTCGTAATACTGAAGCAACTGACGATGTCAAAACCTGGACCGGCGGCCCGCTGAATTATAAAGAAGGATTCTTCACCCAGTTAGCCACCGATGAGCTGGCAAAGGGGATAAACGAAGAGGTGGTGCGCGCAATTTCGGCGAAGCGTAATGAGCCGGAGTGGATGCTGGAGTTTCGTCTCAACGCCTATCACGCATGGCTGGAGATGGAAGAACCGCACTGGTTGAAAGCGCACTACGACAAGCTGAATTATCAGGATTACAGCTACTACTCGGCACCATCGTGCGGTAATTGTGACGACAACTGCGCGTCTGAACCCGGCGCGGTGCAGCAAACTGGCGCGAACGCCTTTTTAAGTAAAGAGGTGGAGGCGGCGTTTGAGCAGTTGGGCGTTCCCGTGCGGGAAGGCAAAGAGGTGGCGGTGGATGCCATTTTCGACTCTGTTTCGGTTGCCACTACTTATCGCGAAAAACTGGCGGAGCAGGGAATTATTTTTTGTTCCTTTGGCGAGGCGATCCACGATCACCCGGAACTGGTGCGTAAATATCTCGGCACCGTGGTGCCGGGGAATGACAACTTCTTTGCCGCACTTAATGCGGCGGTAGCCTCTGACGGTACGTTTATTTATGTGCCTAAAGGCGTGCGTTGCCCGATGGAACTTTCCACCTATTTTCGCATTAACGCGGAAAAAACCGGGCAGTTTGAGCGCACCATTCTGGTGGCCGACGAAGACAGCTACGTTAGCTACATTGAAGGCTGTTCCGCTCCGGTGCGTGACAGCTATCAGTTACACGCGGCGGTGGTGGAAGTCATCATCCATAAAAACGCCGAGGTGAAATATTCTACGGTACAAAACTGGTTCCCTGGCGATAACAACACCGGCGGTATTCTCAACTTCGTCACCAAGCGTGCTTTGTGCGAAGGCGAAAACAGCAAAATGTCATGGACGCAATCAGAAACCGGGTCAGCGATTACGTGGAAATATCCCAGCTGCATTTTGCGCGGCGATAACTCCATTGGTGAGTTTTACTCAGTGGCGCTGACCAGCGGTCATCAACAAGCGGATACCGGCACCAAGATGATCCACATCGGTAAAAACACCAAATCGACCGTTATCTCGAAAGGGATCTCTGCCGGACATAGTCAGAACAGTTATCGCGGCTTAGTGAAAATCATGCCGACGGCAACCAATGCGCGCAATTTCACTCAGTGCGACTCAATGCTGATTGGCGCTAATTGTGGGGCGCATACCTTCCCGTATGTCGAATGTCGCAATAACAGCGCTCAGCTGGAGCACGAGGCAACGACATCACGTATTGGTGAAGATCAACTGTTTTACTGCCTGCAACGCGGGATCAGCGAAGAAGATGCCATCTCGATGATTGTTAACGGTTTTTGCAAAGACGTGTTCTCGGAACTGCCGCTGGAATTTGCCGTTGAAGCACAAAAACTCCTCGCCATCAGCCTTGAGCATAGCGTCGGATAAGGAATAAACATGTTAAGTATTAAAGATTTACACGTCAGCGTGGAAGATAAAGCTATCCTGCGTGGATTAAGCCTCGATGTTCGTCCCGGCGAAGTTCACGCCATTATGGGGCCAAACGGTTCGGGCAAAAGTACCTTATCGGCAACGCTTGCCGGGCGAGAAGATTATGAAGTGACGAGCGGCACGGTTGAGTTTAAAGGCAAAGATTTGCTTGCGCTGTCGCCGGAAGATCGTGCAGGTGAAGGCATCTTTATGGCCTTCCAGTATCCGGTGGAAATTCCCGGCGTCAGTAACCAGTTTTTCCTGCAAACGGCACTTAATGCGGTGCGCAGCTATCGCGGCCAGGAAACGCTCGACCGCTTTGATTTTCAGGATTTGATGGAAGAGAAAATCGCTCTCCTGAAGATGCCGGAAGATTTATTAACCCGTTCGGTAAACGTTGGTTTTTCCGGCGGCGAGAAAAAGCGCAACGATATTTTGCAAATGGCGGTGCTGGAACCGGAGTTATGCATTCTTGATGAGTCAGACTCCGGGCTGGATATTGACGTATTAAAAGTGGTTGCCGATGGCGTGAACTCGCTGCGTGACGGCAAGCGTTCATTCATCATTGTTACGCACTATCAACGCATTCTCGACTACATCAAGCCTGATTACGTCCATGTGCTGTATCAGGGACGAATTGTGAAATCCGGCGATTTCACGTTGGTCAAACAACTGGAGGAGCAGGGTTATGGCTGGCTTACCGAACAGCAGTAACGCACTGCAACAGTGGCATCATTTGTTTGAAGCTGAAGGGGCGAAACGCTCCCCGCAAGCACAGCAGCATTTACAACAATTGCTGCGTACCGGACTGCCGACACGTAAACATGAAAACTGGAAATATACGCCGCTGGACGGGCTGACCAATAGCCAGTTTGTCTGCATTGCGGGGGAGATATCCCCACAGCAGCGTGATGCCTTAGCGTTAACGTTAGACGCCGTGCGGCTGGTGTTTGTCGATGGACGTTACGTGCCCGCACTGAGCGATGCAACTGAAGGCAGCGGATATGAAGTGAGCATTAACGACGACCGTCAGGGGTTACCCGACGCTATTCAGGCGGAAGTGTTTCTGCATTTGACGGAAAGCCTGGCACAAAGCGTGACGCATATCGCCGTGAAGCGCGGTCAACGGCCGACAAAGCCATTGCTGTTAATGCATATCACCCAGGGCGTGGCAGGTGAAGAGGTGAATACTGCCCATTACCGGCATCATCTGGATCTGGCGGAAGGTGCCGAAGCAACGGTGATCGAACATTTTGTCAGCCTTAATGATGCTCGTCACTTCACCGGCGCACGGTTCACTATCAACGTCGCAGCGAACGCCCATTTGCAGCATATCAAGCTGGCGTTTGAAAACCCGCTCAGTCACCACTTTGCTCATAACGATTTGTTGCTGGCTGATGATGCCACCGCATTTAGCCACAGTTTCCTGCTGGGTGGCGCAGTGTTACGACACAACACCAGTACGCAACTCAATGGCGAAAACAGCACGGTGCGGATCAATAGCCTGGCGATGCCGGTGAAAAACGAGGTGTGTGATACTCGTACCTGGCTGGAACACAATAAAGGTTTTTGTAACAGCCGACAGTTGCACAAAACTATCGTCAGCGACAAAGGCCGCGCGGTATTTAACGGTTTGATCAACGTCGCGCAGCACGCCATCAAAACGGATGGTCAGATGACCAACAATAATCTGCTGATGGGCAAACTGGCGGAAGTGGATACTAAACCGCAGCTGGAAATCTATGCAGATGATGTGAAATGCAGCCACGGCGCGACGGTGGGGCGTATTGATGACGAACAGATGTTTTATCTGCGCTCGCGCGGGATCAATCAGCAAGATGCCCAGCAGATGATCATCTACGCCTTTGCTGCCGAACTGACGGAAGCACTGTGTGATGAGGGGCTTAAACAGCAGGTGATGGCCCGAATCGGTCAACGACTGCCAGGAGGTGCAAGATGACTTTTTCCGTCGACAAAGTGCGGGCCGACTTTCCGGTGCTTTCTCGTGAGGTAAACGGTTTGCCGCTGGCTTATCTCGACAGTGCCGCCAGTGCGCAGAAACCAAGCCAGGTGATTGACGCCGAGGCTGAGTTTTATCGTCACGGCTACGCGGCGGTGCATCGCGGTATTCATACCTTAAGCGCCCAGGCGACCGAGAAAATGGAGAACGTGCGCAAGCGGGCATCGCTGTTTATTAATGCCCGTTCGGCGGAAGAGCTGGTGTTCGTCCGCGGCACGACGGAAGGGATCAATCTGGTCGCCAATAGCTGGGGCAACAGCAATGTGCGAGCGGGCGATAACATCATCATCAGTCAGATGGAGCACCACGCTAACATTGTCCCCTGGCAGATGCTTTGCGCACGCGTTGGCGCAGAGCTGCGTGTGATCCCGCTCAACCCCGACGGTACTCTGCAACTGGAGACGCTGCCTACGCTGTTTGATGAGAAAACTCGCCTGCTGGCAATTACTCATGTCTCCAACGTGCTTGGGACAGAAAATCCGCTGGCGGAGATGATCACACTTGCGCATCAACATGGCGCAAAAGTGCTGGTGGATGGCGCTCAGGCGGTGATGCATCATCCGGTGGATGTTCAGGCGCTGGATTGCGATTTCTACGTGTTTTCCGGGCATAAACTGTATGGTCCCACCGGCATTGGCGTGCTGTATGTCAAAGAAGCCTTGTTGCAGGAGATGCCGCCGTGGGAAGGGGGCGGTTCTATGATTGCCACCGTTAGCCTGAGTGAAGGCACTACCTGGACCAAAGCGCCGTGGCGGTTTGAAGCCGGTACGCCCAATACCGGAGGTATTATTGGCCTTGGCGCGGCGCTGGAGTATGTTTCGGCGCTGGGGCTTAATAACATAGCCGAGTATGAACAGAATCTGATGCACTACGCGCTAGCACAGCTGGAATCTGTACCGGATCTCACTCTCTATGGCCCACAGAACAGGCTTGGCGTTATTGCTTTTAATCTCGGTAAACACCACGCCTATGATGTTGGCAGTTTTCTCGATAATTACGGCATTGCTGTGCGTACCGGACATCACTGCGCTATGCCATTAATGGCCTATTACAACGTCCCCGCGATGTGTCGGGCGTCGCTGGCAATGTACAACACCCATGAAGAAGTGGATCGTCTGGTAACTGGATTGCAACGTATTCATCGTCTACTGGGGTAAAAGGGAGGCTCTATGGCTGTATTGCCGGATAAAGAAAAATTGCTGCGTAACTTTTTACGCTGCGCCAACTGGGAAGAGAAATATCTCTACATTATTGAACTGGGACAGCGTCTGCCAGAATTACGTGACGAAGACAAAAGCCCGCAAAATAGCATCCAGGGCTGCCAGAGTCAGGTGTGGATTGTAATGCGCCAGAATGCGCAGGGAATTATTGAATTGCAGGGCGACAGCGATGCGGCCATTGTAAAAGGGCTTATTGCGGTCGTCTTTATTCTTTACGATCAAATGACGCCGCAGGATATTGTCAATTTCGATGTGCGCCCGTGGTTTGAAAAAATGGCGCTCACCCAACATCTCACCCCATCACGCTCACAAGGTCTGGAAGCGATGATTCGCGCAATTCGCGCCAAAGCCGCTGCACTTAGCTAAACTAAAGGGACAGCTTTCATCCGGTTGGCTCACATTGTCGGGTGGTCAATGTTTACACTGGCCTGCACAGGAGTGTTTTGGTTTCAGGTGAACTAAGCGCCATCCGACGTTTCAGCGTGAGTCTCCGGCAAATACAGGAGGTTTACAATGAAACGCGCGTCTTTGCTTACACTCACGCTTATCGGCGCTTTTAGCGCCATCCAGGCTGCCTGGGCGGTTGATTATCCGCTACCACCAACCGGCAGCCGACTGGTTGGGCAAAATCAAACGTATACGGTGCAAGAAGGGGATAAAAACCTTCAGGCCATCGCCCGACGTTTTGATACTGCGGCAATGTTGATCCTTGAAGCCAATAACACTATCGCCCCGGTGCCAAAACCCGGTACGACGATAACTATTCCTTCACAACTGTTATTACCTGATGCACCGCGCCAGGGGATAATTGTGAACCTTGCAGAACTGCGCCTTTATTATTATCCGCCGGGAGAAAATATCGTGCAGGTTTATCCGATAGGTATTGGTTTGCAGGGGCTGGAAACGCCGGTGATGGAAACGCGTGTGGGGCAGAAAATCCCTAACCCAACCTGGACGCCTACGGCGGGCATTCGTCAACGTTCGCTGGAGCGTGGCATTAAATTACCGCCGGTCGTTCCTGCCGGGCCAAATAACCCGCTAGGACGTTACGCACTGCGCCTCGCGCATGGTAATGGCGAATACCTCATTCATGGCACCAGTGCGCCGGACAGCGTCGGTTTGCGCGTCAGTTCGGGCTGTATTCGCATGAATGCACCGGATATTAAAGCTTTATTCTCCAGCGTGCGGACGGGAACGCCGGTGAAAGTGATCAACGAACCGGTGAAATATTCCGTGGAACCTAACGGGATGCGTTATGTTGAAGTACATCGACCACTATCGGCAGAAGAACAGCAGAACGTTCAGACAATGCCGTACACGCTGCCAGCAGGCTTTACGCAATTTAAAGACAATAAGGCTGTAGATCAGAAGTTAGTCGATAAAGCGTTGTATCGTCGGGCAGGGTATCCGGTTGCGGTGAGCAGTGGAGCAACTCCCGCAGCCAGCAATGCGCCTTCAGTAGAGTCAGCGCAGAATGGGGAACCAGAGCAAGGGAATATGTTACGCGCGACGCAGTAGCGGTAAATAGCAGGCAAAAAAATGGCGCACAATGTGCGCCATTTTTCACTTCACAGGTACTATTACTTGCGGTATTTAGTAGCCATGTTGTCCAGACGCTGGTTAGCACGAGCTGCGTCATCTTTAGCAGCCTGAACGTCGGAACGCATTGCGTTCACGTCGTTGCTCAGCTGGTCAACTTTAGCGTTCAGAGTCTGAACGTCAGAAGACAGCTGATCGATTTTAGCGTTGCTGGAGCAACCTGCCAGCAGAGTAGAACCCAGGATTACCGCGCCCAGTACCAGTTTAGTAGCTTTCATTATTAATACCCTCTAGATTGAGTTAATCTCCATGTAGCGTTACAAGTATTACACAAAGTTTTTTATGTTGAGAATATTTTTTTGATGGGAAGGCACTTATTTTTGATCGTTCGCTCAAAGAAGCATCGAACGCTGGGTTTTAGATAAAAAAATTGAGAGAAAACAGGATGCTTCCATCGGATTCATCTTAGATAAAGTGAGATTATATAGTGAAATCCGATTTGATTTTTTATTGCTTCTGGTTATCGATTAAATAAAAAAAGCGCCCATCAGGACGCTTCGATATACAAATTAATTCACAAAAGCAATATTACAGGACGTGAACAGATGCGGTGTTAGTAGTGCCGCTCGGTACCAGTGCACCAGAAACCATAACTACGACATCACCTTTGTGTGCCAGACCGCTCTGCAGAGCCAGTTCTTTACCCAGACGGTAGAAGTCATCAGTAGAAGTGATCTCTTTAACCAGCTGCGGCACAACGCCTTTGCTCAGTACTAACTGGTGAGCCGTTTTTTCGTTGGTGGTCAGTGCCAGGATGGTGGCATCCGGGAAGTATTTACGTACTGCGCGAGCAGATTTACCGCCCTGAGTAGCAACCACGATCAGCGGAGCATCCAGTTTTTCAGCAGTTTCAACGGCACCACGGCATACCGCTTCGGTTATACGCAGTTTACGGTTGTCATTGTTGAACTCGAGACGGCTGTTCATCACGCGGTCGGTACGTTCGCAGATGGTCGCCATGATAGAAACCGCTTCCAGCGGGTATTTACCTTTTGCGGATTCACCAGACAGCATCACTGCGTCAGTACCGTCGAGGATGGCGTTTGCAACGTCACCGGCTTCTGCGCGAGTCGGGCGTGGGTTTTTGATCATGGAATCCAGCATCTGGGTCGCAGTGATAACGACTTTACGTGCACGGATACATTTTTCGATCATCATCTTCTGGGCGAAGATAACTTCTTCTACCGGGATTTCTACACCCAGGTCGCCACGCGCAACCATGATGCCGTCAGAGGCTTCGAGGATTTCGTCGAAGTTGTTGAGGCCTTCCTGGTTTTCGATTTTGGAGATGATGTGGATGTTTTCGCCGCCGTGCGCTTTCAGGTGCTCACGGATTTCGATAACGTCAGAACGCTTACGAATAAAGGAAGCAGCAACAAAGTCTACGCCTTGTTCGCAACCAAAGATCAGGTCCTGTTTGTCTTTTTCAGCCAGTGCTGGCAGGGCAATGGAAACGCCAGGCAGGTTCACACCTTTGTTTTCGCCCAGGTCGCCGTTGTTCAGCACTTTACAGATAACTTTGTTACCTTCAATGGCGGTAACTTCCATACCGATCAGACCGTCGTCAACCAGTACGGTGTTGCCAACAGACAGGTCAGTAGTGAAACCTTCATACGTTACCGCAACCATTTCGCTGTTGCCGATAACAGATTTATCAGTAGTGAAAGTAAAGGTCTGACCCGCTTTCAGAGAAACGTCGTTACCGCCTTCCAGTTTCATGGTGCGGATTTCCGGACCTTTGGTATCAAGCAGGATAGCGGCGGTTTTACCAGTTTTGCTCATCACGTTGCGCAGATTCTGAATGCGCTGACCGTGTTCTGCATAGTCACCATGAGAGAAGTTCAGACGCATAACGTTCATGCCAGCGTCCAGCATTTTAGCTAACATCTCTTCAGATTCGGTTTTCGGTCCGATGGTGCAAACAATTTTGGTCTTTTTCATGACAGTCTTAGTCTTTAAGTTGAGAAGGATGGGAGAAACTTGCTTTCTGGGCGCACTGCCGGAAAGCGAATCCGGTATTACGAAAGTGGTTGTGCCTCGCTCTAAGGATAGGTGACATCGAAAAAGCGTGCAGAGGAATGTGTGCTTGTGTCTCAGCCCAACGTGAGTGCCTGTTTTTGAGTCGTTGAGTTCTACAGTCCAAAGTGCTGAAACCATTCAAGAGTCAATTGGCGCGCATTATACGCTGAAATTAATCCAAAAGGAAAACAAAAACAGCGTTTCAAAAAATATACAACTTGTTAGACAATAAATTGTTATCAAAGATTCAGCGTTCCAGGGAAAAGGTTACGCAAAAACTTCGTTGTTTGCGCAACGTCTGGTGCCGGGGTTGTCAGTGTGAGGATAAGTGAAAGTTCATCCGGTGTATAAATACATCATCGCTCAATTGCTACAGTTAAAATAATTTATCACGTTATTTGTCTGATTTTGTTTGATTTTTGTTTAATTGGTTAGATTGATATATGCTGATAGTTGGCATGATAAATAGGTATAAAGAATGGGAAACCGGACAAAAGAGGATGAACTGTACCGAGAAATGTGCAGAGTTGTCGGTAAAGTTGTGCTGGAAATGCGCGATCTGGGGCAGGAACCAAAGCATATTGTTATCGCAGGCGTATTACGTACAGCATTAGCCAATAAACGCATTCAGCGCAGTGAGCTGGAAAAGCAGGCGATGGAAACAGTCATTAACGCACTAGTAAAATGACCATTCAGGATGAGGCGGTAAGCTTCATCCTGATATTGTTAGTTCAGTTGCGGTCCAGTTAATCATTCTAAATAACAACTGCTGAAATTATACGAATTTCGGTGTATATTTTAATTTATAGCGATAAAGTTATTTTTATTTTCTGCGATGAATTTCACAAATAATTGTCGGTTAAGTTAAATTTATTTCAAATGATAATAAATATCACTTCACTTATAATTTCTTGCTTTGTGATTTTAATTGATAACGATCAATGTTAAGAGCCCAGAATAATCACATTATTTTTTCTCCTAACCATAAAGGATTAGTTTGTTAGCGTTAAATCTTTTCTCATACACTATCGGGTTAGGGAAAATATCTGGTGTTGAGGACAGCGTCAGCAGCGTATTAGTTGAGTGCTTAATATCAGGCTGTTGAATTGTCAGCACTGTGTTTGCGAAGAGGATGCGAAATAAATGAACCCGGTTGATCGTCCACTATTAAATATTGGCTTAACGCGATTAGAATTCTTGCGTATATCAGGAAAAGGCCTTGCTGGTTTAACAATTGCCCCTGCTTTACTGTCACTTTTGGGTTGCAAACAGGAAGATATTGATAGCGGCACAGTAGGGTTGATAAATACACCCAAAGGGGTGCTGGTGACCCAACGTGCGCGATGCACGGGTTGCCACCGCTGTGAAATCTCTTGTACCAACTTCAACGATGGCTCAGTAGGGACATTCTTCTCCCGTATCAAAATCCATCGCAATTATTTCTTTGGCGACAACGGGGTTGGCTCTGGCGGTGGCCTGTATGGCGATCTCAACTATACCGCGGATACCTGCCGTCAATGCAAAGAGTCGCAATGCATGAACGTCTGCCCGATTGGTGCGATTACCTGGCAGCAGAAAGAAGGCTGTATTACCGTCGATCATAAACGTTGTATTGGCTGTAGCGCCTGTACTACGGCATGCCCGTGGATGATGGCCACCGTAAATACCGAAAGTAAAAAATCCTCGAAATGTGTGTTATGCGGTGAATGCGCAAACGCCTGCCCAACAGGGGCGTTAAAAATTATCGAGTGGAAAGATATTACTGTGTGAATCTTGCAAAGGAAAAAATCATGGCTAACGGTTGGACAGGTAATATATTAAGAGTCAATCTCACGACAGGAAATATTACCCTCGAAGATTCCAGTAAATTTAAAAGTTTTGTCGGTGGCATGGGCTTCGGCTACAAAATTATGTATGACGAAGTACCGCCAGGCACGAAACCTTTCGATGAAGCGAATAAATTAGTTTTTGCTACCGGCCCATTAACTGGATCTGGTGCCCCCTGTAGTTCTCGCGTAAATATCACCTCACTTTCTACTTTTACCAAAGGAAATTTAGTCGTCGATGCCCATATGGGGGGCTTTTTTGCAGCGCAAATGAAATTCGCTGGATACGACGTCATTATTATCGAAGGGAAAGCGAAATCACCGGTATGGCTGAAGATTAAAGATGACAAAGTTAGCCTTGAAAAAGCCGATTTCTTATGGGGAAAAGGGACGCGCGCAACGACGGAAGAAATTTGTCGCTTGACCAGTCCGGAAACCTGTGTGGCGGCTATTGGTCAGGCTGGAGAAAACCTTGTTCCTCTCTCTGGCATGTTGAATAGCCGTAACCACAGCGGCGGTGCGGGAACTGGCGCAATAATGGGTTCGAAAAACCTGAAAGCGATTGCGGTTGAAGGGACGAAAGGGGTCAACATTGCCGATCGTCAGGAGATGAAGCGTCTCAACGATTACATGATGACTGAACTTATCGGTGCGAATAACAACCATGTCGTGCCAAGTACGCCGCAATCGTGGGCAGAGTATTCAGATCCCAAGTCACGTTGGACAGCACGTAAAGGGCTGTTTTGGGGCGCGGCTGAAGGTGGTCCGATTGAAACGGGGGAAATTCCGCCAGGCAATCAGAATACGGTCGGCTTTCGTACCTATAAATCCGTTTTTGACTTAGGTCCGGCGGCAGAGAAATACACAGTAAAAATGAGTGGCTGCCACTCTTGCCCGATCCGTTGTATGACCCAAATGAATATTCCTCGGGTGAAAGAGTTTGGCGTGCCCAGCACAGGTGGTAACACTTGTGTAGCAAACTTTGTCCATACCACCATCTTCCCGAACGGGCCGAAAGATTTTGAAGATAAGGACGATGGTCGTGTGATTGGTAACCTGGTTGGTCTGAATTTGTTCGATGACTACGGCCTATGGTGTAACTACGGGCAGTTGCATCGCGACTTTACTTATTGTTACAGCAAAGGTGTGTTCAAGCGTGTTCTGCCTGCTGAAGAGTATGCGGAAATTCGCTGGGATCAACTGGAAGCGGGTGACGTTAACTTTATTAAAGATTTTTACTACCGTCTGGCGCATCGCGTGGGTGAGTTGAGTCACCTGGCTGATGGTTCATATGCCATCGCAGAACGCTGGAATTTGGGTGAAGAGTACTGGGGCTACGCGAAAAATAAACTCTGGTCGCCGTTTGGCTATCCGGTTCACCATGCCAATGAAGCGTCAGCGCAAGTCGGTTCCATTGTTAACTGTATGTTCAACCGTGACTGCATGACGCATACCCATATCAATTTTATTGGTTCCGGCTTGCCATTGAAACTGCAGCGTGAAGTGGCGAAAGAGCTTTTTGGTTCTGAAGATGCTTACGATGAAACCAAAAACTACACACCGATCAATGACGCAAAAATTAAATATGCTAAGTGGTCGCTGTTGCGGGTCTGTTTGCATAACGCCGTCACCCTGTGCAACTGGGTCTGGCCAATGACCGTTTCGCCGCTGAAAAGCCGTAATTACCGGGGTGATCTGGCGCTTGAAGCCAAATTCTTCAAAGCGATCACTGGCGAAGATATGACTCAGGAAAAATTAGATTTAGCTGCAGAGCGTATCTTTACGTTGCATCGCGCCTACACGGTAAAACTGATGCAAACCAAAGATATGCGTAATGAACACGATCTTATCTGTTCCTGGGTATTCGACAAGGATCCGCAGATCCCGGTCTTTACTGAAGGTACAGACAAAATGGACCGTGACGATATGCATGCTTCGCTCACGATGTTCTACAAAGAAATGGGCTGGGACCCACAGCTTGGTTGTCCGACCCGCGAAACATTGCAGCGTCTGGGGCTGGAAGATATTGCCGCCGATCTGGCAGCACACAATCTACTGCCTGCGTAAGGAATGGGAGAGATGAACCATCAGGATGAATTGCCGTTAGCGAAAGTCAGCGAAATTGATGAGGCGAAGCGGCAATGGTTGCAGGGGATGCGTCACCCCGTTGATACGGTAACCGAACCAGAACCGGCTGAAATCCTGGCAGAGTTCATTCGCCAGCATTCTGCGGCTGGGCAGCTGGTGGCGCGCGCCGTGTTTCTCTCGCCACCCTATTCGGTTGCAGAAGAGGAACTGTCAGTTTTGCTGGAAAACATTAAGCAGAACGGAGACTACGCGGATATCGCTTGTATGACGGGAAGCCAGGATGATTACTATTACTCAACGCAGGCCATGAGTGAAAACTACGCGGCGATGTCTTTGCAAGTTGTGGAGCAGGACATTTGTCGCGCCATTGCACACGCCGTTCGTTTTGAGTGCCAGACGTATCCTCGTCCTTACAAAGTCGCCATGCTGATGCAAGCGCCATATTACTTCCAGGAAGCGCAGATTGAAGCCGCGATCGCCGCGATGGATGTTGCACCTGAATATGCCGATATACGGCAGGTGGAGTCATCGACGGCAGTGTTGTACTTGTTTAGCGAGCGATTTATGACCTATGGCAAGGCGTATGGCTTATGCGAATGGTTCGAGGTAGAGCAGTTTCAGAACCCCTGAAATTTCAGGGGGATGTCATGGATAGGGTGGACAGTTGCAGCCACTGCATTAGGGGATAATCAGATGTCCTTCACTCGACGCAAATTTGTTCTGGGGATGGGAACAGTAATCTTTTTTACTGGTTCTACGTCTTCTCTGTTAGCGAATACGAGGCAAGAAAAGGAAGTTCGGTATGCCATGATTCATGACGAGTCACGGTGCAATGGCTGTAATATCTGCGCCCGCGCATGCCGTAAAACTAACCACGTCCCCGCTCAGGGAAGCCGTTTATCGATAGCACACATTCCAGTCATCGATAACGACAATGGAACGCAGTATCACTTTTTTCGTCAGTCATGTCAGCACTGCGAAGATGCTCCTTGCATCGACGTTTGCCCGACAGGGGCGTCGTGGCGTGATGAGCAGGGGATCGTGCGGGTAGAAAAATCGCAGTGCATCGGCTGCAGTTATTGCATTGGCGTTTGCCCGTACCAGGTTCGCTACCTTAACCCTGTCACTAAAGTGGCAGATAAATGTGATTTCTGCGCTGAGACCCGACTGGCAAAAGGCTTTCCGCCCATTTGCGTCAGTGCCTGCCCGGAACACGCATTGATCTTTGGTCACGAAGATAGCCCAGAAATTCAGGCGTGGTTGCAGGAAAATAAATACTATCAATATCAGCTACCTGGCGCCGGGAAACCGCATCTGTATCGCCGGTTCGGTCAACATTTGATTAAAAAGGAAAATGTATGAACCCGTCGCAACATGCTGAACAGTTTCAGAGCCAGTTGGCGAACTATGTGCCACAGTTCACCCCCCAATTTTGGCCGGTGTGGTTGATCATTGCCGGACTATTGCTGGTTGGGATGTGGTTGGTGCTGGGGCTACATGCCTTGCTTCGTGCTCGTGGCGTGAAGAAATCAGCCACCGATCATAGTGAGAGGATTTATCTTTACAGCAAAGCGGTCAGATTATGGCACTGGTCGAATGCGTTACTCTTTGTATTGTTGCTGGCAAGTGGGCTGATAAATCACTTTGCGCTGGTGGGCGCAACTGCGGTTAAAAGTCTGGTTGCGGTGCATGAAGTTTGCGGATTTTTGTTACTGGCATGCTGGCTTGGCTTTGTTCTGATCAATGCCGTTGGGGGTAATGGTCACCACTATCGCATTCGTCGTCAGGGTTGGCTGGATCGAGCGGCAAAACAAACGCGATTTTATTTGTTTGGCATTATGCAGGGGGAAGAACATCCTTTCCCGGCAACAACCCAGTCTAAATTTAATCCCTTACAGCAGGTCGCCTATGTTGGTGTCATGTATGGATTGTTGCCATTGTTACTATTGACGGGGCTGCTGTGTCTCTATCCGCAAGCCGTGGGAGATGTGTTTCCTGGCGTAAGATACTGGTTATTGCAGGCGCATTTTGCTCTGGCATTTATAAGCCTCTTTTTTATCTTCGGTCATCTTTATCTTTGCACCACGGGGCGTACGCCACACGAAACCTTTAAAAGCATGGTCGATGGCTATCACCGGCACTAACGAATGATCATTACACGAGCAGACCTGCGAGAATGGCGTATCGGAGCGGTGATGTATCGCTGGTTTCTGCGCCATTTCCCACGTGGCGGTAGTTATGCCGATATTCATCATGCACTGATTGAGGAAGGATATACGGACTGGGCGGAGAGTCTGGTTGAGTATGCGTGGAAAAAATGGCTGGCAGATGAAAACTTCGCGCATCAGGAAGTTTCCTCTATGCAAAAACTGGCCACAGATCCCGGAGAACGACTATTTTGCAGTCAGTTTGTCCGCAGCGACGATCATGCTCGCCTCGGCTGTTGTGAGGATAACGCCAGAATCGCAACCGCTGGGTATGCCGCGCAAATTGCCAGTATGGGTTATAGCGTGCGGATTGGAAGTGTCGGCTTTAACAGTCACATTGGCAGCTCCGGTGCACGCGCACGGGTTGCTGTAACCGGTAATTCTTCGCGGATAAGCAGCGCTGGAGATAGCGGTCGGATTGCGAATACCGGAATGCGAGTACGCGTTTGTACATTGGGTGAACGGTGTCATGTCGCCAGTAATGGTGACCTGGTGCAAATCGCCAGCTTTGGCGCAAACGCCAGAATTGCCAACAGCGGCGACAATGTACACATCATTGCCAGTGGTGAAAATTCAACGGTAGTGAGCACGGGCGTGGTCGACTCAATTATTCTCGGGCCAGGGGGATGCGCCGCACTGGCATATCATGACGGCGAAAGAGTTCGCTTCGCCGTCGCCATTGAAGGTGAAAACAATATTCGAGCCGGAGTCCGCTATCGTCTTAATGAACAACATCAGTTTGTTGAGTGCTGATAGCTTTACCTTTAATCAAACGAAAGACGCCGACGCGCACGGGATGCAGGTTTTACGACCGCCCGAGCCATCGCCTCTCCAATTTCTGCACATGCCGTAATTCCCTGAACGAAAGGCTGGTCGTGCATCAACCAGGGCAACGCGCCGAACGCTACGCGCCCACGAATATCTTCGGGTTGCTGTAACGTATAATCTTCGCCAACATTAGGGATTTCATCCCCTGTTTTCTGTAATTGTTCGCGTAGTCCAGGGAAAGGAATATCTTTCACTTTAAGCGGACGCTGCCCGCGGGCATCAATAAAAACGTCAAACGAGTAGCTATTGTCTTCCGTTTTCAGGACGGTGCGCGACTCATTAATTTCCATTTCGTAGTCTTCACCGAGGGCGAGAATATGAATGATTCCCGCTTCACGTAAGGCCAGTAGTCGACGAATAGACTCTGAAGGGATTGCCGCATAATTATCGATGAAAACCCGGGCAAGGCCTTTACTGAACCGTTTATGGTCGTGTTCATTCAGATGTGGAACAATTTCCTGTACGGCTTCATGCAGGCGCAGAATGACATAACGCCAGGGAACAGTATGTTTTTCTCGTTTATTGCGTTCGACTTCCTGGAGATTTTCTTCTGCCCAGTCAAATGGGTCGCGTTGTTTGCGCTCGGCAAACCAGGCTTGAGCAAAGGAATCGACATTCAGGCTCTCTAAGGCTATGCGTTGGCTCCAGTCTGGATCAGCAAACTTGATTTCCTCTACTATCAATCTAAATACCCGATCCAAAAGGCCCACTTCGCCTTTTTGAATCTCAGCATTTAATGCCTGATCGGTGATGATGTGTAAGGGCTCGTAGGGAATAGGGCAATAGAAATCGGCTTCGGGTAAAATACCTGTGCGCGACATTAACGTAATATTTAGCTTTTCATTTGCGTTATCGCGGTGAAAAGTGACGTGTTGTTTATCATCTTCAATGAACGAACCATGCTGAATAGCCACTGCCATTGCCGCATCCAGTCCGCTCAAGGATGTTCCCATAATACCCACGTTACACGCATCGACCTTTGCTTCCATCAGGCCTGACCACGGGCTGGGAAAATACGTTCTGGTTGCTTCTTCTTCATCAGGCCAGACGTGCCCCGTTGCGATCACCGCTAAATCAAACGTCTCGCTGGGTAAATTCAGATTTGTAGCGAGCATGACGCCAGCATTTGTAATTTGCAGATCGGTAACCTGGCATGATTCATAAACAGCCACTGCAAATTTTTGCTGTCGTGCCTGGTCTACTAATCGTAAAAATTGATCGCGGAAATATTCGCCCAGCAGAATTCGCGGTAAAAACTGACGATCGTGCAAGGTTTCTTTTTTAACGCCATAACGCTGGAGATGGCTGGCTTCTTGCTTTTGTAGCCATTCGAGATACGTGCAATAAATCGGCGGTATTTCAATACTGGCAATGTTTGCCAGCATCAGTTTTGAGTTTTCCTCATCACTGTATGGCATCCCGATACCGGCTTCGTCAGCCTGATCGAAGATAGAAATAGAAAGTGGCGTTTGTTGCTGTAGAAGCGAGAATAAGGTGTAGATCCCCGTAGGCCCGGCACCCACAATAGCAATTGTTTTCATTGTTACTTACCTGTACGCATTCTTTCGAATTTAGTGTTATCAGGTAAGTTTGGTTGAGATTTTTAGAATTTGAGAAATTTCAGACAGGGATGAAAAGGGCACTAACCGCCCTTGATTAAAATCTGTCAGGCAAGTTTTGCCTGATTGATTTGACTCAGTGGCACATTGACATCGAAAACTTTGGCGACAACTTCCTCAACGCCGAGATTTTTCAGTCGGGCAGTATGTTTTTCCAGATAGGCAAGGGCGCTTTTTTCATCAGTGAAAAGGTAGATCCCACCGGCTTCGTGGTTCTTTTCACTTTCTGTCCAAACCTTCCACAGAAAACCAGGTTCCTGATTAATCGACTCAGCAAGCGGTTTAAGCTGCTCAGCCATTGTGTCGCCAAATGGGCCATTGAAAGAAAAATGAAGTTGTAACAAAGTTGCCATAGCGATTCTCCTTCTGATAACGCATACGAAGACAGTGTAAATCTTTTAACGTATTGGATACAGAGAAGAAACAGAGGGAAAAAAGGAGAAGACCAGATTAAGAAAATCTGGTGCGTCCGAGTGGACTCGAACCACCGACCCCCACCATGTCAAGGTGGTGCTCTAACCAACTGAGCTACGGACGCAGGATGGTGCGTTCAATTGGACTCGAACCAACGACCCCCACCATGTCAAGGTGGTGCTCTAACCAACTGAGCTATGAACGCAACGTTGTAGGTGACAACGGGGACGAATATTAGCGGCAGAGTGGGAAGGTGGCAAGAGGCAAAACGTAATTTTCTGCGCTATTTCGACCGTTTGCAGAGCTTTTAAGCAAATTGGCTATATTTTGTTGATTTGCAAGGGCGATTTTTATTCAGGATCGCATTTACATCTGATACAACCCAATAATCCGTGTATCAGAGTTTAAACAGAGTTGTTTGCCACCATCTCAAATCTGTCGTGGATAAATCCTTCGTAGCCTTTACACTTAGGTAGCAATAAAGGCACACAGATGCAGCAAAGGAATAAATCATGGGATCTGATGCGAAAAACTTGATGAGCGACGGGAACGTGCAAATTGTTAAGACCGGCGAGGTTATTGGCGCGACGCAACTTACTGAAGGCGAGTTGATTGTTGAAGCTGGCGGAAGAGCCGAAAATACCGTGGTCACGGGGGCTGGCTGGTTGAAAGTGGCAACCGGTGGGATAGCCAAATGCACACAGTACGGTAACAATGGCACACTATCGGTCAGCGACGGTGCCATTGCCACAGATATTGTTCAGTCCGAGGGAGGCGCAATTAGTCTCTCTACGCTCGCTACGGTTAATGGCCGCCATCCCGAAGGTGAATTCAGCGTTGATAAAGGTTATGCCTGCGGTTTGTTGCTGGAAAATGGCGGTAACCTGCGTGTACTGGAAGGCCATCGCGCGGAAAAAATTATTCTCGATCAAGAGGGTGGCCTGTTGGTCAATGGGACAACCTCAGCGGTCGTGGTAGATGAAGGTGGTGAATTGTTGGTGTATCCAGGTGGGGAAGCCTGCAATTGTGAGATTAATCAGGGCGGCGTTTTTATGCTGGCGGGGAAAGCCAGTGATACGTTGCTTGCTGGTGGCACCATGAATAATCTCGGTGGTGAAGACTCTGACACTATTGTTGAGAATGGAGCCATCTATCGTCTGGGGACGGATGGTCTTCAGCTCTACAGTTCCGGTAAGACGCAAAACCTGTCCGTTAATGTGGGTGGTCGGGCTGAAGTGCATGCCGGTACGCTGGAAAATGCGGTAATACAAGGTGGGACAGTGATCCTGTTGTCACCCACCAGCGCGGACGAAAATTTTGTCGTAGAGGAAGATCGCGCACCGGTTGAACTGACCGGTAGTGTTGCATTACTGGACGGCGCTTCAATGATTATTGGCTATGGCGCAGATCTGCAACAATCAACGATTACTGTACAGCAGGGCGGTGTATTGATTCTCGACGGCAGTACGGTAAAAGGTGACAGTGTCACTTTTGGTATTGGTAACATCAATCTAAATGGCGGAAAACTGTGGCTGATCACTGATGCGGCAACGCATGTGCAACTGAAAGTGAAACGCCTGCGCGGAGAGGGAGCCATTTGCCTGCAAACCAGTGCGAAAGAAATTTCACCTGACTTCATCAATGTGAAAGGGGAAGTTACTGGTGATATACACGTTGAGATAACAGATGCCAGTCGGCAAACTCTGTGTAACGCACTGAAACTACAGCCAGACGAAGACGGGATTGGCGCAACGCTCCAGCCTGCGTAAAAACACAGGCGCAACCCGTGAAGGTTGCGCCTTGTCTTTACTAGCGAGCTGCTCGTTGCAGAATGATGGCTGACGGCAGACGTTGCAGGAACCGCATACGCAGCATCATCATAATGGCTGCCGAAGTCAGGCCAATAATAAAGCCTATCCAGAAGCCTGCTGGCCCCATAGGTTCAACGACCAGATCGGTCAGTGCCAGAATATAGCCGCTTGGCAAGCCCAGCACCCAGTAAGCCGTAAAGGTGATATAGAAAATGGAACGTGTATCTTTATAACCACGCAAAATCCCACTGCCAATCACCTGGATAGAGTCAGAAATCTGATATACCGCCGCCAGCAGCATCAAATGCGCAGCCAGCGTTACAACCTCGGGATTGTCGTTGTACAACAGGGCGATTTGCTCTCGCAGTGAAACCGTGAATATGGCCGTCAGGGTTGCCATACAGACACCCACCATAAGCCCGGTCCGCGCAGCGGTTTGCGCATCCAGCGTTGAGCCTTGACCCAGACGATAACCTACGCGGATGGTTACCGCTGCCGCCAGCGACATGGGAAGCACGAACATCAGTGAACTAAAGTTCAGGGCAATCTGATGTCCTGCGACATCAACAATACCGAGCGGAGACACTAACAGAGCCACGACGGCAAACAGCGTTACTTCAAAGAACAGTGCCAGCGCAATTGGCAAACCGAGTTGAATCAGTCGTTTCATAACCGCAGGATCGGGCTTCGCGGTGCCTTTTTCGTTACGAATATCGCGCATCGAGCGGGCGCGTTTAATGTAAGAAACCATGGCAAGGAACATGACCCAATACACCGCCGCAGTAGCCACGCCACAACCAACGCCACCGAGCTCAGGCATACCGAAATGACCATAAATAAAGATATAGTTCACCGGAATGTTCACCAGCAGGCCGATAAAGCCCATCACCATACCCGGCTTGGTTTTTGCCAGACCTTCACACTGGTTACGGGCAACCTGGAAGAAAAGATAGCCCGGCGCGCCCCATAGCAACGCACGCAGATAACCCACGGCTTTGTCCGCCAGAGCCGGATCGATGTTTTCCATGGAGCGGATAATGTAACCCGCATTCCACAGTACCAGCATAATGAGAACGGAAACAAAACCTGCCAGCCAGAAACCTTGTCGCACCTGATGCGCAATGCGCTCACGTCGACCGGAACCATTTAATTGCGCGATAACCGGCGTTAATGCCAGCAGCAGTCCGTGACCAAAGAGGATCGCCGGAAGCCAGATAGAAGTTCCGATAGCAACCGCCGCCATGTCGGTGGCACTATAGCCGCCCGCCATCACGGTATCGACAAAACCCATCGCAGTTTGGGCGATTTGCGCGAGAATCACCGGGATTGCTAATGCTAATAACAGACGCGCTTCACTGATATACTTCTGCACGTGAACACCTTTTATTTGTAGTTATATGAGAGACTAAAAAGCCGCCTGAATGGGCAGCAAAAAGAAGAAGCAGGGGAAATTCAGTCTATTGTAGCGAGGATTTATTAATTCTCCAGTGAAAAAATAGCCATTCTTACCCCTTCACTGGTAAGGGCGTTTTCCACCTGCTATTGTGCTGAACAGAATGTCTTAACTGATTTCAGGAGTTGTAAGTATGTTTACGGGGATTGTACAGGGCACCGCAAAACTGGTGTCGATTGATGAGAAACCAAATTTTCGCACGCATGTGGTGGAGTTACCCGACCACATGCTGGACGGACTGGAAACCGGTGCGTCCGTGGCGCATAACGGTTGCTGCCTGACCGTGACGGAAATTAACGGCAACCATGTCAGTTTTGACCTGATGAAAGAAACGTTACGCATTACTAATCTTGGTGATTTAAAAGTGGGGGATTGGGTAAACGTTGAGCGTGCGGCGAAATTCAGCGATGAAATTGGCGGACACTTAATGTCAGGTCATATTATGACCACCGCTGAAGTGGCGAAAATATTAACCTCGGAAAATAATCGTCAGATCTGGTTTAAAGTCCAGGATAGTCAGTTGATGAAATATATCCTGTACAAAGGATTTATTGGCATCGACGGTATTAGCCTGACCGTCGGCGAAGTCACGCCAACGCGTTTTTGCGTCCATTTAATTCCGGAAACACTGGAACGCACGACTCTTGGGAAGAAAAAACTCGGCGCACGCGTCAACATTGAAATCGATCCACAAACTCAGGCAGTGGTAGATACGGTAGAACGTGTGCTGGCGGCACGAGAAAATGCCATGAATCAACCAGGTACAGAAGCCTGATCTGAAATCGCCCCCGGAGCGGGGGCGATAGAATAGCCTTTAGCGAGCGACTCGAAGGCCGTTTTCAACACCGCGTGAGAACACGACCTGCCAGAGCTGAATATCACGGGCGCGGAAAGCACCTGCACAGGCATTCAGATAATAGGTAAACATCCGTTTAAAGCGTTCACTGTAGTTATCCGCAATTTCTGGCCATGCGGCGAGGAATCGTTCATACCACGCCATCAACGTAGTATCGTAATCAGCACCGAAGTTATGCCAGTCTTCCATCACAAAGTGGGGTTCGCTGGACTGAGCTATCTGGCGTACAGAGGGCAGGCAACCGTTCGGAAAAATATATTTATTAATCCAGGGATCAACATTCAGATCGGTTTTTTTCGAACCGATGGTATGGAGCAGGAATATACCTTCCGGTTTCAAATTACGATCCACCACCGCAAAATAGGTATCGTAATTTTTCGGTCCGACGTGTTCGAACATCCCCACAGAAACAATACGATCAAACTGGTCGTTCAGGTCACGATAATCTTGCAGCAAAATGGTGACATCCAGGCCTTCACAGCGTTCCTGAGCCATTTTTTGCTGTTCGGCAGAAATGGTGACGCCGACCACGCTTACGTCATAATTAGACGCCATGTAGTGCGCCAGTCCGCCCCAGCCACAGCCAATATCCAGTACGCGCATCCCTGGTTTTAACTGCAATTTTTCACAAATCATTTTGAGCTTCGCCTGCTGGGCAGATTCCAGATTATCGGCATCTTTCCAGTAAGCACAGGAATATTGCATGAAGGGGTCAAGCATGCGGCTGAACAAGTCATTACCCAAATCGTAATGCTCTTTGCCGACTATCCAGGCACGTTTTTTACTCTGCAGATTGAAGAGACGAGCGCCGGCAATACGCAGCGTGTCTTTGAAATGATGGGGAAGTTGGTTCTCGAGACCTGCGCGTAAGACTTTGCTAAAAAACATATCCAGTCGGTCACATTCCCACCAGCCATCCATATAACTTTCGCCTAACCCCAACGATCCTTCCTGCAGAACGCGTTTAAAAAAATCGGGGTTTTTGACACGAATATCCGCCGGGGCAGAACCGTTAATGGCTATACCGGCACGGCTAAGTAATTCGTTGGCGATACGGTACCAGTTGTCATCTGGTACACTGACTTCTTCTATACACGATGAACTCATAGTTTCTCCATCACTGGTCGGTGATCAGAACCTTAAAACAGCGTAGACGCTTTTTGGGCTTTGTGAGAAATCTCGCAGAAAAAACCGCGAGTCTATAATCCGACGTAGAACAGAGGGAAAGGAGGAACCCTTGCCGAAATGACCATCCATAGTGAGTCGGGAACGATCCTGTCCCCGTAATAACATAATATTTATCGTAGTTTTAACAACTCGAAATTAGTATAGGCCGCTAATTTCAATCATACAACAAAATTTTGTTAGCAGCCTAAGTATAAGTATATCGATATAGATCAGTGTGATTCACTATGAGCGACTTCGGCATTGCCATGATTCTGGCAGCCAACTTCTTCACAACGTTGCATCATGTAACCCAGAGCGACCAGCACTACTGTTGATAACATCACGCTGGTGGTGGTGAGCAATGGCGTACTGATACTGATAAGCCAGGAAACTACCAGACTTGCGAGGAAGCACAGACCCAGTTGCAGAGTGTTCTGCAACGCTGCGGCGCGACCGGTTGCATGTGGGAAGGGACGCAGCGCCTGGGCAACAACAATCGGGTAGATCGCGCCGTTGGCAATCGCCATCACACAGAATGGGATCAGGATTTCGACCAACGACACATGGCTAATGAAGCCCGCAGCCCAGGTCGCAATGACGCTGACAGCAAACAGTACCAGCAACCACGGTAATAACTGCTTGCCTTGCCATTTCTGCAGCGCGGCGCGACAGCCATAACCACCAATCAGAAACGCGATAGTTTGCGGGACATAACTTAAACCAATAACTGCCGGGCTGTAACCCATTTCACTAAGGATGAACGGTGAACCGGTCAGCCATGCAAAAAAACTGGCTGAACAGGCTGCGTATATCAGCACGTTGCCGCGATAGGTTTTAGAACGTAGCAGGTCGGTAAAGGTCAGACCATCCTGACTATTGTTACGGGCCTTCGTCGTGGGTTTGAGCCAGAAAATAGGCAGAATCAGCACCACGGTAATGGCAAACAGGGTGGCGAAAATCGCCTGCCAGGAAAAATGGACCAGCAGCCAGCTTCCTAACAGAGGAGCCAGTGCCGGAGATAGACCCACCAGCGGCATGATGGTCGCAAAAATACGGTTAACTTTCTGTGAAGGATAATAATCTGTCACTAATGCTTGCCAGATAACCGCCGCGGCGCAGACACCCACAGCCTGTACAAAACGCAATATCAGCAGCGTGGCGGCGTTTTCCACCCACAGCATCCCCAGACTACCTAACGCAAAAATTGTCAGGCCGATGAATAACACCGGTTTGCGACCATAACGGTCGGAGAGTGGCCCCCACAGAAGCTGGGCTGCGGCAAAACCGGCAAGGAACAGACTAAGGCTGGCACTGACAGCAGACGCAGGCGTTTGCAGGTCGGCCTGTATGGCGGCGAAAGCAGGCAGATACATATCGGTTGCCAGAAAACCGAGTACGCTCAAACCCGCCAGCCAGACTAAAAATCTTTTCCCAGGTTGCATGTATATTCTCTAAATCTCTCAATTAAACACCGCCGCAAAGTGTAGGGAGTGAAATTAGTGTTGTGAAACGGTAATATTTGATGATTGGTTTCAAAAATTTTGCAGGCAGACTATGTGGTCAGAATATTCTCTCGAAGTTGTTGATGCGGTAGCGCGTAATGGTAGTTTTAGCGCCGCAGCCCAGGAGTTGCATCGCGTTCCTTCTGCGGTCAGCTATACCGTGCGTCAGCTGGAAGAGTGGCTGGCGGTGCCGCTGTTTGAACGACGTCACCGTGATGTGGAACTGACCGCAGCCGGGGCGTGGTTTCTCAAAGAAGGGCGCTCTGTTGTCAAAAAAATGCAGATCACCCGCCAGCAATGTCAGCAGATAGCGAACGGCTGGCGCGGTCAGTTAGCTATCGCAGTGGATAATATTGTCAGGCCAGAGAGAACACGGCAGATGATCGTTGATTTTTATCGCCATTTTGATGATGTCGAACTCCTTGTCTTTCAGGAAGTGTTCAACGGTGTCTGGGATGCACTTTCCGACGGGCGCGTGGAACTGGCGATTGGCGCAACACGCGCGATTCCGGTAGGCGGTCGTTATGCCTTCCGGGATATGGGGATGTTAAGCTGGAGTTGCGTTGTTGCCAGCCACCACCCGCTGGCGTTGATGGATGGCCCGTTCAGCGATGATACGTTGCGCAACTGGCCGTCATTGGTGCGCGAAGACACCTCGCGAACGCTACCTAAACGTATTACCTGGTTGCTGGATAACCAAAAAAGACTTGTCGTGCCTGACTGGGAATCATCGGCAACCTGTATCTCGGCAGGATTATGCATAGGGATGGTGCCAACACATTTCGCCAAACCGTGGCTTAATGAGGGGAAGTGGGTAGCACTAAAACTGGAAAACCCCTTCCCGGATTCGGCATGTTGTCTGACATGGCAGCAAAATGATATGTCGCCTGCGTTAACCTGGTTGCTTGAGTATCTCGGCGATAGTGAGACGCTGAATAAGGAGTGGCTGCGGGAGCCGGAAGAGACTCCCGCAACGGGTGATTAACGACGATAGTCGCGGAACGGGCCGTCAGCCACGGAGCGGCGTTCAATCAACCGCGGATGCACTTCAATGGACTGCGGTTCTTCACGTTTGTTGACGATACGATCCAACAGCATGTTGAACGCTGTTTCGCCCAGCGAATCTTTTGGCTGATGGATCGTGGTCAGCGCCGGCGTAAAATAGCGGGCGTTGCGCACGTTATCATAACCGATCAGCGAAACATCCTGCGGCACGCGCAGACCCATTTCATCAGCAGCACAAAGTGCGCCCATTGCCATGATATCGCCACCACAGAAGACGGCAGTAGGGCGATGCGACTGCGACAGGATTTGCTGCATGGCGCGATAACCGGATTCAGGTTCAAAGTCACCCTGCACAATCCAGCTTTCCGGCACTTTGATCATCGCTTCTTCCATCGCCTTCATAAAACCAGCAAGACGGCCTGCGCCGGTGTTACGTTCCAGCGGGCCAGGGATAACGCCGATTTCGCGATGACCGCGTTCAATCAGATAACGCCCGGCCATGTAGCCGCCTTCGAACGCGTTATCAATGACCGCATCGGTGAAGTCAGCTTTTGCTTCACCCCAGTCCATCACCACCATTGGGATATGGCGATACTCTTCCAGCATCGCCAGCAACGGCTCTGGGTACTCAGAACACATCACCAGCAGACCATCGACGCGTTTTTGCGCCATCATCGACAGATAAGCCCGCTGTTTCTCAAGATTGTTCCACGCATTGCCCAGAATCAGGGTGTAACCTTTCTGGAAGCAATTTTTTTCGACCGCTTCAATGATCTCGGCAAAATAGGCCGCTTCGCTGCTGGTCGCCAGCAAACCGATAGACTTGGTGTGGTTAACCTTCAGGCTACGCGCCACCGCGCTAGGGGAGTAGTGTAATTCTTTGATTGCTGCCCACACGGCATTGCGCGTTTCTTCAGCGACGAAACGTGTTTTGTTGATCACGTGTGACACAGTTGTAGTGGAAACGTTTGCTCGTTTCGCTACATCTTTTATTGTTGCCATTCCATTTCACTCCAGACCCTAACTTCAGCTCCTGCAAATTCGCAAGGTAAACGTTTGCCTTTACACACCTTACGCACAACAAAAATGTTGCGGTACGCCGGAAAAACGACACGGAGCGTCAGGAAGGGGTCAATGGCCAGTACGCAAATAGTGTAAGCGTGGAATTTTGGCCGATCTTGACGAAAAGGGGAAGTAGTAAAAACACTTATCATTATAAATGACGGGAGATTTTTTCATCACAGTGTGTAAAAATGCGTAATATCACTTTTTGTGTGGTAATAAAAAAGGAGAAAACTTGATGAGCACCGACCTTAAATTTTCACTGGTAACAACGATTATCGTCCTCGGTTTGATCGTGGCCGTGGGTTTGACTGCCGCGCTGCACTGATTTCCTCTCGAGGGAGCGCGTTCTCCCTCGCATCTCCTTCCTGTTTGTTAGCAAAATGGCAAAAGTGTTTTCTCTTTTTGTTATTTTCATTTTTTTGTGATTACTGTCATGCTTTCGCCACTTTAATGAATATCGCGTAATGACGCGAAGAGGTGGAGATAAGGCATGAAAATTAACTATCCGTTGCTGGCGCTGGCGATTGGCGCGTTTGGTATCGGGACAACGGAGTTCTCGCCAATGGGCTTGTTGCCCGTCATTGCGCGCGGTGTGGATGTCTCGATTCCCGCTGCCGGAATGTTAATCAGTGCTTATGCAGTTGGCGTAATGGTTGGCGCGCCGCTGATGACGCTTCTACTTTCTCATCGTGCCCGCCGCAGTGCGTTGATTTTCCTGATGGCGATTTTCACGCTTGGCAACGTACTTTCCGCCATCGCGCCGGATTATATGACCCTGATGCTTTCACGCATTTTGACCAGCCTGAATCACGGGGCATTTTTTGGTTTGGGTTCAGTCGTGGCCGCAAGCGTAGTGCCAAAACATAAACAGGCCAGCGCAGTTGCCACTATGTTTATGGGGTTAACCCTGGCAAATATCGGTGGCGTGCCGGCGGCGACCTGGTTGGGCGAAACCATCGGCTGGCGGATGTCATTTCTGGCAACAGCGGGGCTGGGCGTGATTTCAATGGTAAGTCTGTTCCTCTCATTACCTAAAGGTGGCGCAGGGGCGCGACCTGAAGTGAAAAAAGAGCTGGCGGTATTAATGCGTCCGCAGGTGCTGTCTGCATTGCTGACGACGGTACTGGGCGCTGGTGCAATGTTTACCCTCTACACCTATATCTCTCCGGTACTGCAAAGCATTACCCACGTAACGCCGGTGTTCGTCACGGCAATGCTGGTGCTGATTGGTGTCGGATTCTCTATCGGTAACTATCTCGGCGGCAAACTGGCAGATCGTTCAGTTAACGGCACGTTGAAAGGCTTTTTGTTGTTGCTGATGGTGATTATGCTGGCAATCCCGTTCCTGGCCCGCAATGAGTTCGGCGCAGCTATTAGCATGGTGGTGTGGGGAGCTGCAACCTTTGCGATCGTACCGCCGTTACAGATGCGCGTGATGCGTGTCGCCAGTGAAGCGCCAGGTCTGTCTTCATCAGTCAATATTGGTGCCTTTAATCTTGGAAATGCGCTGGGAGCAGCTGCTGGTGGTGCGGTAATTTCCGCTGGGCTGGGATACAGTTTTGTGCCGGTGATGGGGGCGATTGTCGCGGGACTGGCATTATTGCTGGTGTTTATGTCAGCCAGAAAACAACCTGAAGCAGTTTGCGTTGCCAACAGCTAATTAAACAAAAACGCAGAAGGATAACCTTCTGCGTTACAGTTGCTGGCAACGTGCGATTTATCTTGCCGAATGCGCTGTTAACGCCTCATCCGCGTTGGCATGGTAAGCGAAGCGCATCAGGTAATGTTGCATTTGCCATCAGTTATTATGCAGCGAGATTTTTCGCTACGAATTCCCAGTTCACCAGCGCCCAGAAGTGCTCCAGATAGCCAGGGCGTGCATTGCGATAGTCGATGTAATAAGCGTGTTCCCAGACATCAACGGTCAGCAGCGGAGTCGCATCGGTGGTCAGTGGAGTACCCGCGTTAGAGGTTGAAACGATAGCCAGTTTGCCATCGCTGTTTTTCACCAGCCAGGTCCAGCCAGAACCAAAGTTTTTGATCGCTGCATCAGTAAACTGAGCTTTGAAATCGGCAAAGCTGCCAAAAGATGCGGCGATAGCTTCAGCGACTTTTCCAGTCGGTTCGCCACCCGCGTTCGGTGCCAGGCAGTTCCAGTAGAAAGTATGGTTCCAGACCTGAGCTGCGTTGTTGAATACGCCACCTTCAGAGCTGCGAATAATCTCTTCCAGTGGTTTACCTTCAAACGCGGTACCTTTGATCAGGTTGTTCAGGTTAGTGACATAAGTCTGATGATGTTTGCCGTAGTGATACTCGATGGTTTCCGCAGAAATGTGCGGTGCCAGAGCATCTTTAGCATATGGTAGTGCAGGTAATTCGAATGACATTGCTACTCTCCTTTATTATTAATTTGCATACGTACAATAGCCTTATTGTGCGTATGGATAGGGTAGCAAATTAAAAGGTGAGACAAAAGATGAACTTACCCTGTTGCCGTAACAACAGGGTAAAGTTTTAGCGAAGTGTTTTTGGGGTCATTACCCGGCGAGCGCCAACATAGTGGCGCTGCCAGTAGTCTTCACTGAGAGAAGTGATTTGAATTTCCTGGCCCGTGCGCGGTGACTGAATAAATTTGCCGTTGCCGACATACACGCCGACATGATCGGCTGTACCGCGTCCCTGAGTACGGAAGAAGACCAGGTCGCCGTTTTTCAGTTCACTACGTTCGATTGGCGCTGCATCGCGCAGGTGATACATTTCATTCGCCGTACGCGGAATACGAATTTTCACCAAATCTTTATAAGCGTAATAAACCAGACCGCTGCAATCAAAACCGGTACGCGGTGAGCTGCCACCCCAACGATATGGCTTACCAATTTGCTGCATCAGTTTATTCATTGCCACTTTTGTGGCTTTTTGCACCTTCGCTTTGTGCGCGTCGGCAAGGGTTCCTGACGCGGCATTTTTGACTTTCACACAATGCGATTTATAGCCCTTACGTTTGGTACACTTTTCGGTAAAGCTGGCTGAGGCCGTTTTATTGACGGCGTGTTTGCTGCGAGTTTTGGCGTTTTTAGAAGCGGTAATGGAAGATTTTTTAACGGAAGAAGCGGTTTTGCTTTTGGTCGTACTTTTACTGGCGGCTTTTTTCGCTGTTTTCTGGCTGGCTTTCTGGGTCTTTTGGGTGGTTGCCGTGCTTTTCTTTTTATCTGCTTTTTTGGTGATATGAGTGGTAGCAGAACTCTCCCTGGCTTGCTTTGAAGCATGGGCCATAGGCGTTAAAGGCAGGGTGGTAAAAAGTAAAGCACAGAGCGTGATCGAAATACGGTTTATCCGCGCCACTGAGCGTCCCTCTGTTAAGGCAGGTCTATCATGCCTGCGTCTGATTTACAAAACTTGATGATTCTAATGCATAGAAGAAGAGAAAGTTAATAGCTTTTATTGTTAAAAAATACGTTTCGTCGGCGAGCGCAAAAAAATGCAGCAGTGAAAGCTAAAAATGGTTATAAATACGCCAGTTTGCCGTGCATCAGGGAAGAAACGAATATTTGAAATGCAACAAATAGAGCAAAGGGATAAAATAGCAAAAGCGTGATGAAAATGTTATTTTCCGATGCCGCACTGACCCGCTACAATGTCAGATTACTGCCGTAAAGAAGTTTGAGGAAGCAAGACAATGAGCACCACTATCGAAAAAATCCAACGCCAGATTGCTGAAAACCCGATCCTGCTGTACATGAAAGGTTCACCGAAACTGCCGAGCTGCGGTTTCTCTGCCCAGGCAGTCCAGGCGCTTGCCGCATGTGGCGAACGTTTTGCCTATGTTGATATTCTGCAGAATCCGGACATTCGTGCGGAACTGCCGAAATATGCGAACTGGCCGACCTTCCCGCAACTGTGGGTTGACGGCGAGCTGGTGGGCGGTTGTGATATCGTGATCGAAATGTATCAGCGTGGTGAACTGCAGCAGCTGATCAAAGAAACTGCCGCTAAATACAAGTCTGAAGAGCCGGACGCGGAATAATCCGTCCTGCAATACTGACGGATGCGAACGGGCATCCGTCAGTCCTTTCTCTATCCCCAATCCAGCCCTTGTGGCGAACTTGAAAATCCCGCCTCACGTAACAGCGTAAACATCGGCGTTTGCCGGACCGGTAGGTCATTCACTTCTGTTAGCGTAAAGCGCAGCCGTGGTTCGCGACTAGACAGCGGTCGGCTGTTTAAAGGCGCGAAGAAACCAGTCGCGGGTCGCCGGCGAAAACACGTCCGGCAGGGGCGATGAAGGGTTTGGATTATTTGCCATTAACGCTATTCCCCGTGAATATCATGCATGATGCGTGGAATAGCCTCACTATAGATGCCTGAATCATTGCATGTCATCAGGCATCGACTCGATTACACCTCTGCGGCGGCAGGTAGTGGCCAGCCTCCCAGACGTTTCCAGCGGTTGACGATTTCACAAAACAGCACAGCAGTGCGTTCGGTGTCGTACAGCGCGGAGTGCGCCTGGGTGCTGTCGAAGTCCATGCCAGCTGTCTGGCAAGCCTTTGACAATACGGTTTGTCCGAGTGCCAGCCCGGCCAGTGCAGCAGTGTCAAAAGTGGCGAAAGGGTGGAACGGGTTACGTTTCAGTGAGGCGCGTTCTGCGGCGGCCATCATAAAGCTGTGATCGAAATTGGCGTTGTGCGCCACCATAATGGCGCGGTTACAGCCGCTCGCTTTAATACCTTTACGTACAACTTTAAAAATTTCGTGCAGCGCCTCGTACTCGCTGACCGCGCCGCGATCGGGATCGTTCGGATCAATGCCATTGAAGGCAAGGGCCTCTGGTTGCAAATTTGCGCCGACAAATGGTTCGACGTGGAAATGTAATGTGGTGTCCGGCATCAGCCAGCCTTGTTCATCCATTTTCAGGGTGATGGCGGCAATCTCAAGCAGCGCATCGGTTTTGGCGTTAAATCCGGCTGTTTCAACATCGATCACAACAGGATAAAAACCACGAAAACGGTCGCACAGACCGGTAAGTTGAGCGTTATCGGACATCTGATTCTCTTAATACGGATAAATTGCAGCGCGCATTATGACAAATATTACTTGTCGATGCAGTAAAGATGCGGGCGCGATGAGTTCACGCCCGGCAGGAGATTAGTTGCCCAGACCGCGACCGGCGTCTTTCTCTTCGATTAATTCAATTTTGTAACCGTCCGGATCTTCCACAAATGCGATAACCGTAGTACCGCCTTTTACCGGACCCGCTTCACGGGTTACGTTACCCCCGTTTTGACGGATTTTTTCGCACGCTTCAGCGGCGTTATCTACGCTAAGCGCGATGTGACCATAAGCAGTGCCGAGTTCGTATTTATCCACGCCCCAGTTGTAGGTCAGTTCAATCACTGCTTCTTCGGTTTCCGGGCCGTAACCAACAAACGCCAGTGAGTATTTGTATTCCGGGTTTTCGCTGGTACGCAGCAGTTTCATGCCCAGCACGTTGGTATAAAAATCGATGGAGCGTTGCAGATCGCCAACGCGCAGCATGGTATGAAGAAGACGCATCTTTATATCCTCAAAATGGCTAACAGATTCAAAAAGTTGTTTTAGTATAGCGGCGGCTTTGCGCCGCTCGCAATGTTGGATTACAGCGTCGGGTAATCAGTGTAACCTTCAGCACCGCCACCATAAAAACTTTCGGCACGCTGCGGGTTAAGCTCAGCTTTGCGCTGCAAGCGGGCGACCAGATCCGGGTTCGCAATCCAGTCACGACCAAATGCTACCGCATCAATTAACCCTTTGCCGATCAGCGTTTCAGCTTTTTCTACTGTGTATGCACCTGCGCCGATAATCGGACCGTGGAAACGGGCGCGTACTTTTTCGCGAAACGCATCAGTATATGGTTCACCTCCCGCCCAATCTGGTTCTGACATATGAAGATAAGCAATGCCGCGTTTACCCAGTTGTTCAATCAGATACAGTGCATCGGCTTCTTCATTCGGGCCGTTATCCGTGTTCTGGAAAGTACCGATTGGCGAAATGCGAATGCCAATGCGATCGGCACCCCATTCTTCAATCCCGGCATCGACCACTTCCAGCACCAGACGCGCGCGATTTTCCACGCTGCCGCCGTACTGATCGGTACGATGGTTTGAAGAAGGGGAAAGGAACTGATGCAGCAAATAACCGTGAGCAGAGTGGAGCTCTACCAGATCAAAACCGGCTTCACGCGCGTTAGCAATGGCCTGACGGAAATCATTGACGATACCCGGAATCTCTTCCAGTTCAAGCGCACGCGGCATGGATGTTTCAACACGGATCGCCTGACCATTTTCATCGCGCAGAGAAGTACGTGTTCCCGCGCTAAGTGCTGAAGGCGCTACCGGTGCCTGACCGCCAGGTTGCAGGCTGGCGTGAGAAATGCGTCCGGTGTGCCACAGCTGTACGGCCATATGACCATTTTCAGCATGAACGCCAGCGGTAATTTTTTTCCATGCGGCAATTTGTTCCGGGCTATGGATGCCAGGTGCACCTGCGTATCCTTTTGCCTGGGCAGAAATTTGCGTGGCTTCGCTAATAATCAAACCGGCACTGGCACGTTGGCGATAGTATTCCGCCATCAACGGGGTAGGGATGTCACCCGGTTCAATACTGCGCAGACGCGTCAGCGGTGCCATAAAAATACGGTTTGCCGCCGTGATCGCGCCCACTTTCAGTGGGGAATACAGTTTTTCAGATGACATAAAGGCTCCCGGTCGTCTGGTGATAAAAAATGCCTGCTAAACGGCAGGCGTCGCAATAATGTTTTTTACATGGGCCAGCGCGTTTTCCAGTGGCTCGAAACTGCGCGAAATTTTGGCCTGCAAATTCGCACCAAGCCACAGTGCGTAAAGCACTTGTGCCTGTTGCAGCGGTTCGCCACAAAAGGTTAAACAATGGTTCTCACGGCCATTTTCCAGCGCCTGAGAGAGCAGGGCGATCACGCCGCGAGCCCCTTTATCCATTGCGCTGCGCATATCTTCTGACAGATCGCACACTTCGGCAGAGAGTTTTACTGTCAGGCAACCACTGATGGTTCCATGTTGGCAAAACTGGTTCAGTGTTTGCTGGTAATAAGCCAGTATGCGGTCGCGGTAGTTACCTTCGCCGGATTGCAGCAACTCAGTCAGTCGCTGGTGATATGCGGCGTAATGGCGCTCAAGCATGGCAACGCCAAACGCTTCTTTAGAACGAAAGTAGTGATAGAAGGACCCTTTCGGCACTTCAGCGGTTTTTAGGAGTTCGCTTAGCCCCATCCCGGTGAATCCACGTTGCAGGCAAAGTTGCTCGCCCGTCGCCAGGAGATGTTCGCGAGTATCATGTTCGGTGTGTTTGTTCATGCGTTGGAGTGTAGTAGACCAGTCGGTCTAGTGCAAGCAAAGTTGCTACTTTGGACATTAACAGCTTCAATAATGGTAATAATCTTATCTGAGGAGGGCGAGGTGACGGAGCAATTAGAGTTCTTTCCCGTCCAGAGCCCGTGCCGGGGAATTTGCCAGTCTGACGAACGGGGATTTTGTCGCGGCTGTTTTCGTAGCCGGGATGAGCGTTTTAACTGGAATAAAATGAGCGATGGCGAAAAACAAGAAGTGTTGCGCCTTTGTCGGCAGCGATTAATGCGCAAATTACGTGCAAATAAGCCAGCGTCATCAGACGAACCGGAGCAACCATCACTCTTTTGAGCCTAATCTTGCGTATACTCCTCTCATATCTGATAAGAGGAAGCGATTATGGTTCAGCGTATTACTATTGCGCCGCAAGGCCCGGAGTTTTCCCATTTTGTGATGGGCTACTGGCGATTGATGGACTGGAACATGTCCGCCCGCCAGTTGGTCAGTTTTATTGAAGAGCATCTGGATCTCGGCGTGACCACCGTGGACCATGCTGATATTTATGGTGGCTATCAGTGCGAAGCGGCGTTTGGCGAGGCGCTGAAACTGGCACCTCACCTGCGTGAACGGATGGAAATCGTCAGTAAATGCGGTATCGCGACGACCGCGTGTGAAGAAAACGTCATTGGCCATTACATCACTGACCGCGATCACATCATTAAGAGCGCCGAACAGTCGCTAATTAATCTCGCGACCGATCATCTGGATCTGCTGTTAATCCACCGACCAGACCCGTTAATGGATGCCGATGAAGTGGCGGACGCCTTTAAACATCTGCATCAGAGCGGCAAAGTGCGTCATTTTGGTGTATCGAACTTTACACCTGCGCAATTTGCGCTGTTGCAATCACGCCTGCCATTTACCCTTGCCACTAATCAGGTGGAAATATCCCCGGTGCATCAGCCGTTACTGCTGGATGGCACGCTCGACCAACTGCAACAACTGCGTGTTCGTCCGATGGCGTGGTCCTGCCTTGGTGGTGGTCGTCTGTTTAATGATGATTATTTCCAGCCGCTGCGTGATGAACTGGCTGTGGTGGCAGAGGAGTTAAACGCGGGCTCGATTGAACAGGTGGTTTACGCCTGGGTATTACGTTTACCGTCGCAGCCGCTGCCAATTATCGGCTCAGGTAAAATTGAGCGCGTACGGGCAGCAGTCGAAGCAGAAACACTGAAAATGACCCGTCAACAATGGTTCCGTATCCGTAAAGCGGCACTAGGTTACGACGTACCGTAAGCACTTTTAGGAATAGCCGCCGTTCAAAAATGTGTCACTGGTTTACACTTATTCAGGAATGCACAATGAACGGAGGTCCTATGAAACGTTTTAGTCTGGCCATTCTGGCGCTGGTTGTTGCGACCGGCGCACAAGCTGCCAGTGAAAAAGTCGAGATGAACCTCGTCACGTCGCAAGGGGTTGGGCAGTCAATTGGTAGCGTCACCATTACTGAAACCGATAAAGGTCTGGAGTTTTCGCCCGATCTGAAAGCATTACCTCCCGGTGAACATGGCTTCCATATTCATGCCAAAGGAAGCTGCCAGCCAGCCACCAAAGATGGCAAAGCCAGCGCCGCAGAATCCGCAGGCGGGCATCTTGATCCACAAAATACCGGTAAACATGAAGGGCCAGAAGGTGCCGGGCATTTAGGCGATCTGCCTGCACTGGTAGTCAATAATGACGGCAAGGCGACCGATGCCGTCATCGCGCCTCGTCTGAAATCACTGGATGAAGTCAAAGACAAAGCGCTGATAGTCCACGTTGGCGGCGATAATATGTCCGATCAACCCAAACCGCTGGGCGGTGGCGGTGAACGCTATGCCTGTGGTGTAATTAAGTAATTAAGAGGCCAGCGTACCTTGCGGCGGTGCTTGCTCAAGTTGCGAAAGCGAGCAGTACAGCCGCCAGACAATTGCCGCCAGTTCTCGGGCGGCAGGTTGATGATGACGGGCAAGGCTGTCGCAAATCCGCTGTAATTCTTCAAGTGTGGCCGCCAGTGATTTTTGCTGAACGCCACGCTCACTCATCACTCCCCGCAACAGTGAAATACAGTTATCCCGTACTCGCGATAACGGATCGGAACGCGATTCCCAGTCGCGCAATTGCCAGACAACATGAGAACAGTTCAGCAACACTACACCCCAGCGTAATAACCAACGGCGAGCCAGCGCATCCTGGCTGTTACTCAACTGACTGACGTGATGATAAGTGAGCGATTCAAATTCGCTTTCACTCAGTGTTGGATGGCGGCTTAGTTGATCGACAAAATCCCGGCGCAGCGCGCGAATATGGCGGCGGCTTTTACGAGCATCCGATCCTGGACGCAGAATGGCGAACGCTAACCACGCCAACGCGACGCCAACAATTTTTGCCAGATTATCGTTAAGAAAATCAGCAAAATCATACACCGGGGGATTAGTGACAGCGATAAACGAACCCATAAAAACAATCAGTTGCCCCCACAGTGCGGCAAATTTGGGCATCTGCAATTTAAGAAGCTGCATTGTCGCCAGCAGTGGAAAGAGAAACAGTAAAAATTGCCACAGATCGCTAATCTGCACCATCAGGCCAAATTTGACCACAAAGCTGAATAGCGAAAGTAACACCAGCGTGCGCATCAGCAGTGACAAAGACTTAAACGGTGCTGCGACGGCGGAGTAGAGTACGCAGCTAATTGCTGCCAGCGTTAAAGCATTGGCACCGGCATCCCATTGCGAAGCAATACTCCATGCGCCAATCATCATCAACGTACAAAATGTACGCAGCCCGCTCCACATAGCTTCGGCGTTATCGGTATGACGAGCCAGGCCGGATGTCCGTGGGAGTCTGGCATGATCATCTACACCGCTTTGTAGACGATGTAATTCCTGACTACTTTGCAGATAAAGGCGGCAAAAATAACGTAGTCGCTGCCAGAAGGCGATGTGCCGGTAGTCGGTGACGTTGGTCGGGCGTAGTGGGGAAGATAATACGTGCGACGGTGTAAACATCTGTTTGCGAACTGGCGAGCGCCGTCAGCAGCTGTTCGAGAATTTCTCGCGTGGCATCTGGCGGTGAGGGCCAGTTGAGCAACATACGTCGCAGGCTGGAGATGACACTGGTCATACGTAATTGCTGGTGGAGCAGCGCATTAAGGCGTGCGTTTTGCTGGCGAAAACGATAGTGGCTCCAGAAAGCCTGGATACGCAGCAAATTCATGGTCAGTATCTGCCCAATCACCCCTTCATGTGCTGCACGAATGGCATCGGTTGTTTCAGGCCGCCAGAGTAAACTGGCATGTTCCAGTAATCGGGCGTGCATGTTTTTCAATGCGGTTAAAAGGGCTGTAGCATCGGAACTGCTCGGCAGGATCATCATCATCATGCCGCCGCACAAAATACCGACTATCACCTCGCAAACACGCGCCTGAGCGATATCCCACAGCTGGCTGGCCTCAGTAATATTAACCATCGGAAAGGCGATGATGGCAGCCGTGTAGCCCGCCAGTTGAAATGCATACGCGACGTTATTCGTGAAGTGCGCACAGGCCCAGGTACAAAAGCCAAGCCACGCCGACATGCTCAATAGAAAAAACCACGGCTCATTGAGCGTATGTCCGGCAAGAAGCAGTGCTGCAATGGCTCCGAGCAAACTGCCAGCGATGCGTCCGAGGCTTTTGCTGATGACACCGCCAACGGTGGGAAAGCTAACCACCGCAGCCGAGGTCATCGCCCAATAGGGTTCATCCAGATTCAAATAATAGGCAACCGTCAGCGCCAGACACATGGCAATGGTATTGCGTAACGCATAACGCCATTGCGCCAGCGTGGCCCTGAACCAGGGCAAATTGCGCAAGGACCATGACGATGCGTTCATTATTGACCTACGGCAATGCTACAGGTGGTGCCCGACACCAGCGTGACATCGCCTGGGACTTTATCCAGCGTAAAGCGGACGGGAACGCGTTGGGCGAGGCGAACCCAGGGGACGTTAGGTTTCACATCCGGAATAAGGCTTGAGTCACTTTCAACGCTCTGATCATAAATCGCCCGACCGATACTGGACACGTGACCCTGTAACGTTTTGTTATCACTATAGAGGGTAATTTGTGCTGGTGCACCTTCGCGGATATGGCGCAACTTGGTTTCTTCAAAATAACCAATGACGTAAAACGAGTGGCTGTCAACAAGGGCAAACAGCGGTTTCCCGGTGTCAGCGTAGTCGCCGATGCGGGTAGTGAGATTAGTCACCCATCCACTCACCGGGGCGCGAATTTCCGTTTGCGCCAGTTGCCATTGTGCCTGTTTCAGCGTCGCCTGTGCGGCATCAACGCTGGCCTGCATCGCTTTAACATTGAGGTTAGCGGTATCGAGTTCTTCGGCAGAAATAAAATTTTGTGAGAGATGACGACGACGATTCGCTTCGTTATTGGCTTTTGCGAGGTCAGATTGCGCTTTCGCCAGCTGAGCCTGTGCGTTCAGCTCGGCGATCTGAAAGGGCGTTTTATCGATCGTGAGCAGAAGATCCCCCGCGTTAACCAGCTGGTTGTCTTTTATATTCAGCTCAACAATACGTCCCGACACCTGTGGGGTGATAGAAACCTGTTCTGCGCGTATTTTCCCGTCGCGTGTCCACGGAGATTGCATGTAATAATTCCACAGCCACCATCCGGCAAGAACCGCAACTACCGCTACAATGATTGTTGAGAAATACTTAATTGTTTTAATTGACATAGTTACCACGCAATCAGTATTGCCAGAGCAAGGCAAACGCAAATCGCAAACAGCGATAAATCCATTAACAAGGGATGCCAGATGTCACCAGCGTAGATCCAGCCACGAAGCAGGCGGTGTATGACAAGCCAGATGACGAATCCAAACGCGAAGGCTTTGAAAAACGGAGGAAAGTAGACGGACGCACCGAACACCAGATCTTGTAAGGGCAATCCTGTTGCATTGAGCATAAACTTCACAAAGTAGATTCCTTTACGACAGAATATATTGCGTTAGATTAATAAATATTCTTTAAGTGCGAAAAATTTACGCGCAATTTCTGAAAAATATGTCTGACGGTAACCAAATGCAGCAATACATTTGTTTTAGCAATACAATTGCTGCACACTATTCTAAAAGCCGCATAATATCTTAGCAAGCTAATTATAAGGAGATGAAATTGGAATCGCCACTAGGTTCTGATCTGGCACGGTTGGTGCGCATATGGCGTGCTCTGATAGACCATCGCCTGAAACCGCTGGAGTTAACACAAACCCATTGGGTTACGTTACACAATATCCATCAGTTACCTCCAGACCAGTCGCAAATTCAACTGGCAAAAGCGATTGGCATCGAGCAGCCATCACTGGTCCGTACGCTGGACCAACTGGAAGAAAAAGGGTTAATTTCGCGTCAAACTTGTGCCAGCGATCGTCGGGCTAAACGTATTAAACTGACGGAAAAGGCAGAGCCACTGATCAGCGAAATGGAGGCTGTTATTAACAAAACCCGCGCGGAAATTTTACATGGCATCTCCGCAGAGGAACTGGAACAACTGATTAAGCTCATCGCAAAACTTGAGCATAATATCATTGAGTTACAGGCCAAAGGGTGAAATGAAGGGGGCGTGTGGTCAGTAACCTGACCACACGCAAACTTATTTAGCGCGGGGAAACGGTCACCTGACTGCCATTGCTGGCCAGTACGACACGTTGGCCTGGAGAGAAATGAGTGTTCCCTTGTTTCTGTACCACCATGATGGTGTTGCCATCATCTTTACGAATTTCCAGCTCGACACCCTGCGTTTTGTTCATTGCACTCTGTACGCCCTGACCGGCTACACCACCTGCAACGGCCCCTGCTGCAGTAGCCAGAGAACGCCCGGTTCCGCCACCAATAGTATTTCCCAGGAAACCACCAAGTACAGCACCGCCAATTGCGCCGATAACGTTGGAATCATCACCGCCCTGAATCTGTACCTGACGTACATTAACGATGGTGCCATAGCTGACATTCTGTACTTGTTTCGCTTCAGAAGCGGTATAAACATCCCCTGACAGGGTGTCGTTATTAACACAACCGACAAGAGACAGACCTACCATTGAAACAACCAATACGCGTTTAATCATTGAAAAATCTCCTGTTCACCATGAAACGCCACGCAAGCATCCCTCATGGTCAAAGTATATGGCATATGTGAATCCATGGTTACATGTTCTACCAAATATGAGCAAATCATAATGAAAGTAGGATCAACCAATTATAAACAAAATATTCATGATGATTATTGATTTGAAGATAATGTTTTACTACCAACGGTAAAAATTGGTCATTCCGCGTGGTATTCACGAAAAGTTTATGTTTGAGTGGTGCGCAAACGTCAGATTGAAAAAGGATGAACTATGAAATCGGGCCGCTTTATTGGCGTTATGTCAGGCACCAGCCTTGATGGTGTTGATGTTGTGTTAGCGACAATTGATGAACACCGGGTCGCACAGCTGGCAAGTTTGAGCTGGCCGATCCCGGTGTCTCTGAAACAGGCTGTACTGGATATTTGCCAGGGCCAGCAGCTTACACTTTCGCAGTTTGGACAGCTTGATACTCAACTCGGGCGACTTTTTGCTGATGCGGTCAATGCCTTGCTTAAGGAACAAAACCTGCAGGCGAGAGATATCGTTGCGATCGGCTGTCACGGTCAAACCGTCTGGCACGAACCGACGGGCGTGGCACCACACACTTTACAGATTGGCGATAACAATCAAATTGTGGCGCGCACCGGAATTACGGTTGTCGGTGATTTTCGCCGTCGCGATATTGCCCTGGGAGGACAAGGTGCACCGCTGGTACCTGCGTTCCATCATGCGCTGCTGGCTCACCCAACCGAGCGACGAATGGTGCTCAATATTGGCGGCATCGCCAATCTGTCACTGCTCATTCCTGGCCAGCCGGTTGGGGGCTACGATACCGGTCCTGGTAACATGCTGATGGATGCCTGGATCTGGCGTCAGGCCGGTAAACCTTACGATAAAGATGCCGAGTGGGCACGGGCGGGTAAAGTTATTCTCCCACTGCTGCAAAATATGCTCAGCGACCCATATTTCTCGCAACCCGCACCGAAAAGCACCGGACGCGAATACTTTAACTACGGCTGGCTGGAGCGCCATTTGCGCCATTTTCCGGGGGTTGATCCCCGTGATGTGCAGGCCACAGTGGCAGAACTCACCGCCGTGACCATTTCTGAACAAGTTTTGTTGAGCGGTGGCTGCGAACGATTGATGGTATGTGGTGGAGGTAGTCGTAATCCGCTACTCATGGCGCGTCTGGCGGCATTACTGCCAGGCACAGAAGTCACCACCACCGATGCCGTTGGCATTAGTGGCGATGACATGGAAGCATTGGCGTTCGCCTGGCTTGCCTGGCGAACGCTGGCGGGATTACCAGGAAATCTGCCTTCCGTCACTGGCGCAAGCCAGGAGACGGTACTGGGGGCTATTTTCCCCGCTAACCCGTGATATCAGAGTTAACTGAATTTTTCTTACCGCGTCTGCCGTTACACTTGGAACGTTAGGGAGGGCGTATTGCCCTCCAGACCAGGAAAGTCTTCGGGATATGTCTATGAAAAAACTGTTACTGATCTGTTTGCCGGTGCTTCTCACCGGCTGTAGCGCGTTCAATCAACTGGTTGAGCGCATGCAAACCGATACGCTTGAATACCAGTGTGATGAAAAACCGTTGACGGTCAAACTGAATAATCCGCGCCAGGAAGTCAGTTTTGTTTACGATAATCAACTACTGCATCTCAAACAGGGCATTTCAGCGTCTGGTGCACGTTACACCGACGGAATCTATGTTTTCTGGTCGAAAGGCGAGGAAGCGACTGTCTATAAACGCGACCGCATCGTCTTGAATAACTGTCAGTTACAAAATCCGCAGCGTTGAGATTTTTCCAGGGGCGGCGCACAATAGCGTCACCCACTGACAATCCGTAAAGAAAACCATGTCTGATAACGACGAATTGCAGCAAATCGCGCATCTGCGCCGTGAATACACCAAAGGCGGGTTACGCCGCCGCGATCTACCCGCCGATCCATTAACCCTTTTTGAACGTTGGCTCTCTCAGGCTTGTGAAGCCAAACTGGCTGACCCTACCGCGATGGTGGTCGCTACCGTGGATGAACATGGTCAGCCTTATCAGCGCATCGTTTTACTCAAACATTACGACGAAAAAGGCATGGTGTTTTACACCAACCTCGGCAGCCGTAAAGCACATCAAATCGAAAATAATCCGCGCGTTAGCCTGCTGTTCCCGTGGCATACCCTTGAACGCCAGGTGATGGTGATCGGTAAAGCGGAACGACTTTCGACTCTCGAAGTGATGAAATATTTTCATAGCCGCCCGCGTGATAGCCAGATTGGTGCATGGGTTTCGAAGCAGTCCAGTCGCATTTCTGCCCGCGGTATCCTTGAAAGTAAATTCCTGGAGCTGAAGCAGAAGTTTCAACAGGGCGAAGTGCCATTGCCAAGTTTTTGGGGTGGTTTTCGCGTCAGCCTTGAACAGATTGAGTTCTGGCAGGGCGGTGAGCATCGCCTGCATGACCGCTTTTTGTACCAGCGTGAAAATGATGCGTGGAAGATTGATCGTCTTGCACCCTGAAAAGATGCAAAAATCTTGCTTTAATCGCTGGTACTCCTGATTCTGGCACTTTATTCTATGTCTCTTTCGCATCTGGCGAAAAGTCGTGTACCGGCAAAGGTGCAGTCGTTATATACATGGAGATTTTGATGGCAAGCAGTAACTTGATTAAACAATTGCAAGAGCGGGGGCTGGTAGCCCAGGTGACGGACGAGGAAGCGTTAGCAGAGCGACTGGCGCAAGGCCCGATCGCGCTCTATTGCGGCTTCGATCCTACCGCTGACAGCTTGCATTTGGGGCATCTTGTTCCATTGTTATGCCTGAAACGCTTCCAGCAGGCGGGCCACAAGCCGGTTGCGCTGGTAGGCGGCGCGACGGGTCTGATTGGCGACCCGAGCTTCAAAGCTGCCGAGCGTAAGCTGAACACTGAAGAAACTGTTCAGGAGTGGGTGGACAAAATCCGCAAGCAGGTTGCCCCGTTCCTCGATTTCGACTGTGGAGAAAACTCTGCTATCGCGGCGAACAACTATGACTGGTTCGGCAATATGAATGTGCTGACCTTCCTGCGCGATATTGGCAAACACTTCTCCGTTAACCAGATGATCAACAAAGAAGCGGTTAAGCAGCGTCTCAACCGTGAAGATCAGGGGATTTCGTTCACTGAGTTTTCCTACAACCTGTTGCAGGGTTATGACTTCGCCTGTCTGAACAAACAGTACGGTGTGGTGCTGCAAATCGGTGGTTCTGACCAGTGGGGTAACATCACTTCTGGTATCGACCTGACCCGTCGTCTGCATCAGAATCAGGTGTTTGGCTTGACCGTTCCGCTGATCACCAAAGCAGACGGCACCAAATTTGGTAAAACTGAAGGCGGCGCAGTCTGGTTGGATCCGAAGAAAACCAGCCCGTACAAATTCTACCAGTTCTGGATCAACACTGCGGATGCCGACGTTTACCGCTTCCTGAAGTTCTTCACCTTCATGAGCATTGAAGAGATCAACGCCCTGGAAGAAGAAGATAAAAACAGCGGTAAAGCACCGCGCGCCCAGTATGTGCTTGCAGAACAGGTGACACGTCTGGTGCATGGTGAAGAAGGTTTGCAGGCGGCAAAACGTATTACCGAATGCCTGTTCAGCGGTTCCTTGAGTGCGCTGAGTGAAGCGGACTTCGAACAGCTGGCGCAGGACGGCGTACCGATGGTTGAGATGGAAAAGGGCGCAGACCTGATGCAGGCGCTGGTCGATTCTGAACTGCAACCTTCCCGTGGTCAGGCGCGTAAAACTATCGCCTCCAATGCCATCACCATTAACGGTGAAAAACAGTCCGATCCTGAATACTTCTTTAAAGAAGAAGATCGTCTGTTTGGTCGTTTTACCTTACTGCGTCGCGGCAAAAAGAATTACTGTCTGATTTGCTGGAAATAATGCATTAAGTGGAAAGGGGGAGTGAGAAATCACTCCCCCTGGTTTTTATACAGGGAACATGATGAAAAATATTCTCGCTATCCAGTCTCACGTTGTTTATGGTCATGCGGGTAACAGTGCGGCAGAGTTTCCGATGCGCCGCCTGGGCGCGAACGTCTGGCCGCTGAACACCGTTCAATTTTCTAATCACACCCAATACGGCAAATGGACCGGTTGCGTGATGCCGCCCAGCCATTTAACCGAAATTGTGCAAGGCATTGCCGCCATTGATAAATTACACACCTGTGATGCCGTATTAAGTGGCTATCTGGGATCGGCGGAGCAGGGTGAACATATCCTCGGTATCGTTCGTCAGGTGAAAGCAGCGAATCCACAGGCGAAATATTTTTGCGATCCGGTAATGGGTCATCCGGAAAAAGGCTGTATCGTTGCACCGGGTGTCGCAGAGTTTCATGTGCGGCACGGTTTGCCTGCCAGCGATATCATTGCGCCGAATCTGGTTGAGCTGGAAATACTCTGTGAGCATCCGGTAAATAACGTCGAAGAAGCGGTTCTGGCAGCGCGCGAACTCATTGCGCAAGGGCCACAAATTGTGTTGGTTAAACACCTGGCGCGAGCTGGCTACAGCCGTGACCGTTTTGAAATGCTGCTAGTCACCGCCGATGAAGCCTGGCATATCAGCCGTCCGCTGGTGGATTTTGGTATGCGCCAGCCGGTAGGTGTTGGTGATGTGACGAGCGGTTTACTGCTGGTGAAACTGCTTCAGGGGGCAACGCTGCAGGAGGCCCTGGAACATGTGACCGCTGCAGTATACGAAATCATGGTGACCACAAAAGCAATGCAGGAATATGAGCTGCAAGTGGTTGCTGCTCAGGATCGTATTGCCAATCCAGAACATTATTTCAGCGCAACAAAGCTCTGAAATATCTCATTTCGGCCCACAACGACCTGTGGGCCGATGGCTATTACTTTAAGCCTTCCGCTGACAGCGCGTCTTGTACTTCCGGACGTTCAGCCATACGTTGCATAAATGCCGCAATGTGCTCTAACCCTTCCAGATTCAGTTTCACCGCGTATGCCCAGCGCAGAACCGTAAACAGATAGGCATCAGCAATTGTGAATCGTTGCCCGCAGATCCAGTGCTCATCCTTCAGGGCCTCGTTCACATATTGCAGCTTCTTCTCCAGCTGCGCGCGAACTGTCGGTTTGTACTCTTCCGGTGTATCAGGGCGAAACAGAGGTGTGAAACCTTTATGCAGCTCGGTGGCGATGTAATTCAGCCATTCGATGGTTTTATAGCGGGAAATACTGTTTACCGGTGCCAGCAACTGGCGGTCGGGGACGCTGTCGGCAAGATACTGCATAATCGCTACGCCTTCCGTCAGCAAAGTACCATCGTCCAGCAGCAATGCAGGTACCTGTCCCTTAGGGTTAACGGCAAAGTAATCGTCACCGTTTTCGAGACGTTTTTTCATTAAATCCACACTGACGAGCGTAAAATCCTTTCCGCTCTCACGCAGGGTGATATGGGAAGCGAGAGAGCAGGCGCCCGGTTTGTAGAACAATTTCATCGGTAACTCCTTTTGTCTGTGGTTTAAAGTATGGTAGTGCGTTGCTGAACAAAAAAAAAGCCGCTAACGAAAAGTTAGCGGCTTGTAAATGAGTTTCCCTGAATTTTACGCTACGGCTGCTTTCGCCGCTTTGTCTGCAGCGTCATCCTGCGTCATGCGGTGCAGTTTCGGCGCGGTAAACAGCATCAGTACTGCAATAACGGCAGTAGCGACACCAATCTGCAAGAATACGCGACCATAGACTTCCAGTGACATCAGCGGATCGGTAACGTTATCCGGCACAGCCATCATACCTGCAACATAACCACCAATCAGGTTTGCACCGGCAGTGGTCAGGAACCAGCTACCCATAATGAAGCCCATCAGACGCTGCGGAACGAGTTGTGCAACCATTGCCAGACCCAGGCCAGAGATCATCAGTTCCCCGATACTCTGCAGGCCATAGCTCGCGACCAGCCAGCTTACAGACACGATACCAGCGTCAGACGCGAATTTCGCACCCAGCGGCAGAATCAGGAACGCACCAGAACACATCACCATGCCGATAGCAAACTTGGTTGGCATCGGCAGGGTATCGCCCATCTTGTTATAGATAGCGGCCAGAATCGGGCTACCAATGATGATCCAGAACGGGTTCAGTGCCTGATACTGCTCAGGTTCTACGGCCAGGCCCAGAATGGTGTGTTCAACGTTACGAATCGCAAAGAAGTTCAGTGACGTTGGCATCTGGCTATAAAGCACGAAGAAGATAATGGCTTCGAGCATCAGGATGAAGGCAACGATCATTTTACGACGCGCAGCACCTTTCATCGCGAAGGCTTCTTTACCGAAGATAACCACAATACCGAAGGCAACAACGCCCAGCGCCATACGCGCAACTTCCTGATTGTGCAGCAGCCAGGTGGCGATAGCGATCAGTGCCACAACACCAATAATGGTCAGCAGCAGGTTACGGTAGTTGATAGGCTCGAAGTCTGGTTTTGAACCGTACTGTTTAACCCAACGTTGGCAGAAGGCGAAGTTAACGATAGTGATCAGCAGGCCTACAACGCTCAACGCAAACGCAACACTCCAGCCGTATTTCGCGGCCAGCCACGGCGTAGCAATCATAGAGAAGAAAGAGCCGATGTTGACGGACATGTAGTACATGGTGAATGCACCGTCCAGACGCGGGTCGTTTTTCTCATAGCATGTAGAAAGCAGAGAAGACGGGTTAGCTTTAAACAGGCCGTTACCGACCGCAATAGCCGCCATACCCATATAAACGATACCGGCGTCGTGACCAGACCAGGCAACCAGAGCATAACCAATCGCCAGCACAATAGCGCCGAGCATAATTACGCGTTTAGTACCCAGTACCTTGTCACCTAACCAGCCGCCGATAGCGACCAGACCATAAACCAGGGCACTAAAGGAAGAGAAAAGGGTGATTGAATCCGCTTCAGACATACCCAGTTGTTTAACCAGGTAAACAGCCATAATTCCTTGTAGGCCGTAATAACCAAAACGTTCCCATAACTCAATCGAGAAGATGAGATAGAACGCCTTCGGTTGTTTAAAAGCGTTCAAACTGACGCTTTCAGTTGGTTTTTGGTTTGCAGTGGACACTTTTACCTCTTTTTTTACATCCCATATTAACGGGGGTGCTTTCTCGCGTTATGTCTAAAAAACATACGCGCAATTGTTATAGTGGGAGGGGAAACGGCAGGTAATGTTCACTATCTTGCACTTTCAGACAAGTCCTTTGTAATAATCTGTTACATATAACTGAGGCGGGGAATTCAACCATTCCGGGAAATGTTATCCAGCGTTAAATTTTTCAAAAAACGTAACGGCAGATTTTTTCACTACCCTGAGAGGGTGATGATGGCTTAACGGCGATATGTTCTACTATTTAGCGTTTTTCCTAGTGAGATAGTCCAGTTTCTGAAAAATAGCCAGTGTAATGTTTTGTAGGTCAATATTTGTTGTGTGTGTAAATTTAAATGATTTTAACCTGATTCTTGCAATGTTTTTACATTGCCACAGCATCGTGATCTTGATCACGAATGAATAGAAAATTTCGCTATTAAAAAAACAATTAACCTGCATTTTTGGTTATCTGCAAACGGATTACCTGATGATAACGCTAAGCAATGGCATCATTGACGTTAAAAAGATGTTTTAAAAGAGGATAAAGAAAGGTTATGAATGGGGTAATCGGTGTTACCCCTGATCTTTAGATGTCAACTTTCTCTTTGTATTCACAAAGATCTTCAATAATACAAGAGCCACAGCGAGGCTTGCGGGCAATGCAGGTATAACGCCCGTGCAGGATCAACCAATGGTGGCAGTCGACTTTAAACTCTGCCGGAACCACTTTCAGTAGCTTTTCTTCTACCTGTTCGACGTTTTTCCCCGGCGCAAATTGAGTACGATTGCAAACGCGGAAAATGTGCGTGTCGACAGCAATAGTCGGCCAGCCGTATGCAGTGTTTAATACGACGTTGGCTGTTTTACGACCTACACCAGGCAGGGCTTCAAGCGCAGCACGATCTTCCGGAACCTCGCCATTATGTTGTTCCAGTAATATACGGCAGGTTTTGATGATATTTTCTGCTTTGCTGTTATAAAGGCCAATCGTTTTGATATAGGTTTTCACCCCTTCAACGCCCAGTTCAAGCATCGCTGCAGGCGTATTAGCCACCGGGTAGAGTTTCGCCGTCGCCTTATTAACACTGACATCGGTCGCCTGAGCGGAAAGCAGTACGGCAATCAGCAATTCAAAAGGCGAACTGAAATTAAGCTCGGTGGTGGGATGAGGATTGTTCTCACGCAGGCGAGTGAGGATCTCCAGGCGTTTTGCTTTGTTCATCAGACATTCCCTGTTTCACCGTTTGGCAATGCACGTTCGGCAGCTGCTTCAGTACGGCGCTTTTTCATTTTTTCATCAATCAGGTATTTTCCTGCCAGCATCAGTCCCAGGCCAATAAATGCACCTGGTGGCAGCATCGCCAGCAGGAAAGGGGAGTCGGTGTGGAAAATCTCCACGCGTAATACTTTTGCCCAGCTACCTAACAGCGCATCTGCACCGTCAAACAACGTGCCATTGCCGATAATTTCGCGTAGTGAACCCAGCACGAACATGGCGCAGGTTGCGCCCATACCAATTGAAAAGCCGTCCAGTGCCGAAAGCGCCGGACCTTTTTTGGCGGCGAAGGCTTCAGCGCGGCCCACAACGATACAGTTAGTGACAATCAGCGGAATAAAAATCCCTAATGATTGATACAGGCCAAAGGCGTAGGCGTTGATCAGCATCTGTACAGCGCTGACCACCGAGGCGATGATCATCACGTAAATGGGAATGCGGATCTCGGCGGGCGTCCAGTGACGCAGCGTCGAAATGGTCAGGTTGGTTAGCGTCAGTACCAGCGTAGTCGCAAGTCCTAAACCCAGAGCGTTAGTGGCAGTGGACGTGACCGCCAACAGAGGACAAAGGCCGAGCAGCTGGACCAGCGCAGAGTTGTTTTTCCACAACCCCTGAACAATAACGTCTTTAATTTCGCTCACGTTTTATTCTCCACAGGCAGGAAGTTGAGAAAGTTGTGCCGGTAACGTCTGAGCGTACAATCCGGCGCGTTTTACCGCATTAACCACCGCGCGGGGAGTAATCGTCGCGCCAGTGAACTGGTCGAAATCACCACCATCTTTCTTCACCGCCCAGTTCGCATCATCCGCACCACTGATTTTTTTACCCGCAAAATGGGTGATCCAGTCAGAAAGGCGCAGTTCGATTTTATCGCCAAGCCCTGGCGTTTCGTGGTGCTCAGTCACGCGCGTGCCAAGTACCGTGCCGTTAAAATCGGCTCCCACCAGCAGCTGAATCGCACCGGAATAGCCATCTGGCGCGGTTGCTTCCAGAACGGCAGCTACCGGTTTGTCATCCTGTTTGGCGATGTAAACCCGATGCTCACCTTTACCTAACTCTGGCGCAGTTACCAGATAGCAACTCTGTGCCAGCGCATTGTTATAGCGTTCAGCTGGCAGCACCTGATCAAATAACGCCTTTTGTTGCAGACTGGCCTGCTCAGCAATTGTCGTTTTGGTCATCTGGTTGATGGCCGCAGTTAACCCTGTTGAACCCGCTGCAAAGAGCGCCAACGTAATGCCGTGTTTTCGGATAGTTTTCAGCATGGTTTACCCTTTGCGATGGCCGTAGACGCGCGGACGCGTGTAGTAATCGATCAGAGGAACCGTGATGTTCGCCAGCAGGACGGCAAAAGCCACGCCGTCAGGATAGCCGCCGAAACTGCGGATCAACCAGACTAATAAGCCCGCCAGCGCGCCGAAAATAAGACGACCACGATTGGTCGTAGAAGCGGTAACCGGGTCAGTCAAAATAAAGAATGCGCCGAGCATGGTCGCACCAGACAGCAGATGAATTTGCGGTGCTGCCAGAGTATCTGGTGAGAACAACCAACCCAACGTTGCGCATAACGCCAGCGTTACTAAGAAGCTGAGGGGAATATGCCAGCGAATCGCTTTCTGCCATAGCAACCACACGCCGCCAGTCAGCCAGGCGAGATTTACCCATTGCCAACCAGCGCCCGCCAGAATACCGCTGTAGATCGGATATTGCATAATCTCTTCAACCGAATGACCGGCACGGACAGAGGTTTTAAATGTATCCAGCGGTGTCGCCTGACTAATGCCATCAATACCTAAGCGTAGCGTGTTCATATCACCACCACTGGTGGTATGTCCGCTGAAAATAACCTGTATGGCGTCGATAAAACCAGGGATGTTGACCGCAATTTCATGTGGCGGTAACCAGCTGGTCATCTGCACCGGGAAGGAGATCAGTAAGACCACATAACCAATCATTGCCGGATTAAACGGGTTTTGCCCCAGACCGCCATACAACTGTTTAGCGATGATCACCGCAAACACCGTACCCAGCACGACCATCCACCATGGCGCGAGGGGGGGAATACTTACCGCCAGCAATAAGCCTGTCAGCAATGCTGAGTTATCTTTCAACGTTGCAGCTACCGACTGCTTGCGTAGTTTGAGGACGAGAGCTTCGGCCAGAAGAGCACTGACCGACGCCAACAGGATCTGAACGAGAGTACCCCAACCAAAAAACCACAGTTGCGCTGCGATTCCTGGCACGGCTGCGAGCAATACCAACATCATAATGCGCGATGTCTGGCGCTGGTTATGGGTATAAGGGGAGCTAGCTATTCTGAATACCATTTAGTCCTCGTTTACAACCTTTTGCTGGGCGGCTTTTTTGGCCTGAACGCGGGCAATAGCCGCAGCAACTGCCGCTTTGCGCGGATCAATCTGTTCTTCTGGCTCTGCATTAGCCTGTTGCTGTTCCAGCTTGCGTGCTTTGGCACGGGCAATAGCAGCTTCGACGGCGGCTTTGCGTGGATCAACCTGTTCTTCTGGTTCCGCATTAGCCTGTTGTTGCTGTTCCAGCTTGCGCGCTTTGGCGCGTGCAATAGCCGCTTCGACGGCAGCTTTGCGCGGATCGACCTGTTGTTCTGGCTCCGCATTGGCCTGTTGCTGTTCCAGCTTGCGTGCTTTGGCGCGGGCGATAGCGGCTTCGACGGCGGCTTTGCGTGGATCAACCTGTTCTTCTGGTTCCGCATTAGCCTGTTGTTGCTGTTCCAGCTTGCG